>Ga0209347_1000019_pt1 | contig 414130 bp, 391 predicted proteins | sample AutmiccommuBRH23_FD_187382 | JGI IMG/M metagenome (GOLD analysis project Ga0209347, IMG submission 187382) | Deep subsurface microbial communities from Mt. Terri, Switzerland - Autotrophic microbial communities BRH/23 (SPAdes) (version 2) | ecosystem: Environmental > Aquatic > Deep subsurface...
ACATCGCCTTGAGTGCCGCCGGGTCGTCGGGCAAGGGCTCCGCAAACCCCTTGAACGGGGGTTCCAATTCGGGTTTCGAAGCGGCGCGGGCAGCAGCGGGCATGCCCTGATTATACCCGCTATAGCTGCGGATTCCGACGCAACGTGACCGCTGATTCCGAAATAGTGTGACCGGCGGTTCCGCGATCGTGACCGCGGATTCCGATTTGATCGTGACCGATTTCGGCCGGTTGTCGGAATGAGCGGTCACGTTGTCGGAATGGCCGGTCACGATCAAATCGGAACGGGGTTTGCGATGCAGGCGTGGCAACGTCGTTTGTCAGGCCGGCTACCCTCGCGCGCTTTGCGCGGAGATGGGGATGCCGGCGGAGCGGATTGCCATGCACAAGATCAAGGAGCTGTTACGGCTCAAGTACGACTGCGCGCTCTCGCATGAACAGATCGCCCGCGCGCTGGCGATTTCGAAGGGGGTGGTCGCCAAGTATGTGAAGGCGGCCGAGGCGAGCGGCCGACCGTGGGCGGTGCTGTCGATGACCGACGAGGCCGAACTGCGCCACCTGCTGGGCATCGGCTTGCGCGGCCGCGGGGCGAGCCTCGGCTACGCGACCCCCGACCTGGCCGCGGTGCATCAGGGCCTCAAGCAGAAGAACGTCACGCTGGCGCTGCTGTGGGAGGAGTACGTGCAGGCGGCTGACGGGCCGGCCTACCAGTACTCGCGCTTTTGCGACCTGTACCGTGAGTTCGCCCGCCGCCTCAAGCGCTCGATGCGTCAGGTGCATCGCGCCGGCGAGAAGCTCTTCATCGATTACGCCGGCGACACAGTGCCGATCGTCGATGCCGCGACCGGCGAGATCTCGCGGGCGCAGATCTTCGTCGCGGTGTTGGGGGCTTCGAGCTACACCTTTGCCTGCGCCACGGCGACACAGTCGCAGGCCGACTGGCTGGGGGCGACGGCCAAGGCGCTCGCCTTTATCGGCGGAGTGCCTGAGTTGATCGTGCCGGACAATACGCGCTCGCTCGTCGGTCAGGCCGACCGCTACGAGCCGCAATTGCAACGCACGACGGCCGAATTCGCCGCGCATTACGGCGTGGCGATCCTGCCGGCGCGCCCCTACAAGCCGCAAGACAAGGCCAAGGTCGAAGTCGGCGTGCAGGTGGTGCAACGCTGGATTCTCGCGCGGCTGCGCCACCGGCGCTTCTTCTCGCTGGCCGAGCTCAACGCGGCGATTGCTGCCCTGATCGAACCGCTGAACGCACGCGCCTTCCGGCGGTTGCCGGGTTCGCGCCGTGACGCCTTCGAAACCCTCGATCGTCCGGCGCTGCGCCCGCTGCCCGTCACCGCGTTCCAGTTCGCCACGTGGAAGCGGGCCAAACCCAACATCGACTACCACGTCGAGTTCGACGGCCACTTCTACAGCGTGCCGTATGCACTGGCCGGTCAGGCGGTGGAGCTGCGCATTACCGCGAGCAGCATCGAATGCTTCGCTGCCGGCAAGCGTGTCGCGGTACATGTGCGCAGCCACCGCCGCGGCGCCTTCACCACGCTCGTCGAGCACATGCCCGCCTCGCACCAGGCGCACCGCCAATGGACGCCGGGCAAGCTCATCAGTTGGGGGGCCGCCATCGGTCCGCATCTGGGGGAAGTGGTTCGCTACCAGCTCGAACGCATGCCCCATCCGGAACAAGGCTATCGCGCCTGCCTCGGCCTGATGCGGCTCGCCCGCCAGTATGGCAAGGAGCGCCTGGAGGCGGCCGCAACCCGCGCCGTCACACTCGGCGCGATGCGTTACCGCAGCGTCGCCTCGATCCTCAAGAGCGGCCTTGACCGCGCCCCCTTGCCCACCCCCACGCCGCAGCAGACCGAACTCACGTTGCCCGCCGCGCACGAGAACCTGCGCGGCGCGCACTACTACCACTGATCTTTACCACCACCGGAGTCATTGATGCTGATGCAACACAGTCTGGAACAACTGCGCGCCCTGCGTCTGGAAGGCATGGCGCGTGCCTTCGAGGAACAGCTCGCGCAACCGGCGGTCGCCGCCCTCAGTTTCGAGGAGCGTTTCGCACAACTCATCGACCGCGAGGTGCTCGCACGCGACGGCAAGCGCATCGAGCGCCTGCTCAAGGCCGCCCGCATCAAGGTCGGCGGCGCCTGCCTCGAGGACGTCGATTACCGCACCGGGCGCGGCCTCGAACGCAGCCAGATCGCCGCGCTTGCGACGGGTCACTGGATTCGCCAGCACCAGAACTGCCTCATCACCGGCCCGACCGGCAGCGGCAAGACCTGGCTCGCCTGCGCGTTCGCCAATGCCGCCTGTCGGCAGGGGCTGTCGGCGTACTACGTGCGCCTGCCGCGGCTCTTCGAGGAATTGCGTATCGCGCACGCCGACGGCAGCTTCAGCCGGCGCCTGATGCAGCTCGCTCGCCTGGACCTCATCGTCATCGACGATTGGGGACTGGCCGCGCCGTCGGCGCAGGAGCGCTCTGATTTGCTGGAGTTGCTCGACGACCGGGTCGGTTCACGTGCGACGCTCATCACCAGCCAGCTGCCGATCGAACACTGGCATACCTACCTGGGCGATCCGACCTTCGCCGACGCGATCCTCGACCGCGTCGTGCACGCCGCCCACAAGCTCGCCCTCACGGGCGAGTCGATGAGAAGAAAGGAAAAGGCATGAGGCCGTGCGCGCGAAACGGCTTACCCACAGGCGCCCGCCCGCCAGCGTATGAGGCGCGCTGGCGTTCGCCTGTGGATAAGCCTGCGCCCAGGCCCGAATTGACCGTGATCGTGACCGACGCGGTTAGAATCTGAACCCCACGCTTGCGCGCAAACCCATCCGGTCACGATCGTCGGTGCAAGCGGTCACGTTCGTCGGAATGCGCACTATAGCTACGTAACAGATTGGTAGTTAAGGGTTTTATGCGGTTTTTGCGCCCACAGATCAAAGCCCTCGAGTAGCCACTCCAGCTCCTGCATCGTCATCCGATGGGGTGCCCGCGTCGCCTCCCTCCCGGGCCAGGCGAAGCGCTCCTGCTCGAGCCGCTTGTACCACAGGCAGAAACCGTTACGGTGCCAGTACAACGCCTTGATTTTGTCGCGTCGACGGTTGATGAACACGTACAGCGCGTCCCCGAACGGATTCATGCCCAGTTCCTGCTCGACCAGCGCCGACAAGCCACCGATCGATTTCCTGAAGTCGATCGGCGCGCGGCACAAATACACCGCCCCGATGCGGCTGCCCGGATGCATCAGCGCCCCGGGCGATCGACAGCCGCCGCCACCGCGGCCAACCACTCGGGATGCGGCAGGTGCGCGAACTCGAGCCGCACGCCGGCACCGATCTGAACGCAGCAGCCCATCGACCCGGCGACCTCCGAGACCTCGACCGCCACGAAGCGGCCGGCTTGCACCGTCACCGCCTTCGCCTGACCTCGACCCTTCAGCTGTTTGCGCCACTGATACAACGCCGCCACCGACAAGCCTTCACGCTCGGCGTACGCCTTCGTCGTGATTCTCTCAGTCTCGATCGCCGCAAGGTGGCGTGACCAATACTCCGATACGTCCGACATGCTCTTTCGCTCCGCAATATCAACGAGCGAAGCGTCCCCGATTCAGAAGGCCAGCGAAAGGATGCGGTTCATGGATCACTTACGACCATCGAGCGCGCGGCTCTCGCAGTGATGCGCATTCCAGCAGGTGCAACTGGAATACTACTCGGCGCTTGCGGAATCGCAAGGAGCGCATGCGGGGCCAGTGCGGAAGCGAATTTTTCCACCGTTGCGAAACATGCGGCGCGGCGTTTGCTCAAGCGGCGCCATAGGTCTGCAGATCGTTCTCTGGCCTGAGCCGGCTGCGGGCGGGGGGCGTGCCCGACACGGTGCGCGCTCCGCCATCGTGATGCCGCAGGAGAAGAATCGACAACGCATTGGAAAAAGGGATGAATCCATGACGAGTTTCAGCAAGGTTCGCAAGATCGCTGTGCTTCGTGCCAATGGCATCGGCGACTACATCTTCTGTCTTCCGGCTCTCGAGGCGCTTCGTGCGACCTTTCCTGCGGCTGAAATCGTGCTGCTCGGAAAAGGGTGGCACCGGGCCTATCTGACCGGGCGACCGGGGGCCATCGATCGGGTCGTCGAGTTGCCCGCGGCTCGGGGAGTCGGTGCCGCGGAAGACGCCCGGGAAGATGCGGCGGCGCTCGATTCGTTCTTCGACGCCATGCGCGCAGAACGCTTCGATCTGGCGTTCCAGTTGCACGGCGGGGGGCGATGGTCCAATCCCTTCGTCAAGCGGCTCGGCGCGCGACACACTTTCGGCCTGTGCGCCGCCGATGCCGAGTCCGTCGAATTTTCAGTCCCCTATATCTATTACCAGCCCGAGGTTTTCCGCTATCTCGAAGTCGTGGCGTTGGCCGGTGCGCAGGCGGCCAGCTGGGAGCCGCGGATAAGCGTCACGGACGAGGATCTCGCTGCCGCCCGTGCCGTCGTGCCCCCCGGCAAGGCTATTGCCGTGCTTCACCTCGGCGCTTCCGATCCGCGGCGTCGCTGGCCAGCCGCCAGCTTCGCCAAGGTCGGCGACGCGCTGGGGGACGCCGGTGCGACGATCGTCGTGAACGCCACGGGCGACGAGCGACCGCAACTGGACGAGTTGGCCGAAATACATGCGGCACCCCTTCATCGACTTGGGCCCCGATTTGACGCTCTCACTCCTCACCGGGGTTCTCGCCCAGGCTGCACTCATCGTTGCGAACGACTCGGGTCCCCTGCATCTTGCCCGTGCCGTCGGGACTGCATCGGTCGGCATCTACTGGTGCGGCAATCTCATAAACGCCGGCCCCACCAGCCGCACCCGACACCGCCCCTTGCTCTCCTGGCGCCTGGCATGCCCGGAGTGCGGCGCCAACACGATCGAGCAGCGCTGCGAACATACGGCGTCCTTCGTCGCGGACATCCCTCCCGAAGACGCGATCGGGCAAGCGCTGGATCTGCTAAGCGCCGCTGCGACGCAGCCGGCCGCGGCCAGCCTGTCTCGCCTCACGACGCAACAACCGCTCCATCCCGCAATCACTGTCTTGCCTGTTCCATCGGTACGAGCGGATTATTAGGTTGGCCGGTCGACCTTCACTGTCACATCCGGGATTCGTTGTGCCGGCCGATTTCACAAACGGGGAGTCCCGCGGTGGAAGACGCTCAAAACCTCAGCACTGAACTTGAGCGTGCCCTGACTGCCGCCACCGGCATCAACTTTTCCGGCGCCGAAGTGCGGGCCCCAGGCAGCGGCTCGATCAGTCGTGCGTTCGAGGTCTGTGCCGACGGGCAGCGTTATTTCCTCAAGCTGAACGACGCGGCCGCGCTGCCGATGTTCGAGGCAGAAGTCGACGGTCTGGCCGCACTGGCTGCCTGCGGGGCTTTCCGGGTCCCCAGCGTCCTGGCGAGCGGCGCGACCGCCGGCGAAGCTTTCCTGCTCCTGGAATGCCTGCAGCTGCGCCCGCTCAAGAGCGCTGAAGACGGTCAGCGCTTCGCCGACGCCCTGGCGAAATTGCACCACGATACCGGCGAGCGCTTTGGCTGGGCACGCGACAACTTCATCGGCGCCAATCCCCAGATCAATGTGCAACACGACGGATGGGCGCGATTTTTCGTGCGCTGCCGGCTGATGCCGCAGCTGCAGTTGGCGCGCTCCAGGGGCCATGGGGGCGCCCTCGGGCGCGAAGCCGACCAGCTGCTCGAGCGCGTGCCCGCGTTGTTCCTCGATTACCGCCCGCGGCCAAGCCTGCTTCATGGCGACCTGTGGAGCGGCAATGCTGCAATCGATGCCGACGGCACGCCGGCGATCTTCGATCCCGCGGTGTATCGCGGAGACCGCGAGGCGGATCTCGCGATGAGCGAGCTTTTCGGCGGGTTTCCGACGGCCTTTTACGCTGCCTACCGCACTGCATGGCCGCTGAACGAAGGCTACGAGCAAAGAAAGACGCTCTACAACTTGTATCACGTTCTGAACCACCTCAACCTCTTCGGCCGCTCCTACCTCGGCCAGGCCGAACGCATGATCCGCGCGCTGGTGTTCGAATTGCGCCGCTGACGCTGCCCGCTGCTACTGTGCCACGTTTCCCTTTGGCGCCCGCAGAGGCTCGCACGGTTGCAGCCGCCGGAGGGGTCCTGCGGTATCCTCCGCGCAACGCGGAGAAAACTGATGAATGACATCCTCTCACTTGCCGGTATCGTCGGCGTCCTGATCGTCGGAACCGTCAGTCCCGGGCCGAGCTTCGTCATGGTCGCGCGGACGGCAGTCTCTTCCGGTCGGGGCAACGGGCTGGCCGCTGCGGTGGGCATGGGCCTCGGCGGCGTCCTTTTCACGGTCGCGGCCCTCGTCGGGCTGCAGGCTTTGCTGCTCTCCGTGCCCGCTCTGTACCTAGCCTTCAAGCTTGCCGGCGGACTCTACCTCGCGTACCTCGGCGTCATGATCTGGCGCGCATCGCGACAGGCGCTGCCGGTGCAGGCCGTGGCACCGGGGGCGAGCGGTGACACCGTGATCCGATCGCTCTTTTTCGGCCTCGGTACCCAGCTCAGCAACCCCAAAGCGGCCATCGTGTACGCGAGCATCTTTGCGGCCTTCCTGCCGAACGGCGCGGGGCTCGCCGTCGGCAGCGTGATCGCAGGACTGGTGTTCATCATCGAGACCGCCTGGTATGCCTTGGTTGCGGTGACCCTTTCGGCCGAAAAGCCTCGCCGCACGTACCTGCGCTTCAAGTCGTCGATCGATCGGGTGGCGGGAGCGGTAATGGTGGCGCTGGGCCTGAAGCTTGCGTCCTCGGCACCTTCTCTGTGAGGCATCCGCACCGTCGTCCCGTTTGCGAGCAGCGGCCAGTCTTTTCTGCCCTCGTTTCCTCGATTTCCTTCCGGGCTCGCTAATTCAGCCCCTGGGAAGAGCGCCGGCCGCAACGAAAGACTGAAGCCCGTTCACGGCAGCAACTGAATGCCGAACGGACGGAGCACGACCGCGAACAAACCGAAGCACAGCACCGTGATGCCGATACTGGCCAGCATGGTCAGCCAGAACCCGAGGCGGGGCAACAGCAATGGGAACGCGAGGAACATCGGCAACGTGGGCAGCACGTACCAGAACGTGTACCAGGCGTGGTTCGAAATCTTGGCCTGAGGCTGCTTCTCGACGTAAAGCCAGATGAGCGCAAGGAATGTGACCAAGGGAAGGGCGGCGATAAACCCTCCGAGCTTGTCACTGCGCTTAGCCGCCTCGGAAACGATGACCACGACGGTCGCGGTGAGCAGGTACTTGGTGATGAGCCAGGCCATGGGGATCTCCCGAACGGGCACAACGACGGAGGCGAGCGGCAGGCGAGCAGCGCAGCTGGCTGCTTGGCGCCGGACCGGATCGTAAGGCGCTTGTTTAATCAACCGTTCGTCCCCGTCGAGTCGGACTGCCGCTCCCAGGGCTCGATCTGCCCCTGACGAACGACAAATATAGGGTGGCATTCCGGCTCATGACAACCGCGCCAATGTTCGTAGAGAGCGGGAGTGCGCGCGGAAAGCTTCTGCAGCAGATGGTGCCACTCATACGAGACTTGCCCGTCCGTGACGGGCAACTGCATGCACGTTTGCATGCTGTCGATCTTCCCGCTGTCGAACGAGTAGCCGCGAGCGACGGCCTCACCATACACCCCGACGAGATACGTGTTGATCGCAGAGACGGGGGCCGCATGGCTGCGGAAGCGATCGAGCTGTGGATGATTCCGATAGCCCTTCGTTTCGCCCCGCAGCACGGCACGAGCGAGAAGCGCTTCACGCCACAGCGCGACCAGGCCTTGCGGATCGAGATACCGTGGATGCAGTGACCAAAGTCGCATCGAGGGTGCCTGAAGTAGTAGTTCGCGGACGCGACGCTGCGGCGCGTCTTCTGCACCACCTTGTAGGTTGTGCAGAAGGCCGCCAAAGCCTACGATGTGTATATGGTAATTGAAGGATACACATCATGCGCACCAACATTGTGATTGACGACAAGCTCATGAACGAGACACTTCGCGCGACAGGATTGAAAACCAAGCGTGAAGCGGTAGAGCTTGGCCTTCGGACGCTGCTTCGCCTTCGACAGCAGGAAGAGATTCGTCGGTTTCGCGGGAAGCTCGACTGGCAGGGGGATCTTGACGCGATGAGGACGGACAAGTGATTTTGGTCGACTCCAGCGTTTGGATCGACTATTTCCGGGGAACCGTTACGCCCCAAACGGAAAAACTGGACTCGTTGCTTGGGGTAGAACCCATTGCCACAGGGGACTTGATTCTAACCGAGGTGCTGCAGGGCTTCACGAGTGAGCGCGACTTCAATAAAGCCAGAGCACTCATGACTTCGCTGATCGGGGTTGACCTGGGAGGGCAGGAAATTGCCATTCAGGCAGCCCGAAACTTTCGTTCGCTGCGGGCGCTGGGAGTAACGGTGCGAAAAACGATTGATACCGTGATTGCGACCCGGTGCATCGAAAGCGGGCTCGATTTGCTGTACAGCGACAGGGACTTCGAGCCGTTTGTTGAGCACTTGGGCCTCCGATCCGCCCTCACCGACATCTGACGTCCGAGATGAGTGCTCCGAAGAAGCGCATTTTTTGCAGTCTGCTTGATGAAAAAGTTGGTCGACGAGATTTGATTAACATCTAGCCCCTCGGCCGGCCTATAGAGCCGGACGTCATTCTACGCTTTCACCGCCTCCAGCAATTCCTTCACCCCCTGCACGCGCTGCTTCAAATTCGGCAGGCTCGCCTTGCGGATCAGGCGATCCGGGCCGGACATCTTCGTGTTGCGGTCCTTCTGGATCAGGAAGATGACTTTTGCCGGGTCGATCGGCGCGTCGGGACCGAACTGGACGCTGATCTGCGCGTCGCTCGCGTCGAGCTTCGCGACGCCGAATGGCTTGACCAGCACGCGCAGGCGGTGGGTTTCGATCAGCGCCTGGGTCTGCGGCGGCAGTTCGCCGAAGCGGTCGATGAGTTCTTCCTGAAGATTGCGCAGGTCGTCGTCGGCTTCGCAGTTCGCGAGGCGCTTGTAGAGCGTCAGGCGTTCCTGCACGTCGGGGCAGTAGTCGTTCGGCAACAGCGCCGGGGTGTGGAGGTTGATCTCGGAAACGACGTCGAGCGGCTGTGTCAGGTCCGGCTCCTTGCCGGCCTGCAGGTCGCGCACGGCGCGCTTGAGCATTTCGGTGTACAGGCTGAAGCCGACCTGCTGGATTTCGCCTGACTGGTTCTCGCCGAGCACTTCGCCCGCGCCGCGGATCTCGAGGTCGTGCATCGCGAGATAGAAGCCGGAGCCGAGGTCTTCCATCATCGTGATCGCTTCGAGGCGCTTTTGTGCGAGCGCACTCGGCTTCGCGTGGGCGTCGGTCAGCAGATACGCGTAGGCCTGGTGGTGGCTGCGGCCGACGCGCCCGCGCAGCTGATGCAGCTGGGCGAGGCCGAAGCGGTCGGCGCGGTTGATGACGATCGTGTTGGCGGTCGGGATGTCGATGCCGGTCTCGATGATCGTCGTGCACAGCAGCAGGTTCGCGCGCTGCTGCGTGAAGGTGCGCATCACGCGTTCGAGTTCGCGCTCCGGCAGCTGGCCGTGGCCGATGACGATGCGCGCTTCCGGCAGCAGTTCGGCCAAGTCGTCGCGCACGTTGTCGATCGTGTCGACCTCGTTGTGCAGGAAATACACCTGCCCGCCGCGCTTGAATTCGCGCAGCACCGCTTCACGGATGATTCCCTTGCTGTGACGATGGACGAAAGTCTTGATCGCGAGGCGCCTCGAAGGCGCGGTCGCGATCACCGAGAACTCGCGCAGGCCCTCGAGCGCGAGGCCGAGCGTGCGCGGGATCGGCGTCGCGGTCAGCGTCAGGATGTCGATCTCGCTGCGCAATGTTTTCAGCATTTCTTTCTGGCGCACGCCGAAGCGGTGTTCCTCGTCGATGATGACGAGCCCGAGGCGCTTGAACTTGACGTCCTTCTGCAGCAGGCGGTGTGTGCCGATGATGATGTCGACCTTGCCTTCGGCGAGCTGTTTCAGTGCGTCGGCCTGCTCCTTGGCGCTCTTGAAGCGCGACAGTTCGGCGATGCGGATCGCAAAGTCGGCGAAGCGGTCGGCGAAAGTCTGGTAGTGCTGTTCGGCGAGCAGCGTCGTCGGCGTCAGCACGACGACCTGCTTGCCGTCGGCGACGGCGACGAACGCGGCGCGCAGCGCGACTTCGGTCTTGCCGAAGCCGACGTCGCCGCACACGAGCCGGTCCATCGGCTGGCCGGATTTCATGTCGGCGACGACAGCGTCGATCGCCGCCTGCTGGTCGGGTGTCGTCTCGAAACCGAAGCCTTCGGCGAAGGCGTCGAGGTCGTGCTGCTTGAAGTCGAAGCGGTGGCCGGGGCGGGCGGCGCGCTGCGCGTACAGCGCGAGGAGTTCGGCCGCGGTGTCGCGCACCTGCAGGGCGGCTTTCTTCTTCGCCTTTTCCCATTGGCCGGAGCCGAGGCGGTGCAGGTCGACCGCTTCCGGGTCGGCGCCGGCGTAGCGGGTGATGACGTGCAGCTGCGACACCGGCACGTAGAGCTTGTCGCCGTTGGCGTATTCGAGATGCAGGAACTCTGTTTCCCCTTCGCCCAGATCCATGTGGATCAGCCCAAGGTAGCGGCCGATGCCGTGCGAAACGTGCACGACCGGGTCGCCCGGCTTCAGTTCGGAGAGGTCGCGCAGCCAGCCTTCCATCGTCGCCGCCTTGCGCGCGTCGCGTCGCACGCGCGTGCGGCCGGTGGTCGCGTATAGCTCGGATTCGGTGACGATCGCGATCTTCGAGCCCGGCAGCAGGAAGCCGTTCGCGAGCGGCCCGACGCCGAGCGCGAGCGGCTCGCCGGAGACGAGGAAGCCGGCGAAGTCCGCGCTTGCTGCGGGCCTGAGGCCGTATTCGCCGAAGAACTCGGAAATCGTCTCGCGCCGTCCCGGGGCGTCGGCGAGCACGAGGACGCGGCCGGCGTTGCGCGCCCAGTCGCCCGCGAGAAGCTCCTTCAGGCGATGCAGCGGGTCGGTCGCCTTGCGTTCGACGGAAATGTCGGGGAGGGGAGTGGCGGGGGACGGCACCTCCCCGGCGGTGTCGGTGGCTGAAATGTGGATCCGCGGGCGGTTCTTCAGCGCCGCGAAGAAGCTTTCCTGGCCGAGGAACAACGCTTCGGGCGGCAGCACCGGGCGGGTGCGGTCGCCTTTGAGGAAATCGTGGCGCGAGCGGGTGTCACGCCAGAATTCGTCGATCGCCACCGGCACGTCGCGGTGCAGCACGACTGCCGCATCGGCCGGCAGGTAGTCGAACAGCGTCGCCGTGTCGTCGAAGAACAGCGGCAGGTAGTACTCGACGCCGGCCGGCGCGATGCCGTTCGACACATCCTTGTACAGCGACACGCGCGACGGATCGCCTTCGAACGCTTCGCGAAAGCGGCTGCGAAAGCGCGTGCGGCCGGCGTCGTCCATCGGGAACTCGCGCGCCGGGAGCATGCGGATTTCCGGAACCGGGTAGACGGTGCGCTGGGTGTCCGGGTCGAAGGTCTTGATGCTCTCGACCTCGTCGTCGAAGAGGTCGACGCGAAACGGCAGCGGCGCGCCCATCGGGAACAGGTCGATCAGGCCGCCGCGCACCGAGAACTCGCCCGGGCTGACGACCTGCGTCACGTGCGTGTACCCGGCCACCGCCATCTGGTTGCGCAGGCCGTCGACGTCGAGCTTTGCGCCCTGCTTCAGGAAGAAGGTGTAGGCGGCGAGAAAGGCCGGCGGGGCCATGCGGTACAGCGCCGTCGAAGCAGGCACGAGCACGACGTCGGCCTCGCCGCGGCTCACCGCGTACAGCGTGGAAAGGCGTTCCGAGATCAGGTCCTGGTGCGGCGAGAAGCTGTCGTAGGGCAACGTCTCCCAGTCGGGCAGCAGGTGTGTGCGCAGTCCGGGTGCGAACCATGCGATCTCGTCCTGCAGGCGCTGGGCGTCGAGCGGGTTGGCGGTCACGAGCAGCAGGCAGGGGCCGCGGGTCGCGAGCTGGGCGATCGCCAGCGCGTCGGACGAACCGGCGAGTGCGGGCAGATCGAGCCGCATGCCGGGCTTCGGAAGGGAAAGCGCCGTGAGCTGGGGCAGCAGGGGGTCGAGCGGTCGGGACATCGGACGGGCGCGGCGAGACCGCGGAAGAGACGGGTGAGGACGGAATTATAGAGGATGGGACGAAGCGGGCTTGTCCGGCTGGCCGGATGGCTCGACCCCGTCGCCAACGGGCGGCGGCAACTTCGTGCGCAGCCACTCCGCCGCGAGCAGCGCGAAGCGGTCGAGTGCGCCCGGTTCGGCAAAGTCTTCACCGGCACCCTCGACGACTTTCCAGTCGCGCGCGCTACGGTGCGGGTATCGCGGCAACATCGGCTCTCAGGCCACGCGATGGATCGGGACCGGAATCCGGCGCGAGCCGAACGGTTGCTCGAACCGGGCGAAGCGGCCGGCCAGCGGCGTCCCGCAGGCCAAGCACGCGCCGCTGTCGTCGAGCGCGTAGCCGAGAATCTCGTACCAGTCGCGCTCGATGACTGCCTTGCCGCATCCGGTGCAGCGTGTCGTACCGCCATCGGTGTCATGCACGTTGCCGGTATAGACGTGCCGCAGGCCCTCACCGAGGGCAATGCGGCGCGCGCGCGTCAGCGTCGCGGGCGGGGTCGGCGGCGTGTCGGTGAGCTTGAAATCCGGGTGGAAGGCGGTGAAATGCAGTGGCACTTCGGTCCCGAGTTCCTTCGCCACCCAGCTCGAGAGCGCCTGCAGCTCGGCGTCCGAATCGTTCTCGCCGGGGATCAGCAGCGTCGTGATCTCGACCCACACGTTGGTTTCATGAACGAGCCATTTCAACGTGTCGAGCACCGGCTGCAGGTGCGCGCCGCACAGCTTGACGTAGAACTCGTCGGTGAAACCCTTGAGGTCGACGTTCGCGGCATCCATGTGCGAGAAAAGGTCGCCACGCGCGACTTCGGTGACGTAACCGGCCGTGACGGCGACGCTCTTGAGGCCGAGCGCGTGCGCGGCATCGGCGACGTCCACCGCGTATTCGGCGAAGATCACCGGGTCGTTGTACGTGAAGGCGATGCTGCGGCAGCCCCACTCGGCTGCGGTCCGCGCGATCTCGTCGGGAGAGGCCTGGTCCATCAGCCGGTCCATGTCGCGCGACTTCGAGATGTCCCAGTTCTGGCAGAACTTGCACGCGAGGTTGCAGCCCGCGGTGCCGAACGAAAACACGCTGGTGCCGGGATAGAAGTGATTGAGCGGCTTCTTCTCGATCGGGTCGATGCAGAAGCCGGAACTGCGGCCGTAAGTGGTCAAGACGATCGCATCGGACTCGCGCATGCGCACGAAGCACGCGCCGCGCTGGCCTTCATGGAGCTTGCAGTAGCGCGGGCATACGTCGCACTGGATGCGGTCGTCGTCGAGCTTGTGCCAATGGCGTCCTGGATGGTTCATCGGTGTCCTCACCACCGCGACCGGCCGGAGCGGCCAGGCGCGACATCAAGAGGTGAAAGTCTGCCGCCGAGTCTCGAGTCGCGACCAGATCGGTCGGGTCACTCACGCCATTTGCATACGGTGTAGGTCGCGGCGAGAAGGGTGCCGAGGGGATGATCCGGCGCCAGTCCCGCCTTGCGTTTGAGCGCCGCGACGAACTCGCTCGGTTCGGGCAGCTGTTCCCACACCTGCGGCAGGAAAGTCGCGCTGCGGCAGCTGCCGGAAAGAATCAGGCCGTCGATGCCGGGGCGCAATTGGCGCAGCAGATCGACTTCGTCGGCGAACTCGAGGAACTGCGGTTCCGATAGCAGAGACACTTCGATCCGGATGGCGTTCAATTCGTCCGCTGCGACCGGGAGGAAGCGCGTGTCCCGCGTCGCGGCGGCAACGGCGTTGAGGGCGACATCTTCGCCGAGGGCGCGTTGCGGGCGCAGGCTGCCGATGCAGCCGCGCAACTCCTCGTAGAGCTTGAGAGTCACGAAAGTGGCGGCGCGTTGTGCGAGGCGCTCGTCATCCGCGAAGGGCTCGTCGGTGAGCCGGAGGTGGCGTTCGAGCGCGAGGCGCGCGTGGGCGAGCAGGGTCAGGCCAAGCTCAGTGTCGGGCAGCGTGGGCATGGGTGCGAGACTCCGAGAATGCAATGCTGGCGTAGCCGACGACGCGGGAACGGTCGCCTGCGGTATCGCCCGAGTTGCGCAGATCGAGCAGGTGCGGCTCCAGGCCGTGGTGTACCGCGGCGCGCAGCAATCCGTTGACGGGCGTCGCCCCGCAGGCCTGATCGTGGTCGATGCCGCTGCGAAGCCTCAGGATCCGGCCCACCGTGGCGCGGTCGCAGCTCTGTGCCTGGCCGTACGGCTGGTAATGCGACAGGTCGGAGCTGATCACGATCAGTGTCTCCGGGCCGCCCCACAGCGTTTCGATGATGTCCGCGACCGCTTCGGCGTCGGCGTTCCCGACGAGCAGTGGAACCAGTTCGAAAGTGTCGAGCACCGTCTGCAAGAAAGGCAGCTGGACTTCGAGACTGTGTTCGGCGGCGTGCGGGCGATCGTCGACGACGACGTCGGGCCGGGCCTGGAGCGTTTCCCAGTCGCTGCGACTCACGGGGATGTGTCCGAGCGGCGTCGAGAAGAATTGTGCCGCCGGCAGCGCGAACGCCCGGACCGCGACGCGATGTGCGGGGCCCAGGAGCACGACACGCCGCACGACGTCGCGCAACCCGGCCACATTCGCATACGCGGACGCCGCGACAGGGCCCGAATAGACGTAGCCCGCGTGCGGCACGATGAGGGCTTTCGGCGCGGACACCGTTTCGAGCGGTACTGCAGCCGCCAGCATTTCTCCGATCTGCGCGCGCAGTACGTGCGGATCGTCCGGATAAAAGTGGCCGGCAACCGCGGCCGGCCGAATCGAAGCAGTGGCCATGGAATTCCTCGTTGGAGTGCGAGCAGGAGCCTGACCCAATTATAGGCCGGTGCCGGATAGCGCGAGCCAAGCGGTGCCGGCGGCGAGGCCGAGCCCGATCGCACTCATGCCGCGGGAAATCCTCTTGCCGAGCTCCTGTCCGCCGAGGGCGACGGCGAGCACCGTCTTGAAGCCGAGATTGGCGATCATCGCCACGCCGATCGCGATTGCTGCCGCGTCGGCAGCGAGTCTGTCGAGGGAAAACAGGCGCATGCTCGACAACGCGATCGCGTCCATGTCGGCGAGGCCCGACACGGCGGCAAGCGCATACAAGCCGTGGGTGCCGACGATGTCGGACAGCCACGCCGAAACGAACAGGATGACCGCGTACAGCACGCCGAACCCGAGCGCCGCGCGCAACTCGGTGGGGTTGCGCGTCTGCGGGAGGACTGCTTCGCTGCCGGCCGGAATCCGCCAATACCAGATCAGCGTTCCCAGGCCGAGCACCAGCGCCGGCAGGACCACGATCGCGAGCTTGGCGAGGAGCCCGGGCGCGACGACGGCGGCGATCACCGCGATCCGGATCATCATGACGACGTTCGCAAGGATGATCACCAGCGCCGCCACCGGAGTCGAGGCCGGCGTGACGCGGCTGTCGCGGGCATGGATCAACGTTGTCGCGGTGCTCGATGCGAGGCCGCCGGCGATGCCGACCAGCGCCGCTCCATAGCGCGCGCCGACAAGCCGGAGGACTGCGTAGCCGGCCAAGCTGAGTCCCGATATCAGCACGACCATCCACCACACCTGGCGGGGGCTGACCGCGCCCTGGGGATCGATCGGGCGGTCCGGGAGGATCGGCAGGATCACGAGCGAGAGCACGCTGAACTGGATGATCGAGATCCAGTCCTTCGATTCGAGCCGGGTCGCGATGCCGCGCAACTCGGCCTTGAAATACAGCAGGATCGTCGTCGCCACTGCGAGCATCACCGCGATCGTCGCATGGCCGAGCCACACTGCCGTGCCGAGGCAGTAGCACAGCAGCAGGGCCGCGACCGACGTGGTGCCCGGATCGGTCGCGTCGGGATGGCGAAGATAGGCGGCAATGATCATGACGCCGAGGATCGCGAGGCCGAACACGAATGGCGCCACGCTGTCGAAATGCTCGCCGAGCAGGCCGATCAGCGCGCCGAGCAGGCCGACCAGCCCGAAGGTGCGCAGGCCGGCGCGAGCCGACGTGACGCGCTCGCGCTCCAGGCCGATCAGCAGCCCGATTCCGATCGCGATCAGGAAAGCCTGAAGCTGGCCCGCGTCGAAAGGCTTCGAGAAAGGCATGCTGTCACTCCCGGTTCTTCTTGCAGGTCTTCGTCGTATTGCATGCCGCCTGGTTCGTTACTCTATTCGATTCGTGCGCACGGTGAAACGGCGGGCGGTGCGGTACGGTCGGCGGCGTGTCGTGGCGGAATCGTTCCGTGTATTCTCGCGGTTTGCGGACCGACTTCGCCGGTTCGCCGAAATTCAGCCGACATAATGGAGCAGCGGTGGATTCATTTTTTTGGCAGGCGAGAGACGCCAAATGAGCAGCTCGCTGCGTATCGCCATCAACGGTTATGGCCGGATCGGCCGTTGCTTCCTGCGCGCGCTGTACGAGTCGCCGCTGAAGGACACGCTGCAGATCGTGTCGATCAACGAGCCGGCCGACCTCGCGACCATTGCCTACCTGTCGCGCTTCGATTCCACGCACGGCGTTTTCCCGGGGAAAATCGGGACCGGCGCCGAATGCCTGATCGTCGATGGGCGCGAGATCGGCGTCACGCATGCCTGCGTGCCCGAGGAGGTCGACTGGAAGGGGATCGGTGTCGATCTGCTGATCGAATGCTCGGGGTGCTATACGCAACGCCATGATTTCGATCGCTTCCTTGAAGCGGGGTGCGAACGGCTGCTGATCTCGCAGCCCGGACGCAGTGCGCAGGACGTCGATCTCACGGTCGTCTATGGCATCAACCACGGCGAGCTCGGCAGCCAGCAGCGCATCGTGTCGAACGCCTCGTGCACGACGAACGCGGTCGTACCCGTCCTCGACCAGCTGCACCGCGCGTTCGGCATCGGCCATGTTTTCCTGACGACGCTGCATTCGGTGATGAACGACCAGCCGCTCATCGACGGTTATCACCATTCGGATCTGCGGCGCACGCGTTCGGCAATGCAGTCGATGATCCCGGTCGGGACGGGACTCGCGCAAGGCGTCGAGCGCTTCCTGCCGCAACTGGCAGGACGCGTGCAGGCCAAGGCGATCCGCGTGCCGATCCTCAACGTCTCGGCGATCGACGTCGTCGTCGAACTCGGGTGCGACGCGACAGCGCGGGAAATCAACCTGCTTCTTTCGGAAGCCGCAGCGGCGCAGCCGGGGCTTATCGCGTATTCCGTCGATCCGCACGCCTCGATCGACTTCAGCCACAACCCGCACTCGGTCATCGTCGACGGCAGCCAGACGCGCCTCAACGGCCCGCGCCTCGCGAACCTGCTGCTGTGGTTCGACAACGAATGGGGCTACGCGAACCGGATGCTGGACGTCGCGAATTACTGGAGCAAGCGGTTCAGCTGACGAGCGTTGCGTAATGTGCGGCACGAAGTTGCGAAAAAGCCGAAGAAAACGAAATTTCATGCTCGTCAAGCGCGCGTATTCTGGCGTCTCCAACCCGATACGGATGACTGCCATGAACCTGTCCCAGGCCCTGCTCACCGCGCTGCGCGATCATGGCGCACGCGAGATATTCGGCATTCCCGGCGATTTCGCGCTGCCGTTCTTCAAGGTCATCGAAGAGTCGGGCATCCTGCCGCTGCATACGCTCAGTCATGAGCCGGGCGTGGGATTCGCCGCGGATGCGACGGCGCGCTATCGCTGCTGCCTCGGCGTCGCTGCGGTGACCTACGGCGCGGGGGCGCTGAACATGGTGAACCCGGTGGCGGGCGCGTACGCGGAAAAGTCCCCGGTCGTCGTCATCTCCGGCGCGCCCGGCGCGGGCGAGTCGCGTTCCGGGCTGCTGCTTCATCATCAGGCCAAGACGCTGGATTCGCAGTTCGAGATCTATCGCGAGATCACCTGCGACCAGGCGCGCCTGACCGATGCACGCAGTGCTCCGCGCGAAATCGCCCGCGTGCTGGCGAGCTGCCTGCGCGAATCGCGGCCGGTGTATATCGAGCTGCCGCGCGACATGGTCGGCGTGCGGTGCGAACCGGTGGTCCCGCTCGTGCCTCCCGCGCCGGACCGTGAAGTGCTGTCGGCATGCGTGGACGAGATTCTCGTGCGCCTGCGCGGCGCCGCGTCGCCGGTGCTGATGGTGGGAGTCGAAGTGCGCCGCTTCGGCCTCGAAGCCAAGGCGGCGGAGCTCGCGCGCCGGCTCGGAGTGCCGGTCGTGACCAGCATCCTCGGCCGCGGGCTGCTCGCCGGCACGGATGCGCCGCTCGTCGGCACCTACCTCGGCGTCGCCGGACAGCAGCAAGTGACCGATCTCGTCGAGCAGTCGGATGCGCTGCTGCTGCTTGGCGTCATCATCTCGGACACGAACTTCGGCGTGTCGTCGAAGCAGATCGATCTGCGCAAGACGATCCAGGCGCTCGACCGGCGAGTCACGCTCGGATACCACACCTATCCGGAGGTGCCGCTCGCGGCGCTCGTCGACACGCTGCTCGAGCGCCTCGCCGACAACACCGCTCCCGCGGTGCGTTTCGAGCCGCCGCACTACCCGCGCGGGCTGCAGGCCGACGACGCGTCGATCACGCCGAACGACATCGCGCTGGCGATCAACGACCTGATGGACGCCCACGGCCGGATGCCGATTGCAGCAGACGTCGGAGATTGCCTGTTCACCGCGATGGACATCGAGCCCACCGCGCTCGTCGCGCCGGGCTATTACGCGACGATGGGATTCGGTGTGCCCTCCGGCCTCGGGCTGCAGGCGGCCTCGGGCGAGCGGCCGCTGATCCTCGTCGGCGACGGGGCGTTCCAGATGACCGGCTGGGAGCTCGGCAACTGCCGCCGCTACGGCTGGGATCCGATCGTGATCGTGTTCAACAATTCGTCCTGGGAAATGCTCCGGACTTTCCAGCCGGAATCGGCGTTCAACAACCTCGACGACTGGGGCTTCGCGGCGATGGCCGACGGGCTCGGCGGCGACGGGGTGCGGGTCGGCACGCGCGCGGAACTAAAGGCGGCGCTCGACCATGCGCTGGCGACGCGCGGACGTTTCCAGTTGATCGAGGCGATCATTCCGCGCGGCGTGCTTTCGGACACGTTGTCGCGCTTTGTCGCCGGCGTGAAACGGCTGTCGCAGAAATGACGGCGCCGCCGGCACCCGGCGAGGGAGGGTCGTGGCGGGAGCCGGCGTCGCGCGGGTAGAATCCGCGCCATGCAGAACTTTCAGCCTCGTCATTTCGCAATCGTCCCAGCGGCCGGCAGCGGCAGCCGCATGGCAGCGTCCCGGCCGAAGCAGTATCTTTCGCTACTCGGCAAGCCGCTGATCTTCCATTCGCTCGCCGTGCTGTGCACGACCCCCGAAGTCGACAAGGTGTTCGTCGTGCTTTCGGTCGACGACGCCGAGTGGCGTCGTCACGACTGGTCCGCGCTCGGCCCGAAGCTGGTGCCACTTTTTTGCGGGGGCGCGACGCGAGCCGACAGCGTGCTCGCGGGGCTGCGGGCGGTCGCCAACGAGGTCGCGCCCTCGGACTGGGTGCTGGTGCACGACGCCGCGCGCCCGTGCCTTGCGCCGTGGCACATCGAGAAGCTGATCCGGGAGCTCGCGCGTGACGAAGTCGGCGGCCTGCTCGCCGTGCCGGTCGCCGATACGCTGAAGCGCGCCGGCGAGCAGCGGCAGGTGCTCGCCACGGTGCCGCGCGAAAACCTGTGGCAGGCGCAGACGCCGCAGATGTTCCGCCATGTGATGCTGCGTCGCGCGCTGGAAGCGGCGACGCACGTCACCGACGAGGCCAGCGCGATCGAGGCCGCGGGCCTGCATCCGCGACTCGTCGAAGGCGACGCGACGAACCTGAAAGTCACTTATCCGCTCGACCTGCACCTCGCCGAGTGGATCCTCACGAACCGGGAAAACTGACGTGAAAGCTCCATTCCGTATCGGCCAGGGGTTCGACGTGCATGCGCTGGTGCCGGGGCGGGCGTTGATCGTCGGCGGCGTGCGCATTCCGTTCGAGCGCGGCCTGCTCGGGCATTCGGACGCCGACGTCCTGCTGCACGCGCTGACCGACGCGCTGCTCGGCGCCGCCGGCCTCGGCGACATCGGGCGACTCTTTCCCGACACCGACGCAGCGCACGCGGGCGCCGACAGCCGCGTGCTGTTGCGCGAAGCGTTTGCGGCCGTGCAGGCGGCGGGATTCGGCGTCGTGAACGTCGACGCGACGGTGATCTGCCGGGCGCCCCGCATTCTTCCTCATGCGCCGGCGATGGTCGCGAACATCGCCGCCGACCTGGGCATCGACCCGGCGGCAGTCAATATCAAGGGCAAGACGACCGAAAAGCTCGGTTTCACCGGTCGTGGCGAGGGCATCGCGGCCCAGGTCGTCGCGCTGCTGATGCGACATGGCAATGAAGCCTGATCCTGCTGCGCCGGGCAAACCTTCGCGCGTGTTCTTCGCGCTGTGGCCGGACGCTCGCGTCGCGAAGCGCCTGGATGAACTCGGCGCCGAAGCGCATGCGGAATGCGCCGGACGGCGAACGCGATGCGAGACGCTGCATCTGACGCTTGCGTTCATCGGCGACGTGTCGCCGCAGCGCCTCGCCGAGCTGATCGCGGTTGGGAACGAGGTCGGGATCGAGGGCGAGGCGAGCTCGTTCACGCTGCGCCTGGACCTCCTCGGGGGCTGGCGCCACAACCGCATCGTCTGGGCCGGCGCGCAGAGTTGTCCGGCGCCGCTGGCCGGACTCGTCGAGCGACTCAACGGCGCGCTCGAAGCCGCCCGTTTTGCCGTCGAGCGGCGCCCGTTCACGCCGCACGTGACGCTGCTGCGCAAGGCGCAGACGCAGGTTTCGACACGCTGCGTGGACCCGATCGACTGGCCTGTCGACGGCTTCGTGCTCGTCGAGTCCGTGCAGAGCAGCGCCGGCGCGCATTATCGGACGCTCAGGGAATGGCGAGCGGGGAAGGGCGGCGGCGAAGGCGCAGACAGCCGGTGCGCCGGGAAAAGCAGCTGACGCGGCTCCCGCGACCGCTTCAGGTCCAGTGGGCCGGCCAGGTGCGAGCGAAGTAGGGCAGCGCTTCGACCCGCTTCATCCACGCTGCAAGGCGGGGGCCGATGCGTGCGCCGATCTCCACGTCGGGCTTCCTCTTCTCGATGCGCAGCGCCAGCGCGATCAACGGGTAGAGCGTGAAGTCGGCCGCGGAGAGTTCGCCCGCCAGCGTGTCGCCCGCGATCATCGTTTCCCACAGGGCGAGTTCGCGCGTGAAGGCGTCGCGCGAGCGCGCAATCGTTTCCTGCCGCCATTCCGCTTTCGGCGTGTAGAGCACGTTTGCGACGAGTTCTTCCAGCGGGTTCGCCAGATACTGGTCGGCCTCGCGAACCATGCGGCGGACCAGCGCGCGTTGCCGGATGTCGCCCGGAAACAGCAGCGGCGTTTCGTCGTAGCGTTCGTCGAGGTATTCGAGGATCGCCGCCGATTCATAGAGCGCGAGCCCGTCATCGACGATTGCCGGCACTTTCTGGCGCGGGTTGATCGCCGTGTACTCCGGTTTTTTCAGGTCTCCCGCATCGAACGACAACGCCTTGAGTTCGTACCGCAGATGCTTGTGCTCGAGCGCCAGCCAGACGCGCCACGCATAAGGCGAACCGGCGCCATAGTAGAAACAAAGGGCCATTTCCGAACCTCCCTCGCGTTGGAAACCTGCAAACGTCTTGCGAATCCCGATCCTGCGGCGGCGATTTCGCCCGGCTACCGCACCGGCGGCCTGCCTGCAGTGCAGGATGCCGTGTTGCGTCCTAAAATGAAATGTCGGAATGAACGGTCGAGGAGGCGGGTGGAACCGCTGCCCGGACCCCGATCCAGGAGGACCATCATGGCAATCGCATCAAAACTCCAGGAGTACATGAGTGAACACGGCTTGCGGTACGACGTCCTGACGCATCCGCATTCCCACAACAGCATGGAGACCGCGCAGTTGGCGCGAGTGCCCGGCAATTGTCTGGCCAAATCGGTCGTGCTTGAAGACGATGACGGCTTCCTGATGGCGGTATTGCCGTCCACCCAGCATGTGCAGCTCGGCTGGCTCAGCAAGGCGATGCAGCGCAACTTGCGGCTGGCGTCCGAGGACGAGTTGTCCGCCCTGTTCGCGGATTGTGAACCCGGCGCAGTCCCGCCGGTCGGCAGCGCGTATGGCATGCGGATGGTCGTCGACGACACCCTGGCCGAGCAGCCGGAGATCTACTTCGAGGGCGGCGATCACGAGAAGCTGATCCAGATGAGCAGCGAGGATTTCATGAGCATGATGGAAGAGGCGAAGCACATCCGGTTCGGCGAACATTACTGGCGGCACTGAGGGCGGCACTGAACGCCTGCGTTCGAGCCGAACGAATGCGGGGCGCTTGGCGCCCCGCGGCCCTTCGAGGTCATACGTGCTGCGACCCCATCGTCTCCTGGACAGAGACGTTCGAAGAATCAGGCTTTCGAAAAGTCACTAATTCAAAGGAACAGGCACGACCCCAGGCGCTCGCGCAGCACGGGCTCGGGTTCCTTCGTGTAATCCTTTTCGAAACGGTCGGTGATCAGTTGCGCTGTCGGCGTATCCAGCACCGCGTTGAGCATGCCCATGAACGCTGGTGGGGCGAATACGATTGCGCGGCTGAATTCGTTCTTGGCCCGTCCAAGATAGAGTTCCTGCGCGATCTGTTGCGCGAACACCTTTGCTTCGTGGGTTTTGGGGAGAGTCTGAGGCTGCGCTGAACCTTGCCCGTTGCCTACCGACGCCATGGTGCCGGGACGGTCGGTTACAAGTTCGGAGTTTTTCCGTCTGCTTTCCGGATGGAACAGTTCCTTCACCAGTGTGAGTCCCTTGTTCGGACCGAGGTTTGCATAGAGCTTCGCCAGGCTGGCATTGGCAACCAGTATCCAGGTTATAACCATGAATCGTCCTCCGAGAGATAGATCGGGTGGTCTGCCGGTTGTGGCTCTTGCAGCTTAGACGGACGCCCCATACGTGGCAAACTCATTTTGCCGTGAACGTCAACCGATCACTCCGGGCCCGCCAATGACCTCCGCTCCGGACGAGCACTATTCCATGCGAGTTACTTGTTCAGCATCCTGAGTGCTTCCGGAATCCGGTCGGTCGGAATGTTCCCGTCGCCCCGCCGGTCGCCCGACTGGGGGACGATAGACGACGAGCAGGCGCTTGCCGGCTTTCACGATCCGAAGGGGCGTGGTGGGCCGCAACGGCGCTGCCGTTCATCACGGACGCGGCGTTCGCCGGCCGCGAGGTCCAGCCCGTAGAAGCGCGACAGCTGCTCGTACACGCGGGGAAGTTCCTGTTCGAGAAGGCAGGGCGTCTCGAAGAACGTTTCGGAAGCGACAGCGAAAAACTCGCCCGGACTCTCGGCACCGTACGGGTCGAGCAGCGTTTCCTCGCCCGCGTCGACCTGTTCGCAAAAACGCCGGTAAGCGTCGGTGAACACCTTCGCCCAGGTCGCTCTGCTCATGCCCGGCGGCAGCCGCGGCAAGCCGTCGACGTCGCCGTTCTGCATGTCCAGTTTGTGCGCGAACTCGTGGATGACGACGTTTACGCCTTCCGGCCCTTCGCCCTCGCGATGCCAGGACACCAGCACCGGGCCGCCTTCCCACGCTTCTCCGAGGACTTCGTCGTCGTATTCGTGCACGACGCCGGCGTCGTCCGTTTCATGCCGAGGAATCACGAAGTCTCCGGGGTAGACGACGACACCGACCCAGCCGTGATAGGCCTCGAGGCCGACGTGCAGGATCGGCAGGCAGGCCTGGAGGGCGATCGCGAGCATCACCTGGTCGGTGAGGGCCATGCCGTGCGCGCCGTGGAACTCCTTTTCCGCGAGGAACTCGCGTGCGAATTCCCGCAGGCGCTCGCGGTCGGGCGGTTCGAGATAATCGAGAAACGGCAGCTTCTTCTCGACGCTGGTCCACAGCGCGTCCGGCACCCGTATCGTGGCCAGCCGGCGTGCCTTCCGCCATTTGCGCAGGAAATTCAGCATCGCGTTCAGCCGGCGGGTTTGCGCGTCGTCAGGAAAATGCCGGCGAAAACCAGCGCGATCCCGGCAAAGTGGAACGGCTGCGGGCGTTCGCCGAGAAAGATCGCCGCGAGCAGCGCGGTGAACACCGGCATCAGGTGGATGAACAGGGACGCCCGGCTCGGCCCGACCGCCGCGACGCCGGCGTTGAAGAACACGTAGCCGAGAAAGCCCGGGAAGACGCCGATGTAGAGGATGCCCGCGAACGTCGCCGGCGACGGGTCGATGAGCCTCCCGTCGGCGATTTCCCACGCGTACAGCGGCGCGAGCCCCGCGATGCCGACGGCGGTGAAGGCGGCGAGCAACAGCATCGGGTCGATGCCGGCGGGCCGCCATTGCAGGCCGACTGTGTAGATGCCCCAGGTCAGCACTGCGAGCAGCATCCACAGGTCGCCGGTGTTGAGGCTGAAGCCGAGCAGTGTCGCCAGGCTGCCCCGCGCGACGATGATCATCACGCCGGCGAGCGACACGACGACGCCGGCCGTTTCGAGGCGCGTCAGCCGTTTGCCGAGCAGCAGGAACGCGAGCGCGATCGTCGCCACCGGCGTGAAGGAATTGAGCAACGTCGCGCTGGTTGCGGTCGTGTATTGCAGTGCGATGTACGCGAAGGTGTTGTAGCAGCCGACACCGATCGCGCCCAGCACGACGATCGCGCGCCAGTGCGCCTTGATGCGGGGCCATTGCACGCGCAGATGGGGCAGCGCGAACGGCAGCGTCAGCGCGAAGGCGATGGCCCACCGCCAGAATGCGAGCGTCATCGGCGGCACGGCCTCGCGCAGTCCGCGCCCGATCACCATGTTGCCCGCCCAGAACAGCGAGGTCAGCGTCAACAGCAGGTAGGGGTTGGCGAAGCGTTTTTTCATTGGTCTTGTTTCGGTGGCAGGCCGGTGATGATGGCACAGCGCGGAATCGTCCGCAGCGCGCGGAGATGACAGCCCGGGTATGGGATAATCCGCCCATGGTCTCCGTCACGCATGCCATTTCACAGAACGACGCCGTTCCGCCGGTCGAGCTGCTCGCCGACGGTCTGGGCGCCGACGATCGCGCACTGATCGAAAAAGCCCTCGAACTGGCCCGGGGCGCCTACGAAAATCACCTCCTCGGCACCGGCGAGTCGGTGTGGACCCACGCGATGGGGACGGCGCTGATCGCCGCGTCGCTGCGGCTCGACGCCGAAACGCGCGTGGCCGCATTGCTGTTCGCGGTCGGCGACTACATCGAGAACCCGATCGAGACCGTAACGGCGCGCTTCGGCGACGGGGTCGCGCGCCTCGTCGAGGGCCTGCGCAAGCTCAACGGCCTGCGCCTGCTCACACGCATGACGGCGACCGCGACGGCGCCGGAAATCCGCGCGCAGACCGAAGTGCTGCGCAAGATGCTGCTGGCGATGGTCGAGGACATCCGCGTCGTATTGCTGCGGCTCGCATCGCGCACGCAGACGCTGCGTTATTTCACCGAACAGAAAGGCGAAATCCGCACCGACGTCGCGCGCGAGAGCCTCGACATCTATGCTCCGCTGGCGAACCGGCTCGGCGTGTGGCAGCTGAAGTGGGAACTCGAAGACCTGTCGTTCCGTTTCCTCGAGCCGGAGACTTACAAACGCATCGCGAAGATGCTCGACGAGCGTCGCGTCGAGCGTGAAAGCTTCATCGAGGAGGCGATCGAACGGCTCAAGCGCGAGATCGCCGCGGTCGGCATCAAGGCCGAAGTGTATGGGCGGCCCAAGCACATCTACAGCATCTACAACAAGATGCGCGCGAAGCGGCTCGACTTCTCGCAGGTGTATGACATCCGGGCGCTGCGGGTGCTCGTCGACAGCGTGCGCGACTGCTACACGGTGCTGGGGATCGTGAACCAGATCTGGCAGCCGATCGGCCAGGAGTTCGACGACTACATCACGAAGCCGAAGGGCAACAACTACCAGTCGCTGCACACCGCGGTGCTCGCCGGCGATGGTCGCGCAGTCGAAGTGCAGATCCGCACGCACGACATGCACAAGCATGCCGAACTCGGGGTCGCGGCCCACTGGCGCTACAAGGAAGGCAAGGGGCACGGCGGCGATTACGACGAGAAAATCGCGCTGCTGCGCAACCTGCTGTCGTGGCGCGACGAGATCGCCGATTCGGCCGACTGGATCGAGAAATTCAAGCGTGCCTCGCTCGACGACGCGATCTACGTGCTGACCCCGCAGGGCACGGTTGTCGATCTGCCGCGCGGCGCGACGCCGATCGATTTCGCGTACCGTCTGCACACCGACCTCGGCCATCACTGTCGCGGCGCCAAGATCGACGGGCACCTGGTGCCGCTCAACACGCAGCTCGAGAACGGCCAGACGGTCGAGATCACCGCGGCGAAGGAGGGCGGTCCGTCGCGCGACTGGCTCAACCCCGTGCAGCACTATGTCGCGACGAGCCGGGCGCGGACCAAGATCAAGCAGTACTTCAATCAGCTCGAAGAGAACGAACTGCTCGCGCGCGGGCGCGCCGTCATCACGAAGGAGATGCAGCGCGAAGGGCAATCCCAGGCCAACATCGACGAGATCGCCGGCAAGCTCGGCTTCAAGAACGCCGAGTCGATGTTCGTCGCGGCCGGCCGGGGCGAAGTCGGGCCGCGGGCGGTCCATCTCGCGCTGCGCGACACCGGGGAACCTGCGCCGGAGGCGGCCGACTCCGGAATGGTGATCGGCCAGAGCCGCGCCGGCGATTCGAGCGACAAGATCCTGATCGTCGGCGTTGGCAAGCTCCTGACCTCGCTCGGGCGCTGCTGCAAGCCGGCGCCGCCGGACGCGATCGAAGGGTTCGTCACGCGCGGGCGTGGCATCTCGATCCATCGCGTCGACTGCCGCGATTTCCAGCGCCTTGCGGGGAGCCATCCGGAGCGGGTGATCAAGGCGGACTGGGGCGAGCAGGCGTACAACAACCGTCAGTCGGTGTTCCCCGTCGACATCGCGGTGCAGGCGGGCGACCGCCAGGGCTTGCTGCGCGACATCTCCGAAGTGTTGTCGCGCGAAAAGCTCAACGTCATCGCGGTCAATACGCTGACGAAGAAGGGAACTGCGTACATGCGCTTCACGATGGAGGTCGGCGGCGTCGCGCAGGTGCAGCGCGCGATCACGCTGATCCGCGAAGTGCCCGACGTCATCGACGCGCAGCGCAAGTAGGCACGGTGCCGCCTGGGGCCCGCCCGCTGACCGGCCGGCAGGATTCTCGAGCGCCGGCCCCCGGCTGCCGCCAGCCTTTCAGCGGCTCGCCGACAGTTCCGTGAGCAGGACCATCTGCGCGGCCCGGCGCACGCCGCGCGGCGTCTTGCGGCGGTAGCGCCCGTCTTCGAGCATCTCCCACGCCTGGCAGTTGTCGCCGAGGTAGGCGCGCAGGCCTTCCTTGATCACGCGTCGTTTCAGGCGCTGGTCGAGGACCGGAAACGCGATCTCGATGCGGCCGAAGAAATTGCGGTCCATCCAGTCGGCGCTCGACAGGTAAACCTGGTCTTCGCCGTCGGCGCGGAAATAGAAGATCCGATGGTGTTCGAGGAAGCGGCCGATGACCGAGCGCACGCGGATGTTCTCCGACAGCCCGGCGACGCCCGGCCGCAGCGCGCACGGCCCGCGCACGATCAGGTCGATATCGACGCCGGCCTGCGAGGCGGCATAGAGCGCCTCGATCGTTTCCGGTTCGAGCAGCGCGTTCATCTTCGCGATGATGTGGGCGCGGCGACCGGCCCGCGCGAGTTCTGCCTCGGCGTTGATCGCCGCGACGACGTTCGACTGCAGCGCGAACGGCGCCTGCCACAGATGCTTCAGCGTGCTCGCCTTGCCCAGCCCGGTAAGCTGCTTGAAGACTTCGGCGACGTCCTGGCCGATTTCCTCGTTGCACGTCAGCAGGCCGAAGTCCGTGTAGAAGCGTGTCGTGCGCGGATGGTAATTGCCGGTGCCCATGTGCACGTAGCGGCGCAGCCCGTCTTCTTCCCGGCGCACCAGCATCAGCAGTTTCGCGTGGGTCTTGTAGCCGAACACGCCGTAGACGACATGCGCGCCGACTTCCTCGAGGCGATTTGCCCAGTTGATGTTCGCCTCTTCGTCGAAGCGTGCCATCAGTTCGAGCACGACGGTCACTTCCTTGCCTTTCTGTGCGGCGCGCACGAGATGTTCCATCAGCACGGAATCGGTCCCGGTGCGGTACACCGTCATCTTGATCGCCAGGACCTGCGGGTCGTCGGCCGCTGCCCGCAGCAGGTCGATGACCGGCGTGAAGCTCTGGAACGGGTGGTGCAGCAGCACGTCCTGCTTGCGGATCGCGTCGAAGATCTCGCGGCCTTTTTCGAGCGTTTTCGGCAGGCCCGGCAGGAAAAGCGGGTAATTCAGGTCGGGACGGTTCACCCAGTCCGTCACCTGCATCAGGCGCACCAGGTTGACGATGCCCGGCATGCTGTACAGATCCTTGGGGCCGAGCCGGAAGTGCTGCAGCAGGAACGCCGCCATTTTTTCCGAGCAGTTGTCGGCAATCTCGAGCCGCACCGCGTCGCCGAAGTGACGTTGCTGCAGCTCGCCTTTCAGTGAAACGCGCAGGTCCTTGACTTCTTCTTCGTCGACGAAGAGGTCCGAGTTGCGCGTCACGCGGAACTGGTAGCAGCCCAGCACGCGCATCCCGGAGAACAGCTCGCCGACGTGTGCGTGCAGCACCGACGACAGGAAGACGAAGCTGTATTCGTGCTCGCAGATTTCGCGCGGCAGCCGGATCACGCGCGGTAACGCGCGTGGTGCCTGGACGATCGCTGCGCCCGAATCGCGGCCGAAGGCGTCGAGCCCTTCGAGCTCGACGGCGAAATTCAGGCTCTTGTTGAGCACACGTGGAAACGGATGCGCCGGATCGAGGCCGATCGGAGTGAGGACCGGGATCACTTCGCGCAGGAAATAATCGCGCACCCATGCACGCTGGGCGTCGGTCCACAGCGGCCGGCGCGGGAACACGATGCTTTCGGCTGCGAGCGCTGGCAGGATGTCGTCGTTGAGCAGTTCGTACTGCTGGGCGATGATGCTGTGGACTTCGAGGCTGACGCGGTCGAGCAACTCGGTCGGCAGCAGGCCGTCGTAGCCCGCGGTACGGCTGCCGAGGCGGATCTGTTCCTTGATGCCGGACACCCGGATTTCGAAGAATTCGTCGAGGTTGCTCGAGACGATGCACAGGAAGCGCAAGCGCTCGAGCAGCGGAACGGTGTGGTCGGCCGCCTGGGCCAGCACCCGGCGCTGGAACTGGAGAAGAGACAGCTCCCGGTTGATGAAATGCTCGGTGGGGAAAAGCTGGCTTAGCGGGGGCCTGTGCATGGGTCTCATTATGGCTGCGGGTGTGCCTCCGGGGATTATGTGACAAATATGCTGCAAATGCATGAACGTGCGCCGGCAGCCATGACAAGCGTGAATCCGGGGCGGAACCCGTCCGCATCCGGCGCAGCTTGTGTCGCAGGGCCGAGTGGTAGAATGTCGGCCACTTCGACCTGCGCGATTGCGTGCCTACACGATGATGCAAGAACTGATCGCAGCGATCGACCTCGGTTCCAACAGTTTCCGGCTCCAGGTGGGGCGGATCGTCAATGATCAGATCTATCCGCTCGACGGACTCAAGGAAGCGGTCCGCCTCGCCGCCGGCCTGTCGGCCGACAAGCTGCTCGATGTCGCGGCCCAACAGCGCGGGCTGATCGCGCTGCAACGCTTCAACGAACGTCTGCGCGGTTTTCCGCCCGATGCGGTGCGGGCGGTGGCGACCAACACGCTGCGAGTGGCGAAGAACTCCCCCGAGTTCCTCGCTCGTGCCGAAGCGGCGCTCGGCGTGCCGATCGAGGTGATCGCGGGGCGCGAGGAAGCTCGTCTGATCTACGTTGGCGTCGCGCATACGCTGCCCGATCCGCACCGCCAGCAGCTCGTCGTCGACATCGGCGGCGGGTCGACCGAATTCATCATCGGCAAGAGCTTCGAGCCGATCCAGCTCGAATCCCTCTACATGGGCTGCGTGAGCTTCAGCCTGCAGTATTTTCCGCGTGGGCGGATCGACAAGCGCGGCTTGCGGGAAGCCGAACTGGCCGCCCGGCGCGAGCTCCAGGCGATCGCCCATTCGTACCGCGAAACCGGCTGGGAAGTGGCGGTCGGGTCGAGCGGATCGGCCAAGGCGCTCGTCGAGATTCTCGTGCAGAACGGATTCTCGGAAAGCGGCATCACTCGGGACGGGCTGGAACGCCTGAAAGCGGCGATGCTGCGGGCCGGCAGCATCGATCGCGCCGATCTCGCGGGCCTCAAGGGCGATCGCCTGCCGGTGCTGCTCGGGGGGCTGTCGATCATGTCGGCAGTGTTCAAGGAGTTCGACCTCGAGCACATGGTGTTTTCGGAAGGGGCGTTGCGTCTGGGCGTGCTCTACGATCTGCTCGGCCGCTACCACCACCACGACTTGCGCGATGCAACCGTCAATGCGTTCGTCGCGCGTTATGGAACGGATCGCAAGCAGGGCGCCAGCGTTGCCGACACCGCTTCCCACCTGCTGTCGCGCCTGGTTCCCGAAGCTGCCGAAAGCGACCACCCGGACCGCCGCTTCCTGCGCTGGGCGGCGATGCTTCACGAAGTCGGCGTTTCGGTCGCGCACTCGAGCTACCACAAGCACAGCGCCTACATCCTCGCCAATGCCGACATGCCCGGCTTCTCGCGCATGGACCAGGGGCGCCTGGCGCGCATCGTGCTGGCGCATCGCGGAAAGCTGGAACGGGTTGCGGCGATCGATCCGGAAAGCCGCGACTGGCTGCTGATCGTGTGCCTGCGCCTCGCGGTGATCGTCCATCGCGCCCGCGACGGCCGCGGCATCCCGCCGATCGACATCGAACGCGACGGGCGCGGCTTCGTCGTCACGGCTCGCGACGGCTGGCTGCAGAAGCTGCCGCTGACTGCGGCTGCGATCGAGGAAGAGCAGCGACAGTGGCTGTCGGTCGGACGCAGCCTCGTGCTGCGCACGCCGCCCGGCCGGGCGCTGGTCGCCTGACGCCGGATCGTGCGCGCGCCCACCGCAAGCTGCGGGCCGTCGGCCGGAAAGGGTGCGAAGCCCGAATGCCGGCTCGAAGGTGACTGGACGCTGCGCGCGCTCGCGCCGCGCGCCGACGAATACCGCCGCCTGCTTGCCCGTGCCGGGCATGACGCGAGCTGGAAACTCGACGGCATAACGCGGCTCGACAGCTTCGGGGCGACGCTGTTGTGGCACGCGTGGCGCGAACAGTGGCCGCAGGACCTGAGCGCGGACGACGAACTGCGGACGGTGATCGGTCGCATCGAGGCGACAGCCGCTGAACCGTTGCCCGAACGCGGGTCTTTCACGCTGGCTGACGCCGTCGTCGTGCTCGGCGCGGGGCTCCTTGGTTTTGCCAATCATCTCGCCGGTTTCGTGCGGCTGGCAGGACAGCTGTGCCTGGACATCGCATATCTGCTGCACCACCCGCGCGACTGGCCGCTGCGCGAGATTTCCGCCAATCTCTACAAGGTCGGCGCGAAGGCCACTCCGGTCGCGGCCCTCGTCGGCTTCCTGATCGGCGTGGTCTTGTCCTATCTTTCGGCGCTGCAACTGCAGGCTTTCGGCGCGGACATTTACATCGTCAATATTCTCGGCCTCGGCATCGTTCGGGAGCTCGGACCGGTCCTCGTTTCGGTGCTGGTGGCCGGGCGATCGGGTTCGGCGATGACTGCCCAGCTCGGTGTGATGCGCGTGACCGAGGAACTCGATGCACTGTCGGCGATGGGCATTTCGCGCACGCTGCGCCTGGTCTTGCCAAAAGTGGTCGCGCTGACGATCGCAATGCCTTTGCTCGTGCTGTGGACTTCAGCCGTCGCGCTATTCGGCGGCATGGTGTCCGCATGGGTGCAACTCGATCTCGGATTCGGTTTTTTCCTCGACACGCTGCCGCGCGTCGTACCGGTTGCGAACCTCTACATCGGGATCGCGAAGGGCGCGGTGTTCGGCTTGTCCATCGCGCTCGTGGCCTGTCATTTCGGCCTGCGCGTGCGACCGAATACCGAGAGCCTGTCGGCCAACACGACTGCGTCGGTGGTCTCGGCGATCACCGTCGTGATCCTCATCGACGCGGTGTTCGCGATTGCAACGCGTTCGATCGGAGTGCCCGGATGAGCGCCCCCGCCCGGCCGCCCGAAGGGGGCGCTCGTGCTCCCTTGGGGAGGGTGGAGCAGGGGTTTCGCGGAGCACTGTTCGGCGCCTGCGGAACGGGTCGGCTGTGCAAAGCCGGCCCTGCGTCGCGCAGCGACAGGAGGGTAGTCCAGTGAGCGACGGACCGGTCATCGAGCTGCGCGACATCGTCACCCGCTTCGGCAGCAACCTCGTGCACGACGGAATCGACCTGTCCGTGGTGCGCGGTGAAGTCGTGGCCCTCGTCGGCGGGTCCGGCAGCGGCAAGACAACGCTCTTGCGGCACATGATCGGGCTGACGCGCCCGGCGCGCGGCGAGGTTTCGCTGTTCGGCGAGCAGCTGTTCTCGGGCAGCCTTCGCGAGCAGCGGGCACGGCGGCGGCGCTTCGGCGTGCTGTTCCAGCATGGGGCGCTGTTCTCGGCGTTGAACGTCGCCGAGAACATCGGGTTTCCGCTGCGCGAACTCCGTGTCGTGACGCCCAAGGAGATCCGCGATCTGGTTGCGTTGAAGCTGGCGATGGTCGAGCTCGAGCCATCGACCGCGCTATTGATGCCCGCCGAGCTGTCGGGCGGCATGGTGAAGCGCGTCGCGCTCGCACGGGCGCTGGCGCTGGAACCCGAATTGCTGTTGCTTGACGAGCCGACGGCCGGGCTCGATCCAGACCGCAGCGCGGCGTTCGTCGAACTCGTGCGCTCGCTGCAGGCCCAACTCGGGCTGACGGTGGTGCTGGTGACGCATGACATCGACACCCTGGCGGCACTGTCGTCGAAAGTGGCGATCCTCGCGGAACGGCGGATTCTCAGCTACGCCCCACTGGAGGAAACAATGGAACTCGATCATCCTTTCGTCGCGAGCTTTTTCCGCGGCGAGCTCGGCAGGCGCGCAATCGCACGGAGCAGGGAGGAAAGCTGATGGAAAACCGCGCTCATGCACTCGCCGCCGGATTGTTCGCGCTGCTGCTCGGTGCTGCACTGGTCCTCGCGCTGTGGTGGTTCTCGGATGAACGGCAGCCGACGCGGGATTACATTCTCGAATCGCGCGGCAGCGTCACCGGCCTGAATGTCGAAGGGCAGGTGCGCTATCGCGGCATGTCGGCAGGCAAGGTGACCGATATCCGGCTCGATCCGCAGGACCCGTCAAAGATCCTCGTCGACATCCGCATCCGCGAAGACCTGCCGATCACGCGCAGCACGCGGGCTCGCCTGGGATACCAGGGCGTGACCGGGATCGCGTATGTGCAGCTCGACGACAGCGAGGAGAATCCGGCGCCGTTGACGGGCGATCCGCCGCGGCTGGTGCTGGAGCCGGGCCTGATGGAGCAGCTGACCGACAGCACGTTGGATGCGATGAAGCGGGTGACGATGATCGCCGACCAGCTCGCCCAATTTCTCAGCGACGACAACCTCGAGAGGCTGCGCAACACGTTGCAGCATCTGGATGCGGCCGCGGCCGGGATCGACCGCACTTTTGCCGACGCGCCCGCGACGCTCGAGGCGATCCGGTCCGCGCTGAACCAGGACAATCTGAAGAAATTCGCCACGACGCTCGCGAACCTCGAGCAGGCAAGCGGCGACGTCGTGCCGGCGGTCGCCGAAATGCGCGCGCTGATGGCGCGCCTGCAGTCGACGGCGGAGAACCTCGACGCGGCGACGGCGGCGACCGGCGAAGGGCTGATCGACAACACGCTCCCCCAGCTCAATGCGTTGCTGAAAGAGCTGACCGGAACCTCGCGCCGGCTCGGAAGCCTGATCGAAGAGGTTCAGGCGTCGCCGCAGATGTTGTTGAGCGGCCGCTCGCGCCGCCCTCCGGGCCCCGGCGAGGACGGGTTCGAAGCGGACCGGAAATGATTCGGACAGGAAACTGCGCAATGTGGATGTCGATGAAGACAGGACGGTCCGGACTGCTCGTGGTCGCGCTCGCGGCGGCCTTGGGAGGATGCGGCAACCTCGGGGTGCCGGCCGAGCGCTTCACTTTTTTCGACCTGGGGCTCGTGGAGCCGGTCGAGCCGGCGCTGGAACTCCCGCCGGCGCGCGTCGAAGTGCGGGCGCCGTCGTGGTTGTCGACCGGCGCGATGCAGTACCGGCTTGATTATCGACAGCCGGCGCAGCGGGAAGCGTATTCCGAGACGCGCTGGGTTGCGGAGCCAGGTGAAATGCTGCGCATTGCGCTCGATCGCGCCCTGACGGGGAACCGGACCGCCGACGGCGAATGCCGCCTACGTGTCGAGCTGGACGAATTCGTGCAGGTATTCGACAGTCGACAAAGCAGCCACGCGAAGATCGTCGCCCGCGCTGCGCTCCTCGCCCCGCGCAGCGACGCCGAACTGTCGCATCGCACGCTCGTCGTCAGCGAGCCGGCGCCGACCCCGGATGCGGCCGGCGGCGTGATCGCGTTCCGCCGGGCGGTGCAGCAGCTGGCGCATGACGTTTCGACGTGGCTGGCGAGCCTTGAGCCTGAAGCGGCCCGGGGATTGAATACTTCAGGACGCTGCGAACGCTAGCGGCCAGCGTCCTCATCACTGCAATCATCATGACAGCGGAGCAGAAATGACCGAACGCGAATCGTCACCCTACGAGATTGGCCTGGAGAAGAATGCCGCCAATTACGTCCCGCTCACGCCGCTGACGTTCATCGAGCGCAGTGCCTACGTTTATCCGGACCGGATCGCCGTCATTCACGGGACACGCCGGTACACGTGGCTGGAAAGCTATACGCGTAGCAGGCGTCTGGCATCGGCGCTGAAGCAGCTCGGCGTCGGGAAGAACGACACCGTCGCGGTGGTCCTCAACAACACGCCGGAAATGTTCGAGTGCCATTTCGGCGTCCCGGCAACGGGTGCGGTGCTCAACACGATCAACACGCGCCTCGAGCCCGAAACCGTCGCGTTCATGCTCGACCATGCCGAAGCGAAAGTGCTGATCACGGACCGCGAGTTCGCCCGGGTCGTCGCGAAGGCGATCGAACTCGCGAACCGGCCGGACCTGATCGTCATCGACGTCGACGACCCGGAATACAGCGGGCCGGGGGACCGCGTCGGCACGCTCGAATACGAGGCGCTGCTCGAGACGGGCAGCCCTGACTTCGCCTTTGAACAGCCTGCCGACGAATGGGATGCGATTTCGCTGAACTACACGTCGGGCACGACCGGCAATCCGAAAGGCGTCGTCTATCATCACCGCGGCGCGTATCTGAACGCGATGAGCAACATCGTCAGCTGGGGCATGCCGCCGCATTCGGTGTACCTGTGGACGTTGCCGATGTTCCACTGCAACGGCTGGTGCTTCGCGTGGACGATGGCGGCCAACGCCGGCACCAACGTCTGCCTGCGCCGGGTCGATCCGCGCCTGATTTTCGATGCGATCCGCGAGCATGGCGTCACGCATTATTGCGGCGCGCCGATCGTCCATTCGCTGCTCGCGAACGCGCCCGAATCCTGGCGAGAAGGCATCGACCACAAGGTGTATGGCCTCGTCGCGGCCGCGCCGCCGCCTGCCGCAGTGATCGAAGGAATGGCGAAGATCGGTGTTGACCTGACTCACGTGTACGGCCTCACCGAAACTTACGGCCCCGCCGCCGTGTGTGCCAAGCACGACGAGTGGAATGATCTCCCGCTTGCCGAGCAGGTCGCGCTGAACGGGCGCCAGGGCGTGCGCTATCACGCGCAGGAGGGCATCACGGTGCTCGATCCGCAGACGATGGAGCCGGTGCCCTGGGACAACCAGACGATGGGCGAGATCATGTTCCGCGGCAACCTCGTGATGAAGGGTTACCTGAAGAACCCGGACGCGACCGAGGAGTCGTTTCGCGGCGGCTGGTACCACACCGGCGACCTGGCGGTGATGCAGGCCGACGGCTACGTCAAGATCAAGGATCGCTCGAAGGACGTGATCATCTCCGGGGGCGAGAACATCTCGTCGATCGAAGTCGAGGACGCGCTGTACAAGCACCCGGCGGTAATGGCGGCGGCGGTCGTCGCGCTGCCCGATCCGAAGTGGGGCGAAGTGCCGGCAGCTTTCGTCGAGCTGCGCGACGGGGCGACGGTGACCGAAGCGGAGCTGATCGCGCACTGCCGCGAACACCTGGCCGGCTTCAAGTCGCCGAAGAAAATCATCTTCGGGCCGTTGCCGAAAACGTCGACCGGCAAGATCCAGAAGTTCGTGCTGCGCGAGCAGGTCAAATCGAGCCAGTCTTTCGAATAGCCCCACAGGGAGGAACAGAAATGAGCGCAGTCCCGCAATCCGATGCCGAAACCCTGCTGTTGCGCCGCGACGAAGGCGGCGTGGCGTACCTCGCACTGAACCGGCCCGGTCAGTTCAATTCACTGTCGCAGGCAACGCTCGAAGCGCTGATCGCCGAGATCGACGCCATTGCAGCAGACGCCAGCGTGCGCGTGGTCGTCCTGTCCGGCGAAGGCAAGGCGTTTTGCGCCGGCCATGACCTCAAGGAGATGCGCGGCAACCCTGCGCTCGAGTTCCAGCAGGCGCTGTTTCGCCTGTGCGGCCGGTTCATGGTGAAGCTGACCGAGATGCCACAGCCGGTGATCGCGCGCGTGCACGGCATCGCGACCGCAGCCGGCTGCCAGCTGGTGTCGATGTGCGACCTCGCGGTCGCGGCCGACGTCGCCCGGTTCGCCGTCTCGGGCATCAACGTCGGCCTGTTCTGCGCGACCCCCAGCGTGGGTTTGTCGCGCAACATGGGGCGCAAGGAGGCGTTCGAGATGCTCGTCACCGGCGATTTCATCGATGCGCACGAAGCGCAGCGCCGCGGGCTGGTCAATCGCGTCGTGCCGCTCGAGCAACTCGACGACGAGGTCGCGAAACTCACCGCGTCGATCTGCGCGAAGTCGCCGGTCGCGGTACGGATGGGCAAGCAGATGTTCTACCGCCAGCTCGAGATGGGAATGGAGGCCGCTTATCAGATGGCGGCCGAGACGATGGCGTGCAACATGATGACCGAGGACGCCGCGGAGGGCATCGACGCGTTCGTCGGCAAGCGCAAGCCGCAGTGGCGCGGCCGCTGAGCCTGACCGGACGGGCGGTGCACCGGTGCCTGTCGACACCCCGATGCTTGTCGACACCCATATCCACCTCGATGCCGACGAGTTCGAGCGCGACCGCGAAGCGGTGCTCGCGTCGGCCCGCTCGGCGAGCGTAGCGCGTTTCGTCATCCCGGGCGTCGAAGTCGCGAACTTCGATCGCGTCGCGGCGCTCGCCGCGGCGCATTCCGATATCCGCCACGGCTACGGCATTCACCCGCTATACGTGGACGCTGCGGGACCTGACGATCTGGCGATTCTCGAGGATCGCCTGAGCAACGGCGATGCCATCGCCATCGGTGAGATCGGTCTCGATTTCCTCGTGGATGGCGAGCGCAACAGGGACCGGCAGGAGCAGTTCTACGTCGCGCAGCTCAAGCTCGCGCGCCGCTTCGATTTGCCGGTGATCCTGCATGTGCGACGCGCGGTCGACCCGGTCCTCAAGCATTTGCGACGCATCGAGGTGCCGGGCGGGATCGCCCATGCGTTCAACGGCAGCCGGCAGCAGGCCGACGTGTTCATCGCGATGGGCTTCAAGCTGGGTTTCGGCGGGGCGATGAGTTTCGACGGCTCGCGTCGCATCCGTGCACTCGCGGCGACCCTGCCGCTGGACGCGGTCGTTCTCGAGACGGACGCACCGGACATGTCTCCTGCGTGGGCGCAGGGGCAGCGCAACGAGCCGTGCAACCTGTTGCGCTATGCCAAAATTCTCGCCGACCTGAGGGGGATTCCGGTCGATGAGGTGATCGCGGCGACGGGCCGCAACGCGGTTTCGGTGTTCGCCGGAAAGCTTTAGGCCGACTGCCTTTTCTTCATGTTTGCGGACTGGGCGATGAGATCGGCGATGTCGCGCTTGACGCGCCCCACGTCGCTGTCGAACTTGTCATAGATCATCAGCGAAATCCCGAATACGTACGCATAAAGCAGCATGCAGCGGCTCGACGCTTCTTCCATCGGCACCCCGCACGCGAGAAACAGATCGCGCGCGCAGCGCAGGCGGATGTCGTCAACTTCGGCGACGATCGCGGCAGCTTCCGGATCGCGTCGCGCCCAGTCGCGCACCGCCAGTTCGATCATCGCGCCGCGGCGGCTGCGGCTCGTGCTGTAGATGTCGATGACGTGGTAGATCTGCTCCAGCTCGTGCCCCGGGTTGGCCCGGGTCTGCTTGACGATGTCGCGAATCCGGCCGTCGCGCCAGGTCTGCAACACGGCCATCAGCAGGTCGCGCCGATCCTGGAAATGCCAGTAGAAGCTTCCTTTCGTGACTTTCAGGCGCTTGGCCAGCACTTCGACGCGCAGGCCGGCGAGACCTTCATCGGCGAGCACGTCGGTGGCGGCGACGATCCATGCATCGCGGTCGAGTTGAACCCGGGGTTTGTTCACGACGTTTTCCATACGGGATAGTATTGACGAATCCTGGACCATACGCTACCGTACGCGTCCATACCGATGCGTATGGAACGATTTTTTTGAGCGGCGGTCAAGGTGTCATTCGATTTCGGGCAGTGACATAATGCCCGGACCCATAAAAACACTGACCAGACTGATTAAGGAGCGCGGCATTGAAGATCCTGGTACCCGTTAAGCGCGTGGTCGATTACAACGTCAAGGTGCGTGTCAAGAGCGACGGCACCGGCGTGGATATCGCCAACGTGAAGATGTCGATGAATCCGTTCGACGAGATTGCAATCGAAGAAGCGGTGCGGCTGAAGGAAGCCGGTATCGCAACCGAAGTGGTAGCGGTGAGCTGCGGCCTCGCTGCATGCCAGGAGACGCTGCGCGCGGCGATGGCGATCGGGGCAGACCGCGGCATCCTCGTCGAGACCGACGTCGAACTGCAACCGCTCGCCGTCGCGAAGCTCCTGAAGGCGCTGTGCGACAAGGAAGCCCCGCAAGTGGTGATCTGCGGCAAGCAGGCGATCGACGACGACTCGAACCAGACCGGCCAGATGCTGGCCGCGTTGATGAGCTGGCCGCAAGCCACTTTCGCGTCGAAGCTCGTCATCGCCGACGGTGCTGCGACTGTCACGCGCGAGATCGATGGCGGCCTCGAAACCCTCGAAATCAAGCTGCCGGCGGTCGTCACGACCGACCTGCGGCTGAACGAGCCGCGCTACGCGACGCTGCCGAACATCATGAAAGCGAAGAAGAAGCCGCTCGAGACGGTCAAGCCCGCCGACCTCGGCGTCGATGTCGCACCGCGCCTGACAACGTTGAAAGTCGTCGAACCGGCGAAGCGGAGCGCCGGCGTGCGCGTTGCCGACGTCGCGCAGCTCGTCGACAAGCTCAAGAACGAAGCGAAGGTGATCTGAACATGGCGATTCTGGTTATTGCTGAACACGACAACGCGAGCCTGAAGGCCGCGACCCTGAACGCCGTGACTGCAGCCACCGAGCTCGGCAAGGCGGCCGGAGGCGAAGTGCATGTCCTCGTCGCGGGCGCGAACTGCGCTGCGGCCGCGGCAGAAGCCGCGAAGCTCGCGGGCGTGGCCAAGGTGCGTGTCGCCGATGCCGCGCACTACGAGGCGCAGACCGCCGAGAACGTCGCGGCGCTCGTCGTCGCCGCTGCCGGCGACTACTCGCACGTCGTCGCACCGGGCACTTCGTACGGCAAGAACGTGACCCCGCGCGTGGCGGCACTCCTCGACGTCGCGCAAATCTCCGACGTCGTGGCGATCGAATCGGCCGACACCTTCCAGCGTCCGATCTACGCCGGCAACGCGCTCGCGACCGTCAAGAGCGCCGATCGCGTGAAGGTGCTGACGGTGCGCACGACCGCGTTCGAAGCGGCCGCAGTCGCAAATGAAGGCGGAGCCGCAGTCGAAGCGCTCGCCGCAGGGCCCGACCTCGGCGTGGCGAAGCTCGTCGGACGCGAGCTCACGAAGAGCGCGCGCCCCGAACTCGGCGCGGCGAAGATCATCGTCTCCGGCGGCCGGGGGCTCGGCAGCGGCGAGAACTACCACAAGCTGCTCGAGCCGCTCGCCGACAAGCTCGGTGCCGCGCTCGGCGCTTCGCGCGCTGCGGTCGACGCCGGGTTCGCTCCGAACGACTACCAGGTCGGACAGACCGGCAAGATCGTCGCGCCGCAGCTCTACATCGCGGTCGGCGTCTCGGGCGCGATCCAGCATCTCGCCGGCATGAAGGACTCGAAGGTCATCGTCGCGATCAACAAGGATCCGGAAGCGCCGATCTTCCAGGTCGCGGACTACGGGCTGGTCGGCGATCTGTTCGAGCTCGTCCCCGAGCTGACGAACGCGGTAGGCTGACGCCGCGCGAGCGAAACCGGACCCGGACCGGCACGGGGAGCAGCGCGATTGGACCTCCCTGTCTCGCTGTTCCCCGCCTCCTGGCACTGGATTTCGCTCATCCTTTCGCTGTTCGTGTTCCATCACCTCGCAATGACGATCCGATGGAAACACGTCGCAGCGCCGGCGCAGCTGAACCTGCTGCTCGGCTTCGTCGTAAGCCTGATCCTGTTGTGGAGCCTGAGGGCCGGCGTCAAGCCTGGCCTGAACCTCCATTTGCTCGGCGCAATGGTCGCCACCCTCGCGCTGGGTCCGCGGCTGGCGATCGTCGCGCTGGGGCTGGCGCTGGCCGGCATCACGCTGAACGGGGCCCTCGAGTGGCGAGCCTGGCCGCTCAATTTCCTGCTGATGGGCGTCGCTCCGGTGCTCGCCGCGCAACTGTGGCTGCGCACGGTGGAACGTCGCCTGCCGGCGCATTTGTTCGTGTTCATCTTCGTCGTGGCCTTCATCGGCTCCGCGGTCACGGCGATGCTGCAGGGCGCCCTTGCCGCCGCGGCGATGGTGGCGGGCAGTGCCTATTCATTTGCATTTCTGGCCAGCGATTATCTTCCTTACCTCCTGTTGCTCGGTTTTGCGGAGGCATGGATGAGCGGGGCGGCGATCACGCTGATGGTGGTGTACCGGCCCGACTGGGTGGTGGCGTTCGATGACCGCCGCTACCTGATCAACAAGTAACCCGATGCGGCAGCAAGAGTCGCAAATCACAACAAAGTACTACTGGAGAGGTTAGAAAATGAGCCAATACACTGCACCCGTTCGCGACATGCAGTTCGTCATGCACGAACTGGCCGGCCTGCAGGAAGTTGCAGAGCTTCCCGGCTGCGAAGAGGTGTCGAGCGACCTGGTCGAAGCGATCCTCGACGAGGCGAACAAGTTCGCCAGCGGCGTTCTGGCGCCCCTGAACCGGGTCGGGGACGAGGAGGGTGCGAAGTGGGATCATGGCAAGGTGACGACCGCGCCCGGCTGGAGGGAAGCCTATCGCCAGTTCTCCGAGGCCGGATGGACTGCGGTGGCAGGCGACCCGGAATACGGCGGCCAGGGGTTGCCGAAGCTGCTCTCGACTGCGGTCATGGAAATGTGGAAGGCGGCGAACATGGCCTTCTCGCTGTGCCCGATGCTGACCAACGGTGCGATCGAGGCGATCGCGCTGCGCGGCAGCGACGAGCAGAAGGCCGCTTACCTGCCGAAGATGATCAGCGGCGAGTGGACCGGCACGATGAACCTCACCGAGCCGCAGGCGGGTTCCGACCTGGCCGCGGTGCGCACGCGCGCCGAACCCCAGGGCGACGGCACGTACCGCCTCTTCGGGCAGAAGATCTTCATCACGTATGGTGAGCACGACCTGACCGACAACATCATTCACCTGGTGCTTGCCCGTCTTCCGGATGCTCCGGAAGGCGTGAAGGGGATTTCGCTCTTCGTCGTGCCGAAGTTCGTGCTCAATGCCGACGGCACGCCCGGCGCGCGCAACGACGTGCAGTGTGTCTCGATCGAGCACAAGCTCGGCATCCACGCGAGCCCGACCTGCGTGCTCGCGTTCGGCGACAACGGCGGCGCGATCGGCACGCTGGTGGGCGAGGCGAACCGCGGTCTCGAATACATGTTCATCATGATGAACGAGGCGCGTTTTGCAGTCGGCATGGAAGGCCTGGCGTTGTCCGAGCGCGCCTACCAGCATGCCCTGGGTTATGCGAAGGATCGAGTGCAGGGCACCGAAGCGGGGGTGCGTGGCGGACCGAAAGTATCGATCATCCATCACCCCGACGTGCGCCGCATGCTGATGTCGATGAAATCGCAGACCGAGGCGATGCGGGCGCTGGCCTACGTCGTCGGTGCGGCGACCGACCTTGCACATCGGCATCCCGACGCCGCGGTGCGGGCACAGAAGCAGGCTTTCGTCGACCTGATGATTCCGGTCGTCAAGGGTTGGTGCACCGAGAATTCCATCGACATCGCATCGACGGGCGTGCAGGTGCACGGCGGCATGGGCTTCATCGAAGAGGCCGGAGCGGCGCAGCATCTGCGCGACGCGCGGATCACGACGATCTACGAAGGCACGACGGCCATCCAGGCGAACGATCTGATCGGGCGGAAGATCGCACGTGAGGACGGTGTCACGGTCAGAGCGCTGATTGGCGACATGCGCGCCGTCCAGGCGCAACTTGCCGAGCAGCAGGGCGACGCGTTTGCGGCGATCCGCAAATCGCTCGACGCCGGCATTGCGGCGGTCGAAGCGGCGGTGGACTACATCCTCGCGACGTACAACAACGACATCAAGGCGGCCTCGGTCGGCTCGGTGCCGTTCCTGAAGCTGCTCGGCATCGTCGGCGGCGGATGGCAAATGGCGCGCGCGGCGCTGGCCTCGCAGGCCCGCATCACGGCGGGGTCGGACGACGTGTTCTACCCGACGAAGATCGTGACGGCGCGTTTCTACGCCGATCACGTCCTGTCGCTCGCTCCGGCGCTGGCGTACGCGGTGGTGAACGGGGCGGCCGGCGCGCTGGCGCTCGACGAAGCGCAATTCTGAATGTGACTTGATGGCGGCGCCGGCTCTGCAGCGCCCCCCTTGAAACGAAAGGGCCGGTCTGCCTGTGCAGAAACCGGCCCTTGTCACGCCGGGTCGTGGTTACTCGACTTTCGCCTTGGCCCTCAGGTCGGCGACGTGCTTCTCGATTTTCTTCTGCTGCAGGCGTTGTTCGAGTTGCGGCTTGACCTCTTCGAAAGGAGGCGCTTTCAGGTCGCGGACGTCGTCGAGCTGGATCACGTGGTAGCCGAAATCGCTCTTGACCGGCGTCGCGCTGTATTGACCCTTCTCGAGTTTGACCATCGCTTCCGAGAACGGCTTGACGAACATCCCGGGGTTGCTCCAGCCCAGTTCGCCGCCCTTGTCCTTCGAGCCCGGGTCCTTGGACGCGGTGGCGAGCGCCTCGAACTTCTCGCCGGCACGCAGCTTGCCGATGATCGCTTTCGCTTCATCTTCGGTTTCGACGAGGATGTGGCGCGGCTTGTATTCCTTCGAACCCATCTGACCCTTGATGCTTTCGTATTCCTTCCGGAGATCGGCATCGGTGGCGGGATTGGTCTTGATGAAGTCCTGCATGTACGCGCGGATCAGCACGCCCTGGCGGGCGAGGTCCATCTGGGCCTGGATTTCCGGCTTCTTGTCGAGGCCTTTCTTTGCCGCTTCCTGTGCAAGCACTTCGAGGCGGACGAGCTGCTCGCGAGCGGCCTCGCGCAGTTCCGCGCCGTCGGGGGCACCTTGCGCGCGCTGCTCATTGACCATGACGTCCATGCGGGACGAAGGAATCGGGGCGCCGTTTACGGTCGCGACCGGGGTAGCCGCGCCCGCTGCGTGGACCAGCAGGGCGGCCGTGAGACCGAGGGCGAGGCGGCTGGGAAAACGTTTCATCAAGGTTCCTTCCGGGTGGGTTGAATTCATGCTTCATCGGCCGTCAGGGCGCGGACGGCGAGCGCGTGCACGCGCGTGCGCATCAGATCGCCGAGCGCGTCATAGACAAGGCGGTGACGGGCGACAGTGTTCTTGCCCTTGAAACAGTCGGCGACGATGGTCAGACGATAATGGCCGCCGCCACTTCTCGCTCCCGCGTGGCCGGCATGCAATGCACTGTCATCGTCGATCTCGATCGATACCGGATCGAGCACTGCGAGACGTTCGCGGATTTCGTCAATTGTCGTCAAGGCAGCACCTTCTTGAAGGGTTTCACGGTGATCCGCGCGAACACGCCCTGTTTCACATAGGGATCTTCGGCCAGCCAGCGCTCGGCGTCCCCCTGTGACGCGAACTCGGCGACGACGAGGCTGCCGAAGAAACCCGCCGGGCCAGGGTCCGGAGAGTCTATCGCCGGCATCGGGCCTGCCATCAGCAGGCGTCCTTCATCGCGCAATCCCTCCAGCCGGGCAAGATGGGCCGGACGGGCACTCGTGCGCGCCTCAAGCGAACCCGGCGCATCTTCGCCGAGGAGTACGTAAAGCATCAGGTGGTTTCCTCCTGCATATGTCGGGACAGATAGAAGCCCTGGCCAAGTACGAACAGCAGCATCAGGCCCATGCCGCCGAAAAGTTTGAAATTGACCCAGGTTTCTTCGGAAAAATTGTATGCAACGTACAGGTTCAGAAAACCCATGAGGATGAAAAACCCGGCCCAGGCGAAGTTGAGGCGTCGCCAGACGGGCTCCGGCAACCGCACCTGAGCTTCGAGCATCTTCCGGATCAGATTGCGGCGGAATATCACGGCCGATACCGTCAAGGTCGCGCCGAACAGCCAGTACAGCGCGGTCGGCTTCCACTTGATGAACGTCGGATTGTGGAAAAACAGGGTCGCGCCACCGAACACCACGATGATGCCCAAGCTGATCCACAGCATCGTGTCGACCTTGCGATGCCGCATCCATACCCAGGCGATCTGGGCAATCGTGGCGAGGATCGCAACCGCGGTCGCCAGCAGGATCGGCGCCTGCGTGACGGCAATGCCGTCGCCGAGCCAGCGCGACGCAAGCTCGTGCGCGAAAGCCTGGTTTCCTCCGGCGATTTTGTAGGCGACGAAGAAGAGGATGACCGGCAGCAGATCGAAGAGAATTTTCATGCGACAGAATTATAGCGACTTGTCCGTTCGACCCGGCTGAGCTTTGAGGTGACGGAATCCGGGCCGAATCAGCGCCGATCGCCGGACGGGACGACAGGGCCGTGGCGACAGCCGGTATCGAGGGCGCTTGCCGGACGCGGGGCCAGCCTCAAACCGGGGGGGCATCCTGCTCCGGCCCGCGCATTCTCGTGCCGAGACGGCGCTTTTCCAGCGGAAGACGCACCACCGCGAGCAGCCCGCCTCCCATGCGGCGCCCCAAGTCGAGTCGCCCGTCGTGCGAACGGATGATGCGTTCGACGATCGCGAGGCCGAGGCCGGCACCCTTGGTGTTCGAGCGTGCGTTCTCGAGCCGCGTGAAGGGATGGCGCATCCTCTCGATTTCGCTCTCCGGAATGCCCGGCCCACGGTCCGCGACTTCGATCGTCGCCTCTTCTTCGGTGCTGTTCACTTTGATATCTATGGGATGGTTCTCGCCCGCGTAGCGGATGGCGTTGTCGATGAGGTTGGCGAGCGCCCGCCGCAGGGACAGGCTTCGGGCCGGCAGGACCAGCTTGTCGGGCAGGTCCGCGCGTATATCGATGCCGCGCAGCCGGTAAGGTTCCACGAGGTCCCGCACGAGGCCCGGCAGGTTGAGCGCCTCCATCGGCTCCTGCGGTTCTCCGCGCCCGAAATCGAGGAACTGGCCGATGATCCGGTCCATCTCCTCGACGTCGCTTACCATCGCGGCGACCTCGGTTTCCGGCGCCCCCGACATTTCCACGCCCAGGCGCAAGCGCGCCAGCGGCGTACGCAGATCGTGGGAGACACCGGCGAGAATCAGCGCGCGATCCGCGTCGGTGCGGGCGAGATCCCCTGCCATCTGGTTAAAGGCTTTCGCCACCGCTGCAATTTCCTGCGGGCCTGTTTCGGGCAGATGCGGGGGCGTACGACCGCTGCCGACAACCCGCGCCGAGCGGGCGAGGTTGCGCAGCGGCACGCTGATCCGCGAAACGATCAGATAGGCGCCCAGCAGCGCAACGAGGAGCGCGCCGCCTCCCCACGTCAGCCACTCGATCGCCTCGGTCTGTTGCAGCCGCTCGGACGGCAGCATGACCCAGAAATCTTCTTGGTCTTCGGGGTGGAGCCTGAAGCTGATCCAGAAACCGTCGAGCGTTTTCCAGCGCGAGGCAAACCGCGTGTGAGCGCCGAGCTGACGGCGAATCTCTTCGGTCAGCAGACGCATGGCGCGATTGTCCGGCAGCGGAAGAAGTTCGTCGGAAGGTTCGGCCGGGTAAATCCGGATCCCCTCGAGCGCTGCCAGGTCGATGAGCAGCTCGGTGCGGCGCTCGACGTCCGCGTTGATGAGCGCGGTGCGCGTCAGGTTCACGACGCTCGTCGCCATCTGCGCAAGATCGCGTGCGCGCACCGGGTCCTCGAAATGGCGAAAAATCTGCGACCAGGCCACCAGCGCGAGCGTCAGCAGGAGGGCAATAAGCAGAAAGGTCTGCCACAGGAGCGTGCGCGGCGGAACATCGTTCACCGCTTGGCTGATGGTCTCACGAATGCCGGTCCACCCGGCGGGACGCGCAGGATGGTCAGCTCTCGCTTGCAGCTTTTGTATCATCGGGAACGAATACATAGCCGAAACCCCAGACCGTCTGGATGTAGCGAGGTTTCGCCGGATCGTCCTCGACGAGCTTGCGCAACCGGCTCACCTGCACGTCGATCGCCCGATCGAAAACACCGTATTCCCGCCCGCGCGCGAGTTCCATCAGCTTGTCGCGCGACAGGGGTTGCCGCGGATGCTGGAGGAGTACCTTCAGCAGTGAGAATTCGCCCGTCGTGAGTGCGATCTCGTCATCGTCGCGTGTCAGCGAGCGCACACCGAGATTGACGCGCACGCGCCCGAAGCTGACGATTTCATCCTCGCTCGTCGGCGCCCCCGGCAGGCTCGGAGGCTGACGGCGCATGACGGCGTGGATCCGGGCCACCAGCTCGCGCGGATTGAAAGGCTTGGCGAGGTAGTCGTCGGCGCCCATTTCGAGCCCGATGATGCGATCGACATCATCGCCCTTTGCCGTGAGCATGATGATCGGCATGGCGTTTTCGTCCGCTCGCAGGCGCCGGCAGATCGCCAGACCGTCCTCGCCGGGAAGCATCAGGTCGAGCACCATCAGGTCAAAATGCTCGCGATGCAGTGCCCGATCCATCGACGGCGCGTCGATCACCGCCTTGACCGTAAAACCCTGCTCCTGCAGGTATCTCGACAACAAATCGCGCAGCCGCGCGTCGTCGTCGACGAGTAACACTCTATATCGGATTTTAGCGTTCATAAGTCGCATCCTATCCTTTGAACATTTGGCATGCTAGCGCTTCAGCAGCCCATGCCGGGTACCCGAGTAACGCTTCGTAAGGTGGTGTGGAATAGGCAACACCCCGTTACAGCATCGTCCGAAACGCGCACGGACATCTCCCACGGCACGGGTAATTCCTAGTATTTTTCGGGTATGCGAAATTCGCCCCCGTGAAGAGGCTGGAGATCATCATCATGACACATTCGAGATTGACATCAGATCCCCCGACGTCCGCCTGTCGAGCTGGTGCTTCGGTTCACCTGCACGCATGGGGGCGTGGACAAGGACTGGCGATCCTGGCCCTGGCCTTGGTCGTGGCGTTCGCCACGTGGAGTCCGGTGTTTGCGCAGGCGGTGCCCGGAGTTCTCGCGGAGGAGCCGTTGGCGACGCTGCAAAGCCCCCAGGATCTGCGCCGCGCCGAACTCAGGCGTGCGTTGATCAGCGGGGCGGATCTCCCGGTCGCAGTGAGCGAACGGCCGTCCCTGTCCCGGAATGAGCGCGAGGCGTTGAACCGGGAATTGCGCGAGGCGATGCGCGGTGTCTATGAGAGCCGGAGGGCTGCTGCCCGCTAGACAGGGAGGCCGGCTGCCCGCCAGACACTTTCCGGCGCCGTTTTTTCCGCAAGCGTGCGGCACCGGCTGATCGGCGCACCGGTTCCGTTCCACGCGCATTTCACTTGTCGAGCGCCGCTGCCGGTAAAATGCCGGCCTATGAAAATCCTCGCCATCGAGACCTCGTGTGAACACGCGAGTGTCGCCTTGCTGGTCGACGACGTCGTCGTCGACCGCCGCCTTGAAGGGCATGCCAATCATTCGGAGCACCTGCTGCCGACGCTTCGGAGGCTGCTCGGGGACGCCGGGTTACCGATCACCACCCTCGATGCGATCGCGTTCGGCGCGGGACCTGGTGCGTTCACCGGGGTGAGGTTGGCGTGCGGGGTCGCGCAGGGTCTCGGGATGGGCGCCGGGATCGGGGTAGTGCCGATATGCAGCCTCGCGGCGCTGGCGTTGCAGGGCGAAGGGAGCACGGTTTTCGCCGCCACCGATGCCCGCATGGGCGAAGTGTATTCGGCGGCCTATCGCGTTGAGGGCGAGCGGGCGATCGAAGTGCAGGTTCCCGCCTGCTCACCCCCGCAGCAACTGGCTTTGCCTGCGGGCGAACGGTGGTTCGGCGTCGGTTCGGCGTTCCGCGTTCATGAAGCCGGCATCCCGGCGTCCGTCCTCGCGCGCTTGTCGGGCCGCAATCCGACGGCCGTTCCCCGGGCTGCCGATGTTGCCCGGCTGGCGGCTGGCGAGGTCCGCGAAGGGCGGCTGTTGGCGCCCGAATACGCCGTCCCCCTGTATGTGCGCGACAAGGTCGCGCTGACGACGGCGGAACGTCTCGCCCGGGGAGGGCGCGCTTGAACGCCGCAGTATCCGATTTTTCCCCGATGACCGATCGCGACCTCGACTGGGTCGTCGAGCAGGAAGGGATACTTCATGCTTTCCCGTGGTCCCGGGGAAACTTCGCAGACTCGCTGGCGGCCGGCCACAGCGCGTGGGTGATGCGCGTCGGCGCATCCCCTGTTGCCTATGCCGTCATGTTGATGGTGCTGGACGAAGCGCATCTGCTGAACATCAGCGTGGCGCGCGAGTTCCAGGGCGCGAAGCTCGGCACGGCCCTCCTGCGACATCTTTTGGCCGAAGCGCGGCGATGCGGTGCGTCGCAGTTCTTTCTCGAAGTGCGCCCCTCGAATTCGGCGGCTCTGGCGCTGTATCGTTCGCACGGCCTCCAGCCGATCGGACGGCGCAAGGGCTACTACGCGCTGCGCGAAGGCGGTCGCGAGGACGCGATCGTGATGCGGCTGGAATTATGAACCAGCGTCGGGATGCGGTTCTGCGCGAAATGGGCCTCGCCCCGCTGTGGCGGCTGCGCGGAACGTCGCAGGCGCTGCAGGGGGACGCGCCGGAGGCAGTGCCGGAAGAACCGGCTGCCGTGGCCCCGTCGGCGAGGGAAGCCGGCATCGTCTCCGCACGAGAGCGACAGGCCTCGCATCGGCCGCAGCCTGTCCCTGCGCCGCCGCCGGCGCGCATTGCGGTCGCCCCTGCGGCCGACTCCTCCGACGAGCGCGCCGGGCGCATCGAAACCCTCGACTGGGAGGCACTCGAAGCGGATATTCGTGCGTGCACGGCATGCCGGCTGTGCGAGCGGCGTCGCCAGGCAGTGCCGGGGGTCGGCGATCGGCAGGCCGACTGGATGTTCGTCGGCGAGGGACCCGGGGCGGAAGAAGACCAGCGCGGCGAACCGTTCGTCGGCGTTGCCGGCAAGCTCCTCGACGCGATGCTGGCGGCGATCGGCTTGAATCGCGGCGAAGGGGTATATATCGCGAATGCGGTCAAGTGCCGACCGCCGCACAACCGCACGCCGGGAAACGACGAGATCGAGGCCTGCGCACCCTATCTCGCCCGGCAGATCGCACTGGTGCAGCCGCGCCTGCTGGTTGCGCTCGGCCGTCCGGCAGCGCGCGCGCTGCTCGGCGTCGATGTGGCGATCGGCGCCGCGCGCGGACAGGCTTTCAGGTATCGCGGAACGCCGGTCGTCGTGACCTACCACCCGGCTTACCTGCTGCGCAATCAGCGGGACAAGGCGAAAGTCTGGGAAGACCTGTGTTTTGCCCGGGAACTCATGGAAAAAACGACGACGGGATGACGAAAGCCAAGCGCGGCGACCTCGCTGAGTGCTTGCTCAGTGCTTGTGGTCGTCGAGCAGCGCGACCGAATCGAATTCGCGCTGGTTCCGTTCGTGGTGGCACTTGACCATCAGCATCATGCCCGCGACGAACAGCCCGAACATCATGATGACGACGTCGATCGACAGGCCCGACATGATGAGCAGCGCGTAAAGGCCGGTCATCACCAGGATCGACAGGTTCTCGTTGAAGTTCTGCACCGCGATCGAGTGCCCGGCGCCCATCAGGATATGGCCGCGGTGCTGCAGCAGCGCATTCATCGGCACGACGAAAAATCCGGCGAGGGCCCCGACGAGCACCATCAGCAGCATCGCGAGCGTCGCGTGGGTGACGGTGACCATCGCCATCACCACGAGTCCCATCGCGACTCCGAGCGGAATCACCTGGACGGAACGACGCAGGCTGATCATCTTCGCCGCCATCACCGCCCCCAGCGCCACGCCGATCGCGACCACGCCCTGCAGCATCGACGCCTGCGAGAGATTGAATCCCAGATTGTGTTCGGCCCACTTGATGACGATGAACTGAAGCGTCGCCCCGGCGCCCCAGAACAGCGTCGTGACCGCGAGCGAGATCTGGCCGAGCTTGTCGCGCCACAGGAGCTTCAGGCAATGGTTGAAATCATGGATCAGGTAGACCGGATTGTTCTTGAGCGGCTTGTGGTCGACGCCGGTGTCGGGAATGTAGAAATTGAAGATTCCGCCGATCACGTAGAACAGGCCGATCACCGCGATCGTGGCACTGAAGGTGCCGTCGACCAGCGGCAGGTCCAGGCTCGTGAGCCAGGCTGATGCATCGGGGCGGATGAGGAGGCCGCCGAGAACGGTGCCGAGGATGATCGCGCCGACGGTCAGGCCTTCGATCCAGCCGTTGGCCACGACCAGCAGCCGGTGCGGGAGATATTCGGTAAGGATGCCGTATTTCGCCGGCGAGTAGGCGGCTGCGCCGAGACCGATCACCGCGTACGCGAGCAGCGGATGCGCGCCCAGGAACAGCATCAGACACCCGCCGATCTTGATCGTGTTGCTGATCAGCATGACGCGCCACTTCGGCATCGAATCCGCGAAGGCGCCGACGAACGCGGCGAGGGCGACATAGGAAACCGTGAAGAACAGTTTCAGCAGCGGCTCGAATTGTTCCGGGGCCGCCATTTCACGGAGAAGCGCGATTGCAACGATCAGCAAGGCATTGTCGGCCAGCGCGGAAAAAAACTGCGCTGCCATGATGATGTAGAAGCCGAGCGGCATCGGAGGGAAGCGCCGTCACGTGAGTAAAGGGCGGTTTATATCACGCCAGGGCTGAATTGTTTTGATTCGAAACAAGGCCTCGGCTGTTCCGAGATCAACCCGCGCCGGGCCGGTGGCCACCGCAGCGGCGGCATGTGGTTTAATACAGCGTATAAACATGATTTATGGAGAGGCGGGGATGGCAGATCGCAGGCTGCAGGTGTTCAGCGCGGTGGCCAAGCACGGTTCCTTTACCCGCGCAGCCGAGCATCTTTTCATGACCCAGCCGGCGGTCACGTTCCAGATCAAGCAGCTCGAGGAACACTTCAACACCCGCCTGCTGGAGCGCGGGCACGGCAAGGTCACTCTGACGAGGGCCGGCGAAGTCGTGCTTGCCTATGCCGATCGGATCCTCGACCTGTCGGAGGAACTCGAGTCGCGCGTGTCCGAGCTGACCGACGAACTGGGCGGAACGCTGAGCATCGGCACCAGCACGACGATCGCGGCGTACTGGCTGCCGAAGCTGCTCGAGCGCTTCAAGAATAAATATCCTCGCGTCATTCCACGGGTCGTGGTGGGCAATTCGCAACTCACCGAGGACCGGGTCGCGGCGCGGGAGCTCGATCTGGGGCTGATCGAGATCGTGTCCGAACAGCCGGCGATCGAGCGCTTTACCGCTGCACGCGACGAATTGTTCGTGATCTGCCGCCCGGGCCACCCGTTCGCGTCGAAGTCGCGGCTCACCGCGCACGATCTGCTCGACCACGCTTTCATTACGCGCGATCCGGGCAACGCGATCCGCGAACTGGCCGAGCAGTTCTTCGCCGCGGCCGGAATCGGCATCGACGAAGTCAATGTCTGCGCCGAGCTCGGTAGCCTCGCGACCGTCAAATATCTGGCCGCCGAAGGCGTCGGCTTTGCGATCGCGTCGTTCGCCGCGATCCAGCGCGACATCGGGGAAGGGCGACTGGTTGCCGTGCCGCTCGAACCGAAGCAGTACACGCCGCTCGAAGTGATCATCCCGAAAGACAAGTTCCGCTCGAGCCTCATCACGACGTTTGCGGAACACGCCGTCACGGAGCTTTCCACGATGGCCGCAGCCTTGCCCGGACGCGAGTGATGGCCAAAGCGAAGACAGTCTTCAGCTGCACCGAATGCGGCGCGCAGGCGCCGCGCTGGCAGGGGCAGTGCCCGCAGTGCAAGGCGTGGAACACGCTCGTCGAAGCCGTGGCCGAAGCGGGGGGGGGCAGCCGTTTTGCCGCGCTGGCCGGCAGCACTGCACAGCTGCAGACGCTGGCCGATCTCGAGCCGCGCGAAGAGCCGCGCACTCCCACCGGGATCGACGAGTTCGACCGGGTGCTGGGCGGCGGGCTGGTCGTGGGCGGCGTCGTGCTGATCGGCGGTGACCCGGGTATCGGCAAATCCACGCTGCTGCTGCAGGCGCTGTCGGTGCTGGCTGCGCGGCACAAGGCGATCTACGTCAGCGGCGAGGAGTCGGGCGAACAGGTGGCGCTGCGGGCGCAGCGCCTGCAGCTCGATCCGGCCGGGCTGCAACTGCTCGCCGAGATCAACCTGGAGCGGATCCTCGCGATGCTCCGCGACGAACGCCCGCGCATCGTGGTGATCGACTCGATCCAGACCGTGTATTCGGAAGTGCTGCAGTCGGCGCCCGGCTCGGTCGCGCAGGTGCGCGAGTGCGCTGCGCAGCTGACCCGTCACGCGAAGCAGAGCGGCACCTGCATGATCATGGTGGGTCATGTCACGAAGGACGGCACGCTGGCCGGTCCGCGCGTGCTCGAGCACATGGTCGACACCGTGCTGTACTTCGAAGGCGACACCCACTCGAGCTTCCGGCTGGTGCGCGCGTTCAAGAACCGCTTCGGCGCGGTCAATGAACTGGGCGTGTTCGCGATGACCGAGCGCGGCCTGCGCGGCGTCAGCAATCCATCGGCGCTTTTCCTGTCGCAGCACAGCCAGCAGGTATCGGGCAGCTGCGTGCTGGTCACGCAGGAAGGCACGCGTCCGCTGCTCGTCGAAATCCAGGCCCTCGTCGACGGCGCGCACAGCCCGAATCCGCGACGGCTGTCGGTCGGGCTCGAACAGAACCGGCTGGCGATGCTCCTCGCCGTGCTGCACCGGCACGCCGGAGTCGTGTGCTTCGACCAGGACGTGTTCGTCAATGCGGTCGGGGGAGTGAAAATCGCCGAACCCGCTGCCGACCTCGCAGTGTTGCTGGCGATCGTGTCGTCGCTGCGCAACCGCCCGCTGCCACGGGAGCTGGTGGTGTTCGGCGAAGTCGGGCTGGCGGGCGAAATCCGCCCGGCGCCGCGCGGCCAGGAGCGGCTTCGGGAAGCGGCGAAGCTCGGCTTCACCACTGCGATCATCCCCAAGGCGAACGCTCCGCGACAGGCGGTCGGCGAGATGCGGGTGATCGCGGTCGATCGCATCGAAGAGGCGATCGACCGCGCTCGCGAGCTCGAAGGCTGACAGCCTGATGATGGCTCGGGCGTCGTCTCGTTCGCCGGGCGCGATTTGTTACGGTCCGGCGTCCCGTTTCTACCGGTTATTGAATAAGCTGTGCACCGCAGCCGCGGTTCGCTTTCGAGCAGGGGATCTCCGCGCGGCCGGCGTGCCACCTTCCGGAGGGAGCAATGCCCGATCAGGTCGATTACAGATGGATCGCGGATGACCCCGATGCGCTGATGATGCTCGATCACGCCGGCAAGGTGCTGGAGTGGAACGACGGCGCCGAGCGGATGTTCGGCTACTCGCGCACGGAGGCCGTCGGCACGAGGATCCACGAGCTCGTCACGGGGCCGGGCAGCGAAGCGGAGCAGGACCATTTCATTGCCGAAACAATCGCGCTCGGGCGCGGCACTTTCGAGGCCTTGCGCCGGCGCAACGACGGCACGCTGATTTACGTCGTCATTTCAGGCAAGGTCGGGCAGGGGGCGGGCGAACTGTTTCTGCTGTTTTCGGAAAAGGACGTCACGCAGCTGAAAGTGCAGCGCGACAGCAAGTCGCTCGAATCGAAGTTCCGGGAGCTGCTCGATTCGATGCCCGACGGCATCGTCATCGTCAATCCCACGGGTCACATCCTGATCGCGAACAGGCAGGCGGAGGGGCTCTTCGGCTACGATCGCGACGAATTGCGCGCGCGCCCGATCGAGGACCTGCTGCCGCAACGTTTCCGCAGCGCACACAAAGGTCACCGTTCGCATTATTTCTCGGCTCCCCGTACCCGGGCGATGGGCGCCGGGCTCGAACTCTACGGCTTGCGCAAGGACGGAACGGAGTTTCCCGTCGAGATCAGCCTGAGTCCGCTGAAGACCGAGGAAACGCCGGTCGTCATGAGCGCGATCCGCGACGTCAGCGAGCGCCGGGGTTTCGAGCAGGCGCTGCAGGAAAAGAATCTCGAACTGCTCGCCGCGAACCGCGCGAAGGACCACTTCCTGGCCAGCATGAGCCACGAGCTGCGCACCCCGCTCAATGCGGTCATCGGCTTCACCGGCACGCTGCTGATGAAGCTGCCGGGCGAGCTCAATCCCGAACAGACGCGCCAACTGGAGATCGTCCGCAACAACGCCCGGCATCTGCTCGCGCTGATCAATGACCTGTTGAATCTCGCGAAGATCGAGGCGGGCAAGGTGGAACTCAATTTCGAGCCGATCGACTGCGTCGCGCTGGTCGGCGAAATCGCTGCGTCGCTGCGTCCGCAGGCGCTGTCGAAGGGGCTCGAGCTGATCGTCGCGATGCGGTCGGACCCGCTCGTCTTTGAAACCGATCGGCGCGCGCTGAGTCAGATCATCATCAACCTCGTCGGCAACGCCATAAAGTTCACCCTGCACGGCAGCGTCCGAATCGACATGGCGCTCGAAAAGGCGGGCAAAAAGCGCAGGCTCGTGCTGTCGGTCAGCGACACCGGGCCGGGAATCGGAGAGCAGGAGCTTTCCTCGTTGTTCGAAGCCTTCGTCCAGGGACAGGCGTCGCGGACGAAGGGAGTCGAAGGCACCGGTCTCGGGCTGCATCTGAGCCGCAAGCTCGCCGCGTTGCTGGGAGGCGAGCTGAGTTGTACGAGCACGCTGGGCACGGGCAGCGTCTTCACCCTGACTTTGCCGGAGCCCTGAAAAGTGGCCGCACGAATACTCATCGCGGAAGACCACCCTGCCAGCCTCGAGCTGCTGCGCTACCTTCTGTCGGCGAACGGTTACGAGATCCTTTCGGCCGAGGACGGGGAGGCGGCGCTCGATCTCGCGCGCCACCATACGCCGGACCTGATCATTTGCGACCTCCAGATGCCGAAGAAGAACGGCTATGAAGTGGTGGGGCAGCTCAAGCGCGAGCCCGCGCTGGCAGCGATCCCGGTGGTCGCGGTGACCGCTTTTTCGATGATCGGAGACCGGGAGCAAGTGCTTGCAGCGGGGTTTGACGGTTATCTGTCGAAACCGATCGAACCGGAAGAGTTCGTCGCATCGATCGAACAGTATCTGCCGCCGTCGCTGCGCCAGCAGCACGGGGGGCGGTGATTCGAGGACGGTACCCGAGCATGGCTACGATCGCCGTCGTCGATGACATGCCTGACAACCGGGAGTTGCTGGCGACGATTCTCAAAGCCCTGAATCATCGCGTCATCGAGGCGGCCGACGGTGAGGAGGCGCTTCGGCTGGTGCGCGAGGAAAAGCCGGCGCTGGTGATTTGCGACATCCTCATGCCGCAGGTCGATGGCTACGAATTCGTGCGGCAGCTGCGCGCCGATGCGGCGATCAGCGAGACGCCGGTGATCTTCTACACCGCCTATTATCTCGAGGACGACGCGCAACGGCTCGCCAACGCATGCGGAGTCGTCGATATCCTGATCAAGCCGTCCGATCCCGAAGAGATCATCCGGGTCGTGACGAAAGCGCTCGAGCAATCGGCGAGCGCGCCGGTCGCGACGCTCCCGGAACCCGAGTTCGACCGCCGGCACCTGCAACTGATGACCGGCAAGCTCGCCGAGAAAGTCGCGGAGCTGCAGGCGGCAAGCGCCAAGCTCGAGGCGCTGATCGAGCTCAATCTGCAACTCGCGTCGCAGCGCGATCTGGCCCAACTGCTCGACCACGTCTGCAAGCGGGCCCGGCAGCTCATCGGTGCGGACTATGGCAGCCTCGTCGCCCGCTGTACGGACAGCGAGGCGCTGGCATACACCGTTCATTCGGGCATTGCGCCGGAAGTCGTCACGACGATGGGAGCAGTGCAGCTCGAGGAGGGTCTGCTCGGCAGGGTCTATCGCGAGCAACAGGCCGAGCGTTATGAATTTCCGGTCGAGCGCGGCGTCGATACCGGCCTGCCGGCAGGGTATCCGCCCCTGCGTTCCGTCGTCGCCGCACCGCTCACGTCGCTGACGAAGGTTTATGGCTGGCTCTGCCTCGGCAACAAGCAGGGGGAGGGCGGTTTCACGGCGGACGACGAGAAATTGCTGCGCATCCTCGCGGCGCAGGTCGGGCGCATCTACGAGAACGGCAGCCTGTACCGGCAGGTAAGCGGGCACGCCCTCGAACTCGAAGTGGAGATTGTCGCTCGCGAACGGGCACAGCGGCATTTGAGCGCGCAATACGAGGTGGCGCGCATCCTCGGGGAAGCGGTGAGCTTTGACGAAGTCGCGCTGAAGGTGTTGCAGGCGATCTGCGCAAAGCTCGATTTCGCGGCGGGCGCGTTGTGGAAGGTGGATGAGCCCGGAGGGGTGCTGCGCTGCCTCGGAGCGTGGTGCCAGCCGACGGAACTGTGCGGCGAATGGGTGGCGAAGACATCCCGGATGGTGCTCGAACCGGACCGGGGGGCTCCCGGCAACGTCTGGTCGTCGCGCCGGCCGCTGTGGCGTTCGCGAATCGAACCGAATCCCGGTTGCTCGTGGTCTTTCGAGGCATTCGACGCAGGGCTGCGCTCCGGAGGCGCGTTTCCGATCGTCGTGCGCGGGGAGGTTGCGGGCGTTCTCGAGGTCTTCAGCCGCGAATACCAGGATGAAGATTCGCGCCTGACCGATACGCTGGCTTCGCTGGGCGGCCAGATCGGACAATTTCTCGAGCGCAGCGAGCAGCAACAGCGCATTCGCCGCCTCACGCGCGTTTATGCCGTTCTGAGCGGTATCAACTCCGCGATCGTGCGCATTCACAGTCGCGACGCGCTGTTCGATGAGGCTTGCCGCATCGCGGTCGAAGAGGGGGAGTTCGGCATCGCGTGGATCGGCGAACTCGATCCGGCGACGAGGCAGGTCGTGGCGGTCGCGTGGGCCGGAAGCGACGATGCGGTGGCGGCCCGGGAACTCGCCGTCTCCACCGGGGGAGAAACCCGCGATCCGGTCGCAGAGGCCGTGCGCAGCGGGGTTCCGGTGTTCATCAACGACATACCGGCATCAGGTGAGGGTATGACCGGATTGTCCGAAGCGCAGCGCCACGGATACCGCTCGAAAATCGCGCTGCCGCTTTTTTCCGAAGGGAAAGTTGCGGCGGTACTGGTGCTTTATGCCGCAGAGCCCGGCTTTTTTGCCGGCGACGAGCTGCAGCTCCTCGGCGAGCTCGCCGGCGATGTGTCGTTCGCGCTCGAATTCATCGCGAAGAAGGACCGCCTCGCGTTCGTCGCATACCACGATCTCCTCACCGGCATGCCGAATCGCGCGCATCTGCTCGAACACCTGGCCCAGGCGCTGCAAAGCGTCCGGCAGCACCCGGGCGAACGCGTCGCGGTCGTGGTGTGGAACATCGACCGGTTCCGCAACATCAATGAGACTTTCGGCCGCCAGGTCGGCGACGGGGTGCTGCGCGAGGTCGGGCAGCGGCTGAGCGCAGCCTGGCCCCATCCGCTGGACGTCGCCCGCATCGCCGTCGACCACTTCGCCGGCATCGTCAGCGACAACCGGCAGGTCACCGAAATCGCGCACCTGATCGAACAGCTCGCCGCCGACGTGTTCAACAGGTCGATCGTCGTCGGCGAGAACGAATTACGCGTGGCCGCCTCGGCGGGGATCGCGGTCTCGACCGGCGAAGACCAGGACGCCGATACCGTGCTCCGGAATGCCGAGGCGGCGTTGCGCAAGGCCAAGGGCTCGGGGATGAATTACCTGTTCTACGGGCCGGAAATGAACGCCCGCGTCGCCGAATCGCTGATGCTCGAGAACCGCCTGCGCCAGGCCCTCGAGCGCGACGAATTCGTGCTCTATTACCAGCCGAAAGTGTCCGGGGCGACCGGCCTCGTTACCGGACTCGAAGCCTTGATGCGGTGGAACGACCCGACGGTCGGCTTGGTGCAGCCGGACAAGTTCATTCCGATCCTCGAAGAGACCGGGATGATCCTGCAGGTGGGATTATGGGCGATCCGACGGGCGCTCGCCGACGCGCATGATTGGCGGGAAATGGGGATCGATCCGCCCCGCATTGCCGTCAACGTGTCCGCGATCCAGCTGCAGCAGAAGAACTTTGTCGAATCCGTGCGCGGCGCGGTCGAGGACGCCAATGGCGATGCGCGGCATGTGGATCTCGAGATCACCGAGAGCATGGTGATGACAGAGATGCAGGAAAACATCGCGAAGCTGACCGAGATCCGGCTCATGGGCGGAGACATCGCGATCGACGATTTCGGCACCGGGTACTCGTCGCTGGGCTACCTCGCGAAGCTGCCGGTCGGCGCGCTGAAAATCGACAAGTCGTTCATCGAAACCATGGCGACGACGCCCGAGAGCATGACGATCGTGGCGACGATCATCTCGCTCGCCCATTCGCTGGATCTGAAGGTGATCGCCGAGGGCGTCGAGGAGGAGGAGCAGGCGAAATTCCTGCGCCTGTTCAAGTGCAACGAGCTGCAGGGCTATCTGATCAGCCGCCCGCTCCCCCCCGACCAGGTGGTGGACTTCCTGCGCAGCCGGAAACGGCTCGACCACTTGAGCCATTGAACCGGTATCCGCTCGTTTCCTGCTCGTTGCCGTCCCTCTTGGTTCGGCCCGGTCCTCGGTTGCCGTCCCTTGTCACGGCTCGGATCGCCGGCGCAGATCGCGCCGGGCATCGGGCGAAACGCGGGACGGGTGTGTTTTCCGGTGTTGCGCTACTGCCGCGTGACCACCACTTCGAGGTATTCACCGGGAATCACCAGCGAATCCGGCCCCGCCGTATTGCGGGATTCGAGCAGTTGCAGCAGATCGGCGTGAAGCCGCGCCTGCCCCGCGTCATCCAGTGCCTCGAAGGCCTTGTGCGTCGGGCCGTAGTAGGTGCGGAAGACCTCGATCCAGTGGGCCGCGGAGCGGTAGCGGAAGTTGAATGATCGGCGCGCGCAGTGAATATCGGTGGCGTGGCGACCAAACAACTCGACGAGATACGGTTCGTCGCCCCAGCGCAGCGGCGAGCGCAGGCCTGCCGGGGGCGGCACATGCGCGCCGATCACGCGGAACAGTTCGCCGATGAATCCTGCCGGAGTCCATGCGGCGAGCCCGATGCGTCCGCCATGGCGAACCACGCGCAGCAATTCGCCGGCACTGCGGTCGTGGTCGGGGGTGAACATCACGCCGAACGTTGACAGCGCGACGTCAAAGCTGCCGTCGGCAAAGGGCAGGGTCTCGGCGTCGGCGACGCGGAAATCCACCGCCAGGCCATCGGCGCGTGCCCGCGCGGCGGCCTGGTCGAGGAGGTGCGGCACGTAATCGGTCGCGGTCACTTCGGCGAAGCGTCGCGCCGCGGCCAGCGTCGCGTTGCCATTGCCGGCGGCCACGTCGAGCACGCGCTCGCCCGCGCGCAGGTCGACGGCTTCGGCCAGCAATTCGCCAACGATCTGCAGGCGCGTGCCGATGAATCCGTAATCTCCGCTTGCCCAGGTTGCTTGCTGGCGCAGCTTGATCGCTTCGAGGTCGGGCAGCTGGGGAGCCGCAGTGGACTGGCCGGAAGGGCACAGGGCGATGGGTGCGTTCATGATGGTCTCCTGTCGATCGGGGAAAGCCGGTCCTCTGCGGGCCCGGGTCGGCATGGTGAACCTCACCTTCCGACGCAGTCATTCTTTCGCCGCGCCGCGTTTGATGCTTCACTGAGAGTCGGGCAAATTTGCTCGTGCGTCCGCGGTTGACCGCCGATCGATCCGAATGCACTGCGGAGCCCGGGCATTGCCGGCCGGAACAACACCATGAGCCGAGATCCGCTGTCCGATCTGTTGCGTGCCGTTCGCCTGCGGGGCGCGGTCTTCTACTACGTCAGCTGCTGGGAGGACTGGGCCGCCGAAGCGCCGCCCGCGCGGGAGATCGCGGCGGCAGTGCTGCCCGGCGCGGAGCACGTCATGGAGTTCCACATGGTCGCCCAGGGCGCCGGCTGGGCAGCGGTCAGCGGGGTTGCGCCCGTGCGGCTCGGGGTCGGCGACATCGTGATGTTTCCCCACGGCGACGCCCACGTCATGTCCAGCGCTCCGGACCTGGAGCCCGCACGGCTGAGCGCCGACTGGGTCTTCGCCACGCGCCACGAACCCCGGCCGATACCCGTCGCCTACCACCGGGGCGTCAGGGAACCCGGCTCTGAGGCACCAGTCGCCGACGCCGATACCATCCTGGTGTGCGGATTCCTCGGGTGCGACCTGCGGCCGTTCAACCCGCTGGTGGCGGCCTTGCCACGCCTGCTGCACCTGCCGGCGGCGCGTGCCGGAGGGGCCATCGCACGCGTCATCGAACAGGCGGCGCAGGAGTCCACGCAGCGCCGTCCCGGTGCAGAGGCCGTGCTCGAACGCCTGGCCGAGATGATGTTTGTCGACAGCGCGCGGCGCTATCTCGACGGCCTGCCGGAAGACGCGACCGGCTGGCTTGCCGGTTTGCGCGACCGCTACGTCGGCCGCGCGCTTGCTCTCCTGCATGAATACCCCGAGCGTCCGTGGACGATCGATGAACTCGGCCTGCAGGTCGGATTGTCCCGCTCCGCGCTGCATGAGCGGTTCGTGCAGTTCCTCGGCGAACCGCCGATGCACTACCTCGCGAACTGGCGCATCCAGGTCGGTTCGCGCCTGCTGCGCGAAACCGGCCGCACCGTCGCGTCGATCGCGCTCGACGTCGGCTACGAATCGGAAGCCGCGTTTTCGCGTGCCTTCAAGCGCCTGGTGGGCCTGCCGCCTGCTACCTGGCGTCGCAGCGCCCGTTGAAAAGGTTTTTCAGGACGCTGCAGCACGCCCCGGTTACCGGTAGAGTTCGCTTCGGCTCTCCGTTAGAATCTTTTGTACGTCAGGGGGAACACATGCTGCAGATCGGTGAGATGGCGCCAGCGTTTTCATTGCCGGATGCGGAGATGGAGGTTTTCGACCTCACCGCGGAACGCGGCAAGCATCATGTGGTCCTCTACTTTTATCCGCGCGACAACACCCCGGGATGCACGCGCCAGGCGGCCGACTTCAGCGATCACGAAGAAGAGTTCGCCCGTCACGACTGCATCGTGGTCGGTGTGAGTCCCGACGATTGCCTGACCCACGCCGAGTTTCGCGACCAGCACGGGTTGTCGGTACGCCTGCTCTCGGACGTCGAGAGGGAGGTCTGCCGGCTCTACCACGTGTGGCAGCCAAGGGAAGTCGACGGTGTGAAGAAGATGGGGGTGGTGCGGACGACTTTCGTCATCGACAAGGAAGGCGTCATCCGCCACACGCTCCAGGACGTTTCCCCCCGCGGCCACGTGGCGGGGGTTTTCGAACTGGTCAGGAAACTAACAGAGAATGCACATGGAAATCGTCAAGAACAGCGTGGTAACGCTTAACTACACCGTCGTCGATCCGGACGGCAACATGATCGACGACGGTCAGCAACCGCTGGTCTACCTCCACGGCGGCTACGACGGCATCTTCCCGGCGCTGGAAGAAGCGCTGCACGGCAAGAAGGTCGGCGACCAGCTCAAGATCAAGCTGCAGCCCGAAGACGCTTTTGGCGACTACGACGAAGAGCTGGTGCTGGTCGAGGAACTGGGCCAGTTCCCCGACAACATCGAAGTAGGCATGTCGTTCGAGCGCGTCAGCGACGACGGCGAAGAGGAGATGATCTACCGCATCACCGACATCGCCGAAGGCAAGGTCGTCGTCGATGGCAATCACCCGCTCGCCGGCACCGCGCTCGTGTTCGATGTCACGGTCGCCGAGGTGCGTCCGGCCACCACCGAAGAACTCTCGCACGGCCACGTTCACGGGGCCGGTGGGCACCACCACTGAGGATCGGCCGATCCTGCACGAAGGGGGCCGCGCAAGCGGCCCTTTTCCTGTCTGCTCCGTTATCCTGTGACGATGACCGAAACGATCGAGAAACCCGCGCGCCCTGCTGCCGAACCACCGCGCGAGCTGCACGGCCCGCTGCTGGAGGTGAGCGAGCTGCGTGTACTGATCGGGCCGGACGAAAGTCCGGTGCGGCCGGTCGACGGCGTGGGCTTCTCGATCGCGGCCGGCGAGACGTTTGCGCTGCTGGGTGAATCGGGCTGCGGCAAATCGATGACGGCGCTGGCACTGCTGCGCCTGCTGCCCGACGGCGGCCGCATCGCGAGCGGCGAAGTGCGCTTTGCCGGGCGAGACCTGCTGCGCCTGACCGAGGCACGCATGCGCGAAGTGCGGGGCGGGCAGATCGCGATGATCTTCCAGGAGCCTTCGACGAGCCTCAACCCCGTGATGACGGTGATGAGCCAGATCGGCGAAGTGCTCGCACGACATCGCGGCCTCGAGGGCGCGGCAGCCCGGGCCGAAGCGCGCCGGGTGCTCGAATCGGTCGGGATACCGGACGCCGGGCGGCGCCTCGACGACTACCCTTTCCAGTTTTCCGGCGGCATGAAGCAGCGCGTCATGATCGCGATCGCGCTTGCCGGCGAGCCGGAGCTCCTCGTCGCCGACGAGCCGACCACTGCGCTCGATGTCACGATCCAGGCGCAGGTGCTCGATCTCCTCGCCCGCCTGCAGGCCGAGCGCGGCATGGGAATGTTGTTGATCACGCACGATCTCGGCGTGGTGGCGCGCATGGCGCAGCGAATCGGCGTGATGTATGCGGGCGAACTGGTCGAAACGGGAAATCGCAGCGATTTTTTCCGCCGTCCGTTGCACCCCTATTCGCGCAAGCTGTTCGCGGCGCTGCCGACCGACGCGCAGCGCCAGCGTCCGCTCGCGGCGCTCGGCGGCAACGTCCCGGCGCTCGACCGCGACTTCGTCGGCTGCCGTTTCGCCGACCGCTGTCCCGAAGCCTTCGACGTGTGCCGCCGCGAAGCGCCTGGCTGGGAGCGGCGGGACGGGCAGGCGGTGCGCTGTCATCTATATTCCGCCGGCCGGACCGCGGCTGCCGCAGCGACGCCGGCAGCGGCCCCATTCCCCGATACTGCCCGACGCCAGGCGCCGGTGCCGCTGCTCGACGTGCGCGACCTGAAAGTGCATTTTCCCGTGCGAAAAGGCCTTTTGCGACGCCAGGTCGGAAGCATCAAGGCGGTCGACGGGGTCAGCCTGACGCTGGCCCCGGGCCGGACGCTGGCGCTGGTCGGCGAGTCCGGTTGTGGCAAGACGACGGCGGGCAAGGCGATCCTGCAGCTCGTCGCGCCGAGCGCCGGCGAAGTTTTTCTCGACGGCTCGCCGATCACCGGGCTGTCGCGCGCGGCGCTGCGGCCATTGCGCCGCTCGTTCCAGATGGTGTTCCAGGATCCGTTCGCGTCGCTGAACCCGCGCATGCGCGTCGGGCAAATCATCGAAGAAGGCATGCTCGCGCTCGGCGTCGAGCCGGACCGACAGGCGCGGGCGCGGCGCATCGACGACCTATTGCAGCGGGTCGGACTCACGCCGGCGATGAAGCTGCGCTATCCGCACGAGTTTTCCGGGGGCCAGCGCCAGCGCATCGCCATCGCCCGCGCACTGGCGGTGTCACCGCGGCTGCTCGTCTGCGACGAGCCGACGAGCGCGCTGGATGTGTCGGTGCAGGCCCAGATCCTCAACCTGATGCGCGAGCTGCAGGGCGAGTTCGGCCTCGCGTACCTGTTCATCACGCATAACCTGGGCGTCGTGAGCTGGCTCGCGCATGACGTCGCGGTGATGTATCTCGGCCGCATCGTCGAGCGCGGCCCGGTCGAACGCGTGCTCGCTGCGCCCGCGCATCCCTATACTCGCGCGTTGCTTGCGGCAGTGCTGCGCATCGATGACGAAGCGCCAAGCGTCCGGTCAGCGCCGCCGGGCGACGACCTGCCGTCGCCGCTCGATCCGCCCACCGGCTGTCACTTCCATCCGCGCTGCCCCCATGCGACCGACATCTGCCGGGCGCAGTATCCGGGCGAAACCGCCCGTGGCGCAGGCCAGGTCGTCCGCTGCCACTGGCCGCGCTGAGCACGACAGCTGTCAGGGATTCGGGCGTCCGGGCTCCCGCCCCTTGCCTGTGCCACCGGCAAGGCCCCCATGCGAACGATTCGTCCGCTTCCTCAGCGCTGGTTTTTTTGCGGCTGCTTCTCCCCCGACGTTGATTTCGCCGGTCGGCCGCTTATCTTTTTCGCTGCCGATGCGGGGGGAGTTTTCCTCGTCGCAGTCCCCGCGTTTTTGCCGGCCGGGCGCTTGACGCCGTTCTTCGCCGCGGGTTTCCCGCCCTTTGTCGCGGTCGGGGACTTGTCCGTGCCCTTCGCATTCATCCTGACGGGTTTGCCGCCGGTCAGCCCCGGGACGATCGAGTGCCCGATCGAGCCGGTCTGTTCGAGCACATCGCCGGAGGGACTGCCCGGCTCGACGCCGTCGGGGACGAGCAGCGAGTAGCCGGCGCTGACACGGCTGCGCGCGTCGAGCCGGTTGATCTGGTAGAGCTGGTTCAGCGACAGGCCGAATGCCCGCGCCACGGATGCGAGCGTCTCGCCGCGCTGCAATTCGTAGGTGCGCCACTGCCGCCCGTTGCGCTGGTGTTCGGCGAGCCGAAGCTGGAACTGTTCGGCGCGATCAACGGGCACGACAAGCGCACTGCCTTCAGCAACGGCGGGACGATTGTGGCTGGGGTTCAGGGCGAGGAACTCGTCGAGCGGCATGCCGGCAAGGCGGGCCGCGGTCGCCAGTTCGATCGTCGCGGGAGCGTCGATGGTGACGAAGTGGGGGCTGTTCGGCACGTATGGAAGTTCGAATCGGTACAGCTCGGGCTGCGCGACGATGTTCTTCAGCGCCTGCAGCTTGGGCACATAGTTGCGCGTTTCCCCGGGCATGCGCAGATGGCTGTATTCGGCCGGAAGCCCCTCGTCCCGGTTGCGCTGGATCGCGCGGCCGACTGCGCCTTCGCCCCAGTTGTACGATGCGAGCGCCAGATGCCAGTCGCCGTGCATGTCGTAGATCGTCTGCAGGTAGTCGAGGGCCGCGGCGGTGGAGGCGATCACGTCGCGCCGCTCGTCGACCCACGCGTCCTGCGTGAGGTTGTAGTTCCGCCCCGTCGAAGGGATGAACTGCCACAGCCCGGAGGCGTGCGAGCGCGAGTAGGCCATCGGGTTGTAGCTGCTCTCGACCATCGGCAGCAGCGCGAGCTCGGTCGGCATGCCGCGGCGTTCGAGCTCGTCGACGATGTGGTAGAGATAGCGCCCGCCGCGCTCGAAAACCTTTTTCAGGAAACCCGGGCGGTTGATGTAGAAAAGCTGCTGTTCGGCGACCAGCTCGCTGTCGAGGTCCGGCATGCCGAAACCGCGGCGAATGCGGTCCCAGATGTCGTTGGCGTCACGGGTGAGGTCGAGCGTGAGCACGCGCAGCGGAGGGTCCGTCAGCTCGAGGACCGGCCCGCGAGGCATCTTCAGGCCGTTCGGAGCGGCGTCATCACTGACGACGAGGCTGGTCGCGTCCGGCTCCGGCGAGAGAGTCGGCGCCGCCGAATCCGCGGACGCCAGGACAACCCCCGGTGCGAAGCTCAGGAACACGAAAAACAGGAGGCTTGCGAAAGGATTCGCCATTCAGCCGGCGCCGCGGGAGAGGAAAAAGAGGGTGGACTCTAGGGCAGGGGCGGGGGGGCGTCAAACCGGTGCCGATGGCGGGGCGCGGACAGCGGTTTTTCGCCTCGTCAAGAAAACGCCGGGCCGCCCCAAGTTTTCTTGTCCCCCTCGGGGGGCGGAAACGGCAAAGCCGTTTCCTGGGGCGCTCAAAAAACGTCCTTCCAGGCTCTCAGCGCGGTGAAGCATTCGAGCGAGTCGCGCGGGCGCACGCCGGTGCGGTCGGCGATCACGCCCATCACTGCCGGTTCGCCCGTGCGCAGGAAGGGGTTCACACGTCGCTCGCGTTCGATGGTGGTCGGCAGCGTCGGCTGCCCGGCATCGCGCCGCGCCTCGCATTCGACGAGCCACTCGTCCCGCTCGGGATTTCCCGGGTCGGCGACACGCGCAAACGCGAGGTTGGCGAGCGTATACTCATGGGTGCAATACACGGCGGTGTCGCCGGGCAGCTCTGCAAGGCGGCGCAGCGAAGCGTGAAGTTGCGCGGCGGTTCCGCCGAGCAGCCGTCCGCAGCCGGCGCTGAAGAGGGTGTCGCCGGGAAACAGGAGGCCCGGCGCGAGATAGGCGATGTGGCTCGCGGTATGGCCGGGCACTTCGAGCACGCGAAAGCGGAGGCCGAGCCGGTCGAGACTGACTTCGTCGCCTTCGGCAACGGGATGGTTCACGCCTTCGATGTCGGCCGCAGCCGGCCCGAACACCGGGATGTCGCGCCTGGCGATCAGCTCGGCGACGCCACCGACGTGGTCCGCGTGGTGATGGGTCAGCAGGATCGCGCAAAGGTCCAGCCCCTGCGCCGCGAGAGCGTCTTCGACGACTGCCGCATCACCGGGGTCGACGACCGCTGCGAGCTTGCCGCGACGCAGCAGCCACAGGTAGTTATCCCGGAACGCCGGGAGAGGGATGATTTCGATGCTGCCGATTTTTGAGTGCTGATCGTTCATGTCCATCCTCAGTCTGTCCGACTGGCTTGAAACCCCGCAGGGACAATACCTGCTGCAGTGGGAATCGGCCAAGTTCGACGTCATGGTGGCCGATATTTTCGGCTACAACGCAGTTCAGATCGGGCTCCCCGAGCACGAGTTCCTGCGCGGCAACCGCATGCCGTTCCGCTTCCGCTGCGCGCGGCTCGGCGAGGCCGAAGTGATGTCCAGCGCGGAAGCGCTGCCGTTTGCCACCGCCACTCTCGATCTGGTGCTGCTGCCGCACGTGCTCGAGTTTTCGCCGAACCCTCATCAGGTGCTGCGCGAGGTCGAACGCGTGCTGGTGCCCGAGGGCAGCGTCATCATCAGCGGTTTCAACCCGCTCAGCCTGTGGGGCGTGCGCCGCCTGCTGGCACGCAGCGACGGGGCATTTCCCTGGCGCGGACAGTATCTGTCCGTGCGCCGCACGAAGGATTGGCTCGCGCTGCTGGGATTCGAAACCCAGTCCGGCAGTTTCGGCTGCTACGCGCCGGCGGTCACGAGCGGAAAATGGCTCGAACGCTGGCGATTCATCGACAAGGCCGGTGACCGCTGGTGGCCGATATTCGGCGGCACGTACATCATTCAGGGAATCAAGCGGGTGCAGGGGATGCGCCTGATCACCCCCAACTGGCGCGATCGTCGCGCCGCAGCCAAACGGCTCTCGCCGGTGGCCCAGCGCGGCCGTCAGGTGACGGGCGGAGTACAAAAGACTAAATGACCGATCAAATCGAAATATTCACCGACGGCGCCTGCAGCGGCAATCCGGGACCAGGCGGCTGGGGCGCAATCCTGCGCTCGGGAGCGCACGAGAAGGAAATCTGGGGTGGCGAACCGCATACGACGAACAACCGCATGGAGCTGCTCGCGGTGATCCGGGCACTCGAACTGCTCAAGCGTCCGGTCGTCGCCCGCGTGCATACCGACAGCCAGTATGTGCAGAAAGGCATCTCCGAGTGGATACACGGCTGGAAGGCGCGTGGCTGGAAGACCGCGGCAAAGACGCCGGTGAAGAACGAGGATCTGTGGCGCGCGCTCGACGACGCGGCGAGCCGTCATCAGGTCCAGTGGGTGTGGGTCCGGGGGCATGCTGGCCATGTCGAGAACGAGCGCGCGGACGAACTCGCGCGCCGCGGCGTCGACGCGGTGCGCCGGCAGGGCACGACTGTCGCAGGCTGAAGCTGCGGCGCCTGGAACAATTATTGGGAAAAACGCATGAGACAGATCGTCCTCGACACGGAAACCACCGGCCTCGACTGGCGCAACGGCGACCGCGTCATCGAAATCGGCTGCGTCGAGCTGCTGAACCGCAACCTGACGGGACGGCATTACCACGTCTATATCAACCCGGAGCGCGGCATCGATGCCGAGGCGATCGCGGTCCACGGCATCACCGAGGATTTCCTCGCCGACAAGCCGACGTTCAGTGCCATTGCGTCCGAGTTCGAGGATTTCATCCGCGACGCCGAACTGATCATCCATAACGCGAACTTCGACGTCGGCTTCCTGAACCACGAGCTGTCGCGGCTCGGGCGGGGAAAGCTCGACAGCCTTTGCGCGAGCGTCATCGACACGCTGAAGATGGCGAAGGAGCAGAACCCGGGCAAGAAGGCGTCGCTCGACGCGCTGTGCGATCGGCACCAGATCGACAACGCGTCCCGGACGCTGCACGGCGCATTGCTCGACGCGGAGCTGCTCGCCGAAGTCTACCTGGCGATGACGCGCGGCCAGGAGAGCCTGATCATGGCGCTCGAGGAGCCCGTGCCGGGCAGCGCCGAAGCCGGCGGCGTGCTCGCCGATCGGCCCCCGCTGAAAGTGCTCCGCGCGAGCGGCGAGGAACTGGCCGAACATGAGCGCGTGCTGCAGGACATCGCGAAAGGGACGAAAGGCACCTGCCTGTGGATCCCGCCGGCACCTGAAGCGGCCGCCGCCTGACAGGGCGGGCAGAGCCGAGGGCCTGCAGCGACCGCAGGCGTGGCTACAGGATCAGCCGGCCGCCGGGCAGGCTGCCGGCCTGTTCGAGCCGGGCGACGGTCGGGCCGAGGTCGAGGCCGGTGCGGTCCTTCAATGCCCGGGCACGTTCGCGCAACTCCGTTACCGGCACCGCGATCTCTTCGCCTTGCGCGCCGAATGCGACGACGTTGCCGCTGTCGCACGACGGAAACGCGATCGCGCGGTTCTCGAATGCGTCGATGATCCGCTCGACGCTGGCGCGAAACCCGCGCGACCGGCCGAAGAGGTTCGTCGACATCAGTCCCGCGTCCGACAGGCGGGCACGCGCCGCGGTGTAGAACGGCGCCGTGTCGAGCGCGCCGGCGCGCGCGTGGCGGTCGAAGCCATCGACGAGGATCAGGTCGAAGCGGTTGTCGGTTTCCATCACGTAGCGGGCGCCGTCGCCGATGTGGATCGAAAAGCGTGCGTCCTCGGGCGGCAGGCGGAAGAACTGGCGGGCAGCCGCGACAACCTGCGGTTCGATTTCGACGACCTGGATGCGCGTCTGCGGACAGTGGCGATGCACAAAGCGCACCAGCGAGGCGGCACCTAGGCCGATCACCAGCGCGTTGCGCGGCCACGCTTCGGCATCGCGCAGCAGCAGGCCCGCCATCATCTCGCGCGTGTAGGCGAGTTCGAGTGCATGCGGCCGGCGGATGCGCATCGCGCCCTGGATCCATTCCGAGCCGAAATGAAGATAGCGGACGCCGCAGTCTTCGCTGATGTCGATCGGCGTGCTCACTGGAGCACCCTCGCGCTACGCGCGGTCCCGCCCGGCGGGACTGAGCGCTTCTTGGGGCGGCCCGGCGAAGTGCTCATGCAGTCATCCTTTTCAGCGCATACAGACGCTCGAGCGCCTCGCGCGGGCTCAGGATGTCGGGGTCCAGTTCGGCCAGCGCGGTGAGTGCCGGGTGCGACGGCGTGGCGGGTTCGCAGTCCGGCAGCGCGGCAAAGAGGTCCGCCTGCGGCCCGTTGCCGACTTCGCGGTTCTCGAGCGCGCGCAGGCGCCGTTTCGCGTCGCGCACGACCGAGCCTGGAATCCCGGCGAGCGCCGCGACTTCAATGCCGTAGCTCTGGCTCGCCGGCCCGTCCTCGACCGCATGCAGGAACACGATGCGGTGCGCGTGCTCGACCGCGTCGAGATGCACGTTCGCGCATTCCGGGTAGTCGCCGTTGAGGCGGGTGAGCTCGAAGTAATGGGTCGCGAACAGCGTCAGGCAGCGGTTCTTTTCGAGCAGGTGGCGCGCGATCGCGAACGTCAGCGCGAGTCCGTCGAAAGTCGAGGTGCCGCGTCCGATCTCGTCCATCAGCACGAGGCTCTGTTCGGTTGCGCCGTGCAGGATCGCCGACGCCTCGGTCATCTCGACCATGAACGTCGAGCGGCCTGAGGCGAGATCGTCGGATGCGCCGATGCGGGTGAAGATCGCGTCGAGCGGGCCGAGGCGCGCGCTTCGCGCCGGCACGAAAGCTCCGACGTGGGCGAGCAGCGCGATCAGCGCGACCTGGCGCATGAACGTCGATTTGCCGCCCATGTTCGGCCCGGTGATCAGCAGCATGCGGCGGGTCGGCGCGAGGCGGCAAGCGTTGGAAATGAAGTCTTCGACCTGTCGCTCGACGACCGGATGGCGTCCGCCGGTGATGTCGACGCCCGGCTGCTCGGAAAACTGCGGGCAGACGTAGCTGTGGCGCACCGCGGTTTCCGCGAACGCGCCGAGGCCATCGAGGCATGCGAGTGCACGGGCGATGCGCTGCAGCGCCGGGATATGTGCGGCGAGCGCCTCGAGTAGGGCTTCATAGAGCAGCTTTTCGCGGGCGAGTGCGCGCTCCTGAGCCGACAGGGCCTTGTCCTCGAACGCCTTCAGTTCAGGCGTGATGTAGCGCTCGGCGTTCTTCAGCGTCTGGCGGCGGCGGTAGTCGTCCGGCACTTTGCCGGTGTTTGCGTGGCTCACTTCGATGTAGAAGCCATGCACCTTATTGAATTCGACTTTGAGGGTCGCGATGCCGCTGCGTTCGCGTTCGCGCGCTTCGAGCGCCAGCAGGAATTCGCCGCAGTTCGACTGGATGCCGCGCAGTTCGTCGAGCTCCGCATCGAAACCGGGAGCGATCACGCCGCCGTCGCGTACTGCGGCGGCCGGCTCGGGGGCGACGGCGCGCACGAGGAGATCGAGCGCGTCGTGCGGCACCGCGATCGCGGCGAGCAGGTCGCAAAGCAGGGGGGCCTGTGGGGCGCCGAGCGCGGCATGCAGTTCGGGCAGGCGCGCGAGGCTGTCGCGCAGCGCGGCGAGATCGCGCGGCCTCGCACTGCGCAGCGCGATTCGCGCCGTGATGCGATCGACGTCGGCCACGCCGCGCAGCGCGGCGCGGACGGCGCTGAGCATTCGGGCGTCCCCGGTGTCCGCGGGGGCGCCGGCGTCCGCTCCGGCGAGTTCCCCGACGGCACCGTGACGCTGTGCAGCGACTCCGCGGTCGCGCAGCGGATGATGCAGCGCATGTCGCAGCCACCGCGAGCCCATGCTGGTGATGCATGAATCGAGCAGCGAAAACAGCGTCGGCGACGCTTCTCCGCGCAGGGTCTCGGTCAGTTCCAGGTTGCGCCGCGTCGCCGCATCGAGCCGCAGATATTCGGCTTCGCGCTCGACCCGCAGCCCGGTGACATGCTCGAGGCTCTGGCGCTGCGTGCTGCGCGCGTACTCGAACAGCGCCGCCGCGGCCGCTAGGGCCACCGGCAGGCCTTCGGCGTCGAAGCCGGCCAAGTCGCGAGTGCCGAAATGAGCGGTCAGCAGGCGCTCGCCATTGGCGGCGTCGAACTGCCAGTCGGCGAGCCGGCGCAGCACCGGCGACAGCGATTCGACCAGCGGCAGCGCCAGCCCGTCCGGCACCAGCACTTCGGCCGGGCGCAGCCGTTCGAACTGCGCCTGCAACTGCTCGGCCGGGCATTCCATCACCCGCAAGTCGCCATTGGCGAGATTGAGCCACGCGAGCCCGAGCACGCCGCGGTGCAGCGTCGCCGCGAGCAGCAGCGAATCGGCCCGATCGTCCAGCAGAGCCGCGTCGGTCAAGGTGCCGGGCGTCACGATGCGGCTCACCGCGCGCTCCATCGGCCCCTTGGTCGCTCCCGGCTCGCCGACCTGCTCGGCAATCACGACCGATTCGCCGAGCTTGACGAGCCGCGCCAGGTATTGTTCGACCGCGTGGAAAGGCACGCCGGCCATGCGGATCGGCGTGCCGGCCGACTGCCCACGCGTCGTCAGCGTGATGTCGAGCAGCCGCGCCGCTTTCTCCGCGTCATCGAAGAACAGCTCGTAGAAGTCTCCCATGCGGTAGAACAGCAACGTGTCGGGATGCTGCGCCTTAATGCGGAGATACTGCTGCATCATCGGACTGAAGTTGGATGCCTCAGGCGACTGATTATTCAGAAGTTTATTCGTCAAGTGGCGAAAACACCTTGATATTTGCGTATGCTGAATGTGTTGTTCGTGTGGCGGCGAGGTCCAACAACGCCCGTTTACACTTGCCGATTCAGCCTAGCTTTTCGGGTACGCTGGTCGCTGCCGCGGGATGCAAGTCGGCCTCCCGAGGCATCACCGAAAATCCCTGCCGACGTGCGACGCGGTCCGTTTTGGCTAGCGTGCCCGGGCAGCATGTTACCAGCCCGGACTGAGCCGGGCGCAGGATATCGAGCACAACAGGGGGCCGGTCGTCGACCGAGTCAACGTCGCTCCCGGCGGGTGACCGGGCGGCAGCTTTCGGTGAGGTTACCCAACGCGTGCGACGGCCACAACCGGTCTGTCGTCTGTTCTCTAAGGCAGTCATTCGAAAGTCCGCTCCACTTCGGAAGCGGCCGGACGGCCTACGGAAGCACGTCGGCCTCAGTCGACGTTCGACCGTTTGTTGACCTACTCAGGGTGAATGTCTCTTGTAGCCTCAGTCGGCAGAGCGTTTTCGACCCTAAGGCGACGGTTCAGCCGTCTGACGTTCAACGGCAGGTTTCAGATGGCGAACAGCCGCTTGGCGCCTATGTCAATCGGCAGTGGATTCGCCCTGCCGACGCCCCAAGTCGTCGACATGCGTTTGGAGTTCGCCCTGTCCAGCCGTTGGGGTACGAATGCGCGCAGTCAGTAGTTCAACGTCGCCCCTTAAACAGCCGGCTGTCCCGACCGGCAAATGTACTCAAGACTCAAATCTGGATGCCAATTATTGACTCACCCTCCAACCAGCATCCCAGCCCAGAATTTTGTTGGCCTTCTCGGTCACAACCGAACCGTCACTCTCGGCGACGTTGTACATGCCGGGCACGCCCTTTGTGATGGCAAGCTGGGCGGCCTTCGCAGCGGCGCCAACGTGTACGGAGCCGGGAGCGATCGGCGCATCAAACCCGGTGCTGGGACCGTAAATCAACCCATATCTGAGAACAATTCCGTCGAGTGGAGCGTCCAGTACCTGGCGCTCAAGACTCGCGACACTCTGCGCGGTTTCGCCATAGATGGGGTCAGTTTCGGCCAGAAACGGGTCCTCCTCGCGGTGAGGCAGGGGGCCGTCTGCGTAGATGAAAGAGATGCTCTGGGCGATAAGCCGCTTTGCGCCGGCAAGTACCGCAGCCTCGACCAAATTGCGCGTACCCTCGTCCCGCACACGGGCGTTTCGCCTCAGGGCTTCCGTCATTTTGCTCGCCTCAAGCGCATATGGCAGGTCGGTCAGCTGGTGGATGACGATCTCCGGACGGAAGTCAGTCACGATGCTTCGAAGTGAAGCCGCATCGAAAACGTCGACGACGACCGGCTCGACCCCCAAGTCACGGAGCAGCGGCACCTTGTCAATGGAGCGCGTAGTGCCGACGACTTGCCATCCATCAGCGACGAGAAGCGGTGCAAGCTGCCTACCTATCGCACCGGACGCACCGGCGAGAAAGAGATGTTTGTTTGCGGACGGATCCAAGGTTTCAGTTTTCTGGGTCATACTTGATTTCTTCTGGTGTTTGAAAATTCCGGGCGTTTGATGACGCTCATTTCACTTCGGGCACAAAAAACTCGCGGCCGGTCTTGATTACAAAGATTGCCAGCACGCTAGCAGGCTTCTTGCTGTTGACATTTCGCAACAAGGAATGCAACGCATTGCGAGGCTCGTGAAACATCGAACCGGCGCTATAAGTGGCCTTACGTCCATCCACTTCGACTTCAACATCACCTTGCACTACGTACACGAACGTATCCGCGTCATGACGATGCGGCGCGGGGTCGACACCTCCAGGAACGATATCCAGGCGAACGGCAAGCATTTCGTACCCTTCGAGAGCGGGGTCGCTCATCGCCTGCTTGATAACGGGTGTCTGGGTAACGGGCGCCTTGGAGCTGGGCTGCTTGGTCGCACCGGATGACTCATTTCCATGAGCAACTGCCGCTACTGAGTACAAACAGGCGATAAAAACGAGCAATCGGGACAAGGACATTTCTCCTCCTTCGCATTAAAAGCTAAAAAAAATAGTGGATCAGCTCCATGGAACTGAATCTCCGTGTCCAACGAATGCCATTAAGTGCTGAATCCAGAGGAGCGGAGTGACGCGCCAAAGAGTTACGGGACGCGGGGAGATTTCTTTGGCCGATGGGAAGCACGACCGTTAGCTCTTTCGCTTAGCCAGTCTTGAACTTCGATGGGAAAACTTTTCGGTGCTTTGCGATCAACCACGGCTGCTATGCCGGCCAGCGTTTCCTGCGCAAGGCTCTCCCGCATTGCCTTTTCCGCGCGCAACATTACAGCGTGAATCCCGCATACGCCGGCTGTCGCCCAAGTCGGGGCATCGTTATTAAAAACGGCGCAGCGGTCGCGAATTTCCTGGCAATCGAACAGGGGTTTATGGCCTTCAATCGCATCAACGATTTCAAGCACGGTGATCTCAGCCGGGGCCTTCGCCAAACGATACCCCCCGCGAACTCCTTCAGCCGCCTGAACGATCCCCGCCTTCTGAAGCTTGGGGAAAATCTTGGCAACAAAGGAGGGGGATACGCCCTGCAGTTCCGCAAGATCACGACTGCTAGGTTGTCCGCTAAGAGGATCGACCAACCAAAGAAGGCAGTGGATCCCGTATTCGACGCTGGTAGTAATGTGTGCCATAACGCAGACAATACCACTCCGTGTTTTCAAGAGCAAAGACTTGTTTGTCTTCGGCATCTTCACTCCCCCAGGTCAAAACGAAATCCCGGCACGCCCTTGATCGGCAGCCCGAGGGGCGGCGGTCGTCGGACGGTACGTTCCCTCGTCGAGGCGGCGGGAGGGGCCGACTCATATATTGAGCGTCGGATAATCTACGCTTTTCTGACCGACGCGAACGAGCGAGAGAACGAGGGATACCGCAGAGGAGTTCACCGGGTGCCTGGCCGGTTTCGAAGGGGAGCCGTCACCTGAACGGCCGCTATGCCGAGTGGGCGGCGGGCAGCTCATGGCCGGGTAGAGACGTCGAGTCTCGTGCCGGTCACCTGCCGTTCGCGACAACGTTGTCGTCGCATTGGTCGTCCGGTGTGGCCGAGGAGCAGTCCTCAGCCGACCGTCTCTACCTCGGCCGGAGCGGCGGCCGTTCAGTTCTCGCGGAGCGACCGAAGGCCAACGACGCCGCGACGCTTGCGGCTTACGACGCCTTCTTCGCTCAGCCGGACCTCAGGTGGATCGAGCTGAGCAAAGACGTGGTGGAGCTGGCTGCGGCGATCCGCGTGCGGCACGGGCCTAGAGGTTACAGTGCTGACCTGAGCGCGGATCGGAGGTCATCCCAACTCCAGTGTCCGCGATGTAGCTCTGGCGCAGGGGTCGCCAGATCCGATTCACCGTCGAGCCACTACCGGGACAACATTGAGGAGGAACGCTCGGGCCACCCGCCCGCCGCGAGCAGCGGGAGGAAATCGAATCCAGATTCGATCCGTGCGCGAAGGGGCGGTTGCAGTGGCCCGCGCAGACAACGGTGGAGCGATCGATTGGGGGAGCGTTGCTCCGGTACGCCCGAAGGTCTGATCCATTGACGTCGGTCGGCAGGGATGTTCCGATAGCTCATGATCGAACCTCCACGTCCCGCCGACACACCCGCTCCGCAAATCCACCGCCCGGAGATCGAATTCCGCGACATTCCGTTCCAGGGAATCATCGAGCAGTCGTTGGCGGGCGTCTATCTGGTGTTCGACGAACGGTTCCAGTACGTGAACTCCACCTTCGCCGAGATGTTCGGCTACACGCAGAAGGAGTTCGTGGGGACGTCGATTCGCGAACTCGTGCTGCCCGATTTCGTCGGGGAGGCGATGGAGTACTACCGACTTCGCGTCTATGGGGGCGTGTCGTCGATACGCTATTTCACGCGGTGCCGCCACCGGGACGGTCATGTCGTTCATATCGAGGTCCATGGTTCGCGGGTCGACTATCATGGCCAGCCCGCGCTGGCGGGGGTCGTGATCGACGTCAGCGAACGTGTTCGCCGGGATCAGGATCTTCATCGTTCGCGACGACGCCTGCGGGAACTCGCCTCGTATCTGAACAGCTCGCGCGAGGAGCTGCGCAGCCAACTGGCCCGTGAGGTGCACGATGTACTGGGCGGGATGCTCAGCTCGATCAAGCTCGACGTCTTCCGCATCCAGCGGCGGGCCGCCGATCCCGCCCTGGTCGAGATCCATGAGATCACGCAGGAGCTCCTCCCGCTGATCCAGGACACCATCGACACCGCCAGGCAGATTTCCGACGAGCTGCGACCGCGGATGCTGGACACGCTGGGGCTTGTCGCAGCCATCCGCAGCGAACTGGAGGCCTTCGGCCGGCGCAACGAAATTGTGGTCGGGTTCACGATGGAGGGGGCCGAGCCCGGGTTGTCGGCGGAAACGGCTACGCAATGCTTCCGCGTGTTCCAGGAGGCCTTGACGAATATCGGGCGACACGCGCAGGCCGAGACGGTGGAAGTGCGCGTTCGTAACCGGGAGGGTCGCTTCGAGATGCAGGTTCGCGACGACGGAAAGGGGATCGATCGTCCTTCGATGAGGGAAGGGTCGATCGGAATGTTGAGCATGGCCGAACGGGCGCGCAACATCGGCGGAGCGTTGTACATTCATGCACGCGCCGGAGGGGGAACGGTCGTCCTCCTCGCAGTGCCGGGCTACAGGGGGCGGCGGAGCAATGATAGAACTGCTGATCGTCGATGATCACACCATCTTCCGCTCGGGGCTGAGGCGCATGCTCTCGGACGAAGCGGACCTGCACGTTGCGGACGAAGCGGGCGACGGATCGAGCGCGCTGGCCAAGATTCGCAGCGGCAAGTTCGATGTAGTCCTGATGGACATCAACATGGCCGGACGCAGTGGCCTCGACACCCTCGAGTCGATCCGTGCCGAACGCCCTGAGCTGCCGGTGATCATGCTGTCGATGTACCCGGAGGAGCAGTATGCGGTGCTCGCGTTGCGGGCGCGTGCGAATGCCTACCTGTCGAAGGACGTCGAACCGCAGGAGCTGTTGACCGCGATCCGCCACGTGGTCGGGGGAGGGCGCTACGTCTCTCCGCGCAGCGCGGCGAATCTCCTGATGCAGATGGACCGCGCGCGCGAAGGCGCGCCGCACGAGAAGCTCACCGCGCGCGAAATGCAGGTGATGATGAAGATCGTGCGCGGCATGTCCCTCACCGACGTGGGGGTGCAGATGTGCCTGTCGGTGAAGACGGTCAGCACCTACCGCGTGCGGATCCTCGAGAAGCTTGGGCTCGCGAGCAATGCCGAGCTCGTGCAATACGCGATGCGCAACGGCCTGCTGGACTGAATCGGGACCCGTCGGGAGCCATCTTCTTCGCTTTCCGGCGCTCTCCGCGCAGGACGAAGTGGAATGCCCACGGACGTGATCCAAAAAACAGTTTGGCACGCCGAGCAGTGTGTGTCGCAAGCGCCAGCGGTTCGCCCTCGCTTGCTTGCGGCATCAGTCTTTCGCGGCCTACCGATTTCCCGCATTCCGCAATCGGAAAATTCCTACAAGAGGTCGAGAACACGCCGACATTCTGCCCCGGGCCACTCCCCTAGGATTCGTTCCAACGCGCGATTGTCATGAGTCAGCACGGACAATCGAAGCGCGAGGATAAGTATCACGTCGGACGACGGATGCACGAACCCGGACAGAGGAGGAAGAACATGTACGCCCAGATGGTGGATACAGGGGTGAAGCGGGTGCAAGGGCTCGACGAGCTGTCGGCCGAGGAGCGCGCGTTTCAGGAGCGCATCGATGCGGGCATCAAGATCGAGGCGAAGGACTGGATGCCGGAGGGCTACCGTCGCACGCTGATCCGCCAGATCTCGCAGCATGCCCACTCGGAAATCGTCGGCCAGCTGCCCGAAGGGAACTGGGTGACGCGCGCGCCGACCTTGAAGCGCAAGGCGATCCTGCTGGCGAAGATCCAGGACGAGGCTGGCCACGGGCTGTATCTCTACAGCGCGGCCGAGACCCTCGGCGTGACGCGCGACCAAGTTTACGCCGACCTGCTGTCGGGCAAGGTGAAATATTCCAGCATCTTCAATTACCCCACCACCAACTGGGCCGACATCGGCACCGTCGGCTGGCTCGTCGACGGCGCGGCGATCATGAACCAGATCCCGCTGTGCCGCTGCTCCTACGGTCCGTATTCGCGGGCGATGGTGCGCGTGTGCAAGGAGGAATCCTTCCACCAGCGCCAGGGCTACGACCTGGTGATGGCGATGGCGCGCGGTACGCCGGAACAGAAGCAGATGGCGCAGGACGCGCTGAACCGCTGGTGGTGGCCGGCGCTGATGATGTTTGGGCCACCCGACAGCGACTCGGTGCATAGCGCGCAGTCGATGCAGTGGAAGATCAAGATCCTGTCGAACGACGAGCTGCGCCAGAAGTTCGTCGACCAGACCGTGCCGCAGGCCGAATACCTCGGTCTGACCGTGCCCGATCCCGAACTGAAGTGGAACGAGGACACCGGCCACTACGACTTCGGCGAAATCGACTGGGAGGAATTCCGCCAGGTCGTCGCCGGCAATGGGCCGTGCAACCGCGACCGCCTGCGGACCCGCGTAAAGGCCTGGGACGACGGCAAGTGGTTCCGTGACGCACTGCTCGCCCACGCGGAAAAGAAATCCGAAAGACAAGTCGCGGCAGCCAAGGCCGCCTGATTCAAACCGGCAATCGAATACCACCGTTCGCCCTGAGCTCGTCGAAGGGCACTTGCAGGGCTTCGACAGGCCTGTCCTGAGCTCGACGAAGGGCTCAGCCCGAACGGTATTTCGTTAGCTGATTAATAACGAGATCGAGAGAAGAAGAGAAATGAAGGAATGGCCCCTTTGGGAAGTGTTCATCCGCAGCCAGCACGGCCTGGCCCACAAGCACGTCGGCAGCCTGCACGCGCCGGATGCCGAGATGGCGATCAACAACGCGCGCGACGTCTACACGCGGCGCAGCGAAGGCCTGTCGATCTGGGTCGTGCCCGCGTCCGAAGTGACCGCGAGCAGCCCCGCGGACAAGGAAGCGCTGTTCGAGCCCGCGAACAACAAGATCTATCGCCACCCGACCTTCTTCCCGGTGCCGGAAGAAGTGAAGCACATGTGATGACCGGAACCGGAGACAAGCATGCTGCTCGATGACAAATCCATCTACCTGATGCGCCTCGGCGACAACGCCCTGGTGCTGGCACAGCGCCTTTCGGAATGGTGCGGCAAGGGGCCGGCCTTCGAGGAGGACATGGCGCTGACCAACACGGCGCTCGACCTGATCGGTCAGGCGCGGATGTGGCTGTCCTACGCCGGCGAAGTCGAAGGACGCGGCCGCGACGAGGACGCCCTCGCGTTCCGCCGCGACTCGCACGAGTTCACCAACCTGCTGCTGGTCGAGCAGCCGAACGGCGACTACGCGAACACCGTGGTGCGCCAGTTCTTCTTCGACGTGTGGCATCAGCTCGTGCTGGACGCGCTGACGCGCTCGGCCGATGACCGCATCGCCGACATCGCTTCGAAAGCGATCAAGGAAGTCGCCTACCACCTGCGTCGCAGCATCGATCTGTTCGTGCGCCTCGGCGACGGCAGCGCGGAGAGCCGGCGCCGCATGCAGGCGGCGGTGGATGAGCTGTGGATGTACACCGGCGAGATGTTCAAGGCCGACGAGACCGAGGAACTCCTCGGTGCGCAGGGGCTGGCGTGCGATCCCTCGACGCTGAAGGACGCATGGCTCGCGATGGTGCACGAAGTGTTCGCCGAGGCGACGCTCGAGCTGCCTGCGGGCGAATGGATGCAGAAGGGCGGCAAGCAGGGGCGGCACGGGGAGCACCTGGGCCTGCTGCTCGCCGAGATGCAGTTCCTGCAGCGCGCCTATCCCGGCGCGACTTGGTGACAGCGTGGTAAGTGAGGCAGCGATGGGCGACTTGCGCGAACGCAGCGAGAGGGTGTGGGGCTGGCTGGCCGATGTGCCCGACCCCGAAATTCCGGCCGTTTCCATCGTCGATCTGGGGATCGTGAGGGAGGTGAACTGGCACGACGAGCCAGCCGGAGCGGTGTGCGAGGTGGTGATCACCCCGACCTATTCGGGCTGTCCCGCGACGGAAGTCATCGGCCGCTCCATCGAGGAGGCGCTGCGCGAGCGGGGCGTGGAACGCGTGCGGCTCCAAAGCCGTATCGCCCCGGCCTGGACCACGGACTGGATGACGAGCGAGGGGCGCCGGAAGTTAAGTGAATACGGGATTGCTCCCCCGGCCCGCCGCGCCGACGGACGCCAGGTGATCGACATCACCAGGCTGCGCCGGCGCACGGTCGACGACGCACCGGTCGCGTGTCCGCGCTGCGGCTCGGCGCACACCGCGCCGGTCAGCCGTCATGGTTCTACGCCCTGCAAGGCGCTCCATCGCTGCCTCGACTGCCTCGAACCCTTCGACTACTTCAAGTGCCACTGAGAAAGGCACACCAGAGGAGCAAGAGAGATGAGCAAGTTTCATGATATGCGGGTCGCCACGGTGCGGCCCGAGACCCGCGACGCGATCGTCGTCACGTTCGACGTGCCGCCGTCGCTCGCAGAAGCGTTCCACTACACGCCCGGCCAGCATCTGACGTTGCGCACCGAGATCGGCGGCGAGGACGTGCGTCGTTCGTATTCGATCTGTTCGGGCACCGACGAGCGCGAGCTGCGGATCGCGATCAAGCGCGTGCAGGGCGGGCTGTTCTCGAACTGGGCCAACGATTTCCTGAAGCCCGGCGTGAGCGTCGAGGTGATGCCGCCCTCGGGCCATTTCGGGGTCGCGCCCGATGCGCAGCACAGCCGCAACTACGCGGCGTTCGCGGCCGGCAGCGGCATCACGCCGATTCTGTCGCAGATCAAGACCATCCTCGCGGCGGAGCAGGGCAGCCGCTTCACGCTGGTGTACGGCAACCGCTCGTCGTCGAGCGTGATGTTCCGCGAAGAGCTGGCGGATCTGAAGGACCAGTACGGCGAGCGCCTGAACCTTGTCCATGTGCTCTCCCGCGAGCAGCAGGACATCGATCTCTTCAACGGCCGCATCGACCGCGAGCGCTGTGACGCGCTGCTCGAGCGCTGGGTCGACCCGAAGCGCATCGACGTGGCCTTCATCTGCGGACCGATGGACATGATGGAGGCCGTTTCGGCGTCCCTGCTGGAGCACGGTGTGCCCAAGTCCGCGATCAAGATGGAGCTCTTCGCGACCAGCCTGCCCAAGGGACCGCGGCCCGCGCATTCGCATCCGGTCAAGGGGACCGAGGACTGCGAGGTCACGGTGATCCAGGACGGTCGCGTGCGCCAATTCACGATGCCGAAGAACCGTGACTCGGTGCTCGACGCGGGCCTCGGGCAGGGCATCGAGATGCCGTATTCGTGCAAGGGCGGCGTCTGTTCGACCTGCCGCTGCAAGGTCATCGACGGCGAGGTCGATCACGACACCAACTTCGCGCTCGAGGACTACGAAATCGCGCGCGGCTTCCGCCTGTCGTGTCAGAGCTATCCGGTCACCGACAAGCTGGTCCTGGACTTCGACCAGGAAACCTGACGGACAGGACTGCATCACCCCCGGCAGCGGCCCGTCAGAGGTCACGCCGGCGACTACCCGACAACCGACTGCCGTTCGCCCTGAGCTTGTCGAAGGGCGCTGGCAAGGCTTCGACAGGCTCAGCCCGAACGGAATTGTGATTCCCGGGCGAATCAACCCCAGAGAGAGAATCGAGATGACCCATCCCATGTTTGCTCGCCATCAGGCGATGCTCGATCGCGCCGTCCAGGCAGTCACCGAGCGCGGCTACTGGAGCCCGTTCTCGGAGAACCCGAGCCCGAAGGTCTATGGCGAAAACGCGATGGCCGAAGGCCGCGCCGCTTTCGACGCCTATTGCGGCACCGACTTCCAGCTCGACCAGCCCGGCTGCACCGGGACGGCCGGGAGCGAGCGCTCGCCCTACGGCGTGCCGATGAACATCCGCTATCCGCGCTGCAGCGGCGAGGCGCTCATCGAGGCGTCGAAGGCGGCCCGCGATTCCCTGCAGGCGCTTGGCGCCGAAGGCCGTGTCGGTGCGCTGCTCGAAGCGCTCGTGCGCCTGAATCAGCGCAGCTTCGAGATCGCCCACGCGGTGATGTTCACGACCGGGCAGGGCTGGATGATGGCCTTCCAGGCCGGTGCGGCGCACGCGCAGGACCGCGCCCTCGAAGCCGTCGCCTACGCCTGGCGCGAAATGTCGGCGATTCCCGCCGAGGCGCACTGGGAAAAGCCGCAGGGCAAGAACCCCGCGCTGGTGCTGAAGAAGCGCTATGAAATCGTGGGCCGCGGCGTCGCGCTCGTGATCGGCTGCGGCACCTTCCCGACCTGGAACACCTATCCGGGCCTCTTCGCCGCGCTCGCGACCGGCAACCCGGTCATCGTCAAGCCGCACCGCAACGCGATCCTGCCCGCTGCGATCACTGTCCGCGTGCTGCGCGAAGTGCTTGCGGAAGCCGGCGCCGATCCCAACGCGGTGCTGCTGGCGGTGGATGACTCCCGCGAGCTGACGCGCTTCCTCGCCACGAACAAGGCGGTGAAATCGATCGATTTCACGGGCAGCAACACCTTCGGCAACTGGCTCATCGAGAACTGCCGTCAGGCGCAGGTGTATGCCGAGCTCGCAGGCGTGAACAACGTCGTCATCGAGTCGACCGACGACTACAAGGGGATGCTGCGCAACATCGCCTTCACGCTGTCGCTGTATTCGGGGCAGATGTGCACGACGACGCAGGCGATCCTCGTGCCGGCCGGCGGCATCGATACCGACCAAGGCCACAAGAGCTACGACGACGTTGCCGCCGACCTGGGCCGTTCGATCGACAAGCTGCTTGCGGACCCCGCCATCGCCAGCGCGGTGCTGGGCTGCATCCAGTCCTCCGACACGCTCGGTCGCCTCGACGAAGCCTCCCGCTGGGGTGAAGTCGTGCTGGCATCGCAGCCCGTCGCGCACCCCGACTACCCCGAAGCGACCGTGCGCACGCCCGTGCTGCTCAAGTGCGACGCCGCCGACGAGGCCGCGTACATGGAAGAGCGTTTCGGCCCGATCGCCTTCGTCGTGCGCACGCCCGACGCTGCCGCAGCCATTGCGCTGTCCGAACGCATCACGACCGAACACGGTGCATTGACGGTGGGCGCCTATACGGCGAAGCCCGAGTTCGCGCAGCAGGTCATCGCCGCGACGCAACATGCTGGCGTGGCGCTGTCGCTGAATCTGACCGGCGGCGTGTATGTGAACCAGTCCGCGGCCTATTCGGATTACCACGGCACCGGCGCGAATCCGTCGGCCAACGCGAGCTATTCGGATAGCGCCTTCGTCGCGAACCGCTTCCGCGTGATCCAGCACCGGTTCGCGGTGTGAGACCGACTGACATTCAACGGGGACCATTTGGCCGTTCGCCCTGAGCCCCTGATAAACCGTTCGGGCTGAGCCTGTCGAAGCCCTGCCATTGCCCTTCGACAGGCTCAGGGCGAACGGAGGTATTCAATTACCGCCTTGAAACCCCCAAGCAGCCAGAACGGCGAAGCGGATCCGGACAGGAAGATCCGCCGCCGCTCCAACCCCACAGAGAGAGGAGTACAGGAATGAACGCACGCATGGAAAACCCGATCGGGTTCGACCCGATCGAGACCGCGAGCCGCGACGAGCTGCGCGCGCTGCAGCTCGAGCGCCTGAAGAAGACCGTCCAGCACGCCTACGACAACGTCGCCCACTACCGCCGCAGCTTCGAGGCGGCGGGTGTCCATCCGTCGGACCTGAAGACGCTGGAGGACCTGTCGAAATTCCCCTTCACCGTGAAGAAGGACTTCCGCGACAACTATCCGTTCGGCCTCTTCGCCGTTCCGCGCGAGGAAGTGGTCCGGGTTCACGCGTCGAGCGGCACGACCGGCAAGCCGACGGTCGTGGGCTACACGCAGAACGACATCAACAACTGGGCGAACCTCGTCGCGCGTTCGATCTACGCCGCGGGCGGCCGCAAGGGCGACGTCGTGCATATCTCATACGGCTACGGCCTCTTCACCGGCGGCATGGGCGCGCACTACGGCGCCGAGCGCCTCGGCTGCACGGTGGTGCCGATGTCGGGCGGCCAGACCGAGCGCCAGGTCCAGCTGATCCAGGACTTCAAGCCGAAGCTCATCATGGTGACGCCGTCCTACATGCTCAACATCCTCGAGCAGTTCGTGCGCCAGGGGCTCGACCCGGCCGAGTCCTCGCTGAAGATCGGCATTTTCGGTGCCGAGCCCTGGACCGAGGCGATGCGCCACGAGATCGAGGCGCGCGCCGGCATCGACGCGGTGGACATCTACGGCCTGTCCGAAGTGATGGGGCCGGGCGTGGCCAGCGAGTGCATCGAGAGCAAGGACGGCCCGGTGATCTGGGAAGACCACTTCTACCCCGAAGTCATCGACCCGGAGACCGGTGAAGTGCTGCCCGACGGCGAGGAAGGCGAGCTGGTGTTCACGTCGCTATCGAAGGAAGCACTGCCCGTGATCCGCTACCGCACGCGCGACCTTACGCGCCTGCTGCCGCCGACTTCGCGCTCGATGCGCCGCATCGGCAAGATCACCGGCCGCTCCGACGACATGCTGATCATCCGAGGCGTGAACGTCTTCCCGAGCCAGATCGAGGAGCTGATCCTGAAGCAGAAGGAGCTCTCGCCGCACTACCAGATCGAGCTCACCCGCGACGGCCACATGGACAAGATGGAAGTCGTCGTCGAGCTCTCGACCGAAGCGGCCGACCTCGGCCCGCTGCGCCAGCAGGAAATCGGCAAGCTGCTGCAGCACAACATCAAGTCCTACATCGGTATCAGCACGAAGACGACGATGGCGCAGCCCGGTTCGCTGTTCCGCTCCGTCGGCAAGGCCAAGCGCCTGATCGACAAGCGCAACGTGACGGCCTGAGGAGGAGCAGACGATGAACAACGCCTATATTTGCGACGCCATCCGTACCCCCTTCGGCCGCTACGGCGGCACCTTGTCCGAAGTGCGCGCCGACGACCTCGCGGCGCTGCCGATCCGCGCCCTCGTCGAACGCAATCCCGGTGTCGACTGGGCCGCAGTGGACGACGTGATCTACGGCTGCGCGAACCAGGCCGGCGAGGACAACCGCAACGTGGCCCGCATGGCGGCGCTGCTGGCGGGACTGCCGCAGGACGTGCCCGGCACGACGGTGAACCGCCTGTGCGGCTCCAGCCTCGATGCGGTGGGGATGGCCGCGCGGGCGATCAAGTCCGGCGAAGCGGACCTGATGATCGCCGGCGGCGTCGAGAGCATGAGCCGCGCGCCCTTCGTGATGGGCAAGGCGGATTCGGCCTTCTCGCGCAACGCGAGGATCGAGGACACGACGATCGGTTGGCGCTTCGTGAATCCGCTGATGAAGGCGCAGTACGGTATCGACTCGATGCCCGAAACGGCCGAGAACGTCGCGACCGATTTCAACATCAGCCGCGCCGACCAGGATGCGCTCGCGCTGCGCTCGCAGCAGCGCTGGGCGGCCGCCAACGAGGCCGGACTGTTCAAGAGCGAGATCGTGCCGGTCGCGATTCCGCAGAAGAAGGGCGAGCCGAAACTCTTCACCACGGACGAGCATCCGCGCCCCGAGACCACGCTCGACACGCTCGCGAAGCTGAAGGGCGTCGTGCGGCCCGACGGCACGGTCACGGCGGGCAATGCCTCGGGCGTCAATGACGGCGCGTGCGCGGTACTCCTCGCGTCCGAAGCGGCAGTCGATCGCTATCACCTGAAACCACGTGCCCGGGTCGTGGCAATGGCCGCTGCCGGACTCGCGCCGCGGATCATGGGCTTCGGCCCGTCGCCCGCGTCCAGGAAGGTGCTAGCTAAGGCCGGGCTCACGCTCGCCGACATGGACGTCATCGAGCTCAACGAGGCTTTTGCGGCCCAGGCACTCGCGGTGACGCGCGACCTCGGCCTGCCCGACGATGCGGCGCACGTGAACCCGAACGGGGGCGCGATCGCTATGGGCCACCCGCTCGGCGCGTCGGGCGCACGTCTGGTGACCGCGGCACTCAACCAGCTCGAGCGCACCGGCGGCCGCTACGCGCTGTGCACGATGTGCATCGGCGTCGGGCAGGGCATCGCACTGGTCATCGAGCGGGTTTGAGGCGGCATCGCCCGCAAACATATTGAGCGGCAATCCCCGTTCGCCCTGAGCTTGTCGAAGGGCAGGGGCTGGGCTTCGACAGGCTCAGCCCGAACGGGGATTGTCGTCGAAGTAATAACAAAGACACCGAAGGAGACCCCCAATGAACAAGCGCACTTTCATCCAATTCACCCTCGCCGCGGCCGCCTGCGCCGCCCTCGGCACGGCCGCCGCTGCAGACCCGATCCGCATCGGCGCGGTGCTCTCGGTTACCGGCCCAGCCGCCTATCTCGGCGACCCCGAACTGAAGACGCTGCAGATGTACGTCGAAACGCTGAACAAGAGCGGTGGCGTGCTGGGCCGTCCGCTCGAGCTCGTGCATTACGACGACGGCAGCGAATCGGGCAAGGCGAATGGTTTCGCCAAGCGGCTGATCGAGAACGACAAGGTCGATCTCATCATCGGCGGCACGACGAGCGGGGCGACGATGGCGATCGCGCCGCTGGTCGAACGGGCGCAGGTGCCGTTCATCTCGCTCGCCGGCGCGGTCGTCATCGTCGAGCCGACGAAGAAGTGGATGTTCAAGACGCCGCACACCGACCGCATGGCCGCCGAGCGCGTCTTCGACGACATGAAGAAGGCGGGCCTGACGAAGATCGCGCTGCTGTCCGAGAACAGCGGCTTCGGCCAGTCCGGGCGCAAGGAAGCGCAGGCCGTGGCTGCGAAGTACGGCATCACGCTTGTCGCGGACGAGACCTACGGTCCCAAGGACACGGACATGACGGCCCAGCTCACCAAGATCAAGGGTGTGCCGGGGGTGCAGGCCGTCTTCGTGTTCGGCCTCGGCCAGGGGCCCGCGGTCGTGACGAAGAACTTCGCGCAGCTGGGCATCAAGCTGCCGCTGTATCAATCGCACGGGGTGGCCTCGGACGAGTACATCCGGCTCGCCGGTGCGGCGGCCGAAGGTGTGCGCCTGCCGTCGCCCGCATTGCCGGTCGCTGCGAAGCTGCCCGCGACCGATCCGCAGAAAAAGGTGGTCAGCGATTACGCCAAGCTATTTGCCGAGCGCTGGAAGGCGGAACCCTCGACCTTCGGCGGCTATGCCTACGACGGCCTGATGCTCGCGGCCGACGCAATGGGCCGCGCGGGCTCGACCGACAAGGCGAAGGTGCGTGACGCGCTCGAAGCGACGACGAATTTCGTCGCGACGAGCGGGGCTTTCAACATGTCCGCATCGGACCACATGGGACTGAGCCTCTCGGCTTTCCGCATGCTGGAAATCCGCAACGGTGACTGGACGCTCTTGAACTAAGCCCCGCGCTCCTTTGCTCGACACGCTCGCCCGGGGTTCCCCGGGCGGCGTAGCTCCGTTCGTCCCGAAATCCGAAGGAGGCATTCCGTGCTGTCCGAACTTCTGCAGTTCCTCTTCTCCGGCCTCACCGTCGGCGCGATGTATGCGCTGGCGGCAGTCGGTTTCTCACTCATCTACAGCGCCTCGGGCGTGATCAACTTCGCCCAGGGCGAGTTCATCATGCTGGGCGGCATGTCCGCAGCGCTCCTCGTGCAGGCGGGCGTCCCGCTGCCGATGGCGATCGCGCTGGCGGTGCTGGTCGCGGCAGCGGCAGGCCTGATTGTCGAGAAGCTCGCGATCGAGCCGGCCGGCAATTCCGAAGTCGTCACGCTGGTCATCATCACGATCGGGGCCTCGCTGACCCTGCGCGGTCTTGCGGAAGTGTTCCTCGGCAAGGGCAACCACGCGCTGCCGGCTTTCTCCGGGGAGGACCCGCTGGTCATCTTCGGGGCGACCCTGATGCCGCAGAGCCTATGGGTCATGGGCGTGACCATCGTGGTGGTCCTCGCGCTGGCGCTGTTCTTCGGCCGGACCGCGCTCGGCAAGGCGGTACTCGCGACCTCCTGCAACAAGCTTGCCGCGCAGCTCGTCGGCATCAACACGCGCTTCATCCTGCTGCTCGCGTTCGGTCTGTCCGCGGCGCTGGGTGCCGTGGGCGGCATTCTGGTCGCGCCGATGACCTACACCAGTTACGACGTGGGAATCATGATGGGCCTCAAGGGCTTCGTCGCGGCGACCTTGGGCGGCCTTGGCAGCGGCGTCGGGGCGATCGTCGGCGGGCTGCTGCTGGGCATCGTCGAGGCGATGACTGCCGGCTACATCTCGTCCGCGTACAAGGACGCGATGCCCTTCGTGCTGATCCTCCTCATCCTCTTCTTCCTTCCCCAGGGCCTGTTCGGGAAGAAGACCACCGACCGGGTATGACCATGAAGCCGACCACACGCGGATTCCTGTTCCTCGCGTTCGTGCTGGCGGTGCTGCCGCTGGCGCTGCCGAACGGATACTACTACGACCTCGCGATCCGGATGGCGATCAACGCCAGCATCGCCGTCGGGCTCAACCTCCTGATCGGCTACACCGGTCAGATCAGCCTTGGCCACGCCGGCTTCTTCGGCATCGGCGCCTACGCGTCGGCCATCCTTACCAGCCGCTACGGCCTGCCGTCCGGCCTTGCGCTGATCATCGGGGCCGTCGCCACCGCGGTCCTCGCGTTCGCGGTCGCGCGGCCGATCCTGAAGCTGAAGGGGCATTACCTCGCGATGGCGACGCTCGGCCTCGGCATCATCCTGTCGATGGTGATCATCAACGAGACCGAGCTCACCGGCGGACCCGACGGCATGCCGGTCGACGCGTTCAGCCTGTTCGGGATGCAGATCGTGGGCGAGCAGGCGTGGTACGTCGTCGTTGCGCTCATCCTCCTGCTCGTCACCCGCGCGGCGCTGAACCTCATCGACGCGCCGGCGGGCCGCGCGCTGCAGGCCATCCATGGTGCCGAGATCGCAGCGCGGGTCGCGGGCGTGGATACGACGTCGTTCAAGGTGAGAGTTTTCGTGCTCTCGGCCGTCGTCGCCAGCGTCATGGGCAGTATCACCGCCCACTACGTCGGCTTCCTCACGCCGGGCGTCGCGGGCTTCTTCCATTCGATCGAGCTCGTGACCATGGTCGTGCTCGGGGGCATGGCGTCGGTGTTCGGGTCGATCCTCGGCGCGGTCGTGCTCACGCTGCTGCCGCAACTGCTGTCGGCCTTCGAGGGCTGGGAGACGGTCGTCTTCGGCCTGATCCTGATGCTGACGATGATCTTCCTGCCGCGCGGCATTTTGCCGACGCTGCGCCTGAAATTTGCCGGGAGGGCCGCGTGATGCTCGAAGTCCGCAATCTCTCGAAGACTTTCGGCGGTGTCAAGGCGGTGCAGGACGTGTCCTTCACCGTGCGCGGCGGAACCATCCACGCCGTGATCGGCCCGAACGGCGCCGGCAAGACGACGCTCTTCAACCTCATCACCGGCATCTACACACCGACCAGCGGCGAGATCCTGTTCGAAGACGCACCTGCGGGGGGCGAGAGCCCCGACCGGCTCGCGCGGCGCGGCATGAGCCGCACGTTCCAGAACCTGCAGGTGTGCATGAACATGAGCGCGATCGAGAACGTCATGGTCGGCGCCCACTTGCGCCTCGGCACCAGCCTGCTCGCGGGGCTGTTCCGGCTGCCGGGGCTGGCGAAGGCGGATGCCGAGTGCCGCGACGAGGCCGCGCGCCTGATGGAATTTGTCGGCGTCGGCCGATACCGTGACGCGCACGCGAGCCAGATGTCCTACGGGGCGCTGAAGCGCCTCGAAATCGCGCGCGCCCTCGCGGCCAAGCCCAAGCTGCTGCTGCTCGACGAGCCGGCCGCCGGCCTCAACCACACCGAGACGGCCGAGATCGAGGCGCTGATTCGCAAGGTCGCGGATTCCGGCGTCACGGTCGTCCTCGTCGAGCACGACATGAAGCTCGTCATGAACCTGTCGGACCACATCCTCGTGCTCGACTACGGCCGCAAGCTTGCCGAAGGCAGCGCCGCCGAGATCCGAGAGAACCCCGACGTCATCGCCGCCTATCTCGGCGCATCGGCCTGAAGGAGCCCTCCATGGAAGTTCTTGAATCACGGATGCTGGCGATCGACGTCATCCAGGCGGAGCACCGCGGGATGTGGCGCGTCGCGACGGCCCTCGACGCGCTGGGCGAAGCCATTGCCGCCGACCGCGACGCGCAGGCCGCCGCCGCGACGACGGTCGAGCTGCTGGAATACGTGGACGCGTACATCGACCGCATCCACCACCGCAAGGAAGACGAGTTCCTGTTCCCGGCCCTGCGGCGCAGGGATCCGGCTGCGGCGGACGCCATCGCCCGGCTCGAAGCAGAGCACCGCGACGGCCCGGCCCACCGCGACCGCGTCCATGCACTGGCGGTGACGTTCCGCGACGGCCGGCGCGGCGACCAGCAGGTCTTCCTCGACGCCTTGCGCGAGTTCGCCGAGCACCTGCGCCAGCACATGCGCTTCGAGGAAACGACGGTCATTCCCTCCGCACGCCGCGCGCTGACGCCCGAGGACTGGGAGCGCATCGACGAAGCCTTCGCGGCCGACGAAGATCCGCTGTTCGGCAGCCGCGCCCGGGGTGAGCTCGACATGCTCAAGGCCCGCATCATCGCGCTCGCGCCCGAGCCCGTCGGTCTCGGCGGCCGGCGCGAGACGCCGTCCTTCCTCGCCCCCGCCCAGCCGGTGCGCGAAACCGTCCTCGAGATCCGCGGCTTGACCTCGCACTACGGCCGCATCCAGGCGCTGCACGGCATCGACCTCGACGTGAAGCAGGGTCAGCTCGTCGCGCTGGTGGGGGCGAACGGCGCCGGCAAGACGACGCTGCTGCGCACGATCTCCGGCGTGCAGCCCGCTTCTGGCGGGGCGGTGCGCTTCCGGGGCGAGGACATCACGCGTCTCGTCCCGGAAAAACGCGTGCGCGCCGGCATCTGCCAGGTGCCCGAAGGGCGGCAGGTGTTCGGCCCGATGAGCATCGAGGACAACCTGCGCCTGGGTGCCTACGTCCGCCGTGATCGCGAGATCGAGCAGGACCTCGAGCGCATGTACGGCATCTTCCCGATCCTGAAGGAGAAGCGCGCGCTGCCCGCGGGGACGCTCTCCGGCGGGCAGCAGCAGATGCTGGCGATGGCGCGCGCACTGATGGGGCGGCCGAAACTCCTGCTGCTCGATGAGCCGTCGATGGGCCTCGCACCGCTTCTCGTCGAGGAGATCTTCCGCGTCATCAGGCGCCTCAAGAGCGAAGGCATCACGATCTTTCTCGTCGAACAGAACGCACACGCCGCGCTCGCGATCGCCGACATCGGCTACGTCATCGAGACCGGTCACACGATCCTGAGCGGTCCCGGGCCGGAGCTGCTGCACGACGAACAGGTGAAGAAAGCTTATCTGGGCATGTGATGCCCGCCACGAATACAGGGAGAAAGCCGTGACCGACCTCCACGATTCAATCGGCAAGCTCGCCGAACCGCTGGTCCTGGCCGAGCGCCGAGGCCGCGTCGGCCTGCTCACGCTGAACCGGGCCGACCGGCTCAACGCGTTGAGCGACGCCCTCATTGACCAGCTCGGCGACGAACTCGAGGCGATGGACGCCGACGACGGCATCGGCGCCATCGTCATCGCCGGCGCCGGCAAGGCCTTCGCCGCCGGCGCCGACATCGGCGCGATGGTGGAATGGAGTTTCATGGATGTCTACAAGTCGAACTACGTGTCGCGCAATTGGGACCGGCTCGCCCGCGTCCGCAAGCCTGTCGTCGCAGCGGTTCGCGGCTTCGCGCTCGGCGGCGGCTGCGAGCTGGCGATGACGTGCGACTTCATCATCGCCGCCGAGGGCGCCCGGTTCGGCCAGCCCGAGATCCGGCTCGGCGTGCTGCCCGGAGCGGGGGGCACACAACGGCTGCCGCGCGCGGTCGGCAAGGCGAAGGCGATGGACATGTGCCTGAGCGCACGGATGATGGATGCGCAGGAAGCCGAGCGTGTCGGACTCGTGTCGCGCATCGTCCCCGCCCAGCGCCTGCTCGACGAAGCGCTCGAAGCAGCCGCGCGGATCGCTGCCTTTTCGCTCCCGGTCGCGATGATGATCAAAGAGTCGGTGAACCGCGCCTTCGAATCGGGCCTGTCGGAAGGCCTGCTGTTCGAGCGACGGAGTTTCCACGCGACCTTCGGGCTACAGGACCAAAAGGAAGGCATGGCGGCCTTCGTCGCCAAACGCCGCGCGATCTACACCCATCGCTGAGCCGAATGCCTCGATGTCGCCGAGCGACGCCAAGCGGGCGCGGACGCGATCGACCTCCGACGGTGTTCTCCACCGAATGCGGAGGGTCGGCGTGCGGATCGATCGAATTGCCGGTACCGTATGAGCATCAATTTGGTGCCCACCCGATCCGACCCCGACCATGACTGCCTCATCCCGTATTTCGTCCACACCGCGCAAGCGTTATTCCTGGTACGCGCGTCTCTTTCTCGCCAATCAGCGTCGGCGCTACGGCGAGGAACTCGAGCCTGCGCGGCTATGCGCGCGCACGCCCAGGGTCTTCGCTGCCTTGTCGCTGCTCTATGGCGCCCTGGATCGTCGCAGCTCGCCGATCGAGCCGGCGTTGCGCTCATTGCTCACGGTGTGGGTGTCGCAGATCAACTGGTGCGCCTTCTGTGTGGACATCAACTCGGCTACCGGTCTCAAGCGCGGTGTCAGCGAAGAGCAACTTGCAGCGCTGGCCGGGTTCGAAACCTCACCCCTGTTACCGATCTCAATTTCACTCCGGAACCCCAATTGGCATCCAGCGCGCGGTGTTCGTCGCCCGGGCCCGAACTCGTGGTGCAATCTCCAACGCTAGCACGCGCAACTGCGAAAGCCGTTGTGCAGGTCATTGCGCTCGGGAGTGAAGTAGTTGCGAAAGCGCGGATGCGCCATGCGCGGGTTTGTCGCCCGACTCGCGCCGCGCAGCACGTAGCGGTCGCCGAACCACGGCGCCGAGTAGTCGCGGTACGGGTGGACGACGAAACCGGGGTAGGGGTCGAAGCGGCTGGCGGTCCATTCCCAGACTTGGCCCCAGCGGAATTCCGGATGCGTCAGCGCGGCGATTTCCCATTCGGCTTCGCGGGGCAGGCGACGCCCCGCCCAGCGGCACCACGCCTCGGCTTCGTTCCAGCGCAGATGCATGGCGGCGGCATCCAGCGGCAGCGGTTCCCAGCGGCCGAAGACGCAGCGCTGCCAGCCGCCGTCCTGCCGGCGCAGATAGCGCGGGGGCGCGGCGCCGGTCTGCTCGACAAACGGCAGGTAGCGGCGCCAGCTCACCGCCTCGGAATCGATCTCGAAGGCCGCCACCGTGACCTCGTGTGCCGTGAGTTCGTTGTCGAAGGCGAAGCCGTCGCCGCGCCAGCCGAGCGTCCGGATCTGCGCCGGGACGCTCAGCGCGCCAGCCTCCGACACGTTACTCTCCGGCCCGAGCAGCGCCTCGGGCAGCGGAATATCGAGCGCTTGCGCCATGTAGATCCCGGCCTCGCCGTGCATGTCCTCGTGAAACAATACCAGGCGGAAAAAATACAGGTCCGCGTCGGTCTCCGGCGTCGCGGCGAGCAGCGTCAGCGTTTCCGCCAGCCCCTCGGCCAGATAGGCGCGGGTCGCGGCGAGATCCGGCAGGTCGAGTTGCCAGCGGGTCGAATGCGCAACCTTGCTCGAGTTGTACAGCGCATCGGCCTGTGCCAGGCGCCCCGCGGGGCGTTGATGATCGGGGTCGCAGGCGATGCCTTGCGCGCGCTGCCGGTTGCGGGCGATCCAGTAGTCCTGGAACCAGCCGATATGCCCGGCTTCCCAGCGCGGCGGGTTGAGCTGCGGCGAACAGGGAATCGTCAGCGACTCGCCAAGCGCAGTGGCGTAGGCATCGAGCAGCGCCAGCGTGCGCGCGCGGCTGTCGGCCAGCGCGGCAGCGAGGAGCTGGCGGCCGCCACGACGGGCGGCTTCGGAGCGGGCGGTATCGACGTTCATGGGAGGAGCGACGTGTAATGACCGGTGCCTCGAGTATGCCGCAACTGGTGATCGTCAGTCCGGCGCTGCGCGATGCCAACAACGGCAACTGGCAGACCGCCCGCCGCTGGCAGCGGCACCTCGCGGGCGATTGCCACGTGCGCATCGCCAAGGCTTGGCCCGATGCGCTGGCCGCCGGCGACGCCGCGATGATCGCGCTGCATGCGCGTCGGTCGGCGGAGTCGATCGCGGCCTGGGCCAGCGCGCACCCGGGCAAGGGCCTCGCGGTGGTGCTCACCGGTACCGACCTGTATCGCGACATCATTACCGATGCCGCGGCGCGGCGCTCGCTGGATCTGGCGCAGGCGCTCGTCGTGCTGCAGGAATGCGCGCCGCAGGCGCTCCCGGAAGCGGTGCGCGCCAAGGCCCATGTGATTTTCCAGTCCACCACGGCGCGCAAGGCGCTGGCGAAGTCGACGCTTCATGTGCGGGCGGTGATGGTCGGCCACCTGCGCGAGGAAAAGTCGCCGCAGACGCTGTTCGCCGCCGCACGGCTGCTCGCGGGCCGGCGCGACCTCTTCATCGACCACATCGGCGATGCGCTCGACCCGGCGCTCGGCGAGGCCGCGCAGGCGACGATGGCCGCGACACCGAACTACCGCTGGCTCGGCGGCCTGGCGCACGAGGCGGTGCGCCGCCACATCCAGCGCGCGCATCTGCTGATCCACGCCAGCCGCATGGAAGGCGGCGCGCACGTCGTGATGGAAGCGGTCGCCAGCGGCACGTCGGTGCTCGCATCGCGCATCGACGGCAACGTCGGGATGCTCGGCGCCGACTATACCGGCTACTTTCCGTGGGGCGACGCCGAAGCGTTGGCGACGCTGCTGTTACGCTGTCGGGAATCGCTCGCGGAAGATGGCAGCGGGCTGATGGCGCGGCTGGTCGCACAGTGCCGGCGGCGCGCGCCCTTGTTCGCGCCGGAACGCGAGCGCGCCGCGCTGCGCCGGCTGGTCGGCGATCTGCTGATGCAATACGAAGGAGAGGTCTGAATGCAGGCAGCGACGACGGCGATCGTGCGCGACATCGTCCTGATCGGCGGTGGCCACAGCCACGTCGTCGTGTTGCGCAGGTTCGCGATGAACCCGCTGCCCGGACTGCGGCTGACGGTGATCTGCACCGACACCGACACACCTTACTCGGGAATGCTGCCGGGCTACATCGCAGGACACTACGGTTTCGACGACGTGCATATCGACCTGCGGCGGCTCGCCGAATTCGCCGGCGCGCGCTACTTCCGCGACGAGGTGACCGGCATCGACCGCGGCGCGCGCAAGGTGCTGTGCCGCACGCGCCCGCCGGTCCCCTACGACGTGCTGTCGATCAACATCGGCTCGACGCCGCAGCTCGCGCGCGTCAGGGGGGCCGCCGAATACGCGGTGCCGGTCAAGCCGATTCGCCGCTTCAACGAGCGCTGGCTGGCGCTGCTCGAACGGGTGCGCCGCCACGCCGGGCCGACCACGATCGCGGTGGTCGGCGCCGGCGCTGGCGGGGTCGAGCTGACGCTGGCGATGCAGTACCGGCTGCGCGGCGAACTGGTGGCGCTCGGACGCGACCCGGACGAGCTGTGCTTTCACCTGTTTTCGGCCGGCGCGACCATCCTGCCGACCCACAACGCCGCGGTGCGGGGCACTTTCGCGCGGGTGCTCGCCGAACGCGGCGTCGCGCTCCACTGCAACGCGGAAGTGACCGAGGTCGCGGCCGGGCGGCTACGGGTGCGCGATGGCGAGGTGTTCGACGCCGACGAGATCCTCTGGGTGACGCAGGCGGGCGGCGCGCCGTGGCTGCGCGACACGGGGCTGGCGCTCGACGATGACGGTTTCATCCGCGTGCGCGACACGCTGCAGACCGAAACCGATCCGTTGATCTTCGCCGCCGGCGACTGCGCGGCGATGATCGGGCGCCCGCTCGAGAAGGCTGGCGTCTTTGCGGTGCGCATGGGCAAACCGCTGGCCGAGAATCTGCGGCGAACGGTGCTGCACCAGCCGCTGCGGCCTTATCGGCCGCAACGACGCTGGCTGGCGCTGATCAGCACCGGCGACCGGCACGCGGTCGCCTCGCGCGGGTGGATTTTCGCGCGAGGCGACTGGGTATGGCGCTGGAAGGACTGGATCGACCGCCGCTTCATGGGCCGCTATAGCGAGTTCCCGGAGATGAGCGAAGCCGCAAGGGCATTGTCCGTCAGCCCGATTCCGCTCGACCCGGCCGAACAGGCGCAGGCGATCTCGGCGATCGCGATGCGTTGTGGCGGTTGCGGCGCCAAGGTGGGCGCGACGGTGCTCGCGCGCGCCCTGACTAACGTCCATCCGATCGAGCGCGACGACGTGCTGATCGGCCTGCACGCCCCCGATGACGCGGCGGTGCTGCGCGTGCCGCCGGGCCAGGCGCTGGTGCACAGCGTCGATTTCTTTCGCGCCTTCATCGACGACCCCTGGGTGTTCGGCCGCATTGCGGCGAATCACGCGCTGGGCGACATCTTCGCGATGGGCGGCGAAGCCCGGTCGGCGACCGCGATCGCGACGGTGCCGCCGGGGCTGGAAAGCAAGGTCGAGGACATCGTGTTCCAGATGATGGCTGGTGCAGTCGAGGTCTTGAACGAGGCCGGCTGCGCGCTGGTCGGCGGCCATACCGGCGAGGGCCGCGAGCTGGCGCTGGGTTTCGCGATCAACGGGCTCATCGACGAGCGCCTCGACGGCGTCATGCGCAAGGGCGGCATGCGGCCCGGCGACGGGCTGATCCTCACCAAGCCGATCGGCACCGGCACGCTGTTCGCCGCGCACGCACGGCTGGCGGCGCGCGGCCGCTGGATCGACGCGGCGCTCGAGTCGATGCAGGTTTCCAATCGCGCCGTAGTCCCCTGCCTGGTCGCGCACGGCGCCACCGCCTGCACCGACCTCACCGGCTTCGGCCTGCTTGGCCACCTGCTCGAGATGACGCAGCCATCGGGCGTCGATGCAGAGATCGACCTCAATGCCTTGCCGCTGCTCGAGGGCGCCGCCGAGACCGCGGCGGCGGGCATTCTCAGCTCGCTGCAGCCGGCCAACGTGCGCCTGCGCCGGGCGCTGCGCAATCAGTCCGAGGCGCTGCAACACCCGGCGTATCCGCTGCTGTTCGACCCGCAGACCGCCGGGGGGCTGCTCGCCAGCGTGCCGCCCGAAAACGCCGAGACCTGCGTCGCCGCGCTGCGTGCGCTGGGCTATGCGCGAACCGTCCGGATCGGCAGGGTCCTTGCCGCTGGCGATGTGGTCGAGCCGATTCGGCTTCTGCTATAACGGGCCCGCCAGCGGTTCCGTGCCCCGCCATGCCATTTGTGAAACAGCTATTGGAGAACATGATGATTCCGATGCCCCGCCTGATCTTCCGCTGCGCGCTGGCGCTCGCCCTGACGCTCGGTGCCGCCACGGCCCACGCCCAGGTCTTGCGAGTGTCGGCGATTCCCGACGAGGCGCCGACCGAGTTGCAGCGCAAGTTCAAGCCGCTCGGGGAGTATCTCGAAAAGGAGACCGGCCTCGAGGTGGTGTTCACTCCGGTCAGCGACTACGCGGCCGTCGTTGAAGGCCTCGCCGCGAAGAAGATCGATCTCGCCTGGCTCGGCGGATTCACGTTCGTGCAGGCCAAACTGCGCACCGACGGCGAGGCGCTGCCGATCGTCCAGCGCGCCGAAGACGAAGTCTTCACCAGCAAGTTCATCGTGCCGGCCGACAGCCCGGTCAAATCGCTTTCCGAGCTGAAGGGCAAGACCTTCGCCTTCGGTTCGCCCTCGTCGACCTCGGGACACCTGATGCCGCGCTTCTTCCTGCTCCAGGACGGCATCGACCCCGACAGGGATTTCGCCAGGGTCGCCTTCTCCGGGGCACACGACGCAACGGTCGCGTTCGTCGCCTCCGGCCGCGCCGATGCCGGCGTGCTCAACGCCTCGGTCATGGACAAGCTGCTCGAGAAGGGCGACGCCAACGCCGGCCGCGTCAGGGTCATCGCCACCACGCCGCCTTACTACGACTACAACTGGACGGTGCGCCCCGGCCTCGACGCGGCGCTGCGCGAGAAGATCGCCAATGCCTTCCTGAAGCTCGATCCGTCTAATCCTGCCCACAAGGAACTGATGGGGCTGCAGCGCGCCTCGAAATTCGTGCCCACGACCACCGCGAATTACGACGGCATCGAGCGTGCGGCGCGCAGTGCCGGGCTGATCAAGTAAGCCCCCGCGGAGCGCGAATGGGATTCGAACTGGAAAGCGTCGGGCTGACTCACGGCAACGGCTTTCGCGCGCTGCAGCGGGTATCGCTGCGCCTGGACCGAGGGGAGCGGGTGGCGGTGATCGGCCCGTCGGGCGCCGGCAAGACCAGCCTGATCCGGCTCCTCGGCACCGCGCTGCGGCCGTCCGAAGGGCGGCTCGACGTTCTCGGCGCCAACCCCTGGCGACTGTCGGCCGGCGCGCTGCGGCGCTTGCGCGCGCGCATCGGGACGGTCCACCAGAGCCCGCCCATTCCGCCGCGCCTGCGCGTGGTCACTGCGATCCACGCCGGACGGCTCGGCCGCTGGCCGGCGTGGAAGGGCCTGCTTTCGCTTCTCTATCCGGTCGACGTCGCCGGGGCGCAGGCGGCGCTGGCGCGCTTCGACCTCGCCGACCGCCTGTTCGAACGCTGCGACCGGCTCTCGGGCGGGCAGCTGCAGCGCGTCGGCATCGCCCGCGTGCTCTATCAGCAGCCCGACCTGATCCTCGCCGACGAGCCGGTTTCCGCGCTCGACCCGGCGCTCGCCGATGCGGCGCTCGGCGAGCTGGTCGCCGAATCCGGGCGCAGCGGCGCCAGCTTGTTTGCGTCACTGCACGCGGTCGACCTGGCGCTCAAGTGGTTTCCGCGCATCATCGGCCTGCGCGGCGGCGAAGTGGTGTTCGACGTGTCGACCGCCCGCCTCACCGATTCGATGCTGCACGAACTCTATGCCGCCGAGGGCGCCATGCTGCCGGTGCAAGCCAGGGATGCCGCAGCCGGCGCGACCCCCGACGACGAGGCGGATGCGAAGGTCGTTCGCCTAGACACCTCCCGCGGACGCTGAACATGAACGCGTCGGCCCAAGCGCTCCCGCCGCCCGATCGCGACCCGGACGCACGTGCGCGGCTGGGCTGGACGCTCGTGGCGCTGGTGCTGCTGTGGCCGATGCTGGTGCTGGCCGAGTTCCGCCCCTGGGCGCTGTTCGACGCCGGCAATCTGCGCGTCATGGGCAGCTTTCTCGGTGGCTTTCTGCCGCCGGCAACCTCGACCGAGTTTCTCGGTTACCTCCTCGAGGCGACGCTGGAAACGATGGCGATCGCCACCGCCGGCATCGCGCTCGCGCTGCTGCTGGCGGTGCCCCTCTCGATCCTGAGCACTCGCGCGCTGGCGGTGTCGAAGATCGGGCCGGGGCCGTGGCGCCTGGGCGGCAGAATGGTGCGCGCTGCAGGACGGGCGGTACTGACTTTCCTGCGCGCAATTCCTGAAATCGTCTGGGCGCTGATGTTCGTGCGCGTGCTCGGCCTCGGCCCTGCGGCCGGCGTGCTGGCGCTGGCGATCACCTACGGCGGGATGCTCGGCAAGGTCTACACCGAGATTCTCGAATCGACCGATACGCGGCCGACACGCGCGATCCTCGAAGCCGGCGGCGGGCGCTTCGTGGCACTCGCTTACGGGCTGCTGCCCAACGCCGCACAGGAACTGACCTCGTACACCGTCTATCGCTGGGAATGTGCGGTGCGCGCCTCGGTGATCATGGGTTTTGTCGGCGCCGGCGGGCTCGGGCAATTGATGGACCAGTCGATGAAGATGCTCAACGGCGGCGAAGCGGCGACGATCCTCTTCGTCTTCCTCGTGCTTGTGCTGTTCGCCGACGCACTGAGCGCGACCCTGCGCAAGGCGCTCGCATGAACGAGACCCGCGAGCCCTGCGCCCCGCGAGGCGCGGCCGATTTCTGCCTGAGTTGCATACTGACCTGCGCGCTGGTCGCCGCCGCGGTAGCGGGGAGCTTTGTCTATCTTAAGATCGAATTCGGAACGCTTTTTTCGGTCGGCGCGGTCACTGACATGGGGCGCTTCGCGGCGTCGTTCTTTCCGCCCGATCTCGAACCCGATTTCCTGCGCAAGACCGCCTACGGAGCCTTGCAGACGTTCGCGGTGGCGATGGTCGGCACGCTGCTCGCCGCGGCCGCCGGGTTGCTGCTCGCGCTGCCGGCGGCGGGGCGCCACGGCGCCGCGGCCGAACGCCTGTCGCGTTTCCTGCTCAATCTGTTGCGCAGCGTGCCCGAACTGGTGTGGGCGACGCTGATGGTGCTGGCCGCCGGGCTCGGCCCGTTTGCCGGGGTGCTGGCGCTGGCGCTGCACACCACGGGCGTGCTCGGCCGGCTGTTCGCCGAAGCGATCGAGAACGCCCCGCCGCAGCCCGAGCAAAGCCTTCTGGAAACCGGCAGCGGCGGAGTGCCGGCCTTCCTCTATGGAACCCTGCCGCTGGTGTGGGCCCAAGCGGTGGCCTACGGGCTCTACCGACTGGAGATGAACATCCGCATGGCCGCGGTACTGGGCTTCGTCGGCGCCGGCGGCCTCGGGCAGATGCTGTACTTCCACCTGTCGATCTTCCAGCAGGCGCAGGCAGCCACGGTGCTGATCGCGATGTTCGGGCTGGTGCTCGCCGTCGACGCGCTGAGCGACCGCCTGCGCGCATGGATGGGGCGCAATTGATTCAAGACTTGGACACGTTTTACCCCGTTGTCCTCGTGCTCGGCGATGGGACAATGCCAGACGAATGGCCCTGGACGATCGAATAGCGCCTTCACCCGGGTGATCTCGCCCGGATAGGCGACGACCGTGTCCTTGAAGCCGGTTTCCCCGGGTTCCGGCCCGTACGGGTCACCGTCGAACGGCTGACGATCGACCACTTCGAACCCGTACTTCGTGGATGTGGATCGGGGGCACGTCCTCGGTGAGGTCGTGAGGTGGAGCAGGAAAAGGGAGCTGACTGATTTCAGAGGTCTTCGCGTGCCTGCAGCCCAAGGCGGCGCAGCTTTTCCCACAGCGTCTTGCGCGTGATGCCGAGCGCTTCGGCAGTGTGGGTCATGTGACCGCCGTGCTGCTCGAGGACCATGCGCAGGTAATCGCGTTCGCAATCCATCAGGTAGTCGGCCAGCGGGCGTGAAGGCGGGGGCTGGTCGGGGCCGGCGTCCAGCCCTTCGCCGAAGAACGCATCGGCGCCGAGGAGCGGGCCAGGGGACAGGATGCAGGCGCGCTCGACCGCGTGCTTCAGTTCGCGGACGTTTCCCGGCCACGCGTAGCGGGTGAGGGCTTCCTCGGTGCGCGGGTCGATGCGCCGCTTTTCCTCGGGGTGGGCGCGGTTGAACGCGTCAACGAAGTGATGCACGAACCAGGGAATGTCCTCCCGGCGTTCGCGCAGCGGCGCAATGCGCAGGTGAATCACATGAATGCGATAGTAGAGATCGTCGCGAAAGCGGCCTTCATCGACCATCGCCCTGAGATCGCAATGCGTCGCACAGACCAGATGGAAGTCGACGGCGATCGGGGCTTCGCCGCCCAGGCGCTGCAGCCTGTGTTCCTGCAGCACGCGCAACAGCTTGGCCTGCATCGACAAGGGCATGTCGCCGATTTCGTCGAGGAACACCGTGCCGCCGCCCGCCTGCTCGAAATAGCCCCGCCTCGCCTTGGTCGCGCCGGTGAAGGCACCCTTCTCGTAGCCGAACAGTTCCGCCTCGAGCAGGGTGTCCGGTATCGCGGCGCAATTGACGGCGACGAACGGCGCCTGCGGACCGGCAGCGTAGCGGTGGAACAGACGCGCCACATGTTCCTTACCGACACCCGACTCGCCGGTGATAAGCAGGCTGTCGGCATGGCGGGCGAGGCGGGGCAGGGATTCGGCGATCCGCCGCATCACGGGTGACACTCCCAGGACTTCTGCGCTCGCCAAGGGCTGTCGCGCCCCGTAGCCCTCGGCCAGCGCGCGCACTTTGGCGATCAGCGCATCCGGGTCGAACGGCTTGGTGATGTAGTCTGCGGCGCCGGCCTTGATCAGTTCGACTGCGCGGTTGATGCTGCCGAAGGCGGTCATGAACAGGAAGGGTGGCAGCATTGGCACCGAGGCGAGCAGATCGAGGAACAGGTCGCCCCCGTTGCAGTCGGGCAGCCGGATATCGCTGACGACCACCGCATGGCGGTGCATGGCGAGCGCAGCCCTGGCCTCGACGCCGGTACGGCACCAATCGACATCGAAGCCTTCGAGCCGAAAGCGGTCGGTGAGGGATTCGCCGATGATCTCGTCGTCCTCGATCAGACAGAGCCTCGACCGTGTCTCGCTAGGATTTGCCATAGGGAATCTCGATGGTGAAAGTCGTGGCGCCGGGCTCGCTTTCGACCGCGATCTCGCCGTTGAGCTGTCGGGTGATCTGGTACACGATCCACAGCCCCAGACCGTGTCCGGTCTCCCGCCCCGTCGCGAAGGGCTCGAACAGGTAGGCCATGTCCTGCTGCTCGATATGCGCGCCATCGTTGAAGACGGCGAGCGTCAGCTGCTGCGGCGAACTGTATGCATTGAGGCGCACCGTGCCGCCTTCGCCCGCCGCCGCCACCGCGTTGAGCAGCAGATTGAGCACGATCTGCCGCAGCAGGGTCGCCGGGAGCGGAACAGGTTCGGCAATGCGTCCGTCGACGACGATGCGCACGGCCTGCGCATGGGCTTCGGCTTCGACCAGAATCACCAGGTCGTCGATGTCCTCGGGGGCGAAAAAGCGGTCTTCGACTTTCGCTTCCACAAGCAGCGCGCTGACGGTGTTGCGGATCTGGGTCAGCCCGCGCTGCAGCAGCGACAGCGTACGCTCGGCGCGTTGCGGATCCTCCCCGTGGCGCTGGAAAGTGTTGATCGCCGTGAGCATGCCGGTGAGGGGATTGTTGATCTCGTGCGCGATGCCCGCCGTGAGGCGGCCAATCGCGGCGAGCCGCTCCGAGCTGAGCATCTGCCGTTCCATCTCCTGCTTGACCTGCATCTCGGCCACCATGCGGCGAAAGGCTTCACCGAGCTGGCCGATCTCGTCGCCGCTGCGCGGCAGGTCCGCGAGCCGGGCCGCCTCGAGCTCGAGCGGGATCTGCTTCATCGCTCCCGCCAGGCGCAGCAGGGGCTGCGCGGTGCGGCGGGCCCACACCCAGGACACCGGGAGGAGGATGAGAAGCACCACCAGGGTGACCCAGCCTGCCCGTCCGACCTGGCCGAGGAAACGGGGAAGCAGCGCCGGCTGGGCGTAGGCGAGGATGACGTGGCCGAGGGCGACGCCGTCCGCGATCAGCGGTGTCATGATGAAAAACAGCGGGCTGTCGGTAGGCTCGAGGATGCGCTGATCGGTCGGACTGCCCCGCGAGAGTTCGGCGCGCAACAAACCGTAGGCACCACCCGGCGCAGCAGCACTCGTGCCGATGGGGAACGCGCGCGGTCGGGTCGACACGAAGACGCGATAATCCGCGTCCGTCACCAGCACGACCAGTGCCTGCAGTTCCGGGGCGGCGGGGTTGGGCTCATGAGCCGACTGCAGGATCTCGTAGGCACGCCAGATGTCGTCGTGCAGCACCGGCATGACGAGCGTATGCGCCAGCACCCGTCCCATGCTGCGTGCGTGGCCTTCGAGGTTTTGGCGCACGATGTCATAGTCGCGCGCGACCAGTGCGACCGTGACCGCGAGCGCCGTGCCCAGGACTGCCGCCACGACGCGCAGCGGAATCTTCCAGCGCAGTGACAGGTCGGCGAGCGTCCTCATGGATTTCTCACGCGCGCGGCCATGCGTGCAATCTCGTCGAACAGCTCCGGTTTGCCCGGGATGAAGCCGTCGAGACGCAGGCGATGGAGCAAGTCCATGCCTTGGGGATCGTCCGCCATGTCCAGCAGGACGGCACGAAAGCGGGCCAGTTCGACCGTCGGAATGTCCGACCGGGCGACGAAAGGCGGGTAACCGAGCGGCGGCGAGCGCTCGATCACTCGCGCGGTCCGGGTAAGCTCCGGGTGCAATTCGGCGAGCGTCTCCCAGACATAGCCGTCGACCGCCCCGCCGTCGGCCAGCGCAATGCCGACCGCCTCGACCACCTTGCGGTGCGCCCACGTGAAGAAACTGCGCGAGAAGAAATTGTCGGGATTCTCGCCTTGCGTGGTGAGCAGGTAGCGCGGGTAGAGATAGCCGGAATTCGAGTCGGGGTCGGAGTACGCGAATACCTTGCCGCGAAGCTCGGCGAGCGTCGTGGTTCGGCTGTCGTCGGCTGGAACGATGAGGTAGGACTGGTAGCAGGGTTCGCCCCGCCACAGCGGCACAGCCACCAGCTTCAGTTCCTGACGGTGGCGCACGTAGGGATAACCGCACACCCAGGCAAAATCGAGCTTGCCGGCGCGAAGCAGGTCGATGACTTCGCGATAGCTGCCGCGCTGGACAAACACGACGGTGCGCCCGAGCTTCACCTCCAGCCAGCGTCTCCACTGGCTCAGGAAACTCATCTGGTCGTCGAGAAAGACCGGTGTCAGGCCGATGCGCACCGGGATGTCTGCGGCATGTGAAGGCAGCACCGTCAGTGCTGCCAAAGCACCGACGCCGCGCAGGAATGCGCGCCGACCGCAGGCTTCAAGAAGGGCAACGTCCCTGTCCATGGCGAGGATGATAGGCGCCCATCCTGCGTCCTGTCAGCAGATGCGGGGCGCGCCGTTACGCAGCGGTAACAGCTTGCAGTGCAGCAATCGACAGCGATGTTACGGCGTCGTAACGCCGGTCGCGTGGGCGTAGGGGTTGGTGGGTTTATCAATTCCTTGCCTGGCAAGACTTTTCGCTTATTTCCCTATTGGTGGCCAGGTTATTGCACATGTTCAGGCGTGGAGGGAGGCTCAAGATATTCGCGGCAAGGTGATCGCGAGCCGTGAATCGCCATCTTGAGCGCGGACGCGGAGCACGCCGCGGCATTCAACGGAGGTGAAAGCATGAGTGAAGAGCTCAGGGTCTCGCCCATCGAGACCAGGGAGGCACCGGGCAAGCGTCGATTTGCGATGGTGGTCGACACCCGTCGCTGCATCGGCTGCATGGCCTGCCAGGTGGCGTGCAAGGCGGAGTACGACACCCCGCTCGGAGTCAATCGCACCTGGGTGCCGTACAAGGTTGTCGGCAAGTATCCCAACGTGAAAAAGCAGTTCCTGCCGCGACTGTGCAACCACTGCGACGATCCACCCTGTGTACGCAACTGCCCCGTCGAAGCCACCTACAAGCTCGAGGATGGGGGCTTCGTGCTGCAGCGCTACGAGCGCTGCATCGGTTGCCGGAGCTGCATGGCGGCCTGCCCATACAACGCCCGCTTCATGCTGCCTTCGCATCGCACCTACACGCCGATCACGAATGTCGTCGATAAGTGCACCTTCTGCTTCCATCGCGTTACCCAGAACCTGGTGCCGGCCTGCGTGCAGACCTGCATTGGACGCTCGCGCATCTTCGGCGACCTCAACGATCCGAACAGCGAGGTTTCCTATCTGGTGGCGACCAACGCCACGCAGGTGCTGCGCCCGGAGGAGGGGACCAAGCCCCATGTGTTCTACATCGGCGCCGATCGCAACGCGACCGAGTTCCCGCGCGACGCCTACCGCCAACCCGAGGTGATGGAGCAGGAGCGCGCCGCGTTCAAGCGCCACTTCGACATCCGAGGAGACAACCATGGGTGACTATGTCTGGTTCCACGATGTGTCGTGGCACGCGACCTACGCGATCTACTTCTTCGTCATCGGCATCGTTGCCGGCCTGACCTTCCTGTCCTTCCTGTCGTGGCACAACGAGGCACTGAAGCCGATCCGGGCGAGTTCGGCCTGGGGGGCGCTCGTGCTGCTGGCGATCGGCGGCTTGCTGCTGATCGCGGATCTGTCCCAGCCTCTGCGCTTTCTCAACATCCTCAATCCCTTCTATCTCAACTTCGGCTCGCCGCTGGCCTGGGGGGCGCTGAACATTGTCAGCTTCGGCATTGCGCTGGTGGTCTATTTGTTCATGCTGCGCAAGGGCGACGGCAGGGGCGGCAGGTGGATGGCGGGGATTGCAGCACTGCTGGCGCTCGGCCTGCCGATCTACACCGGCTTCGACCTCACTGTGCATCAGTCGCGGCCGGTATGGAACACGCCGATCATCCCGGTGCTGTTCGTTGCGATGGCAATCGCATCGGGCTCCGCGGTGGCGTCCCTGCTCGCCGGCGGCAACGCCGCGACCCAGGCCACGCTGCGCCAATACCTGCTGTGGTCGACCGCCGCGGTCGGCGTGATGCTGGTGTCCATCCTCGGTACGACCCACCACGGCGGCTCGGCGCAGGAGCTGACTTACCTGATCCTCACGACCGGCACGATGGGGCTGATCTTCGTCGGCATCGGCATCGTCGCCGGCACGGCGGCCCCGATCGCGCTGCTGCTCGCACCCTTCGGCCGCCAGCAGCTCGGCGTGGTGCTGGCCGGCCTGCTCGTGCTCGCCGGCGGGGCGGCGCTGCGCTACGCGCTGCTGATGGGCCCGCAACAGTTGCAGACCCTGTACTGACCGGCCAGGCAAGGAGATCTCGAAATGGACTTCCCGAAAATCACCCGCCGCACCTTCCTGCAGGTCAGTGCCGGCACCACGGCTGCGGCAGCAGTCGCCCCCCGATTGCTGCACGCAATGGAAAACGAACTGGGGGGCAAGGATTTCAGCCCGGACAACGCCGCCGAGCGCAAGGCGATCCCGGTGAACTGCCATGTCTGCAACATCCAGGACGGCGCCATTGCCTATGTCGAAAACGACCGCGTCGTGAAGCTCGAAGGCAATCCGGAACACGTGTCGACCCGCGGCCGCCTGTGCGCGAAGGGCAACGCGGGCATGTGGTACAGCTACGACCCCGACCGCATCCTGTATCCGCTCAAGCGGGTCGGGGCGCGCGGCGAAGGCAAGTGGAAGCGCATCACCTGGGACGAGGCGCTCACCGAGGTCGCGGCCAAGCTCGACGCCGCGCTCAAGGAAGACCCGAACACGATCATGCTCAAGTACGGGCGCAACCGCACCGGCGGCACGATCGAGCGCTTCATGAAGACGCTGGGTTCGGCCACCCTCCTCAACCACACTTCGGTGTGCGAGTCGTCGAAGAAGGTCGGCCAGGAACCCACCTGGGGGCCGGACATCGAAACGCCGGACTTCGCCAACGCGAAGTACGTGCTGAACTTCGGCTCCAACATCCTCGAGGCGGCCTACTTCCACAACCCGCTGTCGCAGCGCATCGCCGAGGGGCGCGTCGACAACCACATGAAGATCGTCACCTTCGATGTGCGTCTGTCGAACACCGCGGGTTTCTCGGACGAGTGGATCCCGGTGTTCCCGGCCACAGACGGCGCGGTCGCACTGGCGATCGGCCATGTGATCCTGCGCGAGGACCTGCAGGACAGCGAGTTCATCGACACTTGGACCAACGTCGGCGTCGACGAACTGAAGGCGCACTACGCGCAGTACACACCCGAGTGGGCGTCGAAGATCTCCGGCGTGCCGGTGGCCACCATCGAGCGCATCGCGCGCGAGTTTGCCACGACCAAACCGGCGACGCTGTTCACCTACCGCGGCCCGGCCAAGCACCTGTACGGCTCGTACAACGAAAAGGCCTGCATGATGCTGCCGATCATGACCGGCAACGTCGAGAAGCGCGGCGGCTACTGCCTGCCGCGCGGCATGGGCTGGCCGCAGCCCGAGCCGCAGCCGCAGGGACCGAAGCAGGATTCGGTGCTCGCGCATCCGCCCGAGTATCCGCTCGCCGCGCACAAGGTCAGCCACCTGGTGCCGTTCTGGATCGCCGAAGGCCGGCAGAAGATCAACGTCGCCTTCACTTACCAGGACAACCCGGTCTATACCAACCCGGGGGCGCAGGCGGTGTGGGGCAAGCTGTACCGCGACGAGAAGCTGATCCCGTACTTCATCTCGATGAGCTCGCACATGGGCGAGGAGACGGCGCTGGCCGACATCATCCTGCCCGACTGCCCCTACCTCGAGCGCTGGGAACCCGAGTCGATGCCGAACTCGCTGTGGCCGTGGCTGGGCATTCGCCAGCCGGTGCACAAGTCGCTCGGCGAATCGCGCGAGAACCGCGTGCTGTTGCGCGACATCATCTGGAAGCTCGATCCGGACGGTTCTCGTGGCATGAAACAGTTCTGGGCGTTCAAGGATGGCGAAGACTACATGCGCCACCACTTCGACAACGTGCCCGGGCTGAAGGAGGCGGGCGGGCTCGACTTCCTGAAGAAGCACGGCGTGTGGCCGATCTACGGCACGCTCGACCCCAGGACCGGCAAGGTCACCGACAAGACCGGACGGGAGATCCAGGCCGAGTACGGGCTGTACAAGAAGGAACTGTCCGCCGCCGACATGGAAGGCGCGATCGTGGACGCGCACGGGCTGATCACGAAGAACGGCAAGGCGATCGGCATCCGCCGCGATGGTCACGACTACGTAGGCTTCCCGACGGGCAATCGGCTGATCAACGTACGTGTCGATGAGTGGGCGGAGTACGGTTTTAATCCGATGCCGACCTTCAAGCGCATCCCGTGGCACGAAACCATGAAGGACGACGAGATGATCCTGTCGACCTTCAAGCTCAACGTGCACAAGCAGTCCCGCACGGCGGCAGTGAAGTGGCTGGCCGAGATCGCACACAGCAACCCGGCGTGGATGAACCCGGAGACGGCGAGGAAGCTCGGCGTCAAGACCGGCGACCTCGTACGGGTCGAGAGTCCGGTCGGCTATCTCGTCACCAAGGCCTACGTCACCGAAGGCATTCATCCGAAGGTCATCTCGATCGCGACCGGTTTCGGGCACTGGGAGTACGGAAGGCTCGCGACACTGAAGCTGAAGGACAAGCCCGCTTTCGGCGGCATCGACGATCCCGACCTCGACAACGTGTGGTGGGACGACCGCGGCGTGCATCCGAACGCGATCATCCCGGTGGTCGCCGATCCGATCGGCGGCTCGCAGGGCTGGTACGACACCGTCGTGAAGGTCGGCAAGGCGGGACCGGACGACAAGTACGGCGACATCCATGGCGACTGGGACAAGCATTACGCGGCCTACAAGGAAACCATGCGCTATGCGTACACCGGGGATCTCCATCGCCAGATGCACCCCGAAATGGCGTCGTGGGCCGGGCCGGAAAGCGTGAAGCCCAAGGCATCCGGCGGACACTGAACAGGAGCCACCATGCTGAAAACCTTGCTTGCAATCGAAGACGACCGCGTATCGGTCGAATCCGCCGGTCCCCGCCTTTCGTCCGCCGAACCGGGCGCCGAGTGCGCCGCCCGCGCGGACGTGTATCGGCTGCTGTCGGGCGCTTTCGTCGAGGAACCGGGGCCGTCGTTCGTGCAGGCGCTGCGCCGGCCGGAGGTGCTGCAAAGCCTTGCCGGTGTGGGGGTGGGGTTCGATGCGGATTTCACCACGCCGGACACCGAGTCCCTGGTCGAGCGTCTGGCGTGCGAATACACGACGCTATTCGCGACGACCGGCGGCTTCCCGCCGGTCGAGTCGGTGCGGCTGACCGGACGCTACAGGCAGGACCCGCATTTCCAGGTCCGGCAGATTTACGCGAAATGGGGTTTCGCATTGCACAAGGGCCGCTTCGAGGTGTTTCCGGACCAGCTCGGAGTCGAGCTCATGTTCATTGCCGAGTTGCTGGAGCGCTGCGGCCTGGCTCTCGCGCGCGGCGATGAGGCCGGCTACCGACGCGTCGAACGCGAAGTGAAGCGATTCTGGACGCAGCACCTGGGGCGCTGGGTGCGCGGCTATGCGAGCTTGATCGAGCAGGCTGCCGAGCACTCGTTCTATCGCGAGATGGCGCGTTTCCTCGGTGGGTTCGCGGACGAGGAAATCGCGGCGATGGGGTTGCGCATCGACGATCTCGACCACGGCCGGGCAGTCGTGCCGAAGGCCGAGATCCGTGTGGAGTTCAACCCCGACGAGCCCGTCTGCGACAGTTGCGAAGGGGCACCAATGGGCACGAGCCGTGCGGCCCCCGTGCATACGCTTCACGACCTGCGCTGACGGCGAGGAACCCGACCATGCTGCTCGATCTTCAAACCCGGCCCATTCTTCCTCCGGATCGCCAGGTGCTGTCGGAAATCGACTGGACGCAAGTCGCTACGCTGTGGAACGGCAACGAGCTCGGTGCGCTGCACGACCTGCTCAATGAGCGCTGGTCGAGGTTGATCCGCAACAGCGTGCTGGGCACGCGTGACCCCGAGGGCGAGTTCCTGCAGGGGCTTGCGTTTGCCACACTTGCGCTGTTCTTCACGCAGAACCGCAACCAAGAGGGCGCGCTGCTGCTGCTGGACGACGCACTCGTGGCGCTCGGCAAGTACCGGCCGCACTTTCTGGGGGTGCAGGTGGATCCGATCATCGGGTCGCTTCAGGAGCTGCGCCCGCTGATCGCGTCGCTGCCTGCCGACGGCGAGAATCCGATGTTTCCCTTTGCGTATGCGAAGTTCGAGCACAGCGGAGCGCTGCGGTCATGATCCGGTGCGCATGTCTTGCCGGCGCCTCCGAGGCTCCGCCCGATGTCGATGCAGAGGTGTTCGTCATCGATGGAGATGCCGTTGGCGCCTGGCTCGCCTCGGCTGCCGCGATCATCCTCCCCGCTGAAGGCGAGACGAGGGCAAGTGAGCTACTCGCCGCCGGCGCTGCGCGGGTGTTGCTCGGAGAGGCCGCGCTGCGCGACTCGGAACTGATTCCGAGGCTCGCTGCGCGGTTTGGCGCTGAGCGGATCGGTGTTTTCGTTCCCGCGCGTCGCATCGAGGTCACGTGGTCATTCGACACGGTGTCCAACGCCGATTTTCGCGTCGTGACGCCATCGTTGTGCGAAGCGGGTTGGGAGATGCTGCGCGCAGACGGCAGTGCAACCGGTGTCCGGGCGAACTGGTGGCTCGACGAGATGAAGAAGCGCGGGGCATCGATCGCGCTCGTCCAGGTCGACATCGTCGACGACACCGATCTGAACCTGTGCGCAGGCCTGGTCGAGGCTCTGGGCGATCGTCTGTGGATTGCGCCGCGTCGGCAGTCTGCCCCGGCGCTCGCCGACTGGGTGGCATACGGCAAAGCGATGCAGATCGCGCTGTCGCCGGGTCTCTTTGCGCGACGTGCCGAGTTGCTGCCACCCTTGTCGCCGTCCGACGCCGTCTCACCAGCTATCGAGGATGCATGACCATGCGGGCGAAATACATCGTTCGTGCCCTGATTGTCGCCACCTTCATAGGTGTTACGGCGCACGCTCAGGCGGCGGCAAGCCTGCGCAACGAGACCCAGCTCAAGCTGGCATTGCGTGGCAGCCCGCCGTGTTGCGTGATCGATGCGCGCAGTGACGCGCAGCGGCAATCCCAGGCGATCCCGGAGGCGCTGGTCTATCGGGAAGGCATCCGGATCAACCCGACTGCCTCGGTGGTGGTGGTGGCCGATGATGATGGCAGGGCTCTGCGCGTCGCCGAGGCGATTGCCGTCGCGCATCCCGACCAGGCCGTCTTCGCGGTCGAGGGGGGTGTTGGCGTCTGGGAGCGTGTCCTCAGCGCCATCAGCGCAGAGCCGCCCGGCGGGAGGGCGGTTCAGTTCGTCATACCGAAGAACACCTGCGAGCAGGGGCCGGCCCTGCAGCAACTGCGGACGGCACCGAAATGAGCATCGCCTACCCGGAGTTTCACGCCAGCCGCTGCACCCGCTACCGCTTTCGGTACAGCGAATGCCGGTGTTGTGCAGAGGTCTGTCCGCACGACGCGATTACCCTGTCCGACGAGGGCGTCGCCATCGACTCCGCTCGCTGCCAGAACTGCGCGCTGTGCGTGACGGCGTGTCCCACCGACGCCTTGACGAGCGGCGGATTCAAGCCGGTGGACATGTTGCGGCAGGCGATTCGACAGGACCGTTTCACCATCGCCTGCGGACCTTCCGGCGCCGTCGCCGACGCGGTCGTGCCCTGTCTTGGCACGGTCGACGCGGCGAGCCTCGCGTATCTGGCGAAGCGCCGGATTCCGGTGACGATGCGCGGCGCTACCCATTGCAGCGAGTGCGCGCACGGTGCCCGGGGTGCTGCGCAGCTCGCGCTCAATCTGGACGCCTGCGAGGTTCTGACAAAAGCGGCTGGAACGGCGGATGCCCGCGCCGACTGGGTCGCCCCGGAGGTGGAGTCTGCAATTACGGCTGGGCTGACCATTGGGAAAGACGATCGCTTTGCGGCGAGCCGCCGACAATGGTTCCGCCGCCTGGTCGGTCGCGGGGCCGATGAGCTGGCTCAGGCGACCGAACCGGCCTCATCTGCGCTGCCGACACCCGACAAGGCGATACGCTCGGGCGCCTACGCGCTGCCCGAGCGACGCGAACTGTTGCAGATCGTGTGCCAGCGCCGGGATGATCGGCCAGTTTCGGTCCCCCTTCACGAAGCGCTGCCACTGATGGCCTTGTCGCTGCGGCCCGGCTGCACCACCTGTGAAGCCTGTTTTCGGGTTTGTCCGACCGGTGCAATCGGGATCGAGGAATCGCCTGCCGAGTGGCAACTCAAGTTCGACACCGACCGGTGCGTCGGTTGCGCCGTTTGTATTGAGGTCTGCCAGCCCGGCGTGCTCGCTGTCGATGCGATCTTCGACGCCCGGCCGGAACAGCCTGCCCGCGTATTGCTGGCCATGTCGAAGCAGCGCTGCGCGCGGTGCGACCGGCCCTTCGTTTCGCATGCTCCACAGGGAACGTGTCCGATCTGTCGCGACGACGAGGATGCGTTCACGTCCATCTTTGGCTGAAATCCGGCAAAGGAGAAGCCGTCATGGAATGGGAATTCACCGCAGAAGATGTCGTCAAGGCGAGGGTGGGCTACAGGCTGGCGGATTTTCGTCGCGACCTGGGCGAGGAAATTCGCATGAACGTGGCCGACAGCGACGAGCTGCAGTTTCAGCGTACGTTCAACCTGATCTACGACATGTGCTACGCGCTCGCTACCGGCCGCATGCTGGACGAATTTCTCGCCCACTGCGCTTACGACCCGCCTGCATGTGAATTTCTGCGCGAGGTCGAACCGCTCATGGCTGCCAACGTCGAGATGCTCGGGGCCATCCTGCAACGGATGATCATGGATGGAGTGGAGGAGGGGATGACTCTCGAGCAAGCAGTGGACGAAGCTGCGTCGCGGTATCGAGAGCTGGTTGCGGCTGCCCCTTAAACATTGCTCCAATATCCCCAGAGCAACGGTTCCGGCCGCTAACGGGAGGAGCGCCTCGTCAGAATTTTTCCGACCTCAGCACCGTCACGTCGCTCACGAACATCACCATCGCGTAATCGTCGTAGTAGTGCTTTTGCAGATGTGCCGTGAGGGCTTCAGCCGTGGCCGTGTCGCACAGGATTTCAATGCGGATATTGCTGTTTTCGTCCCAGGTGCCGCCGCGCATTCCTCGGCTTCCCTTGCCGCGAGCCTCTGTGATGGTGAAGCCCCGGGCGCCCAGGCGTTCCAGGTCTTCGGGCAAAACGCGCTCCAGGGCACTTTCGGTGACGATCGTCAGTAGCTTGCGTGTCAGGCCGTTCATGGACTATTTCCCGATGAATGCGAACCAATGGTTGGTCAGTGCATGATAGATGGGGATGCCTACCAGCACATTAAAGGGGAACGTGACGCCAAGAGATGCCGCCAGCGACAGCGTCGGGTTGGCTTCCGGCACCGAAATTCTCATCGCCGCAGGCACCGCGATGTAGGACGCACTGGCAGCCAGAATGGCCAGCATGGCGGTGCCGCCCGGCGAGAGACCGAGCGCGCAGCCTAACACCATACCGATGATCGATGAAAACAGCGGCATGCCCACACCGAACAAGACCAGGAACAAGCCATGCTGACGCAAGCTGCCGAATTGGGCGGCCGTGATCAGTCCCATCTCGAGCAGGAACAGGGCGAGAATGCCTTTGAACAAATCGAAGAAGAAAGGCTTGATTGAAACGAGGCCCTCGGCCCCGGCCGCCCAGCCGATCAGCAAGCCTCCTACCAGCAGCACAATGCCTTTGCCGAGAAAAATCTCGTGCGCGACTTTGCCGATGCGCATTTCACGGTTAAGCCCGCGTGCCAGCAAGATGCCAACCACGATGGCCGGAATTTCGAGCACCGCCAACAGGAACGGCATATGAGCTTCGAAATCGATTTGACGGCTGGCGAAATAAGAGGTGGCGACGGCATAGGTTGCAACACTCACCGATCCGTAGTGGGCGGCGATCGAGGCCGCATCCGCGCGCTTGAAGTGCCCGGCAAACCGCAGAACAGGAAAAGCAATCACCGGCAGCATGGCCCCCATTGCCATGACCGCGAGCGCTTGTAGTGCAAGCGCCTCGAACGGTTGCTTGGCGAGCTCGATGCCCCCCTTCAAGCCGATGGTCAGGAGCAGCAACATGCTGATCAGCTCATAGACCGCTGCCGGCAAACGCATTTCCGAGCGCAGCAGGCCGGCCGTGAGCCCGAGAATGAAGAACAGCAGAACGGGATCAAATGCGGTCAAGAGGAGGCTCCTTCAGGCGAGTCGCTCTGTTGGCAGGAAAACCCTCCGTCGCGGTTGAACTGAATTGGCAGAAAAAGCAGTTCCGGACACAGCGCTCGCAACGCGGCGATGTCCGCTCGCATGCTGGCTTCGGGAACTCCGGCCCCGTAGACAGGAATGAAACGGGGGGTGCTTTGGAAATTGGGGCCGGGGCCAAGGCCCGCGCGCAGCGCCGCCAGCAGTTCGGCACGAGAGACCGAACCGACGGCAACGTCCAGCCAGCACACCATCCAGATCCCATTGATCCCGGAGGCTTCAGGAATATGCAAGACCCGCTTCGCACCCTGTGCGTCAGTGATCGTCAGGGCGGCGGGCGGATGAGTTGCACCTGCTTCGTCGATCCAGATCCCGAGCATGACTTGCTCAGGGTCGGTGGTATGCCCGCGCAGAATCTCAAGGTAGGCCGTTAGCTGCTGAATGGCCCGATCCAGGTCGGCAAGTGCGCGGACGTGCAGAAAGGCGCTTCGGGTCTGCGTAGTCATGTGGCGGCATCCATGTGATGACGGCGCCAACGCGAGCTCGGATGATGAGATGCAGCGATCACATTTATCGTTGGCATACCTGTCGAAGTGGCAGGAAGGGGAAGGGCAGCGGAGTATGCGGGTTTGCGAAAACAAAGAAAAATCGATTAATATTTGATGATTGTTCGAAAAAAATTGACAAATTCCTCGCATGAATCTCAAGCACTTGCGCTATTTCTGGGCAACTGCCCACTCGGGCAGCATCGTAACGACCGCCAAGCAGTTGCACCTGACGCCACAAACCATCAGCGCCCAGATCAAAATCCTTGAAGAGGACCTGGGGGTGGCGTTGTTCAAGCCGGCCGGCCGCAAACTGGAACTCACCGAAGCCGGGCGAACTACGTTGTCCTACGCGGACGAAATCTTCGCCCTTAGCCAGGATCTGGCTTCGTCACTACGCGCAAACACGACGGCTGAGCCAGCATTGCCCGTGTTTCGGGTCGGCGTCTCGGAGGCGCTGCCCAAGTCGCTGACCTACAGATTGCTGGCATCACTCAAACAGTTACCGAAGCCGGTGCGACTGGTTTGTCGCGAGGGCACGATCGACTGGCTCCTGGGCGAACTCGCGTTGCATCGGCTGGATATGGTGCTTGCGGATCGCCCTATGCCGACAGGCCTGGCAGTGCGGGGGCACAGTCACAAGTTGGGTGAAAGCGCCATCGCTTTTTTCGCTGCGCCGAGTCTCGCGCAACGGTGTGAAGCATTCCCGGCCTGCCTTAACGGGGCACCGACGCTGTTGCCCGGTCCGAATTCGGCGGTGCGCGGTGAAATCGATCGCTGGCTTGGCGATGCACGTCTGATCCCGCGCATCGTTGGCGAGTTTGACGACAGCGCCCTGATGAAGGCATTTGCACAAGCGGGTGACGGCTTTTTCCCGGCACCGGTCATCATGGCCGATGAGATCGTTGCTCGTTACGGAGTGCAGGAAGTGGGGCGGGTCGACGACGTGCGCGAAGCGTTTTGGCTCATCAGCACCGAACGGCGTATTCTCCACCCGGAAATTCGTACTGTGCTGGAGGCTGCGCGCTCAGCGGTGTTTTCCGGCGTCTATTTTCCGCCGAAGGGAGAAGGCTTGCGTACCAGCGCCGTGTAGTACCTGGTCGACCGGGCTGCCCGATGACCGAGGTATTCGCCCACCAGTTCCGGCGGCTTGCCCTCCTCGAGCTCATGGATGGCGAACGTGTTCCGCAAGGTCCTCGCTCCGCGACGCTTGATGAGGGTCGGGTCGATCCTGGCCTCAGCCAGCACTGCAGCGACGTGCCGATACACGGTCGCCGGGTGCAGCACTCCGCCCGCCAGCTTGGCCGGGAACAGCAGCTCGCCTGGGATGGTCAGCTGCTTCCGGGTCGTCATCCATTCCGTCAGGATAGCCGCGGCGAAGACCGCAACTCGGGTTCGGTGCCGGCGCCCGGCCCCGGCCGGATAGACGTCGATGTAGAGACTGCCGTCCTCCTGACGCGCGCCGACACAACCGCTGGTCAGCTTGATGACTTCGCTTACCTTCAGGCCGCCGCCCAGGACCGTGGCGATGAGGGCCCGGTTCCGAGTGTCCTTCCATCCGTCAGGTTCTGGCAGGGCAGCCACAACGGCTTCCTGCTGGGCCTCGGTGAGCCACTGCGTCTTGTCGTGATACTGGTTGGACTTCGAGGGCTCTTTGATCGCCAACCCCCGGGCCGGGTTGCCGGGAACGATGCCTTTCGCCATCAAGTGGTCGAAGAGGCGCTCGAGGAGACGCACGTACCTGTTGCGAATGCCGCGCTTGAGTTCGTTGCTGGCGAGGAAATCATGAATGTCTTCAGCCTCGATATCCCGCCACGTTTTCAGCAGGCCTCTGTCCTCCCCGAGCAGCACCTCGCGGACGAACTTGCTCCCCATCGCTCGATACACGACGATCGAGGACGCTCGCAACGGCTGTGCCACGCCTGCCTTTGTTGTCACGAAGTCCGGCGCCATCAGCCAAGCGACAAGCGCTTCCTGCGGGGCGGCCAGCCAGGCCTCGTCGGAATCGAAGAGTGAGGTACTCGGGGTAGTCATGGGCAGTCAGGTCAACTCAGGCAGAAGTTGTCGCCGTCGACGAAGTGGTGGCTGGCGATAAAGTGCTTGTGGTTCACGAAGAATAAGCTAGCAGTGATTCCGGCTGGCCTGCCCCAGCGAAGGGCTTACAGCTTCCTGAATGAAGTGCTCCATTGCGGTACGGGCTCCGCGTGTTGCTCAGGCTGTTTTCAGCAGGGCATAACTTCAGACGCCTATTCTAGGCCGCGTGAACGATCCGTAGGGTTGGTGATGTAGGCATTATCGCGATCGAAGAAATGCAATTAACCGTCGGTGTGAAGTAGGCAGCGCCTTTGCGACATTAAAGGTGTTGAAGCTGAAAATAGACGGTTAATTGCATATTGCTTGAGGAATAAACTGCCATTCCATAACGTGCCATTCCTGAACCGATCCGCCCAGCGCGACGCCGCGCGTTTCACGGTCTGAAGAAGCGCTCCGGAAACGTGATACCGAGTTCCGCATCGCTCATGTCGACGGTTTCGATCAGCTTGTCGTGCATTGCATAGCTCTGCACCTTCGTTGGAAACCACGTGTCCGGTGCAAACCATATCCGGCAGCGATGCACGCCGCCGACGCTGATTCCGGCGCCGCCTTCGATTTCGACGACGGTGGCCCGCCGGCTGGCCGCATCAGCGTCGGCGCGCGAGGTCATGCTGCCGCGGGCGCGCAACTCGGCAAGGTCCGCGAGGAGTGCCCCCACATGGGAGCGGTCGACCCTGTGACCGCGCGGGTCGCAGATCAGCGGGTTGTCCGCAGCGAGGTTCAGGGTCATGTGTTTCAGGCCGAACGGCGACAACCGCACGCGCCCCGTGGCGGGGTCGTAGATCATCACCGCGCCGCAATGCGGTTCGAGGAAATCCATCCGCACCCAACCGGGCCTGCGCCACGCGTAGCGAATCACTTGCCGGTGATCGTCGGCTGCGCACGAGCGCAGCGTGACGCGGTAGCTCTCGAGGGTGCGGAACCGCGCTTCGGCGTCGGCGAGGGGATCGGCCGCCACCGCATCACCTGCGATCAGCGCGATTCGCCCGACCGGCATGCGCCCGCCGGCGGAGAGCGGCTTGCCGTGGACCGCTTCGGTGTCTCATGTCGCCTCTCCCGCTGCGCGGGTTGCCGAAACTCAATCTGGCACAGCGGCGCGGCAGGATCAAGGTTGGCGCATCGTCGTAAACCGGCTCGTGAAACCGCGTGGGGTACAGGTCGTCCCGGCGAACGGGAAAATCGTGCGCTTGGCGGTAGCGCGGACGGAACAGCCCGAACTTGCCTGCGCCGCCCTTGGCGCTGCTGCGCCCCCGGTAATCGACAGCCAGGCTGATGTGCTCCCACCCCAGCCGTGGTGACCGGTACGCTGGACGCTCTTGTCACCCTGGCTACCGCAGCAGCAGCGCGGGAATCGTTGCCGAACGCAGCAGGTCGGAAGTCTTGCTGCCGAGGAACAGGCTGCGCAGCGGCGAGTGCGTGTAGGCGCCCATGATCAGCAGGTCGATATTCTGATCGCGCACGGCCTTTGCGATAACGCTTTCGGCGTCGCCGGGAACCAGCGCTGCCGGCGCCTCGAAGCCGGCTGCTTCAAGCGTCTTGCGCGCCCATTCAAGCTGTTTCGGGGCTTCGGCGCTTTCCTTGCCGGACATCAGGAGGTGGACCGGGAGGCCGCGAAACAGCGGACTGGCGGCGACCATCTCGACGCCGCGCCGCGTGACGCTGCCGCCGTCGAATGCGATCATTGCCCGACGCGGCTCCGTAAAACCTTCGGTGACGGCGAGAATCGGTTTGTGCAGTGCGCGCACCATGCGCTCGACGTTGCGCCCGAGATCGCGTTGGGTCGTCTCGGCCGACTCGCCCCGCCGGCCGAACACGAACAGGCGCACGCCTTCTTCCTGTTCAGCCACCGTCTCGTCGAGCGCGCCGTGGCGCTGCCGCACGTCGGGCGCGGGCACGCCGGCGGCGATCGCGCGCTCGCGCAGCCGGTTCAGAAAAATCCGCCCGTTTTCGCGTGCGTTGCGACTGCGCGTCTCGTCCTGCTCCGAGAGTTCAGTGAGCAGCTGCTGCTGCGCGTCGAAGCCGATCGCGCCGCTATGGTCCTCGCCGGAGCCGATCTCCGGGTGGCGGTCGATGACGTGCAGGAATTCGAGCGGCGCCCCGAGACGCCGCGCGGCCCAGGCGGCGTAGTCGGCGACGGTGTCCGCGAAATGCGACCGGTCGACGCAGGCGAGCACTTTGGGATTGGTTTTCATTGCGTTCATCTCGTCAATGCCCCATCAGAAGTTCGACGGCTTCCGGCTTGTCGTGCAGCGCGAAGCGGTCGACCATCGTTGCGCTCGCTTCATTGAGTCCGATGACTTCGACGTCGGTGCCTTCACGGCGGAACTTGACGACCACCTTGTCCAGCGCACTGACTGCGGTGATGTCCCAGAAATGCGCGCGTGAAACGTCGATGCGCACCTTCTCGATGACTTCCCGGAAGTCGAACGACGCGACGAAGCGGTCCGCGGATGCGAAGAACACCTGGCCGGTGATCCGGTAAGTGCGTACGCGGCCTTCGTCTTCGGCCTTCGATCCCACGTGCAGCACCATGCCGACCTTGTGCGCGAAAAAGAATCCGGACAGCAGCACGCCGACGAGCACGCCTTGGGCCAGGTCGTGGGTCGCGACGACGACGGCCACGGTGGCGAGCATCACGACGCTGGAGCTTTTCGGGTGCTCGCGCAGGTTGCGGATCGAGGCCCAGTTGAAGGTCCCGATCGACACCATGATCATCACCGCGACCAGGGCCGCCATTGGAATCTGCGCGACCCAGTCGCCGATGAAGACCACCATCAGCAGCAGGAACACTCCAGCCGCGAGCGCCGACAGCCGGCCGCGTCCGCCGGATTTCACGTTGATCACCGACTGGCCGATCATCGCGCAGCCGGCCATGCCGCCGATGAAGCCCGACGCGATGTTCGCGACACCCTGGCCGACGCACTCGCGGTTCTTGTTGCTGTTCGAGTCGGTCAGGTCATCGACGATCGACGCGGTCATCATCGACTCGAGCAGACCCACGACGGCGAGCGTCGCCGACACCGACAAGATGATCCGCAGCGTCTCGAAAGTGAGCGGAATGTCCGGGATCAGGAATACCGGCAGGCTGTCGGGCAGCGCACCCATGTCGCCAACCGTGCGAATGTCGAGCCCCAACCACAGCGACACGCCGGTCAGCACGACGATCGCCACCAGCGGCGAGGGCACCGCCTTCGTCAGGTACGGGAACAGATAGATGATGCCCAGGCCCGCTGCGACCATCGCATATACGTGCCAGGTCACATTGGTCAGCTCGGGCAGCTGCGCCATGAAGATCAGAATGGCCAGCGCATTGACGAAGCCGGTGATCACCGAGCGCGACACGAAGCGCATCAGCACGCCGAGCCGCACGACGCCGGCGACGATCTGCAGCACGCCGGTCAGGATCGTCGCGGCGAGCAGGTACTGCAGGCCGTGGTCGCGCACGAGCATGACCATCACCAGCGCCATCGCACCCGTCGCAGCCGAGATCATGCCGGGCCGCCCTCCGGTAAAGGCGATGACGGTGGCGATGCAGAACGATGCGTACAGCCCCACTTTGGGGTCGACGCCGGCGATGATTGAAAAGGCGATCGCTTCGGGGATCAGTGCCAACGCGACGACGAGGCCGGCAAGCAGATCGTTGCGGACGTTGGAAAACCAGTCCTGTTGTAATGACTTCATAAGGTTGATGACGTCCGTCGTTGTTCCGCTGCGAGGCTGCGGCCATTGGGAAAAGCGGGCCGATCACGGCTGGCCTTTCGCTGTCGATGCCGACAGGAAAAGCGCAAGCGTTCGCAGAGGGCGAAAACGAAGGAAAACGCCGGCGATCGGGATGTAGCCTCGCGCGAGTGAATGGGAAGGTGACTGGCTCGCGGGGAGGGAAGAGGGCTACACCGGTAAAAGCTCCGATTCGCGGGTAAAGATGAATGGTCGGGCAATTGTACGCAACCTGCTGCGCCGCAGCAAACAGGGCGTTTATTAGCCCGGCAACCAAATACCGCTTGTCGAAGCCTTGGCAGCGCCCTTCGACAAGCTCAGGGCGAACGGTTCTATTTGATTGCCGCCTTAATAGTCTCGCCCCGTCGGTCGCGTACGATTTTTCCCGTTTTGTTCAGGCCCGGGTCGATGCCGTCCGATGCGGCTGGATCACCTGCAAAAGCTGGCCGAACACTTTGGGCGTGCCGGCGACGACGTTGCCGGTTTCCATGTACGCCGCTTCCCCGGCAAGGTCGCTGACCAAGCCTCCGGCTTCCTGAATCATCAACGCGCCTGCGGCCATATCCCAGGGCTGCAGGCCCATTTCCCAGAAACCGTCGAGCCGGCCGCACGCAACGTAAGAGAGATCGAGCGCTGCCGCACCAGGGCGGCGGACACCGGCGGTCTTCTGCGTCAGGTCCTTGAACATTCCCAGATACGCGTCGATGTTGTCGAATTCCCGATACGGGAAGCCGGTGCCGATAAGTGCCTCGTTCAGCCGCGTGCGCTTGGAAACCCGGATGCGGCGATCGTTGAGGAAGGCGCCCCGACCTTTCGTCGCGGTGAAGAGCTCGTTGCGCGTCGGATCGAAGACGACCGCCTGCTCGAGCACTCCGTTCTTTGCCAGCGCGATCGAGATTGCGTACTGCGGAAAACCGTGGATGAAGTTCGTCGTGCCGTCGAGCGGATCGATGATCCACTGGTATTCGCTGTTCGCCGACTCGGCGGACTCTCCGGACTCCTCTGCTAGAATGCCGTGCTCCGGGTAGGCGTCACGCAGCACTTCGATGATGGCCGCTTCGGCGGCCTGGTCCACTTCGGTGACGAAATCGTTCGGCGACTTGGTCTGGACGGTCAGGATGTCCAGCTGCATCGAGGCCCGGTTGATGACGGTACCCGCACGGCGGGCGGCTTTCACTGCAATGGTCAGGGTGGGATGCATGCGCGTCGGTCTCGCTTGCGGAAGGTTGCCCGGAAGGGGCCTCCGCTTAAGAAAATTCGAAAAAACACAAGATTTTAATATGAACGGCGCCATCGCGCTTGACCGTATCCGTATCGTGCTTTCACGCACGAGCCATCCCGGCAATATCGGCGCCGCCGCGCGTGCGATGAAAACGATGGGGCTCTCCCGTCTGTATCTGGTCGCGCCGTCTGCGTTCCCGGACCCCGTCGCGGATGCGCGCGCCTCCGGCGCGACCGACGTGCTCGAGAGCGCCTGCGTCGTCGATTCGCTCGACGAGGCGCTGCACGGGACAATCCTGTCGGCAGCGATCACCGCGCGGCGGCGCGAGCGGTCGGTGCCGGTTCGCAGCGCGCGCGAAGCGGCGCCCGAACTCGTCGCGTTTGCCGAAAAGGGCGACGTGGCCCTGGTGTTCGGCACCGAGATGAGCGGCCTAACGAACGAGGAAGTCGAACGCTGCTCGATGCCGGTGTCGATTCCGGCCAATCCGGCGTTTTCATCGCTGAATCTCGGCGCAGCCGTGCAGCTGCTGTGCTACGAACTGCGGATGGCGGCGCTGTCGCCGACCCCGCCGGCCGAGCCCTTGCCCGATCTTGCGACCTTCGAGGAAATCGAGGGCTTTCACCGTCATCTCGAGCGCGCAATGACCGCGAGCGGCTTCTACGATCCGGCCAATCCCAAGCGCCTGCTGCAGCGCCTCAGGCGCCTGTTCGGCCGCGTGAGGCTCGAGAAAGAGGAAGTCAATATCCTCCGCGGCATCGTGGGTGCACTCGAACGCAAACCCGACTAAACTAGTCGGGAATTCACTACTGCAACGAAGTTTCCTGGAGCAAATCATCCATGTTCAGCCGCCTGCGCGAAGACCTGGCCAGCGTTCGCGAACGCGACCCCGCCGCCCGCTCGACCTGGGAAGTGCTGACCTGTTATCCCGGCGTGCATGCGCTCCTGTTCCACCGCCTCGCGCACGCCGCGTGGACCCGCGAGCTGTTCTGGATCGGCCGTTTCGTCAGCCACATCTCGCGTTTCCTGACCGGCATCGAGATCCATCCGGGAGCGACGATAGGCCGACGCGTGTTCATCGATCACGGCATGGGCGTGGTCATCGGCGAGACCGCCGAGATCGGCGACGATTGCACGATCTACCAGGCGGTGACGCTCGGCGGAACCTCGCTGTATCGCGGCACCAAGCGCCACCCGACACTCGGCAACGGCGTCGTCGTCGGCGCCGGCGCGAAAGTGCTCGGCGGCTTCACCGTCGGCGATGGCGCGCGCATCGGCTCCAATGCCGTCGTCGTCAAGCCGGTGCCGGCCGGAACCACCGCGGTCGGCAATCCTGCCCGCATCATCGACCCGGAGCGCGCCGATGCGCGTGACAAGGCGCGCGAGCAGAAGGCCGAGCAGATGGGCTTCTCGGCATATGGCGTCACCCGGCAGATGGACGACCCGATCGCGAAAGCGATGCACGGCCTGCTGGATCACGCGGTCGAAACCGATCGTCGTATCCAGATGCTCGTCGACCAGCTCGAAAAGGCCGGCGTGCGGCTCGATTCGACGATCGAGCAGAGCGACGAGTTCGATGCGCAGCGTCTCTCGAAGATGGTTGATTGACCGCGCCGCGATCCGCCCCTGGAGTAGTTGACCGATTTTGTCGGGTTACGTATAGTCGAGTGAAACGTTCGGGTATTTACCCGGGCGGCAATCTCCGCCATGCGAGGAGCTAACATGAGACTCACCACCAAGGGACGATTTGCGGTAACCGCCATGATCGATCTGGCATCGCGCCAGACCGAAGGCCCCGTGACGCTGGCGGGCATCGCCGAGCGTCAGAAGATTTCGTTGTCCTACCTCGAACAGCTGTTCGGAAAGCTGCGCCGCCACAAGCTGGTATCGAGCGTGCGCGGCCCCGGCGGCGGTTACCGCCTTGCCCGTGACATGAGCCGGATCACCGTCGCGGACGTCATCGTCGCGGTCGACGAACCGCTCGACGCCACCCAGTGCGGCGGCCGGCAGAATTGCCACGACGAACAACGTTGCCTGACCCACGACCTATGGGCGAACCTGAACAAGCGGATGTACGAATACCTCGATTCGGTCACGCTCGCTGCGCTGGTGATGCGCGAAGTCAAGGCCGAAACGGAGACGAGCGTGCTGAAGGACGTGCGGCGACGCGCGATGATCTCGGTGCGCGAAGTGGCGGCTGCATAAACCGAAAGCGGAAGCATAAACAATGTTCGCCCCCGTCTATCTCGACTGGAACGCCACCACGCCGCTCGACCCTGTCGCGCGCGCGGCAATGCTGCCGTGGCTCGACGCCCGTTTCGGCAATGCATCGAGTCGGCACGAGTACGGGCGGCAGGCGAGGGCGGCGATCGACGAGGCGCGTGCTCGAGTCGCGGCGGCAGTCGGTGCGCACCCGACCGAAGTGATTTTCACGAGTTGCGGCTCCGAAGCGAACAACCTCTTCATCAAGGGCGCGGCGGCGCTGATGAAGCCGGGGCTCGTGGCCGTCGGCGCGATCGAGCATCCCTGTGTGCGCGAGCCGGCAAAACAGCTGCGGCGCGGCGGCTGGACGCTGCGCGAAATCGCCGTCGATACCGCCGGGCGAATCGATGGCGACGACTGGAAAGCGGTGCTCGAGGCGAAACCGTCGCTGGTTTCGGTGATGCTGGCGAACAACGAGACGGGGGTGCTGCAGGATGTGGCTGCCCTGGCGCACGATGCACGAACGATCGAGGCGTGGTTTCATAGCGATGCGGTGCAGGCGCTCGGCAAGATCCCCGTCGACTTCCGTGCGCTCGGCGTGCACGCGATGACGCTTTCCGGACACAAGATCGGCGGTCCGCTCGGTGTCGGCGCGCTGGTGATCGACAAGCGGATCGAGCTGGCGCCGCTGATTGCCGGAGGCGGTCAGGAACGCGGCCTGCGCTCCGGGACGGAGAACGTCGCGGCGATCGTCGGTTTCGGCGTCGCATGCGAACATGCGACGGCGCGGCTCGAAGACGAAGCACGACGGCTGGCCGGTCTGCGGGATCGGCTGGAAGCGGGCCTCGTCGCGAGCGGCATGAGAATTTTCTCGGCCGAGGCGCCGCGGCTGCCGAACACGACGTTTTTCGCTGCCGACGGTTTCGATGGCGAAACGCTGGTCGCGAAGCTCGACCGCGCGGGTTTCGCGTGCGCGAGCGGGTCGGCGTGCTCGAGCGCCAACCCCGAGCCGTCGCATACGTTGCTCGCGATGGGCGTCGAACGCGAAGCCGCGCGGGGGGCAATGCGCGTGAGTCTCGGGCGCGACACAACCCTGGCAGACGTCGAAGGCTTCCTCGCAGCCTTCGAACGGCTGACGAACGAATTGAATAATCTGACCGCAATGGCGGTCCAATCTTGAACGCAGATCGACGGAGGAACCCGATGCTCAAGTTTCCGATTTACCTGGACTACTCCGCCACGACGCCGGTCGATCCGCGCGTGGCGCAGGCGATGATCCCGTGGCTCACCGAGCATTTCGGTAACCCGGCCAGTCGCTCCCACGCTTATGGGTGGGAAGCGGAGAAGGCCGTCGAAGACGCGCGCGAGGAGGTGGCCCGGCTGGTCAATGCCGATGCCAAGGAAATCGTGTGGACTTCGGGCGCGACCGAGTCGAACAACCTCGCGATCAAGGGGGCCGCCCAGTTCTACAAGGGCAAGGGCAAGCACATCCTCACGCTGAAGACCGAGCACAAGGCAGTGCTCGACACGTTCCGCGAACTCGAGCGCCAGGGCTTCGAAGCGACCTATCTCGACGTGCAGGAAAACGGCCTCGTCGACCTGTCGGTACTGAAGGATGCGATCCGGCCGGATACCGTGCTGGTGTCGGTGATGTTCGTCAATAACGAGATCGGCGTGGTCCAGCCGATCGCCGAAATCGGCGAGATCTGCCGCGAAAAAGGCATCGTCTTCCATGTCGACGCGGCGCAGGCGACCGGCAAGGTCGAGATCGACCTGTCGAAGCTGAAGGTGGACCTGATGTCGTTCTCGGCGCACAAGACCTACGGCCCGAAAGGCATCGGCGCGCTATACGTCCGGCGCAAGCCGCGTGCGCGCCTCGAAGCGCAGATGCACGGCGGCGGCCACGAGCGCGGGCTGCGTTCCGGCACGCTCGCGACGCACCAGATCGTCGGCATGGGCGAAGCCTTTCGCATCGCGCGCGAGGAAATGAAGACCGAGAATGAACGCGTGCGCGTGCTGCGCGACCGTCTGATGAAAGGCCTGCAGGACATCGACGCCACCTACATCAACGGCGATGTCGAACACCGTGTTCCGCACAACCTGAACATCTCCTTCGCGTACGTCGAAGGCGAATCGCTGATCATGGCGATCAAGGATGTGGCTGTATCGAGCGGTTCGGCCTGTACGTCGGCGAGCCTCGAACCGTCCTACGTGCTGCGCGCGCTGGGGCGCAACGACGAGCTCGCACACAGCTCGATCCGGTTTACGATCGGGCGCTTCACCACCGAAGAAGAAGTCGACTACACGATCGACCTGCTGCACAAGAAGATCGGCAAGCTGCGCGAACTGTCCCCGCTGTGGGAAATGGTGCAGGACGGCGTCGATCTGGACAGCGTGCAGTGGGCTGCACACTGAACGAAATCCCCCAGGAGAAAACAACATGGCATATAGCGAAAAGGTGTTGGATCACTACGAAAATCCTCGCAATGTCGGCGCTTTCGGCAAGGAAGACGATGGCGTCGGTACCGGCATGGTCGGCGCGCCCGCGTGCGGCGACGTCATGAAGTTGCAGATCAAGGTCGGCAAGGACGGGGTCATCGAGGACGCGAAGTTCAAGACTTACGGTTGCGGTTCCGCGATCGCGTCGAGCTCGCTGGTGACCGAATGGGTCAAGGGCAAGACCGTCGAGCAGGCGCTGGAGATCAAGAACACCCAGATTGCCGAGGAACTTGCGCTGCCGCCGGTCAAGATCCATTGCTCGATCCTTGCGGAAGATGCGATCAAGGCGGCAGTGGCGGACTATAAGAAGAAGCAAGGCTGATTCGGGAGACTGAACGATGAGCGTCACACTGAGCACCAACGCGGCCAAGCATGTGTCGGAATTCATGGCCAAGCGCGGCAAGGGTGTCGGCATCCGCCTGGGGGTCAAGACCTCGGGCTGTTCGGGCATGGCGTACCGGCTCGAGTTCGTCGATGAGATGCATGACGAGGACCTGATCTTCGAAAGTCATGGCGTCAAAGTCATCGTCGACCCGCAAAGCCTCGCCTACCTCGACGGCACCGAACTCGATTTCGTCCGCGAAGGCCTGAACGAAGGCTTCAAGTTCAACAACCCGAACGTCAAGGACGCTTGCGGTTGCGGCGAAAGCTTCAACGTCTGAGCTGCGAGCAAAGCCCATGAGCGTCGACCTGCAACAGGATTTCTTCGCCCTTTTCGGCCTGCCGCGGCGTTTTCGCGTTGACGAAGCGGCGCTGGAGATGGCTTATCACGATCTGCAGGGGCAGGTTCATCCCGACCGTTTCGCGCACCTGTCGGACGTTGAGAAACGCCTGTCGATGCAATGGGCGACGCGGGTGAACGAAGGTTTTCGGACCCTGCGCAAGCCGCTTCCACGCGCGCAATACCTGCTCGAACTCGCCGGCGTCGACGTCGGGCTGCACACCAACACCGCGATGTCTTCCGCGTTCCTGATGGAGCAAATGGAGTGGCGCGAAGCGGTCGAGGAGGCGCGCGCGGCCGGCGAAGGGCACGAGCTCACGCAGCTGCATCACCGGCTGCGTCATCACGCGCGGGAAGTGTTCGACGAACTCGAACGCACCATCGACGAGCGCCATGACTTCGCGGCAGCTGCCGAAATCGTCCGCCGGCTGATGTTCATGGAAAAAATCCAACACGAGATCGACGACGCCCTCGAGGCGCTGGAGACCTGATGGCCCTTCTGCAAATCGCTGAACCCGGCCAGTCCGCCGAGCCGCACAAGCACCGGCTCGCGGTTGGAATAGACCTGGGTACGACCAATTCTCTCGTTGCGACGGTCCGCAACGGCATCGCCGTGTGTCTGGCCGACGAAGCGGGCCGCTCGATGCTGCCGTCGATCGTGCGCTACCACGCCGATGGGCGGGTCGAAGTCGGCCACACCGCGGCCGCTGCCCATGCTACCGACCCCAAGAACACGATCATGTCGGTAAAGCGCTTCATGGGGCGCGGCTTGAAGGACGTTTCGCACGTCGAATCGACGCCGTACGACTTCATCGACGCTGGCGGCATGGTGCGGCTGCGCACCGTGCAAGGCGTGAAGACGCCGGTCGAGATCTCGGCCGAAATCCTGAAGGTGCTCGCCGCCCGCGCCGAGGCGAGCCTCGGCGGCCCGCTGACCGGCGCGGTCATCACCGTTCCGGCATATTTCGACGACGCCCAGCGGCAGGCGACCAAGGACGCGGCGAAACTCGCCGGACTGAACGTGCTGCGTCTCCTCAACGAACCGACGGCGGCCGCAGTCGCGTACGGACTCGACAATGCTTCCGAGGGCGTCTATGCGATCTACGACCTGGGCGGCGGCACGTTCGACCTGTCGATCCTGAAACTGTCGCGCGGCATTTTCGAAGTGCTCGCGACCAACGGCGACGCCGCGCTCGGCGGCGACGATTTCGATCACCGCCTGTTCTGCTGGGTTCTCGACAAAGCCGCGATCGAGCCGCCGACGAGCGACGACTCCCGCCGTTTGCTGATGAAGGCGCGCGAAGCGAAGGAACTCCTGACCGCGAGCGAGGAAGCTCCGATCCGGGCCAAGCTGTCGTCGGGCGAGGAGGTCAATCTGGTCGTCACGCGCGAGGAGTTCGCGGCGATGACGCAGCACCTGATCGCCAAGACCATGACGCCGATGCGCAAGGTTCTGCGCGATGCGGGCCTCGACCCCGAAGACATCAAGGGGGTCGTGATGGTCGGCGGTGCGACTCGCATGCCGCATGTGCAGCGTGCGGTCGCCGAATTCTTCGGCCAGGAGCCGCTGACGAATCTCGATCCCGACAAGGTCGTCGCGCTCGGCGCGGCGATCCAGGCCAACGTGCTCGCCGGCAACCGCAAGGACGACGACGAATGGCTGCTGCTCGACGTGATTCCGCTGTCGCTCGGCCTGGAGACGATGGGCGGGCTGACCGAAAAAGTCGTGCCGCGCAACTCCACGCTCCCGATCGCGCGGGCGCAGGAGTTCACGACGTTCAAGGACGGGCAGACCGCAATGGCTTTCCATGTCGTGCAGGGCGAGCGCGAGCTGGTCAAGGATTGCCGCTCGCTCGCACGCTTCGAACTGCGCGGCATTCCCCCGATGGTTGCCGGGGCCGCGCGCATCCGCGTCGCGTTCCAGGTCGATGCCGACGGGCTGCTGTCGGTGTCCGCGCGCGAAATGTCGTCGGGAGTCGAGGCGAGCGTCCTGGTGAAACCTTCGTACGGCCTGACCGACGACGAGATCGCGGGCATGCTGAAGGAAGGCGTCGAGCACGTCGGGGACGACATGCATGCGCGAGCGCTGCGCGAACAGCAGGTCGAGGCCGAACGCGTCATCGAGGCGACGACCCACGCGCTGGAGCAGGACGGTGCGCTCCTCAACGCCGACGAGCGCTCAGCCATCGAAGCGGCGATCGCCGCGTTGAAGCGGCTGGTGACGGGCGATGATCCGCGTGCGGTCAAGAAAGGCATCGAGGCACTCGCCCGTGCCACCGATGAATTCGCCGCCCGCCGCATGGACAACAGCATCCGTTCGGCGCTGGCCGGCCACAAGGTTGATGAGATCCAGGTATGACCCAGATCATCGTGCTACCCCACGTCGAGCTCTGTCCCGAGGGCAGCGTCATCGAGGCCGAGCCCGGCAAATCGATCTGTACCACCCTGCTGGAGCACGGCATCGAGATCGAACACGCGTGCGAACAATCGTGCGCCTGCACGACTTGCCACGTCATCGTCCGCGAAGGCTTCGACAGCTTGCCCGAGGCCGAGGAAACCGAGGAAGACCTGCTCGACATGGCCTGGGGACTCGAGCCGCAGTCGCGCCTGTCGTGCCAGGCAATCGTCGGCGAGACGCCGCTGGTGATCGAGATTCCCCGCTACACGATCAACATGGCCCGGGAGGGCAAACACTGATGAAGTGGACCGAAGTGCAGGAGATCGCGATCCAGCTCTCCGAACGCCATCCCGAAACGGATCCGACGAAAGTCAATTTCGTGGATCTGATGCAGTGGACGATCGCGCTGCCGGAATTCGACGACGACCCGAAGCATTGCGGCGAGCGCGTGCTCGAAGCCATCCAGCAGGCCTGGATCGACGAGGTCGCCTGAAATGGGCGCCCCGGCGAGCGTGTTCGATTTCGAAACGAGGCGGCTCGACGGCGCGCCGATGCCGCTCGCGGAGTTTCGCGGCAAAGTGCTGCTGCTCGTCAATACCGCGAGTGAATGCGGTTTCACGCCGCAGTACGCGGCGCTGCAGGAACTGCACGACAGGCTCGCGCCGCGGGGGTTTTCGGTGATCGGATTTCCGTGCAACCAGTTTGGCGGACAGGAGCCGGGCGGGGCTGAAGAAATTGCTGCGTTCTGCGCGAAGAATTACGGCGTCAATTTCCCGCTAAGCGAAAAAATAGACGTGAACGGCGACAATGCACATCCGCTGTACCGGCATCTCACGTCGGTCGCGCCCGGCATTCTCGGCACCGAAGCGATCAAGTGGAACTTCACGAAGTTCCTGGTCGACCGCGACGGCCAGGTCGTCGCGCGTTTCGCGCCGGCGACGAAACCGGAAAACATCGCACGCGAGATCGAAGCGCTGCTGTAGTCTGCGCGTGGGGCGCCGTTCCCGCGCCCTGAGCTGTTGCCCCGCAGTCTTCCGAAACCAGCCAGGTCGATAGCGAGCTCACGACGCGAGTCAGGAGTCAGTAAAGGCCGTTGCCGGAAGAATCCGCGGTTTCGTTCAGCGCCAGCCAGTAGGTGACGATCTGCCCGACCGCGTGGATGAAACGGTCGAAATCGACGGGCTTGCGGATGTAGCTGTTCGCACCGAGCCGGTAGGCTTCGTGGATGTCCTGCCTTTCGCGCGAGGTGGTGAGAATGACCACCGGCAGCAAGCCCGTATGTTCGTCCGCCCGCATCCGGCGCAGCACTTCGAGGCCGTCGATCCGCGGCAGCTTCAGGTCGAGCAGCACCACGGACGGCATCAGCGAAAGGTCGCGGCCCTCGTAGCTGCCGGTACCGAACAGATAGTCGATCGCTTCCACCCCGTCGCGCGCGACGACGACGGGATTCCGGATGCCGTTCTTGCTGAAGGCCCGCAACATCAGGGCTTCGTCATCCGGGTTGTCTTCAACGAGCAGGATCGGGCGTTCAGCAGGCATTTTTTACTCCGGTAATTCGTCGGCGCGCAGTACGAAAACCATGTCGTCCCCCCCCTGTGCGGAAAGCCAGACCGGCGAAAGGTCGGGAAACGCTTCTTCGACGAGGTGTCGGTTGTGGCCGACCTCGACCGCCAGCACGCCCCCTGGATTGAGATGCGCTTTCGCGCCCGCGACCAGGCGGCGGACGATGTCCAGCCCGTCTTCGCCAGCAGCAAGCGCCATGCGCGGCTCGTGCAGGTATTCGGGCGGCAGCGTCGCCATCGCGTCTGCGGTGACGTACGGCGGATTGCTGATGATGAGATCAAAGGTGCGGCCGGCAAGCCCGTCGAACACGTCGCTTTTCAGCAGCTCGATGCGGTCGTCGAGATCGTAGTCGGACACGTTCGCGCGCGCGACCTGCAGCGCGTCGTCGGAGAGATCGGCGCCGACGATTTGCGCATTCGGAAACGCATGCGCCATCAGGATCGCGAGACAGCCCGAGCCCGTGCACAAGTCGAGCGCCGAAGTGAGCTCTTCGGCATCGTCGATCCACGGGGCGAAACCGTCCTCGAGCAGTTCGGCGAAAAAGGAGCGGGGAACGATCACGCGCTCGTCCACCTGGAAACGGAAGTCCCCCAACCAGGCTTCCCCGGTGATGTACGCTGCCGGCACGCGCTCCGCAGCGCGACGCTCGATGACGGCGAACAGCGATTCACGCTCGTCGGCCGTGATGCAGGCATCGAGGAACGGCTCGAGCCGGTCGAGCGGCAGCGACAGCGTGTGCAGCAGCAGCCATACCGCTTCGTCATAGGCGTCGCCGCAGCCGTGGCCGAAGAACAGGCCGGCGCGATTGAAGCGCGTGACCGCGTAGCGCAGCCAGTCGCGCAGCGTGACCAGTTCGCCGAGGGGGCCATGCTCGTGCTCATGCTCGTGTTCGGAATCGTCGTGGAGATCGGACATCTTCAGTCTCGGTTGGGCAGCAGCAACGCGTTCAGCGTGCGCTCGTAGATCGCGGAAAGGGGTTCGATCGCGTCGAGGGCGACGCTCTCATTGACCTTGTGGATGGTGGCATTGACCGGGCCGAACTCGACCACCTCGCTACAGATGTCGGCAATGAATCGCCCGTCGGACGTGCCGCCGCTCGTCGACAGTTCGGTTTCGACCCCGGCCGTGTCGCGGATCGCGCCGGACAGCGCCTCGACGAGCTTGCCGCGGCCGGTCAGGAACGGTTTTCCGGACAGGTGCCAGTCGAGTTCATAGTCGAGTCCATGGCGATCGAGCAGCGCATGGGTGCGCTGCCTGAGCTCGTCCGAGCTGCTGACCGAGGCGAAGCGGAAATTGAACAATACCTCGCATGTGCCCGGAATGACGTTGTTCGCGCCGGTGCCGGCATGGATGTTCGACACCTGCCAGGTCGTCGGCGGAAAGAACTCGTTGCCTTCGTCCCAACGCATGCTCGCCAGCTCGGCGAGCGCCGGCGCGAACTCGTGGATCGGATTGCGCGCGCGCTGCGGGTACGCGACATGTCCCTGCACGCCCTTGACCCGCAGCGTGCCCGACAGCGAGCCGCGCCGCCCGTTCTTGATCGTGTCACCGAGCGTATTGACCGAAGTCGGCTCGCCGACGACGCAATAGTCGAGGCGCTCGCCGCGCGCCGCGAGTGCTTCGACGACCTTGACCGTGCCGTGCGTCGCGATGCCTTCCTCGTCGGACGTCAGCAGCAACGCGATCGACCCGGCGGGGTCCGGGTGTGCGGCGACGAAGCGTTCGATCGCCGTGACGAAAGCGGCGAGCGAGGTCTTCATGTCCGCCGCGCCGCGACCGAACAGCTGGCCGCCGCGGACCGTCGGCTCGAACGGCGGCGAATCCCAGCCCTCGAGCGGGCCGGCCGGCACGACGTCGGTATGCCCCGCGAAGCACAGCACCGGCGCCGTGTCGCCGCGCCGCGCCCACAGGTTGCAGACTCCGTCGCCGTCGATCCGCTCGAAGCGGAAGCCCAGCGGCGTCAGCCGGGCCGCGATCAGGTCGAGGCAGCCGCAATCGTCCGGCGTGACGGACGGGCGCGAGATGAGTTCGCAGGCGAGCCGGAAAGTGTCGCCGGATGAAGCAGGAGTCATTGTTTTCGGTAATTCGTGGTGTCGTTCAAGGCTTCACGCTGTCGTCGAGATGCAGCGCGAAGTCACTGAAAGGCCGGTTTTCCGGCTCTTTGCGCGCGAAATCGAGGCTTGGCGAATCCTCGCTGCCGTCCTGCGCCTCCGGCACGTTGCTGAATTGCGCATTGTTGATCAGCCACGACAGGTTCGTCGGCGAGTCCGCGTTCGCGAGCGCTTCGTCGAACGTCACCGTGCCTTCGTGGTAGAGCCGGTACAGATCCTGCTCGAAGGTCTGCGATCCCGGCGCGAGGCTCTGCTGCATCGCCTCCTTGACCTCGTTGAGTTCGCCGCGCTCGATCAGTTCAGCGACGTGCCGCGTGTTCATCAGGATCTCGACCGCCGGAACGCGCACGCCGTCGGGCTTGCGCACGAGCCGCTGCGAGACGATGCACTTGAGCGCCACTGCGAGGTCGAGGAACAGCAGCGAGCGGTTCTCGAGCGGGAAGAAGTTCACGATGCGGTTGAGCGCGTGGTAGGCGTTGTTCGCATGCAGCGTCGCGAGGCACAGGTGGCCGGTCTGGGAATAGGCCAGCGCCGCCTGCATCGTCTCGCGGTCGCGGATTTCGCCGATCAGGATGCAGTCGGGCGCCTGGCGCATCGCGTTGCGCAGTGCGTCGTGCCAGCTGTGGGTGTCGATGCCGACTTCCCGCTGGTTGACGATTGACTTGCGGTGCTTGAAAAGGTACTCGATCGGGTCTTCGACGGTGAGGATGTGGCCGGATCGGTTCAGGTTGCGATGGTCGATCATCGACGCGAGCGTCGTCGACTTGCCCGAGCCGGTCGCGCCGACGACGAGCACCAGCCCGCGTTTTTCGGTGACCACCTCGGCGAGCACCGGGGGCAGGCCGAGCGAATCGAGGGTCGGGATGTCGCCCTGGATGTAGCGCACGACGATGCCGATGCTGTGCCGCTGCCAGAACAGGTTGACGCGGAAGTTGCCCAGCTCGCGGCGCCCGAACGAGAGATTGAGCTCCCTCACGCGTTCGAACGTGTCGATCTGCTCCGGCGTCATCATCTCGTAGATCATCCGCTTGATCATGGGCGGCTCCATGACCTGCTGGTTGATCGGCATCGTGACGCCCTGGATCTTGATATGGATCGGGGCGCCGGCCGAGATGAAAATGTCCGACGCGAGCTTTTCCGCCATCAACTGAAACAGCTTGTCGAAAATCATCGCCGCGGGTCTCCGGAACGGAAAAGGGGAGGGGCGGACAGCTGAACCGGCCGGACCGCCCGTCCGCCCGGCTCAGCGACAGCCCAATGTGCGGGGATCAGGCGCCGCGCAGCAGTTCGTTGATGCCGGTCTTCGCGCGCGTCTGCGCATCGACGCGCTTGACGATCACTGCGCAATACAGGCTGTACTTGCCGTCGGCCGACGGCAGGCTGCCCGGCACGACGACGGCACCGGACGGGACGCGGCCATAGGTGACCTCGCCGGTGGCCCGATCGTAGATCTTCGTGCTCTGGCCGATATACACGCCCATCGACAGCACCGCGTTCTCTTCGATGATCACCCCTTCGACGACTTCGGAGCGCGCGCCGACGAACACGTTGTCCTCGATGATGACGGGGCCGGCCTGCACCGGTTCGAGCACGCCGCCGATGCCGACGCCGCCCGACAGATGGACGTTCTTGCCGATCTGCGCGCACGAACCGACCGTCGCCCAAGTGTCCACCATCGTGCCTTCATCGACGTAGGCGCCGATGTTCACGTACGACGGCATCAGCACGACGTTCCGGCCAATGAAGCTGCCGCGACGTGCGACTGCAGGCGGCACGACGCGAAAGCCCCCTTCGCGGAACTGCTCCGGCGTGTAGTCGCCGAACTTCGTCGGTACCTTGTCGAAATACTGGTTCGTGCCGCCCGCCATGACTTCGTTGTCGGCGAGGCGGAACGAGATCAGCACGGCCTTCTTGATCCACTGGTTGACGATCCAGTTGCCGTCGATCTTCTCGGCGACGCGCAGGCGTCCGGCGTCGAGTCCGGCGATGACCGAGGCGACTGCGTCGCGCAGCGCCGCCGGCGCTGCTGAAGGGGAGAGGTTTGCGCGGTTCTCGAACGCGTCGTCGATGATCTTTTGCAGGTCTTGCATGGGGAGTTTTCCGTTATTGGAGAGATTGGCAGAAAGCGACGATGCGCTCGGCCGCCTCGACGCATTCGGCAGTCGGGGCGACGAGGGCGATGCGCACGAAGCCGACGCCCGGATTGACGCCGTTCGTCTCGCGGGCGAGGAAACTGCCCGGCAGTACCGTGACATTATATTCACCCTGCAGGCGGCGGGCGAAATCGGTGTCCGGGATCGGCGTCCGCGCCCACAGGTAGAAACCGGCGTCGGGCCGTTCGACTTTCAGATGGCGCGCGACGAGCGGCGTGACGCGATCGAATTTCTCGCGGTACAGCCGCCGGTTGTCGACGACATGCGCTTCGTCGTTCCATGCAGCGACCGAAGCGGCCTGCACGGCCGGATTCATCGCGCAGCCGTGGTAGGTGCGGTAGCGCAGGAAAGCCTTCAGCACGGCGGCGTCGCCGGCGACGAATCCGGAGCGCATGCCCGGCACATTCGAACGTTTCGACAGGCTCGAGAACGTCACGAGATTGCGGAAATCACCGCGACCGAGCTCGCGCGCGGCCTGCAGCGCGCCGAGCGGAGGCGCGTTCTCGTCGAAATAGATCTCGGAATAGCACTCGTCTGCGGCGATCACGAAGCCGTAGCGGTCGGAAAGCTCGAACAGGCGAGCCCACTCCTGCAGCGACAGCACGCGTCCGGTCGGATTGCCCGGCGAGCAGACGAACGCCAGCTGGACGTCGCGCCACACCGATTCCGGCAACGAATCGAAGTCCGAGCCGAAACGGTTTTCGGGCAGGTTGTTGAGGAACACCGGTTCGGCGCCGGCCAGGAGCGCCGCGCCTTCATAGATCTGGTAGAACGGGTTCGGGCACAGCACTTTCGCTGCGCCGCCGCGGCTGTCGACGACGCACTGCGCGAACGCGAACAGCGCCTCGCGCGAGCCATTGACCGGCAGCACCTGGGTCGCGGCGTCGACCGCGGGCAGCCCGTAGCGCCGCTCGAGCCAGCCTGCGATCGCGCCCCGCAGCGCGTCGCTGCCCTGCGTCGCCGGATAGGCTGCGAGACCGTCGAGATTGTCGATCAGCGCCTGGGTGATGAAGGCCGGCGTCGCGTGTCGGGGCTCGCCGATCGACAGCCGGATCGTGGTCAGGCCGGCAGGCGGGGTGAGCCCTTCGAACAGCTTGCGCAATTTTTCGAAAGGGTAGGATTGCAGTCGGTCGAGGTTCGGATTCACGTCAATTGTGTCGGCATATTTCGGGACGTCGGCCGCGGGGGCCGTGGATCGGGGATGTTATCATGGCGCGCTTTCGACAGCCCTGAACCGACCGTTCACCCCCGTTCCGACGTGCGTCTTTCCAAGCTCAAACTCGCCGGTTTCAAGACCTTCGTCGACCCGACCACCGTCCTCACTCCCGGCAACCTCGTCGGTGTCGTCGGGCCGAACGGCTGCGGCAAGTCGAACATCATCGACGCGGTGCGCTGGGTGCTCGGCGAGACGCGCGCGAGCGCGCTGCGCGGCGAGTCGATGCAGGACGTGATCTTCAACGGCTCGACGACGAGAAAACCGGTGTCGCGGGCGAGCGTCGAGCTGGTGTTCGACAACGCCGAAGGGCGCGCAGCGGGGCAGTGGTCGCGCTATGCGGAAATCTCGGTCAAGCGGGTGCTCGACCGCAGCGGCGAATCGACGTATTACCTCAACAACGTCCATGTGCGCCGCAAGGACGTCATCGACCTGTTCCTCGGCACCGGGCTCGGGCCGCGCGCCTACGCGATCATCGAGCAGGGCATGATCTCGCGCATCATCGAAGCACGGCCCGAGGAAATCCGCGGCTTTCTCGAAGAGGCCGCCGGCGTCACCAAATACCGCGAGCGGCGCCGCGAGACCGAAGGCCGGCTGTCCGATGCGCGCGACAACCTCACCCGGCTCGACGACATCCGCATGGAGCTCGGCGAGCGCATCGGCCACCTTGACGCACAGGCCACGATCGCAGCCCGTTTCCGCGCGTTGAGCGCTGCGCATGCCGAGCGCCAGCAGCTGTTGTGGCTGCTCAAGCGCAACGACGCACGCGGCGAGCAGGCGCGGTTGCAAAGCGAACTCCACCAGCTGTCGGCGAAGATGGAATCCGACAGCGCCCGCCTGCAGGAACTCGAAAACGCGGTCGAATCGGGCCGCGCAGCGCATTTTTCGGCATCCGAGGCGACGCACGCGGCACAGAGCGAGCTGGCCGCGATCTGCGCCGAAGTCAGCCGCCTCGAAGCCGAGCTTCGGCACCTCGAGGACGCGCGCAAGCGCCTCGAAGCCCGTCTCCACCAGTTCGCGATCGACGAAGCGCACTGGTGCGCGCGCAGTGAAGCGCTCGACAGCGACCGCGAGCGCTGGAGCGCGCTGCTGGAAAACGCCGCGCTGCGCGCCGAGCAGGCCGAAGCTCGCCATGCCGAAGTCGCCGAGCGCCTGCCCGAGGCCGAGTCGGCCCGCCAGGCGGCGGAGGCGACCGTCGCGGCCGCACGCCGCGAACTCGGCCAGACCGAGCAACAGCTGCGCGTCGGCGAAGCGAACCGGGCAAACGCCGTGCGCGCGCTCGAGGCGCTTGCGCAGCGACGGGCGCGGCTGCTCGGCGACAGCGGCGCGATCGACGGGCCGGATGAGGCGGCGCTCGCACAGCAGGAAGCCCGGCTCGACGCTCTGCGCGACGAGCACGACGCCCGCCAGCAGGATCTCGTGCAGACGCAGTCACGCTTGGCGCAAGCCCAGGCGACGCTGAAAACCGCGCTCGACGGCGAACGTCAGGTGCAGCGCCGGTTGACCGAACTGCGCGCGCGGCGCGACGCGCTGGTACAACTGCAGGCGAAAGTCCAGTCGCAGGGGCAGCTCGGCGACTGGCTGAAGCGCCACGGCCTCGCCGAGCTGGCGCCGCTGTGGCGTGCGCTGCGGGTCGACGCAGGCTGGGAAACTGCGGTCGAGGCGGTGCTGCGCGAACGGCTCGCGGCGCTCACCGGTCATGTCGACGACGCTGCCCGCGCGATGTTCGACGAGGCCCCGCCGGCCGCGTTCGCAGTCGCGTTCGCCGGCGCGGACGCGCCGGTCGCACCGCTCGAGCCCCCTTCGGGCGCGACGGCGCTGATCGACCGCGTGCACCTTGCGGACGCGGCGCTTCGTCCCGCACTGGTGGACTGGTTGCGCGGCTGTTTTGCCGTCGATGCACTCGAACCGTGGCTCGCCCGGCGCGCCGAACTCGCTCCTGGCACCTGCCTCGTCGGTCCGCGCGGGCAGATCCTGACGCGCCATGCGCTCGTCCACTACGCTCCGGACAGCCGCACGCACGGCGTCATGGAACGCCAGCGCGAAATCGACATCCTCGCGGATCGCCAGCGCGAGCTGGAAGCCGAGGCGCAGCAGGCGCACGACGCGCTGCTCGAAGCCGAAGCGATCGCGGCGGACCTGCAGGAGCGCGGCAACGCGCTGCGGCGCGAGCTGCAATCGATGCAGCAGCAGATCCACGCCGAACAGGTCGGGCTGCTGAAGCTGACGCAGGCACGCCAGCGCGCCGAAGAGCGCCGCGCCCAGCTCACGCGTGACCTCGACGACCTGGTGCACCTCGAAGCCGCCGAGCGCCAACAGCTCGAGCGGGCCGAAACCGAACAGGCGCGTTCAGCCGAGCTGGCCGAACTGCAGCGCGAGCGGCTCGACGCCGCGATGGAAGTGCTCGCCGAGCGCGACAACCTGCTGCGCGAGACGCGCGCGCTCGATCAGGCGACAGCTCGGGATCTGCAGGAAGCGCGTTTCTCCGAGCGCGAATGCGCCGGCAAGCTCGATGACATCGCCCGCAACACGACGCTTGCGGCCGGGCAGCTCGACCGCATCGCCACCGAGCTCGACGCCTGCCGGCATGAACTCGACGCGATCGACTGCAGCCGCAGCCGCGAGGCTCTGCAGGAAGCCCTGACGCTGCGCCAGCGCCGCGAAACGGCGCTTTCGGCGCAGCGCGACGCGCTGGAACAGGCCGTTTCGGTGCTCAAGCAGACCGAGGAGCTGCGCCTGCGAACCGAGCGCGAGGCCGCACCCGCGCGCACTCGCATCGCCGAGCTGCGGCTGGGCGTCCAGGCGGCGGAACTTGCCGTGGCGCAGTTCGACGAGCGCCTCGCCGAAGCCCAGGCCGACGAAGCGGCGCTGCACCCGCTGCTGACCGGCGACTTGCGCGAGAGCGCGTTGGTGCGCGAAGTGGCACGGCTCGCGCGCGAGATCGCCGAACTCGGACAGGTCAACCTCGCGGCCCTCGACGAACTGCGCAGCGCGCAGGAGCGCAAAGGTTATCTCGACGCGCAGAACGAGGACCTGAGCCAGGCGATCGTCACACTCGAAGACGCGATCCGCCGCATCGACCGCGAAACGCGCGAGCAGCTGCAGGACACCTACAATACCGTCACGCAGCATTTCGGCACGCTGTTCCCGCAGCTGTTCGGCGGCGGCCAGGCGAGGCTGGTGCTGACCGGCGACGAGATTCTCGACGCCGGCATCCAGATCGTCGCCCAGCCGCCCGGCAAGAAAAACACCTCGATACATCTGCTTTCCGGTGGCGAAAAGGCGCTGACGGCGATTGCGTTGGTATTCTCGATGTTCCAGCTCAACCCGGCGCCTTTCTGCATGCTTGACGAGGTCGATGCACCACTGGACGATACCAACACCGAACGCTATTGCCAGATGGTAAAACGCATGTCATCGCAAACACAGTTCGTTTTCATCAGCCACAGCAAGATCACGATGGAAATCGCGCAGCAGCTGGTCGGCGTGACGATGCAGGAACAGGGCGTTTCACGGGTCGTGGAAGTGGATATCGAAGAGGCGCTGCGCCTGGCCGAGCCGGCGGCAGCGTGACGCACGAACGGGTCCCGGTCTGCCGCACTGGCGGCGGACCGATTCTTTTGTATACAGGATCAACTGGTGACGATTCCCGCTCTGCGGCGGCGAAGCGTTCACAACGGGAATGAAGATGGATAGCGAATTGCAGATCGGATTGGCCGCGCTCGGCATGACGGCAGTCGTGGGCATCATCGCGTACAACAAGTGGCAGGAACGCAAGCATCGGCGCCAGGCGGAGCAGGCGTTCAAGTCCGAGCACCGCGACGTGCTGCTCGAACCGCAGGAGACCTCGCCGCAAGGCGAACGCGTCGAACCCTGGACGACCGAGTTTCCCTCCCCGGATGCGAATCCCGCTCCGGCGGCAATCTCCCATCCGGCAGCGCATGCGCCCGTAGGGCGGGTGACGCCCGGATTGCCACCTGCGATCGATCCGCGCATCGACTGCGTGATCCGCATCGAATCGATCGAACTGCTCCACGCTCCGCGCCTGTGGGCGGCGCAAAGCGAACAGTTGGAGGGGATTTCGAAGCCGGTGCGCTGGTTCGCCTTCGACGACGCCGAAAACCTGTGGCGCCCGCTGACCGCCCATTCCGCCGGCTCGTTCCACTGGTTCTGCGCAGCGATGCAGCTCGTCGACCGGCACGGGCCGATCGGCGAAAACGACTTCATGCATTTTTCAGGCGGCGTGCAGCGTGTCGCGGAGCAGTTCCTCGCGGTGCCGACCGATCTGCCGACGCGCGCCGAAGCGCTGCGCAATGCCGCTGACCTGGACCAGTTCTGCGCCGGCGTCGATGTGCAGATCGGCGTCAATATCGTCAGCCACAACCAGCCTTTCGCCGGCACGAAGATCCGCGCACTGGCCGAAGCGAGCGGCATGACGATCGGTGACGACGGCGCGTTCCACGCCCGCGACGAAAGCGGCCACACGCTGTTCACGCTGGGCAACATGGAGCCTGCGCTCTTTGCCGCCGACGAGATGCGCAACCTGATGACGAACGGCCTGACGTTCGTCATCGACGTGCCGCGCGTTGCCAACGGCGTCGTCGTGTTCGATCACATGATGCAACAGGCGAGCCATATGGCCGATGCGCTGCAGGGCCACGTCGTCGATGACAATCGCGCGCCGTTCGGACCGGACGCGGCGCTGCTGATCCGTTCGCAAATCCAGCAGTTCCAGGCGCAGATGGCCGATTCCGAAGTCCCCGCGGGCAGCCCCCTGGCATTGCGCCTGTTCTCCGCCTGATGTCCGCTTCACCTGAAGACTTCGAGCGCGCCGCGCAGCTGCGGCGGGAGCTCGAAGCGCACGATCACGCGTACTACGTCCTCGACGCGCCGACGGTACCCGATGCGGAATACGACCGCCTGTTCCGCGAACTCGACGCGCTCGAACGCCGGCACCCCGAACTGCTCGAGCCCGATTCGCCGACCCGGCGCGTCGGCGGGGCGCCGGTGCCCGGACTCGTGCCGGTGCGGCACGCGGTGCCGATGCTGTCGATCCGCACCGAGACCGACACCACCAGCGGCGGCGTGATCGCGTTCGACACGCGCGTGCGCAACGCACTCGAACTCGGCCCGGACGCGCCGCCGGTCGAATACCTCGGCGAGCTCAAGTTCGACGGCCTCGCGATCAGCCTGCGCTACGAGAACGGCATGCTGGTGCGCGCCGCCACGCGCGGCGACGGCTACACCGGCGAGGACGTCACGCACAGCGTGCGCACGATCCGGCAGATCCCGTTGCGGCTCGCCGGGCGGCCTCCGGCGCTGATCGAGGTGCGCGGCGAGATCTACATGCGGCGCGATGCGTTCGAACGGCTCAATGCGCGGCAGAGCGAAACCGGCGCCAAGGTGTTCGTCAACCCGCGCAACGCGGCGGCAGGCGCCGTGCGCCAGCTCGACGCGCGCATCGCCGCGCAGCGCCCGCTGTCGTTCTTCGCGTACGGATTCGGCGAGATTGGCGAGAGCGGCGGCTGGAACATGCCGACGACGCAGGGCGCGATGCTCGACGCCCTCGATGCGTTCGGCATCCCGGTATGCGAGCACCGCGTCGTCTCGTCCGGGCCGGACGGGTTGATCGCGTTCCACGACCGCATCGCTGCTGCGCGCGACACTCTCCCTTATGACATCGACGGCGTCGTCTACAAGGTCAATCGCTTCGACCTGCAGCGCCGCCTCGGTTTCGTCACGCGCGAACCGCGCTGGGCGGTCGCGCACAAGTATCCGGCCCAGGAAGAGATCACCGAGCTCGTCGATATCGAGATCCAGGTCGGACGCACCGGCGCGCTGACGCCGGTCGCACGGCTGAAGCCGATTTTTGTCGGCGGCGTCACGGTGACGAACGCGACGCTGCACAACGAAGAGGAAATCCAGCGCAAGGGGCTGCTGATCGGCGACCAGGTCATCGTGCGCCGCGCGGGGGATGTCATTCCGCAGATCGTCGCGCCGGTCGTCGAACGCCGCAACGGCAGCGAACGCCCGTTCGTGATGCCGCAGACCTGCCCGGTGTGCGGCTCGCACGCCGAGAAGCAGCCCGACGAGGCGGTGACGCGCTGCTCGGGCGGGCTTTTCTGCGCGGCGCAACGCAAGCAGGCGCTGCTGCATTTTGCCGGCCGCCGCGCGATGGACATCGAGGGGCTCGGCGACAAGCTCGTCGACCAGCTCGTCGACGGCGGCATCGTCAAAACACCGGCCGACCTGTACCGGCTCGGGCTGGTGAAGCTCGCGAACCTGCCGCGGATGGCGGACAAATCGGCAGCGAACCTGCTCGCGGCGATCGAGAAAAGCCGCCATACGACGCTGGCACGATTCATCTTCGCGCTCGGCATCCGCAACGTCGGCGAGGCGACGGCGAAAGAGCTCGCGCGGCACTTCGGTTCGCTCGACGCGCTGATGGACGCCGATATCGAGCGGCTGCAGCAGGTCCCGGATGTCGGGCCGATCGTCGCGCACAGCATCGCCGGATTTTTCGCCGAAATGCACAACCGCGAAGTCATCGAGCAGTTGCGCGCGGCCGGCGTGCACTGGGACGAGGGCGCACCCGCAGTCGCCGCTGGCGGCGCCGCGAGCGGCAAGACTTTCGTGCTCACCGGAGCGTTGCCGACGATGAGCCGCGACGACGCGAAAGCGCTGATCGAGTCGCAGGGCGGAAAAGTCAGCGGCTCGGTGTCGAAGAAGACCGATTACGTGGTCGCCGGCGCCGAAGCCGGCTCGAAGCTCGCGAAGGCGCAGGAGCTCGGCGTGGCGATCCTCGACGAAGACGGCCTGCGCCGCCTGCTCGAACAGCCCGCCTGACCTGCCCCCATGCCTGCACCGAATCATTCAAAAGGGAGATTCACGACATGAAGAAAGTCACGAAAGCGGTATTTCCGGTAGCCGGCATGGGCACGCGCTTTTTGCCGGCCACGAAGGCGAGCCCGAAGGAGATGCTGCCGATCGTCGACAAGCCGCTGATCCAATACGCGGTCGAGGAAGCCGTCGCGGCCGGGATCACCGACATGATCTTCATCACCGGGCGCACCAAGCGCTCGATCGAGGATCATTTCGACAAGGCCTACGAGCTCGAAACCGAGCTCGAAGCCCGCGGCAAGAAGGAAATGCTCGCGCTGGTGCAGCGCACCGTGCCGAAGGGCGTGAACTGCATCTACATCCGCCAGTCGGAAGCGCTCGGCCTCGGCCACGCGGTGCTGTGCGCCGCACCGGTCATCGGTGACGAAGCGTTCGCGGTGATCCTCGCCGACGACCTGCTCGACAACCCGGACTCGGCCTCGATCATGGAGCAGATGGTCGGCGTCTATAACTACAACCGCTGTTCGGTGCTCGGCACGATGAACGTGCCGCGTGAAGAGACGCGCCAGTACGGCATCGTCAGCACCGAAGCGCAGCAGGGTGACGTGCAGCGGGTGACCGGGATCATCGAGAAACCCAAGCCCGAAGATGCTCCGACGACGCAAGCGGTCGTCGGTCGCTACATCCTGACGCCGCGCATCTTCGACCACATCCGCGCGCTGCAGCCAGGGGCGGGGGGCGAGTATCAGCTGACCGACGCGATCGCCGCGTTGCTGAAGGACGAGGCAGTGTTGTCGTACCAGTTCAAGGGCGTGCGCTACGACTGCGGCTCGAAGCTCGGCTACCTGAAGGCGACCATCGAACTCGGCCTGCGCCATCCCGAGATCGGCGAAGAGTTTGCGGCGTATCTGGCCGAACGGAGCTGAATCCGGTTTCGGACCCGGTAGGGACCCGACGAAGTAGTGAAAAAAAGCGCTGCCGAAGCAGCGCTTTTTTGTCGTTCGACGGTCTCCCGCGCCGCGGGATGCGCGTCAGGCGTTTTCGGCTTTTGCCGCGCGTTTGCGCTCGTTCTCGGTCAGGTAACGCTTGCGCAGCCGGATCGACTTCGGCGTGATCTCGACGAGCTCGTCGTCGGCGATGAATTCGATCGCCGACTCGAGCGTCAGCTGGATCGGCGGGATCAGCCGCACCGCTTCGTCGGTGCCCGACGAGCGCACGTTGGTGAGCTGCTTGCCCTTGATCGGGTTGACGACGAGATCGTTGTCGCGCGAATGGATGCCGATGATGATGCCTTCGTACACCGGGTCGTTGTGCGTGAGGAACATCCGACCGCGATCCTGCAGCTTCCACAGCGCGTAGGCGACCGCGTGGCCGTTGTCCTGCGAGATCAGCACACCGTTGCGCCGCTCGCCCATCGCCCCCGCCATCGGGCCATAGTCGTCGAACACGTGGCTCGCCAGGCCCGTGCCGCGCGTCAGCGTCAGGAACTCGCCCTGGAAGCCGATCAGCCCGCGGGCAGGGATGCGGTATTCGAGGCGGGCGCGGCCTTTGCCGTCGGACTGCATGTCCTGCAGCTCGCCGCGGCGCCGGCCGAGTTCTTCCATGACGCCGCCCTGGTGGTCTTCCTCGACGTCGACGGTGAGCAGCTCGTACGGCTCGCACTTGACGCCGTCGATCTCGCGGAACACCACGCGCGGCCGGCCGACCGCGAGTTCGAAGCCTTCGCGGCGCATGTTCTCGAGCAGGATCGTCAGATGCAGTTCGCCGCGGCCCGAAACCAGGAACACGTCCGAGTCGTTGGTGTATTCGACACGCAGCGCGACGTTCTTCAGCAGCTCGCGTTCGAGCCGCTCGCGGATCTGGCGGCTCGTGACAAACTTGCCTTCGCGCCCGGCCAAGGGCGACGAGTTGACCATGAAGTTCATCGTCAGCGTCGGTTCATCGACCGCGATCGGCTTCATGCCTTCGAGTTTCTCGGGATCGCACAGCGTGACGCCGATATTGACCTGGTCGACGCCCGACACCAGCACGATGTCGCCGGCTTCGGCCGATTCCGCCTGGGTGCGCTCGAGGCCCTTGAACGTCAGCACCTGGCCGATCTTGGCCTTGCCGCGGTTCTCGTCGCCGTACATCACGACGACTTCCTGGTTCGGACGGATGCGACCGCGCTTGATGCGGCCGATGCCAAGTTGGCCGATATACGTCGAATAGTCGAGCGAACAGACCTGCAACTGCAGCGGACCGTCGGAATCGACTTCGGGCTGCGGCACGTGCTCGAGGATCGCTTCGTACAGCGGCGTCATGTCGGTGCCCGGCTTGGCGGCGTCGAGCATCGCGTAGCCGTTGAGCGCCGAAGCGTACACCACGGGAAAGTCGAGCTGCTCTTCGGTCGCGCCGAGCTTGTCGAACAGGTCGAAGGTGTGGTTGATGACCCAGTCCGGGCGGCTGCCCGGACGGTCGATCTTGTTGATCACGACGATCGGCTTCAGGCCGAGCGCAAGCGCCTTGCGCGTGACGAAGCGCGTCTGCGGCATCGGGCCTTCGACCGCGTCGACGAGCAGCAGCACCCCATCGACCATCGACAGCACGCGCTCGACTTCGCCGCCGAAGTCGGCGTGCCCCGGCGTATCGACGATGTTGATGTGGGTGTCGCCGTACTGGATGGCGCAGTTCTTCGACAGGATCGTGATGCCGCGCTCCTTCTCCAGATCGTTCGAGTCCATCACCCGTTCGGAAACCTGCTGGTTCTCGCGGAAGGTGCCGGACTGGCGCAGGAGCTGGTCGACGAGCGTCGTCTTGCCGTGGTCGACGTGGGCGATGATGGCGATGTTGCGGATGGAGCGGGACATTGGGGTCCAGAAGTCTTTGAAAAGTTTTTAATTTTAGCACGGCCACCGCATTGCAGCATCGCGCCCTTCACCCTTTTCGTGCAGGGCAGCGAGCGGAGGGGGGGGCGGGGCTCATGCTAGAATCGGCGCCGTTTTTCTGGAGACCGACCCGATGCTCGCAATCATTGGCGGTAGCGGACTCACGCAGCTTTCGACGCTCGAGATCGCCCGCCGCGAAGTGGTACGCACCCCTTACGGAGAACCGTCCGGCGCGCTGACGTTCGGCCGCCTGCGCGAACGCCCGGTGGTCTTTCTCGCGCGCCACGGCTATGGACACACGATCCCGCCGCATCTGGTCAATTACCGCGCAAACCTGTGGGCGCTGAAGCATGCCAAGGCGACCGGCGTCATCTCGGTGGCCTCGGTGGGCGGCATCCGCGACGATTTCGGCCCGGGCGCGCTGGTCGTGCCTCACCAGATCATCGACTACACGTGGGGACGCAAGAGCACGTTTTTCGAAGGTGGCGACGAGGGCGTGCATCACATCGATTTCACCCATCCGTACGACGAACCGTTGCGCCAGCGGATTCTCGCCGCCGGCATGGCGACGGGGGAACACATCGTCAATGGCGGCGTGTACGCCGCGACGCAGGGGCCGCGCCTCGAGACAGCCGCGGAGGTCAACCGGCTCGAGCGCGATGGCGCCGAACTCGTCGGCATGACCGGGATGCCTGAAGCCGCGCTCGCGCGCGAAATCGGGCTGCCCTATGCCGCGATCAATGTCATCGCGAACTACGCCGCCGGGCGCGGCGCGAGCGAGAAAGGCATCCTCTTCGACAGCATCGAAGTGGTGCTGCAGGATGCGATGGTGCGCGTGCGACGGGTCCTCGAGGAAGTCTGCAAGTCCTGACGATAGCAAGTGGCCGTCCGGGCGTATCGACATCATCCGGACTACCAGTAGAACGTCAGCGATCGCTGTCCGGTGCGCGCCACGGTGGCGTTCCGGGTTTGGTCGCGACCGTTCGCCATCGCGGTGACGCGGTAGTTGCCGGGGGGCAGTTTTGCCAGCATGAGCGGGCCGTCCGCTCTCGCTTCGAGAACCTTGCGACCCGTCGAATCGGCGATCGCGACGTTGATGTCGGCAAGATAATCACCTGATTTCTCGGCGAAAACGAGTTTGAGGTTGAAGTCCTGTGCAGAGGCGAGGAGTTGGTTGCGCTCTTCCTCGCCGACACCGCCGGTCAGGTAGCGCACGCCCTCGAACTCCCGCACGTCGAGTGGCGCACCGGCTTCCTGCGCCATTGCGGCGCCGCCCCACAACCCGGAGGCGAGAACCAGCAGACCTGCGGCAATGTTGTGTCTGTTCATCGGAATACCTCCTGTGGTGGAAATCGCCTTTCATGCGACTGGTCGACCGAAAGCGAGTTCCGGTCGCCGCGCGTGCTAATTCGCACGTGCGGCGTCGCCCGCAGCTTTCCACGCTCACGGCCGCTGGTACGTGCCGACAAGTTCCGCCTGCCCAAGAATATGGCCCTGCATCGCATGTTCCAGTTCGGCTTTCGTCGGAGCGCCAAGGGGGGCGAGGACGACGTCCAAGGCGTAGAGCTTGTGGAAGTAGCGGTGACGGCCGATCGGCGGGCAAGGGCCGCCATAGCCGGTGCGCTTCCAGTCGTTCGTTCCTTCGCGCGTGCCGGGCGGCAGATCGGCCATCACGACGGCTTCGGGCAGACCGGCCGTCGTCGGCGGGATGTTGTACAGCACCCAGTGCACCCACGTCCGCTGGGGAGCCGCCGGATCGGGGGCATCGGGGTCATCGACGATCAGCGCCAGGCTGCGAGTGTTTTCCGGAACGCCGGACCAGCCCAGGGGAGGGGACACGTCACGGTCGTCGCACGTGTAGCTTGCGGGAATCGCGCCGCCGTGGGCAAACGCCGTGGAACTCAGAGTCAGGCTCATGTTCGTTGCTCCGGTTGTCGATTACGGGGACGGGCTTTGCGCCTCGCGCGCCAGGGTTGATGCGATGCGTCGGGAGATGGGGGTGCCGATCGCTGTTGCCCACGGCGGCCCGCGTCGCTGCATTCCATGAGAGAACCTGCGGTTCGCCGATGGTCTTACTGTAGACCGTCGCCCGAGTCCCGCCTGCCGGAGCGGGCATTGCCGCCGCTGCCGGCAGCGAATTCTTCGCGCGTCAGTGCCTCGCGCCGAACTTTGCGGCAGCGGGCGTGCGCTCCGGATTCGTGATATTACTCACGCCGGGCTGCAGGCGTGGCTGTCCCCGCTCAGGCCCGGACAACTGCTCGAGGATCTGGGGGAACTGGAATGGGAACTGCTGCGAATGAGTTGAACGCGCTGGGTATCGCGACACCCGCTGCGGGCGCGAACATCCCGCCGCTCGACGTCGCCCGCCTGCGCGCCGACTTCCCGATCCTCGCCCGCGAGGTCAATGGCCGGCCGCTCGTCTATCTCGACAATGCGGCGACGAGCCAGAAACCGCGTTGCGTGATCGACGCGCAAGCGCATTACTACGCCCAACTCAACGCGAACGTGCATCGCGGCGTGCATCGCCTGAGCCAGGAGGCGACCGACGCTTTCGAGGCCGCTCGCGACACCGTGCAGCGCTTCATGAACGCCGCGCGACGCGAGGAGATCATCTTCGTGCGCGGCACGACCGAAGCCATCAACCTCGTCGCGAGCAGTTTCGGCGGACGTTTCCGCCCGGGCGACGAGATCCTCATCACCGCGATGGAGCACCACTCGAACATCGTGCCGTGGCAACTCGCGTGCGAGCGGAGCGGCGCGGTGCTGAAAGTCGCGCCGGTCAATGACGAGGGTGAACTGCTTGTCGCGGAGTTCGAGCGCCTGCTCGGGAACCGCACGCGGATCGTCGCGCTGGCGCATGTATCGAACGCGCTCGGCACGATCACCCCGGTGCGCGAGCTCATTGGCAGGGCGCACGCGCGCGGCGTGCCGGTGCTGCTCGACGGCGCCCAGGCGGTGCCGCACGTCGCCGTCGACGTGCAGGCCCTCGACTGCGATTTCTATGCGTTCTCGGCACACAAGCTCTATGGTCCGACCGGCATCGGCGTGCTGTACGGCAAGGCTGCGCTGCTCGACGTGATGCCGCCGTGGCAGGGCGGGGGCGACATGATCCGGCAGGTGAGCTTTGCGGGCACCACTTACAGCGAGCTGCCGTACAAGTTCGAAGCAGGCACGCCGGACATCGCCGGCGCGATCGCGCTCGGGGCGGCGATCCGCTACGTCGAGGAAACCGGAATCGACGCGATCGCGGCGCACGAACAGGCGCTGCTCGAGCACGCCACCCGGCAGGCGCGCGCGACGCCCGGACTGCGCCTGGTCGGTGCCGCGCGCAACAAGGCGGCGATCCTGTCGTTCGTGTTCGACGACATCCACGCACACGATGTCGGCACGATCCTCGACCATGAAGGGGTGGCGGTCCGCACCGGGCACCACTGCGCGATGCCGCTGATGGAACGCTTCGGCTTGCCGTCGACGGTGCGCGCGTCGTTCGCGATGTACAACACGCACGACGAAGTCGACGCGCTGTTTGCCGCATTGCGCCGCGTGCGGGAGGTGTTCGATGGGTGATCTGCGCGACCGGTACCGGGAAGCGATGCTCGATCGCGGGCGGCGTCCGCGCAATTTCGTTCGGCTGCCGGACGCAGACCGGCACGCCGAAAGCTGCAACCCCTGTCCGGCAACAACATCAGGCTGCAACTGAAAACGCGCGCTCGCCGCGGAACTTCCCGCCCCGCATCGCCCGGATCCCGTGCCCTTCGTCGCCCCACGGCAGGGGATGGTCCGCGGCAGTTAGTCCGGGTATCCTCGCCCCGTCCTTCCGTTTCCCTTGCAGGAGATCACAGTGCCAGGCTTGTTGCGCCATCCGGACCCGGACGGGTTGCTCGAATATTCGGTGGTCTATACCGACCGCTCGCTCAATCACATGTCGCGGGCCTTCCAGGGTGTCATGAACGACATCTCGCGCATGCTCAAGGAAGTCTACAACGCGAAATCCGCGATCGTCGTCCCCGGCAGCGGCACGTTCGGCATGGAAGCCGTCGCCCGCCAGTTCGCCACCGACCGCAAGTGCCTCGTCATCCGCAACGGCTGGTTCAGCTATCGCTGGACGCAGATCTTCGACATGGGGAACATCCCGGCCGAATCCATCGTCCTGAAGGCGCGCCCGGTCGAGGACGGGCCGCAGGCCGCGTTTGCACCGGCTCCGGTCGAGGAAGTCGTCCGGACGATACGCGAGCAAAAGCCCGACGTCGTCTTCGCTCCGCACGTCGAGACCTCCAGCGGCATGATGCTGCCCGACGCCTACCTGCGCGCGGTCGCCGACGCGGTGCATTCGGTCGGCGGCCTGTTCGTGCTCGACTGCATCGCGTCCGGCACGATCTGGGTCGACATGCAGGCTCTGGGCATCGACGTCCTGATCAGCGCGCCGCAAAAAGGCTGGAGCGGTTCGCCGTGCTGTGCGCTCGTGATGCTGGGCGAAGGCGCCCGCGCGAAAATCGAGTCCACGACGAGCACGAGCTTTGCGTGTGACCTGCGCAAGTGGCTGCAGATCATGGAGGCCTACGAGAGCGGCGGCCACATGTACCACGCGACGATGCCGACCGACGCGCTGACGACGCTGCGCGACGTGATGAAGGAAACCCGCGACTACGGTTTCGACAAGGTGCGCCGTGAACAGCAGGAACTGGGCGACAGCGTGCGGGCGCTGCTGGCACGCAAAGGTTTCAAAAGCGTCGCTGCGGAAGGGTTCCAGGCGCCCGGCGTGGTCGTTAGCTACACCAGCGACCCCGAAATCCAGTCCGGCCGGGCCTTGTCCGCACAGGGCCTGCAGATCGCCGCGGGCGTCCCGCTGCAGTGCGACGAACCGGCGGATTTCCGGACGTTCCGCATCGGTCTCTTTGGCCTGGACAAGCTCCACGACGTCGAGCGCACCGTCCGCTACCTCGACGAAGCGCTGAACCGCGCCGGCTGACCGGCCTCGGCCCCGACGGCACGCTGGTCGTGCCGTCGTGGGGGACCTGCAGCGACGACGAACCCAGCGATCCGGGTGACTGCGCCGACAGTTTGGCGGACACGCGCGCCCGAGATGTCAGGACGAGCCGTCCTCCGGCTTCTTCGCTTCCTCGGCGGGCTCCAGATCCCAGTCGCCGTAGGTGTACCAGTCGTCGCCGAGCATCTCCGCAGGGTGCATCGTCCGCCCCGAGCCGTTGCCGCACGCGAGCGAATCCGTCGGGCAATACTTGTCGCAACCCCAGCAGATGCGTTCGGGATGTTTGGGATGCAGCGGGAACTTCTTTGCCATTCTCGGGGTGACAGGACGGGCAGGGCGGGATGTGGTGAGCAAGATACTCGGCCGAGCGGACAAGTACTTGAGTGACGTCAAGAAAGGCGGCCCCGGCGGCCCGCCGGCGCCCCAGCCAGTCCGCCCCGCCGTGACTTTGTGCCGTTCAAACTCGATTGCAGCTATGTACTATTCATCCCGTTTCTACAAAAAATGATGTCCGACGGGTGAGCGATTCATCCTGATGGCGTGCCGGGGTGCGTGCAGGAATGGGTCGACGTCACTACAGAAGAAAGAACGAGGGTCTCGTCGACATCGCGGTACGGTCGGACTGGAAGGTCTCCGCAGGACTCGCCGCGGCGAGCGTTTTCGGGGGCGCCGTGCTCGTTCCGGCGTTCCTCGGCGCCAGTCCGACCCTTCGCCCCATCGGCACGGTGTTCACCCAGCTCGCCTGGCTGCTCGCCTTCGTCTTCGCGTTCATCGCGGTCATCCGCTTCGTCAAGCAGGCGCCGGCGGCGGGCGCGGCCACCCCGTTACAGCGCTCGACAAGCAGGCCGCGCAGTGCCGGCGCAGAGCGCCCATACGCCACGAGGCGCAAACCCACCGAGCCCGACCCGACGGCAGCGGCGCCTTCTTCGCAGGACGACGCCTGGATCCCGTCCGTCGCCTCCGGCGCGCCACTTCGTCCGCCGCGCCCCGACGCCTGGTCGCTCGACGTCCTCGACCGCGTCGAATGGAAGCGCTTCGAGGACCTCTGCTGCGCCTTCTACCGCGAGAAAGGCATCCGCGCCGAAACCACCCGCCTCGGCGCCGACGGCGGCATCGACATCCACCTCTTCCAGGACGACACCGACCCCACCCGCGCCACCGCCATCGTCCAGTGCAAGGCCTGGAACAAGCCGGTCGGCGTCAAGGAAGTGCGCGAACTGCGCGGCGTGATGGCCCACGAGAAGGTCGAAAAGGCCTTCTTCATGGCCCCCAACGGTTACACCGATGACGCCCGCGCCTTCGCCACCGAAAACCACATCACCCTGCTCGACGGCAAGCTCTTCCTCGCCATGCTGCAGCGCCTGCCGGAGGACGCGAGCAAGCGGCTGCTGGAGTTTGCGACGGTAGGGGACTGGACGACGCCGACGTGTCCGAGCTGCGGCGATCGGATGACTGCGCGGGATAACAAGCGGGGGGCGTTTTGGGGGTGTGTCACTTACCCGAAGTGCAAAGGCAAGCTGCCGATGCGCGCGTCCGCAAGACCATGACTGGAGCGAGCGCATGACGATGTCTCCTGTCCGAGCATCCTTCGTCCTTGCGGGGCTGGTGGCAATCGTGTCTGCCGGCATGCCGGCTCCATCGGCGGCCCAGGCAATCTATCGATGCGAACAGGGCGGCAAGGTCACCTATACGGACACTCCTTGCGAGAAGCCTGTTATCCAAGAGGTCGGCGGCGCAGTCCCGAATTCGGCCCCTCGGACGCAGAAAGTGGTCGGCGGCGGCTATACGAGCCCGTATGGTCCGTGGAGCGGCCAGACGCAATTTCAGATCATGAACAGCAACATGCTGCAATCGGAGGGCACCCACTTCATTGCGTTTACCGAGCTCATGATCGCCGAGGACGGAAAGGTAACAGGTGGGAGCGCAGAGAACAGCTGTCGGTTGCTCGGCCTGGCTTCACCGGGTTACACCCCGACGATGCTGAACCTCGATGTGACCCTGTCGAACTGTCCCGCCAAGCTTTTCAACCGCCGATACCACGGAACGCTGATCATGAACGCAAAGCAGCGGACAGCCCAGTTGTACATTCGGGCGCTTCAAATTGGCATTGGGCAGGCGGTGAATGCCGATATCAAGGCGACACTTGCTCGATGACGAACGAGAGGGAGAGGTAGCCGTTCGATGCCCGATGACGTAGCTTTCGAAAACGTTGCGAATGACATGCCGGAGCGCAGTCAGGCGGGCGTCTGCTTTGGTCAGGAGGCAATGCAATGCGGGTCCCGCATATCCACGATAGGCACGGCCGTCGAGCTTGGGGTCGGGTGCGCAGTTCGAAACCACACAACGAAAGATGAGAGGGGAGCGGCTGCTTGGCAGGAAATCGGCCGAAACGGACGTTCGAGGTGATCCAACCAAATGACCGGTTTCTCGAAGTTTGCGGTCGGTGACAACTCAAATGGTCCAAACGGCCGCTATCTACGGCTTGGCACAGGTAAAAATGCAGTACCTTGGTTCCTTCCAGGGTTCCCCGTATTTCGACTGTATCTCCGCTTCGGGCATGATTTCGTCGAAACGAGTTATTAGGAAACCGGCACCGATGGCGCTGTTGATATATGACGACAGCGGTCTGTGGTGGTAGGGAACCCCGGATATGGCGTTGTCTGGGTCTTTGGTGATAGTAAAATCTATGTTTTTTGCCATGGGCCTCATGTACTCATATTCATCCCCAAACAGTCCTTTGTAGCCGTTGTAAAAGCATGGGTGCGGGAGGGAGAAGATGAAGTGGCCTCCGGGAGCTAAATGCCGGCAAGTCGATGCAAAAAAGTTGGTCAGGTCATCGATTACATGCACAACCATGTGGCTGTAGGCAAGATCGAACGGGATATCGAAAGGAAGTTCAAAGGATGTGCAGTTAAGGAGCCGCACATTGCAGCCACGCAGAACTTCGCTAGCAACCGAGAACGTCCCGTTTGATGGTTCGATGGCAGTCAGGTTGCACCTGAGTCCGGCGATTGCCTTAGCCATATGACCTGTACCAGCCCCCACCTCAAGCACTGACGATGGCCGAAAGCCGATGACCCTCGCTGAAATGAGTGGCTTGAAAACTTCGTTGAACGTCAAATCAAGGCCTGATTCGATTTGATATCGCCTAAGCTCGGCGGAATTACACCAGCGCGTCGGCATTGGCAGGTCCCTTTTCGGAAAGAGCCTTTGACTTACGGATTATGTCCTTCGCCATGGCGACTATCTGAGGTCCCGAGTTGTTATCGAAAATCGTGATTTCGTGGTCGGGGTGACTGCCACGGGCAATTGCCAACCGCTCGGCGCCGCTCCGCTGACCGTTGACTAAGGTAAACCTGGCTTCCGGCGGCTGCGACTCTTGGGTAACAAAAAATTTGACGCCAGCCTGCTCCAGTGGATTCTTTATTCAGGTGCGACCGGAAGAGGGGTGATGATCTCCAACAAGGTCCCCCGACGAGCCATGTCCCCGATGTCATTGGCGATCGGTTCGGACTTTCTTAGCCAAGCCACTCGATTGCTGACAATAGTGACCGAGCTGCCGGAGTCTATGAATTTCTGCATGAATCGCAGAGTGTCCTGTTCCGTTTTGTCTATCTCAACATCGGGCAGATACTTGACGCCCTTTTTTGCGATAAGGACGATGACGCCGATGACTTCTGCAATGACACTACCAAGCAACCAGTCGAGGTAGGGAAGGCTTGGAGCAGGCGTTCCCTGCGCCCTCGGCCACCAAGTGAAAGCAACGGCAACGAGACACATAGCTGCTGTAATGCCGAAAATGCCGAGGAAAACGTAAATAACGTGCTTAAGGATTTTTTGCATATTCTGATCAGGAAAATAACGCTTCGCCAACGACTGCTAAGAATCATGCAGCGGTTTCACTATGACATGAGGGCTTTCCTGCCATACATCCGCATAAACTGCGCGGCCATCCTTGACCCAGCTGCGGGCAATTCAGCAGCATTAACAGTCGCGATAGGCCATCGAAGCGTCTTGCGCTTCGGCGCGGGCACCACAACGCGTCCGGGGTTTGTAAGCAACGCGAGCCGATCGGCTTGATGCATTGTCGTTGTCAAATGAACTGCCTCGTACGCGCCAGCAATCTCGAAGACCTTGCGTGCTAGGTATGTGAAATCTCGAAATGCATCCGCATAGAAATCAGCCACCCCCAGCCCTGGATTGGCGGTCCCGCGGCCCGACTCAGGGAACGTCCACACACCTGCGGAAACGTGGCCGTCGACGTGAATCTCGGTCGCCCAGCCAGCGCCGCCCCGCTCCGTCGTAGACGCCAGCCCGTCAAACACCAGTGACGGCCACCAACTCATCTTGAACCCGTGCCACCATCCATCGTCTGATCCGGGGCCGCCACCTCCGCGCATGGCTTCTCGCAATTTTTCGCTCGAAATGTCGACTTCGACTTCGGTCGCTGGCCAAGCCTGCCAAATCAGCGCAGGTTTCGCATTGAGGTCATAGTCTTCCAAGAAATTGGCGCGCTTTCGGTCAAATGCACGCTCGAGGGCCTCGTCAAGCGCGGCGCGCTCAGCTGTCTCCATCGTTTCCCTCCATCCAGATGCAAGCTTTCAACGTGAGCGCGCCTTACTGCGCATTCTTGATGAACAATTCCCAATAGAACTCAGCCGCACCTTCTTGCGAGAGGTGCTTGTCACGTCCGCCACCGGTCCACCCCATCCCCATCGACTTCAAGTACAACGACTGCTCGTTCGCTTCCACGTTTAACATTTCGTTGAATGACCCGTGGTTGGCCGATGCATCGTACGAGAATGCGATGCCGTTGCTGCGGCTCAGGCCTTCCTGTCGCACGGAACATTCGGCAATCTTCTTGCCACCCCGATAGAGAATTGCAGCCATCCGTCTCGAGTCGATGCGCTCGAACGTACCAGTCACCTCAGAGTTGCGTTCGCCGATAGCCTCGACCGAGCCTTCGAAAAACTTGCAGATGAAATCGAACGTCGAGCGCAAGAAGTCATCGCGGTCCTTCTCGGTGAACTCCTTCTTCAGGCGAAGGTTGCTCGAGCGCGGTTTGGCAGCCTGAACGTCAGCCGATTGAGCAGGAGCAGCGAGGGTTCTAGCGGCAACACGAGCTGGAGTACCCCGAGCGCCGAATGCTTCGACTGCCTTTGCAACCTCCCTTGCAACATCAGCCAGCGCCTCGTCCCTATCGGGCCATGACGTGATTGGCTTGCCATCGCGTGGCGCGGCCATCAGCTTTCCGAACGGTGCATCATGCCAAATACAATAGCGAAGAATGACCGGAATGATCCGAGCCTGACCAGCCTCATGCCGCTCCATCGCCCTCATCATCTCACGTGAGTAGCAATACCATGAGCTAATGAAGTCCGAACTCACGAGGAGCAAGATGATGTCCGCGGTATCGAGTTTGCTGAAGATTGCCTCGTCGAGCTCGTCGCCAGCGACGATGCGCCGGTCGTGCCAGGCGTCGATCAAGCCTTGGTTTTTCAATAGGGCAAGGTGTGACTCAAGCTGGTCGCGGAGCGCCTCATCTTTGTGGCTGTACGAGAAGAAAACACTTGCCATCTGGTGCCTCAACTAAGTTTGTTTCGCATTGTCGGTCTTTCCGAGGGTCAAGCGAGCAGGAGCTGTATAGCCGACCTCGCTAGCCGTCTCCCGGTAGGAGATGGTACGCGATGAGCATTCCCACGCATAGCGACCGTTTGCCGCGCGGCCAAGAACAGACTCCAATCAACAGAGAGGAGTCGGTCATGGAATCCTGCGAACATCGGGAGCCTGGGAACAAGCGAACGCTGGTTGCCAGAACACGCCACGGAAGGCGAACGACATCTGCCCATTGATTTTCCCTGTTCAGTTCGAACTGCCTGAACCAGCGCGCTATCGGCTGCAATTCTCGCCATCCGTTTCCCCCGGGCAGTATGCGAGAATCGTTGAACTCTGAGTCTTGGCGGCTGGCTCCTATGGTATACAGCATCCAATGCGAAAAGCGTAGGCGACGGACGCTGATCTACGAGCGAACGAAAAACCTGAGCGCCGTTCAGTTGCTGCTGCAAACATGCTGGTGGCTAATTCCTTGTCGTGCATTTGACATGAAGAATATCAGCGCCAGTGCGAAATAGACTACTTGATATCGACATGAGGAAAGAATGACGTATCGCATTGACGACCTTGAGATACCGCAAGCCGACCCTTTTCGCTACGACGCATTGGAGCGCCGGCCTGTGGTCGAATTTCTCACCGGACTCATCAAACGTCTTAACGGGCCGTTCGTGTTGGCCCTCGACTCACCTTGGGGGTCGGGGAAAACAACTCTCGTACGGATGTTGATGGAAGAGCTCAAGGTCAAGGGGTTCCAGTGCACATACTTCAATGCATGGAAGGTCGACTACGTCACGGATCCGCTCGTGGCATTAGTATCGTCGATCGACCGCATTTGTCTCGGTGCGGAAGAAGCAAGCGCCAATTTTAAGGAGCGCCTGAAGACCGTTAAGCGGGTTACAAACTTGGTGGCAAAGCGAGCTGTAATTGCTGGCGCCAAAGCGCTGACCTTGGGAGCACTTGACGTCAAAGAGGAGATTGAGGCAGTCGCTTCAGAGTTAGCTGGCGACGCGGTCGGTGACGTAGTCGATGCGTTCAACCGGGAAAGCGAACTGCTTGAGAAATTTCGGGCTGAATTAGCTGCCGCAGTTGAACAACTCCCATTGGCTGACAAGGAGCCGCACCTCGTTTTCTTCATTGACGAGTTGGACCGATGCCGCCCGACCTTTGCTATCGAACTCCTCGAACGGATCAAACATCTATTCGACATTCCGAACATTATTTTTGTGCTATCAATCGACAAGCAGCAGATGGAGGCCAGCACCGGCGCGGTCTACGGGGAAACGATCAACGCAACGGAATACCTTCGCCGATTCATCGACTTGGAATACGGTCTTCCAACCGTGAACTCCAAACGCTACACTGAAAACCTACTGAAGCGTTTTGGCCTCGATCCGGTATTCGCGGAGCGGAAGGAATCAGAGGTCGCTTACGATAAGAAAAACTTTGTTGAGTTCTTCACGCTTCTTGCAAATGCGATGGGCCTGTCGCTCCGTGCACGAGAGCGATGTATCACGCGATTGCGGGTCGTCATGGACCAAACGCCTGCGAACCACTATCTCGACCCGATTTTGGTCGCTCTGCTGATCGTCTTGCGGTCCAACAAAGCTGAGCTCTTTAACCGTGTAATCCGCGGGGAGGCGCCAGCGGAAACGGTGATGGAGTTCTTAGCCTCATTGCCAGGGGGCGACGAACTCAAGACAGGTCGCGCCGCAGTAGCGATTCACGCCTTTTTGTTGGCCGCTGACAGTAATCACGAGAGAGTTCGAGAGCGGGAATCCCAACTCCGTCAGGATGCGGAGGACGGCAAGCTCCCTGAGACCCTGAGCCGGCGGGCTGCTGATATCCTAAGGCTGAAACAGAGCATTACGGGAGGTATGCGGCTCGAAATTAGCCTTAGCGTAATTGCTGGAAAAATTGATTTGGCAGGCATGGTGCGCGAGTAGTCGCTCGACTATTGAGTACGTCGCAGATCAAGGCCGCGGTATTCGTATCGTCAATTGCACCTGACCGACGAGTGGCGCGGTGCCAACTTCCGCTTTGGGTCAGGATATGCCAGTCGGACTGAATGAAAAGCTGCTTCTCAACATCGAGCGCAATGGACGGCCGCAGTCGAGCGGGCTGCAGCCGTTCGGCCCGCGGCATCCGACCGTCCGCTCCGGCCGAGATGCGGCCGTCCTCTCGCTTGCCTGCTTAGCATGACGAGCTGCTAACCACGCAGCACAGAGTAGCGGTTGAACAGCGGCAGCGGAATCGGTTCGTTCATTCGCCAGGTGATCGACATGGGCCGATCCCCGGTCGGTTCATCATCCAGCGTGGCGGCGCCCATTGCCGTGAAGGGATCAGCCGCGGTCTCTCGGACGAACAGGAGGAACCGCCACCCGTTCGCTGGGCTTTCGGCGTAGCGTTTGCCCGCCATGGTGTGCGGGCCGGCCGAGTTCTGGGTTTGCCAGTGGAAGAGCGTCGGGCTGATTGCGTAGTCGTGGTAGGCGATCCGTTCGTGGAAGCCTTCGCGCTTGTCCAGGGTGACGAGCAGAAGCTCGATCTTTTCCGCGGGGAGCGGGATCACGCCTGACTGCGATGGCGGGCGTCGGTCCGGGTTGAGCCAACCAATAGCTGTCAGGATCTCGGCGCGGCTATAGGCGCCGTGCAGCACCAGCGGCCATTGGTCGGGCATGCCTGCGCATGGCCTGTCGTCGAGATCGTTGCGTTCTTCGAGGCAGTCGACGAGTTCGGCCAGTTCCTTGCGCAGCAGCGGCGTACGGTCGAGGCGGGCGAGGAATTGCGGGCCGTCCATCAGGTCGCTGCGGTTAGCATAGAGCTGGTAGGCGAGCATCTGCACGATCCGCTGCTGAGTGGAGTCGAGCGTCGGCCAGCACGCTGCGCCCTGGTCGGCGACGAGGCGCATGACGTTCAGGCGCCGCGGGTCGTTGACGTGAATGAGCGCGCCGATGCGCTTTGTCAGGTATTCCTCGTCATCGCCAAGTGCGCTTGCTTCCAGTCCGGCGGAGCGGCGCAGGGCGGTCCAGCACCGGTTTCGGTACACGTCCTCGAGTTCGACGCACTGGTCGTTGAGAAAGTGGTTCAGCCGAATCTCCGCGGGATTGCGTGCGATGGCGTAGGCGCGCAGCTCGCCGGTGAGTCGTGGCCAAGTCTGGTTCGCGATGTGCCGCAGCGATTCGAGGACGCGCTGACGCGCAACGCGATCGAACTGGATGTGGACGCCCGGCGGCAGGGCGGTGAAGCCGTCGTCGATTTCCTCGGTGAGCTGCCGCCGGGTGAGCCCCGTTATGGATTGGTACAGACGGTCGAAGCGGAAATCGCCGCGCACGCGACCGACGAAATCGAGCACGAGGCAGCTGTCCTTGCCATCGGCAAGGCGCAGCCCGCGGCCGAGCTGCTGCTGGAATACCACGGCGCTCTGCGTTGGGCGCAGGAAGAGCAAGGTGTTCGCCTCGGGGATGTCGACGCCTTCGTTGTAGAGGTCGCAGGTGCAGATGATCTGCACTTCGCCGGCGGCGAGTCTTGCCGGGGCGGTGTCGCGATCGGCTCGTGCGGTCTGGCTGGTGATCGCGAAGGCTTTCCAGCCGACGGCGCAGAATGCGGCAGCCATGAAGTTGGCGTGCGCGATGTCCACGCAGAACGCGATCGCCTTCATGGCGCCGGGATGGGCGACGTAGTGGTCGACCGCGTTGCAGACGAGTCGCGCGCGAACGTGGTCGCCGGTGAGGATCTGGCTCAGTCGGGCCAGTTCGGCCGCCGTGTTGCCCCAGGGCACTGCGCGGAAGTCGCTGTCATCCTGCGTCGCGTAGTACTCGAACGGAGCCAGAAGCTGTTGCTCCAGGGCGTCCCATAGCCGCAGCTCGACGGCGGGGCTGCCATCCGGGCGTTGCTGGAAGAATTCGGCGATCGGCTGGCCGTCGGCGCGTTCCGGGGTTGCGGTGAGGCCGAGCAGCACCTGAGGATCGACGGCCCGGGCGAAGGCGGCGAAGGACTGCGCCGGGAGATGGTGGCACTCGTCGATCACCATCGCATGCCAGTGGTGGACGCCGAACCGTTCGAGCAGGCGATTGGAGAGCGCGCTTTGTATCGTCGCGAACAGGTGATCGTGCGATTCGGGGCGATAGCCGTCGGCGAGGATCTCGCCAAAGTGCGGCCTGCGCAGAACTTGGCGGTAGGTCGCCAGCGCCTGGGCCAGGATCTCCACGCGGTGCGCCACGAACAACAGGCGAGGCGGGCCCCCGAGTTCATCGGAAATGCGCTTGTAGTCGAAGGCGGCGACCACGGTCTTGCCGGTGCCTGTGGCTGCAACCAATAGATTTCGGGTGCGGCCGTGTCGTCGCTCCGCGGCGAGGCGATCGAGCATCGCCTGCTGGTAGGCTTTCGGCTGCAGGTCGAACCAGGTCGGCAGCGCGATGACGTCCGAGCGACCCGGCGCGCCCTTGGCTTCGGCGAGCGCCGCGCGCAGGCGGCTACGCTGGGTGTCGTCGCTGACGTCGAAGCGTTGAAACTCGGGATCGTTCCACAGGGTTTCGAAGTGCGCTTCGGCCGCGGCGTAGAGGTCCGCCTGGCCGGTCTGGGTGAACTTCACTGTCCATTCGATGCCGCCCACCAGGGCCGCGGCCGACAGATTGGCGCTGCCGACGAATGCAGTGCCAAAGCCGCTCCTGCGATGAAAGAGCCACGCTTTGGCATGCAGTCGGCTGCGGCGGCCGTCGAGCGAAATGCGCAGATCAACGCCGGGCAGCTTCGCCAGGGCTTCGACCGCGCGTGCCTCGGTGGCGCCGGTGTAGGTCGTCGTGATCACCCGCACCCGGGTGCGCGGCTGGCCGTCTCCGCCGACGACGGTGATCGATTCGAGTACGTCCCAGATTTTCCGCAGGCCGCTCCAGGTGATGAAGCTCACGAGGATGTCCACGCGGTCTGCAGATGCCAGCTCGGCGCGCAATTCCGCGAACAGGGATGGATCCGCCCGGCCGGCGGTGAAGAGCCAAGGCGCGGTAAGGCCTGTCGGCGGGGGAGGTGGGGCTGTCCCGTTGCGATGGATTGCGCGCAGTGTCGAGATCGGCGGCTGCCATTCCGGAGTTTCGAGGCCGCGGCGCCGAATCATGGCCAGCAGCTGGTTGATCAGTTCGAGTTCGCGCCCTTCGCTGTTGTCCTGGCCGTCCGATTCGCTGACGGCGTCGAGCAGTTCCGGAAGAAGGCGGGCGATCTCCGCCGCGAGCCGGTGACGGCGCTGGGCCGGCGGGAGTTGCTCGATGCTCGCGCTGCCGCTGATCAGGAGATCCCCGAGAAGCGCCCGGAGGTCGCTGTCGATAAGCCGGTCGTACAGTCCGTTGGGCAGGGAACTCATGCAGTGTCCGTGGTTGGCGACGTAGTCGCACTATTGCAGCGATTCGAGCGTTGAGTGTTTTGTCATGGCGTGCGGGAGTATCCCATATGACGCGTCAGTGGCCGCATGACGGGATACCGCAATCGCACCGGATGCGCTGGATCCCATACGATGCGGCGGTTGCCGTGTGACCGGCCACCTCGAATGCACCGGACTTTGCGATTCGCGAAGACGTGACGTCAGGGCCGTATCGGCACCGTCAAGCGCATTGAAATGATTCACGCACAGCGATAGAGTAAGGAAATCTTACTTACGGGGTTGCCGAGATGCTCGCCAAAATGACTTCCAAGAACCAGCTCACCCTTCCGAAGAGCGTGACCGAGGCGGTCGGTGCCGGCCCTTACTTCGAGGTTGAAGTCCGCAATGGCCAGATCATCCTTACGCCTGTACGCATTCAGCGTGCCGACGCGGTGCGCGCCAAGCTCGCCGAGCTCGACCTTACGGAGCAGGATGTGGCCGATGCCGTCGCGTGGGCGCGCGCGAGCGTAGATTCGCCGCGCGGCAAGCAGTGACGATGGGGCAGATCGAGGGGCGGGACTCGGCGGCCGCCGTGCCGCGCGCGGTGCTCGACACCAACGTGGTGCTGTCCGCGCTGGTTTTCGGCGGCGGGGTTCCCGGTGCGCTGCGAAGGGCGTGGCAGCGTGGGGACTTCCTGCCGCTGGTCTCGCGCGTCACCGCGGCCGAGCTCGTGCGGGTGCTGACTTACCCCAAGTTCAAACTGGGCGCCGCCGAGCAGGAAGAACTGCTCGCCGATTATCTGCCGTTCTGCGAGACGGTCACCATCCTTGATCCGCCGCCGCGCACGCCGGCCTGTCGTGACGCGCATGACCTGCCCTTTCTCGAGCTGGCGATTGCCGGCGAGGCGGCTTGGCTCGTGACGGGCGATGCCGACCTGCATGCCGTGGCGGCGGACTTCATCTGTCCGATCGTCAACGCGGCGTCCTTCCTCGAGCATCTGAGACGACCCGACGCGTAACGGCGGCGGCATGGTGCGTCATCGAGGATCAGGACTCACCGGGCGCAATAGGCGACGCGCATTGCGCCCAATGCGCTTCGCTTCTGGCGCGGCGAGCATTCGGACAGGATTTCGAGTCCCGACGCCGCGCATCCTCGCGCGCTCGAAACTCAGATGCGCGTAAACAGCGACGCCACTGCCTTGCGAACGCTCGCGAGGCTGAACGCGTCCGGCTTGTAGTCGCCCAGCCACTCGAGCGTTTCGCGGTTTTCTTCGCTGTCCGGCCGGGCGAGGGCATCGAGGAGCCGGTAATAGCCCGACACGCCGCCGCAGTCTTCCGGCGGGCAGGCGCGCTTGCCGGCGAGGAGGACGGCGGGCCGCTCGGTCGGCGTCGATGGCAGGCGCTGTTCGATGGTGATGCGGTGGCTCCAGCCGTCGCCGAAGTCGTACAGGTAGCGGAAGGACTTTTTGCGGCCGATCACCTGACCAAGCTCGACCTCCTCGCCGGGCAAGGCCGGCTCGTCCCACTCGGCTTCGAACGCGGGCCCGATGCGGTACTCGCCGACGATGAACTCGTGAAGATGCGCGTCGTCCCAGCCCATCGCAGTCTGCAGGATGTCGTGCAGTTCGGCGAAAGTCAGGCTGTTTTCGACTTCCAGGCGGCGCCAGATCGGCGGCTCGATGCCTTCGATCTCGACGTGCAGCAGCAAGCGCCGTTCCGGGTAGTCTTCGGGCAACGCTGCAAGGCGCTCGTCGACCCGCCCGACGTCGAGCATCTGATGGAGCAGGCAAATGAGCTCGGAATGGTCGAACTCGGGGTCGCGGGAGAGTTTCGCGGCCCAGAAATCGACTCGCGCCCGCGCTTCGGCCTCCCGCCCCTCGGCGAGCAGCAGCAGGACTTCGAGGTGCGCCAGCGTCGGGTTGTTCGGTGTCAGGCGTTGAGCCTGCCCGAAGGCGGCCCACGCGGCCGGGAAGTCGCCGCGGTCGCAGTTCAGCGTGGCCTCGCGTTGAAATGCAGCGCTCTTCAGCGTCTTGTCCGGCGCACGCTTCAACGTGGCGATGAGCTCAAGCCGCCGGGCTTCGTCGCCGAGGGCGAGCCAGGCGTTGCCCAGCACGTCAGCGGCCAGCTCGGCGCGTTCGTCGAGCCCGCGCACATCGTTGAACACGGGTTCGAGCAAGGCGACGACGTCATCGAATCGTTCCTGCTCGAACCAGGCCTGCGCCACCATGCCGAGCGCGTGCACCGGCACGCCGAGGGCGCCGATCTCGCCGATACGCTCCTTCGGCAGGCGCTTGAGCACCCGCCCGGCCATCTCGTCCGGGGGCAGCGTGAGGCTCGGCGACTCGACAGCGTCGCAACACTGCTTGTACTTGCGCTGCGAGCCGCATGGGCACGGGGTGTTGCGCTCCGGCTTGTCCATCTTGTACGGCCGGAAGTGGTTGTCGGGAATCGGCGTGTGGTTCCACAGGTCGAGCGCGGCGCGCGTGGCGATGGCGCGGGCGGCCTGATCCACCTGGCTGTCGTCGGCGTCCTCCCCCGCCTCGCTGACGATGGCCTGGGCCAACGGCCGCATCAATTCGCGCAGGCGGGCGTGCAGGGCGTCGAAGGAGTGTGTGTCGAGGATGACCCCGATGCCTTCGTCGATGATGTGGTCGAAGAGTTCATGGAGCGCGTCCAGGGCGTTGGTGTCGTCTTGATGCATGGAGATCGGTTCGTATCGAGTCGGGGGGGTCGGCCGAGGAGAGGTTCGCTCGAACGGCTGGCGCCGAACCGAGTCCGTTCCGCACAAGCGTCTGCGCGCGGTATGGCTGCTCGGCACGGACGGGAAGTTTACCGCAGGCGAGCGGGTCGAAGGCGAAGGCTTGCGACGTGCAGGGGGGATATGCCGCGGGAACTGGTCGATAAGGAGGATCAGCGCGAGCCGGCCGGGCGGCGAGATTCGCCGCCGAAGGGTCCAGGCACCGGGCGTGGTCGTCAGCTACACTGACGACCCCGAAATCCAGTCCGGCCGGGCGTTGTCTGCACAGGGCCTGCAGATCGCCGCGGGAGTGCCGCTGCAGTGCGACGAACCGCAGGACTTCCGCACGTTCCGCATCGGTCTCTTTGGCCTGGACAAGCTGCACGACGTCGAGCGCACCGTCCGCTACCTCGACGAGGCGCTGAACCGCGCGGGCTGACCGGCCGGCGGGCCGTCGTCCGGCGTCGCGAACAACGCCAGGCCGGACGCGGCGCTACACGAGCACCGCAGTGAGTCGTGCGATGACGTCGCCAAACACGCTCGTCAGCACGACCAATGTCGGCATGCCGTAGCAGAATGCATACATCGACCGACGGATCCGCCGCGACGCGGTGTCCAGCTCCATGAAATACGTGCAGACGATGCGCACCTTGACGCCCATCACCAGCGCGATGATCGCCGTCACGCCGAGATCAGGGTTCGCCGTTCCGCCGACGCCGGCGCTGCCGATGCTGAGCAGGACCAGCATGATCCAGGCGAGATCGAGTTTCCGCGTTTCCTTCATCGTTCGCTCCTCGGTCAGCGCAGCATGTAGAACAGCGGGAAAATCATCAGCCAGATGATGTCGGTCGTGTGCCAGTAGCACGCGAAAGCCTCGAGCCCGTCGTGTTCCTCGGCGGTATAGCTGCCGGCGCCGGTACGCACCATGACCCACAACAGGCCGAGCAGCCCCCAGAACACGTGGACGAGGTGGTTGAAAGTCAGGTAGTAGTAGGTGACGAAGAACACGCCCGCATCGCCGTCGAGCCCGTTCGCGAGGTTCCAGCGCACTTCGAAAAACTTGACGACCGGATAGATCGCGCCGATGACGAAAGCCGCTGCCAGCCAGCGCAGGCAGGCCTGCCGGCGCGCCCTGCGCATTGCCACGAGGCCACGCGCGACGCAGTAGCCGCTGGTCAGCAGCGCGACGGTATACGCGGTGCCGGCAAGCAGCGATAACTGCGCGGGGCCGCCACTGAAGCTGCCGGGGTGGTGCGCGCGGGCGATGAAATACACCAGGAACATCAGGACGAACTCGGTGACTTCGCAGTAGATGCCTACCCAGATGGCCTTGTTGCCGGGGATTCGGCCCAGCACTGGCGCATGCAGCGGAAACGTTGCGGCGGAATTCACGATCCGGACCTCGGTGACGAACGGGACGGGCGAAGGCGTTTTTTTAGAACATCCTGCGCCGGGTAACCAGTGAATTGTCCCGCGATCTGCGCTTCGCATACAGCTACAGACGACAACTTGTTCGACCGGAACAGCCGCAAGGCCTCGCCGCGCACTGCTGGCAAAGGCGTAACAGCGGCCCGGGTCCGGGCGCTTGACGACAGGGTATAATCGCGCTCCAGCCCAGCCTCGCAAGCCTTCGAGGCGAGACACCCGACGAAGCCAATGACCGAGATCACTGACAGCGCACCGAGCCTGCTGCTCGTCGACGACGAGGCAAGCATCCTTTCTTCGCTCCGGCGATTGCTGCGGCCGGCCGGCTATAAAGTGCATCTTGCCGAGAGCGGCAAGGCGGGGCTGGAGATTCTCGAGCGGGAACCCGTCGACCTCGTGATCTCCGACATGCGCATGCCCGAAATGGACGGTGCCGAGTTCCTCGAACACGTGCGCAACCGCTGGCCGCAGATCACGCGCGTGCTGCTCACCGGCTATGCCGATGTCACTTCGACGATCGACGCGATCAACCGCGGCGAGATCTACCGCTACATTGCCAAGCCGTGGGACGACAACGATCTCACGCTGATCATTCGCGATGCGCTCGACCGTCAGCGGCTGCAGGCAGAAAACACGCGGCTGCAGACACTGACGCAGCAGCAGAACGACGAACTGAAGGAACTCAACACCGACCTCGAGCGCAAGGTCCAGGAACGCACCGCCGCCCTCGAACAGACGAACGACTCGCTCAAACAGGCAAACGAGCGGCTCAAGCAGAACTTCCTGGTCTCGATCAAGACTTTCTCCGGTCTGATGGAATTGCGCGGAGGCGGGGTCGCGGGCCATTCACGGCGCGTCGCCGATCTCGCCCGCAAGCTTGCCGCCCGCCTCGCCGTCGACACCAAGAGCCAGCAGGACATCTTCCTTGCCGGACTGTTGCACGATATCGGCAAGATCGGTTTCTCCGACACGCTGCTCGCAAAGCCGGTCTCGAAAATGAACGGCGACGAAATGGGGCAGTACCGCAAGCATGCGATCGCGGGCGAATCCGCGCTGATGCCGCTTGACGAGCTGAAGGAAGCTGCGCGCATCGTGCGCTCGCACCATGAACGTTTCGACGGACAGGGTTTTCCCGACGGTCTGCAGGGGCTCGCGATTCCGCTTGGCGCGCGCATCCTGTCGGTCGTCAATGACTTCGATGGGTTGCAGGCCGGCACGCTGGCGGAGAATCGCCTGAGCGCGGACGAGGCGAAAGCGATGCTCGTGCAGTCGCGCAACCGGCGCTACGACCCGCAAGTGGTGGACGCGCTCGTCGAGATGCTCGGCGGAGTGGCGCAGGAACCGCCTGCACGGGATATCGCTGTGTCGGCGCTCAACCTCCAGGTGGGGATGGTCCTCGCACGCGACCTCGTCGGGCGCGACGGCACACTGCTGCTGGCTGCGGAGTATGTCCTCGACGCCTCGCTGGTGCGGCAGATCCAGGATTACGCGCGCCGCGAAGGCATCGCCCTGACGCTGCACGTGCGCCGCGACAAACTGTGATGTGGCTGCAGAATGCGACCGACGCGGGTGGGACAATCCTGATGCCGGAATACGGGCCGGAGGAGCAGGGCCAATGACAGCGGGTGCATGGCGTGAAGAGCTCGGCGCAATTGCCCGGGCGGACAAGCGGATCAGCGAGGCGATCGGCCGGATCGATGCCCTCGCCCTGCAGCGCGGTTGGGGTGCGGGCGATGCCCGGGGCAAAGACCCGGCCGAAACCGAAATCGAAGCGCATTTGACCGGACTCGTCGGCCTGCTCGCCGAGCGATGCCAGACACTCGCCGTGGCCAACGAGCAGCTCGACGCGCAGCTTGCGGAGCACGCCGGCGAACGCGAGCGCGAGCGCCGGGTGCTGGCAGAAGCGGCGATGCGCGTCGAACGCACGCAGAACCAGCTGCTGCAGTCGGAGAAGTTGGCGGCCGTGGGACAACTGGCCGCAGGAGTTGCCCACGAGATCAACAATCCGGTCGGATTCGTGAGTTCCAATCTCGGTTCGCTGACCTCGTACGTGGATCGCCTGTTCAGCCTCATCGATGCCTACGAGCGTCTTGAAATCGAACTGCCTGCCGATCACCAAGCCCGCACGGCGGTGCAAGAAGCGCGCACGATTGCGGAGATCGACTACTTGCGCGCGGACATCCCCGATCTGCTGCGCGAATCGCTCGACGGGCTAGCGCGGATCCGGCACATCGTCGCCGACCTCAAGGACTTTTCGCACGCCGACGAAGGCGAGTGGCAGGACGCGGATCTCAACCGCGGCCTCGAGAGCACGCTCAATATCGTGTGGAACGAAATCAAGTACAAGGCGGAGGTGGTACGCGAGTTGGACGACTTGCCCCCGGTGCGCTGCATTCCCGCCCAGATGAACCAGGTGTTCATGAATCTGCTGGTCAACGCCGCGCAGGCCATCGAAACCTCGGGGAAGATCACCTTGCGCAGCGGCACGATCGACGGGCATGCGTGGGTCGAGATTGCGGATACCGGCAAAGGGATGCCACCCGAAGTGCAGCAGCGCATTTTCGAACCGTTCTTCACGACCAAGCCGGTCGGGAAGGGGACCGGGCTCGGTCTGTCGATTTCCGCGGATATCGTCAGGCGTCATGACGGCCGCATCGAAATTCGCAGTCAACCCGGTCGGGGCACGACGTTCCGCATCCTGTTGCCGCTGCGCGTCCATGACGTTGGCAAGGTAGGCGGCAAGAGCTGAGCAACACGGACAGTTTTGGTCCATCGGGATATTTCCGCGCGGCACGACCCGGTGGGCAGCCGATTCGCTCTTGCGAAAAATGGCCCGTCCTTCATAACATGCCGCCGAAAACCATCACTGAGTTCGGGGCAGACATGACGAAACAACCGGATCCGGGCGATGCTGTGACTGTCGATGCCGAGCTTTACGCCGGTCTGCAAGCGGTCGCCGCAGGCGCGTTTCCCAAGCACTGTGCGCTGTGCGGCCGAAGCTATCGGGACGTGGACGATTACCTCGCCCAAACGCAACGGGTCGGCTCCGGGCGGAGCGGTCTCAAGCAGACGACGGACGACGACGGGCAGGTGGTGCTGGAGCTCTTCCGCAATTGTGTCTGCGGCTCGACGCTGATGGACTGCTTCAACAATCGCCGCGACACCAGCGAGGCGGGGCTGCGGCGCCGCGCGCGTTTCGGCGAGCTGGTCGACTCGCTGGTCGCCAAGGGGCTCGAAGCCAAGCGGGCGCGTGAGGAATTGCTCAACGTCCTGCGCGGCAAACCGAGCCGCATTCTCCGCCCCGTCGCACGCACGGCGGAGAAATCGTAGCCGGATTCAGCTGCAGGCTTTGCCGCTCAAACGGCGGTCGTGTTCTTGCGGCGGTCAAAACGCTCGAACGCGTCGCGCACCGACTGCAGCAGTTCACGGTCGTCCCAAGGTTTGTGCAGGAAGCGGAAAATCGAGCCGCGGTTGATCGCGTTGGTGATGGTGCCGATATCGGAATAACCGGAGAGGACCAGGCGCACGGTGTCCGGATACAGGGTTTTCACCCTGTCGAGCAGCTGGATGCCATCCATGCCGGGTATGCGGAAGTCCGACATCACGACTCCGACGGCGTGCTTTGCAAGCAGATCGAGCGCTTCGGCGGCGTTGCCGGCGAACAGCAGGATGTAGCCTTCGTTGCGCAGGACGCGGCGTAGCGCCGACTGGATCGACGGCTCGTCGTCGACCAGCAGCAACGTGCGGTCGGGCCGGTCGATCTGCATCGGGAAAACCAGCCGCTGGTGGTCGCGGATCAGCGTCGCCAATGCCTCCGGGGCGACCGGCGGCGAAAAATGGTAACCCTGCATCTCGTCACACCCGCGACCGCGCAGGTAGAGCACTTGCCCTTCCGTTTCGACCCCTTCGGCGATCACGCGCAAGTTGAGGCTGTGGGCGAGGGAGATGATCGACACGGCGATCGCCGCATCGCTGGCATTGGTCGTGATGTCGGTGACGAAGGCGCGGTCGATTTTCAGGTAATCGATGGGGAAGCGCTTGAGTGCGCTGAGCGACGAGTAGCCGGTGCCGAAATCGTCGATCGCCAGCTTGACACCGATCGCCTTCAGCTGCTGCATCATGACGATGGCCCGCGCCGGGTTGTCCATCAGTGCGCTTTCGGTGATTTCGAGCATCAGCGACGCGGGCTCGAGGCGATAGCGGGACAGCAATGCCGCGACGTCGGCGACGAGATCGTCGCGGAAGAACTGCAGCGGCGAGACGTTCACCGCGATGCGGCGGTAGTCGATGCCCTCGTCGATCCATCGGCGCGCCTGCGCGCAGGCGGTTTCCAGCACCCAGCGGCCGATCGGCAGGATGAGTCCGCTTTCCTCCGCGATCGGAATGAATTCGCCCGGGGAGACCAGCCCCAGTTCAGGATGGCGCCAGCGGCACAGCGCCTCGCTGCCCACCACTTCGCCGGTCAGCAGATCGACTTTCGGCTGGTAGGCAAGAAAGAGCTCGTCCTGCTCGATGCCGCGCCGCAGCGCGAGCTCGAGGCGCAGCCGCGGGGCGGTCCGTACGTTCAGGTCCTTTTCGTAGAAGCAGAACGTGTCGCGCCCCATTTCCTTCGCGCGGAACAGGGCCACGTTGGCGTTGCGCAGCAGCGTGTCGACGTCATCGGTGCCGGCCATCGCGGCGACGCCGATGCTGCCGGTGAGCCACAGCTCCTCGCCGCCGGCCGGAATCGGCGCCCGCAACGCGTCGAGAAGCCGGGTGGCGAGCGACACCACCGCCTGCTGGCTCGGCAGCTCGTCCGTGATCAGGACGAATTCATCGCTGGCGACCCGCGCAACGATGCTGCAACCCTCCGCGGCAGCGACAAGGCGCTGGCTGATGACGACCAGCGTGTCGTTGGCGATTTCGTTGCCGAAGCTGTCATGGACGACCTGGAAGCGGTCGATATCGACCCACAGCACGAAACACGCGCTCTGGTTGCGTGCCGCGAGCGCGAGTGACTGCTGCAGGCGATCGCCGAGCAGGTTGCGGTTTGGCAATCCGGTCAGCGAATCGTGGTTGGCCTGGTAAGCCAGCTGTTCCTGGTAGCGGTGTCTTTCGGTGACATCGCGAAATTCGATGACCGCGTGGTCGACGCCAGTCACGTCGTCCCCGACCAGCGTCACGCTGGTGTCGAGCCAGCACACCTCGCCCGATGCACGGATCAGGCTCAGCGGCACTTCACCGGCTCGCCGGGCAGTGACCAAAGCGTCGAGCAGCTCCCAGCCGTCTGCGTCGAAACCCCGTCGTCCGAGCGTCGGCAGGTCCATCGCGATGAGCTGCTCTTCGTCCATCCCCAGCAGGCGAAGGAGTGCCGGATTGGCGCTGACGATGCCGGCCGGGGAGGCATAACGGTAGATCACCAGACCGTTGTGGCTCGCCTCGATCGCGCGGTTGCGCAGTTGCACTGCGGCTTCGGCCTTCTCGTGGGCCGCTCGCCGGCGCAGCGCGACGATGCCGAACGCGAGTTCGCGCGCAGCATTCTCCAGCAGGCGCGTTTCCTCGGCATCGAAAGCCCCCGCTTCGCCGGTCAGCACCGTGAGCACGCCGAACGCCCGGTCGGCCACCAGCGGAACGCTGATTAGGGACACATATCCGCGCCGCACCGCATCGTCGCGCCAGGCCGGGAAGCGACTGTCGTTCGCGATGTCCCTGACGATGCAGGTCCGGCGGTTGCCGAGGGCAATCGATGCCGGACATCGCGCGCTCTCGCTGTCGTTCAGAGTCTCCTTCACCACATCGAGGAAGCCCGCTTCATGCCCCGCCCAAGCTACCGGCCGCACGAATTTTTCAGCATCCTGCGTCACCACACCGACCCAAGTCATGCGATAACCACCCGCATCCACGGCCGCGCTGCATATCAGCTCCATCAGCTGTACTTCGTCGTCGGCCTGCGCGACCGCGCGGGTGACTTCATTGAGCACCCGCAACGCGCGGTTGCTGCGGCGCAGCTCACGCTCTGCGGTCTCGATCCGCGCCACTGACTGTCCGATCCCCTCCGCCATCCGGTCCAGCGTCCGGGCGAGGTCCCCCAGTTCGCCGCTTCCGGGAGGCACGCGGGTGCGAGCCTGCAGATCTCCCTCTCCCAGGCGTCTTGCGGTTTCGGTGAGATCCTGCAGCGGCCGCAACACGAGCCGCTGCGCGACGAACCAGCCGAGCAGCAGCAGCGGCACGGCGGCGCCGGCAAGGAGCAGGAGGTTGTGCCGGGTGACAACGGCCCCTGCGTTCTCGACGATCGCCGAAGGAATGCCGACACGCACGTAGAGGTCGCCGAACCTGGTCAGCACGGGTGCGATCGCCATGATCCGCGACACCCCGTCGAGCCATATCGATTTCATCAGCAGGTCGCCGGTGCCGGTGAGCGCAGCCTTGAACTGGCTCAGTTCGGGAATCGTGCTCCCGGCCAGGCCCGTCGGATCGGGGAGGCGAGCGAGGATGACGCCCTGCTTGTCGACGATCGTCACCACCGAGCCGTCGGGCAGGGTGGTTTCGCGCAGCAGCGAGGCGAACGCGCTCGGGGTTACGCCGACCCCGACTACCGCCGTGATCTCGTCGTTGTCATCGAACACCGGATGCGCCGAGATGACGATTGGTTGGCCGTCGAAACGGCTGTTCTGGTAATCGCCCATCGCGAAATCCTGCCGCTCCAGGACGCGGCGGAAATAGCTGCGATCGGAGATGTCGACCATAGGGCTGAAGGACTGTGAGCGGCAGGTGATCCTGCCGTCGAGTCCGGCGACGAAGACTTCCGCATACAGCTCGTGGAGCCTGGCCAGTTTCGCGAGCCACGCATTGCATTCTTCGGCGGAACGGAGCTGCCGCACTTCGGGAGACCGGGCAAGGCCTTCGAGCAACCGGTGGAGATGGCTCACCATGTCCCGCTGGCGAGTGGCGATCTGCCGCGCCGTGAGCAGTGCCATTTTCTCGGCAGCAGCACTTGCCTCCCTGCGTTGCTCGAGACCGGTGTTGACGATGATCGCCAGCGCAGGGAGCGCCGTGATCAGGATCAGCAGCAGCAGGCGGACGTGCATTCTGGAAAGCCACTTGCCGATCATGTTCTTTCCACGTCCTTTGCATTCCGATTCAGAGTAGCGGCTCCATTTTCAAGGGGTGCCGGTTAGCGCGACAGGGCAGGGAGCTCCGGCAATCCGGCCTTGCGTGGGGCGCAGGTTCGTGCACTCGTGTGTCCCGTCTACGAGGACGCCAATATACCGGTACTGCCTTGATGAGAATCGTGAAGTCCTGCACGTCACGCCCGACAATTCCCCCTGCATGAACTTCGGCTCCGCTACGATTGTCCGCGTCGGTCAGTCCTGGAGGCTCCGCGAAGAGCCGTCCCCCGGTCGCTGGTACCGGCGGTTTGACGTCCGCAAACACACCCGAAATTATCTATTTTGATTATTTTGATGGGGGGCGTAGCATGTGCGCCCCGCCATTGAAAAACCTCACTTCATTCCTTCACTAACCAAGAGTTGGTCCAAAGCCGTTATCACCGACAACGGATTTTTCAACGATGTCCTTTCAGAACCCCCGCTTTGTGCCAGACGGTGCCCGGCTTGTTGTTCCCGACCTGCGACGACGTCGATTCATTTGCGGCCTGGCTTCATTGTCCGCGCTGGCAACACTCCCCGTCCTCGCAGCGTGCGCGGCGTCTCAACGTGCGCCGGTCATCGCCATTCACCACTGGATCGGCTACGAGACCCTCTATCTCGCCCGCGATTTCAGCCGCCTTCCTCCCGAAGTCGAGCTTCGTGAAGGGCTCACGGCGGTGGACTCGCTGCAGGCCCTCGAGACCGGGGCGGCCGACGCGGCCTGCCTGACGCTCGATGAAGTCCTGCATGCACGGGCGACCGGCGTTGCGCTGACCGTCGTGCTGGTGTTCAACGTTTCTGCCGGCGCCGATGTCGTGCTTGCCCGCGCCGGTATCGAGAACCTCGCCGACCTGTCGGGGAAGCGGATCGGCGTTGAAAAAGGTGCGGTCGGCGCGCTGATGCTCGCCAAGATGCAGGAAGAGGCGGGGCTCGACGCTTCTGCCCTCACTGTTATCCACGTACCCGTGAATCTTCAGCATGCCGCCTGGGAAGCTGGTGAAATCGACGCTGTCGTCACCTACGAACCGACGGCCACGCGCCTGATGAGGGCAGGGGCGCAGCGCCTGTTCGACAGCCGGCAGATTCCGGAGACGATCTTCGACGTGCTGGCTGTGCGCAGCGATCGGCTCGATCGTCAGGAAAACGCGCTACGCCGGATCGCGACGAGTCATTTCGATGCGCTCGAGCACATCCGCGGCAATCGCCAGGACGCGCTTTATCGCATTGCAGCGCGACACAACGTGAGCGCGGAGGAGGCGAACCGGGCGCTCGCAGGAATCGTCCTCCCAACGCTCTCGGCGAATCGTGCCTTTCTTGCATCGTCGGGCTCACGACTGTCGCGCGCGGCCGGTGTGCTCTCCGCAGTCATGACCGAACAGGGACTCCTCGCAAACGCGGATGCCGGCCATAACCTTTTCTCTGACTGCTGCCTGCCAGGATCTGTTTAAGCGGATGAAATATCTCCTTGCCGCTTTCCTGCTCGTGATTTCGGCGCTGCCTGCCACAGCAGGCGAAACCCTGACGCTCGGGGTTTTGGCCTATCGCCCCAAGCCCGTCGTCGAAGCGAGCTACCAGCCGCTGGCCGAATATCTGAGCACCGAGTTGCGGGACACCCGGGTTGTCCTCGCCGTGCTCGACGAACACGAGATGAAAGCGGCCATGGCCAGCAATCGCCTCGACCTGGCTTTCACCACTCCGGGCCACTATCTCGTCCTGCGAGCCCAGAACGCCCTCGCCGGCGCATTGGCCACCGTCGTCAGCCGAACAGAGGGCGGGACGGCGGATTCGTTGGGCGGGGTGATCATTACCGCATCCGGGCAGAAGTCCATCCAGGGGCTCGACGATCTTGAGGGCCGCAAGATCGCCATTCCCAGCCAGGAATACCTGGCAGGCTACCAGGCGCAGGCTTACGAGCTCCTGCAACGCGGCATCCCCCTGCCGAGCGACGCCGAAATCCTCGAAGTCGGCAACCACGACGCGGTCGTCGACGCGGTACTGTCGGGCACGGCCGAAGTCGGTTTCGTCCGCTCCGGCATTCTCGAATCGCTGGTTGCAGCGGGCACAATCGATCCAGCCGATTTCAAGGTCATCAACCGCCAGCATCTGCCGGGTTTTCCCTACCAGGTCTCGAGCCGCCTGTATCCGGAATGGCCGCTGCTCGCGCTGCCTCATGTCGACGCCCGCGTGAGCCGGCGCATCGCCCGCGCGCTGCTCGCCCTCGAGCAGGACCATCCCGCTGCGCGTGCAGCCGGCATTGCGGGTTTCACGATCGCCGCCGATTACCTGCCGGTCGAGAAGCTCGCCAAGGCGCTGTATTTGCCTCCTTTCGACGTCACCCCGGAGATCAGGGTCATCGACCTGTGGCAAAACTACCGAGGCTGGATCCTCGCGCTGTCGGCGCTCCTGCTGCTGCTGACGGCGATGACGATCCGCATGGCTCGTGCGGAGCGCAGGTTGCGCGAACAGAGTCAGCGTCTCGCGGAAGTGATCTGGGGCACGAATATCGGCACTTGGGAATGGGAGATCCAGACCGGTTTCGCGACGTTCAACGAGCGCTGGGCGGAAATCAGCGGGTACACGCTCGGCGAAATCTCCCCGATCGATATCGACAGCGGCAGGAGTCTTTCGCATCCCGACGATCTGGAACGCTCGAACGACCTGCTGGAGCGCTGCTTCAGGCGTGAAAGCGAAACCTACGAGTGCGAAATCCGCACCCGCCACAAGAACGGCAGCTGGGTCTGGGTGCTCGATCGAGGCCGCGTCGTGGAGTGGACGCACGACGGCCAGCCGCGTCGGATGTCGGGAACGCGCCAGGACATCACCGCGCAGAAAAAGGCCGCAGCGCTCGTCGCCGACGACAAGGAGCGGCTCCACACGATCTTCGAGATCATGCCCGTCGGCATCATGCTGACCGATCGCGAGGGGCGGATCGTCGAGTGCAACTCCGCCTCCGAACGGATGCTCGGAATCGGCAAGTCGCAATTGCTGACGCAGTCTGTCGGCGACGCCGGATGGGACGTTTTCAAGGCGGACGGCAGCCCGATGGCGCCGGCCGAGTATGCCGGCGCGCGCGCGCTTGCCGAGCAGCGCCCGATTCATTACAGCAGCATGGAAGTGCGCACGCCCGGCAGCAGCACCTGGCTGCGCGTCAGCGCAACGCCGCTGGAGCACCCCCTCTACGGAGTGGTCATCGCGCACATCGACGTCACCGACAAGCGCAACACCGAAGCCCGCCTGCGCCTCGCCGCAAGCGTATTCACGCATGCCCGGGAGGGAATCGTCATCACCGACGCCCAGGCTACGATCATCGAGGTCAACGACGCCTTCACCGCCGTCACGGGCTATCGACGCGACGAGGTGTCGGGCCAGTCGCTGCAGGTCCTCCAGTCCGGGCTCCATCCGAAGGAGTATTACAAAGCGATATGGCGTGCGCTCCTCGACAGCGGCCACTGGCACGGCGAGATGTGGAACCGGCGCAAGAATGGCGAGGTATACGCCGAAATGCTGGACATCAGCGCAGTCCGCGATTCTCACGGGCGAACCCAGAACTACGTTGCGCTATTCACCGACATCACGCCGCTGAAGGACCACCAGAAGCAGCTGGAGCGCATCGCCTACCATGACCCGCTGACGAACCTGCCCAACCGCGCGCTGTACGCCGATCGCCTGCAACAGGCGATGTCCCAGTGCAGCCGGCGCGGCCAGCACGTGGCAATAGCGTATATCGACCTCGATGGCTTCAAGGCAGTGAACGACAATCACGGCCATCACGTCGGCGATCAACTGCTGGTCAGCATTGCCCTGCGCCTGCGGGAAGTGCTGCGGGAAGGGGACACGCTGGCCCGCCTCGGCGGGGACGAGTTCGCCGCGGTGCTCGTCGACCTCGACAATCCTGCCGACTGCGAGCCGGTGCTCGAGCGTCTGCTCCACGCCGCGGCCGATCCCGTTCCGGTCGGCCCGCTCATGCTGAGCGTTTCTGCCAGCGTCGGGGTCACGCTTTTCCCTGAGGACAAGGTCGATGCGGACCAGCTCGTACGCCACGCCGACACGGCGATGTACCGGGCGAAGAGGGCGGGCAAGAACACTTACCGGTTCTTCGACGGCCAGTCCCCTCCGGACTCCTCTCAAGCGGCGCGCAGCAACACGACAAGCTCCTCCACCGCACTTCGCGACTGAACATCCAGCGCTGCCGTCCGGCGCTCGATCTCGTTCGCGATATCGGCCATCAGCCAGTCGAGTTCATCGAGCGTCGCCCGCAGTTCGTTCAGCACGATGCTGTCTTCGCGCGCGATCTCGAGCAAGACCTCGAGGTCGTCGGGATTGATACCCGACTGCAGCACCGATGAGCGCAGCATCGCCATCCGCTCCTTCAGGAACGCGAGTTCCGGGGGCACGGCCTGCACGTCGAGGCGGTCGCACAGCGCGGGCCAGCTCCCGAGGACTTCGGCGACGCGGGTCAACTGCACGGTCGCGTCGTGGTCGGAGGGCGTATCTTGAGAGGCGTTCGAGGCGTTCGGGTCGGTACGCAGCAATTGACGCAGCGCCCCGACAACCGCCGGTTCGAACCGGCGTTGATTCAGCCGCAACAGGACGTCCAGTCGTTGCATTTCGGAGCGGCGTACCAGAGCCTCCGTCACTTCGGCGACGCACAGCAGGCCGGCGAGCGGGTGAATCTGCCCGGCGCGCAAGCCGTATGGATAACCGCTGCCGTCGAGGCGCTCGTGATGGTGCAGCACTGCCTGCATCGCGTGCGAAGAAACGCCGGGGAGATCGCGCAGCACGACGTAGCTCGTGATCGGATGGACGTGGATGAAGCGGCGCTGCTCGGGCGTCACGTGGTGACCGGGCGCGAGCAGCGCCGGATCGGTGTGCATTTCACCAATGTCGTGACAAAGCGCCGCCAGCAGCAAGTCCTGCTTGTCCCGATTGGACAGTCCCAGCCGAGAAGCGACCGAGTGGGTGATCAATGCCGAACGCAGGGAATGGTGGAAAAGGCCGCTGCGTTTTTCCCGCATCACTGTCAGCCGGAAAGCCAGCGGCCGCGGCAACGCGAGCGCTGCCAATCCTTGCCGGAACCCCAGCGGATCGCCGGTGCGCTGCGCCAGCCGGGCCATTGCCATGTCGGCCGCGAGCATCTTGCTGGCCTCGTTCGCGAGCTGGGCCCCATTCACGGGGTTTTCGGTCGCCAGCACCCGATCGAGCGGGACACGCAGCTTGTGGATATTCAGCCGCTCGCATTGACTGCGGTTTATGCGCGCGCCCTTGGCAATGAGCTTCATGCCGTTTGCGGCGAAGACATGTTCATGGGCGACGACCTCGCGTTCTTCGCCCATCTCCGTCAACGACCGTATGTAATAAGGGCTTTCCCCCGGAAGTTCGGCCAGATCGATCAACGGACAGGGCGGTTGTTGCATGGTGGTCGAAAGACGATTCAGAGGCGTCCATGTTAATACACTTCCTGCATATCCCGAGTCATTCCAACGACTTGTTCAGACGCCGAGACATAGGGGCCGAGGCTGCGTACGGGCTCGTGCCTAACCGTCACGGCCATCCGGAACGCGGGCAAAATCCGTGAGCTACTCGGTCTTGTCACCCTCGTCGAAAAGCTTGGCCGCCTTGCTGGCGGTGACCGACCCCGCGCGGAAGTAGCGCATCACGGACGGGATGCTGCGGTGCCCGGTCAGCGCCATGGTTTCTCCCAGGGGAATCAGCTGTCTGGCAGCCTCTGTGACGAACCCGGAGCGCAGGGAGTGAGCGCTGAAATCGCCGTCGAGGCCGGCAAGGAGGCACCGCTCGCGGACGATCGTGCGCACTGCGGAAGCGGACAGAGCGCCGCGCAAGCTCCCGCTCTTGTCGATGTGGCGGAACAACGGCCCCGACGCCATGCCCGTCGCCGCAAGCCAGTCCGCCACAGCGCTGCCGGCAGCGCCGACGACGGGCTTGAGGTCATCCGCCTTGACGGTTCCCGACTGGTTCGTTTTCGATGCCCCGAGTTCGAAGATGAATTCGTCGGCGCCGACCCGTTTCAGGTCTTCCACCCGAAGGCTCACGATCTCGGACCGGCGACGCCCGCCGGAAGCCCATCCCAGCAGCAGGATCGCACGGTCCCGCAAGCCCTTGAGCGAGTCGTCGCACGTCCCGACCAGTTGTTCGAGCAGTTCCCGAGTCAGGGCAGCCTTGCCCTTGGGGCGTTCGCCCCGTTTTGCGTAAGAACGCCGGGTGCGGGCGATGAGATCGCGCACAGCAGGGTTTCGGCACGGATTCTCGAGTTCGGGACTGCGCTTGTGCAGCGATGACAGGACCGACACGCGGTGATTAAGCGTCGACAGCGCCATCGGGCCGAGTTTCGCCTTGTATCCCTTTTCCACCAGGACCTCGTCGAGCGAATCGGGCAGATCGCAGCGCAACCCGCCGGGCGTCGTCCGCTGGGCATGATCGACGATGAACTGGATCACCGCAGGTACCGGCACCGGAAACTTGAGCGGTTTTCGATAGCGCAACGCAAACCACGCCGCCCAATAGCGCAGTGCCGTGCGGTAGCTGGAGTCGGTATTCGCGGAGGTTCCCTCGGCGAGGATTTCATCGACTGCCTGCTGCGTCAGCGGATCCAAAGCGTCCGGATCCATTACTGCAACGTCGCTTGCCAAGGCCGGCAGCGTATCGTCAAGGTTCATGTCGTATTTGTATGCTGTATTGTGTAGTGTATTTTACACCAATGCGTTTATTACATTCGATAACTTTCAATTATCGAATGTAATAATTAATGAAAGAAAGAGGGGAGGTCAAGCGAAATGCCGGAGATCAGGAAGCGTGGCGGCGTCGGCCAACGGGACGTTTGGGAAGCCGCGGACGCGTTGTTGCTGACGGGATTCCGGCCCACGGTCGAACGCATCCGCGCGCACATCGGACGAGGCTCGCCGAACACCGTCGGACCGCATCTGGATTCGTGGTTCAAGGCGCTCGGCAGCCGAATCCAGGATCCTTCGGCCTTCTGTGCGTCGCCCGAAGCACCCGATGCCGTCAGTCAAGCCGCCCGGACGTTTTGGGAGGCGGCCTTGAACGCGGCGCGCCAGGCATGCACCGATGAACTGACCCAGGATCGCGAAGCCCTTGCGCAGCAAGCGGCCAGCCTCGAGAAGGAACGCGCCGATTTGGCTCGACAACGGATTCGCCTGGCCGACGCGGCCGAAACACAACAGACGCTTATCGACACCCTGAAGACGCAAGTGGAAGATGCCAGAGCCAGCCTCAACACCGCCGCCGCGGAACGCGTGTCCCTGATTGCAAGTCATGAACGGCAAATTGCGCAACTCCATGTCGAACGGGAAACCCTTGAAGGCAGGCTCGGGGCAGCCGACGAAAAGCGGGTCACCCTGCAAAACGAGCTCAGCGCCGTCAAGTCGGGTTGCGACCGCGATATCAAGGAGGCGCTCCTTCGCTTCGATCAGGCGCGCAGCGAAGCCCGGGCGGCACAAAACGCGCTGGCCGAACTCCGTCAGCACGTTTCCAGGCAGGACGCAGCCCTCGCTTCCGTGACGAAGCAGCTGGCGGCGGCGGATGCAGAGCGGAAAATCGCCGTTCAGGCGAATGTCACGCTGAAGGACACCGTGGCAGCCGAAAAGGCCGAAGCTGTGGCGGCCGGAAGCAAGGTGCAAACCCTCGAGACCGAACTCCGCCAGGCCGCAGCGGCTCAGGCGACCCTGCAGGCGCGGCTCGATGCCGAGCGCTCACGCGCCGGTGAACTCGCCCTCCTCCTTGCCAACAGCCAAGGTGAAATCGTTCAGGCGCTGCGTTCCCTGGAGCAGTCGAAAAAGGACTCGCCGGCAGGACTGGACCTTCGTCGCCGAACCGCCAAAAGAAAGCGGGGAGTCCCGATGCGCTGAGAGGAAAGCACTCTCCCGCCGGAGAGGCCCGCGTGCCGCACGCGGAACGCGCCCGAACTGCCGGCGCGGCTGGTATGTACATGGTTTTTTTGGCTAAACTCCGCCTTCTTCCGCAACCGACCGGGAACCCTCGCTCGATGTCCGCCCCGGTCCTTTTGCCATTGAGCGCTCCCGAGTCGTCGCTCACCATCGCCCGGCGCCTGTTTCATCACGCCTGGCCGGTACTCGTCGCCCAGCTGCTGTCGATGAGCATGCTGATCGCCGACACCCTCATCACCGGACGCTATGGCACCCTCGATCTGGCGGCCGTCGCGGTCGGCAGCGGCGTCTACATTTCGATCGTGATGCTGCTCGTCGGCGTGCTGCAGGCGGTCGCTCCGACTGTCGCCCATCATTTCGGCGCCCGCCGCATCGATGCCATCGGCCCGGCGCTGCAGCAGGGGTTCTGGCTGGCGCTGATGCTTGCGCTGCCCGGCATTGCGCTGCTCTCGTTCCCCAATTTCCTGCTCGAACTCAGCAGCGTGCCTGTCGACGTGGCCGGGAAGACCCGCGATTATCTGCTCGCGACTGCGTTCGGGCTGCCTGCGGTCCTGCTGTACCGCACTTTCTACGCTTTCAACAACGCGTTGGGCCGTCCCCGCGCGCTGATGATGATCAGCTTCATCGTCACCGCGACGCATGTTCCGCTCGCCTGGACATTGGTGCACGGCGGCTTCGGCCTGCCCCCTCTCGGCGTGGTCGGCTGCGGCATCTCGACTGCAGTCGTGAACTGGATCGCGTTTGCGTGCGGCGCGGGCTATCTTGCCCGCAACCGCGATTACCACCCCTACCGACTGTTTGCCCACTGGCAACCGCCCCGCCGGGCCGACCTGCTTGCCCTGCTGAAACTGGGCATCCCGATGGGGCTGTCGACGTTCATCGAAGTGTCGTCGTTCACGCTGATCGCGCTGTTCGCCGCTCGGCTCGGTGCCGAGGCGGTGGCGGGACACCGTGTCGTCGCAAACCTCGCCGCGCTGATCTACATGCTTCCGCTGGCGATATCGATCGCGATCCTGGTGCTCGTCGGGCAGGCTGCGGGCGCGCGTGAGCCGGCGCGCGCGCGGGCGACGGTCCGTGTCGGAATGGGCCTGACCGTCGCCCTCGTCGCCTTGATCGGCGTACTGCTGTGGGTCGGACGCGAGCCGGTCGTTGCGCTGTTTTCCGCAGACCCGGCAGTGCGCGCAGTGGCGCTCGGGCTGGTGTTCTACATCTGCATCTACCAGATCTTCGACGCCGTGCAGACGGTCGCAGCCCACGCGCTGCGGGGCTACAAGGTGACGTTCATGCCGATGCTGCTGCACGCGCTGTGTTTCTGGGGGATCGCGCTGGCCGGAGGCTACTGGCTCGCGTTCCACGCCCCCGGGCGCGAGCAGTCGCCCACTGTGGCCGGCTTCTGGGAAGCCAGTGTCGTCGCGACGATCCTCGCGTCGGTGCTGTTCGGCTGGCTGCTGCGCGTGGTGATGCGGCGCCCGCAGGCCGCGCGAACCTGAACGGTCAGCCGCCCAGCCAGCCTTTGCGCAGCGCGAGCACCGCCGCCACGGGCTTGGCGGCGAGCGTGAGCTTTGCCGTATCGGCCGGCGCTGCCGCCAGTTCGACATCGAAGCTCATCAGCTCGTCGCGACGAAACGCGTGGATCTCGACCCGGTCGCCCGCCTTGCGCCGCGCCAGCTGCGCCTCGAGCGAGCTTCCCGTCACTTTCAAACCCTCCATTGCGACGAGCACGTCGCCGGCCGACAGTCCTGCCGCCTGCGCCGGCCCGTCGTCATAGACGCTGGCGAGCTTCGCCTCGCCCGAATTCGGTGCGAGCTTCGCCCCAAGCGTCGGGCCTTTCGATGCCGCTTCGATGGCGCAGGCAACACCGAAAGGCTTCAGCAGGCGCGCGAGCGGCAGGTCGTCGGTGCCGTGGACGACTTTCGCGAGCCAGCGAGCGAGCCGCCGCCCTGCCCCTTTCCCGGCGCGTTCGCCGACTTCCTCGACGAGCGCGAACAATCCGTCCTCCTCGACTCCTACGCCGGTCCGGCCATGCCGTTGCCACAGCAGGCGCATCACGTCGTCGAGGCTTGCGCTGCCGGTGCTCGCGGCTCGCAGCTGCAGGTCCAGCGCCAGCGCGATCAACGCGCCTTTCGCGTAATAGCTGACGATCGCGTTCGGGGCGTTCTCGTCCTGCCGGTAGTACTTGATCCACGCATCGAACGACGACTCGGCCACGCTCTGCTTGAGCCGGCCGCTGCCGCGCAGCACGTTCGAGACCGTCTTGCCGAGCAGGCCGAGATAGTCCTCGATCGGGATCACGCCCGAACGGACGAGCGCGAGGTCGTCGTAATACGACGTGAAGCCTTCGAAAGCCCACAGCAGGCGCGTGTAGTTTTCGCTCTGCAGGTCGTATGGCGTGAAGGCGGTCGGCCTGATCCGCTTCACGTTCCAGGTGTGGAAATACTCGTGGCTGCACAGCCCGAGAAAAGCCTTGTAGCCGTCGGGCAGACCGTTCATGCCGGGGTATGGCAGGTCGTTGCGGCTCGCGAGCAACGCAGTCGACGCGCGGTGTTCGAGACCGCCGTAGCCGTCGCCGACGACCATCGTCAGGAACAGGTAACGATCGACCGGCGCCGGCAGGCCGAAGAGTTCGATCTGCCAGGCACAGATGCGCGCGAGGTCGGCGCACAGGCGCCGGGTGTCGCAGTCGTGGCGGCCGGTGAGCGCGATTTCGTGCGGCACCCCCGCCGCCTCGAACACCTCGTGGGTGAAGGTTCCCATCTCGACCGGATGATCGACGAGTTCGTCGTAGCTGTCGGCGCGGTAGCACCCGAACCCCATCGGCATCGCCGCACCGATCTCGCCGATCGCCCGCGGCAATGTCGTCGCGACCTTCCAGAGTCGGGATGTGGTTGATGGCGGCGGAAGGATTTCGACGAGGCAACGCCGGTCCGCATGCCCTTCGACGGCGAGGAAAACGCTGGTGCCGTTGAAGAATCCGTGGGTCGGGTCGAGGTGCGCGGCTCGCACCGACAGATCCCACGCGTAGACGTCGTACGCCAGCGTGAGCGCACGCCCGGGCGCGACGCGCGCCGCGCGCCAGGTGTGCTTGTCGAGCTTGTCGACCGCGACCGCCCTGCCCTCGCATTCGGCCCGCAAGGTAACGATGTTGCGGGCAAATTCGCGAATCATGTAGCTGCCCGGAATCCACGCTGGCAGGCGGAACACCTGTCCGTCGGGGGCCGGATCGCTGACCGTGCACGTGACTTCGAACAGATGTGAGGCAGGCCGGATCGGCGCGATGGTGTAACGGACGGGCGGCAGACCGGGCATGTGCGATTCCATTGAAAAAAGGTGGCCCGGAATTTTAGCGCGGAGTGCGTCCCGAGCCACCTGCCTCTCCCGACGGGATTGTGGCGCGAATGCCTCATTTTTGTGCAGGCGCAACATTTCCTTTGTGTTCAATGCCCTGCCCGGCATCCCCACAAGTTGTCCACATACCTGCCCACGGTGCGTGGGGATAACGGACGGCCGGAAAAGCCGGCCCGGACCCCGCCGTTCAGCCCGAACCGATCCGGGCGAGAAACTGGTCGAGACGGTTCGCGAACACCTGCCGGTCAGCCTGCGTGAGCGCAGCCGGGCCGCCGGTCTGTACGCCCGACGAGCGCAAGGTGTCCATGAAATCGCGCAGGTTCAGCAGCTCGCGGACGTTCTCGGTCGAATAGAACTCGCCCCGCGGGTTCAGCGCGTGGCCGCCGCACGCGATGACTTCGGCGGCCAGCGGGATGTCCGCAGTGACGACGAGGTCGCCGGTGGCGAGCCGCCTGACGATTTCATTGTCGGCGACGTCGAAGCCGGGTGGCACCTGCAAGGTCTTGATCAGCAGGGAGCGTGGCGGGAACAGCGGCTGGTTGGCGACCAGCGTCAACAGCACGCCGGTCCGTTCGGCCGCACGGTAGAGAATTTCCTTGATCACTTTCGGACAAGCATCGGCATCCACCCAGATCTGCATGTGCTTTCTCCCGTCAGGACTGCCAGCGCGCACGATACATCGCATTCGGCAGCGATCGTGCACAGGGCTGCTGCATCAGAGCTTTGGTGCCGGCCCCACGATCTCCCCGTTTCCGGGAAGAATCAGAATCCGGAGCTGATCCAGGTGTCGGGGAAGGACTCGCCGGCGATTTTACAATCGGGGTAGCGGTCCGGTTGCTTTTTGATCTGCACACACTGGTCGCAGTAGGTGATGAGGCCCTGCTCCCTGAAGCCGAGCGTGCCGCACCCGTTTACTTCGACCTGATACACCGAGCCGTCCTTCACCCACGTTCCCGGCACGGACATCGACGTCCGGTCGGCGCGGATGATGCGCACTTCAGCTTTCCCGTTTCCCACGTTGATCACATAGGCCCCCGGCTCGCTCGGCCCGGTCGATTCCGTCGGACCGGAACATGCGGCCAGAACGACCGCGGAGAAAGAGGCGAGCAGCGCAGGGAGAGTCGATTTCACGGATGTGTTCCTTCAAGGCCATGCTGTACAGCCCGCCGGGAAGCCGGCGGGAGGAAATGCTGCACAGTGCAGGAACGACACGAACGGTTCATTGAGCTTACGCAATTCGGGACTGTTTCAGAAATTCAAAAACCGAACGAGCAGCCCGGCCGAGGGCGGCTCGCCCCTGTCCGGTTCGGTCAACGCCAGGGAGGGGCAGCCCGGAAAAGAACGCGTATGTAATCAGACGCCGCCAGCGGGCGACTGTGCTACGTTGGCGTCGCGCGCATTTCAGTGGAATTTTCTTCATGCTTCGTTCTCTCGCAAAACGCGACGTGCTGATCGTCACCCTGTCTGCGGCCGGCATCCTGATGGTGACGATGGGCGCCCGGCAATCGATGGGGTTGTTCGTGTCGCCGCTCAACACTTCGACGGGGCTCGGCATCGCGACGATCAGTCTCGCGCTCGCGATCGGCCAGTTCATGTGGGGCGCGATCCAGCCGCTCGCGGGCGCGGCCGCCGACCGTTACGGCCCGGCGAAAGTGCTGGTCGCCGGACTGCTGGTGCTGGCGCTGGGCAGCGCGGTGACGCCGTTCATGACTTCCGGAGTCGGCCTGATCGTCTCGCTCGGTCTGCTGTCGGCGATCGGCTCGGGTGCCGGCAGCTTCTCGGTGCTGATCGGCGCAGCTGCCCAGCGGCTGCCGCTCGAAGCGCGCGGCTCGGCTTCCGGAGTCATCAACGCCGGCGGCTCGTTCGGGCAGTTCGTGTTCGCACCGGTCCTGCAGAAATTGATCCAGGGCGTCGGCTGGATGGGGGCGATGTGGGCGCTCGCGCTGATGACGCTCGCCGCACTGCCGCTCGTCGGCAGGCTGACGACGTCCGGCAATGCGCCGGTCCGGCACGCTCACGACGATACCGGCCTCTGGAACAGCGTCTGCACCGCGATGGGCGACCGCAGCTACCTGCTGCTGCACGCCGGTTTTTTCACCTGCGGCTTCCATATCGCCTTTCTCGTCACCCATCTGCCGGGCGAAGTCGACCTGTGCGGCCTGCCGCCGTCGGTGGCGAGCTGGTCGCTGGCGATCATTGGCCTGGCCAACATCGTCGGCAGCCTTTATGCGGGCGCCTGGGTGTCGCGCTATCGCAGCAAATACGTGCTCGCGGCGATGTACGGTTCGCGCGCGCTGCTGGTCGGTGCCTACCTGCTGATGCCGAAAACCGACCTGACGTTCTACCTGTTCGCTGCCGGCCTGGGTTTCACCTGGCTCGCGACCGTGCCGCCGACGGCCGCGCTCGTCGGCAAGCTGTTCGGCATCCGCTACCTGGGGACGCTGTTCGGCCTGACGCTGCTGTCGCACCAGATCGGCGGCTTCCTCGGCGCATATCTCGGCGGGCTGGCGATCACGCAGCGCGGCGATTTCATGTGGATGTGGTACGCGGACATGGCGCTCGCGGCCGCGGCGGCGCTGGTCAACCTGCCGATCCGCGAAGCGCCGTTGCGCACCGCTGCTGCAACCGCCTGAATAGTTGTTCCGGGTTCGAAACTGCGCTGGTTATACTTTTCCGGTCAACCACCCGAGGAACTCCCGAATGAAGCTCGAAACGCTCGCCGTCCACGGCGGCTACAGTCCGGACCCGACCACCAAGGCGGTCGCCGTACCGATCTACCAGACCACCTCGTACGCGTTCGACGACACCCAGCACGGCGCCGACCTGTTCGACCTCAAGGTGCAAGGCAACATCTACACGCGCATCATGAACCCGACCCAGGACGTGCTCGAAAAGCGCGTCGCGGCGCTCGAAGGGGGGATCGCCGGCCTGGCGATGGCCTCCGGCATGGCGGCGATCACTGCGGCGATCCAGACGATCGCCGAAGCCGGCGACAACATCGTCACGTCGAGCACGCTGTACGGCGGCACCTACAACCTGTTCGCACACACGCTGCCGCAATACGGCGTCGAAGTGCGCTTTGCCGATTATCGCGCCCCGGAAGCGTTCGAGCGCCTGATCGACGGACGCACGAAAGCGGTGTTCTGCGAATCGGTCGGCAACCCGCTTGGCAACATCACCGACTTCCAGAAGCTCGCCGAAGTCGCGCACCGCAACGGCGTGCCGCTGATTGTCGACAACACCGTCCCGTCGCCGTACCTGTGCCGCCCGTTCGAGCACGGCGCCGACATCGTCGTTCATGCGCTGACGAAATATCTCGGCGGGCACGGCAACTCGCTCGGCGGCATCATCGTCGATTCCGGCAAGTTCCCGTGGGCAGAGCACAAGGAGAGGTTCAGGCGGCTCAACGAGCCGGACGTCTCGTACCACGGCGTCGTGTATACCGAAGCGCTCGGCCCGGCAGCCTATATCGCGCGCGCCCGCGTCGTGCCGCTGCGCAACATGGGCGCGGCGATCTCCCCGTTCAACGCGTTCCTGATCCTGCAGGGCATCGAGACGCTCGCGTTGCGCATGGACCGCATCTGCGAAAACAGCGTCAGGATCGCGAGCTTCCTGAAGAACCATCCGAAAGTGAGCTGGGTGAACTATGCCGGCCTGCCGGATCACGAGGATCACGGGCTGGTGCAGCGCTACATGGGCGGGCGCGCCTCGGGCATCCTGACGTTCGGCGTGCAGGGCGGAAGCGCCGCCGGCGCACGCTTCCAGGATGCGTTGAAACTGGTCACCCGCCTCGTCAATATCGGTGACTGCAAAACGCTCGCGTGTCATCCGGCATCGACGACGCATCGCCAGCTGTCGGCGGACGAAATGGCGACGGCCGGCGTTTCCGAAGACATGATCCGACTGTCGGTCGGCATCGAGCACATCGACGACCTGATCGCCGACCTCGACGGCGCACTCGCGGCAGCCTGACAGGCGTCACGCCCGGCACTCCCGTGCCGGGACGCGTTACGCGCTGCCTCCGGACCGGGGCGGAAAATCCTTCAGCGCAGCGAGAAAGTCGCGCTGCGCCCGCCGCCCTCCGCATCCTGCGCCGCTTCGACTTTCGGCGCCAGCAGGAAAACCCGGTTCGCGGCGATCTCGCCTTTTTCGAGCAGGCGACTCTTGACCGACTGCGCCCGCTCTTGCGCGAGATGTCGCAGCGCCTCGTCATCGACGGCGATGTTGGCGATCATCAGCGCTTCCATCTCGGCTTCCGGCAGATCCTTGAGCAGACCGATCGCGTTGCGCGGCCGCTTGAAATCCGCGTCCCGATACACGCGCTCGAGCCATTTCGGATACTCCTCCGCGGTGATGACGACGTCTTCGAGCGGAGGCGCCTCGTCGCTGCGCCGGACCGATTCCTTGAGCTTCGCCGCTTTCATCATTCGCAACAGGATCACTTTCTTCAGCCCCGCCGTGTCGCTGGCACGATCGGCCTGGCCGGTGATTTCGAGCCGCAGTGCCGGCCGCTCGGTCAGCGCTTTCGCCAGCGTCTCAATCTTCCGTTGCGCCGCCGTGTCGAAGCTGCTGCGCCCGGGCGCAAAATCGAGCTGCGACAGCTCTTCCCCGCCACCGAACATCGAGCCCAGCAACGCGAAAGGTGCGGTGAGGGCCTTGCCGATCAGGTTCAGGATCGCCTTGACGACGAGCCCGCCGATGCTGAACTGGGGGTCATCGAGCGAACCGCTGATCGGCAGGCTGAGATCGATCTCGCCGGCCCGGTTCTTCAGCAGCGACACGGCGAGCTGCACCGGCAGATTCGGCGCATCCGGGCTGTCCGCGCGATCACCGAACGTGAGCTGGTCGAGGAAGAGGCGATTCGTCGCGGTCAGCTTGCGGTCCTCGATCTTGTAAGTGAGGTCGGCCGACAGCTTGCCTTTCCGGATCCCGTAGCCGACGTACTTGCTCGAATAGGGCGAGACGCCGGTCAGCTCGAAATCCTTCACCGACGCGGCAATATCGAGGTAGCGGTCTTCCCTGAACGGATTGAATTCCCCGCCGATCGTGACCGGCGCAGTGTCATCGACTTTGCCCTGAAGGTCGAGTCGCCCCAGCGTTGCCGGGTCGGACGACAGCCCGACCAGCTGGCCTTCCATTCCGGTCAGGTTCGCGTCGTAGTTCGGCCGGATGAAGCGGTCGCTGAATGCGATGTTGCCTTGCTTGATCAGTATCTTGCCGATCGAGATCGGCGGCGGCGGAGTCGCCGGAGGCGGAACTTCGACGCTTGTCGTACGGCCGGAGGATTCCGGCGCAGGTTTCGGTGCATCGGTGGCCGCGCCTGCGTCGGGTTGCTGGCGGATTTCGCGCAGATTGAGCTGGCCGGTCTCGTCGAGGATCAGGCGGGTATAGAAATCCGTCAGCGCGACTTCGCCGATCGAAACCGCCAGCGGCGCGGTCCGCAGATCCACGTCGGCGAGCGCGAGGCTGCGCCAGCGCAGGAAATCGGTCGCATGGTTCTTGTCGATCGACGAGAAGTCCGCGACCGCCAGATTGCCGCGGAAGCGCCCTTTCACGGCGCCGTCGCGCGCGGACTCGAAAGCGAGCGTGCCGCGCGTGGTCACGGTGCCGCGCGAGATCGCGATGTTGAGCTGCTCGACGACGTAGGGCTGCAGCGGCAACAGGTCGACGCTGCGCAGATCGACACGAAAGTTTCCTTTCAACGGATCGAGCGCGATCGTTCCATTGACTGCCGCCCGTCCCCTTTTGTTGATGCGCGCATCGAGCTCGAATTTCGTCGTGGCGCCCTTGGCGGTGCTCAGCCCGTCCGCCTTCAGCTTGATCGCGGCAGCCTGCAGCACGATCGGGGCAGCCTGGGTGCGATCCTCGAAGCGGACCGCCCAGTCGTCGAGCGCGAGCCGTTCGAGGGCGAGCGACCACGGTTTTTCAGGCGCTGCCGTTTTCGCGCTCGCGTTCGCGTTCGCTGGACGGCCGCCGGCCGGTCGTTTTGCCCCGGTCGGCTCGTCGACCAGCGCGAGCGCGTCAAGCTTGCCGTTGCGCGCCTTCACCAGCGCGAACGACGCACCCTTCGATTCGACCGCCCCGATCGTCACTGTCCGCTGCGCCGGGGACACGGCGACCGCCTGGAGTGCAAGCCGTGGCAACTTGACAAGCGCCTGCTTGCGGCCTTTCAGCGCGAGCTCGAACTGGCGCAGCACGACCGACTCGGCGAGGACATCGATCGCCGCTTCCTTCTCGCCGAGGCTCACCTTGTACCCGACAGTCGCGTCGAGGCGTCCATCCCGGATCTCGCCGCCCGGCAGCGCTGCCGCGTAGTACGGCGCGTAGCGGCTGGCCTGGATATTCTCCGCGACGACCCGACCCTCGAGCTCGAACGGATTCAGGCGCAGGCGATCGCGGTGGCTGCTCTTCTCGCCCGCGTCGGTGACGAAATCCAGCGCGACTTCGGCAACCGCGTCCGGCGCCGAGCCGACATTCTTCGCTTCGAGGACGAGATCGTTGAGCTCGGTGCGAAATGGCGCCGGGGCGGCGCGGTCCTCGAAACGCACGGTTGCTCCCCAGATCTTCGCCTCGTCGAGCAAGAACACCGGAGGCGATTTCGCGTCGGCGTCCGTGGCCGTCTCGCCCGGCGACGGAGGTGTTGCGTCGCTCTGTGCCGGCTGCTCGACGGCCACGGCGGCATCCGGACGGGGAATGATCTGCTGGAAGTTGATCTGGCCGTCGGCGAGGCGCACCACGTCGACTTCGGGCTGCGAGATTTCGAGGCGCCCGAAATGCCACTTGCCGACCAGCGGCTGGACGTCGACGAGGCTCAGCGCAAGCGCGGGAACCTTCAGCATCGGCTCCCCTTTCGCTCCCTGCAGCCGCAAGCCCGCGAGTTCCACCGAACCTGTGAGCGTGACTTCCGGTGCGGCTTCGGGCGGTTGCGAGAACGCCAGCTGCAGGCGCGTCGTGAGCCGCCCTTCGGGCACCTTGAACGCGGCGTCGAACGGCAGGTAGGCGAGATACGGCGTGAAATCGAAACCGTCCAGGTCGATGTCGAGCGCGGTCTCGCGGTCCTTCGCGAACGGTCGGGACTGCCCACCGACATGCAGAGGCCGGCCATTGACGAGCGCCGACAGGTCCGGCTCGACGAACAGCTCGACTTTCGACGGCAGGTTCGACAGGAACGGCAGGCCGATATTGATTGCCGACAGTTCGTGTTCGAGCCCGACCGCCCGATCCTCGACCAGCAGCTTTCCGTCGATGACGCGGATGTTGTTCAGCGAGAAGCGCGCCTCGTCCTTTTTCTCCTCTTCCTCCTGCGGCTTCGCGGCGAAGCGTTCGAGCACATCGGACCAGTTGTGGCGCCCGGATTCGAGCCGCACGAAATGCGCCTGCGGGCGCTCGAGCCGCAGCTCGCGCAACACCGGGCCGCCCCTGAGAAGCGACTCGGCTTGGAGATTCGCGTACAGCGTGCCGAACGAGAAGGCGCTGCCCTGCCCGTCGGCTTCGGCGATGTTGACGCCGCTGACCGTCATCGACAGCGCAAAAGGATTGATGCGGACTTTCTCGATCGTGACGTGGCGCCCGATCGAGTCGCTCACGAGGCGGGCGCCGAAGTGGCGCACGGCCGGCGGCAGGACCAGGAACCCGAGGATCGCGATGGCCACGACGATGCCGGCGATCCACTTGAGCGGCCGCCCGAGCTTTGCCGCCACGTTGTTCAGCCGTCCACCATCTCGCGCTTTCGCCACTGCCTGCCCCTTGTCATGCCGGCCCAGGCCGTCAATGACCGCAATCTAGCAGGCGGAGCGTGGCCTGGGAATGCGGCGTGCAGGCTGCGAATTGCCGCCCCCGGCGCGGCGGCGTATGCTGCGCCGCTTTCCACGTGTCGAGCAACTCCGTTGGCCGAGCTGAATTTCGATGTGATCGTGGTCGGTGCAGGGGCAGCCGGCATGATGTGCGCAGCCGAGGCGGGTCGGCGCGGCCGCAAGGTGCTGATCATCGATCACGCCGAAAAGCTCGCAGAGAAGATTCGCATCTCGGGCGGGGGCCGCTGCAACTTCACGAACCGCCGCGTCGGGCCGGAAAACTTCCTGTCGCGCAATCCGCATTTCGCCCGTTCCGCGCTGGCACGTTACGGCTCCGCCCAGTTCATCGAACTCGTCGAGCGCCACGGCATTCGCTATCACGAGCGCGATCTCGGGCAACTCTTCTGTGACGAATCGGCGCAGCAGATCATCGACATGCTGCGGGCCGAGTGTGAAGACGGCGGCGTGCGCTTCGCGATGCCGCTGCGAGTCGAGTCGGTCGCGCGCCAGGAAGACGCCCTCGCCCGCTTCGCAGTCCAGACGATCCGGGAACGATATACGTGCACGAGCCTGGTGATCGCGTCCGGCGGGCTGTCGATTCCGAAGATCGGCGCCACGCCGTTCGGTTACCGCATCGCCGAACAATTCGGCATTCCGGTCGTGCCGCCGCGCCCGGCGCTGGTGCCGCTGACGCTGCCGCCCGAGACGCTGCAGCGCTTCGCGTCACTTGCCGGCTCTTCGCTGGAGATCGAAGCGCAGTGCAACGGCGGACGCTTTCGCGAAGCCGCGCTGATCACCCACCGCGGGCTGTCGGGCCCCGTCGTGCTGCAGGTGTCGAGCTACTGGCAGGCGCAGGCGTACGGCGACGAGGACTGGGCGCCGGTATGTTTCAACCTGCTGCCCGGAATCGACGCGCAGGCTTGGCTCGAGCAACACGCGGGCGAGCGCGGGCTGCTCGCGAACCTCCTCGCCGAACGCCTGCCGCGGCGCTTCGCGCACGCGTGGTGCGCCTTGCACGGCTGGGAACGGCCACTCAACCAGTTCCGCGCCGCCGAGCTGAAAGTCGTTGCTGCCGCGTTGTCGGCCTGGGAGATCGTGCCGTCCGGCACGCAGGGCTACGCGAAGGCGGAAGTGACGCTGGGGGGCGTCGATACCCGCGCGCTGTCGTCGAAGACGATGGAAGCGACCGCGTGCAAGGGTCTCCATTTCGTCGGCGAGGTGATGGACATCACCGGCCATCTCGGCGGCTTCAATTTCCAGTGGGCGTGGTCTTCCGGGCACGCGGCCGGTCAGTTCGTGTGACGGCCCGTCTGCCGGGAGGCGCGAAACAATCACATCGGCATTGGCGGCGGCTCGCGAATATACGAATTAAAGTTGGCTTCCTGACCATTTGACTCTAATCAAGGTCGGCAGTGTGTGAATTCGGAGAATGGGATCACCTTAAAGGAGACGCCCACCATGAACGACATCACCACCCTTATGAGCCACGATCACCGCAGCTGCGACGAATCCTTCGCCCGGGCTGAAACCGCCATCTCGCGCGGCAAGTGGGATGAGGGGACTGCCGAACTGGAAAAATTCATCGCCGAACTCGAAACGCATTTCACCGCCGAGGAATCGATCCTCTTCCCGCGTTTCGAATCCGTCACCGGCATGACCGAAGGCCCGACCAAAGTGATGCGCGGCGAGCACGCGGACATGCGCGAAGCGGTCGAGCGCATGCGCGACGCGGTTGCCCGGCGCGACAAGGACGACTACGCGGGCGAAGCCGAAACGCTGCTCATCCTGATGCAGCAGCACAACATGAAGGAAGAGAACGTCCTTTACCCGATGTGCGACGCGCAGCTTGCCGGGGAAAACCTCCCGCCCACGCTCGCGAAGCAGCTGGGCCGCGAACAGGCAGCATGAAGCAGGTCATCGATGCGCGGGGGCTCGAGCCCCCACAGCCTTTCGAACTCGTCATGGAGGCGATCGCCGACCTGCGTCCCGGGGAAGGCGTGAAGCTGCTCCTCGATCGCATGCCCTATCCACTGTTCCGCATCCTCGACCGCGACCGCTATCGCTATGAGAGCCGGGTTCGCGACGATGGTGTGGTCGAAATCGACATCGTCGCCCCATGACTACCGCCGACCTCAGCCTCAGCTACGAAGCTGCGCCCACGTTTTCGACGCCGCTCAGGTTTTTCCTGACCGGGCCGCTGTTCGGATTGCTTGCAGGAGCGGTGCTCCTTTTCGTCCCCGACCTGCTCGGGTCGCGATGGACTCCCGGGGCGCTCGCGCTGACCCACCTGATCGCCGTCGGGTTCATGCTCAACATCATGTTCGGGGCGCTGTTCCAGATCCTGCCGGTGGTGGCCGGGGCGGCGATTCCGCAGGCGCGGATCGTCGCGGGAATCGTTCATGTGGGCCTCGCGGCAGGCGCTGCAAGCCTGACGTGGGGACTCGGCGCCGGCTCGCCGCCGTTCCTGACCGCTGCGGTCGTGCTGCTGGGGATCACCTTCGGAGTGTTCCTGGTGGCCGCGTGGTATGGATTGCGACGCACGCCCATCGCCCAAGCCACGCCGCGCGACCTGCGCTTCGCGTTGCTCGGCTTCGGCATCGCGGCCACGCTCGGGATGGCGTTGGCGATGATTCTGTCGGGCGGGCTGTCCCTGCCGCTGGTGACGGTCGTCAAGCTGCATGTCGGCTGGGCGTGGCTCGGCGGGTCGGGTTTGCTGCTGGCGGCGACGAGCTGGGTCGTCGTGCCGATGTTCCAGATCACGCCGAATTATCCGGCCCGGCTCACACGTTACTGGGCGCTGCTGACGTGCGCGGCGCTTGTCGCATGGAGCGCGGCCGTGCTCGCCGGGTTTTCGTTGCTCGAATTCGTTCTGGCGATCGTGCTGGCCGCCCTGTCCGGCGCGTTTGCGATCACGACGCTGCGCCTGCAGACCCGCTCCCGGCGTTCGGTTCCGGACAACACGACGCGCGCGTTCCAGCTCGCGATGTCGTGCATGATCGCCGGGCTTCTGTGCATCGTCGCCGCCCACCGATTCGATCATGACGTGTGGCCCGTGGTGGCCGGCATCCTGATCCTGCACGGCGGTTTCGTCACTGCGATCGTCGGCATGCTCTACAAGATCGTCCCGTTCCTCGCGTGGCTGCATCTGTCGCAGGCGGGGATGAAGGCGCCGAACATGAAAAAGCTGCAACCGGACGGGCCGATCCGCAAGCATCTGATCGCCCACGCGGCGGCTCTCGCGGTGCTCCTGGTCGCGGCGCTCAGCGGCAGCACGCTGGTCGTGCGGGCCGCAGGAGTGCTGGTGATGCTCGAGTTCGGCCTGCTGTTCGCCAACCTGATGCGCGTCCTCGGCGCCTATCGTATCGCCCGCAGCGCCTGAAGCGCAGCGTCGCCCGTGACTCCTCGAAGGCCGCCGTCCGGGCGGCCTTCGTCATTGCGGCGCTCGGGCCGTCGCGGCCCCCGGGTTTCTCCCCTGGTCGGCCACCTCGCATGGCCGCGCGCCTCAAGGACTAGTTCTAAATGACTAGTTCTTTGGGCCGCGGACTACCCCCTTCCCATGCTTTTGGCGAATGGCGGGTAGCTCCCGCAAGGCATACGCTTCCTCCTGGCTTGGAGCGGCATCCGCTCCGCATTCGAGGATGGAAGGAACATGCCCTCACAACGGCAAAAGCAGTTCTCGGTTCTGGTGATGAGCACCACGGCATTCACGATGTGCTTTGCCGCGTGGATGCTGTTCGCCGTGATCGGCATCCCGATCAAGGCGCAGCTGGGCCTCAATGAAACCCAGTTCGGGCTGCTCGCAGCGACCCCCGTGCTGACCGGATCGCTGGTGCGTCTGCCGCTGGGACTGCTGACCGACAAGTTCGGCGGCCGGGTGGTGTTCTTCCTGCTGATGCTCGCGACGGTCGTGCCGATCTACCTGATCAGTGAAGCAACGCAATACTGGCAGTTCCTGGTCGCCGGCCTCTTCGTCGGACTCATCGGCGGTTCGTTCTCGGTCGGCATCGCGTACTGCGCGCGCTGGTTCGAACGCAAGAACCAGGGCTTCGCAATGGGCGTGTTCGGCGCCGGCAACTCGGGCGCCGCGCTGACGAAGTTCGTCGCCCCGGCGCTGGTCGTCGCCTACGGCTGGCAGTTCGTGCCGAAGGCGTTCGCCGCGGCGATGCTGATCATCGCGATCGCGTTCTGGTTCTTCACTTACGACGATCCGAAGCACCGCGTCTCGTCGAGCGTGAAGTTCTCCGACCAGTTGCGCGTGCTGAAGAATCCGCGCGTGTGGAAATACTGCCAGTACTACTCGATCGTTTTCGGCGGCTATGTCGCGCTGGCGCTGTGGATGACGAAGTATTACGTCGGGGAATTCGGCCTCGGCCTCGAGACCGCGGCGCTGCTGGCGGCCTGTTTCTCGTTGCCGGGCGGCGTGCTGCGCGCGGTCGGCGGCTGGTTCTCGGACCGCTTCGGTGCGCACAAGGTCACCTGGTGGGTGATGTGGGTGTCCTGGGTATGCCTGTTCCTGCTGTCCTACCCGCACACCGAATTCACGATCATGACAGTCGCCGGTCCGAAGACTTTCGCGATCCATCACAACATCTGGTTCTTCACCGTGCTGATGTTCATCGTCGGCGTCGCCTGGGCCTTCGGCAAGGCCTCGGTGTTCAAGTACATCTCGGACGAGTTCCCGCACGACATCGGCGCGGTATCGGGAATCGTCGGCCTCGTCGGCGGACTGGGCGGCTTCCTGCTGCCGATCATGTTCGGCGCGCTGCTCGACCTGACCGGCGTGCGCTCGAGCGCGTTCATGCTGCTCTACGGCGTCACCTGGGTTTCGCTGATCTGGATGTACTGGACCGAAGTGCGTCGCACCGACGTAATGCACGGCGGCGAGGCCGATGTGCTGCACGGCGGCACCGCGCCCGTGGCTGCAACGAAGTGAACGAACCCCTGAAACAGGAGTAATTCCATGGCACCTGCAAAACTGCGTCCGATTACCGCGACTCCGGGAGCCGCCGGCGTAAGTCCGGGCGAACGTCCGCGCGGTCCGGACATCGCCGAATGGCATCCCGAGGATGCGCAGTTCTGGGCGCGCGAAGGCAGTCGCATTGCGAACCGCAACCTGTGGATCTCGATCCCCAGCCTGCTCTGCGGCTTCGCCGTGTGGCTGATGTGGGGCATCATCACGGTGCAGATGGCCAACGCGGGCTTCCCCTTCACGCCCGACCAGCTGTTCTCGATAGCGGCAATCTCGGGCCTGTCCGGCGCGACGCTGCGCATCCCGGCCTCCTTTTTCATCCGCCTGTGCGGCGGCCGCAATACGGTGTGGCTGACGACCACGCTGCTGCTCATCCCGGCCCTTGGCACGGGCATCGCGCTGCAGGACAAGAGCACGCCGCTGTGGGTCTTCCAGCTGATGGCGCTGCTGTCGGGCATCGGCGGCGGCAACTTCGCCTGCTCGATGGCGAACATCAGCACGTTCTTCCCGAAGCGCCTGCAGGGCACGGCGCTGGGGCTTAACGCCGGCCTCGGCAACTTCGGCGTGACGACCTCCCAGATCCTGATCCCCGCAGTGATGACGCTGGGCCTGTTCGGCGCGCTCGGTGGCGACGCGATTCCGCTCGCGAAGGATTCGGCGACGCTGATCGGCAAGATCGCCGCCGGCACCCCGACCTATGTGCAGAACGCCGGGTTCGTGTGGCTGCTGCTGCTCGTGCCGCTCGCGGTGATCGGCTGGTTCGGCCTGAACAATCTCAAGACCGTGTCGCCGAACATCGGCTCGACCGGCGCGGCGATGGGCCGGATCCTGCTGATGTACGGCATCGCGCTCGCCGTCTCCGCGATCGGCCTGTACCTCTACCTGCCGGCCCCCAACGGCTCGGGGCTGCTCGCCGGCAACGGCATGTGGATCGTGCTGCCGCTGGTGATCTTCGGCACGCTCTTCGCGCTGAAAGCGGTCGCGACCGGCGACATGAAGACGAACCTGAACAAGCAGTTCGCGATTTTCGGCAATAAGCACACGTGGTCGATGACCGCGCTCTACGTCGTGACTTTCGGCTCGTTCATCGGCTTCTCGATGGCGCTGCCGCTGTCGATCACCGTGATCTTCGGCAACACGCACGTGTTCGATGCGGCCACGAACGCCTGGGTGCATGCGAAGAACCCGAACGCCCCTTCCGCGCTGATGTACGCGTGGATCGGCCCCTTCGTCGGCGCGCTGATCCGCCCGGTCGGCGGCTGGATCTCCGACAAGCTCGGCGGCTCGATCGTCACCCAGGTGATCTCGGTGGTGCTGGTCGGCGCATCGGCAGTGACCGGCTATGTGATGCATCTCGCCTACCAGTCGGCGACGCCCGAAAGCTACTTCCTCGCCTTCATGCTGCTGTTCATCCTGCTGTTCGCCGCCTCGGGCATCGGCAACGGCTCGACCTTCCGCACCGTCGGCTTCGTCTTCGACCAGGACCAGCGCGGACCGGTGCTCGGCTGGACCTCGGCAGTCGCGGCCTATGGTTCCTTCATCGCGCCGGTCGTCATCGGCGGGCAGATCAAGGCCGGCACGCCGGAAAACGCGATGTACGGCTTCGCGGTGTTCTACGCGGCGTGCCTTGTCCTCAACTGGTGGTTCTACCTGCGCAAGAACGCCTACATCCGCAACCCCTGACCCCTTTCCTTCCAGAAAACCGACCGATTACGAATCGCAGAATCACAGGAGCAAGCAATGAGTCATTTTCTCGACCGACTGAAGTTCTTCGACAAGGTGAAGGACACCTTCGCCGGCGGCCACGGCATCGTCACGAACGAAGATCGCAACTGGGAAGACGCCTACCGCAACCGGTGGCGTCACGACAAGGTCGTGCGTTCGACGCACGGCGTGAACTGCACCGGCGGCTGTTCCTGGAAGATCTTCGTCAAGAACGGCCTGGTGTCGTTCGAGATGCAGCAGACCGACTACCCGCGCACGCGTGAAGACCTGCCGAACCACGAGCCCCGCGGTTGCCAGCGCGGCGCGTCGTTCTCGTGGTACCTCTATTCGCCGCATCGCATCAAGCACCCGATGATCCGCGGCCGGCTGCTCGAGCTGTATCGCGCCGAGCGCAAGACGGGCAAGGATCCGGTCGAAGCGTGGGCAGCGATCCAGGCCGACAACGCCAAGCGCGACAAGTACATCACCGTGCGCGGCCTCGGCGGCTTCGTGCGCACCGACTGGCAGGAAGTCAACGAGATCATCGCTGCGGCGAACATCTACACGATCAAGAAGTGGGGCCCGGACCGCATCTACGGCTTCTCGCCGATCCCGGCGATGTCGATGATCTCGTATGCGGCAGGTGCTCGCTACCTGTCGTTGATCGGTGCTGCCTGCGGCTCGTTCTACGACTGGTACTGCGACCTGCCTGCGGCGAGCCCGCAGACCTGGGGCGAGCAGACCGACGTGCCCGAAGCGGCCGACTGGTACAACTCGACCTACATCATCATCACCGGCGCGAACCTGCCGATGACGCGCACCCCCGACGCGCACTTCGCGACCGAAGTGCGCTACAAGGGCACGAAGATCGTGTCGATGGCGCCGGACTACGCCGAATACGTGAAGTTCGCCGACCTGTGGATGCCGGTCAAGCAGGGCACCGACGCAGCGGCATTCCTCGCGATGGGCCACGTCGCGCTGAAGGAATACTTCATCGACCGCCAGGACCCCTACTTCGCCGAATACGCGCGCAAGTACACCGACCTGCCGATGCAGGTGATCCTGCGTCCGTTCGGCGACGGCTACGTGTCGGACCGCAACCTGCGGGCAATCGACTTCGAAGGCAGCCTCGGCGAAGCGAACAACCCGGACTGGAAGACGATCGTCTACGACGCGCGCACCAAGGCGTATGTCGCGCCGAACGGCTCGATCGGCTTCCGCTGGGGCGAGGAAGGCAAGTGGAACCTGCTGGCTAAGAACGCCGCGACGCAGGACGAGATCGAAGCCGAGCTGTCGTGCATCGAGGCCAGCGACGAAGTCGTGCCGGTCGGTTTCCCGCACTTCCAGCCCGGCGAACCGGGCCTGCTGTACCGCAACGTCCCGGTACGCAAGCTGACGCTCGCGTCGGGTGAAACCGTGTATGTCACCTCGGTGTTCGACATGCAGGTGGCGCAGTACGGCATCGACCGCGGTCTCGGCGGCGACAACGTCGCCCGTTCGTACGACGACTCGTCGGTTGCCTACACTCCCGCCTGGGCAGCGAAGGTCACCGGCGTCAAGGCGGCGGACATCGAGCGCACCGGTCGCGAGTTCGCCAGCAACGCGTCGAAGACGCGCGGCAAGTCGATGATCATCATGGGCGCGGCGATCAACCACTGGTACCACAACGACATGCAGTACCGGTCGATCATGAACCTGCTGCACATGTGCGGCTGCGTCGGTCAGAGCGGCGGTGGCTGGGCACACTACGTCGGCCAGGAAAAGCTGCGCCCGCAGGCCGGCTGGGCGCCGATCGCGTTCGCGACCGACTGGCAGCGTCCGCCGCGCCACCAGAACTCGACGTCTTACTGGTATTTCCACACCGATCAGTGGCGCTACGAAGCGGTCGACGCCGACGAACTGCTCCAGCCCGCTGCAAAGGGCAAGTACAAGGGCTACAAGCTCGCCGACTACAACGTCGTCGCCACCCGCCTCGGCTGGCTGCCGTCGGCGCCGCACTTCAACCGCAACCCGCTCGAACTCGTCGCCTCGGCCGAGAAGGCCGGCGCGAAGGACGAGGCCGGTGTCGCGCAGTACATCGTCGATGAGCTGAAATCCGGCAAGCTCGACGTCGCGTTCGCCGATCCGGACGCACCGGAAAACTGGCCGCGCAACCTCTTCGTCTGGCGCGCGAACCTGATCGGCTCGTCCGCGAAGGGCCACGAGTACTTCCTCAAGCACCTCCTCGGTGCGCAGAACGGCGTGCTGCAGGAAGGCGGCGACGGCGCCGGCACGAAGGAAGTGAAGTGGCACGGCGAGGCTCCGGTCGGCAAGCTCGACCTGATGGTGGACATCAACTTCCGCCTGAACTCGACCGGCGCCTACTCGGACATCATCCTGCCGACGGCCACGTGGTACGAGAAGAACGACCTCAACACCACCGACATGCATCCGTTCATCCACCCGCTGTCGGAAGCAGTGACGCCGGGCTGGGAGTCGAAGTCGGACTGGCAGATCTTCAGGACGCTCGCGAAGACTTTCTCCGACCTCGCCGAGAAGCACCTGGGCGTCGTCAAGGACATCGTCGCGCTGCCGATGCAGCACGACTCGCCGTTCGAACTGGCGCAGCCGTTGGGCGGTATCAAGGACTGGAAGCGCGGCGAATGCGAGCCGGTGCCGGGCAAGACGCTGCCGCTGCTCAAGCTCGTCGAACGCGATTTCGCGAACACCTACCGCAAGTACATCGCGCTCGGCCCGCTGATGACCAAGCTCGGCAACAACGTCAAGGGCATCGACTGGAACACCGATCAGGAATACGAAGAGCTCAAGAAGTGCAACTACACGGTGAAACTGCCGGGGATCTCGTTCGGCATGCCGTCGCTCGAGGAAGACATCTCGGTGTGCGACGCGGTGATGCGCATGGCACCGGAGACCAACGGTGAAGTCGCGCACAAGTCCTGGTCGGCGCTGTCGAAGAAGACCGGCATCGACCACCATCACCTGTACGCGGGACGTCACGAGGACAAGATCACGTTCCGCGACATCCAGGCCCAGCCCCGCAAGATCATCACCGCGCCGACGTGGTCCGGGATCGAATCGGAGACGGTCAGCTACACCGCCGGCTACACGAACATCCACGAGCACATCCCGTTCCGCACGCTGACCGGCCGCGCCCACTTCTATCAGGATCACGAGTGGTTCCTCGACTTCGGCGAAGGCTTCTGCGCGTATCGGCCGCCGGTCGACATGAAGGCGCAGAACGTGATTCCCGATTCGGTGCGCAAGAAGCCGCACCTGACGCTGTCGTGGATCACGCCGCACTCCAAGTGGGGTATCCACTCGTCGTACCAGGACAACCTGCGCATGCTGTCGCTGTTCCGGGGCGGCCCGTACGTGTGGGTGTCGGAAGACGACGCGAAGGAAATCGGCCTGAAGGACAACGACTGGGTCGAGGCGATCAACGCGAACGGCGCGACGATGGCCCGCGCAGTGGTGTCGCAGCGTGTGCCGCGCGGCATGGCGCTGATGTACCACGCACAGGAAAAGACGGTGAATGTCCCGGGCTCACCTTCCACCGGCAAGCGCGGCGGCATCCTGAACTCCGTGACCCGCGTGATCGTCAAGCCGACGAACATGGTCGGCGGCTACGCCCAGCTCGCGTACAGCTTCAACTACTACGGCACGGTGGGCTGCCAGCGTGACGAGATGGTGGTGCTGCACAAGGTCGCGGACCAGGACATCGACTGGCTGGAACGCCCGCTGACGCCGGAACGCGAGCAGCAGCGCAACCCGGTCGGAGTGGGCCCACGGTAAGCACCCAACGTACAGAGGGTGGGGTGTCTGCGGAGCCGGGCGAGGACTGTCTGAGTGCCCGAAGGGCGCGAGTTCCGCAGCCCGGCGGAGTAGACACCCCACCCGGCGGGAGCGGCACTCCGCCCTCGCCCAACGGATCAAGTATCAGGAGAAATGCATGAAAATCCGCGCGCAATTCGCGATGGTGTTCAACCTCGACAAGTGCATCGGTTGCCATACCTGCTCGGTGACCTGCAAGAACGTCTGGTCGAACCGCAAGGGCATCGAATACGCCTGGTTCAACAACGTTGAATCGAAGCCCGGCATCGGCTATCCGAAGCAGTGGGAAAACCAGGAAAAGTGGAAAGGCGGCTGGGAAAAGGTCAACGGCAAGCTCGAACTGAAAGCCGGCGGCCGGCTGAAGAAGATCGTGCAGATTTTCGCCAACCCGAACATGCCGGAGATCGACGACTACTACGAGCCGTTCACGTACGACTACGCTCGGCTGCAGAACGCGCCGCTGTCGGAAGCCACGCCGACCGCGCGCCCGGTGTCGCAGATCACCGGCCAGAAGATGGACAAGATCACGTGGGGGCCGAACTGGGAAGACGACCTCGCCGGCGAATTCGCCGCGCGCTCGCAGGACGCCAACTTCGCCAACATGCAGAAGGAGATGTACAAGCAGTTCGAGAACACCTTCCATCTGTATCTGCCGCGCATCTGCAACCACTGCATCAACCCCGCCTGTGTCGCCTCCTGCCCGTCCGGCGCACTGTACAAGCGCGAGGAAGACGGCATCGTGCTCGCCGACCAGGACCGCTGCCGCGGCTGGCGGATGTGCATCTCCGGCTGCCCGTACAAGAAAGTGTTCTTCAACTGGGAATCGTCGAAGGCCGAGAAGTGCATCGGCTGCTACCCCCGCGTCGAATCGGGCCTGCCGACCGTGTGCTCGGAATCCTGCGTCGGCCGCATCCGCTACAACGGCATCATTCTCTATGACGCCGACAAACTGCTGGACGCCGCTTCGACCGACAACGAGCAGGATCTGTACAAGGCGCACCTCGACCTCTTCGTCGACCCGTACGATCCGGCCATCATCGCGCAGGCGTTGAAGGACGGCGTGCCGCAGACCTGGATCGACGCCGCGCAGAAGTCGCCGATCTACAAGATGGCCGTCGAGTGGAAGATCGCGTTCCCGCTGCACCCGGAGTTCCGCACGCTGCCGATGATCTGGTACGTGCCGCCGCTCTCCCCGGTGCAGTCGCAGATCGACCAGAAGACGCTGCCGACCGAAGCGGACGGCGTGATCCCGAAAGCCGAGGCGATGCGCCTGCCGGTGCAGTACCTGGCGAACCTGCTGACCGCGGGCAAGACCGAATACATCACGGGCGCACTCAACCGCCTGCTCGCAATGCGCTCCTACATGCGCTCGATCCACGTCGAAGGCAAGCCGGACGTCGGGCCGCTGACGCGCGCCGGCATCGACGAGAACATCGCGAAGGAGATGTACCGCTATCTGGCGATCGCGAACTACGAAGACCGCTTCGTCGTGCCGACCGCGCACGAGGAAATCCGTCTCGACGACTACCACGCCTTCCAGGGCCAGAACGGCTTCACGTTCGGTAACGACTCGTCGACCGGCGTGAGCCGCAACTCGCTGTTCCCCGAACGCCGCAAGGAAAGCGCCGAGCCGCGCGAACCCGCGCCGTCCGCCGGGCCGCGCGAATAAAGGAGACGATGATGAAAATTTTCCGACTGCTTTCCGCCCTTCTCGATTACCCGAACGACGAGTTTCTCGCGGCGTTGCGCGAAATGGCTGGCAATGACGCGCGCGCCTTCGTCGTTGGCCTCGATGAAGAGAATGTTCTCAGCGCCGACGAGGCGGGCCAGGTCGCGGAATTCATCACCGCGATGCTCGCCACCGAGTCGCTCGAACTGCAGGGCAACTACGTCCAGTGCTTCGACCTCACCGCCGAGCACAGCCTGCACCTGACGCACCACCTGTTCGGCGAGGAGAAGACGCGCGGGCCGGCGCTGATCGATCTCGGCGAGTTCTACCGCAGCTACGGGCTGAAGGTCGACGAGAAGGAACTGCCGGACTACCTGCCGGTGATGCTCGAGTTCGTGTCGACGATCGAGCTCGACGAGGCGCGGGTGTTCCTCGCCGACGTCGCAAAGGTGCTGAAAGTGCTCGCCGACAACCTGGAAAAATCCGGCAGTGATCACGCGAAGCTGGTCCGGATCATCGAGAAACAGGGCAGCCTCGCTCGCCTGGCTGCCTGAGGAGACATCATGAACCTGCAAAACTTCTTTTTCGGGGTGTACCCCTACATCGCGCTGACGGTGTTCATTGTCGGCAGTTGGATCCGCTACGACAACGAGCAGTACACGTGGAAGACCGACTCGTCGCTGCTGCTGTCCAAGCGCTACATGTGGGTCGCAAGCAACCTGTTCCACGTCGGCATCCTGGCGATCTTCGGCGGCCATTTCGCCGGCCTCGTGCTGCCCCACGCGTTCTGGATCGCGCTCGGCGTGTCCGACCTCGACCACCAGTGGCTCGCGATCGTCGCCGGCAGCGTGTTCGGCACGATGTGCCTGATCGGCGGCGGCATCCTGTGGCTGCGTCGCATGTTCAACGCGCGCGTGCGCGCCGCAAGCCGCACGATGGACGTCTTCATCATCACCTGGCTGATGATCACGCTGCTGCTGGGCTTGTCGACGCTGCCGGTCTCGATCGGCCATGCGAACCATGGCGACCCGGGCGTGATGCTGGCGCTGTCGGGCTGGGTGCAGAGCATACTGACGCTCAATCCGCAGCCGGCGCTGCTCGATGCGGTCGAGCCGGTGTTCCGCCTGCACATGTTCTTCGGCATGACGGTCTTCCTGCTGTTCCCGTTCTCGCGTCTCGTCCATATCTGGACTGCGCCGATCAGCTACCTGGGTCGTGCCTACCAGATCGTGCGGACCAAGCGTCAGGTCAAGGCGGCCTGAACCTGAGTCGGAAGTAGTATCGGGCAGCACATTTTTGTGCTGCCCGCTCTTGCTCGAGGAGGACTTGCGTCGTAGTCTGCAGGCCTTCTTCAGCAATGAGCGTTCATGCTGCGTCTGCGCAACAGTCTGGCCACGAAAATCACCGGCATTCTGCTGGTGTTTTTCCTTGTCGCGCTCACCGCGATCGGCCTGACGCTGTTCATCTCCTGGCAACTCGAAGGTGCAGCTGCCGCAATCAACGATGCCGGCAGTCTGCGGATGCGGGCCTACCGCATCGACCACCTGCTGGCGCGCGGCCCGGCCGCGACGTCGAACGATCAGGCAGCCTTCACTGCGTCCCTGAAGTCGGAACTCGACGACTTCGAACGGGTGCTCGGCGAACTTCGTCGCGGTGACCCGCACCGCCCGCTTTTCATCCCGCGCGACAACGGCATTCCCGCGGATCTCGACGAAATGGCCGAGTTCTGGTCGCTGCACATCCGTCCCGTGCTCACCGACCTGATCGCCACGCCTGACCCCGTGCGCCGCCGTGCCGGCCTGTCCGACTTCGATCGCACCGTCAGAAGCTTCGTCTCCGGGATCAACGAAGTCGTGCTCAAGATGGAGCGCAGCTACGCCCGCAACACCGACATCCTGCGCGCTTCGCAGGTGTCGCTGATCGCGCTGGCGATCATCGGCACACTGGTGCTGATCCGTTTCTTCTTCGTCCTCGTGATCCAGCCGGTGTGCGAACTGCAGGACGGCATGAAGCGGATGGAGCAGGAGGACTTCAACGCCCGTGTCCCGGTGCTCGCGAGCGATGAATTCGGCGAATTGTCGGAAGGTTTCAACCGCATGGCGGTCCACCTGCAAGGCCTCTACGCCACGCTCGAAGAGCGGGTCGCGGCAAAGACCCGCAGTCTCGAGGAAAAAAACCGCGAACTCGAAATCCTCTACGATATCGGCGCTTTCTTGCGTGAGCCCAATGATGTGGACAGCCTCTGCAGAGGTTTTCTGCAGCGCGTCCAGGCGACGTTCGGCGCGGGGGCGAGTTCGGCGCGATTGCTCGACAGCGGTTCGGAGAATCTCTGCCTGACCGTGCACAACGGGCTCGACCAGGAGTTCGTCGATCGCGAGGCGGTGCTCCAATGCGGCGAATGCCTGTGCGGCGAAGCGGTGCGCCGCGGGACGTCGCTGGTGTCCGAGTTGAGCGCCCCTGATCCGGCTCTGACGCTGTTGGTATGCCGGCGCGCGGGCTTTCAGGTCATCACCGCGACGGCGATTACCGCGAACAAACAGACGCTCGGCATCTACAACCTGTATTTCGTCGACGCCCGCCCCCTTTCCGACTCCGACCGTCTGTTGCTCGAAACGCTCGGCCAGCAGTTGGGAATCGCAATCGAGAACCAGCGCCTGCAGGCGAGCGGGCGCGAACTGGCCGTGTCGGAGGAGCGCAACCTGCTTGCACGCGAACTGCACGATTCGATTGCGCAGGGTCTGGCCTTCATGAACCTGCAGGTGCAGATGCTCGAGAGCGCGCTCGACCGCAACGAGGCCGGCGAAGCGCGCGACACGCTGGCGATGCTGCGCCAGGGCGTGCAGGAGAGCTATGACGACGTGCGCGAACTGCTGGTGCATTTCCGCACGCGCGTCGAAAAACAGGACCTGGCCCTGGCGATCACCGCGACCCTGCGGCGCCTGGCCGAGCAAACCGGCATCGCCACCGACCTCGACGTACTGGGCGATGCGGCCCCGCTCGACGCGGAAGCCGAGACGCAGGTTCTGTATATCGTCCAGGAGGCGCTGTCGAACGTGCGCAAGCACGCGAATGCCCGGTCTGTGAAAGTGGTGATCCGCCGCGGCATCGACGGACTTTCGGTGGTCGTTCGCGACGACGGTGTCGGTTTCGAGGAAGCCGACCGCACTGCCGCGGCGCAGGAAGCCCACATCGGGCTCGAGATCATGAGGGAGCGGACGCTGCGCATCGGCGGACGCTTCTCGATACGTTCCGCGCGGGGCAAGGGCACTGAAATCCGCGTCGAACTTTCCCGCATCCACAAGGAAAACCTCATCGATGCCTGACCCGATCCGCGTTCTCCTGGTCGACGACCACGCCCTTTTCCGCAGTGGCATCAAGTCGCTGCTGCAGCGCCATGCGGAGTTCGAGATCGTCGGCGAAGCCGGCGACGGCATGGAGGGCGTCAAGCGCGCCGGGCAGCTCAAGCCCGATGTCGTGCTGCTCGACCTGCACATGCCCGGGCTGTCGGGGCGCGACGCCGCGGCGATGATGGCCGAAGAGTCGCCGAACTCGCACGTCCTGATGCTCACGGTGTCGGAAGATGCCGAGGATCTCATCGGGACGTTGCGCGCGGGAGCCTGCGGCTATCTTCTCAAGAACATCGAGGCCGATGCGCTGATCACGGCAATCAACAGGGCAGCCGAGGGCGAATCCGTGATCTCGCCGCAGATGATGGGGAAACTCCTGAAAGGCGTGCGCGGCGAGCTTCCGCCGAAAACCGCGGCACAAACGGTGGTCGCCTCGGAACTCAACAAGCTGTCCCCGCGCGAACGCGAAATTCTCACTTTTCTTGCACGCGGCCAGAGCAACAAGGAAATCGCGCGAAAGCTCGAACTGGCTGAAAGCACCGTGAAGATCCACGTACAGAACGTCCTGCGCAAACTCAACCTGACCAGCCGGGTGCAGGCCGCGGTTTTTGCCGTCGAACAGGGAATCGTGCAGGATTCCGAGGCCTGATGCGGGGCTGACGGAGACTGCATTGGAAACATCAGGCCCTTCACGCGGCGCCACATTCGGCCGCGTAGTGCTGCCCTTTGCGTTGATTCCGCCGTTCATGATCGTGTTCGCGATGCGCGATCATCCGGAGATCTATCGCCTGAATCCGGCTTCGGCAAACTGGGAATGGATTGCGCTGCTGGTCTTTGCCGCCGAAATCGCCTCGGTCCACCTCTTCGCCGGAATGTTGCGCCTCACGGCCCCTGTCGACAGACAGCGCCCCACCCAGGAACAGGCTTATCTGATCGCGGCGCGCGCCGCGTCACCGCTCTGGGGGTCGGCAATCGTTCTTGCGATTCCAAGCCTCGCCGCACTGGTCGCGGTGCATCTGCTCGCGCACTTCGTCGCCCTGCGCACCCTTTATCGCGATATCCGCAAGGAACTGCAAATCGGGGGCGATCTCGAGGCGCTGCACGTGACATACATGGTCTACAGCGTCGCCGTGGTCCTCTGGATACCGCTCATGGTGATGATCTTCGTCTCTGTCGCGCAAGCGTGAATGTCGATGGACCGCTCGGCCGGGCGCGGCAGCGACGCCCACTCCCGCCCTGCCCGGGCGGGCACCTTCCGCACCACCCAAGTCCTTGTCCTCGATCAAGGAACCTTTCGGCCGCATCCACTAACATGCGGCCCCGAAGAATATGACATTTGTTGTAACAGCATGTTACTGTGCGCTCTGCCGCTCTTCCGGCAAGAGAGCAGGCCTCAGCGAATATTGATCACCTTGTAGAACGGAGTCGCCCACATGAGCCAGGACCAGAACCAGGATCAAAAGCTTGACGGTCAGCCGGACCCCGGCCGTCGGAAGTTCCTCAATACCGCCGCATTTGCCGGTCTTGCCGGGGCCGGACTGTCGGTCGGGCTGTCGGCATGCAAGCAGGAGCAGGCGCCGTCCGCCGCACCCGCGACTGCGGCCCCGGCCGAAGCCGTCCCTGCCGAGCATGTCGGCAAGTATGAAGTCGCGCCGGGCCAGCTCGATACCTATTATTCATTCTCGAGTGGCGGTCACTCGGGCGACGTGCGCATCTACGGCCTGCCGTCCGGGCGCGAGCTGAAGAGCATTCCCGTGTTCAACATGGACTGCATGGTCGGCTGGGGGATCACGAACGAATCGAAGGCGATCATCGGCACCAAGCCCGACGGCAGCGTGAAGTACCGGACCGGCGACACGCACCACGTGCACCCGTCGTATACCGATGGCACCTATGACGGCAAGTACCTGTGGGTGAACGACAAGATCCACGGTCGGCTCGCCCGCGTGCGTCTTGACACGATGGAATGCGACAAGATCACCGAACTGCCGAACGTCCAGGGCTTTCACGGCACGTTCCCTGACAAGCGCGACCCGGTCGATCCCGCGATCAACCACACCACGCGCGTCTTCTGCGGCACGGAATTCTCGATTCCGCTGCCGAACGACGGGCATGGCCTCGACGACGTCGCCGCTTACCGCTCGGTGTTTACCTGCGTCGATGCGGAATCGATGGAAGTGCGCTGGCAGGTGCTGATCGACGGCAACTGCGATCTGGTCGCCAGTTCGTACGACGGCAAGCTTGCCTGCACGAACCAGTACAACGTCGAAATGGGTGTCCACTACGAAGAAACGATGGCTTCCGAATGGGATGCGTGCCTGTTCTTCAACATCGCGCGCATCGAGGAAGCAGTCAAGGCGGGGAAAGTCACTTATATCGGCGACTCGAAGGTCCCCGTCGTCGACGGCCTGAGGGCCTCGAACGCCGATCCGAAGACTGCATTGACCTGCTACGTGCCGATTCCGAAGAACCCGCATGGCGTCAATATCAGCCCGGACGGAAAATACTACGCCTGCTCGGGCAAGCTTTCTCCGACCGCGACCGTGATCTCCCATGAGCAGGTCCTGAAATGGTTTGATGGCGGCGTGAAGGAAGCCCGTGAATGCGTCGTCGCCGAGCCGGAAATCGGCCTGGGCCCGCTGCACACCGGCTTCGACAACAAGGGCAATGCCTACACGACGCTCTTCCTCGACAGCCAGATCGTCAAGTGGAACGTCGAAGCGGCGATCAAGTCGTATCAAGGCGACAAGACCGCCACGCCGGTCGTCGACCGGCTCGACGTGCACTACCAGCCGGGCCACGGCTTCACGTCGATGGGCGAAACCAAAGAGTCGGACGGCAAGTACTTCATCTCGGACAACAAGTTCTCGAAAGACCGCTTCCTGCCGGTCGGCCCGCTGCATCCGGAAACGGCGCAGATGATCGACATCAGCGGCGACAAGATGGTGCTGGTCGCCGACCACTCGGTGACATCCGAGCCGCACGATTCGATCGTCATCCGGCGCGACATCATCAAGACGCGTCAGGTGTACAACCTCGACGATTTCCCGAATGCGGTGAAGGATCCGAAGGAATCCGGCGTGTTCCGCGAAGGCAAGAAAGTCACGATCAAGCTGACCAGCCAGGCGCCCGCTTACAGCCTGCGCGAATTCAGGGTCAAGAAGGGTGACGAAGTGACGATCATCCTGACCAACCACGACAAAGTCGAGGACTTGACCCACGGCTTCGCGATCCCGAAGCACGATATCAATTTCGCCGTCAGCCCGCAGGAAACGAAGTCGGTCACGTTCATCGCCGACCAGCCCGGCGTGTACTGGTGCTACTGCACCCACTTCTGCCACGCGCTGCATCTGGAAATGCGCAGCCGCATGATCGTCGAAGCGTAAGCTTTCCGATCTTGCCCGACCTGCCGGAGACTCGCCGTCTCCGGCAGGCTCGAAACTCCCGTCTGGCTGGACCATAAGCTCGCCGGTGCTCCAAACCGATGCCGAGCGTTGTTTTTGCTGGTATTTCAGCAGTCGTTAATTTATTAATTGACCAGGAACAATTACACCGGGAACAGGGTTATTTACACTGGACTTCACGCCCCTCCAAACGGTAAGCCTCATGAAATTTCCCGCTGTCTTTCGCAATATCCTGCTGTCCCTCGCCCTGATCCTTCCCGCCTCCGTCGCCTTCGCCGACGCGTATGAAGCGAAGCTTCCCGACGAACTCGTTACTTCGCCCAAGATGTGCGACTACGTCGCCTGTACGGAAGTGCTGCCGGGAGCGACGTCGTTCTCGGAACGCAAGGGGCAGCCGCCGTACGTCGAGGGTTACGTCGAGGAAAACGGCCAGAAGCGCAAGATCGGCTACGTGATGCTGTCGACCGACATCACCGACACTCCCGCGTATTCCGGCAAGCCGGTCGTCACGCTGATCGGCATGGACACCGCGGGCCGCTTTACCGGCGTGAAAGTGCTGAAGCATTCCGAGCCGATCCTCCTGCTCGGGATTCCGGAATCGGCACTGATCGGCTTCAACCAGCAATACCTCGGCAAGTTCGTCGGCGACAACATCGAGATCGGCCAGTCCCGTCCGGAAGAGGACATCATCGGCCTCGACGCGATCTCCGGCGCGACGGTCACCGTGATCGCCCAGAACCAGGTGATGATGACTTCCGGCACGAACGTTGCGCGCCAGGTCGGCATCCTGAAGCCGACGATCCGCGAGCCGGCCAGGTTCGTCGAAACCGGAGTCAGGCCCGACTGGGCGACGCTGGTGGACGAAGGCAGTGTCCAGCGCCTCGTCGTGACCCCGGAACAGGTCGGGCTGCCGCGCGGTGGCAAGCCGTTCATCGATCTGTGGTTCGGCTATCTCAACCAGCCGGACGTCGGCCGGGCGGTTCTCGGCGATGGCCCGTGGCGCAGCCTGATGAGCCGGCTGAAAGAAGGCGAGCACGCGCTGTTCGTGATCCGCACCGGCGGCATCGAATCCTTCAAGGGCTCGGGCTTCGTCCGGGGCGGCATCTACGATCGCGTTCAGGTTCGCCAGGGCGCCGATTCGTTTACGTTCCGCGACCTCGACGCGCTCAATCTTTATGGTCTCGAAGCGGCCGGCGCCCCGGCGTTCAACGAATCCTCGATTTTCATCATCCGGTCGAAAGCTTTCTCCGCGGCCTATCCGTGGAAATTCGTGTTTCTCGGCAACCGCGTCGATCGAGCAACGGGCACGCGCAGCTTCGTGAACTTCGACTCCGAGTACTGGCTGCCGGAAGCCTACCTCGAAGGCGGCCGCCCCGAAATCGTCAAACCGGATGCTCCCTGGGTCCGCGTATGGAAGACGCGCGCTGTCGAAATCGGCCTGTTCGCGGCGCTGCTGGTTGCCGTCGGCACGCTCTACGGGTTCCGCGATCGCCTCACTCGTCGCGCCAGCCGCAGCAACAAGTGGCCGGTCAACATTTTCAAATACACCGCCTGGCTCGTCAGCATCGGCTTTGTCGGATTCGGCCTGCTCGCGCAGCCGTCGATCACGCAGGTGCTCACCTGGTTCCACGCGCTGCTGTTCCAATGGACGTGGGAATTGTTCCTCACCGATCCGTTCATCTTCCTGTTCTGGATCTTCATCATCGTGACCGTGTTCCTCTGGGGACGCGGGTTGTTCTGTGGCTGGCTGTGCCCGTTCGGTTCGCTGTCCGAGCTGTTGTACAAGATCGGCGGCGCGGTGGGGCTCAAGCGCTTCCAGTTCCAGCTGTCGCGGAAATGGCATGACCGCCTGAAGTGGGTGAAATACGGGGTGTTCTTCGCCCTGCTCGCCGTGTCCTTTTTCTCGATGGGGCTTGCCGAGAAGCTCGCCGAAATCGAACCGTTCAAAACGACTTTCCTCGTCGGAATGTTCAACCGCAGCTGGCCATACACGCTGTTCGCGGCGGGTCTGCTCGGCCTGTCGATCTTCATCGAGCGCCCTTTCTGCAAGTACCTGTGCCCGCTCGGCGCGTCCCTCGCGATGCCATCGACGTTCCGCTGGTTCGGCCTCGACCGCAAGCAGGAATGCAGCAGCTGCAAGGCCTGCGCGGTGGGCTGCGGGGCGCAGGCGATCGACGCGAACGGACGCATCGACCACCGCGAATGCCTGCACTGTCTCGACTGCATGGTGCTCTATACGGATTGCCAGGCGTGTCCGCCACTGTCGCAGGAGCGCAAGCGCCGCACCAAGGCCGGCTTGCCGCTGACTCCGATCGGCGCCGACGGCTACTATATTCCGATCAAGCCGATGCCCGCCGACACCGCGCAAGCGGCCTGATCGCTGCAGGATTTGGAGAATCGAAATGATCAATCCGACAATGCCCACGGATCCCGCCAAGCCGCGTTACGCGGACCACGAAGGCGTGATCGGCCACCTTGCCGCAGAAATATGGGATCACCTCTGGCCGTGGAGCCGTGCCGGCTTCCAGCAGCAGCGCGCGGTCCACGCCGCCGGCCTGGCCATTGCAGTTGCCGCCAGCCTCGTCTGGGTGCTCGCCGCGATGGGCGAGCTTCACGCCGGCGCGGTCATCGGTTGGTGGTTCGGCTGGAGCGTGTTCGAAGTCATCGTGCGCCTCGGTTCCAAGCCGTACGTCAAGGAAGGGCCGTGGTGGGGGCGGCGCTATCGTGTCGCGAATACGATGGACATGATCTGCTACGTCGGCTTCAAGAACCTCCTGATCGGCGCGGCTCTGTTCATTGCGCTGAAATCGTTCGGCCTGCTGGTACTGTGACACGGCCAAGGGTGCAATGAAGCTGCTTTTCGGAGCACGCGCCGCGGCGCGGCTGGCACTGCTCGCGCTGTTCCTCGGTGGCTCGGCGCACGCGGCGACGTGGAACCTCACGCCGGGAGACCCGGTGCAGCCGGCAATCGACCGCGCGGCCGCGGGCGACACGATCACCCTCGCCCGCGGCCATTACCCAGGCGGACTGCGCATCGACAAGCCGCTCACGCTGCGCGGCATCGACCGCCCCACGCTCGACGCGGGCGGTGTCGGGGATGTGATCCACATCACCGCGCCGGATGTGACGATCGAAGGACTCATCGTATCGAACTCCGGGGACAAGCTCGGCGAACAGAACGCGGGCATCTATATGAAAGCGGGTGCCGAGCGGGCGGTGGTGCGTAACTGCGACCTCACGTACAACCTGTTCGGAGTGTGGATCGAGGGCGTCAAGGACGTCGTGATCGACGGGAACGTGATCACCGGCAAGCGCGATTACCGGTCCGCGAGCCGCGGCAACGGCATCCAGCTCTACAACACGACCGGGGCAAAAATCCGCAACAACCACGTCAGCTTCGTCCGCGACGGCATCTACGTCGACGTCTCCCACCATGCGGAATTCATCGGCAATCGCATTCATGACGTGCGCTATGGCACGCATTACATGAATTCGAACGACAACCGCTGGGAGGACAACGAGTCCTACCACAACCGCGGCGGACTCGCGCTGATGATGGCGCGCCGGCAGATCGTCCGAAACAACCGCGCATGGGGCAATTCCGACCACGGCATCATGCTGCGCACGCTGCAGGACTCGGTCGTCGAAGGCAACGTCGTCGCCGGCAACCAGCGCGGTTTCTTCATCTACGACGCCGAATTCAATGTGCTGCGCAACAACCTCGTCGTCGACAACATCGTCGGCACGCACCTGTGGGCGGGATCGAAACACAACCAGGTCGAGGGCAACGATTTCATCACGAATCGCGAGCAGGTCCGCTACGTCGCGGCGCGCGACGAATTGTGGGGTGTCAAGGACGGCAATTACTGGAGCAATTATCTTGGCTGGGACCGCAATGGCGACGGCCACGGGGACGTTCCATACGAAGCCAACGATCTGGTCGACCGCTTGTCCTGGCAACACCCGATGATGAAACTTCTGCTCGCGAGCCCCGCAGTTCAGACGTTGCGACTCGTCGGCCAGCAGTTCCCGCTGCTGCGCGCCCCGAGCATCATCGACCCGAAGCCGCACATGCGGCCAGCACACGAGAACTGGAGCAAATGGCGTGACAAGCAACACCCCTCAGCACGCTGAGTGCGGCGTCGATCCGGCCGCGATCGTCGCCGTGCGTGGCGCGACCAGGCATTACGGTGCCGTTCATGCCGTCGACGGCGTCGACCTCGACGTCGGCCGCGGCGAGCTGTTCGGGCTGATCGGTCACAATGGCGCGGGCAAGAGCACTCTGTTCAAGATGATGCTCGGACTGGTCCCGATGACCTCGGGCGACATCCGCATCGACGGCGCGCCGGTGAGCGGCGGCGGCTTTCGCGCCGTGCGGCGCAAGATCGGCTATCTGCCGGAAAACGTCGTGCTCTACGACAACCTCACCGGCCTCGAAACCCTGCAGTTCTTCGCCCGCCTCAAGCGCGTGCCGGCGAACGAGTGTGCGCCGGTCCTCGAGCGCGTCGGTCTCACCCATGCGGCCAGGCGGCGCGTGCGAGAATACTCGAAAGGCATGCGCCAGCGGCTGGGCTTCGCGCAGGCGCTGCTCGGCCGCCCCCAGCTCCTGTTCCTCGACGAGCCGACCAACGGCCTCGATCCCGAAGCGATCCGCGAGTTCTACCTGATCCTGCGCGGCCTCAAGGCCGACGGCGTGACGATGATCCTGACTTCGCACATCCTCGCCGAGATCCAGGAGCGGGTCGATCGGCTGGCGATCATGGCGGCCGGCAAGGTGCAGGCGGTCGGCACAGTGCAGATGCTGCGCGAGCGGATGGACCTGCCGCTGTGGTTCCACGTGCGGCTGCCGCGGGCCGATTTCGAGCGCGTCCGCACAGTGCTGGGCCATCTGCCGGTCACCGCAGTCGAAGCGCGCGACGATCACGTCGCGGTGCAGTGCCGGCGCGACGCAAAGATGCTCGTGCTGCAGGCGCTCGCGTCGCTCGGCGACAAGGTGCTCGATCTTCACGTTCACGAACCGTCGCTCGAAGACGTGTTCTTCGGTTTTTCGGATTGATCATATGGAATTGCGACAGGTCGGCACGATCGCCGGCAAGGAATTCTGGGACCGCATCCGCAACCGCTGGGTGCTCGCGGTGGCGCTGGTGTTCACAGTGTTTGCGCTGGTGATCGCGTATTTCGGCGGCGCGCAGCAGGGCGCGGTCGGATTTCGTTCGATCGGCGTGACGATCGCGAGCCTCGTGAGCCTCGTGATCTACCTGATCCCGCTGATCGCGCTGGTGCTCGGCTTCGATGCGATCGTCGGCGAGCGCGAGCGCGGTTCGCTCGACCTGCTGCTGTCGATGCCGATCACCCGCTTCGAGCTGCTGCTCGGCAAATATCTCGGCCTCGCGGCGGCGCTCGCTTTCTCGACGATTGCCGGCTTCGGTCTCGTCGCCGTCGTGCTGGCGGCGCAACTCGACCTCCCGGCGCTGTTCCACTACTTCGGCTTCATGGCGAGTTCCGTGCTGCTCGGCATGGCTTTCCTGAGCATCGCGGTGATGCTGTCGGTGTTCGCGGCCGACCGTACCCGCGCCTCCGGCCTAGCGATCGCGGCGTGGTTCTTCTTCGTGCTGGTGTTCGACCTGCTGCTGCTCGGCGCGCTGGTCGTCACGGGCGGCAGCTACGGGGGCGAGATTTTTCCCTACCTGCTGCTGCTCAACCCCGCCGACGTGTTCCGCATCCTCAACATCTTCACGCTCGACGACGTCCGCACGCTGTATGGGCTCGCCACCGTTTTCCCCCGCACGCTCGCAGAGCCCTGGCTGCTCGGCCTGGTGATGCTGGCATGGATCGTGACACCGCTCGCTGTCGCCACCTGGAGATTTCGCAAATGAACGCGCCAAGACGCCCGTCCGCCAATCCGCTACGCAGCTCGCTCGTACGCCACCTCCTCGTGGTGTGTTTCGCCGCGACGCTGCTCGCCGCGTGCGGGAAAACCGACGGGCCTGCGCCGCTCGTCCCGGTCGAGATCGACCGCAGCACCTCATGCACGCTCGACGGCATGCTGCTCGCCGACTACCCGGGCCCGAAAGCGCAGATTCACTACGCGGACCGCGCCGAACCCGACTTCTTCTGCGACACAGTGGAAATGTTCGCGATCTACTTCAAGCCGGAACAGGTGAGGCAGGTGCGCGCGCTGTTCGTCCAGGACATGGGCAAGGCCGACTGGGCGGAGCCGCGCGACAACTGGATCGACGCGAAAGCCGCCTGGTACGTCCACGGCAGCTCGCGCCACGGATCGATGGGACCGACGATCGCTTCGTTCGCGCTCGAAGGGGACGCGCAGAAATTCGCCACGGAGCATGGCGGCAAGGTGGTCGCATTTACCGACGTCACCCCGGCCATGGCGGTACTGGACGGCGGCGTGCTCCATGATCAGGGTATGTGACCATGGCAAATTTCTACAACGACTTCGAGCCTGAAGATGCGATCCAGCTCGAACAGCTCTCGCGCCTGATCTACGAACTGCGCGAGAACCGCGGCGCCATCCTCGAAAGCTACGGCGTGGCGGACGAGATCGCGCTGCTCGAGCAGATCTACACCGGCGCGGTTCCCGAACATCCCGCCTACGAACATTACCTGAGTGCGCGCATCCTCTCCGACACCCGGGAGACCGTACGCGCGATGCTTGCCGAATGCCTGAAGGAGATGGGTCGCAAATGAACCTTCACCTCGAACTTGCGGCAGCCATCGAAAAGGACTTCGGGGACCGGCTCGCAGTGCCTATCGAGCAGAAACAGGACGCCTTGATCACGACGCTCGAAAACGACGTCACGCTGACCATCCGTTATGCCGCGCCCGACGCCTATTCGCTGCGCTGGACACACGGCGACGCCGAAGCCGGTATCGACACCGCCCCGCTGCACCGCGATCTTGCAACTTTCCCGAACCACCTTCACGACGTCGACGGTCGGGTGCATGCCGATCCGCTGACCCGTCCCGACCAGGCTCCCGCCGACAACGTCGCACAACTGATTCGTGCGCTGCTCGAAAACCCGATGCTGGGGATCGACAGCGAAGCCTGACCGTGGGGCTGGCAGCGGGAGCAGGCGTATGCCGCTGCTGCAGGCAAAAAAAAAGGGGCGATTGGTCGCCCCTCATTTGCGCCGGTCGCCACCGAGGAGGCGACGACCGGGAGTCCTGGTCGAAATCAGCTCGACTTTCCAACCATGTAATCGACGGCCGCCTTGACTTCCTCGTCGGTCAGCGAAGCACCGCCGCCACGCGGGGGCATCATGCCTTTCGCGCCGGTGAAACCTTCGATCGCGTGCTTGTAAAGCGTGTCCTTGCCTTGGGCGATACGCGGGCCCCAGTCGGCCTTGTCGCCCGGCTTCGGTGCGCCGGCGACGCCTGCTGCATGGCACAGCGAACACGTCTTGTTATAGACGCTGGCGCCGTTGGCTGCCGACGCGGCCGGGGCGGCTGCGGGCGCTTCGGAAGCGGCCGGTGCTGCAGGGGCGGCCGGTGCTGCGGGAGCTTCCGACGCGGGCGGGGTCGCCGGGGCCTCGGGGGCTGCAGGGGCGGGAGTCGTCGCGGGAGCTGCAGGAACGTCGCTTTCCTTTTCTCCGCATGCGGACAAAAGGGCGACGAGGGAGGCCGCAAGAATCATTGTGGATTTTTTCATTATAATCTCCTGTTATATGGGGATGAATATTCGCATTGCCCCGAATTAAAATCACTGATCATATCGTTTACATACGCCATCCAATTTGACGTAAATCAAGTCGGAAATCTCGATTCAACCGCTCCGCCGGGGCCTCGTGAACCCTACAACTTTTCCATTCCGCTCGCCCAATTGATGTGTATCGTGGAGTGAAAGGTGCGTCAAACCGAATTGCTCCCGAACCCGTTGGAGCCTCCCGGATGAATGCCAGCCGCCCGCAACCGCAGCATATCCATCCCGTACAAATTGCCACGGCAGTGGGCGAAGGTGTGCGCGTATTCCTGTCGGCGCCGCTGATCAGCGTCATCTACGCCGGAACTTTCATGCTTGTGGGCGTCGGCCTGCTGGGCGCCCTGGTGAGCCTCGGGTTCAGTCCCATGGGACTGCCGCTTATCGGCGGGTTCATGCTCATCGCACCGGGCCTGCTCGCCGGATTTTTCGCGATTTCAAGAGTGCGCCGCCGGGGCGGCAAACCGGGGCTTCGAGACGTCGCTGCCGGGTTCGTGAACACGCCGCGGGACCTCTGGGGATTGATGCTGGTTTGCGGCTTCGTGTTCGTCATCTGGATGACCGACGCCGGCATCCTGTTCAGTTTCATGGTCGGTGACAGCAGTTCCGACTGGAGTCTGCTGCTTCCGCTGTCGGGTGCCGTGCTGCGGTTCCATGCCGGAGTGTCGATCGCGGGAGGGTTTTTCGCGCTGATCGTGTTTTTCGTCACCGCGTACGCAGTACCCCTGCTGATCGAGCGCCGTGCCGGTCTCGTCGTCGCGGTCAACGCCAGCGTTCGGGCGGTTTTCCACAGCTTTTTTACCAACATGCTGTGGGCGTTGATCCTCGCAGCGACGATCATGCTGTCGATCGCGATACCCCTGCTCCTGCCGGTAACCCTTCCCGTGATGGCTTACGCCAGCGAGGCGATCTACCGCCAGGTCTTCCCGACCGCAACGCAGACATCCTCCTGATCACCCTCCCCTCTTCACCTCCGCGCAGCCGACGCGGAGCCTCACCCCCTGCCCCGCTTTCGTCCCCGCAGCACGCTCGTGACCATCGTCACGATGAACAGCAGCAACGCCAGACCATTCAGCACTCCCCCCAGTTGCCGCAGCGCGTACCACTCCCCCGCGCTTCCGGCGATGCGGATTGCGAGCGATAGGTGCAGCGCGGCGAGCGGCAGGTAAAACACCGGGTGATACGGAAGCTTCACTCTCGCAATCGCGGGGAAAATGATCGGCGCGTGGCCGAACACCATCGCGAAGACGAAGCCAAGTGCGATCGCATGGAGGGCGGCGTCACGCATCGCGGCCCCCGGCGCGAAACCGTTCCCAAGACCCAGCAGGGCTCCCGCCGCCAGCCACGTGTAACCCGACAGCAGACAGATCGCAATGAAGCGTGTCAGCCCCTTCTGGCGGGCGTTGTGACGTGCGATGTCGTAGCGCAGCAACCACGTGGCCAGGAAAAGCAGTCCGCCGGCAAAGATCACCAGACCGGCCTCCTCGCGCCACAGCGAGGTCGCGGCGCCGCCCAAAATCACTGCCACTGCGACGCTGAAGAGCGGAGCCGCCGCAGGTCGTGACGGCAGGAAGCGGGTCAGTTCCAGGCGCTCGCCGGCAATCGTCAGCACCAGGAATCCGAGCCACCACGGCACTGCGGCCTGAACATTGTTTTCGATCAGCCACGCCAGATTGCCGGCCAGCCAGCACAGCGCTCCAACCGCCAGCACGACGGTAAACAGCACTGTTTGGCGCCGCATCACCTGAATGCTGCCGAGGACGAGTATCAGCGCAGCGGCAACGAAAAACGCCTGCGCAAGCGGCACGGGCGCCCCGGCGAGAAGGACGAATCCGCCCGCTCCCGCGCAAGCGGGTGCGAGGTAGGCCCACATCCTTGCCAGAGCGACCGCGCGCTCGAGGCTGATCACCGTGCCGAAGAACGCGGCGATCATCAGCGCACCATGCAGCCCGGCCTGGGACGCGGCAAGAACCGGCATGTCGAGGGCCAGGCGCGACAGCCCCGCCAGGACGCCTCCGACCAGCGAAAGCATTCCGAGCACGAGTAATGGAAGACGCGCCGGCGGGCGTAAATCCTGCATCATCGGGAACCTGATTGATTGTTTTTTCTGACGAGGCCGGGAGCGCGCCGGCATGCCGGGCGGGGAAGGCAAGCGTGCGCTTCGCCTTCCGCCCGCGAGGTCTCTGCTACAGAACGCTTCGGAAAATACTCACTTTTCCCAGCCGAAATGCTCGCGCGCTTCGGCATTCATCATTCCCGGATTCCACGGCGGGTCCCACACCATTTTCACGACCACCCGCAAGCTTTCCGGCAACGCTTCATCGAGAACGGCATCGATGTCGTCCATGATCATGTCTCCCATTGGGCACGCGGGCGACGTCATCGTCATCTCGATGAGGACTTCTTCGGTCGTCACGTCGATGCGGTAGACGAGCCCGAGATCGACGATATTGACCCCGACTTCAGGATCGATGACACGGCGCAACAGGGTGCGTACGGATTCGACATCGGGAAGGGACGCAGGAGCTGTCATCGTCATCACGCCAACATTTCAAGGTGCACCATTAGCGCATGTTTCGACGCGCGGCGCCAGCGAGCGCGCCGCTGCGGAAGGCCGGCAGAACCCGGCGGCCATCCGGGGCGACAGGTCGTTCGCTCAATCGAATCCCCTGCCTTCGCCCGCTTCCTCATGGGTCACCCCATCGCGGATGTGATAGATGCGCTTGAACGTGGGGATGATTTTTTCGTCGTGAGTGACGACGATGACGGCCGTCTCGAACTTGCGCGCCATGTCGTTGAGGATGCGGATGACGGCCATCGCGCGCTCGCTGTCGAGCGGCGCCGTCGGTTCGTCGGCGAGGATCACGGGCGGACGGTTGACCAGGCCGCGAGCGATCGCGACCCGCTGCTGCTCGCCACCGGAAAGCTGCGACGGCATCGCGCGCGCCCGGTGCTGCACATCCAGTGCCGTGAGCAGTTCGAGCGCCTGCGCGCGCGCCTCGGCGTTCGGCACGCCGGCGAGCATCGGCAGCAGCGCGACGTTGTCGGTGACATCGAGAAACGGAATCAGGTAAGGCGCCTGGAAGACGAAGCCGATTCTGTCCCGCCGCAGTGCGCGCAGGTCGCGCACTTTCCAGCCGTCGTCGTAAATCACTTCATCGCCCAGCGTCATGCGACCGGCAGTCGGATCGATCACCGCGCCGAGGCACTTCAGCAGCGTGCTTTTTCCGGAACCCGATGGTCCGATGAGGCCGACGACCTCTCCCGGCGCCACGTCCATCGCCACGTCCTTAAGCGCATCGACGGCAGTGTCGCCTCCGCCGTAGCGCTTTTTCAGGCCTTCGATACGGATACCCTTGCTGCTCACGTCACCCTCCGATCGCTTCGGCCGGATCGATCCTGAGCGCCATGCGGATCGCGACGACGCTCGCGAGCACACAGATCGCGAGCACGGCGAAAAAGCCTGCGATCGAGTCGAACGGGACGAGCAGCACGTATTTGGGAAACAGCGGTGCCGCGAACGTCGCGGTGATCTTGCCGACGACGAATCCGATCAGGCCGAGCGCAAGCGCCTGCTGCATGATCATCGCGGCGATCGTGCGGTTGCGCGTGCCGATCAGCTTCAGCACCGCGATCTCGCGGATCTTGTCCATCGTCAGCGTGTAGATGATGAAGGCGACGATGGCGGCGCTGACGACGGCGAGGATGACGAGGAACATGCCGATCTGCCGCGCGGAAGTCGCGATCAGCTTGCCGACGAGAATGTCTTCCATCTGCGGCCGGGTATAGGCGGTCAGGCGCTTCCAGCGGCCGACGGACCGCGCGACCTCTTCGGGAGCATGGCCGGGTTCGAGCGTCACGAGGACCGCATTGACGAAAGCGTTGGTGCTTTGCGAGGCGATCACCGCGTCCAGCAGGTCCGGCACGCCGGGACGGTTGAAGGCCGGGTTCGCGCCGGTGCGCCGACGGCTTTGCCAGATCGCGTCGTTGTCCTTGAGGAACTGCGCTTCCTGGGCGTCCTTGAGCGGGATGAAGACCATCGGGTCGCCGCTCGACGACACCATGCGCCGGGTCAGCCCCACCACGACGTAATGATTGCGACGGATCGCAAGGCGATCGTCGAGCCTGAAGCCGCTCGCGATGTCGGCGACGGCCTCGTAGTGCCCGCGCGTGATCTGGCGACCGGCGACAAGATAAGGCGGCCAGCCGGGAATCCCCGGTTTGCCCGGCGCGATGCCGACGACCATCGCCCGTACGTCGCTGTCACCCCTGCGGACCTGCATCGTCAGGTACGTGACGTTTACCGCCTGCGCGATTCCGGCCATCGCGAGGAGGCTGCGATACGCGTCGTCATTGACGCTCGACGATTCGGCGTAAGGGCCCAGCGTGTCCTTTTGCACGACCCACAGGTCGGCACCGCTGTTGTCGAGCAACGCCCTGCCGTCGTCGACCATGCCACGGTACACGCCCGCCATCGTCAGCGTCACGCCGATCAGCAACCCCAGGCCGATGCCGGTAAAAACGAATTTTCCCCACGCGTGAAGGATGTCGCGGCCGGCGAGGCTGATCATCGCGGCACTCCGGGGATGTCGTCGACGACATCGATCCGGCTGCCCGCGGTGAGCGCCTTTTCGCTATACACGACGACCTGTTCGCCGTCCCGGACGCCCTCGAGCACCTGCACGTGGCCGTCGAGGTCGCCGGCACCGAGCTTGACCGGCGTGAAGCGCGCGTCGCCATCGACGATTTTCCATACGCCGACCTGCCCTGCTTCGCGGCGAACCGCGGCGTTCGGGATGACCGGCGCGGCGGGGAGCGCCGGCAGCGCGATCGTCACCTCGGCGAGCTCGCCGATCGGCGGCAGCGGCTCCGGCCGCGAATCGAACGTGACTTTCGCGAGGGTCTCCTCGGTTACTGCGTCCGCCATCGGCTCGACCCTCAGCACGCGACCCGTCAAAGCCTGTCCGTTGCGCGAGCGCAGCACGACGCTTGCCGGAAGTCCGGCCGCGAGCCCGGACGCGCTGATCTGGTCGAAGCGGGCGTTGATCCACAGGCTTTCGGGCGAGATGACTTCGACGACCGCCTGCCCTGCGACGATCGTCGTGCCGGGGTCGACGTCGCGAACCGCGACCAGGCCATCGACCGGCGCGACCAGGCGCAGGTTGTTCCGTTGCGCGACCAGCGCTTCACCGTCGGAACGGGCCCGGATCAGCTCTTCCTGGGCGCCGGACAACGCCGCCTCGGCGATCTGCAGTTCCTGGTGTTTCGTCGTCGCGAGTTCCTCGCTGATCGTGCGCACGGCGAAGAGCTGCTCATAGCGGCGAGCCTGGCTTCGGGCGAAATTCTGGCGCGCCGCCGCTTCGCGCAGCGCCGCCTCGGCCCGCTTGAGCGCCGCGCCCTGCGCGCGGATACGCTGATCGAGATCCACCGGATCCATCTCGCCGAGCACCTGGCCCGCCTTCACGCGGTCGCCGACGTGAACATCGAGCCGTTTCACGCGTCCGGCAAAAGTCGGGCCGATCCGGTACGTGTAACGCGTCTGCACCGTGCCGATGCCGAACAGCGCCGGCGTGATCGTCCGGGTCTCGACGCTTGCGACCGTCACGGACACCGGCGCCAGCGGGCCTGAGCGCAGCGCGACGTAGACGAACAGCGCGAGCAGCGGAACGATCACCGCCACGAGAGCCAAGGTGCGCCCCTGGAAAGGCAGGCGCCTCATTGCGCAGCCCCGATTCCGCGCCGGTAGATCGCGAACACCCTCGGCGCTTCGCGACGGATGCGGGCCACGTCCCCGGCCAGCAGCGACTGCATGACCAGTCCCTGGATCGTGCCGATGAACAGCGTGACCGCGGCCTCGCTGTCGAGCGCTGCGGACAGCTCTCCGCACGCCTTGCCGTTCTCGATGAGTCGATGCAGACGCTCACCGTAGCGCTGGATCAGGGTCTGCACCATGCGCTTGGCCGGTGTCGATTCGGCGCGCTGAAGCTCGCCGAACATCATCCGCGGCACGCCGGGATGCTCGGCGACGAACTCGACATGACTCATGAACATCGCCTGCATCGCCGCCAGCGGCGACTCGATCCCGTGCGCCGCACGGTCGATCCGTGCCAGGAGACGTTCGGCGACCCATTCCATGACCGCCTGCCAGATCGCGTCCTTCGTCGGAAAATGCCGAAACAATGCCCCCTGCGTCAGGTTCATGTGTTTCGCAATCGCCGAAGTCGTGATGTCGCTGGGGTTCTGCGACCCCGCCAGCTCGACCACGGCTTCGACGGTCACGGCCCGCCGTTCGTCGGCAGGAAGATGCTTTCCATGGAGGCTCATGCACGTCTCCGGGGATAAGTGAGTAATCGATTACTATCCTAGCCCCAGGAAACGCAACATGCAAGGGAGCGCCCGGACGTCGAGTCCGGGTCGCGACCAGCGAACAAGATCCGCGCGATTATCGACATGACCTGCTGCCGGCGTGGCGTGACCACGCCAGGTGCATCAGACCCGCTTCGCCTTCACCTTCGATTCGACGACGCTGCCGTCGACGGGGTTGTGATAGATCTCGACCTTGTTGCCGTCCTTGTCCGTGCCGTACAGCTCGTAGCAGTTGCCTTTCGTGACCTTGAACTTCTCGAGCGTGTAGCCGGCGTCGACGAGCTTTCGCAGCATCGTCGCCTGCGGCATCCAGCTCGTTTCCGCGGCGTCGGTGCAGGTCGGTCCGGCGATGGCGGCAGTGCCGACCAGCAGGGTGGTCACGGCGACGATGAGATGACTCGTTTTCATGGCTGTTCTCCTTCGGTGTCTTTTAATGCCGAGGTGGCATGGGAGGCATTCTGCGCAAGCACACATGAATCGAAGCTGAACGCAGCGGGGCGGGAATACTGCAGGGCCCCGGATGCCCTTCCCTCGTCGCTTGTCATCGTCCCTGCCCGCGCCCCGCATGGTGTCCGCTTAAGGCTCGCTTAAGACAGCGCCGCAACAATGAGCCTCGAATCTTCGACTGCGGTGCTCAAATGAACCCTCGGAACGGCTGCTGTTACAAGGCGATAGCGCGAATCGGTCGCGATCCGTCGCTGACGCTGCGCGCCGTCGACGGACGGGAGCCGGAAGGTCCCTGCACCGCCGCGCAAGCATTCATCCGCGAACGTTTCGCCGCGCGTTATGGCGCCCGGGTGCGTCACTTCATGCCCACCCTGCTCCAGCTCGAGGACGACGCGGGACAGCTGCACGGGGTCGTGGGCGTGCGCAGCGCGGCCGATGACACGCTGTTTCTCGAGCGTTATCTCGATCGCCCGATCGAGGCCGAGATCGCCCGCCTGTCGGGCCTTCGTCCGGCGCGCGAACGCATCGTCGAAGTCGGCAACCTCGCCGCTCGCGGCACGGGACACGCCCGACTGCTGATCGTCGCTCTCGCCGACCTGCTGGTCGCGCACGGTTTCGACTGGGTGGTGTTCACCGGCACGACCGAGGTGCTGAACAGCGTCCGTCGCCTGCACCTGTCCCCGCTGTCGCTCGGGGATGCCGATCCGCTGCGCATCGGCGACGAAGTTGCCGACTGGGGCAGCTACTACGCGACGCACCCGAAGCTGATGGCCGGCGACCTTCGCAGGGGCATCGAGCGCCTGACGAGCAAGGGCGTCTATCACCGCCTCGGCCACCAGAGGATTTTCGATGACAGGGGAACTCACGATGCTGCCGTCGCCTGAAATGCTGTTCGCGGCGATGCGGATGCACGACGAGCGGCCCGCGCTGCAACAGGGCGGCCGTCGCCTGAGCTATCGCGAGGCGCTGCACGAAGTCGCGCTGCGCGCCGAGCGCCTGCGCAGTGCCGGCTGCCGCCGCGTCGCGATCGCGCTCGACAACGGCGTCGACTGGGCCCTCTGGGATCTGGCGGCGCTGCAGGCGGGGCTCGTGTGTGTGCCGCTGCCGGGTTTCTTCTCGGCCGCACAGCAGACGCACGTGCTCGACAGCGCGGGCGCCGACACGCTGATCATCGATGACAGCACCTGTTTCCGCCCCGCCGGCTTCGGCGTAACCGAAGGCGGGATCGCGCAGCGGCATGTCGACCACCCGCCGGCGCTGCCCGCCGGCACCGTGAAGATCACCTATACGTCCGGCAGCACCGGACAGCCCAAAGGCGTCTGCCTCGACGCCGCGGCGCAGATGGCAGTCGCAGGCAGCCTGCGGCACGCAAGCCGCTCGTGCGCAATCAAGCGCCACCTGTGCGTACTGCCGCTCGCGACGCTGCTGGAGAACATTGCCGGCCTCTACACACCGCTGCTTTCGGGCGCGGCGGTCGAGCTGATGCCGGTGGGCGACCTCGGCCTCTCCGGCGCCACCGGGTTCGATGTCCAGCGCTTTCTGGCCGCGCTGCAGCGCAGCCAGCCGAACAGCCTGATCCTGTTGCCGCATCTGTTGCTGATGCTCGCCGCCGCGGTTGAGTGGGACGCAGCGCTCCCGGCGTCGCTGCGCTTCATCGCCGTCGGCGGCGGACGCGTCTCGCCGGGGCTGCTGCAGCGCGCCGACGCGCTCGGCCTGCCGGTGTTCGAAGGCTACGGCTTGTCCGAATGCGCGTCGGTGGTCTGCCTCAATACGCCGGAGCAGCGGCGCATCGGCACGGTCGGGCGACCGCTGGCGCACGCCGACGTGCGCCTCGGCCCCGGCGGCGAAGTGCTGGTTCGCGGCGCGCGGATGCTCGGCTACCTCGGTGAAGCCGGGGCTGCGGACGAATGGCTCGACAGCGGCGACCTGGGTCATTTCGAAGACGGCTTTCTCGTGCTGCACGGGCGCAGCAAGCACCAGTTCGTCACTGCGTACGGGCGCAACGTGAATCCGGAATGGGTCGAAGCCGAGCTCGTGCAGCAGCTGCCGATCGCCCAGGCGTGGCTGCACGGCGAAGCCCTGCCCGCCAACGTCGCGGTGCTGGTGCCGCGCGGGCCCCGGCTTTCCGACGACACGCTGGCCGCCGCGATGACGGCCGTAAACCGCGAACTACCCGATTACGCCCGCGTGCACCACTGGCTGCGAGCCGACGAACCTTTCAGCGCGGCAAACGGCCTCGCGACCCCGAACGGCCGACTGCGCCGTGCCGCGCTGCTCGAACGCTACCGGCAAGCCATCGAGCGGCACATCGCCGCCGCAACCCTCTGAGGATATCCCTAATGTCATTCTACGAATCCCTGCTCGAGCAGACTGCCGCCGAACGCGATCACCTGCTGAGCGCCCCGATCATCCGTCAGGCGATGAGCGGCGACGTAAAACGGGAAAGCTACGTCGCTTTCCTCGGCCAGGCCTACCACCACGTCAAGCACACGGTGCCGCTGCTGATGGCGTGCGGCGCACGTCTGCCGGAGCGGCTCGAATGGCTGCGCTCGGCGGTCGCGGAATACATCGAGGAGGAAAACGGCCATGAAAAGTGGATCCTCGACGACATCCGGGTCTGCGGCGGCGACCCCGACGCAGTGCGCCAGGCGGCGCCGAACCTGCCCACCGAGCTGATGGTCGCCTACGTTTACGATCGCATCGCCCGCGACAACCCGGTGAGCTTCTTCGGCATGGTGAATGTGCTCGAAGGCACGAGCGTCGCGCTCGCGAGCCGCGCTGCCGGCATCATCCACGACCGGCTCGGCCTGCCGGCAAAGGCGTTCAGCTACCTGAACTCGCACGGCAGCCTGGACCTGGACCACATCGAGCTGTTCAAGAACCTGATGAACCGCCTCGACGACGCGGCCGACAAGGCCGCCGTGGTGCACACCGCGCGCGTCGTCTATCGCCTGTATGGCGACATGTTCCGCAGCCTGCCTGCGCCGGCGTGAAGAGCCAGCGATGAAGATCGAAGATTGCCGGGTCCTGATCACCGGGGCGAGCGGCGGAATCGGGCAGGCGGTGGCGGACGAATTGTGCCGCCAAGGCGCGCACCTGCTCGTGGCCGGTCGCCGCCCGAAACCGCTCGACGCGTTGTCCCGGCGCTTTCCCGGCCGGGTCGAGCTCGTCCAGGCCGACATCCACACCGCTGCCGGGCGCGACGCGGTGCAGGCTGCCGTGCGCCGCTTCGGCGGCCTGAACTGCGTCATCAACGCCGCCGGGACGAACCGCTTCAGCCTGCTCGAACACCACGACGAAGAAGCGATCGCCGAGCTGATCGGGCTCAACGTCACCAGCACGCTGCAACTCACCCACCGCCTGCTGCGCGAGCTGTGCCAGCGAGAAAAGTCGCTCGTGCTCAATCTCGGGTCGACTTTCGGCTCGATCGGTTATCCCGGCTTCAGCGTTTACTGCGCAAGCAAGTTTGCACTGCGCGGATTCTCCGAAGCGTTGCGCCGCGAACTCGCCGACACCCGCGTCAAGGTGCTGTACGTCGCGCCGCGCGCGACGCATACGCCGATGAACGGCACCGAGATCGTCGCGATGAACGCGGAACTCGGCGTCACGATGGACGACCCGTCGGTCGTCGCCGTGGCCGTCGTGAAGGCGCTGCGCGACGAACGCGAGGAGCTCTTTCTCGGCTGGCCGGAAAAGCTCTTCGTGCGCCTGAACAACCTGCTGCCGCGCCAGGTGGACCAGGCACTGCGCAAGCAGTTGCCCGTCATCAAGCGTTTTGCCCGCCCACGAACCTGAATGGAGAAAACATCGATGCACATCCTGCGCATTCAAACCCTGCGCACTCTCGTCCTGGCTCTTGCCTGCCTGTGCAGTCTGCCAGCCTTCGCCCTCAGCGACGAAAGCCGCCAGCACCTCGTCGAGCTGCAGTCGCGCTGGGCCGAAATCAACTACCGGCTGCCGAAGGACGAGCGCGAAGCCGCCTTCGAAAAGCTCGGCGAGGCGGCGGACCAGGCGGTGAAAGCGGAGCCGGACGCGGCCGAGCTGCTGATCTGGCGCGGCATCATTCTGAGCACCTGGGCCGGCGCCAAAGGCGGACTCGGTGCGCTGGACCTGGTCAAAAAGGCCCGGTCGAGCCTCGAAGCGGCCGTCGCGATCGATCCGCAGGCGCTCAACGGGTCGGCCTACACCAGCCTCGGTTCGCTGTACTACCAGGTCCCGGGCTGGCCGATCGGTTTCGGCGACAGGAAACAGGCCGAAGCGCTGCTGCAAAAAGCGCTCGAGATCAACCCGAACGGCATCGACCCGAATTATTTCTACGGGGATTACCTGTACCGCCAGAAGCGTTATGCTCAGGCCCGGGAAGCGCTGGTGCGCGCGCAAGCGGCTCCGGATCGCCCGGGGCGCAAGCTCGCCGACGAAGGGCGCCGGGCCGAGATCCGCGCGCTGCTGAGCAAGGTCGACGCCGAACTCCGCTGATTCGGCACGACGATACGAACAGGAAGGGAAAACGCTCGATGCGGGTTCTGCTGGTCGAAGACGATGCGAGCCTCGGCGAAGGGATCCTCACCTCGCTCAAGCCCGAAGGCTACACGGTCGACTGGGTGCGGGACGGCAGCAGCGCGCTGCACGCCCTGACCCACGAGAGTTTCGGGCTGGCAGTGCTCGATCTGGGCCTGCCCCGGCTCGACGGGCTCGAAGTGCTGCGCCAGCTGCGGGCCGCCGAGAATCCGACTCCGGTGCTGGTGCTGACCGCGCGCGACACGATCACCGATCGCATCGCCGGGCTCGATGCCGGCGCAGACGACTATCTCATCAAGCCTTTCGACGTCGCCGAGCTCAAGGCCAGGCTACGGGCGCTGCTGCGGCGCAGCTTCAATCGTCCGCAGCCGGCGCTCGAATATCGCGGCATCACGCTCGACCCGGCCAGCCAGTCCGTGACATGGAACGGACAGACGGTAAGCCTGCAGCGCAAGGAATTCATCCTCCTCCACGAACTGATCGCGCAACCCGGTCGCGTGCTGACGCGCGACAAGCTGCAGCAGGTGCTCTACGGCTGGGGCGAGGAAGCCGAGAGCAACGCGCTCGAGGTGCACATCCATCACCTGCGGAAGAAATTCTTTCCCGAACTGATCCGCACCGTGCGCGGCGTCGGCTATCTCGTCGACAAGGCCTGATGGGCTCGATCCGCACACGCACGCTGGTCCTCGTGCTGGGGCTGCTCGCGACATCGATGGCGGCGATCTCGTGGAAAAGCCACTCCGACGCGCAGCACGAGATCGAGGAACTGTTCGATGCCCAGCTGGCCCAGACCGCGCGGGTGCTCGAAGGCATGGTCGATCGCGACATGACGCCGTCGGCACGCGAATCCCTGCAACAGACGCTGAACCAGGCTTCCAGCGCACGTGAGGCGAAACGTCCCGGCCATCCATACGAAAGCAAGCTGGCGTTCCAGGTGCTCGACGACAGCGCGCGCATCGTGCTGCAGTCGGCGAGCGCGCCCGCCGACCTGTTCGCCCGCCTCGTCTCCACGCTCGCCGCCGACCGGCCGCTGCAAGTCGCGCCGCCCGTCGCTGCGCCCAAGCTCGCGGCGAGCCGGCTCGTCGGCTATCACAACGTGCCGATCGACGCACATCGATGGCGCGTGTTCGTGTTGCAGGATGTGCGCGACGCGTCATGGATCGTCGTTGGCGAACGCGAGGACGTGCGCGGCGAGTTGGTCGGCAAGATCGCGTGGCGCACGCTGCTGCCGGACGTGGTCGGACTGCCGCTGCTCGCCGTCCTGATGTGGATCGCGATCGGCTGGAGCCTGCGCCCGCTCAAGCGCATGGCGGCGCTGATCAAGGCGCGCAACCCGGACAACCTCGCCCCGCTCGTCATCGGCCGGCTGCCGCAGGAACTCGAGCCGATGGTCGCCGCGCTGAACCGGCTTCTGCAGCAGCTCAATGCGCTGCTCGAACGGGAAAAACGCTTCCTCGCCGACGCTGCGCACGAGCTGCGCACGCCGCTGGCAGTGCTGCGCATTCACGCGCAGAACGCGCTGGACGCCCCCGATCCGGCTGACCGCACGGAGTCCCTGCATCAGCTCGTGCGCGGCGTCGACCGCTCCACCCGCCTCGTCGCGCAACTGCTGACGCTGGCGCGCCTGGAACCCGGCACGATCGACCTGGGCGTCGAGACGATCGACCTGCACGTCTTCATCCGCAACGAACTGGCCGAGATCATCCCGTTGGCGCTCGAACGCGGGCAGGAACTGGCTTTCGTCGCAGACGAAACGGGCAATTACCTCATCGACGCCGACCGCACCAGCTTCGCCGTGCTGCTGCAGAACCTCGTCGGCAACGCGATCCAGTACACCCCGGAGCACGGGTGCGTGCGCGTGACCCTGCAGGCTGCGCCGGAAAGCCTGACGCTGCACGTGCAGGACAGCGGCCCGGGCGTGCCGGACGCAATGAAAGCGAGACTCTTCGAGCGTTTCCTGCGTGGCGACACCGGCACCGGGGCCGGGCTCGGCCTGTCGATCGTGCAGCGCGTCGTCGAACTGCATGGCGGCACGATCACGCTCGGCGATGCGCAGTTCGGTGGCCTCGATGTCCGCGTCGACCTGCCCCGCCACCGCCACCGCGACCGCTCAGGCTTAGAATGAAGCCGATCGATATTGCCGGTGTGGGGCGCGTGCACGCCGGATAGTCCCTCGGCAAGCCGGTCCTTCACCTGCCGCCGCCCATGGAGACGCACGATGCACGAATCCTTCATCGACCGGTCGCGCATCGCGTACTTCTCGATGGAGATCGCCTTGCGCAACGACATCTCCACGTACAGCGGCGGCCTCGGGGTGCTCGCCGGCGATACGATCCGCGCCGCCGCCGACCTCGAACTGCCGCTCGTCGCCGTCAGCCTCGTGAGCCGCAAAGGCTACTTCCGCCAAGCGTTCGACGAGGGCGGCCGGCAGGTCGAATTTGACGATCCATGGGACCCCGCCCAGCACGCGACGCCGCTCGAGGCGAAAGTCACGGTGCCGATCGAGGGCCGCGACGTATGGGTCGGCGGCTGGCTCTACGTGCTGGTAGGACACATGGGCGGAAGGCAACCGGTCATCCTGCTCGACACCGACCTGCCGGAAAACCTCGGCGCGGACCGGGAACTGACGCATTTCCTGTACGGCGGCGATGCAAGCTACCGCTTCAAGCAGGAGATCGTGCTGGGCATTGGCGGCACGCGGATGCTGCGCGCGCTCGGCTACCGGCTGCGCCAGTACCACATGAACGAGGGACATTCGGCATTGCTGACGCTGGAGCTGCTGCGTCGTCATGCGTACGCCGCTGCAAATCGGCGGCCCGGCGAACAGCGCTACGACATCCCGCGGGTGCGCACGCTGTGCAATTTCACGACGCATACGCCGATCGACGCCGGTCACGACCAATTCTCGTACGAACTCGTGCAGCGCGTGCTCGGGGATTTCATCGACATCGCGACGCTGCAGTCCCTCGCCGGATCCGAGCGCCTGAACATGACCCACCTCGCGCTGAACCTCAGCGAATACGTCAACGGTGTCGCCAAGCGTCATGCCGAAGTGTCGCGGCTGATGTTTCCGGGTTATCACGTCCGGTCGATCACCAACGGCGTGCATCCGGCGAGCTGGACAAGCGCCGGCTTCGCCAGGCTCTATGACGCCCACCTGCCGGGGTGGTGCTGCGAGCCGGAGCTCCTCGCCCGTGCCGACCGGATCGCCGATGCGGCAATCCGGGATGTCCATCAGCAGGCCAAAGAGCGGCTGATCGAGCGGGTGCGCGCGGCGTGCGGCATCGCGCTGCAGCCGCACTGGCCGATCCTCGGATTCGCGCGGCGCATGACCGCATACAAGCGCCCGGACCTGCTGTTCTCCGACCTCGAACGGCTGAAGGCGATCGCGCGTCGGCATCCGTTCCAGATCGTCCTCGCCGGCAAGGCGCACCCGCGCGACGACGAAGGCAAACGCTTGATCGAAACCCTGCACGCGCATAGGCGAGAGCTGCACGATGTCATCCCGATCGCATTCCTGCCGAACTACGACCTGGACACCGCGCTGACGCTCGTGTCCGGCGTCGACGTCTGGCTCAACACTCCGCTGTGCCCGCTCGAAGCGTCGGGCACGAGCGGCATGAAAGCGGCGTTCAACGGTGTGCCGAGCCTGAGCGTGCTCGACGGCTGGTGGATCGAAGGCTGCATCGAGGGCGTGACCGGCTGGGCGGTCGGCAATTGCGGAGCAAGCGAGGACGACGCCCAGTCGCTGTACGACAAGCTCGAGAACGTCGTGCTGCCGCTATATGGCGGCAACGGCGACGACCGCAGCGGCTGGGTCGCGGTGATGAAGGGCGCGATCAGCAAGAACGCCGCGTACTTCAACAGCCACCGCATGATGCGCCGCTACGTCGCCGAGGCCTACATGCGCTAGGCGCTTGCGCAGAGGCGTCAGTGCGGGGCGAGTTTCAGTGCGAGGCCGACGAGTTCGCGTTGCGCGGAAACGCCGAGCTTTCGGTGCAGCCGCTTGACATACGTCTGCGCGCTCGACAGCTTGACCCCCATCCGCTCGGCCGTTTCCTCGACGCTCAGGCCCGTGAGCACACATCTGAGCAGATCGGCATCCCGCGGCGTGAGTTCGGGATAGGTGCGGCACAGTCGCAACACGAGCATCTCGGGCAACTCGTTCGCCGACAGATGAACGTTGTAATGCAGCCTGACCATCTGCATGATCAGCGGCGCGAGCGCTTCGATGCATTCGATTTCCCGTGGCCGGAAGCGCCCGTGCTCGCGCCCGCGGTAGAAATTCACCGACAGCCAGCGCCAGCCGTCGAACAGGTTCAGCAGCGCGAGACGGTCGGAGATCTGCGGCTCGTCGTAGCAGATGCGGCGGTAATCGGGATGCGCGATGTCGTCGCCCGACTGGCGGTGCACGATGATGCGACTGGCGCCGCCTTTGACTTCCCCGGACGCCATCGCGTCACGATTGCCATCGAGGCGGTAGTACGTCGACGCATAGGTGCGTGAGATCTCGGGCAGTTGCATCGTTCGCGCCCGATCGGCGAACGACACGATCCGCGGCGTGCTCTGGCCCCCGTAGGCAAAGACGGTGCATTGTGCGATCGGCACGTGCACGGACAGCAGCCGCAGCAACTCGCCGGCCAGCGCGTTCGGCGCCACCGCGCCCACCTGCGCGAGCATGTCGGCCATCTGGTCGACGCCCAGGCGGTAGTCGACGCTCACCGGTTTCAGCGGCCAATATTTCATGTCGTCACTCTCTGCGTCGCACCGCGCAGGGGCGGGCGCTCGTCGCTGATTTCGTTCGAGTATAAACGCGACGACGGGCGGGCGCCCGCCCACCTCGGTGGCGTAAACGGAGGGAGCCAATGACGAATCCCCCGCTGCGCCGGCTGCCGCATTCGTGCCGGCAAGCCGGCGCGAAGCGTCAGACGAGCAGTTCCTCCCGCTGGCGGAAATGCGCGAGTGCTTCGGGGTTCGCGAGCGCCTCGATGTTCTTCACCGGCTCGTCGTGGACGACTTCGCGCACCGCGAGCTCGACGATCTTGCCGCTCTTCGTGCGCGGGATGTCGGGAACCTGGATGACCTTCGCCGGCACGTGGCGCGGCGTCGTGTTGTCGCGAATCGTGTGCCTGATGCGCTCGACGAGTGCCTGGTCGAGCACGAGGCCGCGGGCGAGCTTCACGAACAGCAGCACGCGCACGTCAATGGGATTCTGCGGCGGCCAGTCCTGGCCGATGACGAGCGATTCGACGACTTCGGGGAGCTTCTCGACCTGGCGGTAGATCTCGGCAGTGCCGATGCGTACGCCGCCCGGGTTCAGCGTCGCATCGGAGCGGCCGAAAATGATCACGCCGTCGTGCGCCGTGAGCTCGCAGAAGTCGCCTTGGCACCAGACGTTGTCGAAACGGCCGAAATACGCTTCGTGATAGCGCGCACCGTGCGGATCGTTCCAGAAACCGATCGGCATTGCCGGGAACGGCCGGGCGCAGACGAGTTCGCCTTTCTCGCCGCGCACCGGATTGCCCTCGTCGTCGAACACCTCTACCGCCATCCCGAGGCCGCGGCTCTGGATTTCGCCGCGATACACCGGCAGCACCGGGTTGCCGAGGACGAAGCAAGACACGATGTCCGTTCCCCCCGAGATCGATGCGAGCAGCACGTCGGTTTTCATCTCGCGATAGACCCAGTCGAAGCCTTCCGGCGACAGCGGACTGCCGGTCGAGAACACCGCGCGCAGCGCGTCGAGTTGGTGCGTGCGCGCCGGCGCGAGGCCCATTTTCGCTGCCGTGTCGATGAATTTCGCCGAGGTGCCGAAATGCGTCATGCGCTCGGCTTCGGCGTAGTCGAACAACACCTTGCCGTCGGCGGCAAACGGGCTGCCGTCGTAGAGCAGCAGCGCAGCCCCCGACGCGAGGCCGGACATCAGCCAGTTCCACATCATCCAGCCGCAGGTCGTGAAGTAGAACAGGCGGTCGCCCGGGCGGATGTCGGCGTGCAACTGATGCTCCTTCAGGTGCTGCAGCAGCACGCCGCCGTGGCAATGCACGATGCACTTGGGAACGCCGGTGGTCCCGGACGAGAACATGATGAAGAGCGGATGATCGAACGACACGCGCTTGAACGCGATCTCGCCGGCGGGCCACGCCGCGAGCGCGTCGTCCCAGCGCTCGGCGCCGGGAACGGACGACACGTCGGCGTCGGCATCCAGGTATGGCACGACGATGGTCTTCGTCAGCGACGGTATCCGCGCAGCGACCGCGGCGTCCTTCGCGAGGCAGTCGACCGCCTTGCCGTTGTACCAGTAGCCATCGACGCAGACCAGCACTTTCGGCTCGATCTGGCCGAAGCGGTCGAGCACTCCTTGCACGCCGAAATCGGGCGATGTCGACGACCACACTGCGCCAAGCGCGGCGGTCGCGAGCATCGCGACCAGCGTCTCCGGCAGGTTCGGCAGGTAGCCGGCGACACGGTCGCCTTCGACGACGCCCGCGTGCCGCAGGACCTGGATGAAGCGCGAGACGTCGGCGTGAAGTTCCGCGCGGCTCAGGTGCCGCGTGACCTTGTCTTCGCCCCAGAACACGACGGCCTCAGCATCGTCGCGGAACTTCAGCAGGTTTTCGGCGTAGTTCAGCCGTGCTGCGGGGAACCAGCGCGCGCCGGGCATCAGCTGCCCGTCTTCGAGCACGACGTCGCCGCGCTCGCCGACGGCGCCGCAGAATTCCCATATCTTCGGCCAGAAGGCGTGCGGCTCATCGACGGACCAGCGCCACAGGTCGTCGTAGACGGAATGTCCCGTGTCGCGCATGAAAGCGGCCATGCGGGTCGCGGCGATGCGCTCCGCGGAAGGCTGCCAAAGAGGTTTTTCTTCGATCGGATAGGTCATGGTGTCTTCCGGAAAGCGATCATTCCGCGTCGCGCGCGCCCGCCGTCGCGCAACCGATGCACCGGGACCGCCTCGCAGGACAGCCCTTTGAGGTTCGGCGCGATGCGCACGCGATACGCGGCGGAACTGCGGAAATACGGATAAAGTTTCAGCCTCGGGACGGCTCCGCTCAGGACGAATGACGTTCGACGCGCTGCTCGATCGCGCCGAAAATGCTGTCGCCCTGCGCGTCGAACATCTCGATCCTGACCGAATCGCCGAACTTCAGGAAATGCGTCTGCGGCTTCCCGGTTTCGATTGTCTCGTACATCCGCACTTCGGCGACGCAGCAATAGCCCACGCCGCCATTGTCGACGCTCGAGCCGTGCAGGCTGCCCTGCTTGTTCGAGACGGTGCCCGAACCGATGATCGAGCCCGCTTCGACTTCTCGCGTCTTCGTCACGTGTGCGACGAGCTGCGGGAAGTTGAACACCATGTCCGTGCCCGCGTCGGGGCGGCCGAACAGCTTGCCGTTCAGGTGCACCGTCAGCGGCCGATGCACGCGCCCGTCGCGCCACGCGTCGCCGAGCTCGTCCGGCGTGACCGCGACCGGCGAGAACGCCGACGCCGGCTTCGACTGGAAGAAGCCGAAGCCTTTCGCGAGTTCGGGCGGAATCAGGTTGCGCAGCGTGACATCATTGACGACCATCAGCAGCCGGATCGCCGGCGCGCACTCGTCGGCCGACGCGCCCATCTTCACGTCGCCGGTGATCACCGCGACTTCGGCTTCGAGGTCGATGCCCCAGTCCTCCGACCGCACCTGGATCGGGTCGCGCGGGCCGACGAACGAATCCGAGCCGCCCTGGTACATCAGCGGATCGGTCCAGAACGAGGCGGGCACTTCCGCTCCACGCGCGCGCCGTACGAGTTCGACGTGGTTCACATACGCCGAGCCGTCGGCCCACTGGTAGGCACGCGGCAGCGGCGAATGGCATGCAGCCGGATCGAAAGGCCGGGCGTCGGCAACGCCGCCGCGGTTCAGCGCGACATAGATCTCCTGCAGCGGTTTTTCGCAGGCGTTCCAGTCGTCGAGCGCGGCCTGCAGCGTCTTCGCGATTTCCGGCACCATGCGGCAGCGGGTCAGGTCGCGGCTGACGACGACCAGCGTGCCGTCGCGACCGCCCTGCTTCAAAGTGGCGAGCTTCATCGTTCGATTCTTCCTGATTCGTTGATTGCCGTGATTCGTCAAGGGCCGGCGGGAGCGCGTCCCGCCGAACCCGGACTTGTTCGCTTTGGTTGCTTTGGTTACCTTGGCTGCTTCAGTTGCGCAGCTTCGCGAGTTCAGCCTGGGTCGCGTCGAAGAGCGCCTGCGAGCCGCCTTCCTTCGCGAAGCTCGACCACAGTGGCTTCACCGCTTCGCGCATGCGGTCACGCTCGGCCGGCGCGACGTCGTTCACGGTGAGCCCCTTGGCGGCCATCTTCGTCACCGACGACTTGTCCTGCTCGCGGGCGACGGTGCGCTGGTACGCGCGCGCCTCGAGCGCCGCGTCGGCGAGTAGCTGGCGGTCGGCTTCCGGCAGGCGGTCCCAGAACTTCTTGCTGACGAGCGGGATGAACGCGCCGTATGCGTGGCGCGTCTGCGACAGGTACTTCTGCACTTCGTCGAGTTTCAGCGCGGCGGTCACGGCAGCGGTTGTCCCCTGCCCGTCGACCGTGCGCGTCTCGAGCGCGGTATAGAGCTCTGGCACCGCCAGCGGCACGGGGTTCGCACCGAGCGCCTTGACCGATTCCTGCGAGATCTTCGCCTGCACTGCGCGCAGCTTCAGGCCGTTGAAGTCCTCGAGCTTCGCGACCGGGTGCTTCGAGTTCGTGAAGCTGAAGAAGCCGTTTTCCCAGTACCCGAGGCCGACGAGCCCCTTTGCCGGCAGCGTGTCGAGCAGTTGCTGGCCGACCGCCCCGTCGAGCACCGTTTCGGCTTCCTTCTCGCTGTCGAACAGGAACGGGTAATCGAGCACCTCGAATTCCTTGATCATGCCGGTCAGCGTCGTCGTCTGCGGGACGGTGAATTCGATCGTGCCGCCCTGCAGCGCGGAGGTCACCTGCACATCGTTGCCGAGCGCCGCGTTGTAGAACGGCTTGATCCTGATCCGGCCCTGGCTCTTCGCATTGACGATCTCGACGAATTTCGCGACACCCTGTCCCTGATGCGAGCTTTCCTGCAAGGTCACCGCGAACTTCGCGTTGATCTGCTCGGCGATCGCACCATTCGAGACGAGGGCGCCGAAGGCGAACGCCAGCACACCGGTGGTCAGATTTTTCCGCATGGAAGTCTCCTTTTTCTCTCTGTCAAAGTTGTGGTTGGGGGGTTGGAAGTTGTAGTGGGTATAGCTGGAAATGATTCATCTCAGCGCCACCAGCCCGCCGGCACGATCACCAGCGCCGGGAACAGGATCAGCAGCACCAGGATCAGCGCTTCGGCGACGAGGAACGGCATCACGCCGCGGATCGCCCGTTCGAGCGGGATCTTGCCGATCGACGCGATGACGTTGAGGACGACGCCGACCGGCGGCGTGATCATGCCAATCGCGACGTTCATGATGAACAGCACGCCGAAATACACCGGGTCGACGCCGGCGGCCTGCGCGATCGGCATGAACACCGGCGTCAGGATCAGCACCACCGGAATGAAGTCCAGCACCATGCCGGCGCCGAATGCGATCAGCATCATCGCGGCGACGAGCAGCGTCTGGTTCCCGGCAATCGGTTCGAGCCACGTGCCGATCTGCCCCGGGATGTCGGCGATCGTGATCATGTACGACGCGACCATCGCCATCGCGACGAGGACCAGCACGACGGCGGACGTGCGCGCGGCAATCAGCAGGCAGTGGTAGATCGTCTTCGCGTCGAGTTCGCCATAGACGACCGCACCGACGAACAGCGCGTAGAACGCCGCCACGACCGCGGCTTCGGTCGGCGTGAAAATGCCGAACTTCAGCCCGCCGATGATGATCACCGGCAGCAGCAGCGCCCACACGCCGCGGCCGAGGACGCGCACCCGCTCCGGCCACGCAACGCGCTCGTTCGGCGCGAAGCGTTCGCGTCGCGACACCCACCACCACGCGACGACGAGCGAACCCGCCATCATTGCGCCCGGCACGATGCCCGCGAGGAAGAGCTTCGTGATCGACACGTTCGCGACGACGCCGAACAGCAGGAAGCCGATCGACGGCGGAATCACCGGCGCGATGATGCCGCCGGCGGCGACGAGCCCGCAGGAGCGTTCCGTGTCGTAGCCGGCGCGCCGCATCATCGGCACCAGCAGCGCGCCGAGTGCCGCCGTATCGGCGACCGCCGAACCGGACAGGCTCGCGAGGAGCAGCGCCGCGAGGATCGCGACGTAGCCAAGGCCGCCGCGCAGGTGGCCGACGAAAGCCATTGCCATGTCGACGATGCGGCGCGACAGGCCGCCCGCGTTCATGAACTCCCCGGCGAGGATGAAGAACGGCACCGCCATCAGCACGAAGTTGTCGGCGCCGCCGATCGCGTTCTGCGCGACGATCTGGGCGTCGAACTGGCCGAGCACGAACATCAATGCGAGCGCGCTGATGAGCAGCGCAAACGCGATCGGCATGCCCATCAGCATCGCGCCGACGAGGCTGCCGAGGAAGACGGTCGCAGTCATCGCGCCACCTCCGCGAGCTGTGCATGGGCGGCGCGGGAGGTGCGGGCGGCAGAGGCGGTTTGGGGGGAATGGGACGCGCGGCGTGCGACGATGTCCATCTCCTCGTCGACCCGGTCTTCCATCTCGCGGATCAACACCAGATCCTCGGCTTCGTGCGGACGGGCCAGCGCATCGACGATGTTGTAGACGATGCTGACCGCCATGCCGAAGCCGAACGCGACCGCGGCCGCATGCAGCCAAGCATACGAGATGCCGAGCACCGGGTAGGTGTTTTCCGCGTTGATCAGCGTCTGCTGCCAGCCGCCCCAGACGAACAATGCGCAGCAACCAAGCATCATCACGCCGGTGACGACGATGAACACTTTCTTCCAGAACACCGGCAGGCGCCGCACGACGGTGTCGAGCCCGAGGTGCGCATGCTCGCGCGATGCGAGGATCGCGCCGAGAAACACGACCCACACGAACAGGAGCCGCGCGAGTTCCTCGGACACCGCGAGGCCGGAATCGAACACATAGCGCAGCACGACGTTGCCGAACACGAGCACGGCCATCGTGCCGAGACTCGCGACGAGCAGGATTTCGAGCAGGCGCGTGACGGCCTGCGTGACTTTGTCGAACACGATTTTCTCCTCCAGGGGGCCGGCCCGAGCAGGGCCGGCAGTCGCCGGGCACGCAACACGGCCCGGTCGGGTGCTTGGGCGCACCTCGAATGCCGGGAGGACGACCGTCCTCCCGGTGCCTGCGTCGATTACGTCGCTTGCGTCGCGCAGCTGCCGTCGTGCATCCACGCGGCGTGCTTCGGTGCCCGCTTCGTCACCGCCCATTCGTCGATCATGTCCCGCTTGACCGCGTCGAGCTTCTGCCTCATCTCCGGCGTGGCGGTGTTCGCCGCGAGCTCGAGCCGATGGCCGTTCGGGTCGAAGAAGTAGATCGACTTGAAGATCGTGTGGTCGGTCGGGCCGATGACTTCGATGCCGGCGGCTTCGAGCCGCACCTTCGCCGCGAGCAGCACGTCCATCGATTCGACTTCCATCGCGAGGTGCTGGACCCAGTCAGGCGTGTTGCGGTCGCGATCCATCGGCGGTTGACCCGGCAGTTCGAAGAACGCGAGCACGTTGCCCTGCCCCGCGTCCATGAAAATGTGCATGTACGGATCGGGCTGCTTGGTCGAAGGGACTTCGTTCTCGGCGATCGCGAGCACGAACTTCATGCCGAGGTGCTTCTCGTACCACTCGACGGTTTCCTTCGCATCGCGGCAGCGGTACGCGACGTGGTGGATCTTCTTGATCAGCATGTTCGTCTCCGGGCTCGTCAAAGGTCCTGCAACGCCGATTCGGCGAGGGACTGGAAGCGGCGGGCATCACCGATTTCATGCGCCGCGAGCAGCGCAAGCTTCACGAGAAAGAGTTCGGACTTTGAAGGGGTCGCCTGGTCCATCGCGAGGGCCAGCGCGTCATAGACCTGTTCCAGGTCATGTACGGAAAGGGTTTTCATCAGGAATTCCTCAGATCAGTTGCCGAGCGCGGTACGGATCGCGGCGTTGAGCCGATCGGCCGCGAGCGTCACCCAGCGGGCGCAAACGTGCTGGTCGGGGCGGACGAGATAGGCGCCGCCGCCGGTCGAGATGCCGTACTTCGCCCAGAAACGACCGTCCGCATCGCCGAACACGAGGTCCGCACCAGGCATCTCGCCCGAGCCGTTGCGCCGGATCGCGACGATCCTGAACGGGATGCCGCGGGCCCGCACGGTGTTGACTTCCGCAAGGATGTCGGCCGGAATCGCATCGCCCTCGGTGAAATACATCAGGTAGAACGACGCGCCCAGGTGATCGAACAGGAAGCCCTGCTCGCCCAGATGCACGTTCGCGAGCTGTGCGCCATCGGCGGGTCCGCGCCGGAACAGTGCGTTGTCGTCGCCACGGCAGTTCAGCAGCGAGTCCCCGTATTCGTGCGGCCGCGACGTTCGCCAGTGGAACAGCGGACGCACGAACTCGTGCTTCAGCGACAGGGACAGCGTGGCGTCGCGCAGCAGGCGGAAGCCGTGCGTCGGCGGCGTCATGAAGCGCGTGCTCTTGCTCGCCTCGTCGATGATTTCGCGTGCGGCATTGACGCGCTCGGCCGAATACGACGGCAGCAGCTTGTCGCCGGCCCAGCCGCGCACCTGGAACGCGAGCTTCCAGATCAGGTCATGACAGTCCTGCCAGCCGGTGTTCGCACCGCGCACGCCGAAGATCGGCAGCATGTGCGCGGCATCGCCGGTGAAGATCACGCGACCGTGGATGTAGTCCGGCAGCGTCAGCGCGCGCGCCGAATATACCGAGCACCAGTCCATTTCCCACTCGCGGTTCTCGACACCGATCATCGCGAGCTGCGCATTGATGCGCGCCTTCAGCGACTCCGGCGCGAGCGCCTCTTCGGGCGTCTCGTCGGCCGGCAGCTGGTAGTCGATGCGCCAGATGTTGCCCGGCTCGCGGTGCATCAGCACCGTGTTGCCCGGGTTCCACACGGGATCGAAAAACGCGAGCCGCTCGGTCGGCAGGTCGAGGTCGATGCGGATGTCGGCGATGACGAAGCGCCCTTCGTACGACGCGCCTTCCATCTGCAGATTCATTGCGGTGCGGATCGGCGAGCGCGCGCCGTCGGCGGCGACGACCCAGTCGGCCTCGAGCTGGTACGGGCCTTCCGGCGTGTCGACCTGCAGATAGACGCGGTCCTTCGCCTGCTCGACCTGCACGACGCGGTTGCCCCAGCGCACCTCGATCAGCGGGTTCGCCATCGCCGCGTCGACGAGGTATTCCTCGAGGTACTGTTGCTGCAGGTTGATCATCGGGTAGAAGCGGTCGTCCGGATCGTGCGGCGCTTCCATGCGGAACACGCGCTCGCCGCGGTAGAACGAGTTGCCGTTGCGCCACGGCAGGCCGCGTTCCGAAATCCGGTCGGCGACGCCGACCTGCTGCAGGATCTCCATCGAGCGGCGCGTGAAGACGATCGCGCGGCTGCCTTCGGACACTTGCTGCTCGGATTCGAGCAGCACGCACGGCACGCCGTAGCGGGCGAGGTCGAGCGCCGCGGTCAGGCCGACCGGCCCGCCGCCGACGATGACGACGCGCTTCGCGTCGGTTTCATTCGGAGATGACGGAACATGGGCCGGATAGACCCGGTACTTGTAATATATCGAGCGCCGCGGCTCGGTACTGGGGAGGTGCATGATTTATGTCTCCATGTACTTCTTGTGGATCAGACTTGCCAACGGTCTGCGTTGACATAAATCAATGCTATGCGTCGATCAGCGCCGGGATGTCCCTTATTGGGGACATCTTCGCGAGCTCACGACGGGGGTGCAGCGGTATTTCCGGGTTTTGGTCAGGCCTTGAGACGGTATCCGGTCTTGAAGATCCAGGCGACGACCGCGACGCAGACCACGAGGAACAGCACCGTCATGCCGAGGCTGACGCCCACCGCGACATCCGCGATACCGTAAAAGCTCCAGCGAAAGCCACTGATCAGGTACACCACGGGGTTGAAAAGGCTGACCTGCTGCCAGAACGGCGGCAGCATGTCGAGCGAATAGAAGCTGCCGCCCAGGAATGTCAGCGGAGTGATGATCAGCAGCGGTACGAGCTGCAGCTTCTCGAAATTGTCGGCCCAGATGCCGATGATGAAGCCGAGCAGGCTGAAGGTCACGGCGGTGAGCAGCAGGAACAGGATCATCCAGAACGGGTGCTCGATGTGCAGCGGCACGAACAGGCCGGCCGTCGCAAGGATGATCGCGCCGAGGAGGATCGACTTCGTCGCCGCCGCGCCGACGTAACTCAATATGATTTCTACATAGGACACGGGCGCCGACAGCAGCTCGTAGATCGTGCCGGTGAACTTCGGGAAGTAGATACCGAAGGACGCGTTCGACAGGCTTTGCGTCAGCAGCGACAGCATGACCAGGCCCGGCACGATGAAGCTGCCGTAGCCAATGCCATCGATCTGTGGAATGCGCGAACCGATCGCGGCGCCGAACACGACGAAATAGAGCGACGTGGAGATCACCGGCGAGACGATGCTCTGCAGCAGCGTGCGTTTCGTGCGGGCCATTTCGAACAGGTAGATCGCACGGATCGCGTGAATGTTCATCGGGCGCTCCTCAGCAGGCCGACGAAAATGTCCTCGAGCGAGCTTTGCGTGGTGTGCAGGTCCTTGAAGCCGATGCCGGCGGCGGTGAGATCGTCGAGCAGCGCGACGATGCCGTCGTGCTCGCCCTGCGCGGCCCGCGAATCGTAGGTGTAGATCAGCTCACTCCCGTCGTTCGCGAGTTCGAGCCGGTGCCGCTGCAACGCGGGCGGGATTTCCGCGAGCGGTTGCCGAAGCTGCAGCGTCAGCTGCTTCCTGCCGAGCTTGCGCATCAGTTCGGCCTTGTCCTCGACCACAATGATTTCACCGTTGTTGATCACGCCGACCCGGTCGGCCATTTCCTCGGCCTCCTCGATGTAATGGGTGGTCAGGATGATCGTCACCCCGCTGCTTCTGAGGCGGCGCACCAGCGCCCACATTTCGCGGCGCAGTTCGACATCCACTCCGGCCGTGGGCTCGTCGAGGAACAGGATCTGCGGCTCGTGCGAGAGCGCCTTCGCGATCAGGAGACGTCGTTTCATGCCGCCCGAAAGGGTGATGATCCTGTTGTCCTTCTTGTCCCATAGCGAAAGCTCCCGCAACACCTTCTCGAGGTGGGCCGGACTCGGCGGTTTACCGAACAGCCCGCGGCTCAGGGACACCGTCGTCCACACCGATTCGAAAGCGTCGGTCGTCAACTCTTGAGGCACCAGTCCGATCAGCGAACGCGCCGCGCGGTAATCGCGGATGATGTCGTGGCCGGCCACGGCGACTTTGCCTTCGCTCGGCCGCACGATGCCGCAGATGATGCTGATCAGCGTCGTCTTGCCCGCCCCGTTCGGCCCCAGCAGCGCGAAGATTTCACCCTGCCGGATCTCGAGGTTGACTGCACGCAGCGCCTGGAAGCCGCTGGCATAGGTCTTGGAAAGATTGGCGACATTGATGATGACGGACATGAGCGGGACGATAGCAGACCCGCGTCGTACCGGGGGATGTGCCGCAGGCGGGATCGGGGCACTATCGATCCGAATGGAACGCCGCCCGGCTCGAGCGATTCCGGTTAGGACAGCTTGTAAGTCGCCCTGCACGTCTCGTGCAGGTAAGCCAGGACGTGATCCTCATCCTCGTCGTTCAGCTCGACGCGGGCTTCCGGACCGAGGTCTTCCGCCCACAGGTGCCGGACGTCGAACTGGTACTGGAACGGCACCACGCGATGGATGAATTCGGCGACGGCGGCCTCGTCGAAGCCGGTGCTGCGAAAGTTTTCCCGGATGCTGACCGCATCCTTCTTGCGCAGCGCGGGACGGGGCTCCAGGCCGGAGGCGACCATCAGCAGGACGGTGCACATCACGTCCGGGTGTTCCCCCTTGCCGCCGGTGATCTTCCGCCACGCGTCTTCCGTCTCCTGGTCGTGGTGCGTCAGCTCGTCGAGGCCGCTGTTGTTGAAGAAGAAAACGCCTGCCAGTACGCCGACGTCCTCCCTGGGAATGAAATCCGCAGCAGGGTGCCTCCTGAGCGTCGGCAGGATGTTGGCGAGGAAGTTTTCCTGCGCTTCACGAAGCGCGCCCTCGATTGCCGGCGGCGCTTCTTTGCTCCATTCGTCCAGAGCCGGGAAGTCATGTTTCCTTTTCCTGCACGCCAGGGCATGGAGTTCGACGAACTGGCCAGCGGAAAACAGCTTTTTTGGCTTCTTCTCGACGAAGAGCACCAGCAATGCGCTGTTGATGACTGCTTCGCAGGACTCGTTCATCTGGAGTTCCTTGCGCGCCACGCCCAGTTTTCCAGCCAGCCAATAGCTCAGCTCATGCTGCGCCAGGAGGCTCTCGCGGCGGTTCCGTTCCTCGTGGTAACGGGCATGAGTCATCGGCTCGTCGAGCGTCCATAAGGACAGCATCTGCTTTTCGACCTGCGGGAGCGCGTGCGGGGGCTCGAGGATCATGTCTTCCGGCAGGCGCAGCAGGACGCGCAGCGCATCGGCGCCGGCCTTCGACAGCGAGAGCAGGCTTTTCTGGCGCAGCAGCTCGGCAGCCGGCCCGAGTTTTCCGCCCGATGCCGACTCGAGCGCCAGGCTGACGAGCGTCACCAGGCGAGTACGCGCCGCCTCCAGCTCGGGGCGAAGGTTGGCGGTGCCGAAAAAGCTCGCCAGCTGGACGACTCCCTTCGCGCCTTCACGCCGGATGGCGGCAAGGCGCTCACTGTCGATGAGGTGCTGGCTCAAGCCATGACGGAGCACCTGCTCGAAATACGGGCGGGTGTCGACGGTTGCGAGATCGGTATTGCTGGACATCGTCTGTGGCGCGAAGCGCGACGGCTTCGCGCTTTCCTGTCAAATGGCGGACTCTTCTTCGTCTTCCGGAATCTTCGGCACGCCCGGCTCCCCGGACGGGAGCGGCGATGGTACATGGGCAGCTTCGAGTGCGCGACGGCTGCGATCCTGGATTTCGATGATCAGCAATTCGAAGCTGTCCTGGAACTCGTGGCGAAGGATCCACGCCGTTTCCATCCAGTCGCCGTCGGCCACTTCGGAGCGCGACATCGCCGGACGCGCGAGTTCGATCGAGTCGCCGGCTTCGAGCCCCTGCTCCATGTCATCGAACTGCTCCGCGTCGAACGTGTGCGTCCGTTTCGGCGCCATCGCCTTCTCGAGATCGAAGTCTTCTTCGAAACGGCCGTGGAAAGCGAAGTTCTGCAGCAGATCGTGGTAGTCGGTGAAGTAGTCGGCCAACAGGCGAATGCCTTCATCGCGCTCGGTGAGGCATTCGAGGATTTCGGCGCACGACGCGGGCGTGCGGTGCATCACGGCGTTCATCGTGTTGCGCAGGCGCGGCACGTATTTTTCGATCGGTTCGCCATATTTGCGTTCGAGCAGGATGGCGTCGACAAATTGCTCCGCACTGACGACGAGGTTGATCACCGATTCCTTGCTGGAGTCGAACTCGCGCATGATTGCCAGCAGATCCTTCGGTTGCATCTCATCGAGGACGCTCACCAGCGCCTGGTCGCCGCCCGCTTCGGCGATGGCGACCAGTTGGGATTCCGCCTCGGCGATTTCGCCGGCGAGGATCAGGGCTTGAGTCTCGAGGACAACGGGGTGGGTCATGGTTCAGGGCTCAACGGTCAGGGGTATCGAAGCCTTGTTCGGCCATCCAGCTTTCGCCGGCCTCGCCAAGGTCTTCCGTATCGTCTTCATTTTCTTCATCGACGTGAAAAGTCGAGTCGGGCTTGCGGATGTCTTCGGTCAGCATCCACTCGAGCACCGCGGTGGTGGTGAGGAACGCTTCGCCGTCGGCGTTGCGCAGGCACATTTCGATGAGCGGACGCGCCCAGGGTTCAATGTCCAGGGTCTTTTCCACTTCCGCCCAGCGCGGAAAGCGACCGAGCCCCGGAGTGGCATTGGCGGCACGGTCAAGAATCCTGCGGTCGTTGAACGTATAGGCTCCGTGCAGCGCCGGCGCGACCATTTCCGGCGCCTCCTCGATCAGCGGCAACAGATCCTTCAAACACTGGCGCTTTTCCTGCAGGCGCCTGGCGAGCACGTTCCTGTTTTCCGAATCGGTACGCAGATCATCCAGCTCGCTGTTGTAGCGCTCGGAAAGATCCTCAAAATAAAACGACGTCATGTAATCACTTTCTCGATATAGGCGTTCCACAGCGAGGCTGCTTCCTGCAGGGGATCGTCGATCAGGTTGCGGCGTCGCAACGCATCGTATTCGCGGCGCCTCGCCTCGTCCCCCAGCAACTCATAAGCCGTCTGCACTTCGCGGAAACGCGCCGCCGCGTCGGGCGAGGGGTTTTTGTCGGGATGATACAGACGGGCAGCTTTCCGGTAAGCCGATTTGATTTCATCAAGCGAGGCAGCAGGCGAAATATCAAGGACTTCGTAGGGATCTCTCATTTATGATTATTGATCAGCCAGTTTTATGGTCGCGAGTATAACAACGAACTATCGAGCCCTCCCGTGAGAGTCAGCTTTCGTCGCATCGACCACGCGCCGGGAAAATAGAGGCGCGTGAGCCGCGACGCGGCGTGCGCAGTTGCTGCGCAGATAGGGCATTCTCTGCCACCGCGCCGGGGTATGGCTCAGTCGGAAATATCAGAGCGACCGAACCAAGCCCTCAAGACGCTGTAAGGGGCTCGGGCAAGGCCTTCCGAGGTCGGTGCCTCCTCGCAGCCCGTGATCCCTTGATTTTGCAGAATGGCTTATATAAACGGACTCCTTCTCCTTGCCGGCGCCCTGCTCTTCGTCAGTGTGCTGAGCAGCACCCTGTCAGCGCGGCTGGGCTTGCCGCTGCTGTTGTTCTTCCTGATCGTGGGCATGCTGGCGGGCGAAGATGGTCCCGGGGGGATCGCCTTCAATGACTTCTCCACCGCCATGCTCGTGGGGCAGCTCGCGCTCGCCGTGATCCTGCTCGATGGCGGGCTGCGCACGCGCATCGACACTTTCCGGGTCGCCCTGCGACCGGCGGCGGTGCTCGCGAGCTGGGGGGTGATTGCCACATCAGCGCTGCTCGGGATCTTTGCCACCTGGCTGCTGGACGTGGATTGGCGTCTGGGGCTCCTGCTTGCCGCCATCGTGGGCTCGACCGACGCGGCCGCGGTGTTCTCGCTCCTGCGCAACAGCGGGGTACGGCTCAACGACCGCGTCAAGGCCACGCTGGAGATCGAGTCGGGCTCCAACGATCCGATGGCCATCCTGCTCGTGACCGTCCTGGTGGAGGTGCTGATGAGTCCCGACGGCCTCGAGGCGGGCCGCTTCATCGCGCTGCTCGTGAGCCAGCTCGGCCTCGGTGCGCTCGCGGGGCTGGCGGGTGGGTTGCTGCTGGCCCGCCTGCTGTTGCGCCTGAGGCTGGCCGAAGGCCTCTACGCCATTCTCATCGCCTCCGGCGGGCTGATCATCTTCGCCGCGACCAATTCCATCGACGGCAGCGGCTTTCTGGCGATCTATCTGGCGGGCCTGGTGATCGGGAACCGCCGCTGCCACGCGACCGAACACGTTTTCCGGGTGATGGACGGTCTGGCGTGGCTCGCCCAGGCGGGCATGTTTCTGGTGCTTGGCCTGCTGGTCACACCTTCGCACCTTCTCGACCATGCGTGGGAGTCACTGGCGATGGCCTGCTTCCTGATGCTGGTCGCACGCCCGTTCGCCGTCGTGACGGGCCTGCTGCCCTTTCGCTTTGCGGCGCGCGAGGTCGCCTACATTTCGTGGGTGGGCCTGCGAGGTGCGGTGCCCATCGTTCTCGCCATCATCCCGGTGATGATGGGAGTGCCGGAGTCGAGCCTGCTCTTCGACGTCAGTTTCGCCGTGGTGCTCGTGTCGCTCGTCGTGCAGGGTGCGACGGTCCCGCACGCCGCCCGTGCTCTCGGAGTGGTGGTGCCTCCGCGAGACGAGCCGGTGGATCGGCTGGAGGTCTGGGTCGGCGAGGATCAGACTCTCGATCTCATGGAATACAGGGTCGGGGCCGACTCGCGGGCAGAGGGTCTCCATCCTGACGAGTTGATCGCCCGCGAAGGCCATCCGGAAGTACGATGCGCGACGGTGCTGCGCGGCGGCAAGCAGGTGCGGCTCGACGAGCTCACTCGCCTCAAGACCGCCGATTCCGTTTGGCTGATCGCCCCGGACGCGCTGGCGGAGCCTCTGGCAGCCGCTTTCGCGCCAGCAGGGGCTGCGGGCGAACTCACTGCTCATTCGCGCTTCTTCGGCGAGTTCGTCGTGGATCCGTCCTGCCCGGCGGGTGAACTGGCTTCAGCGTATGGGTTCGTTCTGGAGCCGGGCGAGGAATCGCAGGAACTTCGCGGCCTGGTAGTCAAACGTCTTGGGCGTCCCGCAGTCGTGGGCGATCGGGTCAAAATCGGGGCATTCGTGCTGACGGTGCGGACGATGGACGGGGGCACGGTCACGCAGATAGGCCTGAAGTGCCCGACCGTTGCATAGACGAAGCGGCTGGCAGATCCACGATCACATCGAAACGAGGACATCCCCTTGATCGGCACCCTCCCAAGGACCACGCCCCCGGACAGCGTCGACCTTCAAATGCCCAGCCACCTCGCCCCCGTTCATCGCATGCCAGGGGGCCGGGACATCAAACGCTCCTAGAGAACGGCAAAACTCAGCATCGCAATGAGAGTCGGCGGCAAGGCGGCCAACAGCAGACTGAGGGGGTTGACCGCTTGGTCGTCGAGGTAGCCCTTGAGAATCGCGACGCCTGCCGGATTGGGCGCGTTGGCGATGACGGTCAATCCGCCTCCCGATACTGCGCCAGCGACCAATGCGTACTTGAACTCGTCGGACAAGCCTTCGACCAGGGAGCCGAGATACGTCAGCGCCGCGTTGTCCGTGAATGCCGTCAGTGCGGTTGCGCCGAAGAATACCGCCTCGCTGCTCATGCCCATCAGCACCGGCTGCAGCCACCATTGCTGCTGCCCGCCCAACACCACGAGGCCGGCCAGGAAGAAGGCGACCAACAGTCCTTCGCGCAGGATCAGGGGGTTCTGATGGTGCTGGTAGGCGCTCGCCACTCCGAGGAAGAACAGGAACAGGCCCATGAAGATCGCGGGATGGTGGGCGAATACGACGACACCGGCCAGGAAACCCAGATGAACGACGACCAGCGCCGGCGGCACCGGAACCGTGCTCTTGCTGCCGCCCGTCAAGGGTAGATTGGCCAGCTCCTTGCGAAACAGCAGGGCGACGCCAATGGCATTCATCACGACCGCGATCGCGGCTTTCCAGCCAAACGTCGTCATCATGAAACTGATATCCCAGCCCCATTTGCCCGCGACCATCAGCACCGGCGGCGCAGCGAACGGGGTCAGCGTGCCCCCGATCGAGACATTCACGAACAGCACGCCCAGGGTGGCGTATTTCAGCCGCGACGAGATGCCTCGCGAAAAGAAGCCGTTGACCAGGATCAGGGCGGCCAGGGTCATCGCAGCCGGCTCGGTGATGAACGAGCCGAGCAGCGGCACCACCGCCATCACGGTCAAGTAATAGCCCAGGCTGCCTGGCAAGGGCAGCGCGCGTGCGATCAGGCTCGTCGCGCTCATCGCCGTCTGCAGGATCGGGCGCGTCGCTGCAATCACCATGATGGCGAACACGAACAACGGTTCGGTGAAGTTGCGCGAGTCGATGTAGCCGATGGCGTTCGACGAGCCTTCGATCGCGAACATGCTTAAAACCAGGATCAGCGCCCAGAAGCCGAACACCACTTCGATCTCGCCCAACAAATGCCAGAGGCCCGCATGGGTCGGCCGGGTGTGGGCGAGGCGCTCGAAGATCCGGGTCGAGAAGGTGTGCAGGATTGCCACTGCGAACAAGGCGGTGGCGACGAACTGAATGAGGGTGGGTGCGTTCATGGGCCGTAGAAAAGCCGCGAGGCGGCCCGACCATCGCATCAACCTGCCACGCTTGATTGCGTGAGCACCCGGCCCAAGTCTACCGCAAACTTGCTGATCTCGAAACGGGTAACCGTACCCATTCCGGCACGGCCGGCCAGCGAACGATCGGAACGTCATCGCGCCTCGGTCTCCACCGCGCGCGCAGGGGCGACACCTGCACATGCGGCACGTCGGCTCGGCTCGCAGTGTCTCCACCGCGCGCGCAGGGGCGACACCGCGCTTCATTGATTATTAACCCCGGCGGTTAAATACAACCGTTCGCCCTGAGCTTGTCGAAGGGCACGCCAGGCCTTCGACAAGCTCAGCCCGAACGGCATTTAGTTGCCGGGTTAAATATGGAGGTCACATTCCTCGCCTAGGGTGGCGAGACCGAGACTTCCTGCGAACCAGCCATGATTCGTTACATTCCCGAGAAACTTGCGTCCCCGGCATTGCGCTTCCATTCGACCCGGGACGATGGCCTGTACCAGCCCATTCCCTTCGCCTTCGTCACCGACCGGATGCGTCAGGATATCGAGCATGAACGACAGGTCCTGCTCGCTGCCCTTTCGCCCACAGCGCGCGCCCGGCAGGAGGAAGTCTTCCACTGCTACGACCCGCATGCGAGCCACCGTACCTACCAAAACATCCTGAGGCGCTTTCGCCGGGCGGAGAAGCTGGAGGGCCTGCGTCGGGTGAGAGGCTGAATGCGCTGACGTGGGGAAATCTCGGTCCTGTCGAGGACGTCGGCGCCCCATCGGCGCGCCGGCGGTGACGTTGTCGTCGTGCCCGACATTGAAGTTCTGCCGGTCCGAAGAGGACGGGGCGCGGTGGCCTGAACTCACACGTGCCACGTCCCGTCCAATGGAAGCATTTTCCTTCGCACGAGGCCGGTCGCCTGTCAGGCGCACCCGGCACGAGCATCAAGAGGCGGTCCACCATGTCCGAACCCTTCGTGTATATCGATACTCCCGAAGTTCGTGCCGGCATTCCGCCCGCGCTCCGGGGGTGGTTCGAATCGCTTGACGAAATGCGAAGGCGCACCGGCAGAATGCTCGATCGCATCAACCTCGGTCGGCAGGAAACCGAATTCGAGTTTATTTTTTCGCGGCCGGCAGTCCGTCTGCGCGCCTATGGAAAGTCGCGCAAAGGATCGCCCGTGCTGCTCATCGTGCCGGCGCCGATCAAGCGTGCGTATATCTGGGATCTGTCGCCGGAAAGAAGCGTCGTGCGCAAGGCGCTCGACCGCGGCTTCGACGTCTATCTGGTCGAATGGACCGAAGCGCAGGACGACGAGGCTCGCTTCGGCCTCGAGGAATATGCGCTGGTCGCCATCGAGGAGTGCATCGAGGCGATCCGGGCTCGGTCGCAGTCCGGGCCGATCTTCGTTGCGGGGCATTCGCTCGGCGGCACTTTCACCGGCCTCTACAGCGCTTGTCATCCCGACCACGTCAGAGGCCTCGTGCTGATCGAGGCACCGCTCAATTTTGCCGAGGCTTCGGGGCCGTTCAAACGCATGCTCGACGCCGGGGGACCTGCGCAGGCCGTGCTTCAGTCGTCGCGCCCCGTCCCGGGTTCGCTGATCAACCTGATGAGCCTGTGCGCCTCGCCGAAGACGTTTCAGCACGAGCGCTATCTCGACTTCGTCGCGAGCCTGGGTTCGCGCGCCGACCTCGAAAATCACGTGCGCGTCGAACGATGGACGCTGGACGAACTCCCGATGCCGCGCAGGCTGTTCGACGAGGTCCTCGAGCAGCTCTATCGCAAAGACCGATTCATGCGCGAGGGACTGACGATCGGAAACAGGCTCATTCGCCCTCGTGACGTGACATCGCCGGTGTTTGCGGTTTTCGACCCGAACAGCCACATCATTCCGCCCGCTTCGCTCCTCGCGTTCTACGAGCAGGTCGGCAGCCAGGACAAGGAGGCGATGCCCTACCCCGGAGACACCGGCGTCGCGTTGCAGCACGTCGGCGCGCTGGTCGGCGAAAACGCGCACCGCCTGATCTGGCCGCGAATTTTCGATTGGCTGGGGCGGCTCGCCGCCGAATGAGCGCCAACTTCACGCGCACCTTGTGCGGCCGGACGATTGGCAACATAGGCCGAGATGCAGCCCTACCGGAATCTGAGCGGAAAATCGGGAGTAGCCGCGTTCGAGATCGGTGACGATTTCGTGAAAGTGCTGTTCCGTGACAATCCCCGCGTCTACGTCTATTCGACTCCCCCTATCGCAGCCGCCAAGATCGAGCAGATGAAAGGGCTCGCGCTTGTCGGGCGCGGCCTTGCGACCTTCATCAGCCAGAACTCCGACGTCAAAACCGGGTTTTCGTGAGGCGTTTCACCCTCGTTTTCTTCGGACATGCTGTTTTTGCGGCTGCGTGCCAAGTCGCCGATCTTGTCCAGTCCCGTTGGCGGCGCCTTGGGGCCGCCGAGCAGGACGGAGATTCCTCCGGCCGGCCCGACGCCGGCCGGGGTGGTTCCTTATGGCAGTATCCGGACCGACGGTTCGCGGCTCCATTGGCGTGTTTTCGCGGCGGCGATGAAGCCGTTCGTGTCCGAGGCAGCGAAAACGCCGCTGTCCGCGGGGATGTTCGCTTTCTGCAGCAGCCCTCGTCCCCCGTCATCGACAGCGATCGCTTTCAGGTGGCCGAATGCGTCGTGCACGAAATCGATCGCAGCGGATTCGCCGCTCAGCAACTGCGCGCCCGCATCGGACAGGACGACCGCGATCGCATCGAACATCACCGAGGGCATGCCGCCGAGCTGGCCGTCGGCGCTGAGGCGCGCACCGTCGGCGAGCTTCGCGCCGCCTATCTTCGGCGCAACGATCTTGACCATCGCTCCGGCAGCGAGCGCGGCCTTGCGCACCGCCTCGATCCGCGCGCCATCCGAGCCGTCCGCGACCAGAACGCCGACGACGCGACCTTCGAGCGTGTCCTTCATCTTGCCGATGATCTGCAAGGACGGCGACGGCGGCAGATCCTGAACCGGGACAGCCGGCTGTGGGGCGTCCGGCAACTGGTCGAGCGCGAGGCCGTCGGCGACACGACGAGCGAGATCCTCGTCGATATGGCGCAGGTGAGCGACCATCGCCTGCCGCACGTGAAGGTGCTCGACCTTCGCGAGTTCGAACACCAGCGCATAGGCGATGTGAGCCTGTTCGGGGGGCGTCTGGCTGCGGTAGAACTGCCGTGCCTGGCTGTAATGGTCGGCGAAGCTCTCCGCGCGAATGCGCCCCTTTTCGCCGCTTTCGCTTATGGGAGCATGCCGAAAACCCCCGCCCGGCGTTTCCCGAGGCGAGTCTTCGGCGAGCGAATTCGGCTCGTAATTGACGCGGCCTTTCGGCTGCATCATCTGCATCTTGCCGTCCCGCTGGTTGTTCGCGAATGGACATTTCGGCGTGTTTATCGGGATCTGGTGGAAATTCGGCGATCCGAGACGCAGCAGCTGGGTATCCAGATAGGAAAAAAGCCGGCCCTGCAGCAGCGGATCGTTCGAAAAATCGATGCCCGGCACGATATTGGCCGGACAGTAAGCCACCTGTTCCGTCTCGGCGAAGAAATTGTCCGGCCAGCGGTCGAGCACCATCCGTCCAATGACGCGGAGGGGCACGAGTTCTTCGGGGATCAGTTTTGTCGCATCGAGGTGATCGAATGGAAATTTTTCGGCCTCGGCCTCGGTGAACAGCTGGACCGCGAATTCCCATTCGGGAAAATTGCCTTCCTGGATCGACTCGTACATGTCGCGGCGATGAAAATCGGGATCGGCGCCCGCGATCTTGACCGCTTCGTCCCACACGGTGGATTGCAGCCCGAGCTTCGGTCGCCAGTGAAACTTGACGAAAGTCGACTCGCCGGCTTCATTCACGAGCCGGAAACTATGCACGCCAAAGCCTTCGATCATGCGCAGCGAACGCGGTATCGTGCGGTCCGACATGATCCACATGATCATGTGCATCGACTCCGGGGTCAGCGAAATGAAATCCCAGAAATTGTCGTGCGCAGTCGAGGCCTGCGGAAAACCGCGGTCCGGCTCCATCTTGAACGAGTGGACCACATCGGGGAACTTGATCGCGTCCTGAATGAAGAACACCGGAACGTTGTTGCCCACCAGATCCCAGTTGCCTTCCTTCGTGTAGAACTTGACGGCGAAACCGCGGACGTCGCGAGGCGTGTCCACGGAGCCGGCCCCGCCGGCAACGGTTGAGAGGCGGGTGAACACCGGCGTCTTTTCCCCGACCTCGGTGAGTATTTTTGCGGTCGTGTATTGCGACAGGGACTGCGTCAGTTCGAAATATCCGTGCGCTGCAGTGCCACGGGCGTGCACGACGCGCTCCGGAATCCGCTCGTGATCGAAATGCGTGATCTTTTCACGCAGGATGAAATCTTCGAGGAGCGTCGGACCGCGCGGATTGCTCCGCAGCGAGTTCTGGTTGTCCGGGATCGGAATGCCCTGGTTCGTCGTGAGCTCGGGATGCGTCCCACCCGCCAGCTGATGCATCTCGCCCGCATTGCCCGGTCCGGCATCGCTGCCGGCAACGGCCGGTGCATGTTGCGGTTTGCCAGTTGCGGTGTCCGGCTCGTTCTTCTTCATCGTCACTCTCCTTGATGATTCTGGTCGAAGGGACGTCGAGGCTTGCGTTGCCTCGAGCCGGCCCTGGCGAATGGGAGCGGGCACACGGCATGCAAATCTTTTATGCAGGCCGGCCACGCCGAGGAGCAGTTAGCAATCCGCATTCCCGGGAGCGAGAGGCACATCCCGCCGGGGAATCGCGGGGACCACGAGCGAAAGCCGCGTACGTCTTCCCCCGGCGAGCGGGAGATGGGTGCCTCGGCGCGCACGAGAACTCGCGGATGAACGACGCCGTGGCGATTCTTGCTAACATCTGCGCGAGCTGGCTCGTCCGGGAACTAGGTTGCCGACGCAACATCCGCATCCCGGCCATGGAGGAAAGGACACGATCATGTACTTGATCAAAAAATGTTTTTCTCGCTTCGAGACCGCCACCGCCGCCCCTGCCTCGAACTTCGACTTATTTGCAAACCCATCTATTTGAAGGCCAATAGATAAATGCCGAACATTCCGCCGTTCCTGGTGCCCGAACGGATCGAATCTGCGCGCCTCGTCCTGCGCACTTTTCATCCCGACGACTGGCCGTTCCTGCACGAACACTACTCCGACGCCGAAAGCACCCGCTTCACCTTCCGCCGCGCGCTTTCCGAAGGCGACAGCTGGTACGCGATGGCGAACATGGTCGGGCACTGGCACCTCAGAGGGTACGGCCCGTATGCGGTCGAGGAAAAAGCGACCGGCAAGGTGCTCGGAGCGGTCGGGCTGTGGTACCCGAAGGACTGGCCCGAACCGGAAATCAAATGGGCGCTGACGCGTCGGTACTGGGGCAAGGGTTACGCCAGCGAGGCGGCGCGCGCCGTGCAGGCGATGGCCAAGGAGCACCTTTCGGACGTCTCGCTGATCAGCTTCATCCACGCCGAGAACGCAGCATCGATCGCGCTGGCCCTAGCCGTCGGCGCGACGTTCGAAAAGGAAACGCCGTTTCGCGGCGCAACCTGGCACATCTACCGCCACCCGCGCTGAACGGGCTTGGTGCTACCGGCCGCATGGTGAACGAACGTTATCTCCCGCGTCGAGGAGCATTGCCGCCGGGGCGCCGCTCCGGCTCACGCACCGAGGGGGATCAGAACAGGAATGGCTGCTTTGTCGCGGGCGCGGGCGCAGCACCCGCGGCAAAGACTTTCGCCTGTCGCGGTTTGAACCACACCGTGCGGCCGGACGACAGTTCGAGATTCGCGGCGCGTTCGCGCGTCAGTTCGACTTCGATCGTCTCCGCCTCGTGCTCGAGTTCGACGCGCACGAGCGGTCCGATGCGATGCACGTGGCTGACGACCGCTTTCATGCCGCCCGGAATCGGGGCGGCGTCGAGGTCGATGTCGTGCGGGCGCACGAACGCGATCGAGCCTGCTCCTCCGGGCGCCTCCCCTTCCCGCTCCACTTCCGCCCAGCCGCCGTGCATGCGGTTGTGGAAGACGTTCACGTTGCCGAGGAACTGGTAGACGAACGGCGACGCCGGGCTCGAATACACCTCGTCCGGCGAACCGATCTGCTCGATGCGGCCGCGGTTCATGACGACGACGCGGTCGGCGACTTCCAGCGCCTCTTCCTGGTCGTGCGTGACGAACACCGACGAGATGTGCATCTCGTCGTGCAGCCGCCGCAGCCAGCGGCGCAGCTCCTTTCTCACCTTCGTGTCGAGTGCGCCGAACGGCTCGTCGAGCAGCAGCACCTTCGGCTCGACTGCGAGCGCGCGCGCAAGCGCGATGCGCTGCCGCTGGCCGCCCGAGAGCTGCGACGGATAGCGGTTCGCGAGCCAGTCGAGCTGCACGAGCTTCAGCAGGTTCATGACCCGCTCGCAGATCTCGGCCTCGGACGGTCGCGCTTTGCGGGGGCGCACGCGCAAGCCGAACGCGACGTTCTCGAACACCGACATGTGCCGGAACAGCGCGTAATGCTGGAACACGAAGCCGACCTGGCGCTCGCGCGCATGCACGTGCGTCGCTTCCTCGCCGCCGAACAGCACGTTGCCGCCGTCCGGAGATTCCATGCCGGCGATGATGCGCAAAAGCGTCGTCTTGCCGCAGCCCGAAGGTCCGAGCAGCGCGACCAGCTCACCGGTCGGGATGTCGAGCGACAGGTTGTCGAGCGCGACGAAGTTGCCGAAGCGCTTGCTGATGTTGCGGATTTCGATGCTCATGGGCGTTCCGTGGCGACAGACGGGGGCAGTTCGGTTTTTTCCGGCGGCAGTTCGGCGGTCAGCATCTCGGTTTCCTTGCGCATGCGCCATTCGACAATGGTCTTCGCGACCAGCGTGACGAGGCCGAGGAAGGCCAGCACCGTCGCCGCGGCGAACGCGCCGATCTGGTTGTATTCGTTGTAGAGGATCTCGACGTGCAGCGGCAGCGTGTTGGTCTCGCCGCGGATGTGGCCGGAGACGACGCTGACCGCGCCGAACTCGCCCATCGCCCGCGCGTTCGCGAGGATCACGCCGTACATCAGGCCCCACTTGATGTTCGGCAGCGTCACGCGCCAGAACATCTGCCAGCCGGACGCGCCGAGCGACACTGCCGCTTCCTCCTCGTCGCGGCCCTGCGCCTGCATCAGCGGGATCAGCTCGCGCGCGACGAACGGGAAAGTCACGAACAGCGTCGCGAGGATCATGCCGGGCAGCGCGAAGATGATTTTGATGTCGTGCGCGGCGAGCCACGGGCCGAGATAGCCCTGCGCACCGAACAGGATGATGAAGATCAGGCCGGCGACGACCGGCGACACCGCGAACGGCAGGTCGATCAGCGTCGTCAGCAGGCTTTTGCCGCGGAACTCGAATTTCGCGATCGCCCAGGCGGCGGCCACCCCGAACGCGATATTGAACGGCAGCACGAGGGCCGCGATCGTCAGCGTCAGCAGCATCGCCGAGCGCGCCTCGCCTTCCTGCAGCGCGTCCCAGTACACTTGTGCCCCTTGCGCAAACGCTTCCCAGAACACCGCAATCAGCGGCAGCACGAGGAACAGGAACAGGAAGCCGAGCGCGATCGCGGTCAGCAGCAGGCGAACCCCGCGCGGCTCCGCAGTTGCACGACGCGTCGTCGTCACGGCTGCCCTCCGGCGATCGCGAGAGCGTCCGGTGCGTCGGCCGGCGCGTCCCCGTCCCGGCTCTTCGCGTGGCGGTTCGCCGCCCACCACTGCAGCAGGTTGATCACCAGCAGCATGACGAACGAGATCACGAGCATCACCACCGCGAGCGCGGTCGCGCCGAGGATGTCGTACTGTTCGAGCTTCGAGATGATCAGGAGCGGCGTGATTTCCGAGATCAGCGGCATGTTGCCGGCGATGAAGATCACCGAGCCGAACTCGCCGATCGCACGCGAGAACGCGAGGGTGAAGCCGGTCAGCCATGCGGGAAAGATTCCCGGCAGCAGCACCCGCGTGAAAGTCTGCCAGCGGGTCGCACCGAGCGTCGCCGCGGCTTCCTCGACCTCCGCCTCGATGTCCTCGATGACCGGCTGCAGGGTCCGCACGACGAACGGCAGCGTGACGAAGATCAGCGCAACGACGATGCCCAGCGGCGTGAACGCGACCTGGATGCCGAGCTTCGCGAGATGCTGGCCGATCCAGCCGTTTTCGGCGTACAGCGTCGCCAGCGTGATGCCCGCCACCGCAGTCGGCAGCGCGAACGGCAGATCGACGAGCGCGTCGACGAAGCGCTTGCCGGGAAACGGATAACGCACCAGCACCCACGCGACGATCAGGCCGAACAGCGCGTTGATCGTCGCGGCCCCGAGGGACGCGCCGAAAGTCACGCGGTAGGACGCCAGCGCACGCTCGCTACTCGCGGTCGCCCAGAAATCACCCCACGACATCTGGCCCGTGAACAAAATCATGCCGGCGAGCGGGATCAGCACCAGCAGGGTCAGATACGTCAGCGTGTAACCGAGTCCGAGACGGAAACCGGGCAGGACTCCGTCGCGTTTGGCTGCAGCAGGAAACATGTGGGGACGGCGGCGTGGCGAAAGATTGAAAGCGACACGGCCCGCCTAAGCGGGCCGTCGAGCGCTCGAAACGGCGGATTCTACTTCTGAACGTAGATCTGGTCGAAGGTACCACCGTCCTTGAAATGGGTCGCGGCCGCCTTGCTCCAGCCGCCGAACACTTCATCGATGGTGAAGGTCTTGATCGGCGGGAACGCCGAAGCGTATTTCTTCAGCACTTCCGGGTCGCGCGGGCGCAGGTAGTTCTTCGCGGCGTTCTCCTGCCCTTCCTTCGACCACAGGTATTCGAGGTAGGCCCGGGCGAGCTCGCGCGTACCCTTCTTGTCAACGACTTTCTCGACGATTGCGACCGGGAATTCGGCGAGGATCGACAGGCTCGGATACACGACCTCGAACTCGCCGCGGCCGAACTCCTTCGCGATCAGCTCGGCCTCGGACTCGAACGTCACGAGCACGTCGCCGATCCTGCGCTGCATGAACGTCGTCGTCGCGTCGCGCCCGCCGGAGCCGAACAGCGGCGCATTCTTCAGCCAGTTGCCAACGAACTCCTGCGCAGTCTTGTCGTTGCCGCCCGGCTGCTTCAGTGCGTAGCCCCACGCGGCGAGATACGAATAGCGACCGTTGCCGGTGTTCTTCGGGTGCGGGATGATCAGTTGCACCGCACCGGGCTTCGCGATGTCGTTCCAGTCCTTGATCCCTTTCGGATTGCCTTTGCGCACGATGAACACCATCGTCGAGGTGTACGGCGACGCGTTGTCCGGGAAGCGCTTCGCGTAGTCGGTTGCGACGAGCCCCTTCTCGGCGAGGAAGTCGACGTCCGTCGCCTGGTTCATCGTCACCACATCGGCCTCCAGTCCGTCGGCGACCGCGCGCGCCTGCTTCGACGAGCCAGCATGCGACTGGCGGATTTCGACGGTCGCCCCGGTTTTCTCCTTCCAGTGCTTCTGGAAGAGCGGGTTGTAATCCTTATAGACATCGCGCGCGACGTCGTACGACACGTTTAGCAGGTTCGACTGAGCGTGCGCGCCCGTTGCGAGCGCAAGCCCGGCCGCGAGCAGCAGGGAGGAAAATTTGTTCATGAGAACTCCGGTTGCAGAACGGCAAGGTCAGCGGCATGAACGATAGCCGAAGCCGGCCATGAATGTCATGTATCAAATCCCCTTTCCTTATTACGAATGGAACTATTGGAAGCAACCCCTCGGACGACCCGCGAAGTGAATATTTCCGTTGCCGCAGTTACCCTCTGTTACAAGGAGTTTTCCATCACGAAGAGCCCGCGCAGCGGGAATCCTCGAGACGAGTAACGCATAATTTGTTCAAATGGAAAAATGACAATCCAGGCAACTGCTGAACGCCATTTCGAGGTTGGGAAGTCACGATGTCACTTCATGCCGCTGTTACCTGTCCGAGTTGCGGAAGCGCCGATTGTCGCAAGTCGAAATGGCAGTCCGAAGGCGAAAAACAGGTGCAGACGGGCAAGCGCCCGTATCGGTGCCGCGCCTGCACGCATCGCTTCCATGCGCCGGAGCGCAACCGGTCCCGCTGGCGGGACAAAGCCTCGCTCGCGGCGCCGCTGTTGCTGATGGTGGCCGCGATCGCCGCGGTGATCGTCGTCGGCACCAGAACCAGTGACGAGACTCCGGCCGAGAACCTTCCGGGCGTGCCGATTCCGATCGATCCCTACACGCTGCGCGCGGCCAAGGAAGGGGATGCGGCGGCACAGCTGCGGATTGCGAAAACGCTGTTGCTCGACTCCGCGAGCGACCGCGCGCAGTCGCTCGAGGCCGTTCGCTGGCTGCAGGCGGCAGCAGACAGCGAACATCCGGGAGCGATGGTGGAACTCGGAAAACTCTACCGCAGCGGCTTCGGCGTGTTGCAGGACTACGACCAGGCAGCCAGATGGATCCGCACCGCCGCGGCGCGCGGCGACGCCGAAGGCATGCTCGAGCTGGGCCGGCTGTACCGCGACGGCATCGGTTTCGCGCGCGACCCGGTGCGTGCCTACGTGTGGTTCAACCGCGCCGCTGCGGCCCTGAACATCGATGCCGTGCGCGACCGCGACGAAATCGCCCGCAGCCTCGACGCGAATGAGCTGAAGCAGGCACAGGCGCAGTCGTCGAGAATGGAATCCGGCGAAGTCGAAGCCATCCCCGTCAAGGAACGCAACGATTAGCGGCCTTGCCTAGGCATCCGGCCCGACCGTCTCATCGGCCCGAGACGCACCGGATGTCCCTGCCGACAGCATCTCCCGGCGGCTTTCGGGCGTCTCCAGGCTGATTCGTCCCAGCACCCCGCTGCGGTAATCGTTGAGGAAGATTTGCGAGGCTTTCTCGAGATCCGGCGCGCCGCCTTTCAGCCGGCAGCCGCGCCGCGCTGCGATCGTCTCGATGAGGCCGACCCCGTCGAGCGCCTCGAGGCGTTCGGGCGCGATGCCGTAGCGCGCCGCGAGCAGCGCCGGGTAACGGTCCAGCAGCAGGTCGCCGAGGAAAGTCGCGACCTCCTCGTCGATGACCGCGTTGCGTCCGATCGCGTGACTCGCGGCGAGCATGAACCCGTCGGAGTCGTGGGCGATCTTCGGCCACATCAGGCCGGGTGTGTCGGTGATCGTCATGTGCGAGCCAAGGTCGAAAGTCTGCTGCGACTTCGTCACCGCCGGTTCGTCGCCGACTTTCGCGACGCGGCGCTTGAGCAGCGCATTCATCAGCGTCGATTTGCCGACGTTCGGAATGCCCATGATCATGATGCGCAGCAGCTTGGTGCCGTCGTTGCGGTGCGGCGCGAGCGCCTGGCACAGACCGGGCACGCGCGCGACGTCCCCCGGCTTTTTGCACGACAGCGCGACCGCCTTGACCCCTTCCTGGCTGTTGAAGAAATCGAGCCAGGCGCGCGTCGCGACGGGATCGGCGAGGTCGGCCTTGTTGAGCACCTTGAGGCACACGCGCTGCCGGTGCCGGCGCAACTCGTGGATCATCGGATTGCTGCTCGCCTCGGGGATGCGGGCATCGAGCACCTCGATGACGACGTCGGTCAGCGCCATCGTTTCGGCCGCTTTCTTGCGCGCCGAGGTCATGTGACCGGGAAACCACTGGATCGACATCTGGAATCAAAGCCCTGGAGAAGGGGCGCATTATCGCCTCCTTCGTCGGCGGCTTGGGGCAAAATGGCGAACTTTCGAGGGAATGCGGATGAATCGTGACAAGGTGCTCGCGGCGACGCGACAGTGGCTGGAGAAAGCGGTGATCGGACTCAACCTGTGTCCGTTCGCGAAGTCGGTGTATGTGAAGAACCAGGTGCGCATCGTCGTCAGCGATGCGCGCCACGTCGACGCGTTCCTCGAAGAGCTCGACCGCGAACTCGATTTCCTCGCTGCCGCCGACCCTGAAGAAGTCGAGACGACGCTGCTCGTGCATCCGACCCTGTTCCCGGATTTCCTCGATTTCAACGAGATCATCGGCATTGCCGAGGAAGCCGTCGCCGAGCACGAGCTCGAAGGCGTCCTGCAGGTCGCGAGCTTCCATCCGCGCTTCCAATTCGAAGGCACCGGCGAGGACGACATCGAGAACTACACCAACCGTTCGCCGTACCCGACGCTGCACCTGCTGCGCGAGGACAGCATCGAGCGCGCGGTTGCCGCGTACCCGGATGCCGACACGATCCCCGAGCGCAACATCGAGACGATGAACCGCCTCGGCCACGAAGGCTGGAAAGCGCTCGGCATTGCCGACGCCAGCGAGGACGACGCGTCGTGAGCGAGGCACGCGCAAAAGGCCGGCGTCCGGCGAGTCGCGGGCGCACCGGAAACCCGCAACCCTCCCCGGCGCCGGCCGCTGCGCCTTCCCCGCCACCCGCGCAGCTTCCCGATATCCGGCCGGGCCAGTCGATCGAACTGCTGAAGGAACTCCACATCCTGACGCGCGACGGCAAGCTCAACCAGGACAGCCGGCGCAAGCTCAAGCAGGTCTATCACCTGTACAACTTCATCGAGCCGCTGCTCGAAGAAGTGATGACCGCGCGCGGCAAGCTGACGCTCGTCGACCACGGCGCCGGCAAGTCGTATCTCGGCTTCATCCTCTACGACCTGTTCCTTAAGGGGCGCGAAGACGCCCAGGGCGACGGCCACATCTACGGCATCGAGACGCGCGACGAACTGGTCGCGAAGTCGCGCGATCTCGCCGCGCGACTCGGCTTCGCCCGCATGAGTTTCCTGAATCTGTCGGTCGAGGACTCGATCGAGTCGCCCGAACTGCCCGAACATATCGACGTCGTGACTGCGCTGCACGCGTGCAACACCGCGACCGACGACGCGATCCGCTTCGCGTTGCACAAGCGCGCCCGCTTCATCGTGCTCGTGCCGTGCTGCCAGGCCGAAGTCGCCGCCGCGCTGCGCCGGCACAAGAACGAATCGTTCGCCAAAACGCCGCTGTCCGAGATCTGGCGCCATCCGATCCACACGCGTGAATTCGGCAGCCAGCTGACGAACGTGCTGCGCTGCCTGCTGCTCGAATCGCACGGCTACCAGCTCACGGTGACCGAACTTGTCGGCTGGGAGCATTCGATGAAGAACGAGTTGATCATCGCACGCGCGACCGGCCACCCGCGGGGCAACGCGCAGCAGCGGCTTGCGCAGATCCTCGCGGAACTCAACCTCGAAGAACTTCGCGGTCGTTTTGCGTACTGAAGAACGTCGGCAAGGGCGGGCGGCGTGCGCAATTGCGCCGCCTCGCTTGATCTGGGCAAAGTACCCCAGCCTCGCAATGCGTTAATCTGCAGTTCCCCCACCGGCCACCCCCCATGTCCAGCTTTCCGTATCCGATCCTTGTCGCCGCGATTTTCCTGTTCGGCTGCCTCGCGGTCCTGCATATCCACCGGCGCCAGCAGGATGCCCAGCGCGACTTGCCGCAGCGCGACGAATACCTTGCCGCCCATCACCAGCAGACTCCTGGGTGCCTGCGCTGCGCGTCGACCGACACGCGCGAATTCGGGCTTCACGAAGGCGAGGACGCGCAGCGCATCGTCGCCTGCAAGAAGTGCGACCAGCTGATGTACCGCTACCGGCGCACGGCCGCTGCATAGAATCCCGAACGGATAGAACATTCCGCTCGGCCGGGCGGTCCACTCCACGTATCCAGCGTGGAGGCATCGGTCATGGACGTCACCCCCTTGCTCGCGCGACTCGGTGTCGCGATGGATGAGCTCGAATGCGGCGAGCTGCCGGTACGCAGCCCGATCGATGCAGGAGTCATCGCGCGGCTCGCGCCGCACAGCTGCGCGCACGCTGGCGTCGCGCTCGATCGCGCGCAAGAGGCCTTTTTCGCCTGGCGCGAGGTCCCGCCGCCGCGGCGCGGCGACATGGTGCGTCAGTATGGCAACCTGTTGCGCCGACACAAGGCCGATCTCGGCGAACTCGTGTCGATCGAAGCCGGCAAGATCCGCCAGGAAGGCCTCGGCGAAGTGCAGGAGATGATCGACATTTGCGACTTCGCCGTCGGCCTGTCGCGACAGCTCCACGGATTGACGATCGCGAGCGAACGCCCCGGCCACCGCATGATGGAACAGTGGCACCCGGCCGGCGTCGTCGGCGTCGTCTCGGCATTCAACTTCCCCGCGGCGGTGTGGGCCTGGAACGCGACACTGGCGTGGGTGTGCGGCGACAGCGTGGTGTGGAAACCGTCACCGCGAACCCCGCTCACGGCGCTCGCGTGCGCGGCGCTGTTCGATTCGCTGCACAGCGAATTCGACGAGCTGCCGCAAGGTCTGCTCGAAGTGCTGATCGGCGGCAATGAACTCGCGACCCTGCTCGCCGACGACCGGCGCGTCGCGGTCCTCTCGGCGACCGGTTCGACGGCCATGGGCAAGGCGCTCGCGCCGCGCGTCGCGGCCCGGCTCGGCCGCTCGATCCTCGAACTGGGCGGCAACAACGCCGCGATCGTCTGCCCGAGCGCCGACCTGACGCTCACCGAACGTGCGATTCTGTTCGCCGCCGCCGGCACCGCCGGCCAGCGCTGCACGAGCCTGCGCCGGCTGATCGTGCATGAATCGATCGCCGACACGCTGGTGGAGCGCCTGCGCGCCGCGTGGGGACGGATCACGGTCGGCAATCCGCTCGATCCAGCCACGCTCGTCGGGCCGCTGATCGATGCCGCGGCCGGTACAAAAATGGATCGGGCGCTCGCTGAAGCGCGGGCAGCGGGCGGCACGGTGTGGGGCGGCGAGGCGGTCGGCGTGCCGGGATGCGAGGGCGCCTGCTATCGCCGCCCGGCGCTGGTCGAGATGCCCGGGCAGACTGCGCTCGTCAAAGAGGAGACTTTCGCACCGATCCTCTATGTGCTGCGCTATCGCACCCTGGGCGAGGCGCTCGCGCTGCACAACGACGTGCCGCAAGGCCTTGCGTCATCGATTTTCACGCGGGACCTGACGGAATCCGAACGCTTCCTGTCCGCGACCGGCAGCGACTGCGGCATCGCGAACGTGAACATCGGGCCATCCGGCGCCGAGATCGGCGGCGCGTTCGGCGGCGAAAAAGACACCGGTGGCGGCCGGGAATCCGGCTCGGATGCGTGGAAGGCGTACATGCGGCGAGCGACCTGCACGATCAATTACTCGGGCGCGCTGCCGCTCGCCCAGGGGATCCGCTTCGGCCTCGCCGACGAGTGACCGACGCTGACGCTCTTCGCGCCCCTACAGTCAGTCCTTGAGCGACGCTGCACGTGTGACCAGCAACTGGTCGATGCGGTAATTGTCGATGTCGACGACCTCGAACTTGTAGTCGCGATAGCTCACCGAATCGGTCCGCTTCGGCACCTTGCGCAGCATGTACATCATGAAACCGGCGATCGTCTCGTAATTCTCGTGGCCGACGAATTCATTGATCTCGAGCGCCTGCATCACGTCCTCGATCGGCGTGATGCCGTCGATCAGCCACGAATCCTCGTCGCGCTTGACGATCAGCTCCTCCTGGAACGCGCTGCCGAGTTCGCCCATGACCGTGTTCATGATGTCCTGCAGCGTCAGCAGGCCGACGATCAGCGCATATTCGTTGACGATCATCGCGAAGTCCTCGCGCGCGGCGCGAAAGCGCTCCAGCGCCTCGAACAGCGTCAGCGTGTCGGGGATCACCAGCGCGTTGCGCACCACCGGGTCGGCGCGCAGCGACAGCTTCTGCCCGGAGAGGATGCGCGCGAAAATGTCCTTCGAGTCCACGTAGCCGACGACCGTGTCGATCGTGCTCTCGCATACCGGGAATTTCGCATGCGTTTGCGCCACGAGCTTGCCGCGGATGCTGTCCTCGGTCTCGTTCAGCGTGAAATAGACGATGCTTTCACGGTTCGTCATCGCCGACGGCACGGTGCGCGAGTCGAGCTCGAAGACGTTCACGATCAGCTGGCGCTCCTGCTTGAGCAGCGCTCCGGTCTGCGCACCGACATCGACCATCGCGACGATCTCGGCGGACGTGATGTTCTCGGTGCGCACGTTCGGCAGCTTGAACAAGCGAAACAGCGCATTCGCGAGGCCGTCGAAGAGCCACACCAGCGGCGCGAACGCAAGCACGCAGAACCGCATCGGCGCGACGACCGCGATCGCGACCCGTTCGGGCGAAGTCATGCCGAGGCGCTTGGGCACGAGATCGGCGAACAGCACGAAGAGCGAAGTGACGATGACGAACGACAGCACGAAGCTCACCGATTCGAGCAACGGTCCGTCGTAGAACACGCCGATCAGTTGCGCGACCGCCGGCGACAGCGTCGATTCGCCGACGATGCCGCCGAGGATCGCCACCGCATTCTGCCCGATCTGCACCACCGTGAAAAAATGGCCCGGGTTCTCCTGCAGCGCGAGCACGCGCTCGGCGACCGGATTGCCCTGCTGCACCATCAGGCGCAACTTGATCTTGCGCGAGGCCGCGAGCGAAATCTCCGCGATCGAAAAGAACGCGCTGATTCCGATCAGCAGCGCAATGACAAGAATCTGGTTCGTGACACCCACGTACTGCCCCCTCGAAGCCGCCTCCCGTCACCGCCCCTGTTCAACGGCGCCGCTGCGGCCCGGGAAGCGTCGCGGAAATGCGGCCTCTCAGGAAAACGCCGGGCCGCCCCAAGTTTTCTTGCCCTCTGGGGGCTGAAACGGCAAGGCCGTTTCCGGGGGCGCTCAGAACAACGCTTCGACCATAAGTCCTGCTGCCCAGCTGCGCCTGCGCTCCGGATCGTCCTCGTCCTGGGGCCAGAAGTGGCCGGCGCTCAGTTCGATGAACGTCCAGTCGCGATAGATCGGCTGCCGCCAGGTCGCGCGGATGCCGTATTCGCCGACGCCCACCCGCCGGTCCGTCTCGCCGTTGACGAGCAACTCGAGTGCAGATTCGCGCAGATTCGGGTAGGCCTTGAACATCCCGAAGCTGTTCCCCCACTTCAGGCCGGATGTCTCCTCGGAGATCGTGCCGGCGGCCTGCCAGCGGAAAGACCACGATGGCGAATAGGCATGGTCGTAATTGAGCGCGAGCGTCGAACCGAATCCGTCATCCGATCGCCAGAAGATCGTCTCGCGCAAACCGAACACGTCCCGATCGGAGAAATGCCACAACTTCTTGTAGCGCGCCTGCGCATACACGTCGTCGACGCCGCCACGAAAACCTGCGCGGAACTCGAGGAACTCGCGCAGCGCGTAGCCCACGCCGGCAAAGAACGACTGGTCGTCGCGGCGGCTTTCGGACAGCAGCTGATGCTGACGCCTGAACGTTTCCGGCTGGTCGGTGACCTCCTCCTGCTCGTTGTCCTGGCCGACGAACAGATAGCCGAGCCGCTTGACGTTCGGCAGGTCCACGCGCACGCGAAAACGGAAGTTGTTGCGCAGGCCTTCGTCCTGTCGTGCCAGAAAATTGAAGCGGACGCTGCCGGACACCTTCCCGCCCTCCTCGAACGGGATGTCGCCGAACCAGCCATCTACGGTGCGCGCGACGCCTTCCGTGAGCGCGCGCACCCCTCGCCGCCCCTGCTCCATCACGCTATCGTCCTCGAGCGGCATTCCGTCCGGGGGACGGGCGTCCTGCGTATTCACTGCCAAGGGCGGCGCCGCGGCATCGGGAGACAGGGCAAGATCGCCGGGGCCGGCGGCGGGCACCAGGGCGGCATATCCAATGAGCGGGAGCAGCAGGAAGCAGGGCCTCATGACGATTCTCCTTCGCATGCATTCAAAATACCACGAAGGAACGTCGAAGGTGGAGCCCCGGTGAATCCGGGCAGCACGCGGAAACCTTCCGGGTCAGCGGGGCAAAGACCGTCGCGATCCCTGCGCAGCGGCCATTCTCACGCGCCCATCCTGCGCGCCGGCTCGACGAGTACCGTCTGCTGTCCGTCGGTGATCCACACCTGGCCGTCCTGCAGCGTGCATTGCAGCCGCATGCTGCGCGCGGTCAGCGCGGCAAGCGCGGGCGCGACTTCGGGGGGAAGGTTCCATACCGTCAGGTTCGACTGCCGCGCGAGCTTGTCGCGCACGCCGTTCCACCAGATGTCTGCCGCCCGGCCGTAGCTGACAACGACGGTTTCGCGTGCCCGTCCGCAGGCTTTGCGGATCCATTTTTCGTCGGGCTGGCCGACGTCGATCCAGCGCTCGATCGCGGCGGTCAGATCCCGCTGCCACAAGTCCGGCTCGTCATCGACGCACAGCCCCTTGCCGAATGCGAGCGCCGGATCGGCATACAACGCGAACGCCAGGATGCGCACCATCATCCGCTCGTCGGTTTCCGACGGATGGCGGGCGATCGTGAAACCGTGATCGGCGTAGTAGTTGCGGTCCATGTCCGCAATCGTCAGTTCGACCTTGAAAATCGTTGCCTTCAGCGCCATCGTGCGGCCCCGGTCAGTGCACGGAGCCGGCGGGCGGGGTGCGCCGCGCCTGTTGCCAGGCGAGCACGGCCTGCGCCGAGTGGGCCAGAATGCGGTCGCGCTGCGGCGCCGGCAATCCGGCGGAAAGCGCGGCGAACAGCGCCTCGTTCATTGCCCGCGCCAACCCGTCCGCGGCGAGGCCTTCGGCGAGGCAGCGGATCTGGATGTGCGCAAGCGCGTCCGCAACGAGTCGCCAGCCGAGTTCCGGCATCGCCCTGATCAACGCGAACATCATGCCTGCGAGGTGGGCGAGAATCGCTTTCGCCTGCTCGCGCTCGTCGCCGGCGATCATCGCGTGCCACAGCGCGAGATGGATGCCGCGGCGCAATTCGATCTTGAAGTCGATCGCGTTGCCCTCGGCCGCCTCGATCGCGGCGAACTGCTGGTGAAAACGCGCCTCCTGCTGCGGATCGAGGCCGGTGCGCACCGCGCCGACGAGTTCGGACAGGCCGGGGATCGCCGCCAGTCCGAAGGCCTGGCTGTACGCGACGCCCCACTGGTCGAGACCCGCGACGATCAGCGCGAGGCGCAGGCTGCAGGCGTCCGCGCTCTCCCCCGCGGCGCCCCAGTTGCGCAGCGCCGACGCGAGCGCTTCGACGCCCCGCACGCGCCCCTCGTCATCTTCGTCCAGCGTGAGCCGGAAAGCCTGCGAGAATCCGTCCTGCGCCATCCGCGCGGCCAGTTTTTGCACTTCCGGCCGGGCGAGCGCCGCGAGCGTGTCGGGCGGAATGGGCGAGGGAGAAGCGGATGGGTCGGGAGTCATGCGCGAGATCCGGGAAAAGGGCGCCATTGTGAGGCCCTCGACTGCGTCCGGCAAATGCGCCGCGGGCAAGGATGGCGCGCAGGCGGACACCGGGAAACGCCTTTGCCCTTGTGCGCGGCCCGATTCCTGCGAAAATGGACGGCCGTCCCTCGTCCGAAGGCCTGCTGCCCCATGGCTACCCCGCCGTTCGAAAATCTCACTCCGGACCGGATCCTCGACGCGCTCGACAGCGTCGGGCTGATGCCCGATGGGCGTCTGCTCACGCTCAACAGCTACGAGAATCGGGTCTATCAGGTCGGCATCGAGGACGGCCCGATGGTGGTCGTCAAGTTCTACCGGCCGAGGCGCTGGCCCGACGAGGCGATCGGCGAGGAACATCGCTTCGTCGCCGAACTGGCCGAGCGCGAGATCCCGGTCGTCGCCCCGCTCGTGCTGCGCAACGCGACGCTGCATCATCACGCGGACCTGCGCTTCGCCGTGTTTCCGCGGGTGGGGGGGCGCGCACCGGAGCTCTCCGATGCAGCGACCCTCGAATGGATGGGCCGCTTCCTCGGCCGCATCCACGCCGTCGGCACGTTGGCGCCGTACCATGCTCGGCCGACGCTCGACATCGCGAGTTTCGGCGAAGAACCGCGCGACTGGCTGCTCGCCCACGGTTTCATTCCCGACGATCTGCTGCCGGCGTGGCGCAGCACCGTCGAGCAGGCGCTCGACGGCGTGCGGCGCTGCTTCGACCGCGCCGGGGCGTTCACCGCGATCCGGCTGCACGGCGACTGCCATGGCGGTAACGTGCTGTGGAGCGAGTCGCCGCCGACACCCGGCCCGCAATTCGTCGACTTCGACGATAGCCGCATGGGTCCGGCGGTACAGGACCTGTGGATGCTGCTGTCGGGCACGCGCGAGGACATGAGCCGCCAGCTCGGCGACGTGCTCGCCGGCTACGAAGACTTTCACGATTTTTCGCTGCGCGAACTGCATTTGATCGAGGCGCTGCGCACGCTGCGGCTGATCCACTATTCGGCGTGGATCGCCCGCCGCTGGGACGATCCCGCGTTTCCTGCCGCCTTCCCGTGGTTCAACACGCAGCGCTACTGGCAGGACCGCATCCTGGAACTGCGCGAGCAGATCCCGCTGATGGACGAGCGACCGCTCTGGTCGACATGAGAGCAATGTGAAGGCGACCCGAAGTCACCGGTCAAGCCCAACAAACCTCACGCGCGGCGCAAAAATGAAGGCTGCCGGAATGCCGGAAGCGAGCGGCCCGCGCGAAAGCCGTCGAGCATGCGGCGCAGCGCGACGGCATCCTCTGCGGTGAATCCGCTCTTGAAGTCGGTCAGCAACAGCCGCGAGCGCGTCAGCCAGTTGCCCGGCGCGTCGTCCAGCGCGCACCACGCCGTCCGTGCGACGTCGACGACATTTTGCGCGAGCCACGCCATCGCTTCGCGCTCGCGTAACCCATGCAGTTCGGCGCCATGTTTCGGAAGCATCTGCGGCGTCGCGCCGACAACGCGCGGGCGGATGTCTTCGGCGAAGCGGCCGACGAGTTTCGACAGTGAAAACAGCATGCGCCAGTCCGAGGCGATGACCACGCGCGCCTCGTCGTACTCACGCAGCACGGCTTCGATCAGCGGCAGGCAGCGGAAATCCTCGACTTCGCCCCATGGATGGGTCACGCCGTCGAAGTCGAGGAAAATGTAGGATGTCTCGGTCATTTCTTGTCCGCTTCGGGAGGTGGCTGCAGTGGTAGCATGCTGCGTTGCGTCATTTATCGCAAGCGTCTGAACAGAAACATGCAAGAACTTCTCGGAAATCATTCGCGGTTGTCTTGCCGCAGTGCACCAATCTGCTTCAACACGGAGTTTTCATGAAATCACTGGTCAATCTCGCGGGCAAGGTGGGCCTGATCACCGGCATCGCGAATGAGAAATCCATCTCCACAGGAGTGGCTGAAGCATGCGTCGAGGCGGGTGCCAAGCTCGTCGTGACTTATCAGAACGCCAAGACCCGCGCCTTCATCGAGCCGGTCCTCCACCGCCTCGGGATCACCGATGCGTACCTGATGGACGTCACGCGCCCGGACACCCTCGGCGAGGTGTACGAGCGGATCGACGCGACCCACGGCAGGCTCGATTTCGCCATTCACAGCATGGCCTTCGCAAAACGTGACGATCTGCACGGGCGCGTCGTCGATGCGTCGGCTGATGGTTTCGCGATGGCAATGGACGTATCGACCCATTCGTTCATCCGCCTTGCGAAAATGGTCGAACCGCTGCTGGAAAAATCCGGCGGCGGCTCGCTCGTGACGATGACCTACCTGGGCAGCGAAAAGGTCATCGCCAACTACGGCGTCATGGGGCTGTGCAAGGCGGCGCTCGAGGCGGCGACGCGTTACATGGCGTACGAGCTCGGGCCGAAAAGCATCCGCGTCAACGCGATCTCTCCCGGCCCGCTGATGACCCGCGCGGCCTCCGGCATCGCCGGCTTCGAGGGCCTGATGGCGGCAGCCGTCGAGCGCTCGCCGATGCACAGCCTCGTCACCCCGGAGGACATCGGCGCCTTGACCGCGTTTCTCGTCTCCGACGCCGCCCGGTTCATCACCGGCGGCGTGCATTTCGTCGACGCCGGCTACAACATCGTGGCCTGAGGCAGGGCGGCGAGCCATGATCAGCTCCGCGCGACAGCGGATCATGCTGCCGGATCCGGTCCCGCCGCATCCACTGCTTGCCGGCAGGGCCGAAATCGGCCGCGGCGAATACAGCATCGTGCTCGATCACGAGGATGGTGAACGTGTGTACAAGATCGTCAGCTCGCCTGCGGACGTCTTCCTGCTCACGGCCGTCGACCGGCCGCGCGGCATCCATTTTCCGATCGTCTTCGCCGACCACGGCGTGATCGGCCGCGCCGGCTCGGGTTTTCCGCTGCACCTGTTCGAAATGGAGCGCCTTTATCCGCTGTGCGTCGACACGCCTGCCGCATCCCTCGCTGGCCGGCTGACCGGACTCTACCGCGCCGCGTGCGTGCAACGAAGCGAGCTCGGAGTGGACATGGGCAGGCTCGCGCTCTACCACCTGGCAATCGAAGAATCGGCGCTCGGCGCCAGCCTGACCGAAGCGCTGAAGACCCTGTCGGACTTCGTCGAGGCCTACGGGGTACTGCCCGACCTTCTCAGTGACGACAACCTGATGATGCGCAAGGACGGGACGCTGGTGTTTGCCGACCCGGTATTCATCGCCTGACCAGGGGCTTGGCGCTGCGATCGTCGACGGGCGTATCATGTGTAGCCCAGCCGCCGGGGTATTTTCCACATGTCGGACTTTCACGACCAGCACCATCCACAGCTGCCCTCCGCCGCGGGGATCGGCATCCCCCGTACCGGGAGCTTCGATCCGACCGCGTTCGAACGGGCCGTCAATGACCTGCTGCGCGCATGCGGCGTCGCCCCGGACGCCGTTCATACCGGAAAAACCGCGAGCCGCGTACGCGAACTGTGGCAACGTCGCCTGCTCGGGGGCTACGACATGGACCCCGCCGAGGCGCTCGGCGACGGTTTCGACGACGATCGGACCGACATGGTGGTGATACGCGGCATTGCCGTGCATGGCGTGTGCCCGCACCATCTCGTGCCGTTCCGCGGCGTCGCGCACGTCGCCTACCTGCCCGGCGGCCGGCTGCACGGTTTCGGACGTATTGCCCGGCTCGTCGATGCGATCGGGCATCGCTTCACTTACCAGGAGTGGATGACACGGGACATCGCGGATGCGCTGCTGCGGCACGGCCATGCGCGGGGAGCAGCCTGCATCGTCGAGGCCGAGCAACTGTGCCTGCTGCTCGGCGAAGACCGCCGCGGCGACGAACGGGTCGTGACCCAGGCGTTCGCCGGCGAATTCGAGACGCGCGAACACCTGCGCAGCGAATTCCTGCACGCGATCTCGGGCCGCACCTCCGGCCGCTGAGGCGGCAAGGCGTGGCCCGGGCAGCTCAATGCACGGTGAAATCCGGCGTGCGCCGCGGGCCGATATCGAGCATCGTGACTTCGCTGCCGAGCAGCATCACCGACCCGCGTTGCCGGTCGTCGCCGGAAGCGGAAAACTCGAAGTCATAGACGCGCCGCAGGCGCAGGCGACCGTCCGCATCGCGGGCGAGCCGAAGCGAGCTGATCGACACCGTCTCGTCGAGGAACTGCACCCCTTCGCGCCGGCACGCGCTGCGCGCCGCCTGTATGCCCAGCTCGCGCACCTTGATGCTGTCGAGCCAGAACCAGCCGAGCAGGCACAGCAGGATCAGCGCGGCGAGTTCGAACGAGGACATGGCGGGATGGGGCCGACGGCGAGCGCGGCGCTCAGTCGAGCATCATGCCGCGCATCATGAAGAACAGGATCGCCGCCATCAGCGCCGACGCGGGAACGGTGATCACCCAGGCGGCGGCGATGCGCATCAGCTGCGAGCGCTTGACCAGCTCCTTGCGATACACCTTGCGCAGGCCTTTGCGCTCCATCTTCGAGAAGTGGGCCGGATCGAGCTGCTGCTTGGCCTTGGTCTTCAGCTCACGCAGCATCTGACCCTTCTCGTCGATCGGCGCGCGTTCGAATCTGGCGAGGAACGCATCGATCGCGACCTGGTCGCCTTCCGGATGATGCGCCTTGATGTCGGCGACCATGCGCGCGTAGTTGCTCTTCAGGTACTCGCGCAGGAATCCCACGCCGAACACGCCGCCGACCGCAATATGCGTCGAACTCACCGGCAGTCCGAGCTGACTGGCGATGATTACCGTGATCGTCGCCGCCATCGCGATGCAGTATGCGCGCATCTGGTCGATCTCGGTGATCTCCGAGCCCACGGTCTTGATGACTTTCGGACCGAACAGCGCGAGGCCGACCGAGATCCCGAGCGCACCCATCAACATCACCCACAGCGGAATCGGGGCCGCGCGCGAAATCTCGGTCGCCCCGGAGGCGAGGACGTCGACGATCGCCGCGAGCGGCCCGACCGCGTTCGCGACGTCATTCGAGCCATGGGCGAAGCTCAACAGCGCAGCGGCAAAGATCAGCGGTGCAGTGAAAAGCCGATTCACACTCTGCTTCGAGTTCGCGATCGACTGCGCACGGCGGGCGACGAGCGGCCGGACCAGGAACAGCACTGCAACGGCAAAGCCGAAGCCGATCAGCACGGCGGTCAGGAAATCGACCTTCCACAGCTGCTTCAGTCCTTTCAGCATCAAATAGGTGCCGAACGCCCATGCCATCAAGGCGACCAGGTACGGCACCATGCGGGTGGCGGCCGCGACCATGTCGTGCTGGTACGTGATGCTGCGCTTGATCAGGTAGAGAAACCCCGCCGCGACGATTCCGCCCATCAGCGGCGAGACTGCCCAGCTGGCGACGATCCGGCCCACTTCCCCCCAGTTGGCGATCCCCATCCCGCTCGCCGCGACGCCGGCGCCCAATACCGCGCCGACGATCGAGTGGGTCGTCGACACCGGCGCCCCGACCGCGGTCGCGATGTTGAGCCACAACGCGCCGGCGAGCAGCGCCGACATCATGACCCAGACGAAAGTGTCCGGGTCGGAAATCCCGGCCGGGTCGATGATTCCGCTGCGTATCGTATTGACGACTTCACCGCCGGCGATCAGCGCGCCCGCCGCTTCGAAGATCGCCGCGATCACGAGCGCGCCGCCGAGCGTCAGCGCCTTCGATCCGACTGCCGGCCCGACGTTGTTCGCGACGTCGTTGGCGCCGATGTTCATCGCCATGTAGCAACCGACCGCGGCTGCCGCAGCGAGCATGACTCCGCCCTCGCCCTGTCCGATCATCGCCGCGTACAACATCCCCGCGACGATGAAAATCAGGCCTATTCCGAGACGAAACAACTCCGCCCGCCCTTTCCGGGTCGCCCGCTCGATCTCGCTGATGTGCTGAAGCTCCACGTGCTGAATTCCGTAATCAAAAAGACGGCTATTGTTTCAGAAATGATTCGATGCCCCAATTGCGACGCGCAGGATCTGCATCGCAAAGGTCACAGTCTGTCGTATTTATCCGAACGTCCGCGCGCCTTGTCGGCAGGATAGCGCACCGCGTTGAGCGCAAGCTTGCGCTGTGCGGCCTCGCCGAGGTCGATGTCGAGGACGTCCGCGAGCCGAACCAGATACAGCAGCACGTCCGCCAGCTCGAGCGCGACTTCGGCACGCCGCTCTTCGGGCAGGTTCGCCGACTCATCGGCGCTGAGCCACTGGAAATGCTCGATGACCTCCCCGGCCTCCCCCGCCAGCGCCATCGCGAGGTTCTTCGGCGTATGGAAGCGCTCCCAGTCGCGCTCGGCCGCAAAAGCCCGCAGCGCGTCGCGCAGCGCAAGCAGCTTGTCGTGTTCGCTCATTCGATGTGATGCTCCAGATCGAATCCGCCCTCGCCGTCCTCTCCCATCACGCCCGCGAGCCACGGCATCACTGCCTCCAGCGTCTGTGGCAGCACCCACGGGGGGTTGACGACGTACAGTCCGCTGCCGAACATGCCGAAACCATCGCGCGGCGGTTTCTTCACCGCGAGGCGCACGTCGAGCCAGTTTTCGGCGCCGAGGTCGGCGAGGCGTTCGGGCAACTGGCGTGCCTCGGTACGCGCGAGCAGCGGATACCAGACCGCGTAGGTTCCAGCCGGGAAACGCTTGATCGCATCGGCCACGGTGTCGACGGCGCGGCGGTAATCCTCCTTGACCTCGTACGGCGGGTCGATCAACACGACGACGCGGCGTGACGGCGGCGGCAGCAGGCCGCGCAATGCCGAGAAACCGTCCGCCTTGCGCACCTGAACGCGCTCAACGTCGCGCGCGAACGTCTGCCCGAGCAGCGCGACATCGGCCGGATGCAGTTCGAACAGCCGCATGCGGTCCTGCTCGCGCAACTGCGTCATCGCCAGCGCCGGCGAACCGGGATAGAAGGTCAACCTGCCGTGCGGGTTGAACTGGGCCAGCGCGTCGAGATACGGACGCATCGCGTCCGGGAGATCGTCGCGTTGCCACAGCCGGCCGATTCCGCCTGCGAATTCGGCGTTTTTCCCCGCCTGCTCGCTGTCGAGCGCATAGCAGCCGGCGCCCGCGTGCGTATCGACATACCACCACGGTTTTTCCTTGCGGTTGAAGTAGCGCAGGAGTTCGATCAGCACGAAGTGCTTGAGGACGTCGGCGTGATTGCCGGCATGAAAGGCGTGGCGGTAGCTGAGCATGAAGACGGCGCTATCTGACTGAGCGGCGAATGCTAACACCACCTGTTATCATTGCGCGCTGCCGGCGCTTGGACGCCCGGCCCCGATGGAGAGTGAAGAATGGCGATATACGCCCTCGGCGAACGCGTTCCCAATTTTGGCGAAGGCTGCTGGGTTGCCGACAACGCAACGGTGATCGGCCAGGTGCATGCCGGCCGCAATGTGAGCATCTGGTACAACGTCGTGATCCGCGGCGACAACGACCCGATCGTGATCGGCGACAACACGAACATCCAGGACGGCTCGATCCTGCACAACGACGACGGCGTGCCGCTGACGATCGGCTCGAACGTCACTGTCGGCCACATGGCCATGCTGCACGGCTGCACGGTCGGCGACGGCTCGCTGATCGGCATCAATGCGGTCGTGCTCAACCATGCCGTGGTCGGCAAGAACTGCATCGTCGGCGCGAATGCGCTGATCCCGGAAGGCAAGGTGATTCCCGACCGCTCGCTCGTCGTCGGCTCGCCGGGACGCATCATCCGCGAACTGTCGGACGAGGATATCGCCGGGCTGCACACGAATGCGGCGAACTATGTTGCCAATGCACAGATGTATGCGGCGGAATCGCGCCACATCAATCCGCTGAAATCGGTGAAGTAACTTCCTCATTGCAACACGCGTCGCGTGCGTCGGTCTGCCGATACCCGCACGCGGGGCGGACTCTCTGTCCGGGCGTCGCCGAGTTGCCGACCGAGCAAAAAACCCCCTGCCCTCCCATATCGCGCGGATACTGATACTTACACGGGATTACACCTCCGCTCGGCGACGGTAGAGAATGATCTTTACACTGCGCGCCTGCGCGCTTCCGCCACTGTGTGAAATCGACGCCCACCTTTACTCCTTCCGATTGCGGCTACGTCCATGGCACATCGCGCACCCCGATATTTCCTCGCCCTGCCGCTCGCACTCGTCATGTTCGCCGCTTCGCCTTCCGTCCATGCCGAACGAGTCGTCCCGACGGTCGACCTGTCGGCCGACGCCAGCCGGGCGGCGCCGAACGACCTGGCGATTGCAAGCCTGTATTTCGAAGCGGACGGCGCGGAGCCCGCACCGCTGGCGACGCAGGTCAATGCGGTGATCGCCTCGGCTCTCGAACAGGTGCGCCTTTACCCCGCGGTCAAGGCCAGGAGTTCCGGCACAAGCACTTTTCCGGTCTATGGCAAGGAAGGCCGGAAGATCGAAGGCTGGAGGATGCGCTCCGAGATCCAGCTCGAGAGCCGCGACCTGCCGGCGCTGTCCGAGCTGCTCGGCAAGCTCCAGGGCAAGCTAGCACTGTCCGGCCTCGCGATGCAACCGGCGCCCGAAACACGCAGGAGCGTCGCGGACCTGGCGGCAGGCGACGCGATCCGGGCTTTCCAGGCGCGCGCCGAAGCGGTCGCCGGGACGCTCGGCAAGCCGTATCGCATCCGCCACCTGTCGATCGGCTATGGCGGAGAATCCCCGCCGATCCGGCCGATGATGAAAACCACAGCCTTCGCCGCAGAGGCCGCCCCCGTCGCGATCGAAGCGGGCGAAAGCGAAATCGCCGTGACGGTCAGCGGCACGATAGAACTGAGCGAGTAAGCCGAACTCCATGACGAACGTCCCGCGCCCTGGCGCAGCAAACCTGAAAATCCGCGTCGCATTGCTGGTCGCACTGAGCGGCGCCACCGGCCTGCTCGCGAGCACTGCCTACACCCGCGACGCCTCGCGCGTCGTCGGCTACGCCTGTCCCGGCGGCGAACGCTTCACCGTCGAATACCTGCGCGACCACATCCGCCTGCGCACGGGGGCGGGGATCTTCGCACTGGCCGCTCAGCCGGCAGGGTCGGGCGAAAAATATTCCGACGGCCACACCGTATTTCGCCTGCAGGGAGCGGAAGCGCAGCTCGAACGTCCGGGCTGGGGAACCAGCGTCGATTGCAGGGCACAGGATCAGCGCCTCTGAACGCTCCCGGGAAACAGCTGCGATCCGAAATCGTCGTTTTCGGTGGACGCGCAGGCGACGCGTCGAATATCTTTCGCCAACCGATCAGGGATTCCCGTCGTGCCCGCTCGCCCCCCGGTTCCGGCCGGATTCCTCGCCGTCCTCGCGACCGCACTGCTCGCCGCCTGCAGCAGCCTCCCCACGGACGGCCCGGCCACCGCGACCGGCGCAGCATCCGGCCGCCAAGACGGCAGCTATTTCTCGCTCGACGATCCCCTTCATTCGCAGGAGATGGTGATCTTCGCCCTCGGCCTGCTCGACACCGGCTATCGCTTCGGCGGCCGCAACCCGGAAGCCGGGCTCGATTGCAGCGGTATGGTGAGCTACATCGTCGAGCAGATCAGCGGCCGCCGCCTGCCCCACAACGCGGCGCAGATCGCGCAACTGACCCGCCCGATCCCCATTGCCGCGTTGCAGGCCGGAGACCTCGTATTCTTCAACACGCGCAACCAGCGGCATTCCCACATGGGAATCTATCTCGGCGACGGCCGATTCGTTCATGCCCCGTCGAGCCGCGGACGGGTCCGCGTCGAACTGCTGGACAACCCGTATTTCAGGAGCCGCATCGACGGCGCGCGCCGGCTCGTCGCGGCCCATTGACGGGACATCGCGGGATGCGACTGCCGGGCCTCATTCAGGGCGGAGAGTGAATCCCGGAACGGAACGCAAGGAATCGGGGCGGGAAGCGGTGCCCCGGAGCGATCACGGCTGGCGCGGAGTGTGGACGAAGATCTCGTCCGGTTTCGTCAGGCCGAGTTCGAAGCGGGCACGCTCCTCGATCGCTTCGTTGCCCGACTTCAGGTCGCGCACTTCCGCCTCGAGTCCCGCGTTGCGCTGCTCGAGGCGCTGGTTGGTTTCACGCTGCGCCTGCAACTGGCGATCGACGTCCCACACGCGCAGCCAGCCGCCTTTACCCAGCCAAAGCGGATACTGCAGGACGATCACCAGCACGGCGAGAACGATCACGGGCCAACGCATATTCGAAGCTCTTGCCGAAAAGCCCGCCCATGGATCCGTGCAGGCAGAGCAGCGTTATTCATCGGAGTGGAAAAAACGGGGCCGGCGGATAAGCGCCGGCCCCGGTCATGTCATGCTGCAGCAACCGTCGAAATGCCAGCCGCCCCGGCTTGCGCTCAGCGCACCCGCAAATTGTAGAACGCGCGGCGCCCCGGGTAGCTGACGGTGTCGCCGAGATCTTCCTCGATGCGCAGCAGCTGGTTGTACTTCGAGATGCGATCCGAGCGCGACAGCGAACCGGTCTTGATCTGCATCGCGTTCAGGCCGACCGCGATGTCGGCGATCGTCGAATCCTCGGTTTCGCCCGAGCGGTGCGAGATCACCGCGGTGTAGCCGGCGCGCTTGGCCATCTCGACGGCGGCGAACGTCTCGGACAGCGTGCCGATCTGGTTGATCTTGATGAGGATCGAGTTCGCGACGCCCTGGTCGATGCCCTGCTCGAGGATCCTGGTGTTCGTGACGAAAAGATCGTCGCCGACAAGCTGCAGACGACGGCCGAGCTTGTCGGTCAGCGTTTTCCAGCCGGCCCAGTCGTTCTCGGCCATGCCGTCCTCGATCGAGACGATCGGGAAGCGGTCGGCGAGCGTCGCGAGGTAGTCGGCGAAGCCTTCGGAGCTCAGTGTCAGCCCTTCGCCGGCGAGCACGTACTGGCCGTCCTTGTAGAACTCGGACGCGGCGCAGTCGAGCGCGAGCAGCACGTCGCGGCCCGGCTCGTAGCCGGCCGCCGAGATCGCGTCCTGGATCATGTTCAGCGCTTCCTCGGTGCTGCCGACATTCGGCGCGAAACCGCCTTCATCGCCAACCGTCGTCGGATAGCCTTTCTTGTCGGTGAGCTTCTTCAGGTGATGGAAGATTTCGGCCCCGCAGCGCAGCGCTTCGCGGAAGCTCGTCATCGACACCGGCATGATCATGCATTCCTGGATGTCGAGGCTGTTGTTCGCGTGCGCACCGCCGTTGATGACGTTCATCATCGGCACCGGCATCGCCATCGGGCCGGAACCACCGAAATAGCGGTACAGCGGCAGGCCCGCCTCTTCGGCGGCGGCCTTCGCGATGGCCATCGACACTGCGAGCGTCGCGTTCGCGCCGAGCCGCGACTTGTTCTCGGTGCCGTCGAGTTCGATCAGCGTGCGGTCGATGAAAGCCTGCTCTTCGGCATCGAGGCCGATCAGCGTTTCGGAAATCTCGGTGTTGACGTTCTCGACCGCCTGCAACACGCCCTTGCCGAGATAGCGAGCGGCATCGCCGTCGCGCAGCTCGATCGCCTCGCGCGATCCGGTCGAGGCGCCGGACGGCACCGCGGCCCGGCCCATGATGCCGGACTCGAGCAGGACATCGGCTTCCACCGTGGGGTTGCCGCGGGAATCAAGAATCTCGCGGGCAATGATATCGACAATTGCACTCATGGTTTTTCCTCTCGTTCTTGGGGAATCGAAAACTTTGGCACCGCGATCCGCGGTGCGCGGCGAAGCTCAGCCGGCCATCTCCATGAAACCGTGCGCTTTCACCAGCGCGTCGATTTCCTTGAGCGTCGCGAGCAGCGCTTTCATCTTCGGCAGCGGCCACGCGTTCGGGCCGTCCGACAGCGCTTTCGCCGGATCGGGGTGGCTTTCCATGAAGAGGCCGGCGATGCCGACCGCGACTGCCGCGCGCGCCAGCACCGGCACGAATTCGCGCTGGCCGCCGGACGCCGTGCCCTGCCCGCCGGGCAACTGCACCGAGTGCGTCGCGTCGAACACGACCGGGCAGCGGGTCTCGCGCATGATCGCGAGGCTGCGCATGTCGGACACGAGGTTGTTGTAGCCGAACGACGCGCCGCGCTCGCATACCATGATCGTGTCGGCGCCGCCGTTGGCTTCGCGCGCCTTGTCGACGACGTTCTTCATGTCGCCGGGCGCGAGGAACTGGCCTTTCTTGATGTTCACCGGGCGGCCCGAAGCCGCGACCGCGTGGATGAAGTCGGTCTGGCGGCACAGGAACGCCGGCGTCTGCAGCACGTCGACGGCCGCCGCGACCGCCGGGATCTCGTCGATCGCGTGCACGTCGGTGAGCACGGGCACGCCGAGCTGCTTCTTCACGTCGGCGAGAATCTCCAGGCCTTTTTCCATCCCCATGCCGCGGTACGACTTGCCCGAGCTGCGGTTGGCCTTGTCGTACGACGACTTGTAGATGAACGGGATGCCGAGCTCGGCGCAGATTTCCTTCAGCGCGCCGGCCGTCTCGAAAGCCATGTCGCGCGACTCGATCACGCACGGCCCCGCGATCAGGAAAAACGGCTTGTCGAGGCCGGCCTCGAATCCGCAAAGTTTCATTGCCACTCCTTCAGGCCGACGTCGCGGCCGCCTTGCGCGCGAGCGCCGCCTTCACGTAGGCCGTGAACAGCGGGTGCCCCTTGCGCGGGTTCGACGTGAATTCCGGATGGAACTGGCAACCGACGAACCACGGATGGTCCGGCAGTTCGATCATTTCGCACAAGTCGGTGCCCGGCGCGCGGCCCGACACGCGCAGGCCCTTCTCTTCGAGCCGGGCGAGCAGCGTGTTGTTGACTTCGTAGCGGTGGCGATGGCGTTCGACGATATCGGCGGCGCCATACACTTCGCGGGCGAGCGAGCCTTCGACGAGATGGCAGACCTGCGCGCCCAGGCGCATCGTGCCGCCGAGGTCGGACGCTTCGCTGCGCTTTTCGACCTTGCCGCTGCGATCCTGCCATTCGGTGATGAGGCCGATCACCGGATACGGCGTGTCGCGCTCGAATTCGGTCGAGTGCGCGCCGGCCATGCCGACGACGTCGCGGGCGAATTCGATCACCGCGAGCTGCATGCCGAGGCAGATGCCCAGATACGGCACCTTGTTCTCGCGCGCAAAGCGGATCGCGGCGATCTTGCCTTCGGTGCCGCGCTTGCCGAAGCCGCCCGGCACGAGGACCGCATCCATCTTCTCGAGCACCGCGCAGCCGTCGCGCTCGATGTCCTCGGAGTCGATGTAGTGGATCTTGACCTTGCTCTCGGTGTGCATGCCCGCGTGGGACACGGCTTCGATCAGCGACTTGTACGATTCGGTGAGATCGACGTATTTGCCGACGAACGCGATATCGACGGTGTGCTTCGGGTTTTCGAGTGCGCGAAGGAGGTTTTCCCACACCGAAAGGTCGGCCGCGCGCGCGAGGATGTTCAGCTTGTGGCAGACGATCTCGTCGAGCATCTGGTCGTGCAGCTGGCCCGGGATCTTGTAGATCGAGGTCGCGTCGAGGCACTCGATGACCGCTTCGGGCATGACGTTGCAGAACAGCGCGATCTTGCGCCGTTCGTCGGCAGGCACCGGGCGGTCCGCGCGGCACAGCAGGATGTCGGGCTGGATGCCGATCTCGCGCAGCTCCTTCACCGAGTGCTGCGTCGGCTTGGTCTTCAGTTCGCCGGCGGTCGGGATGTACGGGATCAGCGTCAGATGGATGAAACAGGTACTGTTGCGTCCTTCCTCGATGCCCATCTGGCGGATCGCTTCGAGGAACGGCAGCGATTCGATGTCGCCGACCGTGCCGCCGATCTCGACGATCGCGACCTCGGCGCCTTCGGCGCCGCGCTTGATGTACTGCTTGATCTCGTCGGTGATGTGCGGGATCACCTGCACCGTCTTGCCCAGATACTCGCCGCGCCGTTCCTTCTTGATCACCGCCTCGTAGATCTGGCCGGTGGTGAAGTTGTTGCGCTTGCCCATCCGGGCGCTCGTGAAGCGCTCGTAGTGGCCCAGATCGAGGTCGGTTTCGGCGCCGTCTTCAGTGACGAAAACCTCGCCGTGCTGGAACGGGCTCATCGTGCCCGGATCGACGTTGATGTACGGATCGAGCTTGAGGTGGGTAACCTTGATGCTGCGGGATTCGAGAATGGCCCCGAGCGAGGCCGCTGCGATGCCTTTGCCCAGTGAGGACACGACACCGCCGGTTACGAAGACGTATTTGGTCATGGGAACGCTGCTGCGGGAAAGCGCGATGATAACCGAAGAGGCCGCCGCTCCGAAAGCGGGCCTGACCGGGCACATCCGGTCTGGCGCACCGCCACCGCGTCCCGCCGGCGCGTTGTCGTCAGCGGATGAAGTCCCGGTTGATCTCGCGGAACAGTTCCGTGCCGCCGCGCTGCAGCCATTCGAACGCGACCATCTCGCGCGACACGATCTCGAGGCCATGGGCGCGCATGCGCGCAAAAGCGAACTCGCGGTCCGCGGGATTGCGCGAACCGCACGCATCCGCAACGACGAACACCTGCTTGCCCGCCCAGCGCAACTCGAGCGCCGTCTGCTGCACGCACACGTGCGCCTCGGTGCCGCAAACGACGACCTGCCGCCGCGCGTCCACCGCGGTCCTTCCGAGGCAGCCGTCCCCTTGCGCCGAGAAGCATTCCTTCGTGACGAACTCAGCGCCCGCCGCAGCAGCGGCGACCGCTGGCAGCGTGGCGCCGATTTTTGCCGGGAAATGCTCGGTCACCACGACAGGCACGCCGACACGCGCCGCGAGGCCGGCAAGCCACGCACAGTTGCGGGCAACCTGCTCGCCGTCGTGAATCGCCGGAGCGAGGCGCTCCTGGACGTCAATGACAAGGAGCGCGGAGGTGGCGGGATTCATGAGCATTCGATGTCCTCAAATGGGTCCGCCCGGGTACGCCAGGCGTGAGCGTGCAGCAAGCGGAGAATGACGCATTACAACCCTTCGCGCAGCTTGGACGGCAGCGGCAGGGATTTTCCGCTGCGGTTGTCGATCCACACGAGCTTCGCCGAACCGGTCGCGAAAAGTCGCTCGTCGCCTTCGACGTACAGTTCGTACCAGTTCATCACGCTGCTGCGTCCCGGCTCGCCGGCGAAGACCTTGACGATCGCCGTCGCCGGATAGTTCACCGGGATCAGGAACGTGCAGTCGGCATGAACGATGACCACGCCTTCGGTTTCGTCCGGATCGACGCGGAAGTCCTTCTGCTCGATCCATTCGATGCGCGCCTGCTCGAAATAGCGGAAATACAGCGTGTTGTTCAGATGACCGTACCGGTCGAGGTCGCCCCAGCGTACCGGGATCTTCGTCGTGAGCTGAAGTTTGCGGATATCTTCCATGAAAAGAGCGTCCTGTTGGTTGGAACCGGCAGCTAATGTAACATACGGATCCGTATGTTTTCGACGGCTGCGAAGCGGTCCCGCGTCTGCGTCGTGCCCCGGGGGTGTATTACACTGCCGTTCGCTCGACTACAGACCAACAATCGCGGACACAAATGGAGAATAGGATGGAACGCGAATCAATGGAATTCGATGTCCTGATCGTAGGCGGCGGCCCGGCAGGGCTGGCGGCGGCGATCCGGCTCAAGCAGCTCGCCAGCGAGAAAGGCACGGAGCTGGCGGTATGCCTGATCGAGAAGGCTTCCGAGATCGGCGCCCACATCCTGTCGGGCGCAGTGATGGACCCGCGCGCGCTCACCGAACTGATTCCCGACTGGAAAGCGCAGGGCGCGCCGGTCAATACCCAGGTATCCGAAGACCGCGTGATCTTCCTGAGCGAGACCGGCGGGCGCAAAGTGCCCAACAACCTGCTGCCGGCCTGTTTCCTGAACCAGGGCAATTACATCGTGCGGCTGGGCAACGTCGTCAAGTGGCTCGGCGAACAGGCCGAGGCGATGGGCGTCGAAGTCTATCCGGGCTTTGCCGGCGCGGAGATCCTTTACGACGAGCGCGGCGCGGTCAAGGGCGTGGCGACCGGCGACATGGGCGTCACGCGCGACGGTGAGCCCGGCCCGGCCTACCAGCCCGGCATGGAACTGCACGCCAAATACACGCTGTTCGCCGAAGGCTGTCGCGGCCATCTGGGCAAGCAGCTCGAGGCAAAGTACCGCCTGCGCGACGGCATCGACCCGCAGACCTACGGTATCGGCCTGAAAGAGCTGTGGGAAGTGCCGGCCGACCGGCACGTGCCCGGCCTGGTCGTGCACACCGCCGGCTGGCCGATGGACAGCGCCACTTACGGCGGCGGCTTCGCCTATCACCTCGAAGACAACCTCGTCGCCGTCGGCTATGTCGTCGGTCTGAACTACTCGAATCCGCACTTGGCGCCGTTTGAGGAGTTCCAGCGCTACAAGACGCACCCCGAGATCCGCAAGTTCCTCGAAGGGGGCAAGCGTCTCGCCTATGGCGCGCGCGCGCTCACGGCCGGTGGGCTGCAGAGCCAGCCGAAGCTGGTGTTCCCGGGCGGCGCGCTCGTCGGCGATGACGCGGGTTTCCTCAACGCCGCGCGCATCAAGGGCAGCCACGCCGCGATCAAGTCCGGCTCGCTCGCCGCCGAGGCCGCTTTCGGCGCCTTGGCCGCCGGACGCAGCCGCGACGAACTGGCCGCGTTCCCCGAAGCGTTCCGCGCGAGCTGGCTGTACGAGGAACTGCACCAGACGCGCAACTTCAAGCCCTACATGAAAAAAGGCCTGTGGATGGGGTCGCTCCTGTTCGGCATCGACCAGCAGGTGTTCCGCGGCAAGGCACCGTGGACGCTGCACAACACGGCCGACCACACTGCGCTCAAGCCCGCGTCCGAGTGCTACAAGATCGCCTATCCGAAGCCCGACGGCGTGCTGACTTTCGACAAGCTGTCGTCCGTGTTCCTGTCGAACACGAACCACGAGGAAGACCAGCCCTGCCACCTCCAGTTGAAGGACCCGTCGATCCCGGTTGCGGTGAACCTCGCGAAGTACGACGCGCCCGAACAGCGCTACTGCCCGGCCGGCGTGTACGAAATCGTGCGCGACCCGGACGGCACTCACCCGCGACTGCAGATCAACGCGCAGAACTGCGTGCACTGCAAGACCTGCGACATCAAGGACCCGACCCAGAACATCAACTGGGTCGTGCCGCAGGGCGGCGAAGGGCCGATCTATCAGGGGATGTGATCGAGCGGGCTTCCGTCACGACTGTCGGTGACGGAAGCCATGTAATACGTCGTTCGCGGCATGCCGCGCAGCGAGCACAGGACTTTCCGCCCTGTGCGCCGCGCATCGCACAGCTTCCGCCTCCGACTGGCGCTATTTCTGCAAGCCGAGCGCGCGGAGCACGACGGCCTCCGCGACGACGCCCGACACCGCCTCCCTTGTGCCGCGTCCGTCAAAAAGAAGCGTCCGCGGCAGCTCGCCGCGCCATTTTGCGTCGAGCGCATAGGCGAGCGCTTCCGGCGAGTCGTCTCCGTACGCAAAACGCTTCCCCGTGACTCCGACACGGTCGAGCGGCGCGGCGAGCCCGTCATCGGCCGGCTCGGCCGCGATCGTGATCAGCTGCAGGCGCGGATGCGCTTTCGCCATCTCCGCGAAAAGCTTCAGGTTTTTCTTGCAGTGCACACATTCGAACGACCACAGTGCGACGATCGTCGGCCGGGCGTGGCTGGCCGGATCGGCGACCGCCGTGGCAGCCGCCCGGTCGAGCGGCACGAAGTCGTTCGCCGAAGACGTCGCGGCGCTCATCCAGACGATTGCCGCCAGCAGGTTTTTCAGTCGTTTCATCGCAGCCAGTACCCTTTCATGCCTTCATTCCGAGTGCGCCAGAACGCAAGCAGCTCGGCGCCGCGCCGGATCACCTGCGGCTGGTCGGAGGCGCCGTCGGTCGCGGCGAGCGACAGGCTGCGGAACCGCCCGCCGTTGTCGTCGGACACCTCCGCACGCAGTTGCGTCCGTTCGCCATCGAATTCCTTCCACACGATCGCGACGCGCTCCCCGCCGACGGCAATGTCGGCGTGAGCGGCGCGTTCGCCGCCGACGGTGCGCTGTCCCTCGACGCGCCCGTCTTTCAGGCGGCCGTAGAACACCCGCCCCTCGCCGTCCTTCTCGTTGAACCACACCGCGTGACGCGTGCCGTCGCCGGAAACCGCGAGCGACGGACCGTGGTGCGGACAGGCGTCGACGCGCCAGCGGTCGAACGTTGCGCGCGCGACCGCCCCGGGCGTGCCATCGGAGCCGAGCTTCGCCAGCGCATGGTCGCGCTCGTTCGGCTCGAACACGTGCCGCCACAGCATCAGCGGCAAGCCGTCGACATCGTTCGCGATCGCGATGCGGCAGCACTCGCAGGAATGGTCGCCGACCTTCACTTCGGGCCGGAACGTCCGCCCGCCGTCGTCGGACACCGCCGCATAAATCGCCGCCCCGCGGTAATCCCGCTTCGCGCGCTGCGCAACTTCCAGGTCGCGCTTGTCGATCCACGCGAGCACGACCTGCCCGCTCGCGGTGACCGTCATCGTCTCGAAGCGGTGAGTGATCTCCTGGCGGTCGCGGTGAACGGTGATCGGGGAGCCGAAACCTTGCCCGGTATCCGCGCGCGCAAAACGGATCTCGCCGGTGAAAGGCTTCGCCAGCGGTCGCGTCCACGACACCAGCACGCTGCCGTCCGGCGCGAACGCAATCTTCGGCCGGTTCTCGCCGTCGGCGGAAATCGCTTCCGGTTCGGCGTTCACAATCACCGACGCGTCCCAGCGCGTCCCGCCGTCGGCGCTGCGCTGGAGGACGACGTGCTGCCCGTCCTTCGAAACCGCGTACAGCACGCCGTCGGGGCCGAATGCCGCGCTCGTGCCGAGCTCCGGCCTCGCCGGCCGGGCCGCAGCGGTTTTCCCGGCCGCGTGGTCGGCGTGCTGCGCGAAAGCACCCGTGGCGCATCCCAGCGCGAGCAGGACCGCAGCGGCCAACCGGCCCGCGCTGCCCTTTCGCTTCATTGTCATTGCCGAGCCGTCCTCGCTGCCGGCGCCCGCAGTGGCACGCTCTGCCATCGTCATCATCACCATCACCATTTCGCCTCGACCCCCGCGATCACGGTGCGCGGCAAGCCCGGCGAGTACGCCGGCGTGCTGCCCGTCGACAGCTGCGCGCGGTCCGCGGAGCGCCGGTCGGTGAGGTTGTTCACGCTGCCGAACAGCGAAACGGCCGGCGTCAGCGCCAGGTTGCCGCGCAGGTTGAAGAGATCGTGTCCGCCGTATTTCACGGTGTTGCTGTCGTCGAGCCAGTACGAGCCGATCCTCGTCCACTCGAGCTGCGCGCGGAACGCGTCAGTTGGCGTCCACGTCAGCCGTGCATTCGACATCAGCCGCGGCGCGCTTTGCTGTTCCTTGCCGCCGAAGTCGCCCTGCGCGGTCACCCAGTCGACGAACTCGTGCCGCGCATACGACAGCGCGAGATCCAGCCGCAGCTGCCGCGCGAGCGACGCGCCAAGCCCGAGCTCGACACCGCGGTGGCGCGTCTCGCCGGCATTCGTCGTGATCGTCTGCGTCGTGACGGGGTCGCGCTGACTGACGATGTCGTCCCGTTTGGTCAGCTCGTATGCGACGAGGTCATACGACAGCCCCGCCATGACGCCGCGCACGCCGAGCTCGTACTGCTCGGCCTTGATCGCGTCGAGCTCGAGCGCCGACTGCGTCAATGCATGGGCGGCGTCGAGGCTGCCGGCACGCGACGGGCGGAAGATCTGCGATTCGGACGGGGCGCGGAAAGCCTGGTTGTACGACGCGAAAAGATGCGTGTTCTCGCCGAGCGCGTACGTCGCGCCGAGTTTCGGCGTCGCGCGGCGATAGCTGATGCGGGTGTTCGCCGCCTGGCCGTAGAAGTTGCTCCCGACCTGCACGACGTCGCCGGCGCCGAGCTTGTTGTCGAGCTCGTAGCGCATGTCGTCGTAGCGCAGCCCCGCGGTCAGCCGCAGCCGCTCGGTCGGCGAAATTTCGCCGTGGACGTACGGCGAAATGCCGCGATATTCGACGTCGTAATCGTAGATGCGCGGCCCGAGCGTGTAGGCGATGAACTCGCGGCTCGCGCCGCTGCCGCGCGCCGTCGCGTCGATGCGGTTCTCGCGCCGCTCGCCCGGGCTCAGGTCGAAATCGACGCCGACGATCATGCGCGCGCGCAGCGGCGCGAAGTCCCGGCGCCACTTCGCCATCAGCCCGTAGGACCGGTTCTCGGTCTTTGCAATCGTCGGATCGAAGCGCAGCGCGAAGCTCGCGAGGAGATCCATGCTGTTGTCGCGCACGTACGGCGTGATCGACAGCAGCGAATCGGCCGTTTCGTGTTCATAGTTCGTCGACAGGCGCAGCGCGCTGACCTTGCGGAACGCGATCGGCAGGTAGTTCTTCGTCGGATCGTGCCGGTAGTCGTCACGCACGAGCGGCGAGTTCGCGCCGGTTTCCTGGTCGATCTCGGAGAAACCGAGCACGGTCTTCAGCGACGCGCTGTCGCCGATGAAGTGATCCCAGCGCAGCGTGCCGCTGTGGCGGTCGTAGCCGGTGTCGTCGCGCCAGCCCTCCGTCCGGGTCAGGTTGAGATCGGCCCGCCAGCCGCCGTCGGCATAGCCGCTGCCGCCGCCGACGAGCGCCCGCCGCCAGCCATGCTCGCCCGCTTCGAGCGAGCCGTTCGCTTCCGTCTTCGTCGGCGGCGTGCGCGTCAGTACGTTGACGACGCCGCCGATCGCATCCGACCCGTACAGCGCCGACGACGGACCGCGATTGACTTCGATGCCGCCGGCCTGCGGGATGTTGATCTCGTACAGGCCGTTGTGGTTGAAGAAACCGGTCGAACGCGACGGGATGCCGTCCTCGAGGAACAGATAGACCGGGCTCGTCGTGAACGGCTGGCGGATCGCCGTCGTGTGGCCTTCCCCGTTCGTCACCGCGACCGCGACGCCCGGTGTCTGGCTCATCACCTGTGCCGGGTGGGCGGGCTTATCCAGCGCGATGTCCTCCCCCTTGACGACGCCGACCGAAGCCGGGGTTTCGACGAGCCGCGCCTCTTCGCGCGTCGCGGTGACGGTCACCTGTTCGAGAACGGTGGGGGCGTCATCGGACGCAGCGGCGCCCCCTGCAGCGCCGATGCACGACAGCACCAGCGCATTGCGCCAGGTATCAATGCCCATGATCCCCCCGGCCCGCCTGGTTCAACGGCCGCACGGGGGCAGTCACCTCGATCGACTCGCGCTTGCCGTTCCCGCTCTCGACGACCAGCGTCAGCGGCACCGTGTCGCCCACGCGCACGGCTTGCTTCAGGTCGAACAGCATCACATGGTGACCGCCGGGCTTGAGTTCGACGGCTTGGCCGCCCGGTAGCTCGACCGCGGTGACGGGACGCATCTTCATGACGTCCTTCTCCATCACCATCTCGTGTATTTCGACTTTTCCCGCAGCGGGCGAGTCCACCGAGATGAGCCGCGCGTCCTGTGCTGCGATGAGGCGCATGAATGCGCCAGTGACTTTCTGCTGGGCGACCGTCGCCCGCACCCAGGCGTCTTCGACCTGCACCTGGGCGAGTACGGGGCCCGCCAGCACGGTAGAAAAGAGGCTGACTACAAGGGTCTTCTTCATGATGTTCACTCCATCGATTCGCAAATCGGCCCGCAAGCCGCCATGACAGGCTCGCGCGGCCGACGCGAGACGACGCGATCGGGGCGAGCGAATGTATTGAGAGCGGATGCCGCGGAAGGGTTTCGGCAGGAATGCGTCATCCGGCCGTGCCCCGTCTCCTGCATGCGAGGAGGCGGGGACGCCCAGGACGGCACTCAGGCGCGCGGGAGCGGTGGAGCGCGCGGCTGCGCCGCTGCCCAGGCGAAGAGCGGGCGCGGCGAGTGGAGGTAAAGCGGTGGGAGGTGGTCGGAACGGGCTTTCAGCGCGAAAGGTGCGGACGGCATCGCGGGAAGCGTCGGCACGTCGCAGTGCGTCGCGCAGAAAGCACAACGTTCGGCGGGAAACACGTGAGCGCCGCCGTTGTCGCGCGAATCATCGACTGCGACCATCTTCATGCCGGCGACCGTGCACACCTGGATCATGCGCTTCTCGCCGTCGGCGCGCGACAGCGCGTGGCTCAGCGCCGGCGCAAGCGCGCCCAGCAGGATCGCGAACAACGCGATCCAGGCAGTGCAACTGCGAGCCGTACGCTTGAAATACATCGGCGAAAACCGGAGCGATCCGGGTTGACCAGAATGGTGCGGCGATTCTAACAGCTGAAACGCACGCGTCATTGACTGCAGTCAAGCCCGGCAGCCGGCCGCGACCGGCCGCCGGACGTGTTCACCCCAGCCAGCGCCGCGCGTTGCGGAACATCCGCATCCACGGCGAATCCTCGCCGAGTTCGGCCGGGTACCAGCTCATCTGCACCGTCCGCGCGGTGCGTTCCGGGTGCGGCATCATGATCGTGAAGCGGCCATCCGCGGTCGTGAAACCGGTCGATCCCTGCGGCGAACCGTTCGGATTGAGCGGATAGGTCGCGGCCGGCGCGCCGTGGTTGTCGATATGGCGCAGCGCCGTCAGCACGCGTTCGGGGTCGGCGGCGTCGCGGAACGCCGCGCGCCCTTCGCCGTGACTGACGACGATCGGCATGCGGCTGCCGGCCATGTCGGCGAACAGGATCGACGGGCTGTCGAGCACTTCGGCCATCACGAAGCGCGCCTCGAACTGCTCGCTACGGTTGCGCTGGAAAGTCGGCCAGTGCTCGGCGCCCGGAATGATCGACGCGAGGTGCGCCATCATCTGGCAACCGTTGCACACGCCGAGCGCGAACGTGTCGGAACGGGCGAAGAACGCTTCGAATTGCGCGCGCAGCGCCGGGTTGAACAGGATCGACTTCGCCCACCCCTGGCCGGCGCCGAGCACGTCGCCGTACGAGAAACCGCCGCACGCGGCGAAGCCGTGGAAGTCGCTCAGCTGGTGGCGTCCGGCCTGCAGATCCGACATATGCACGTCGTACGGGGCGAAACCGGCGCGCTCGAACGCTGCTGCCATCTCGGCCTGCGAATTGACGCCCTGCTCGCGCAGGATCGCGATCTTCGGCCGCGCGCCCGTCGCGATCAGCGGCGCGGCGACATCGTGGGCCGGGTCGAAAGTCAGCGTAATGCTCAGGCCGGGGTTCGTCGCATCGGCGAGCGCGTCGAATTCCTCGCGCGCGCAATCGGCGTCGTCGCGCAGGCGCGCGATGCGGTAGCCGGTTTCGGACCACGCCTGCAGCAGTTCGGCGCGCGGTGCGTTGAACACGAGTTTCGCGTTGCGCCAGAAGCGGATCTCGTCCTTGCCGTTCGGCTCGCCGAGGAAGTGATAGGCGATGCCGGCTTCGCGCAGCGGCGCGGTAATGCGCGCACGGTCGTCGCGCCGGATCTGCACCACCGCGCCCAGCTCTTCGGCGAACAGGCCGGCGAACAGGCGATCGTTGAGACGCCCCTTGATCGTGTCCGGCTTCTTGTCGAGGCCGTCCACGTCGTTCATGTACTGGTCGTAGCAGACGGTGTCGAGCACCACCGACAGGCCGCATTTCGATGCGAACGTCATCTCGCACAGCGTCGCGAACAGGCCGCCGTCGCCACGGTCGTGGTACGCGAGCAGGAGATCGTCGCGGCGGAACTGCTGGATCAGGCCGAAGAACGCGGCAAGCTGCGCGGCATCGACGTCGGGGGCGTGTTCCGCGACCGAGCCGAACACCTGCGCGAGCGCCGAGCCGCCGAGACGGTTGCGGTCGTTGCCGAGGTCGATCAGCAGCAGCTCGGTGTCGACGCCTTCGGGGAACTGCAGCTGCGGCGTGAGCGTGCGGCGGATATCCGTGACCGGCGCGAACGCCGTGACGACGAGCGACAGCGGCGAGACGACCTGGCGACTCTCGCCGTCGTCCTGCCACGTGGTCTTCATCGACAGCGAATCCTTGCCGACCGGGATCGCGAGGCCGGCCTGCTGGCAGAACTGCGACACCGCGCTGACGGTGTCGAACAGCTTCGCGTCCTCGCCGCGATGCCCGGCCGCGGCCATCCAGTTCGCCGACAGCTTGACCTGGCCGAGGTCGGCGATGTCCGCGGCGGCGATGTTCGTCACCGCCTCGCCGATCGCCATGCGCCCGGAAGCCGGCGCGTCGAGGCACGCGACCGTCGTGCGCTCGCCCATCGCGAACGCTTCGCCCTGGTAGCCGTGAAAGCTCATCGCGGTGACCGCGACGTCCGCGACCGGAACCTGCCACGGGCCGACCATCTGGTCACGCGCCGTCAGGCCGCCGACCGAGCGGTCGCCGATCGTGATCAGGAAGTTCTTGCTCGCGACCGCCGGCAGGCGCAGCACGCGCAGGCAGGCGTCCTTCAGATCGATGTCGGTGACGTCGAACGGCGGCACATGCACCGCGCGGCGCGACACGTTGCGAGTCATCTTCGGCGGCTTGCCGAGCAGCACCTGCATTTCCATGTCGACGGGCTTGTTGCCGAAGTGGCGGTCCGCGACGGTCAGGTGACCGTCCCCGGTCGCTGCGCCCAGCACCGCGAACGGGCAGCGCTCGCGCTCGCAGATCGCGCGGAATTCGGCGAGGCTCTCGGGCGCGATCGCGAGCACGTAGCGCTCCTGCGACTCGTTGCTCCAGATCTCGCGCGGGCTCATGCCCGGCTCCTCGATATGGACTTCGCGCAGCTCGAAATGCGCGCCGAGCCCCGCCGATTCCGCCAGTTCAGGCATCGCATTCGACAACCCGCCCGCGCCGACGTCGTGGATCGCGAGGATCGGGTTCGCGTCGCCGCGCTGCCAGCAGCCGTCGATGACTTCCTGGCAGCGGCGCTCGATCTCGGGGTTGCCGCGCTGCACCGACGCGAAGTCGAGGTCGGCCGTGTTCGTGCCGGTCGCCATGCTCGAAGCGGCGCCGCCGCCCAGCCCGATCAGCATGCCCGGGCCGCCGAGCTGGATCAGCAGCGTGCCGGGCGCGAACTTCACCTTGTGCGACTGCTGCGCCTGGATGCTGCCGAGACCGCCCGCGATCATGATCGGCTTGTGGTAGCCGCGCACTTCGCCCTGCACTTCCTGCTCGAACGTGCGGAAGTAGCCGGCGAGGTTCGGCCGGCCGAACTCGTTGTTGAACGCGGCGCCGCCGATCGGGCCTTCGATCATGATGTCGAGCGCCGACGCGATGCGGTCCGGCTTGCCATAGGGTTTTTCCCACGGCTGGCCGAATTCGGGAATGTTCAGGTTCGACACCGAGAAACCGGTCAAGCCGGCTTTCGGCTTCGAGCCGCGGCCGGTCGCCCCTTCGTCGCGGATTTCGCCGCCGGCGCCGGTCGCAGCACCCGGGAACGGCGAGATCGCCGTCGGGTGGTTGTGCGTCTCGACTTTCGCGAGGATGTGCGTCTCTTCGGCGCGGAAGCGCCACTGGCCGTCGGCGTCCGCGTAGAAGCGGTCGACGGTCGCGCCCTCGATCACCGACGCGTTGTCCGAATACGCGACGACGGTGCCTTCAGGGTGCGCCTGGTGCGTGTCGCGGATCATGCCGAACAGCGTTTTCTCCATCGGCCGCGCGTCGATGACCCAGTCGGCGTTGAAAATCTTGTGGCGGCAATGTTCGGAGTTGGCCTGCGCGAACATCATCAGCTCGACGTCGGTCGGATTTCGCGCGATGCGCGTGAAGTTGTCGACGAGATAGTCGATCTCGTCGTCGGACAGCGCGAGGCCGAGTTCGGCGTTCGCCGCGACGAGCGCGTCACGCCCGCCCGCGAGCACATCCACCGACATCAGCGGCTTCGGCTCGTAGTGATGGAACAGCGCTTCGGCCGCGTCGAGGCTCGCCAGCACCGACTCGGTCATGCGATCGTGCAGCAGCGGCAGCACCGCCGCGTACTGGCGGTCGTCGAGCCCGTTGCGCATGTCGAGCGAGTACGACACGCCGCGCTCGATGCGCAACACCTTGTCGAAGCCGCACTGGCGCGCGATGTCCGTCGCCTTCGACGACCACGGCGAGATCGTCCCGAGTCGCGGCACGACGAGCAGTTGCGTGCCCGGCGGCAGCTGCGGCGACGCGGGGACAGCCCCGAGCAGGTCGACGAGCCGGTCGCGCTCGTCGGTTGCCAGCGGCACGGCGAGTTCGACGAAATACCAGTACTCCGCGGCGAGCCCCTTGAGCTTCGGCAGCGCTTCGGCTGCGGATCTGGAAAGGCGCGCGAGGCGGGAGGAAGAAAGCGCCGCAGCGCCGCGCAGCTTGAGGATTTCGGCCATTTCTATCGTTGCGAAGGGGAAAGTGGACGCGAACAGGGTTCGCCGGTCGGAAGGGCGAAATTATACCCGACGCCCGCCGCTTCGCCCGCTGCGCGTTCCCGCGCCCCGCCGGGGGCAACAACGTGCGGGGCCGGAGCGACACTGCAGAGCCGCTATTCCCTTTTTGCCACCGGGAACCGGCGCGTGATCGCGGCGGCGGTTATTGTTCGGTCGCGCGTGACGGAAGCGAGGCCGCGACCGAGATGTCGACGACCTTCTTGTCCGCGGCGGCCTCTTCGACCTTCTCGAGTCGCCCGTCGACGACGGCGCCACAGTCCATCTGCAGCTGCCGGTAGATGATATGTCCCGAAACGTGCGCACCCGCCTGCAGCTCGAGGAAATGCTCGACTTCCAGGTCGCCGTCAATCCGGCCATTGACGACCGCGTCATGAACACGCACCCGCCCAGTGATCGACCCCCTGTTGCTGACGACCAGGAGACTGCGTTCACCCTCCTTGCCGAGGACGTTGCCTTCGATCTTTCCGTCGACCCGCAAGCCGCCGGAAAACACCACGTCGCCGACGATTTCGAGATTGTCTGCGACCAGGCTGGAGAGTTTGGTGACCTGGATTGCCTTGTTGCGCTTGCGTCCGAACATCGTTTTCGTCCCTCTAATGGCATCCTCACCGGGGCGCAGGAAGCTCACCGAGCCGGTGGCGCTCCTTTCGTTGCCGACTTGATGAACGCCAGCTCTTCCCTGACCTGCTTGAGCTCGTCGTTCAGACTGACCACCTGCCGTTCGAGCTCGCCCCTCGTCGCCAGTTCCACCTCGAGATCGAAGCGCGCCTTGCTCAGCGCTTCCTGCAGCTCGCGGTTGTGCTGCCGCATCGCCGACACTGACGACTCCGACGCGAGCCGGTCCTCGAAATACCGGATACCGAGCCCGAGCATCACCAGAACGACGATGACGAGCCCCCACAGGAACACGATGCGCTTGAGCCCGTAGGTCGGATCCGACGTCAGCAGGTACGAGTCCTGCGTCAGGTTGCGGTTGCTGTAACGACGGCGCGACGGCATCGCCCGGACTGCTCAGAACTGCGCGAGGTACGACGCCGGATCGACGATCAGACCGTCCTTCAGGATTTCGAAATGCAGGTGGGCGCCCGTCGATCGCCCGGTGGAACCGATCGACGCGATCCTGTCTCCCGGCAGCACGACTTGGCCGACTTTCACGTGGAGCTTCGACGCGTGTGCGTAGCGCGTCGCGAGGCCGGCGCCATGGTCGATCTCGACGGTCAGGCCGTAATCCGGACGGCGCCCGGCGAAGATCACGCGCCCGCCTGCGCTGGCGGAAATCTGCGTGCCCGTCGGCGCCGGAAAATCGACTCCGCTGTGGAAGGCGAGACGACGCCGGAACGGATCGCTGCGGTTGCCGAACCCGGACGAGATCCCGAAGCCGGCGACCGGGGAGCGACCGGGGAAAGACATGTGAGCGAGGCTGTAGCCGGTGGCGAGCCGGTCCAGTCCGGCGAGCGTCTGCGCAAGGCGCTCGATGTCGCGCTCCATTTCGGCGACTTCTCCGGCCAGCAGCCCTTCCGGCTTGCCGTCGAGTATCCCCGCGGCAGGCGGCAGCATCAGGGCGGACGGCAACTCTGGCGCGCGTGCGGGGACCGGCTGCAGCAGCGGCCCGCCGGCCGGGGAACCGAGCGGCGTTTTTGCGATGCGGCCCGGTGCGGAATCGGCGGCGACGTTTTCGGTGATCCGTGCCTCGAAATCCCTGATCGCGCCGATCCGCTCCGTCAGCGCGGCCGCCTCGGCCTGCAACTGGACCATGCGCCCGGACAGCTCGCCGAAACGACCGATCAGCAGGTCGCTTTGCGACTCGGCAGGTACCACTGGCGCGGCTTGGGGAGGATTCCGGACCTTGCCGTCGACCATGTAGCCAAGCGCGAAACCGCCGGCAAGCGCCGCGAACACGATCGCGACGATGACGCCGGCAAAAACCCGGGCGCTGATCGTGTGCATGCGCGATTGTGTCAGCGTCCCGGCGGAAAGAATGACGAAAGCCATCCTTGTCCTCCTGTTCTGTCCGATCGCCGGCGCTGTTCGCACCGCGTCGCGGACGGGCTGAAAAACGAGCCCCGGCGCTTTGCATTTGCGCAAACTTTTATCGCCGGAACAAAGTTTTCGGAGTCTAGCACCAAAGCGCGGCGCAAAGGCAACCTCAGCCGCCCTCCGCCCGCTCCTCGCCAGCCTGCAGTCAGGGCCGACGCAAAAAATTCTTCCGCCGATCTTCGCCCGCCCGCAGCCGGCGCATCAGGGGTCTGCCGCGCCCGCTATCCGCCCCCCATCACCTCGGGGTGGTACGGTGCAGGCGCGTCTTGCGCACCTGCTCGCCGGGGCGCGCGGCCTGCCCCTGCGGCTTCGGCAAGCCGGCCAGCGCGCACACCTCCGCTTCCGGCATCTCCATCCACATGCCGCGCTTGAGCCGCGACGACAGCGTCACCGGACCGTAGCGCACTCGCATCAGCCGGCTGACGGTGAGGCCTACCGCTTCGAACATGCGCCGGACTTCCCGGTTTCGCCCTTCGGAAAGGGTCACCCGGTACCAGTGGTTCGCGCCCTCGCCGCCCTCGTCCGAGATCAACGTGAATCGCGCGAGCCCGTCCTCGAGCTGGATGCCGGTCTTCAGCGATTCGATCTGTTCGTCGTTGAGCTGCCCGAGCAGGCGCACCGCGTATTCACGCTCGAGTTCGTAGCGCGGATGCATCAGGCGGTTGGCCAGCGTGCCGTCGTTCGTGAAGAGGAGCAGGCCCGAGGTATTGAAGTCGAGCCGCCCGACCGCGATCCAGCGGCCCTTGCGCAGGATCGGCAGCCGCTCGAACACCGTCGGGCGGCCTTCCGGGTCCTCGCGCGAGACGATTTCGCCTTCGGGCTTGTGATAGATCAGCACGCGCGGCGTGCGCACCGTGAAACGCAACGGAATCAGCTTGCCGTTGTATTTGACGCGGTCACCCGGGCCGATTTTCTGGCCGAGTTCGGCAGGCAGGCCATTGACCGAGATTTTCCCGGCCACCACCCATTCCTCGATTTCGCGGCGCGAGCCGATGCCGATCTGCGCCAGCACTTTCTGGAGCCGCTCGGGTTCGGCAAGCGCCGTGTTTTCCTGTTCGCCGCGCCCCCCGCCCCCGGGCGCCGCGGCGCGCGGCGGACGTACGAGCCGCGCGCCTTCCCCGGCACCGGCCGTCGACGGGCGCCCGCCGGCACGCGGCGGAGGCCCCGGCGCATGCCTGCCTGCCCCCGCCGTCTCAGCGTTCTTCTTCGTCGGGGGCCGCAGCGGCCGCTTCGATTTCTTTGGTGTCGACAAGGTCCATGATCCTTTCAATTTCGGTTAGCGCGGGCAATTCGGTCAGGCTGCGCAGCCCCAGGTCGTCGAGAAAGCGCCGGGTGGTCGCGAACAGCGCGGGCCGGCCGGGGGTGTCGCGGTGGCCGACGACGTCGATCCAGCCGCGCGATTCCAGCGTCTTGAGCACGTTCGGCGAAACGGCGACGCCGCGGATGTCCTCGATGTCGCCACGCGTCACCGGTTGACGGTAGGCGATGATCGCCAGTGTCTCCAGCACTGCGCGCGAATATCGTGGCGGCTTTTCCTGCTTCAGCCGGTCGAGGAAGACCTGGTATTCCGGCCGCGTCTGGAAGCGCCAGCCGGAAGCCACCTGCACCAGTTCCGCGCCGCGATCCGACCAGTCGGCGCGCAGGTCCTCGAGCACGCGCCGGATGAAGTCCGCGCCCGGGTCGACATCGAACAGCTGCCGCAGGTCGGAGACCGCAAGGGGGGCCGATGCCGCGAGCAGGGCCGCCTCGACGACCCGCTTGCAGTCTTCAGGCGTCGTCGGCTGCATCGGCGAGCTTCACGTAGATCGGCGCGAAAGGCTCGTTCTGCGCCACCTCCACAAGCCTTTCCTTGACGAGTTCGAGGACCGCGAGAAAACTCACGACGAGTCCCGCGGGCCCGCGCGCGGGTTCGAACAGCGTGTCGAACACGACGAAAACGCCACCGCCGAGCTTGCGCAGGATCGCGCTCATGTGCTCGCGCACCGACAGCTCGTCCCGTCTCACCTGGTGATGCTGCGTCAGCCGCGCCTTTTTCATGATCTTCAGCCACGCGAGCTGAAGGTCGTGCAGGCTCACTTCCGGCAGCCGCTCGACGATCTTCTCGGCGACGAAGATGCTCACCCGCTCGTAGTCGCGCTCGGCGCGCGGCAGCAGTTCGAGCCGTGCCCCCGCCAACTTCATCTGTTCGTAATCGATCAGCCGGCGCACGAGTTCCGCCCGCGGGTCGCTGTCGTCCTCGGCGCCTTCGCGCTGCGGGCGCGGCAACAGCAGGCGGGACTTGATCTCGAGCAGCGTCGCGGCCATCAGCAGGTAATCCGCAGCGAGTTCGAGATTGTGTCGGCGCATCGCCTCGACGTAAACGAGATATTGCGCAGTCAGCGCTGCCATCGGGATGTCGAGGACGTTCAGATTCGCTTTGCGGATCAGGTACAGCAGCAGATCGAGCGGCCCCTCGAACGCCTCGAGGAACACCTCGAGTGCATCCGGCGGGATGTACAGGTCCTTCGGCATTTCGAGCAGCGGCTCGCCGTAAAGGCGTGCGACGGCCTCGATCCGGGCGACCGTCTCCGCGGGAAGGAGCTCGAGAGGAAGATTCATTGCGGGAGACGTCCGAAGCCGGGGCGGTTCGCCGTCGCGGGGCGGCGGCAGCGCCGCCTCGCTGACGGCGCAACTCAGGAGTACGAAAGCCCCATTGCCGCGCGCACGTCGCGCATCGTCTCCTCGGCAAGCTCGCTCGCACGCTCGCAGCCCTCGGCCATGATCCGGCGCAGCAGGGCCGGATCCTCGACGTAGGGCTGGGCGCGCTCGCGCATCTCGGCCTGCTCCTCCAGGATCGCGTCGATGACCGGCTGCTTGCACTCGAGGCAGCCGATGCCCGCGCTGCGACAGCCCTCCTGCACCCACGCCCGCACGCCGTCGTCCGAATAGATCAGGTGGAACTGCCACACCGGGCACTTGTCGGGGTCGCCCGGGTCGGTTCGGCGCACGCGCGCCGGATCGGTCTGCATCGTGCGGATCTTCTTCGAGATCGAGTCGGCCTCCTCGCGCAGGAAAATCGTGTTGCCGTAGCTCTTCGACATTTTCTGCCCGTCGAGGCCGGGCATGCGCGCCGCCTCGGTCAGCAGGGCGCCGGGTTCGACGAGGATCATCTTGCCGGTGCCTTCGAGATAACCGTGCAGGCGCTCCTGATCCGCCAGCGCGAGGCTCTTCGCCTGTTCGACGATTACCTTGGCCTGCTCGCGCGCCGCATCGTCGCCTTCCTGCTGGAAACGCGTGCGCAGTTCGGCGTACAGGCGGGCGTTCTTCGAACCGAGCTTCTTCATCGCCTCCTTCGCGTTGTCCTCGAACCCCGGCTCGCGCCCGTACAGGTGGTTGAAGCGCCGCGCAATCTCGCGCGTGAACTCGACGTGCGGCAGCTGGTCCTCGCCGACCGGCACCTTGTCGGCGCGGTAGAGCAGGATGTCGGCCGACATCAGCAGCGGATAGCCGAGGAAGCCGTAAGTGGACAAATCCTTGTGCTCGAGCTTTTCCTGCTGATCCTTGTACGTCGGCACGCGCTCGAGCCAGCCGAGCGGGCAGAACATCGACATCAGCAGGTGAAGTTCCGCGTGCGCCGGCACTTTGGACTGGATGAAGAACGTCGCCTTGTGCGGATCGACTCCGGCCGCGAGCCAGTCGACGAGCATGTCCCAGACGCTGTCCGCGATGATCTGCGGGCTGTCATAGGCGGTCGTCAGCGCGTGCCAGTCGGCGACGAAGAACAGGCACGGGTGCTCCGCCTGCAGCTTGACCCAGTTCTTGAGCACGCCGTGGTAATGGCCGAGATGGAGTCGCCCGGTCGGGCGCATGCCTGAAAGAACACGTTCTGCGTACATGATCGGTAATTAAAATCCAAAAAGCGTCGCAAGAAGGACCCGGAAAGCGGCCATCATCGGCCACAGCAATTGTCCGAGCACCCCGGTGAACAGCAGCACGAGAAGGATCGGAAAGCCGTACGGCTCGATCCGCGAATATTTCCACGCCAGCCGGTGCGGCAGCAGGCTCACCGCGATCCGCCCCCCGTCGAGCGGCGGAATCGGCAGCAGGTTCAGCAACATCAGCACCGCGTTGATCTGCATGCCCGCGTCGGCCATCTTCATCATCGGTATCGTGTAGACACTGTGCGGCGTGCTCACCGCAATCTTGAACAGCACTGCCCAGCCGATCGCCATCATGAAGTTCATGAACGGTCCCGCCGCCGCGACCCACAGCATGTCCGCCTTGGGCTGGCGCAGCCGGCTGAAATCCACCGGCACCGGCTTGGCCCAGCCGAACAGCACGCCGCCGCCCCCGAACAGGCTGCTGAGCGTCAGGATCGCACCGGGGACGAGGATCGTGCCGACCGGATCGATATGCTTGAACGGGTTCAGCGTGATGCGACCGGCCAGATGCGCGGTGGGGTCGCCGAAATGCCTCGCCACGTATCCGTGCGCCGCCTCGTGGAGCGTGATCGCAAGCAGCACCGGCAGCGCCCAGATGGCAATGGTGGAGATCAGCGAATCCATGACGTCACGGTGTAAAACGCCGCATTCTAGCAGAGCGCGGTCGCGCGCCCTTCATCGCCGTGCCCGGCCACGGGCGAAGCCGGGGACTCCGGAGGCGAGTGCCAGGCAAGCGGACCTGATCGGGCACTATGCCTCGAGACCGAACGGCGACGGATCGCCCTTCCCCGCCCGGACCAGCGCCGGAACGCCGGAAGTCAGATCGATGATCGTCGTTACCTCCGGCCCGCAGAAACCCGCTTCGACGACGAGTTCCACCTGTTTTTCCATGCGCTCGCGGATTTCCTCCGCGTCGGTCAGCGGCAGATCCTCGCCCGGCAGCAGCAGCGTCGAAGTCAGGATCGGCTCGTCCAGTTCGGCGAGTAGCGCGGCGACCACCGGATGGTCGGGGACTCTCAGGCCGATCGTCTTGCGCTTCGGGTGCAGGACCCGCCGCGGCAACTCCTTCGTGCCCTCGAGGATGAACGTGTAAGGCCCCGGAGTCGTCGCCTTCAGCAAGCGGTACTGCATGTTATCGACCCGCGCATAAGTCGCGATTTCGGAGAGGTCGCGGCACATCAGCGTGAAATGGTGCCGCTCGTCCACCCCACGGATCTTGCGGATGCGCAGCAGCACGCTCGCGTCACCGGTCAGGCCGCCCAACGCGTAGGCGGAGTCGGTCGGAAACGCCACCAGGCCGCCCGAGCGCATGATTTCGGCAGCCTGGCGAATCAGCCGGAGTTGAGGCTGCTCGGGATGAAGTACGAAATATTGAGCCATTCATTGAGCCATTCGGATTTTTATTGATCTTGATTTTTTCGATCTTGATTGTCGGTGACCGGGTGCACGCCGGCCCGGCCGGATTTGATCCCGGCTTTCATTCCAGTCGCGACCATACCGGCACGAGATCCGGCGGCAGCGGCGAACAGCGCCCGAGATCGACCGGGCTTTCCTTTTCGCCGTGGAAATCGGAAGCGCGCGACGCGAGCAGCTTGCGACGTCGGGCGACACTCGCGAACCTGAGCACTTCCGCGTCGCTATGCGCTCCGGACACCACTTCGACCGCTTCGCCGCCGCATGCCGTGAAACGGTCGAACAGGGTCTCGAGTTCGGCCTCGGAAAAGCGGTAGCGCGCCGGGTGGGCGATGACCGCGATGCCGCCCGCGGCGTGGATCCAGTCCACCGCGTCTTCGAGCGTTGCCCATTCGTGCTCGACGTACCCCGGTTTGCCGCGCGCGAGATAGTGGCGGAACACCGTGCCGACGTCGGGCATCAGGCCGGTCGCGACGAGGTGGCGCGCGAAATGCGCGCGGCTCACAAGCGCCGGGTTGCGGGCGAATTTTCGCGCACCTTCGAGCGCTCCGTGAATGCCTGCGGCTTCGAGCGCAGCGCCGATGCGCACCGCCCGTCCGTCCCGGCCGGCCCGCACTTCGGCGAGTCCGGCAAGCAGTCGGGGATGACGGTGATCGATGCCCAGGCCCACGACATGGACCGTCTCGCCGCTGAAGGAAACGGAGATCTCGACGCCCGGCACCAGCCTTATCCCGACTTCGGCCGCAGTCGCGATCGCCTCGTCGAGACCGCCGACCTCGTCGTGATCGGTCAGCGCCAGCAGCGTCACCCCATTGGCCGCCGCGCGCCGCACCACCTCCGCAGGCGCGAGCCAGCCGTCGGACATCGTGGAATGGCAGTGCAGATCGGCGTTCATCGCTATCCTTTTCGGGCAGATTCTGGTCATCGGACAGCGGCAAGTCCGCGAGGATCCGCGATGATAGCAAACAGGCCCTGCTGCCCGTTGCCAGTTCCGGTCCCTGAATGCTATCGTCCGCCCGTCGCGCGGGAGAGCACTCTCCCCGAGAGTCGCCGAAGGCGTAACCCCCCAGGAATCGCTCAGGCAAAAGGACCGCCGACAGAACACAATTCTGGAGAGCGATGCGGGCCCGGGAAACGTCGAAGCGTTCCCGGCCGGCGCATCCACCGAAGGGGCACCCGGCGTCGGCCGGAATCTCTCAGGTACAAGGGACAGATGGGGCGACGCTCGCTTGGACGGGTCTCGCCCCGTTTTGCATTTCGACCTTCGTAACCGAACCGGTGTCACCCCAAGGAGCCTCCCGTGGCAAAACACACCCCTCTTCACGCCGTTCATGTCGCCGCCGGCGCCCGCATGGTCGATTTCGCCGGCTGGGACATGCCGGTGAACTACGGCTCGCAGATCGAGGAACACCACGCCGTGCGCCGCGACGCGGGAATGTTCGATGTCTCGCACATGCTCGGCCTCGACCTCGAAGGCCCGGACGCGACGACGTGGCTGCGTGGCCTGCTCGCGAACGACGTGGCGAAGCTGCACGAGCCGGGCAAGGCGCTGTACAGCTGCATGCTCAATCCCGACGGCGGCGTCATCGACGACCTGATCGTCTATTATTTTTCCCCGACTTCGTACCGCATCGTCGTCAATGCCGGCACTGCCGACAAGGATGTCGCGTGGATGCGCCAGCGCATCGCTGCGACCGGCGCGAACGTCACGCTCGAGAGCCGCCGCGACCTGGCGATGATCGCCGTGCAGGGGCCGAACGCGCGCGACAAGACCTGGGCAGCGCTGCCCGACACGCGCGCCGCGAGCGAAAGCCTGAAGCCGTTTTCGGCGGCCCGGGTCGGGGACCTGCTGATCGCGCGCACCGGCTATACCGGCGAGGACGGTTTCGAGATCACGCTGCCGGCCGCGCGTGCCGAAGCGGTGTGGAACGCGCTTGCCGCGGCTGGCGTCAAGCCCTGCGGACTCGGCGCGCGCGACACGCTGCGCCTCGAAGCGGGCATGAACCTGTACGGACAGGACATGGACGAGACGGTTTCGCCGCTCGACGCCGGCCTCGGCTGGACGGTCGACCTGAAAGATGAATCGCGCGATTTCGTCGGCCGTGCCGCGCTCGTCGCGACCCCCGCCCGTCGCAAGCTGCTCGGCCTGATTCTCGAGGACAAAGGCGTGCTGCGCGCGCACATGACGGTGTTCACCGCCGCCGGCGAAGGCGAAACCACCAGCGGCAGCTTCTCGCCGTCGCTCGAAAAATCGATCGCCTTCGCCCGCCTGCCGCTCGGGGTCGAGCCGGGCGAGGCGGTCGAAGTCGACATCCGCGGTCGTCGCCTGGAGGCGCGCACGGTCAAGCTGCCGTTCGTGCGCAACGGCAAGGCGCTGGTCTGAGCCCGTTCCCTCAAGGCACGCAATTTTCTTACGCCCTGCAAACGGCGTCGGACACTCTGTCCTGCGCCTGAAACCCTCACCCGTGGAGCCTCCCATGAGCAACGTTCCCACCAATCTGAAATACACCCGGTCCCACGAGTGGATCAGCGTCGACGCCGACGGCATCGTAGTGGTCGGCGTCACCGATCACGCCCAGGAAGCCCTCGGCGACGTGGTGTTCCTCGAACTGCCCGATGTAGGCCGCACCCTCGCCGCTGGCGAGGCCTGCGCGGTGATCGAGTCCGTCAAGGCCGCCTCCGACATCTACGCGCCAATTTCCGGGGAAGTCGTCGAATCGAACCAGGACGCGGTCGACGCGCCCGAATCGGTGAACGCTGACGCCTATGCGACCTGGCTGTTCAAGATCAAGCCGGACGGCGTGTCCGACCTCAGCAAGCTGCTCGACGCCGCCGGCTACGAAGCCGTCATCGCCAACGCCTGATCCCGCCTCAGCCGCATTCCCTCCGGGCCGCTGCGGCGGTCCCGGAACATCCAGTCGAGTCACCTGCCATGCCGAACGCCTCCCCCAACGCCGCGCTGAACGCGCCGCTCTCGCAGCTTGAACAACGCGACGCCTTCGTCGGCCGCCACGTCGGTCCCAACGCGACCGAAATCGCCACGATGCTTGCCGCCGTCGGCACGCCCGACCTCGATACGCTGATCGACCACACCGTGCCGCCGGCAATCCGGCTCGCTGCGCCGTTGCCGCTCGAAGGGCCGAAGCCCGAGCACGAGGCGCTCACCGACTTGCGCGCGATCGCGGCGAAGAACGTCATCAGGAAATCGCTGATCGGCATGGGCTACTACGGCACGCACACGCCGGCAGTGATCCTGCGCAACGTCATGGAAAACCCCGGCTGGTACACCGCCTACACGCCGTACCAGGCCGAGATCGCGCAGGGCCGGCTCGAAGCGCTGCTGAACTTCCAGCAGATGGTCATCGACCTCACCGGGCTGGAGCTCGCGAATGCGTCGCTGCTCGACGAAGCGACGGCGGCAGCCGAAGCGATGACGATGGCGCGGCGCGTAGCGAAGTCGAAATCCAACGTCTTCTACGTCGATGAAGCGTGCTTTCCGCAGACGATCGACGTCGTGCGCACGCGGGCCGGGCTGTTCGGCTTCGAGCTGAAGTTCGGCCCGGCACGGGACGCCGCGAACGTGGACGCTTTCGGCGCGCTGCTGCAGTATCCGAACGAGCGCGGCGAGATCGTCGACCTCAGCGGCACGATCGCCGCGCTGAAAGCGAAAGGTGCGGTCGTCGCGGTCGCTTCCGACCTGATGGCGCTGGTGCTGCTGAAGTCGCCCGGCGCGATGGGGGCGGACATCGCGCTCGGCTCGGCGCAGCGCTTCGGCGTGCCGATGGGCTTCGGCGGCCCGCACGCGGCGTTCTTCGCGACGCGCGAAGCGAACGTGCGCGCGATGCCCGGGCGCATCATCGGCGTATCGAAGGACGCGCGCGGCAAGACTGCGCTGCGCATGACGCTGCAGACGCGCGAACAGCACATCCGCCGCGAGAAGGCCAATTCCAACATCTGCACGTCTCAGGTGCTGCTCGCGAACATGTCGGGCTTCTACGCCGTCTATCACGGCCCCGAGGGACTGCGCACGATCGCAGCACGCATCCACCGCCTTGCGGCGATCCTCGCGGAAGGCCTGCGGAGCGCGGGATTCCGCGTCCTGTCGAATGCGTTCTTCGACACCTTGCAAGTCGAGACCGGCGGGCGAACCGCCGATCTGCTCGCGGCGTGCGACGCGGCGGGCTACAACCTGCGGCACGGATCCGGTACCGTCCTCGGCCTGTCGGTCGATGAGACGACGACCGCCGACGACGTCGCGCGGCTGCTGTCGCTCTTCGGCGCCAGCACCGATCTCGTCGCGCTCGACGCGCGTGTCGCGGACGCGGGCGGCGCGATTCCGCCGGCGCTGCTGCGCGACGACTCGATCCTCGCGCATCCGGTGTTCAACACGCACCACACCGAACACGGGATGCTGCGCTACCTGAAGAAGCTGCAGAATCGCGACCTCGCGCTCGACCATTCGATGATCTCGCTCGGCTCGTGCACGATGAAGCTCAACGCGACGAGCGAAATGATCCCGGTGACGTGGCCGGAGTTCGCGAACCTGCATCCGTTCGCGCCGCGCGAGCAGGCGCAGGGCTATCTCGAGATGATCGACGGCCTCGCCGACTTTCTGAAAGCGGTCACCGGTTTCGCCGCGATCTCGATGCAGCCGAACTCCGGCGCACAGGGCGAATACGCCGGCCTCGTCGCGATCCGCCGCTACCACGACAGCCGCGGCGACACGCACCGACGCGTGTGCCTGATCCCGAAGTCGGCGCACGGCACGAACCCGGCGACGGCGCAGATGTGCGGCATGGACGTGGTCGTCGTCGGGTGCGACGAACGCGGCAACGTGGACCTCGCAGATCTCGAGGCGAAAGTCGCCCAGCATGCCGACCGGCTCGCCGCGCTGATGATCACGTACCCATCGACGCACGGCGTGTTCGAGGAATCGATCCGCGAGATGTGCGCCAGCGTGCATCGCCACGGCGGCCAGGTGTATATGGATGGCGCGAACCTCAACGCACAGGTCGGTCTGACTTCGCCCGCGACGATCGGCGCCGACGTCAGTCACATGAACCTGCACAAGACTTTCTGCATCCCGCACGGTGGCGGCGGACCGGGCATGGGGCCGATCGGGCTCGCTGCGCACCTCGCGCCGTTCATGGCCGACCACGTCGTCGCGGCGACCGGCGACGAGACGCGCCCGAACAAGGGCCAGGGTGCGGTGAGCGCGGCGCCATTCGGCTCGGCGAGCATCCTGCCGATCTCGTGGATGTACATCGCGATGATGGGCGCCGAAGGCCTGAAGCACGCAACCGAGGTCGCGATCCTCAACGCGAACTACGTCGCCAACCGCCTCGCCGAGCATTACCCGGTGCTCTACACCGGTTCGCAGGGCCGCGTCGCGCACGAGTGCATCCTCGACATCCGCCCGATCAAGGCGAATACCGGCATCAGCGAGGTCGACATCGCCAAGCGGCTGATGGATTACGGCTTCCACGCGCCGACGATGTCGTTCCCGGTCGCCGGCACGATCATGATCGAACCGACCGAATCCGAGGCTCTCGGCGAGCTCGATCGTTTCATCGCGGCGATGATCGCGATCCGCAACGAGATCCGCGAAGTCGAGAACGGCGTGTGGCCGGCGGACGACAACCCGCTGAAGAACGCCCCGCACACGCAGGCCGATTTCATCGCTGCCGACGGGGTGGAATGGAGCCGCCCGTACAGCCGCGAGCAGGGGGTTTTCCCGCTGCCGTGGGTCGCCGAAAACAAGTTCTGGCCGAGCGTCAATCGCATCGACGATGTCTATGGCGACCGCAATCTTTTCTGCACCTGCGTGCCGGCAGAGGACTACGCGAGCTAGAATCGTCCCCCTTCGCCGGAAAGCCACGCCAAGCCAGGCGTGGCTTTTTTTCATGCATCGGCCCGACGTTTCACCCTCCCCATGCCCTACTTTCGCCCGCCACGCTGGTCCTTCATTCCCTGGCTCGCCCTGCTGCTCGTTCACGTTGCGGCGCTGGCAGGCCTCGGCGTGCTGGTCGCGCGCCAGATGCAGCCCGTCCCGATGCATGACCTGCAGCTGGCTGACGGCGAACGGCTGAAGTGCGTGTCCTATGCGCCCTATCGCCTGCCCGGGCAGACGCCGTACGACGAGACGCTGGTGATTTCGCGCGAGCAGATCGTCGCCGACCTGACCGCGCTGTCGCGCATGACCGCGTGCGTGCGCCTCTATTCGGTCACCCAAGGGCTGGAGCAGGTGCCGGACGTCGCCCGCGAACTCGGGCTCGGGGTGCTGCTCGGCGCGTGGATCAGCGCCGACCGCAAACGCAGCGCGATCGAGCTCGACCGTGCGATCCGCATCGCCAACGACAACGCCGACGTCGTGCGCATGCTGATCGTCGGCAACGAGGTGCTGCTGCGCCGCGAGCGCACCGAAGACGAGTTGCGGGAGCTGATCGCGTATGCCGCTGCCCGCACCGAAGTGCCGGTGACGTATGCGGACGTGTGGGAATTCTGGCTCAAGCATCGGAGTCTCGCCGCCGCCGTTGACCGGGTCACCGTGCACATCCTGCCCTTCTGGGAGGACGATCCGGTGGCGATCGAGCACGCGGTCGCGCATGTCGCGACAGTTTTCGAAGAGGTCCGCGAACACTTCGACAAACCAGTGATGATCGGCGAAACCGGCTGGCCGAGCGCCGGGCGCCAGCGCGAAGCGTCGCTGCCATCACCGGTCAATCAGGCCCGCTACATCCGCGAATTCATCCACCGCGCGCATGACAAGGGCTGGGACTACAACCTCATCGAGGCCATCGACCAGCCGTGGAAGCGCCGCCTCGAAGGCACTGTCGGCGGCTACTGGGGCGTGCTCGATGTCGACCTGACACCGAAGTTTCCGCTCGCCGGCCCGGTCGCCGCACGCGACACCTTCGTCGCGCCGGCGCTCGGCGCCGCACTCGGCGTGCTGTGGTGCCTCGCTGTAGCGGCGGGGGGTCGCCGGGCGAGGCGCACACCGCTGCAACTCGCCGCCGTCGCCGCGATGGGGGCGGTGGCAGGGGCAGTCGCCGTCGTGCACTGGGAACACGCGCAGCTCGCGTATCGGGATGGAGTCGAATGGCTGTTGCTCGGCCTCGTGTTCGCCGTCGGCATGCTCGTGCCCTTGACCCTTGCCCGCTGGTCTCCGGAAAGCGGGATACGATCGGGCGTGTCGGCATGGACCGCGTGGCAGCGAGGTCGCCTTGCGTCGCTCGATGCGTCGACGTGCCTCGGACTGCTGCGCGTCGTGCTGCTGTTCGCCGCCGCGGTCGGCGCATTGCTGCTGTTCGTCGATCCGCGCTACCGCGACTTCCCGTCGCTGCTGTTCATCGTGCCGGCGCTGACTCTCGGCGTCGTCGGATGGTTCGCGAACAGCCGCCACGCGACCGAGGAGCGGCTGTGCGCAGCGGTGATCGCAGTGTCCGTCGTTGGCCGCTGGCTATCCGAGCCGCTGAACCCGCAGGCTGCCGTCTGGCTCGTCACCGGCCTCCTCCTCGCCGCGCCGACGCTGCGGGCCGCCGCGCGCGAGGACCAGTAGCGACAGCAGCGCGCCCACTGCCGACGGGTCGAAGCTGTACAGCACCAGCCCGGCCAGGCCGCTGAACCAACCTCCCAACGCGAGCGGGCGATGGCGCAGCACGAAGGCCGCAACGCCGCACGTGAGGCTCAGCCAACCCAGGCGCTGGTCGAGGAAGGACTGCACCAGCAGCCATTTTGTCGCGCACCACGCTCCGAGCCCTTCGCCGAGCGACCCGCTGCAGTCGAGCGGGAACGCGCCCGCTTCGAGCAATCCGTAGCGCACACCGAGCACTGTCGCGACAAGCACCGCGCTCGCGGCGACCAGCGAAATACGGCTTCGATCATATTGACGCAAATTATTTTTCCTCAACTCCCTTTTCCCTTACAAATCAAGCATCCGCCTGCCGGCCTACTTCCTGTTGCAAATTGCACCCCGGAAATTTTGCTAAGCAACTGAAAAAACGAATAAACTTCGCGCCGCATCAGTTGCGGTCGAGCTGGTGAATTGTGTCACAAGCCCGGCCAGGATTGATTTTTGCGCTGCCTCATACCGCAATTCCGAAGCATCGCGAGGAATGACGGGCCGCAGCGATCGATCAACCCCCTGTGGGGATCCCGATTTTAATGAAATACGCCGCTTCGCTGATTTACCGTCTGATCGTAGCGTTGATTCTTGCCGGCCTGGTCGCCGGCGCCCAATACCTCATCGCCGAGCGGTGGAACCGCGGCACCGAGTTCATCGGCGCCGGCAACAGCATTCGCGGTTATGCCTACAGCCCTTTCCAGCGAGACCAGAGCCCGCTGAAGGGGACTTATCCGAACGAAGCCGAAATTGGCGCTGACCTCGACCTGCTTGCGCAGACGGGCGAGCGCATTCGCACCTACGGCAGCACGGAAGTTCCGGCGATCGCGCGGCTGGCGGGCGAGCGCCGGCTGACGGTCACGGCCGGCGCATGGCTGTCGCCGGACCCCGAAGCCAACGAGCGCGAAATCGCCGCGCTGATCGAGTCCGCACGCGAGATGCGGCACATCGAGCGCGTGATCGTCGGCAACGAAGTGCTGCTGCGCGGCGACCTCAGCGTCGCCGAGCTTTCCACCTATCTCGACAAGACGCGCAAGGCGCTGCGACGGCTGAAGGTTCCGGTATCGACGGCCGAGCCGTGGCACGTGTGGCTGAAGAACCCGGAACTGGCGAAAAGCGTCGATTTCATCACCGTCCACCTGCTGCCCTACCACGAAGGGGTGCCGGTCGAATCCGCCGTCGAATACGTGATGATGCGCTACGACGAACTGGTGAAAGCGTTCCCGAGAAAGAAGATCGTCATCGGTGAAGTCGGCTGGCCGAGCCGCGGTCCGGTCATGAACAGTTTCGGCGCGGAGGAAACGACTTCCGTGCCGTCGGTGGAAAACGAGGCTCGGTTCATCCGCGAGTTCCTCGCCCATCCGCGCAGCCCGACGCTCGACTACTTCATCATGGAAGCGATCGACCAGCCGTGGAAAATCCAGCTGGAAGGCTGGGCGGGGGCCTACTGGGGCATGTTCAACGCCGAGCGTCAGGCCAAGTTCCCGCTCGAAGGCCTCGTCGTGCAGGATATCCGCTGGCACGAGAAGGCGCGAATGGCCGCGCTGATCGCGTTCGTGCCGATGTTCCTGATCTGCTTCCTGCTGCGCGACTGGAGCATCCTCGGACGGCTGTGGCTCTCGGCGCTGATCCAGGCGTGTGCGGTGACGCTGGTGATCGGTGCGAACGTGCCAGCCGATTACTACCTGACGCAGCGCGACCTGGTCGGGCTGATGATGCTGATCGGCGCGACGGTGCTGACGATCGCGGTGCTGCTGTCGCACGGTTTCGAATTCGGCGAGGTGCTCTTCAAGCAACGCTGGAAGCGCCGCTTCCTGCCGCTCACGCCGCTTGCCACCGAACGCGAACCTTTCGTTTCGATCCACCTGGCCTGCTGCAACGAGCCGCCGGAGATGGTGATCGCGACGATCGACAGCCTCGCGGCGATGGAGTACGGCAATTTCGAAGTGCTGGTGCTCGACAACAACACGAAGGACGAGGCGCTGTGGAAGCCGCTCGAAGCGCGCTGCGCGGAGCTCGGCCCGCGCTTCCGCTTCTTCCACCTCGAGAACTGGCCGGGATTCAAGGCCGGGGCGCTGAACTTCGGCCTCAAGCAAACCGACCCGCGCGCCGAAGTCGTCGGCGTCGTCGACGCGGACTATGTCGTCTCGCCCGACTGGCTGTCGTGCCTGATTCCTCACTTCGATGCCGCCGACGTCGCCGTCGTGCAGGCGCCGCAGGCGCACCGCGACTGGGAAACGCAGCCGTTCCGCCGCATGTGCAACTGGGAGTTCGACGGCTTCTTCCGTATCGGCATGCATCACCGCAACGAGCGCAACGCGCTGATCCAGCACGGCACGATGACGCTGGTGCGCCGCCTCGCACTCGAGGAAGTCGGTGGCTGGTCCGAATGGTGCATCTGCGAGGACACCGAACTCGGGCTGCGCCTGATCGAAAAAGGCTACGACACCCGCTACGTCGACCACGTCCTCGGCCGCGGCCTGACGCCGTCGGACTTCGCCGCGATCAAGAGTCAGCGCTTCCGCTGGGCTTTCGGTGCGATGCAGATTCTCAAGCATCACCTGCCCGCGATGCTCGGCCCGAGCCGCCTGAACCTCGCGCAACGCTACCATTTCCTCACCGGATGGTTCGCCTGGCTCGCTGACGCGCTGCAGCTCGTGTTCGTGTTCGCGAGCCTCGCGTGGACGATCGGCATGCTGTACATGCCCCAGGAGTTCGGCCTGCCGGTGTCGGCGCTCGCGTTGCCGATCCTCGCCTTCATGGCGTTCAAGGGCGGCCTCGGGCCGATCCTGTACCGGCGCACGATGGATGCGCCGTGGAAGGACATCCTCGGCGCGTCGATCCTGTCGGTCGGCATGGCGCATGCGATCGCCCGCGGGGTGTTCGCGGGCCTGGTCAAGCGGCACGGGGAATTCGTCCGCACGCCGAAGGGGTGGAAGGACAAGGGGAAGCTCGCCTTCTTCTCGCCGATCCGCGAGGAAATCGGACTGCTCGTCGCGCTGGTTCTCGGCGCGGGGGTGCTGGTCTGGTTGCGCGGCGCACAGGATCTCGAAGCGCAGCTGTGGGTCGGCATCCTCGCGTTGCAGTGCATCCCCTACCTCGCCGCGATCGCCTGTCAAGTCGCTTCGTACATGCCCGAACGCCCGGCGACGACGATCGAGCCGGCGCCCGAAACCAGGCCTTCGGCGAGCGTCACTCCGATCACGGAGGCGAGCGCAGCGCCCATCGTCGAAGTCGAGGCAATGCGTGCGCGCGGCTGACCTGTCTCGGAATCCCCGTTACCTGTTCTCGCGACAGCGAGGGTAAGGCGCCGAAGCGGTCGATTTCCGGTAGCGACGGCAGCGATACCGGAAATCACTTCTTCATTTCACTTCTCCATTTTCTTCATGCGCCGCTCCAGCCCCGCGCAAGGCGTTCCCTGCTGTGCAGCCACCGGCGGCGTCACCCACAGGATCTCGTGCGCGGCCGCAAACTGTTTGCCGAAGCGGTCGAGCGGCGCGAGTTCATCCGCGATGCGCAGTTCCGGAGAGCGGGCGCGGAAGCCGATATTGAGCTGACGCAGGGTCGGCGCACGCTGTGCGACCCGTTCATAGACGCCCATGTTGTTCTCGACATGGCCCAGCCCGAGAATCACGACCACCGGTTCAAGAGGCTGCTCGGCTGCGAGCGCGGTCACCGCCATCGTCATCGTATCGTTGCGGGCCAGCCAGGTCGCGTACAGGCGCGCCACGAGCTCGGGCGAGGCGAAGCCGCAATGTGCCGCGTTCAGCCGCTCGTACATCAGCTGTTGATACGCCGGATCGACCAGCCCGCTGTCGGGAAACTGGGTCCGCTCGACGGCGTTGAGCCCGTCGATGCCGACCCGGCTGATGCGGCGTCGCAAGCTCTGCGGAAGATCGATCCCGGCGACACGCAGCCGATGGGCACGCGCGAATTCGAGCAGCGGCCCGTAGTCGCGCCACTCGGTGCCGGTCTGCCAGCCGAGTTCGTCCCGCAGTCGCCGCACCGCCGCGTTGTCGTGCGCGGGAACCTGTGGCATCGACACGAAGCTCATCAACTCGCTGGTTTGCGGGACAGTCACGAACTCGAACGCGATTGCCGGACGGCGGCCGGCGGCGACAAGATCCCTCACGATTTTCAACTGCGCAGCATGATGATGCGGGTTGCCGTGCTGTTCGCCGAGATAGATGACATCAGCGACAGCGATCCGCCGGGCGAGCGCTTCGGAATCGAGCACTGCGCCATCACCGGCCGCATGGAGTGTTTCAGCGGACGGCCCGGCAGCAGCGGCAATGTCGGACGGAATGCCCGTGACGAGCGCCGCCGCAAGGACGGCCGCCCAGGAGGCCGGCCGGATCAGATCCCGAATCATCATCATCCCTCCGGATGAGCTGCCTGTCGCGCCGGCGTCGTTGGTCCACGGCCCAGTCCGGCTTGTCGCGCTCCTTGCCGCGCCGCCGCACGCTTCGCGCTGCTGCAAGTCCCGCTTTCACCTTGGCACGGCGTCCCGGGCGCCATCGTCAGCGAATGTAACTCAGCGCGATCTCGTCGCTGCGCCGGGCGCCTGCGGTCATCTCGCGACACAGTTCGAGAAAAGCCTGCATCCCCGGGGTGCGGAACTTCTGCCGGTGCCACAGGAAATGGAAGCGCCGCCGCAGGTCCAACCATGGCGTCTCGACGGGCACCAGGCTGCCGCGCCGGAATGCTTCGCGCAGCGCCAGCCGCGAAATGCAGCCGACGCCGAGGCCCGATTCGACGGCACGCTTGATCGCCTCGGTGTGCTCGAGCTCGAGCCGCACGTCGAATCGCCCTTCGACGTGGCGCATCGCCTGATCGAAGGTCTCGCGCGTGCCTGACCCGATCTCGCGCAGAATCCACGGCTGCGCCAGGAGGTCTTCCTCGTCGGCGACGGCGCGCGTGGCGAGCGGATGCGCCGGCGCGCAGAACACCACCAGTTCATCTTCGAGCCACGGCACGACCTCGAGTTCAGCATGCTGGCATTTGCCTTCGATCAGTCCCAGGTCGAGTTCGAAGCTCGCCACCTGCTGGATGATCGTCGCCGTGTTGTGAACGCCGAGACGGATGCGGCTGTCGCTGTGCCGCTGGAGGAATTCGGCAACGATCAGCGTCGCGAGGTAATTGCCGATCGTCAGCGTCGCGCCGATGTCCAATGTTCCATAGCCGGTCTGCCCCCGCAGCAGCGCCTCGATGTCCTCGGCGCGATCGAGGAACTCGACCGCGCGCGGCAGCAGGCGTTCGCCCAGCTCGTTGAGCCGGACGGACTTTCCGACGCGGTCGAACAGCTGCACGTCGAACTGGCGCTCGAGCTCCGCGAGCCCGCTGCTCGCCGCCGACTGGGACATCGAAAGGGCCTCGGCAGCGCGTGAAATGCTGCCGTGACGTGCGACGGCGACAAAGATCGCGAGCTGCCGCAGGGTGTAGCGCATATCGGAAATGCCTCTAACGAATATCTGAATTACCCGTTCAGTAGATATTACGCCCATCCTAGAATTGCAATCGACGAACCTACCCGGCTTTCAACTCATTCAAAGGCAAGGCCATGAGCAATCTCGCTGTCGAACGTGTCCTGAGCGTCCACCACTGGAACGACTCGCTGTTCAGCTTCCGCACGACGCGTGACCGCGGCCTGCGCTTCGAGAATGGCCAGTTCGTGATGATAGGCCTCGAAGTGGACGGCCGGCCGCTGACGCGCGCCTACAGCATCGCAAGCCCGAACTACGAGGAGCATCTCGAGTTCTTCAGCATCAAGGTGCCGAACGGACCGCTCACGTCGCGGCTGCAGCACCTCAAGGAAGGCGATCCGATCGTCGTCAGCAAGAAGCCGACCGGGACGCTCGTGCTGCACGACCTGAAGCCGGGCAAGCGCCTGTACATGCTCGCGACCGGCACCGGCCTCGCTCCGTTCCTGAGCCTGATGCAGGACCCGCATACCTACGAGCGCTTCGAGCACGTCGTGCTGATCCATGGTGTGCGCACCGTGTCGGAGCTCGCCTACCGCGACTTCATCACGAGGGAACTCGCGGACAACGAGTTCTTCGGCGAGGACGCGCGCAACAAGCTGATCTATTATCCGACGGTCACGCGCGAGCCGTTCGTCAACCAGGGACGCCTGACGGAACTCATCGAGACCGGCAAGCTGTTCGAGGACATCGGCCTGCCGCCGCTCGATCCGCAGCACGACCGCGTGATGATCTGCGGCAGCCCGGCGATGCTCAAGGACAGCTGCGCGATGCTCGACGCGCGGGGTTTCAAAATCTCGCGCCATATCGGTGAGCCGGGCGACTATGTGATCGAGCGCGCGTTCGTCGAGAAGTGAGGCCGGGAGGAGTAGACTTCTCCGCTTTCTCTCCCCGGATTTTCCGATGATGCGTTGCAGACCGGCAGCTGTCGCACGTGTTTCGCGCGACCGCTGCCTTACGTTCGTGATGTGCGGCCTCGCAATCCGTAGCATGCGGTGCCCGTTGGCCGCACGATCGTCCCGCGAAAAAGGGGACCGACGTTGGGCCGCATAGTCGAAATCCGCATGCCGAAATATCCGGAATGCTGGGACAGCTGCGGGTCGTGCCGAACCGGCGAAGTGTTCGTCCAGAGCGTGCTGGTGCGCAACGGCGAAAAAATCGGCACCGACGAGACGCTGATCGTGCTCGAAACGGGCAAGGTCGCTCTCGACATTCCCAGCCCGTATTCCGGAATCCTTGTCGACGTGCGCGTCGAGGAAGGCGATCCGATCGACGAAGGCGAAGTCATCGCGACGATCGAAGTGGACTGAGCCCGCGCAGCGATCACCGGCACGGAGCTGCTTCGCACCGCGGCATGAGCGCACCGCGCGCCCGGAAGGATAGAATTCCAGGGCCCGGCTCCCGCACAACGGAGAGCCTTTTCCCTTCCCACGACCCGACGGAGGTGCATGCGTGTCCAGACTACTCGTTCTCACGGTGATCGGCGATGATCGCCCCGGGCTCGTTGAAGAGCTCTCGTCGGTCATCACCGCCCATCACGGCAACTGGCTCGAATCGTCGATGGCCCAGCTCGCCGGCAAGTTCGCCGGCCTGCTCAAGATCAGCGTGCCGCCCGAACACGTGCAGGCGCTGGAAACCGCGCTGGCGAAACTCTCGGCGCTGCGCGTGATGGTGGAATGCTCGATGGACAGCGCCGCCGAGACTTCGCATCGCCATCGTCGGCTGTCGTTCAGCCTCGTCGGGCACGACCGCATCGGCATCGTTCGTGAAGTCTCGCAGGTGTTCGCGCGCCACGGCGTCAACGTCGAAAAACTCGTCACCCGCACGTCGACCGCGCCGATGTCGTCCGAGACGCTGTTCCATGCCGAAGCGGAGCTGAAGGCCGGCGAGCATGTCGATGCCGACGCGCTCAAGGCCGATCTCGAGCGACTTTCGAACGACCTGATCGCCGACATCAACCTCGACGAGCTGGTCGGCTGACTTCACCGGGGTCAGTAGCAGACGCGGTTGCGCCCATCTTCCTTCGCGCGGTACATCGCCTCATCGGCATGCCGCATCAACGCGTCCTCGTCGGCACCGTGGTCGGGATACAGCGCGATGCCGATGCTCGACGAGATGTTGGCCTCTTTACCGTCGATGGCGAAAGGCCGCTCGAGCGCCAGGCGGATCTTCTCGGCGACCACCTCCGCGTCGTGGCCGGACTCGATCTCCGGCAGCAGCACGACGAATTCGTCGCCGCCGCGCCGCCCGAGCATGTCGCTCGAGCGGACCGCGTGCTGCATCCGCCTGACCGCTTCGCGCAGCAACTGATCGCCGGCGTGGTGCCCGAGCTCGTCATTGACGCGCTTGAAGCGATCGAGATCCACGAACAGCAGCGCAAACCGGTGGCCATACCGCTTCGCCTGATCCACCTCATGCGTCAGCTGCTCGCTGAACATCAGGCGGTTTGGAATGCCGGTCAGCACGTCGTGCGTGGCCAGGTGGGCGATGCGGCGCTCGACGTCCTTGCGCTCGGTGATGTCCAGCAGCACGACGATCGCGCCCCTCAACCCGCCTTCGGCGTGCGTGAGCGGCGCGTCGGACACCAGCGCGGTCAGGAGCTGCCCGTCGCCGCGCACGAGATCGGTTTCGTAGCGTCTGCCCTGCCCCCGGGCGAGCCGCGCGAGGATCTGTTCGCGCTTCTCGGCTTCGCCACCTCGCCAGAACTCGTCGAGCGGCCGGCCGAGCAATGCCGCTTCGCTGCGTCCGAGGATCTCCGCCAGGCTGGGGTTCACGAAAGTCAGACGAAATTCCTCGTCGGTGGCCGCAATCCCCTCCTGCGCGACATTCACGAGCGCGCTGTACCGGCGTTCGCTGTGCTGCAGCGACGCCGTGGTCCGCGCGAGCGCCCTCGCGCGCTCGCGGGTCTGCGCGAAAAACCACGTCGCCATGACGAACAGCAGCCCGACCATGCCGATCGCGGCCAGCTCGGCGCGCCGCACATCGAACTCGGGCGCATACCCGGGCAGCGCCTCCAGTCTCACGAGCCACGTTCGACCGGCCAGCGTGAGGCGCTTGACGCTCACGAATTCGGGCTGCTCGTCGGCAACACGCTCGGGATGGCTGTCATGCAGCAGGGCTTGCGAGTTCTCCGCTTCGTCGAAAACCCTCAACCGCACATCTTCCGAATGGAGCCCGAGCATGCCCCGCATCAGATCCGTCATCCTGAACGGCATATACACCCAGCCGTGCAGCGCCCGCCGCCGCTCGTCTTCGGTCGCCATTGGCATGCCTTTGACGAACACCGGAGTGTAGATCAGCACCCCCGCCTGGACATCGGCAGTCGTTTCCTGGACCAGGATGGTCCTGCCCGACATCGCGGCGCTGCCGGTACGCAGCGCGCGCTCCATCGCCTCGCGCCGCACCGGTTCGGAATACATGTCGTAGCCCAGTGCCCGCTGGTTGCGCCAGTCGAACGGCTCGAGCATGACGATGCTCGAATAGCCGTCACGCGGGCCCTCCGGCCACACGCGATAGGCGTCGAACCCTTCGGCACGCAGCGTGTCGATGTGCGATGCGAGCTCTCCGGGCTCCAGCCAGAGCGCGAAGCCGAGACCCCGAACGCCGGGGATGTCCTCTCCCAGCTTCAGCGAGTCGACGTACTGACGCCATGTCCGGCGATCGACCCTGTCCGTCACCTCGAACAGACCGCGCCCCCCGCGCAACACGAGGCGGTAGGCGACAAACCGCTCGTGGATACGCACCGCGATTTCCTCGGCTTCCGACTCGAACTGGCCGGCGATATCGCGCTGATATTCCTCGGACTGCTGTTTCCACACGATCCACGTCGCAAGCGCCGCGAGCGCCGCGGCGAGCAGCGTCATCGTCAGAATCCGTCCGGGACGGCGCCCTCGCCAGCTTCCGGCACTCCCGATGCTACGCTCGTCGGCCATGCTTGCGCCTCGTTGTATTCGCCGCCGCGTCACGTCCCGGCAGAAACGGCCAGGAGTTCGACAGGCCACTTCTGCTTCGTCGCGAGGTCGGACACGGCGGTTCCGGAAGAGCAACACAATACAGCCTTGCGGTATCCTTCGCGGTCTTACCATTCCTGTTACCCGGACTCCCACTGCCCATGGCCCAATATGTAATGTCGATGCTCCGTGTGAGCAAGATCGTGCCGCCGAAACGGCAGATCATCAAGGATATCTCCCTCTCGTTCTTTCCCGGCGCAAAAATCGGCCTGCTCGGCCTGAATGGATCGGGCAAATCCACGGTGCTGCGCATCATGGCCGGCGTCGACAAGGAATACGACGGCGAGGTGCAGCACCTGCCGGGCATCCGCCTCGGCTACCTGGCGCAGGAGCCGCAGCTCGACGCGGCGAAGACGGTGAAGGAAGAAGTCGAATCCGGCCTCGGCGAAATCCTCGAAGCGCGCCAGAAGCTCGACGCGATCTACGCCGCGTACGCCGAACCGGACGCCGACTTCGACAAGCTCGCCGAAGAGCAGGCCAAGTACGAGAACATCCTCGCGACCGCCGGCGCCGACATCGAGACGCAAATGGAAATCGCCGCCGACGCGCTGCGCCTGCCGCCGTGGGATGCGGTCATCGGCAAACTCTCCGGCGGCGAAAAGCGCCGCGTCGCGCTGTGCAAGCTGCTGCTGTCGCGTCCCGACATGCTGCTGCTCGACGAACCGACGAACCACCTCGACGCCGAATCGGTCGAGTGGCTCGAGCAATTCCTCACGCGCTTCCCCGGCACCGTCGTCGCCGTCACGCACGACCGCTACTTCCTTGACAACGCGGCCGAATGGATCCTCGAACTCGACCGCGGCCACGGCATCCCGTGGAAAGGTAACTACTCGAGCTGGCTCGAGCAAAAAGGCGAGCGCCTCGCGCAGGAAAGCAAGCAGGAAGCTGCCCACGAGAAGGCGATGAAGACCGAACTGGAATGGGCGCGCTCGAACCCGAAGGCGCGCCAGGCCAAATCGAAGGCGCGGCTCGCGCGCTACGAGGAAATGACGACCGTCGAATACCAGAAGCGCAACGAGACCCAGGAAATCTTCATTCCGCCCGGCGAGCGCCTGGGCAGCAAGGTCATCGAATTCAACGGCGTATCGAAAGCGTTCGGCGACAAGCTGCTGATGGACAACGTCAGCTTCAGCATCCCGCCCGGCGCGATCGTCGGCATCATCGGTCCGAACGGCGCCGGCAAGTCGACGCTGTTCAAGATGATCGAAGGCCGCGACAAGCCGGACGCCGGTGAAGTCGTCGTCGGCCCGACGGTCAAGATCGCCGCCGTCGACCAGACCCGCGAAGGCCTCGCGAACGACAAGACGGTGTTCGAGGCGGTCTCGGACGGCGCCGACGTGCTCACCGTCGGGCGCTTCGAAATGCCGAGCCGCGCGTACATCGGCCGCTTCAACTTCAAGGGCGGCGACCAGCAGAAGATCGTCGGCAACCTGTCCGGCGGCGAGCGCGGGCGGCTGCACCTCGCGAAGACGCTGATCGCCGGCGGCAACGTGCTGCTGCTCGACGAACCGTCCAACGACCTCGACGTCGAGACCCTGCGCGCCCTCGAAGACGCGCTGCTCGAATTCGCCGGCTGCGCGCTCGTCATTTCGCACGACCGCTGGTTCCTCGACCGCATCTGCACGCACATCCTGTCGGCCGAAGGCGACTCGCAGTGGACGTTCTTCGCCGGCAACTACCAGGAATACGAAGACGACAAGAAGAAACGCCTCGGCGAGGAAGGCGCGAAACCCAAGCGCATCCGCTACAAGCCGATCAGCCGCTGAACGATTCATTACCGGGAGCCATACAAGATGAAAAAAACCTTCAAGTGGATGCTTGCTTTTTGCGGCACCCTCGCCGTCCTCGCGCCGGTCGCGCCCGCGCACGCCGAAGCGCCGATGGTCAAGACACAGGTGCCGGGCTACTACCGCACGATGCTCGGGCAGTTCGAGATCACCGCGCTCTATGACGGGGCGATCGAACTCGACGCGCAGCTGCTGAAGAACGTGAAGGAACAGGAGCTCGAGCGGCTGCTGTCGCGGATGTTCATCGAGGGGCCGAAAATGCAGACCGCGGTGAACGCCTACCTGATCAACACCGGCAGCAACCTCGTGCTCGTCGATGCCGGCGCCGCGAAGCTGTTCGGGCCGGGGCTGGGTCACATCGTCGGCAACATGCGCGCCGCCGGCTACGATCCGGCGCAGGTCGACACCGTGATCGTCACGCACCTGCATGGCGACCACATCGGCGGCCTCGGGGATTCCGCCGGCCAGATGGTGTTTCCGAACGCGACGATCCTTGTCGCGCAGACGGACAACGATTTCTGGCTGTCGCCGCAAACGGCCGCCGAGGCGCCTGCCGAGATACAGCCGTTCTTCAAGATGGCCGTCGATGCCGCCGCGCCCTACCAGGCCCGCGGACAATGGAAAACCTTCGCCGAAGGCAGCGACGTGGTCCCCGGCATCCGCGCCGTCAAGGCATATGGCCACACGCCGGGGCACACCGCGTACGCGGTCGAGTCCAATGGCGAGAAGCTGCTGATCTGGGGCGACGTCGTGCATTCGCACGCGGTGCAGTTCGCCCGGCCCGAAGTCGCATTCGAGTTCGACGTCGACAAGGCGCAGGCGGTGGCGACGAGGAAAAGCCTGATGTATTCGCTGGCGGCGACGAAGACGCTGGTCGCGGGCATGCACCTGCCGTTCCCGGGCATCGGCCATGTGCGTGCCGACGGCAAAGGCATCTACAGCTGGGTTCCCGCAGAATTCGCGCCGTTGCCGCCGGCCTCGCAGTGATGTCGCCCGCTTGGGGAAACGCGAAATGACCTACGAAGAACACCTGGACGAAGTCACGACGCTGATCACCGAGAAATACGACGTCGAAGACGACGAGGCGATCCGCATGACGATGCGCGCGCAAGCCGACGATTTCTTCAGCGGGCACGACGACGATCCGTCGCTGTGCACGCTGGATCGCGCGCACCAGGACGCTGCGGCGGTGTATCGGAAGTATCATTGAAGCGGGAGCGGCGGCAATGAGCAACCCGGAGAAGCCGTCCGGCAGCGCGCCCGCGCTGCCCGAGGCGGCGGCACGGACGCTCGCGCATTACGAGCGTAACGCCGCGGCGTACTGGGCGGGCACGCGCGATCACGACGTCAGCCAGAACCTGGCTGCGCTGTTGAACGCGATCGAAGGCGAGCCGCCGTATTCGATCCTCGATTTCGGCTGCGGACCGGGGCGCGACCTGCTGCGCCTGCGTCGGCTCGGCCACGACGCCGTCGGCCTCGACGGCACGAAGGAGTTCGTGGCGATGGCGCGGGCGTATTCAGGGTGCGAAGTGCTGCACCAGGATTTCCTCGCGCTGGATCTGCCCGCGGGCCGCTTCGACGGCGTGTTCGCGAACGCCTCGCTGTTCCACGTCCCGAGCGCCGCGCTGCCCGAGGTGCTGCGCAAGCTGCACGCCACGCTCAAGCCGCGTGGGGTGCTGTTCTCGTCGAATCCGCGCGGCAACAACGAGGAAGGCTTCAACGGCGAGCGCTACGGCTGCTTCCACGACCTCGAAGCCTGGCGCAGCCATGTCGGCGCCGCCGGCTTCACCGAAATCGAGCATTACTACCGGCCGCCCGGCCTGCCGCGCGACCAGCAACCCTGGCTCGCGACCGTCTGGCGCAAGTCCTGAATCACCTGCTGAATCACCTGCTGAATCACCTGCTGAATCACCTGCTGAATCACCCCTGAATCACCCGGCCCCGGCGCGACGCCGATGGGAGCCGAGCGCTGCCGGCCGTCCCGCCGGCCAGAAACGCTCCATCAACGGCTTGACGCTGGTGCCGTGGAAAATCACCGACAGCGTCACGACGATCAGCGTCATGTGGATCAGCTCCAGCGCGACATCTTTCGGCAGGCCGTGCTGGATCGCGTACATCAGGTAATACAGCGACCCGATGCCGCGCACGCCGAACCAGCCCGCCAGCCCGCGGATGCGCCACGGCGTGCGCGTGCCGATCAGGCCGATCATCACGCTCACCGGCCGCGCCACGAGGAACAGGAACAGCGCCATCCCGACTGCGCGCCAGCTCCACGAATCGACGAACAGCGTGCCGCCGATGAGCAGGATTAGCAGCAGTTCGGAGAGGCGCTCGAGATGCTCCTTGAAAATCAGCGACCCTTCGCTGAGCGTCGGTACCTCGTGGACCGGCGTGGCATGCGCAGCGCCCTCTCCCGTCTGCAGGCGGTCGGCCTTGTCGGGCGCGGCCCCCGCGAGCTTGCGTTCGGTCTGCCGCAACGCGACGGCGGCGAAGAACACCGCGAGGAAGCCCCACGCGCTCGCCATGACGCTCACGCCATACACGATGCCGATGAGCCCGAGGCCGAGAAAATCGTCGAGCAGCCCGTGGGCTGCCCCGGTGCGGCGCAGGCGAGCCACCACATGGGCCATCGTCACGCCGCAGGCGACGCCGATCGCGAGCCCCGCGAGGGTCGCCCACACCACGTCGACGAGCGCCCAGCGCAGCCCGAACTCGCCCAGCTCGTGCAGCCCGAGCAGGCCGAGGCCGAGCATCACGAACGGAAACGCGCTGCCGTCGTTCATCCCCGCCTCGCAGGTCAGCGTGAAGCGCAGCCGGTCCCGGTCGCCCGGGTGGCGCGTCTGCACGTCGGTGGCGAGCACCGGATCGGTCGGAGCGAGGATCGCGCCGAGCAGCACTGCTGCGCCCAGCGGCAGCCCGAGTGCGTAATGTCCGAACGCCGCGACCAGTCCCACGGTCACGGCCATCGACGCGAATGCTAGCAGGATCGGCGCGCGCCAGCGCGCGAGGCTCACCGGCACCGGCATCTTCACGCCCGCGGCATAGAGCGAGATCAGCACTGCCGCTTCGGTCAGCACTTCGAGCAGCGCCGATTCCTTGAGCGGATTGAAGTGGAACAGGTTCAGCACCGTCGGGCCCACGATCAGGCCGACGGCGAGATAGATGATCGCCGCGGTCACCGGCAGACGCCGGATCATCGACGAGGTGAGGCCCCTGACGAGCAGCAGCCCGCCGACCAGCAGGAACCATTGCGCATTGGTCAGTCCGTTATCCATTTGCAGATGCTCTTCCCTTCTCGTTGGCGCAACCACCAGGCCCTTGCGCCCGCTCGGTTGGCATTTATTCTGGAAGGCGAAAGTATCTACGAATAAACGAGTAGCCGCGCTACCGTTTCCTGCTGTTACGGGAAAGCACTCTGCAAGGCGCGCCCGGATGGGAAAGTCCGTCCGATATTCCATCCGGGCGGGGCGATTGCGCGATCAGAAGAACAGGATGCCGCCGAGCGAAATCGTGCGCGTCTTCAGGTCGCCGGCGAAGAGGTCGGCGCCGGTGCCTTTTTCCTGGTTGTACTCGCCAACCAGCGTGATGTACTTGTTGAGGCTGTGATAGACGCCGAACGTCGCCGAGCGAAACTTGTTCGTTTCCGTCAGCAGCCCGTCCTCGTCGCGGTTCTCGCCATAGTTCAGGCCGACTTTCGTCTTGCCGAACTTGTACGTCCCCTGCACGAAATAGCCCCTGCCCTTGGTCTCCTCGAACGGCGAGAAGAACAGTGCGCCGACCGTCGCGAGGCCCAGCCCCTTGCCGTCGAAGCCGTACGCGACCGCCTCGAAATTGCCGAATCCGAGCTTCGCGCCGAGTTCCAGACCCCTCGCGTCAAAGCTGCCGTCGCCGCTGGTCGTCTGGTGGACCCCGCCCGCCCACACCGAGCCGCTGGTCGTGTCACCGGCCTTCCAGTCGTAGTTCAGCATTGCCTGGAAGCCCGGATCCTCGGTCTCGTCGCCGGCAAAGCGGTTCGGGTCGAAGATGCCGGCGGAAGCCGAGAAGCCGCCCATCGTCGGCGTCGTATAGGTGATCTGCGGCTGGAAGCCGGTGTACATGTAGCCGTGGCCGATCATGCCGAAAGTGGTGTTGAACGGCGTCGCGGCATAGCTGTTGCCGCCGACTCCGAGCAGCGTCATGTCGGCGAGGATGATCTTCTGGCCGAACAGGCCGATGTCGCGACCGAGCTTCACCGTGCCCCAGTCGTCCGAGCCGAACTGGAAGTACAGGTTGCGGGTATCGATCTGCGAGAACGGGCTGTCGCAGCCGCGATCGCCGCCGCAGGACGGGTCGCTCGGCAGGCCGACGACATCGGACTTGTCGTTGATCCCGGGTGCGAAGCCGACGTGGGCCTTGATATCGAGTCCTTCGACCTTGGTCGTGAACACGAAATTGATCCAGCCGGGCAGCAGGCCGTTCGTCAGCGCCGAGTCCTTCGTCTTGACGTCGCCCACTTCCTCGGTGCGGTGGGCATAAAAGCCGTTGATCGTGCCGTTGATGTCGAGGGTCGCATCGCCCTGCGAGAAGCTCACTGCGTGCGCCTGTCCGACGGCTGCCGCGCCCATTGCCGTGACAAGCACGGTGCGACTCGCCGCTGCCATTTTCAATCCGGTATTCATTGTTTCCTCCTTGGCCTTTTTCTCTGCCTTGTTCATGTCACGGTCCGCCGCTAGCAGCGGCCGGCGCATTGCGGCCACGCGTTCAAGCGCGCCTGCATGCTCTTCGCAAGGCTTGGGCCAAGTGTCACGGAATTGTGAAAATGATGTCTTTTCGGATCTTCTGGCGTTCATTCACTGCATTTCGCAGCAACATGTGATCCGCTTCGACACATCACGGCACGAATTGCCGCAACAGAAATGTTGCAAGTTGGAACAGCTGCGGCGCCCTCGCGCAGGCCGTCAGGTGCTCGCGCCGTCGCGATCAGCGGCTCATGACGCTGCCCAGGCAGTTCGTTCCCGTCCTGCACGACGGACGAACCGCTTCACGCCGAACCCGCGGTCAGCTTCCCCACCGGTAGCGCAGCCCGATCCACGCAGCGCGCGGCGCACCGGGGGCGACCGCCTGTTCGCTGCGCCACGCGTCCCGATCCGCTGCGAAAGCGCTGTCGGGGCCGACGAAAGGGTTCTCGGCCAGCACGCCGCCCGTCGCGTAGCGCTTGTCGAAGACGTTGTCGAGGCGGCCGAACAGCATCCAGCCGCTGCCCAGCCGGTAGTCGGCACTCATGTTGAACAGGGCATAGCCCGGCACCCTGCCGCGCCCGCCGAACTCGTCGTCGGCGCGATGCGCGTTGTTCTCGTTGCCACGTGCGTAGTGCCTCGAATATGCAACCATGTCGGCTCCGACGCGCAGCGCCGCGGTGGCCCGCCAGGACAGCGCCACCTTGAGGCTGTGCGCAGGCAGCCCCGGCAGGTGATCGCCGCTGGAGACGCGGATCTCGTCCTCACCACAGCCGCCCCGGCCTGCGGTGCTGTTGTTTTCGGCCAGCACGCAGGCCGAAGAGCCGAACACCGCGCGCAGATAGTTGTAGTGCAGCTGCCAGTCCAGCGAGCCGGTTTCGCCATCCAGGCCCAGCTCGATACCGTCGCGTCGCGTCTTGCCGAAGTTCGTGAAGTAGCCGAGGCTGCCGCCGGTGCCGACGAAGAGGATGTCGTCATGGTTGGTGCTGCGGAACGCGCCGGCGCTCCAGCGAATGTCCTCGGACAGCCGGCCGCGCAGGCCGAGTTCGAACGTGCGCGTCACGACCTGTTCGAGGAACGGGTCGGCCGCCATCGCGTTGGGCAGGCTGCAGGCGTTTTCCGGATCGGCACAACCGAGTTCGATCGGCGACGGAGCCCGGTTGCCCTGGCTGAAACCGCCATACGCCGTGAGGTCCGGGCCCGTCTGCCACGTGAAACCCAGCGCGGGGTTCAATTTGCGATACGTGAAGTCACCGTCGAGATTGCCCGGCTCGTTCGGGCGCAGGCGATCGTCGCTGACGACACGAGTGTGGTTGTAACGCAGCGAACCGGTCATTTGCACCGCAGGCGTCAGCGCGACGCTGTCGGTGACGTAAAGGCTCGTCGTGCGCGTGCGCCCGAGCAGGTCATTGGCTTCTTCCTCGTCGTCGGTGGCTTGGACGCCGCGGCTGTCGTCGAGCTCCCCTTCCTGCTCGGTCTGGCGGAAGTTGCTGCGGCCGCGGTCGTGCGACACGCCGAGCGCGAGCTGGTGCGCGCCGGCGATGCGGCTTCCCTGCAGTGCGACGCCTGCGGCATTCTGGCGCGTCGCAGTGCGGTTGAGCGCGCCGTTCTCGTCGTCGCCGGTCTCGAAATCGTCTTCGAGATCGCCGTTCAACGTTCGGGTGTGCGTGCGCCGCACGTAGACCGTGCCGGACAGCTGGTCGCTGTCGTTGAGCCAGTGGCTGCCGGACAATGCCAGCAGCGTGCCGCGATTGCGAGTCTGGTCCGGATGGGTGAAGACGGCCTCGCGCCCTTCGCCATGCAGCAGGCTTTCGGGCATGACGCCGTTGCCGACGAGATCGGTGCGCGCATGCGCGAGCGTGAGCGCGAGGTCCGTCACGCCGGCGGTCCAGGCGAACTTGCCGAAGACCTGGCCGACATCGCTCGGCGAGTGGTCGCGCCAGCCATCCTCCGTGAGCCCTTCGGCAGCGAGGAACCATGACGCTTCGTTGCGCGTGCCGCCGTGTTGAATCGCACCGCCGCGACGGCCGAACGAGCCGCCGTACACCTCGAACTCGCCGCCCGGATGGGTGTCGCCGCGCTTGGTCTCGAGCGCCAGGGCTCCCCCCAGCGTATTCAGGCCGTAGAGCGGATTGGAGCCGGGCACGAGCGTCATCGACGCGATCGCCGAGCGCGGAATCAGATCCCAGTTCACGACGTCGCCGAACGGTTCGTTCACGCGCACGCCGTCGAGAAACACCGACAGCCCCTGGGGCGTCCCGAGCAGCGGCGAAGCCGAAAAGCCACGGTAGTTCAGGTCCGCCTGATAAGGGTTGCCCTGCATCTCATTGACGTTGATGCTCGGCAGCCGGCGCTGCAGGCTCTCGGCGAGCGAAACTCCGCCCGCTTCGCGCAAGCTCTGCGCGGGCACCGTCTGCACATTGGCCGGAATCTGCTCACGCGGCAGGCCGATCCCGGGCAACAGCGTCGTGCCGATGATCTCCACCGGCTGGAGCGCCGTGTCCGCTGCCGGGGGCATCGCGTTCTGCGCCGCGGCGCTGCCGCCTGCCATCAGCGCCGCGGCCAATGTGAGCTGCGAGCACGCGGTGATCGACAGAACGGAGCTCGCGCGGTTACCGGAATCGTCCCGCCAAGCGTGGCTGTCTACCGTCGCCGACAGGGTTCTTGATGCCTGAGTCATACCCGCTGTCCCGCTCTTCCTAGTCGATGTAATGCCCGACACCGATCAGCGCGCTGCCTTCGCGGCGCACGTACGAGCGCTTGTTCTCGACGCGATTCGTCACCGGATTGCGCCATACGTACTCGACGGTCGCCTCGTCTGCGGACTTGAGCTTGTCGATCATGTCGGCGACGAGTGCGTGCCCCTCGGCGTCCTTCAGGCCCCGCGCATCGGTGTCGGACAGCGCGGGATTCATGCCCATCGCCTCGAAGCGGCCAGTCTCGATGTTGATCATGAATACGTACAGGTCGTCCTGGATGAACGCCCCGCGCCGGTCGTTGAACGCAGCCGCGGCGTTCGCCGGGCCGTGCGCACGCGCCAGCTCAGCCGCCCTCGACAGCATGCCGCGCGCGTCCTCGGCGCTCGCGCGCGGCGCCGAGTAACCGACGCCGAGCACGTAGCCGCCGAGCTTGCGCACGTAGCTCACCTTCGGCTCGACCTTGTTGGTCGTCCGGTTCAGCCACATGTAGCGCACTGTCGCTTCCCGCGTCGCCCGCGTCGAATCGATCATCTCGCGGAACAGCGGGTTGCCGGCGGCGTCGGTCGTGTTCAGCACGGTCAGGCCGACGAGCGCCTCGGGCGCCGCGCCACTGGCGTGATAGACGCCCTCGTCGTCGATCACGAACACGTACAGATCATCGCGGACGAACTGCCCCTTCTGGTTGTTGAACGCAGCGAAGGCCCGCTCCGGCCCGTTTGCTTCCATGTACTCCACGGCCCGCTCGAACAGTACGCGCGCTTCGCGTGGAGTGGACCGGTCGGCAGCCAAGACCGGCAGTGAAAGCCCGGCCGCGAGCGTGGCGGCAAGGAGGCACTTCGACGGGGAAACATGTTTCATCGGACAATCTCCTGTTGTTCAGTGAGCAAACGATTTGTTGCAGCACCTCGAATTCGCGGGGGTCAGCGGCATGCCCCGCCGCGATGACTGACCACGCCGCGAGCAGCAGCGCGAGCGACGCGGCCGGAAGAAACACCAGCAGACGCACCGGCAGATCCACGGACCACTCCGAACGCCCGACTCAATGTCGTATTTACGCAAGGTATGTGCCAGCAGTGCATATGCCGTTCGGACCGCCCCCGGGCGCTTCCGCTCGGGTTCGAAGGCGGGTACGCATCTTCGAAGCAAGCGTTGTATCCGCAGCGGGGACACCTATATTGGAAGCGTAAACAGACGCTCGATGCAGACCAACAAAAACTCCAGGGAGCAACGCATTCGGGAGAAGGAACATGAACACGAGATCAGCTTTCCTGGCGGCGACGGCAACACTGGCGCTGATCGTCCCGCCGAGCATGGCGGCCCCCGAAGAGGTCAGGGATGACTCCTTCGACGAGCAGGCGCAGGCAGTGCAGGAAGGGCTGCAACTCAAGCAGGACGCGGGCGTGTTCGGACGGCCCGGCGACGTTCCCGGCGAGGAAGGTCCGCGCGGAAGCTCGGTGGGTGACCGCGATCTCGATCGCTACGTCGAGCGACTGGGGTTTGAGATTCGCATGAGAAACGCGATTGCAGACCGCGATTCGGCCGGTTTCCACTGACGCCCCCACGGGTGCCTGCATCCCGGGCGGGCGTGCTCGGGAACTTCATTGCGGCCCTGCGCTCCCGGCCTGAACGTCGGCCGGACGCGGCGGGTCAGCCGCAGCGATCGCGTCCGAGGGCTGCATGTCGCGAAGATCGGCAAGGCCACCGAGGCCGAGTTCGCCCGTCAGCTCGTCGATAAATTGCCGGTGCTCATCGGGCGCGTTGCTGCGCCAGTGGCGCAAGTACTGTGACAGGCCGACGCTGGGGTCGGCCGGATGCAGATTCAGGAATCCAAGCGCGGCCCAGTGCTCGGGAGCCCGTTCGAACAAGGGCAGCAGCAGGTTTGCGACGACTTCGTTGTCGTCGCGGCGGTACGGGTCGTCGGCGAGGACATCGAGCTTCGCCTGCAACCACCGGCCCGGCGAAACACCTTCGGGCAAGCGGCGATGCGGCTCGGCGAGCAAGCGGTCCGCGTAGCCGCGCAGCACCGGAGCGTAATCTTTCCAGGCCGAATAGGGCGCGTCGGTCTGCCAGCGGGTCGCCATGCTGCGCAGCGCGTAAAGCCCCGCGGCTTCACAGACTGCCTCCTCGAACCACTGATTGCGCTTGCGCACCGCGACGCCGGCCGAACTCCCGAAGTTCGACATGATGTGGCATAGCTCGTGTCCGAACTGGTACGCGTATTGCGCCCAGCTCCGGTTGCGCGCCGACAGCCGTATCTGGTATTCGCCGGCGCTTCCCCTTTCATAGAGCGTCACCGGGCTGCCCGGAGCGTGCGTGACCAGGATCGGCTGATCGAGCACGCCCTCGCGGCGGCTGATCAACTCGCCGGCGACGGCGTGGAGCAGTGTTTCGATCTCCTCGCGATCGGCCGTGCCCCACCCCTCCCCTTCGACGCGGATCGCCACGCCGCTTGGACCTTCTGCAGCCTCGGCAGCGGGCGCACGCGACAGAGCGACCAAGGCGATCAGCAGCACGAAAACAAGGATCAGCGGTGCGAGGGTTCCTCTCTCATCCATCTCACTGTCCCTCCCGGGATCGATCCGGCGGAGTCGTTGCACGAGCGGCACCTGGGCTGTCGCGCAGATGCCGCCACCGGTCACCCGGATTTCGGCCGTTGCCGCCGGGCCACTCGGCGCGTCAGGACTTGTGCAGCTTGAACACCCACACCGAACCGCCCTGCTCCAGCATGTTCACGCGTTTGGCGACGTCGCCGCCCCACAGCGGCACCGCGCCGCCCCAGCCCGACACGACCGCAACGTACTGCTCGCCGTTGTCATCCCAGGTGATCGGCGGCGCGATGATCCCGGAGCCGGTCTGGAACTTCCACGCTTCGGCGCCGGTGGTCGCGTCGACGGCTTTCAGATAGCCTTCTGGCGTCCCGTAGAACACCAGGTTGCCGCCGGTCGTCAGCACTCCGCCCCACAGCGGCGCGTTGTTCTTGACTTCCCAGACCATCTTGCCGCTGACCGGATCGACGGCGCGCAGCGCACCGATGTAGTCGTCATGCAGCGGCTTGATCGTGAAGCCGGCGCCGAGATACGCTGCGCCGCGCTTGTACGACACCGGCTCGTTCCAGATGTCCATCGCCCACTCGTTGGCTGGCACGTAGAAATAGCCGGTCTTCGGGCTATAGGCCATCGGCATCTGGTTCTTGCCGCCGAGGAAGGACGGCGCGTTGAGCACCGTCGTGCCTTTCTTGCCGTCGCCACCGCCTTCGGTGAACGGATTGCCCGGGCGCTTCGTGTCATCGAAGATCGGCCGGCCGGTCTCGAGGTCGATGCCCTTCGCCCAGTCGATCTGCTTGACGAACGGGAACGCATTGAGCAGCTTGCCGTTGGTGCGGTCATTGACGAAGAAGAAGCCGTTGCGATCGGCCTTGCCGCCGGCCTTGATCATCTTGCCGGTCTTCGGATCCTTGTATTCGAAGGACACGAATTCGTTGACGCCGTCGTAATCCCAGCCGTCGTGCGGTGTCGTCTGGTAGTGCCAGACGATCTTGCCGCTATCCGGGTCGATCGCGACCGTCGAGGACGAATACAGGTTGTCGCCCGGGCGCAACCAGCTGTTCCACGGCGACGGGTTGCCAGTGCCGATGAAGATCAGGTTGACGTCGGGATCGTAGTACGCCGACAGCCAGGGTGCGGCGCCGCCGGTTTTCCACAGGTCGCCCGGCCACGTCGCGTTCGTCGTGCCCGAGATGCCGTTGTCGATCTCTTTGCCGGCCGCATCGTACTTGAACCCCATGTGGCCTTCGACGACCGGTCGCGTCCATACCAGTTTGCCGGTCTTCGCATCGCGCGCGTCAACGCGGCCGACGATGCCGAATTCGCCGCCGGAGTTGCCGGTAATGACGAGGCCCTTGACGATCTGGGGTGCCGCGGTGAAGGAGTAGCCGGCCTTGTAGTCCTCGATCTTCTGCTTCCAGACGACCTTGCCGGTGTCCTTGTTCAGCGCGACGAGCTGCGCGTCGAGCGTGCCGAAGATCACCAGGTCGCCATAGATCGCGGCACCGCGGTTGACGACATCGCAGCACGGCATGATGCCGTCGGGCAGGCGATGCTCGTACTTCCACAGCTTCTCGCCGGTTTTCACGTCGAGTGCGAAGATGCGGCTGTAGGACGCGGTGACGAACATCTTGCCGTCGTGGACGAGCGGCTGCGACTGCTGCCCGCGCTGCTTTTCACCGCCGAACGAGAACGACCACACCGGCACGAGATCCTTGACCGTCTCCGCGTTGATCTGCGTCAGCGGGCTGAAGCGCTGCCCTTTCGTGCCGAGGCCGTGCGTGACCACCTGCGTGGTGACCGTGTCGTCATTCAGGATGTCTGCATCGGTCACTTCCTTCGCCTGGGCGACTCCGATGCCCGCGAGAGCGAGCGCAAGAACCGTGGCGGCGACGGGCCCCCGTATGTTTTTCCGGATCTGCTCCATTTATCTTCCTCCTTGCATTTCTGGTCGTTTTGTTCGGGAACGCCCTCCGGACAGGTTGGTCCGGTTCGACCGCCATTCCCGCAAGGCCCATGCCACCGGCAGGCATATATCAAAATAGGTATTTTCGGCCGCCAGCGCATGAATTTCTCGTGGTAAACCTGTAACGAATGGCAGCACTCGTTCCGTTTTGGAGCAGCACTGCTCGCTGCGAGTCCCGCCCCACCGCTTTGCCGTTATGGCACAGCCCTTGCTGAAAACCGACCATGGCGCGGCATCCCGCGCCCGGCGGAGGGTGTTTCATGTTGATTGTCAGTTTGGTGCGGACGAATCATGGTCTTCGAGTCGGGCGTCGCTGTCCGCGCGCGCATCTCGCAGCACGCGACGCGATCAAACTGCCTGTCCTCCCGATGGCGTTGCAGTTCCGCCGCCGGGCCGAGGCCGGCTGCACGTATCGCCTTCCGGTCACGTATCGCCTTCCGGTCACGCATCGCCTTCCGGTCACGCATCGCTTGCCCGCCGCCGAACCGGCACTCCCGGGGGCTCGCGATGCACGCTAGGTCCGCGACGCTCGGCACGCGGGTGAGCCTGGCGCTGCTCGCGACGCTCGCGCTGATCGTGCTCGCGGGCGCCGGATGGTGGGTGCGCGAGACGCGCCGGGCAATCCACGAGGAAGTCCAGGCCGCAAGCCATGTCGCGCAGCAGTGGATCGACGTGCTGGTGTCCGAAACCCTGCGCGACCCCGTCGACGGACCGGCGCGGCTGATGGCCCATCTGCGCGCAGTCGGGCGCCTGCGCGCCAATCAGCTCGAAGTGATCGCGGCCGACGGTATGCGCAGCTACCTGTCGCCCGAACCGACGTACAAGGCCGGTCGCTTCGCGCCCGGGTGGTTTTCCGACTGGCTCGCGCCGGCGGTGGCGCCGCGCCACTTCGATGCCGGCGCTCAGCACATCGTGCTGCGCCCGGACGCTTCGCGCGCGATCCTCGATGCGTGGGACGACCTCAGCACCGGACTGGGCTCGGCGCTGGCGCTGCTCCTGCTCGTCGCGGTCGCCGCCCGGCTGGCGCTCGATCGCGCGCTCGCTCCGCTCGCCCGCATCGATGCGGCCCTGGCACGCGGCGCCGACGGCCGCTTCGATATCCGCCTGCCCGGCTACCGTGTCGTCGAACTCGACCGCCTCGCCGGCAGCTACAACCGCCTGGCCGACACCCTCGACCAGGCGCGCGCACAGAACCTGCGGCTCGAACAAGACCAGGCGTTCGCGCGCGCCGTGCAGGCGCGCCTCGCGGAGGAGCGGCGCGTCATCGCGCGCGAGCTGCACGACGAGCTCGGCCAGGCGATCACCGCAGTGCGTGCGATCTCCGGCGCGATCCTGCAGCGCTGCGAAGATCAGCCGCAGATTTACGGCAGCGCGCAGGCGATCCTCGCGATGACCGGCCAGATGCAGGACGGCGTGCGCGCGATCCTGCAGCGCCTGCGTCCGGCCGGCGCGAATGGCAGCGGCCAGCTCGACCGCGCGGTCGCCGACTACTGCCGGCTGTGGTCCGGCCACCATCCGCATATCCGGGTGGACTGCGTCACGTCCCCGCCGGAGGCAACGACTGACGAGGCGCTCGGGCTCACCGTGCTGCGCCTGCTGCAGGAAAGTCTCACCAATGTCGCCCGCCATGCCGGCGCGTCGCGCGTCGAAGTGCGCCTGGAGTTCAAGCCCGATGCGGTCGCGCTCGAAGTCTGCGACAACGGTCGCGGCCTGGCCGGCGAACCCGCCGCCGGGCGCTTCGGGCTCGCCGGCATGAAGGAGCGCGTCGCCGAATGGCGCGGCGAGCTGCGTTTCGACACGCCGCCCGGCGGCGGCCTGCGCGTCGCCGCGCATCTCCCCAAAAACCCGCCTTGCGAGGAACTCCCCGATGGCCTGCGCACCGCTTGAAAACCTCCGCCTCATCCTCGCCGACGACCACGCCGTCGTCCGCATGGGTTTTCGCATGCTGCTCGAAGGCGCCGGCGCGCACGTGGTCGCCGAAGCCGACAGCGGCGAGGCGACGCTCGCAGCGTTCGCCGAACACCGCCCCGATGCCTTGCTGATGGACGTGTCGATGCCGGGCATTGGCGGGCTCGCCGCGCTCGAACGCCTGCTCGCGCGCAGCCCCGATGCCCGCGTGCTGGTGCTCTCCGCCCACGAGGATGCGCAGATTCCGCTGCGCGCGCTGCGCGCCGGCGCAACCGGCTACCTGTCCAAGCGCGCCCAGCCACAGGAACTGGTGCGGGCCGTGGCGCGGATCGCACGCGGCCAGCGTTACGTGGACCCGGAACTCGCGCCGCAACTCGCGCTGGCCCAGTTCGGCGGCAACGGCGATCCGGCCGACGCGCTCACCGACAAGGAATTCGCCGTCTTCCTGCAGCTGGCGCACGGCAACTCGGTGAACCAGGTCGCCACTACCCACAAGCTCAGCCCGAGCACCGTCGGGACGCATCTCTACCACATCAAGCAGAAGCTCAACGCGGCCAATGCCGCCGAACTCGCGCTGATCGCCGTGCGCAGCGGCCTGATCGCGGTGTGAAGCGCGACGGCGACGACCGCGGGGAGCGCATCGGAGCGGCTCGCGACGCCGTGAGCACGCTCATGCGGAGGTTCGCCGCAGTGCTGTGCGTGCTGATCGGCGCCATCGCAGCCACGATGTCCTTCGGCGGCGAGCTGACCCGCGCCGACCTCGAACGGCGCTTCGCTCCGCCGCTGCGCGTCGGCGACAAGACCGGCGACGTGCCGGTGTGGCCGATCCACAGCGAACTCGCGCCCGAGGACAGCCCTGTCGGCTGGGCATTCGAGTCGATCGATCTCGCACCCATTCCAGGCTTCGAAGGCACGCCGATCAACCTGCTGATCGCGCTCGATGCACGCGGCAACTTCATCAGCGTCGAAGTGCTGCGCCAGCACGAGCCGGTGTTCCTCGGCGGGCTCGGCGAAAGCCCGCTGCACGAGTTCGTGCGCCAGTATGCGGGCCGCAACCTCAGCCAGCCGATCACCGTGTCGACCGTCTACGGCACCTCTTCCGGAGCCGAAGGCGACGGCGATCGGGTCGTGCTCGACGGCATCACCAAGGCCACTGCGTCGGTGCGCATCGTCAATCAGACCGTCCTCACTGCCGCAGTCGCGGTCGCACGCGCCCGTCTGGGCTTCGCGGCGCCATCCATCGCCGCCCCGCCGGCACGGGCGCGCGAGGACCGGTACGAGCAGCGCAGCTTCGACGAGCTGCTCGCCATGGGCGCGATCGCGACGCTGCGCCTCGCCAACCGCGACGCCGAAGCGCTGTTCGCCGACAGCGACGCTGCGGGACTCGACCCGGCCGCACTCGCCGCGCCCGGCGAGACTTTCGTCGAGCTCTACGTCGCCTGGCTCAACCCCCCGAGCATCGGCCGCGCGATCCTCGGCGACGCGGGCTTCGCCGAACTGCAGCAGGCGCTGGAGCCCGGCCAGCAGGCATGGTGGGTCGCCACCGCCGGGCGCAGCTCGTTCGTCGACGAGCGCTTCGTGCGCGGCACGGCGCCGGCGCTCCTGACGCTCAGGCAAGGCGGCGTGCCGTTCGAACTGCGCGATGCGGATCTCGATCCGCGTACGCCGCCCGGCGCGCCGCCGCTGAACGCAGCGCTGGTGCTCAAGGCGGCGCCGCTCGCCGGCGTCGACCCCGGCAGCGTGCAGGATTTCGAACTGACGTTCGTACGCGCTCGCGGCACGATCCTGCCGGAGCTCACCCGCCGCAGCGTGCAGGTGAATTATCGCGCGCCGCAGGCCTACTTCGAGCGCTCCCCGGCGCCGCCGCCGGACTGGCTGATCGCCTGGCACGACCGGCGCACCGATCTCGCGGTGATCGGCGCGGCACTCGCCCTGCTCGCCGCGGTACTCGCGCGGCCGCGCTGGATCAGCGTGACGCCGCGCCGGCTGAAGCGGTTCCGCTTCGGCTTCCTCGCTTTCACGCTCGGCTACGTCGGCTGGCATGCGCAAGGCCAGCTGTCGATCGTGCAGCTGACCGGCGCGGTCAAGATGCTCTATGCCGGCCAGAGCCTCGCGAGCTACCTCTACGATCCGGTCTCGCTGCTGCTCATCGCCTTCGTGCTGGCGAGTTTTCTCGTCTGGGGCCGCGGCGCCTACTGCGGCTGGCTGTGCCCGTTCGGCGCGCTGCAAGAATTCGCGGCACACCTGGGCCGCCTGTGTCGCGTGCCGCAGCGACGCCTGCCGCAGCGTCTTGCGCAGCGGCTCGACCGCGGTCGCCATGTGCTGCTGCTCGGCCTCGTCGGTGCGGCAGCCTTCGCCCCGCAGGTGGCCGGGAATCTGGTCGAAGTCGAACCGTTCAAGACTGCGATCACCGTCGGCTTCGACCGCACCTGGCCGTTCGTCGCCTATGCCGCAGTGCTGCTCGCGCTCGGCGCCGTGTATTACAAATTCTTCTGCCGCTACCTGTGTCCGCTCGGTGCCGCGATGGTGCTCGGCGGCAAACTGCGTCGGCTGCGCTGGCTGCCGCGCCGCCGCGATTGCGGAAAACCCTGCCAGCGCTGCCGCCATCGCTGCACCTACGACGCGATCGACCGCAACGGCGCCATCCGCTACGACGACTGCTTTCAATGCCTCGACTGCGTCGGCATCTATCACGATCCGGAGCGTTGCGCGCCGGTGATGCTGCTGCGCCGGAAAGGGCGGCAGCTTACGCAATGACGTCCGCACCCTTACAGTCGACCACCCCCTCCACGGACAATCGACCCCTGACAGGACACCGACCGATGAATCACCTTTCGACGCCCCACCACACCCCTCCCCGCCTCCGCCTGCGTCGCGTCGCGCTGGCGCTGCTCGCCGGCCTCGCCGGCGTCGGCTCGGCGCCGGTTTTCGCTGCCGAACCGGTGCCGGTCCTGAATCCGGTTGTCGTCACCGGCAGCCGGGTCGAGGCCGAGAGCTTCGACCTGCCGTTTTCGGTCGATGTCGTCGACATGACCAGGGTTCGCGCAGGAAACCTCGGCGTCAACGCTTCCGAAGCACTGGCCGGCATTCCCGGACTCGTCGTGCAGAACCGCCAGAACTACGCCCAGGACCTGCAGATTTCGATCCGCGGCTTCGGCGCCCGCTCCGCTTTCGGCGTGCGCGGCGTGAAGCTCATCGCCGACGGCATCCCGGCGAGCAATCCCGACGGCCAGGGCCAGGCCGCGACGTTCAACCTCGACGTCGCCGAGCGCATCGAAGTGCTGCGCGGCCCGTTCTCGACGATCTACGGCAACCACGCGGGCGGCGTCATCCAGCTCTTTTCGCGCGACCCGAAAGGTGGGCCGAGCGTGCGCGGCGCCGCCCTCGCCGGCTCCTGGGGCACGACCCGGATCGGAGTCGGCAGCGAAGGCGAGAAGGACGGCGTCGGCTATCTGCTCGATGCATCGCGCTTCGACACCGACGGCTATCGCGACCACAGCGCGGCGACACGCGAGCAGGCGTTCGCGAAGCTGAACTTCGCGCCGGATGCCAACAGCCGGCTGACGCTGACGGCGAGCGGCCTGCGCCAGCCCGATACCGAGGACCCGCTGGGCCTGACGTGGGCGACCTACCGGCGTGACCCGCGCGCCGCCGAATTAGTCGCCGAAACATTCGACACGCGCAAGAGCATCGACCACCTCCAGGGCGGCGCGACCTACGAGCGCCGCTTCGGCGACGACCGCCTGCAGCTTGTCGCCTATGCCGGACAGCGCAGCGTCACGCAGTACCAGTCGATCCCAGCCGGCCCGCAGGCCAACCCGCGGCATTCCGGCGGCGTCATCGATTTCGACCGCGACTTCCACGGCGTCGGCGCACGCTGGATCGGCCGGCGCGAGTTCGGACCGGGCAAGCTGACTTTCACCGCCGGCATCGACCTCGACCGCTCCGAGGACGACCGCCAGGGCTTCGAGAACTTCATCGGCACGACTCTCGGAGTCAAAGGCCGGCTGCGCCGCGACGAGATGGACACTGTCACGAGCATCGACCCGTACGTGCAGACCGCGTGGGAACAGGGAGCGTGGCAATGGACCGCGGGGCTGCGCCACAGCCGCGTGAAATTCGACGTCGATGACGACTACCTCGCGAACGGCGACGACAGCGGCGGGCTGACCTTCCGCGAGACGACGCCGGCGCTCGGCGTCGTCTACAAGCTGAGCCCGGCGCTCAACTTTTACGGCAGTGCCGCACGCGGCTTCGAAACCCCGACGATGACCGAACTCGCGTATTCGGGCGCAGGCGGCGCCGCCGGCTTCAATTTCGGCCTCGAGCCTGCCACCAGCACGCAGGTCGAACTGGGCGTCAAGGCTTTCGTCGGCGACAACATGCGGCTCAACGCCGCGATCTTCCAGGTGCGCACCGACGACGAACTGGTCGTCGAGAGCAGTTCCGGCGGACGCACGGTGTTCAAGAACGCCGGCACGACGCTGCGCCGGGGCGCTGAGCTCGCGCTCGACAGCGAATTTTCCCCGAACTGGCGCGGCCGGCTCAGCGTGACGCGGCTGCAGGCGATCTACGACGAAACCTTCGTGACCGGCAGCGGCACGGCGGCGAAGACGATCGCCGACGGCAGGCGCCTGCCCGGCATCCCTGCGCTGTCGGCTTACGCGGAACTCGAATGGACTCCCGTCGACGGACTCGCCACGGCACTCGAGGCGCTTTATCGCAGCAAGGTGTACGTCGAGGACACGAACACCGAGCGCGCCGCGCCGGCCCACGCGCTGGTGAACCTGCGCTTCACCGCGGAACAGAAATCCGGCCCGTGGACGTTCAACGAGATGCTGCGGCTCGACAACCTGTTCGACCGCGAGCACGTCGCCTCGGTGATCGTGGGCGACGGCAACGGCCGGTTCTACGAACCCGGCCCGGAGCGCAGCTGGTACGCCGGCGTGCGGGCGAGCTACCGGTTCTGAAGGCTCAGCTCATCCGTCCGAGCTTGCGATACAGCGTGTTGCGGCTGACGCCGAGACGGCGCGCTGCGGCCGAGACGTTGCCGCCCACCTCGCGCATCACGGTCGCGACCGCCTCGAGTTCGATTTCGTCGAGACTGCGCGCGACGTTGCCGCCGACCGCCGCGTGGGGCGGCGGTTCCGCGCCCTGCCGGGAGCGCTCTTCGTGCTCGCCGTCAGCGTCGATGCCGAACAATTCCTCGGGCAAATGCACCGGCTGGATCTCGCACTCGTCATCGAGCAGCGCGACCGCGACCCGGATCACGTTCTGCAGCTGACGCACGTTGCCCGGCCACGCGTAACGCTCGAAGAAGTTCATGACCTCGCCGCTGATCGTGATCGCCGCTCCGCGCGCGCCGATCGCCTCGGCCTCGGCGGCGAGAATCTTCGTCACGATCGAGCGGATGTCGGTGCGCTCGCGCAGCGGCGGCAGCGTCACCGTGAGGCTGTTGACGCGGTAATAGAGATCTTCGCGGAACAGGCCCTGTTTCACCGCGTCGCGCAGCATGCGGTGCGTCGCGCAGACGAGCGACAGGTCGACGGGGGTCGTCTTGAGCGAGCCGATCGGCGATACGCAGCGTTCCTGCAGCACGCGCAGCAGCCGCGCCTGCATGCCGAGCGGCATGTCGCCGATTTCGTCGAGGAACAGCGTGCCGCCGTGCGCCTGCTGGATCTTGCCGACCGCCCCCTCCCGGCGCGCGCCGGTGAAGGCGCCGCCGATATAGCCGAACAGTTCGGATTCGATCAGGTTCTCGGGAATCGCCGCACAGTTCAGGGCGACGAAAGGGCCGTCGCGACGCGTCCCGCTGTTGTGGAAAGCTCGCGCGAAGAGTTCCTTGCCGACCCCCGATTCGCCCTGGATCAGCAGCGGAATGTCCTTGCCCTGCACCCGGCGCGCCCGGTCGAGCGCAAGCTGCAGCCGCTCGTCGCCCGTCGCCAGGCAGTCGAGCGTGATGTCGTTGCCACACGCCTCGCCCGCTTTCGGCGCAGTGCGCCGCGGCTCGGCGGCGCGGTCCGCGAGGCCCGCGGCGAGAACTGCGGTGCGCGACCCGCGCGGCACGCGCACCCGGGCGTACACCGTGTCGCCGCGCCGCATCTCGAGCATCAGCAATGCATCGCCCGCGCTTGCCGCCCGGTCGAGCACCTGCCCCAGACCGAGCCTGAACAACGTGCTGAAAACCGGTGCCTGAACAAATCCAGCGCACAGCCCCAGCGCTTCACGCGCGACCGGGTTGGCACCGAGGAGCCGGCCATCCTCGCCGACCGCGAGCGCGCCTTCCTGCAGGCTGCCGACGTATTCCGGCCGCGAATGGAACGCGATCTGGATCTCCCTGGCGAATTCCGCCTCGAACAGCCGCTTTTCGAGCAGCTCCACCGACAGCCGTACGAGGCCCAGCGTATGCCGCTGCTGGCTGCGGTAGTCGCCCGAAATGTCGAGCACGCCGGCAAGTTGCCCGCGTGCATCGAACACCGGCGATGCGCTGCAGGTCAGGAAGCCGTTACGTTCGAGATAGTGCTCGGCGCCCATGACCTCGACGGGCACCTGCTCGACGATCGCGGTGCCGATCGCGTTGGTGCCGCGGTCCGCTTCGTCCCACGAAGACCCCGGCTGTAGCGCGACGCGTTGCGCGCGGCCGAGGAAATCGGCGTCGCCGAGACAGTGAAGGATCATGCCGTGGATGTCGGCCAGGATCACCATGCTGCCGGACGCGCGGATCTGCTCGAAGACGTGCTCCATGATCCCACCGGCATGCTCCAGCAGCCGTGCGCTGCGCTCGCGCGCTTCCGACAGCCCGGCACGACCTTCGGGATCGGAGAAATGCTTGTTGAGGTGATCCAGTCCGCTCGAGCGGCAGCGCTGCCAGGAACGCAGCAGCGGTGGCGTGAGCCCCGCCTCGGGCACTTCGCCCTGCTCGAAGAAAAACCGGCGCGCGTCGACCACCGCGTTGTCACGTCGGTCGCGCAATTGCGGCAATACCATCGTCTCCTCCTCCTGTCCCGCCCGCCGTACGAGGCATGTTTTTTTATGAGCGCCCCTGTGCGCCAAAAAGTAGCACCTGCCCCAGCTTGAAGCAAGCAGCTTGCCGGCGGCGTGAAACATGCTTAGCAATCTTCATGCCAATGCATTCTTCCAGTCGCCATGCGGATTGCAGCCGGCGGCGGGGCGTAGGGCCAGGCAGCTGCGAGACTGGCACAGGCCTTGCAGTAACAGGTCATGCCGTACCGACGGCAGTATGATCCGAATCACTTCAGCCAAAAGGAAACAGAACGGTGAAACTGCACAACTACAAGGAGACACTGGCGCGCGGACTGCGAGTCGGAGCATTCACGGCAGCGTTCGCATGTGTAGCGGCAGCCGGAGCTGCGCACGCGCACGGCGACGTGACGCCGCAGGCGGTCGATACGTCGTCGCTGAAGCAGCTCGGCGAGGACTGGCAGGCGGTCAATCCGTATCGCGGCGACAAGGAAGCGATCCGTATCGGCGATTCCGCGTACAACCAGAACTGCGCCCGCTGCCACGGCCTTGGCGCAGTCTCGGGCGGGATCGCGCCCGATCTGCGCCTGCTCGATCTCGAACCGGAGACCGACGAATACTTCATCGGCCGGGTGCGCAACGGCGTCACGCGCAACGGCGCCGTCTATATGCCGCCGTTCGAGGGCACCCTGTCGCAGGAGGCGATGTGGGCGATCCGCGCGTGGCTGGAGACGGTCCGTGAGGAGTGAGCGTCGTCACTTCCTGCTCGCCGCAGGGGCGCTGCTCGCCGGCACGATGCTGCCGGCGCGCGCTGTCGCCCAGCTCGAACTGCAGCAGGCGGACACGCTGCGGATCGCGGTGTACGCGGACTTCGCGCCCTATTCGGCGCGTGGCAAGGGCATCGACATCGCCGTCGGCCAGGCGCTCGCCGAGCGCCTCGGCCTGCGCGCCGAAATCGTGCAGTTCGCCGCCGACGAGGACATGAACGACGACCTGCGCAACATGGTGTGGCGCGGCCACTACCTCGGCACGCGGCCTGCCGACGTGATGATGCACGTCCCCGTCGACGCGCAGTTCGCCGCGCGCAACGACAAGGTGCAGATCATCGCACCGTACCACCGCGAGACGATGGCGCTGGCACGCGATGCCGGGCGCGTGTCGCTGCCCGCCGGTTCCGCGGCGAACGCGCTCGAAGTGTTCACGCGCGAGAAGATCGGCGCGGAGGTCGATACGCACGCGAGCGACTTCCTGCTGAACGTGCTGAACGGCCGGCTGCGCGGCAACATCGTGCATTTTCGCAGCGTTGCCGACGCCGCGGCGGCCATGACGCGAGGCGAAGTCAGCGCCGTGCTGGCGCCGCGCGGCCAGCTCGAAGCGGCGCTGCCGGAGCGCGGGCGATTCGAACTCGATGCGTTGGCGATACCCGAGATGCGCGTCAGCGCGTGGCCGCTCGGCATGGCGGTAAAAGCCGAGAGCCGCGAACTGGCCGCCGCGCTCACCAGCGCGATCGCCGAACTGCAAAGCTCCGGCGAACTGGGCCGCATTTTTGCCGCGCACGGCGTGACGCACCAGTCGCCGTGAAAGCCGGGAAATCATTTGAGCCACGATATTTGAGCCACGATGCAAGGTGCTCCACTTTTGAACACCTTGCATCACGCTTGAACAGTTGTCGCTGAACAATTCCCGTCACGCAGATTTAGCGCTTTTCTTCAGCATGCCGCGCTGCGGGTCGTAACCCCATGCGGCGAGCATGAAGAACAGCACGAGGCAGCCGCCGACGATCGCGACCGACGTGCCGGCGAACTGGCCGTACAGCGCGAAACGGATCGCCTCGACCGCATGCGTGAAAGGGTTCCATTGCGCGATCGCATGGATCGCGGCGGCCCCCGACTCCTCGAGCTTCCACAGCGGATACAGCGCCGGCGACAGGAAGAACATCGGGAAAATCACGAAATTCATCGTGCCGGCGAAGTTCTCGAGCTGGCGCACCTGCACCGAGAGCAACAGGCCCAGCGCCCCGAGCATCATTCCCGCCAGCACCAGCACCGGCAGCGCGTACAGCCAGCCGCTCCATGGCACGTCGACGCCGAACAGCGCCGCGATGACGAGGAACACATACGCCTGCAGCACCGACAGCAGCGTGCCGGCCAGCAGCTTCGCGAACAGCAGGTACCAGCGCGGCAGCGGCGCGGTCAGCAAGAGCCGCATCATCCCCATCTCGCGGTCGTAGACCATCGCCAGCGACGACTGCATGCCGTTGAACAACAGCACCATGCCGAGCAGGCCCGGCACGATATAGACCTGATACGGAATGTAGGTGTCGTAGGGCGGGATGATCGACACGCCGAAAACGTTCTGGAAGCCCGCTGCGAATACGACGAGCCACAGCAGCGGGCGCACCAGCGCCGACGCGAACCGGCCGCCCTGGCGGACGAACTTGGCGATCTCGCGTCCCGCGATCGCCTGCAGCGCGAGCAGCGCATGCGAAGTTTTCATCGCTTCCCTTCCTGACAGAAGGATTCAGAACGCACAGCGGCTGTCGCGCCGGTCGAAACCGAGCGTGTCCATGTTGTTGGCCGGATGCAGGAAACCCGCGATCGGCGCACGTTCGACGACGGCGTTGTGCGTCGCGAGCAGCATCGGCTGACGCAACTGGTTGTCCCACGGGCGGAAGTCGAGACGGTTGCCCTTGAAGCCGTCGATCGTGATGTCGTCGCCGCGGAGGTAGTCGCGCAACTGCGCGAACGGGGCATTCTGCGTGCGCACGACCGCTTCGACGATCGCCTTCACGGCGACCCACGCCGCCCAGTCGGGCTCGCTCATCTGCCGCCCGGCCTGCTTCTCGAGCCGCGCGTTCAACTGCGGCGCGCCGTGGCGCTCCCATGACCAGTGCCAAGCCAGCGCGGCGAGACCTTCGGCGCCGACAACCGGACGCGCCCGCACGCTGCGGTACGGCACGCTGCGCGCGAACTCGCCGTCGCTGTCGGCAACGAACACGACGTCGTGCTCCGCCCCGGCCGTCAGCAGCGCGACGCTGCCCTGCTCGCGCTGGCGCGGGTCGTTCGAGAGGACGAATTTCCTCGTCTCGACGATCTTCACGCCGAAGCGCTTTGCCGCCCGCTCGAACGCCGCCGCGATGAGCCGATCGTCGGCGCGCGGGCCTTCGAGCATCAGCACCGAACGCCATTTCTTCGCCACCAGGAACTGCGTCAGCGCGTCGGCATTCATCGCGTGGTTCGGCAAAGTGTGCAGCAGATTCCGCTGGCACTGCTCCTGGCGCAGCGCATCGTCGGGCGCCGAGACGTTGAACAGCAGCAACTCGCGCTCGCGCACCGCTTTCGACAACTCGGCGACGATGGCACCGGGCGCGTCGACAAGAAAGAACCGCACGCCGTCCTTGTGCAGCGTGTCGATCGCCGCGAGCAGCGTTTTCGCGTCGGCGCCGGCGACGCGCTCGAGTGCGAAGCCGACACCGAGCGCATCAGCGACGAAGCGCGCTTCGCGCAGCGCCACTTCGGCGCCGGCGAACGGCCGGCCGAGCGGCTGCGCGAGGCCGCGGAACTTCAGCCGCAGCGGGTCGTAGCGACTGTCCGGCTCGAGCTCCACGTAGCCGATGCGGATCGCGTTTGCGCTGGGCCCGAGGGAGCGAGCGGGCGCGGCCAGCGCGGCGCCATTGCCGTTCGCCCCCGCTTTCGGCAGCGTGGACGGGGCCGCGGCGAACGACAACGACGCGAGCAGCCCGAATGCGAAACCGGCGAGCGATCGCCCGAAGCACCGCTCGCTTCGCTTGCGGCTCATGTGGCGGGACGCCGTCGCCCTCGCCCCGACGGTCCTGGCGATCCCGTCAGTCATCGACGACGACCGTATGCGGCACGCGCCCGACCGGCACCGAGCGCAGCACCTTGCGGGTGCGCGTATCAACGACCGAAATGTCGTCGGACAGGCCGTTCGCGACAAACAGCAGGCTCTCGTCGCGGTTCAGCGTCGCGCCCCACGCGCGGTTGCCGACGAGCACGTAGTCCGTCACCTGGCGGCGCGCGACGTCAACGACCGCGACATGGTTCGCGCGGCCGAGCGTGACGTAGGCCGTTCTGCCGTCGCGGCTCATCACGATGCCGACCGGAGTGATCTCGTCGGCGCGAAAGCCTTTCGGCTTGAACTCGACCGTACCCTTGAGCGCGTTCTTTGCGCCATCGAGGATCGTCACTGCGCCGCCGAGCTCGTTCGTGACCCACACCTCGCCGCCGTCCGGCGTCATCGCGAAGCGCCGCGGCCGGTTGCCGACGACGACGTTCGCGAGGATCCGGTGCGTCGCCGTGTCGATCACGTGCACCATGTTCGCGACTTCCGAGGTCACGTACAGCCGCCGCCCGTCCGGGCTCAGCTTCACCCCTTCCGGCTCCTCGCCGACGTCGATCGTTGCGACCGCCTCGCGGCCCGCGATGTCGATCACCGACACTCGCGCGTCTTCCTCGTTCGACACGTACATCCGCTTGCCGTCGGCTCCGATGTCGAACATCTCGGGGTCCTCGCCGACCGGGATGCTGTGCGTGAGCTCCAGCCGCGCGACGTCGATGACATCGACGCGGCCGGCCTTGCTCGCGACGACGTAGAGCGTGCCGCGGTCCGGACTCAGGCGCATGTCGCGCGGCCGCGGCCCGGTCGCGATCGTCTTCACGACCTCGTAGGTCCTGCCGTCGAGCACCGTCACCGCGTTGTCGTTCTCGCTGCTGACAAACACGTAGCCGGTCTCCTTGGCCAGCGCCGGCGCGGCCGCGAGCACCAACGCGAGCGCGAGGGCGGCGGCCGATGCGCGTCCGGATGGTCGGGGTCGAATCAAGTCCGTCTCCTTTTCATGTTCCTGTGGCGTCGTTCGGCACGACGCGTCACGCGCTCCCCGCGCCCCCGGTCATCTGCAGAAAAGCTTCGGCGAGCGTCGCCGTGCCGGCCGCACGGACCAGCGCGGCCGGCGGGCCGTCCGCGAGCACGCGGCCCAGATGCAGCACGACGACGCGGTCGGCCGCTTCGGCCTCGTCGACGAGGTGGGTCGCCCACAGCACCGCAACGCCGCGATCCCGCAGCCGCAGCACCTCGTCGAGCAGCTGACGGCGCGACGCCGGGTCGAGCCCGACCGTCGCCTCGTCCATCAGCAACACTGCCGGCTCATGCACCAGCGCGCGGGCGAGTTCGACCTTGCGCCGGTTGCCGCCGCTCAGCTCGCGCACCGGGTCCGACGCGCACCCGGCGAGTCCGACGCGCGCGAGCGCGTCGCCGATGCGCTCACGCGCATGCCGCGAGCCGAGGCCGTGCAGCCGGGCGTGGAATTTCAGGTTCGCTTCGACCGACAGGTCGAGGTCGAGCGTCGCCTGCTGGAATACGACGCCGATGCCGGCCAGTGCGCCGACCGGATCGTCGCGGAGGTCGTGGCCGCAAACCGCGATGCGGCCGGCATCGGCATTGAAGAGCCCGGTCAATAGCTGGAACAGCGTGCTCTTGCCCGCGCCGTTCGGCCCGAGCAGGGCGACGAACTCGCCACGCGCGACCGCGACGCTGACGCCGCGCAGCGCCTCGCGCGGCCCATAGGACTTGCGCACCGCGTGCAGTTCGAGCAGCGGGGCCGCGGCTTCGATCGCTGCGGTCGTTGCGGGCGTCGCCGCCTCCGTCATCGCTTCAGCCATCGTCACGCCCCGGCGCACACGCGTTACCGCTGGCGAGGCCGGCGAGCAGCCCGGGATGCTGCGCGAGCAGACGCGCCTGCAGTTCGAGCACTGCGGCGCCGTCTGCGGCGCGCGGCCGGGGCAGCGTCACGGCAAGGTCGAGCACGACGCGCCCGGGCGCACCGGACAGGAAACAGACGCGGTCGCCGAGCGCGAGCGCCTCGCGCAGGTCATGCGTGACGAACAGCACCGTCGAACGGCAGCGCTGCCACAGCTCGATCAGCATCGCGCGCAGTCGGTTCGCCGTCGGCACGTCGAGCGACACGAAAGGCTCGTCCATCAGCAGCAGTTTCGGCTCGATGACGAACGCGCGGGCGAGCGCGACGCGGCGCTGCATCCCGCCCGACAGACGGCCGGGATAAGCCTGCAGCACGTCACCGAGTTCCATCGCAACGAGCAGCTCGACGGCGCGCGCCTTCGCCGCAGCGGAACGTCCCGTGACCAGCAGCACGTTGTCGAGCACGCTCAGCCACGGCATCAGGCGCGGCTCCTGGAACATGAAGCCGACGCCGTTCCCCGGCGCTTCGCCGTCGAGCCGCACGCGGCCTTCGACGTCGCCGTCGAGCCCGCCGACGACGTTGAGCAGCGTGCTCTTGCCGCAGCCCGAAGGACCGACGACGCAGACGAACTCGCCGTCGCCGACCTGCAGGTTCAGGCCGGACAGCGCCACGTGCGGAGAGCCGCCGCGGTCCGCATAGCGCTTGCGATCGATGTCGATTTCCAGCATGTCAGCCTCGTGTCAGCTCCGCCAGCGGTTGAGGCGCCGCTCGAGCGGTCGCAGCGCCACCGCCTCGACGAGCAGCACGAGCGCGGCGAACACCAGCGTGTAGGCGAGGATGCCGGCGATATCGAAAAACTGGAAGAACATGTTGAGTTGAAAGCCGATGCCATCGCTGCGCCCGAGCAGCTCGACGACCAGCACGATCTTCCAGATCAGCGACAGGCCGCTGCGCGCGGCGGCGATCAGCCACGGGTAGAGCTGTGGCAGATAGACGCGCACGAGCGTCTGCCAGCGCGGCAGCCGGTACGCCTGCGCGACCTGCAGCAGGCGACGATCGACGGCGCGCGCGCCTTCGCGCACCGTCACGATCACGGTCGGGATCTTGTTCACCGCGACCGCGACGACCGCCGCCGTGTCGCTCAGACCGAACCACACGTAGCACAGGATGATCGTCACCAGCGCCGGAATGTTGAGCCCGAGGACCAGCCAGCCGTCGAGCAACACGTCGACGCTGCGCCAGCGGCCCATCGCGATCCCGATCGCGGTGCCGATCCCCATCGCGAGCGCGAAGCTCACCGCGACACGCATCAGCGTAATGCCCAGGTGCGCCGGCAGCGCGAGCGACACAGTCTCATCGACGACCCGCCCGAACACCGTCGCCGGTGCAGGCAGCGCCGAACTCTGAAGCACTGCCGCCGCAAGCTGCCACGCGGCGAGAAACGCGAGCAGCGACAGCATGCGCAACATGGCGTCACTGCGCGGCAGGCGCAGCGTCACCGCGCCGCGCCGGGGCGACAGACGCAACACTGCACCGTCATTGGCGCCGCTTCGCGTGCTCACCGTCTGCATCCCGATTCCAGAATGTGCCGGCTGGCAACGCGCGCGCACTGCCGACGAGCGCGGTGCCGCCCTCTTGCGCGAGGATGTCGAACACTTGGCGGGCAGTCGCCTGCGCGCGCGCGCTGGAAGTCGTCACGATGCCGGCGCGAAAACCGTCGCGCAGCGCGAGCAGCGTCGCATCGTTTTCGGCGCGGGTCAGCGGTCGCAGCTCCTGCCAGATCGCGTCGGAGTCGCGCATTACCCGCTCGGCCTCGCCCGCGGCGCGCAGAAAACCTTCGACCGCCGCGCGGTTGCGCTGCGCCCATCCTTCGCGGAACACCCAGCCGACGAGCGGCAGTTCGCCTGCGACGCCGAGCTCGCGCAGAATTTCGTCGATGCCGAGGAGCTCCCGCATTCCCGCGGCCTGCAGCCGGGCGGCGAAGTGCCAGAAGTTCAGCACCGCTGGCAGCTCGCCGCGCAGCATCAATTCGTTGAGCAACGGCGGCGCGGCGAAATCCGCCTTGACGAGCGTCGCGGCATCCTCGCCGAGCGTCTTGCGCGAATATGCGCGCAGCAGCAGCCAGCTCTTGTCGAGCGCCCCGCCGGCCACGCCGAGGCGCCTGCCGCGCAGATCGGACAGGGTGTGCACGCCCGAATCCGGGCGAACCATGATGCCGCCGACGGCGCGCGAATAGGGCACGAAGGTGAAGTCCCGCCCTTCGGCGCGCTGGCGGGCGACCCAGATCCAGTCGTTGACGATGACATCGACCGCACCCCCCTGGATCGCAACGTTCGCGGCGTCCTTCAACGCCAGCGGAACGACCTCGATGCGCACGCCTTCACGCTCCGCGAGACCCCTGCGCCGGATGACTTCGAGTTCCCAGCTGACGGTGCCGTACTGCAGCACGCCGATGCGGATCAATGCCGGCTCGGCGGCACTGGCGGCCGCCATCCCCAGCAGCGCGAGCACGGCGAACATCAGCCGCGTCGCCAAGAATTGCCTCATCGCCTGGTCTCCGTAATTTTTCGTTGTCGTCGACGTGAATCATCGCGTCGCGCTTGCGCGAATAGAGCAGGATCCGGTCCAGTTCGCAAGCCGCTTCGGCGGATGCGGGCTTTCCGTGCCGCAGCGTTCCGTTTCGGAGCAACTGCTCCGATCCGTTACATCGCGGTCAAAAAAACGGGGCGGCTGCGCGCCGCCCCGAAAGGACTACCGAGGGAGACAGTCGATCGATCAGAAGAAGCCGAGCGCGTTCGGGCTGTAGCTGACCAGGAGGTTCTTGGTCTGCTGGTAGTGGTCGAGCATCATCTTGTGGGTCTCGCGGCCGATGCCGGATTCCTTGTAGCCGCCGAACGTCGCGTGCGCCGGGTAGGCGTGGTAGCAGTTCGTCCACACGCGCCCGGCCTTGATCGCGCGGCCCATGCGGTAGGCGGTGCTGCCGTCGCGCGACCAGACGCCGGCACCGAGGCCGTAAGGCGTGTCGTTCGCGATCTCGAGCGCTTCGGCTTCGTCCTTGAACGTCGTCACGGCCAGCACCGGCCCGAAGATCTCTTCCTGGAAAATGCGCATCTTGTTGTGGCCCTTGAACAGCGTCGGCTGGATGTAGAAGCCTTCGGCCAGGTCGCCGCCCAGATGCGCCCGATCGCCGCCGATCAAGAGCTGCGCGCCTTCCTGCTTGCCGACGTCCATGTACGACAGGATCTTGTTCATCTGCTCAGTCGAGGCCTGCGCGCCCATCATGCAGTCGGTGTCGAGCGGGCTGCCCTGCTTGATCGCCCGCACGCGCGCGAGCACGCGGTCCATGAATTTGTCGTAGATCGACTCCTGGATCAGCGCGCGCGACGGGCAGGTGCACACTTCGCCCTGGTTGAACGCGAACAGCACCATGCCTTCGACGGCCTTGTCAAAGAACGCGTCGTCGGCTGCGGCGATGTCCGAGAAGAAGATGTTGGGCGACTTGCCGCCGAGTTCGAGCGTCGCCGGAATGAGGTTCGTCGCGGCGGCCTGGGCGATCACGCGGCCGGTGGCGGTCGAACCGGTGAAAGCGATCTTGGCGATGCGCTTGCTCGTCGCCAGCGGCATGCCGGCTTCGCGACCGAAGCCGTTGACGACGTTGAGCACGCCCGGCGGCAAGAGGTCCGCGATCAGCTCGACCAGCACGAGGATGCTGACCGGCGTCGATTCGGCGGGTTTGAGCACGACGCAATTGCCGGCGCCGATCGCCGGCGCGAGCTTCCACGCGGCCATCAGGATCGGGAAATTCCACGGGATGATCTGGCCGACGACGCCGAGCGGCTCGTGGAAATGGTAGGCGACGGTGTGCTCGTCGATCTCGCTGATGCCGCCTTCCTGCGCGCGCAGGCAGCCGGCGAAGTAGCGGAAATGGTCGATCGTCAGCGGGATGTCGGCGTTCAGCGTCTCGCGGATCGCCTTGCCGTTATCGACGGTCTCGGCGTAGGCGAGCAGCTCGAGGTTGGCTTCGAGGCGGTCGGCGATCCGGAGCAGGAGGTTCGCGCGGTCGGCGGCGGACGTGCGGCCCCATTTGTCGGCTGCGGCGTGAGCGGCGTCGAGCGCGAGCGTGATGTCTTCCTCGGTCGAGCGGGCGACCTGGCAGAACGGCTTGCCGGTGATCGGCGTGACGTTGTCGAAGTACTGGCCGCGCACCGGCGCGATCCATTTGCCGCCAATGAAGTTGTCGTAGCGACTCTTGAACTGGACTTTGGCGCCGGGCTGGCCGGGCAATTCGTAAAGCATCGGGGTCTCCTCGATCTGTCGGTTGCGGAACACGCGTTTGCGTTACCGGCCTCCACTGCAGGCACCATGCCAGTCGCCGCGAACGATTGCCTCCGGCGTCGCCACTTCCATTTGTTTTCATCGGCTTGAAAACGATCGTGGAGCCAGCTTCCACAGCCGGAAGGTCTCCGTCGCCCGGCAATGCGCTGTTCCGTTCCCGCACACCTGCTCCATCGCGACACGCCCGGCGCGTCGCCTTCGTACCGACGGCAAGGCGCCGATAAGGGGTCTTACCCGCAGGGCGATCGGGGCTCGACGATCACGAATCAGGCGGCATGATTCCTGCAACAGCGGCGACATGTCCGACGTTTTGCCCGCCCTGCCGTCATCGCCCGTACTGCGCGCCTCGTGGCTGCGCAGCCGCGAGCACGGCCTTGCCCCCGACCAGCACCTGCCCGACGGCATTCTCGCGCGCGCGGATCTCGCCGAGCACCTCGAGGCGAACGCGCGCCTGCTTGCATTCTCCCGTCCGGCGATCGAAAACCTGTACCGGCAGATCGGCGGCCCATCGTCGATGGTGCTGCTCGCAGACAACCGCGGGCTGATCCTGAACGCGCTCGGCAATGCGGAATTCCTCGATCGCGCAGCCCGCGTCGCGCTGCGCCCCGGCGCCGAGTGGAGCGAAGCGAGCGTCGGCACGAACGCGGTCGGCACGGCGCTGCACAGCGGCCATACTGTGGTCGTGCGCGGTACCGAGCATTACCTCGACCGCAACCGCTTCCTGACCTGCATCGCGACCCCGATTCTCGCGCCCGGAGGCGGCCTGCTCGGCATTCTCGACGTCTCGACCGATGCGCGCGCGAACATCTCGCATGCCGGAGCGCTGCTGCGCACCACCGCCGAGCTGATCGAACACAGCCTGATCGAGCATCTGGAAAACGGCTTCGTGACGATCCGCTTTCACAGCCGCGCCGAACTGCTCGACGGTCCGCTCGAAGCCCTGGCCGTGTTCGACGAGGAACGCCGCCTCGTCGCCAGCAACCGTGCCGCCCGCAGCTTGCTGAAGCTCGACCGGGCACACCCCTCGGCCGCCTTCGAGCAGTGTTTCGCGACGGGCTGGGCGACGCTGCTCGGGCTGGCGACCGGCCCCGGCAGTGCCTTTCCGTTGCGCGCGATCGACGGTCGCAGCTTCGTCGGTCGCGCCGCGCTGCGCGAGCGTTCAGTCGCGCCTCGCGCACCCGCGCAGCAGCCTGCACCGGCGCCCCGGCCGGAAGGGCAACTTGCGCAGATGAGCCGGAGCGACCCGCGCGTCGCCGCCGCGATCGCGAGGCTGCGCGCCAACGCCGCGGCGCACGTTCCGCTCCTAATCGAGGGAGAAACCGGCACCGGCAAGACGCATCTCGTTCGCGCGTTCCATACCGATCACCGTCGCCACCCCGACGCGCCACTGGTAATCATCGACGGATCGTCGCTGCGCGGCGCGGGCGCCAGCGCCGAACTCGCGGACCGACTCGGACAGGCGGCCGACGGCACGCTGTTCGTCGTCGAGATCGAAGCATTGCCGAACGCGATGCAACGCGCGCTGTTCGGCGCGCGAACGTCGCGCGGCGCGACGCGCATCATTGCCGCAACCCGCAAGCGGGTTGCGAACCTCGCCGACGACGGCCGCCTGGAGCTCGCGCACTTCGCCGCGGCCGGAGGGCAGCGGCTCAGCCTGCCGCCACTGCGGGAGCGCGACGATTTCGACGAACTGGTGCGGCTGTTCGTGCGCGAGACCTGCCCCGAGCGACCGATCCATGTCGGTCTCGACACGCTGACGCTGCTGCGACGCCACCGCTGGCCCGGCAACCTCAGCGAGCTGCGCAGCCAGCTGAGGCTGACCCTCGCGCTGATGGGCGACAACGCGAACGAGCTTTGCCCGCACGACATTCCGCCCGAACTCTTCGACGACGACAGCGGCACAGGTCGCTGATCGACCTGCGCGACGCGCCCGCAATGCTGCCACCATGCCGGGCAGGACGTCATGCGACGCCCGGATTGCTGGTCTAGACTGGGGAAGGCCGCGACATGCCATTCGCTGCCCGGCCGCCGTTCCGAGTAATGAATCATGCCGCGAATCGTCTTCGCCCCCGCGATCCAGCGTCACCAGCCCTGCCCGCCGCTGCGCGTCGCCGGCGGCACGGTCAACGGCGCGCTCGCGGCCGCGTTCGCCGAAAAGCCGCAGATGCGCGACTACATTCTCGACGAGCAGGGAACGCTGCGTCGCCATGTCGCGATCTTCGTCGATGGCCGGGTCGTGAAGGACCGCCTGCACCTCACCGATCCTGCCGGTGAAAACGCGGAAATCTACGTCGTGCAGGCGCTCTCGGGCGGCTGAAGGGCCGCAAAAGGAGGCATCGATGACCGACCGACTGTTCGTCGCCACCCGCAAGGGGCTGTTCGTGTTCGACCGCCATCCGCATGCGAGCCCGCACTGGCTGCCCGAAGCGCACGTCCACTTCCTCGGCGACCCGGTCACGATGGTGCTCGCCGACCCGCGCGACGGCACCTGGCATGCGGCGCTCAACCTCGGGCACTTCGGCGTCAAGATGCGCCGCTCGCATGACGCCGGCCGCAGCTGGGATGAAAGCCCGGTGCCCGCCTACCCGCCCAAGCCCGCGGCAGCCGCCGACGAGGCCGACGCGGCCTGGTCGCTCGCCCAGGTGTGGGCGCTCGAAGCCGCCGGCGCCGACCAGCGCGGCGTGCTGTGGGCCGGAACGATTCCCGGCGGACTGTTCCGCTCCACCGACGGCGGCGATTCCTGGGGGTTGGTCCGGTCGTTGTGGGATCGCCCGGAGCGCCGCGAATGGTTCGGCGGCGGCTACGACCACCCCGGCATCCACTCGATCTGCATCGACCCGCGTGACAGCCGGGTGGTGACGATCGCCGTCTCGTGCGGCGGCGTGTGGCAGACCCGCGACGGCGGCGACAGCTGGGAGTGCCGCGCGAGCGGCATGGTCGTCGACTACATGCCGGACGAACGCGGCGGCGACCCGAACATCCAGGACGTGCACCGCATGGTGCAATGCCCGTCGAATCCCGACGTGCTGTGGGCGCAGCAGCATTCAGGCATCTATCGTTCGACCGACGGTGCGGCGAGCTGGCAGCCGCTCGCGGCGCAGCCGTCGTCGTTCGGTTTCACCGTCGCGGTCCATCCGCAGGACGTCAACACCGCGTGGTTCGTGCCGGCGGAGAAAGATGCATGCCGCGTGCCGGTCGGGGCGCACCTCGTCGTCACCCGCAGCCGCGACGGCGGCGCGAGCTTCGAGCCGCTCGACCACGGGCTGCCGCGGGCGCCGGCCTACGACCTCGTGTATCGCCACGGGCTCGACGTCGACAGCAGCGGCAGGCGGCTCGCGATGGGTTCGACGACCGGGGCACTGTGGGTGTCGGAAGACGGCGGCGAGACCTGGACGTGCCTGTCCGCGCACCTTCCGCCGATCTACTGCGTGCGCTTCGCACCCTGAAACCCGGGGTCGGCGCTGTACCGCCTCTCAACAAAAAACCGGCGCAAAGCCGGTTTTTTCGTGGTTTGCCGAAGCAAGCCGAGGTTATTTCTTTCCGGACTTGTCCGTCTTCGGCGCCATGATTCCGCCCGCAGGCGGCGGTTCGGGTTTTTTCGGCTGTTTCGGCTTCTTGGCCTCTTTGTTTCCGCGTACCTGACCTTTGGCCATTGTGCTTCTCCTTGCAATGCGTGCGCCGTGAAAGGCGACGTCACCGCTTTGTTGCCGTTACTGGGTGGCCCCTCCGGCGATACCTGCGAACAACCGGGAACAGGGCACGATCATCATAGACCGTTGTGGACGCCCGCACCGGCTTATCTTCGGCGCGAGCGCAGCACGTAGAGATACAGCGACTCGACCCGCTCGCGCGCCCACGGAGTGCGGCGCAGGAACTTGAGGCTCGACGCGACGCTCGGCTCGTGCTGGAAGCAGCGGATCGGGATTTCCTGCCCGAGCTCGTCCCAGCCGTAATGCTCCACCAGCTCGGTCAGCATGCGTTCGAGCGTGACGCCGTGCAGCGGATTGTTCGCTTGGGTGCCACTCATGCTGCCGCGGGCCTCAACGCGCGCTGGCGCAGGTCGAATTCACGGCGCAATTCGCGGCGGATCTGCGCAGCGGCATGACGCCGCAGCTCGTCGGGCGTGGTCGGGACGAGCGGCGGAACCGGGATCGAACGGCCGTCATCGTCGACCGCGACCATCGTGAAGAAGCAGCTGTTCGCATGACGCACGACCTTTTCGCGGATGTTCTCGGCCAGCACCTTGATACCGACTTCCATCGACGTCTTGCCGGTGTAATTGACGGACGCGAGAAAGCTCACGAGCTCCCCGACATGGATCGGCTGGCGGAACATCACCTGATCCACCGACAGCGTCACGACATAGTGCCCGGCGTAGCGGCTCGCGCACGCATAGGCGACCTGGTCGAGCAGCTTGAGGATCGTGCCGCCATGAACGTTGCCGGAAAAATTGGCCATGTCCGGCGTCATCAGCACGGTCATCGCGAGTTGGTGGTTCGGCAGATGCATCGGCTCTCCTGCTGGGTTCAAGGGCGGCGGATTACGGGTCGCCCGAGGATCGCGGACGGAAACGGAAGGTTTCGGCGGGGCAAATCGGGACGTGCGAACGATCCGCGTTCGCGGCAGTTTCTCATATCCGGCGGCGCGATGATCAGCCCCGGCAAAGGGTCCTCCACCCCCGCGAGCAGCCGCTGCACTTCCCCGCGTGACATCACCGAAGACAAGCGCGCCCCGGCCGCTTCGTCCGCGTCACCTCATCGAGCCATGGCAAGAGGTGCTCCAGCACCTCCCGGTAAAGAAACAGAATCACCGCCAAACCCTGCCCCTGTGTCGCCGCCCTCACGTCGCGCCCAGCCGCGAGCGAGGTCTGAAAAGCCTCCCCCTCCTGTTTTTGCATGTCATTTGGATGGCGCCGAGCGGGCTGAATGATGTATCTTTTGACCCAGCGGGCATACGCCTGCCCAGTATGCAGGCTGGAGCGCTTCAGCCGCAGCCGATCCCGATAAGATCGAACAGCCGTGGCGCAGTCGTACCGAAAGAAGGAATGCCTTGATCCACGTTATTTGCCAACATGTTATATGGATACAAACATCCTACCTGCTAGGCCAATGACTTGCCTCCAGAGTCCGGTTTATCCGACATTCCGATAACACATTTACGCCGACACTTGGTGTCGACCATACGTTGGCCCATAAGAAACCACACCATGAACAGCTCGAATCTCGCCTCCATTTATTTCAACATATTGTCAGATATTGATATTTCGCTTTTGGATCGCAGCCCAGCTGTTTCCAAAACCAGTCACAATATTTCAGGAATATTTTTGCCTTCCCTGCCTGAAAACTTTCACCAGGCAAAACGCAGAACAATGATTGTTGGATGTGAAACTAAGGCTTGGTCAGTCCTTAAGAATGACGAGCGTTTCGTTGATTTATCGAGCTACATCGCCAGAGCGGTTACAAAGCACAAGGTTTTTTTCGAAGAACAACTCAAGAAGAAGAATTCAAGGGGCTGTACTTTCCATAATTTTACACGCTCCGTGGCAACTGAATGCGGGAAGGACGGGTTGATATACGCCAACCTCTTCTGTTTCTCTTGGAAAAACGGTAGCCCCCTCAAAAGCCCATATTTCGAAACAATCAAAAAATACTCCGGCCCATTGCTGAAGGCTCAAATCTCGTTCTTTAAGCCAGACACCATCATTTTCGCCAATGGCATAAACACAGCCCCTTATCGCCGAAAGCTTTTCCCAATTGATGGCGAAAATAGTGTTTGCAAAAATAGCAGGGACTATTCAAAGCAAGGAATCTCAAAACATCAGCTCTGGGAATTCGACTTGTACGACGGTATTCGTTGTTTCCGGATTCACCATCCATCGGCTCAGGGAAAAGATGCTGCAGAAGCCCGAAAATTTTTACTCGGGCTTCTGGCTGTATGATTAAACGCCCAACCCATCATTCCACCGAACCTGCGCGAAAAGCCGCGCGGGCCGGTGAATTCAAACGTTGGTCCTGAGTCATGGAAATTGCCACCCTTGGCGAGTTGCTTCATTGGTCATATGCGAACCTCGCGATGGCGCATTCGGCAATTACTGCGAAAGCCGAGAAGTATGGGCGTACACAGTTCATGATTCGTTCTCGCCTCTACAAAGGCCTGAATAATCAGATCATGAGCATTGGTCCTCTAGCTGACGATGAACGCTTGAAGATGGTGCTGCCCCAGGCTTGCTGCTACTGCGGGAGTGGAGACTACTTGTCCGTTGACCACCACATTCCAACAAGGCGAGGTGGGGCAAACACCGGAGACAACCTCGTCTGGGCCTGCCGTTCATGCAACAGCTCAAAGTGCGCCCGTGACGCGCTCGAATGGCTGATGGAGAAAAACCAATTCCCACCTATCTTGCTTCTTCGTCGTTACCTGAAACTCGCGATTGAAATGAGCCAAGAAATAAATCTCATGGACACACCGCTTGCCGAAGCACCAGAACTTCCATTCTCATTATCTGCAATTCCGCGGGCATTTCCACAACCCAGCCAATTACGGTTGTGGGTGATGGAAATTGCTCAACCCGGCAGTCAACCGGATGCTGCGCGATAAAGCCCGCGCATCGCCCCTGAGCTTGGACGCTATACCGCCGGCATCGGCAGTCCGCCCGCGACGAGGAAGTGCCCGAGCGGGAAGCGATGCACGAGCCGCTCTTCCTGGCAGTAAAAGCGCACTTCGTCGGCATCCGTTTCCGCGAGCCACGCCTGCATGAAGTCCGGCCGCCGCGCGGCAAGGGCCATCGGGGTGAATAGCGCGACGTTGAGGCCGCCGGCCGGGTCGCGCGCGGAAACGTATTCGAAAGCTTCGACGCCGGCTTGCCGCATCGCCGTGCCCAGTCGCTGGGTCGCGGCGTAGTTGGCGGGGTCGGTGAGCTGCTCGCGCCAGCGGTCGAATGGCGGGGACTGCAATTGCACGCCGCGGGCGCAGCGCCACGGCGCGCCGAACAGCGTGTGCTGGGACGCCAGGGGGGACGCCGGCGCGACGGCCATGCCATGCCAGAAGACGAAGCGGTAATAGGCCGATTCGGCCAGCACCGTTGCCGTATCGAACGCCGCGTAGAACAGGCTCGGCTCGAAGTGCCCGCCGAAACGCGAGCCGTGGCGCAGCGGCGGATAACGGAACGGGGTCGCGAGCAGGTAATGCAGGTCGCGGGCCGCTTGCGGCAGCGGCGGCTTCGAGCTTTCCAGTAGGGATTCGAGGAGCGCCTGTTCCTCGAGCGTATTGACGAGGCGGTTCGTCGCGATCTGCTCCTGGCTCTCGACGAGCCGCACGAAGTCGCCGGCGAGTTCGACGACCGGCGCCTCCGCACCGACCGCCGCCCAGATGTCCGTCACAGCCGGCCGCGGATCGCGTCGAGGTATTCGACGACGCGCAGCAAACCCTGGACGGTGCGAATCTGCTCGGCCGGGACGCCGCCGACGTGGTGGTTGTCGGTGTGCATCCAGTGCTTCATCTGCGCGGCGTCGCCGCCGACGAGCGCGAACAGCGCGCGATACGCGCGGATCAGCAGCAGCGCGAGCTCTCCGGCCTTGCTGTCGGGGTCGACGCCGTTGCGGCTGATCGCGGTCCGGTCCTTGCCGATGACCACGCCCAGCGCCGCCTGCGTCAGCCCCATTTCCTTGCCGGCGTTGATCAGTGCCTTGGTGACGACCTGCGTCGCATCGGGTTTGCGAAGGGTGGCAACGCTCATGAGTGGCACTCCTTGACAAGGCGCATAGGCACATCATGGCACCGATGTGATGCATCCGCAACATCGAGGCAAGGCTGTGCGTTGCCCTTCTGTCGGGTTGTCCAACGAAGGCGTGCCCTTCGGGAACAGCCAATATAGTGACCGGGGGCTCATCCTAGCCCGGATCGAGCCGAAGAATCCGCCCGTCGCTTTCGTCAAGCAGATACAGCTTCCCGTCCGGACCCTGGCGCGCGTCCCGGATGCGCTTGCCCAGCTCGGTCAGCAGGCGTTCCTCACGGGTGACGCGGGTGCCGTCCAGTTCCAGCCGGGTCAGCAGCTGCGCGCGCAAGGCGCCTACGAACAGGCTCCCTTTCCACGCGGGAAAAGCGTCCCCCGTGTAAAAGGCCATCCCCGACGGCGCGATCGACGGGATCCAGTAATGCACCGGAGGTTCGATGTCGGCGCGCTCGGTACCTTCGCCGATCTTCGTGCCGGTGCCGTAGTTGCGGCCGTACGTGATCACCGGCCAACCGTAGTTGCGTCCCGGCTTGATGACGTTCACTTCGTCGCCGCCCTGCGGACCATGCTCGTGCGCCCACAGCACGCCCGTTTCCGGATGCAGCGCCGCGCCCTGTATGTTGCGATGGCCGTACGACCAGATTTCGGGCTGCGCGCCCGCCTTGCCGACATAAGGGTTGTCTGGCGGCACGCTGCCATCGGGCCGGATGCGGACGATCTTGCCGAGATGGCTGTCGAGATCCTGCGCCTTGTCGCGATACGAAAAACGTTCGCCGAGCGTGACGTAGAGCAGTCCGTCGCGGTCGAACACCAGCCGCGACCCCCAGTGATTGCGCCCCGAAGGGTCATCGTTCTGCGCAAAGATCACTTTCACCGCGGAAAGGCTCAGGCCTTCGACATCGAGCTCGGCACGGGCCACTGCGGTGCGCGCTGCGCGCCGCGTCGGTTCGGCGTACGAGAAGAAGATCGTGCGGTCGTCGGCAAAGCGCGGACTCAGCACGACATCGAGCAGGCCGCCCTGCCCGCCGGCCTGGACCTCGGGCACGTTCTTAAGCGGGGCCGACAGCTTGCCGTCCGGGGACACGATGCGCATGCGCCCGGAACGCTCCGTCACGAGCATCCGGCCGGCCGGCAGGAACGCCAGGCTCCACGGGATCTCCAGTCCGCGCGCGACCTCGACGACTTTCACCGGTCCGGCTTCGCTGCGCACCGTTTCCTGCGCCAGCGCGGCATGAAAGTTCGCCGCGAGGCCGACGAACGCGACGAACGACGACACGGACGCGGAAACGACGAGCAGGCGGCGGATCGGAAGCATCGGGTTCTCCTCGGCGTGGGGGTTTCCATCGGATCGGAAAGGGCGCGGGCTCGATAAATGACATCGTCGAGCTCGGGCGAGTTCAGAAATCCTCGCGTATGCGGCGGTTCGTTCGCCGCGGCAGCGGGAACGCGGGGGGCGCGTACTTGTCATGTCATTTGATCGAAGCACAGTCGGATGCCGACGATTGATGCATATCAATGAGGGCAGCGGCGCGGACAGTGATGCTTGCCCAACTCCGCAAAGGCGGAAAAACCGGTGAGGATGCGAACATGAAAGGACGTCTGGAAGACAAGGTCGCAGTCGTGACCGGGGCGAGCAGCGGCATCGGTCGCGCAATCGTCGAGCGCTATGTTGCCGAAGGGGCGAAAGTTGTCGCGTTCGGCCGGAACACCGAGGCGCTCGACGCGCTCGCGGCCGCGCATGCCGGGAAAGTCGTCACGGTCAAGGGCGACGCGACGCGCGTCGAAGACCTGCAGCGCCTCGTCGACGAGACGCTCAAGGCATTCGGCGGCGTCGATATCGTCGTACCGAACGCCGGCATCGCCCGGGTCGTGTCGTTCGAGGACAGCACGCGCGAAGCTTTCGAGGCGCAGTTCTCGGTGAACCTCTTCGCCGCGGCCGAGACGGTGCGCCTGTTCGTGCCGCATATCCGCCGCGGTGGATCGGTGCAGTTCATCACCACTTTCCTGACACAGGTCGGTTTCCCCGGCCTTGCGATCTACAGCGCGAGCAAGGCGGCGCTGAAATCGTTCGCCCAGACGCTTGCGGCGGAGCTCGCGCCGAAAGGAATACGCGTCAACTCGATCGCGCCGGGACCGATCGCCACACCGCTGTGGGGCAGCGTCGGCCTGCCGCCGGACGTGCTCGGCGCGGTCGCCGGGCAGATCAACTCGCGGCTGATGACGGGCGAGTTCGGCAAGCCGGAAGACATCGCCGAGACCTCGGTGTTCCTCGCGTCGGACGGCGCGAAGAACATCTACGGCCAGGACATCGTCGTCGACGGCGGCTACACCATCGGTTAGGAGACGTCATGGCCATTCCGCACGCCGCTTCCGGCGAACTGATCGACATCACGCCCCTGGGCGAACGCGTCCGCGACACGGTGTCGACGACGCTCATCAGGGCCGAGCACTTCGAGGTCTTCCGGCTGGTGCTGCCGGCCGGCAAGTCCACGCAGGAACACCGCGCCGCCGGCCTGATCACGATTCAGTGCCTCGAAGGCGTCGTCGAGCTCGACGCGCACGGTCAGGCGCAAACGCTCACCCCCGGCACGCTGGTCTATCTAGCCGATGCCGAGCCGCACGCGGTGACCGCGCTCGAAGATGCCTCGCTGCTGATCACGATGCTGCTGCATCGGACGTGACGCGCCACCCATGATGCCCCACCCATCGGCGGCCGGGCCGTGCCGCCGACGGCCTTTTTCCCGAACCCACGATTCCCTGGAGCAGCAATGCAATTCCCCGATTTTTACCGCGCAGTGCCACGACTCAAAGTGCGCGACGCGCTGGCCGCTTTCCTCGGCGCTGCCGAAGACGGTGTCATCGAGTACGGCTACGAGGACGCCGTGAAGCTTGCCGGGCACTCGTGCCCGACGGTCGGCTCGGCCTACCTTCTCACCTGTCACGCCCTCACCGCGCTGTACCCCGACGGATTGCCCGAACGCGGCGGAGTGCGCGTCGAGTTCCGCAACCGCTTCGAGGATGGCGTCACCGGCGTGATTGCGAGCGTCGTGACGCTGCTGAGCGGCGCGGCGCAGGACGGCGGCTTCAAGGGCCTCGCCGGACGCCACGTGCGTCGCGGGCTGCAGCAGTTCGCCGTCGACCTGCCGCTGGCGCTGCGTTTCACGCGCCTCGACACTGGCGCGGCGGTCGACGCCGAAGCGGACCTCTCGACGATTCCGGCCGACCCGGCGATGCCGTCGCTGATGGCGCGCTGCTTGACCGGCGAGGCGGACGCGGACGAACAGCGGCAGTTCGGCGCTTTGTGGCAGGACCGCGTCCGCCGCATCCTGCTCGATCACGGCGACGATCCGGAGGTGTTCCGCATTCGTCCTCTATCGGCGTAATTTTTCGGGCAGCGGCCCACTTCCCATGAAAGCCAATGCGAAGGCCCTGCCCGGAAAACCCGTGACGGAATTCCAGCCGAACTGCGGGTCGCCGAACGGCGGCAGAGTCACCCGTCGACGATCACCGTCAGCGCCGGATCGAACTGCGGGTTCTCGTTCACGCCGTCCTTGCCGTAGCCACGCGGGTTGCACAGCACGCGCGTCGCGCCGATGCGGTAGTCGTGCGAATCATGGACGTGGCCATGGATCCACAGCGCCGCGCCCGAGGCGGCGACGAGTTCGTCGAGATCGGAGACGAACGCTGGCGTGATCGGCGAATCGGCGTATTTCGGATGCACGCTGCGCGTGCACGGCGCGTGATGGGTGACGACGACCGTCGTTCCGTCGTGGGGCGCCTGCAGTTCCGCGCGTAGCCACGCGGACGCGCGATCGAACAGCTCGGCGGACAGTGCCGGCGTGAACAGCTCGGGCGCGTCGTCATCGACCCGAACGCGCGAAAAATCGTACATCAGCCGGGTCGCTTCGGCTCTCGATTGCTGCTGCCGTTCAGCCTCCGCGAACAGCCGGAAATCGCTCCACAGGGTGCAGCCGAGAATGCGCACCCGGCCGAACACCATGCCGCCGCAGTCGACGATGCGGACGTTGCTCCCTTCGGCCGCGGCACGCAGCTTTTCTCCGACGCCCGACAGGCTGCCGCCGTAGTACTCGTGGTTGCCGGGGATATAGACGACCGGCTGCGGAAACTGCCGCGCCCACGCGATCGCCCGCTCGGGGCGTGCGATGTCGCCCGCGAGGACCACGATGTCGGCATCGGTGAGCGGCGGCTCCATCTCGGCAACGTTCAGGTGCAGGTCAGACAGGATCTGGATTTTCATCGGGCTCTTCCTCGATGTGGCCGCCTGTCCCGCACCCGGCGGAACGGCTGTCGCAGGTTCGTGTCACGCGGCGAGCGGGTCCGCCGGCTGCGCGTCGGCCGACTCGAGCTCGGCGCGCATGTCGCGGACGATGTGAATCGCCTGCGCCAGCACTCGGTCGGCTTCCTCGACGTCGAAGTCGCTGCGATAACGCTTTTTCACGCCGTGCTCGTGGAGCAGCACGTGGCGCGTCGGCACGACGCCGCGCTGCGCGAGGCTGTTCTTCACGCACTGCAGCGCGCAGCCGTCGAGCGCGAGGATCGGGCGACCCGAGCGGGCGGTGCGGACCAGCGGCCCGACGTCACCGCCGACACCGGCGACGCACGACATTTCGGCCTCGTCGCGCCGATCCAGCTTGACGGCGATGTAGTTCGCCATCTGGGCTGCGCTCGAACAGCCCGAACATGAATAAACGAGCGGAAGATGCGGATCGCGACGGCTCATGGGACCCTCCTGAAACTCTGCGGTAACGACAGATCGAGTGTAACCCTCTGCCGGAAAAGCACAATTCACCGAAGCAGAACAAGATTGTTTCCGCTGACGCTACAATCTTCTTATGGAACATCTCGTCAGCATGGCCATCTTCGCCCGCGTCGTCGAAGCAAAGAGCTTTTCGGCCGCGGCCGTGCGTCTGGGCATGTCGAAGTCGGCGGTCAGCAAGCAGGTTGCCCGCCTCGAGGCGGGACTCGGCGCACGGCTGCTGAATCGCACGACGCGGCAGATGAGCCTGACCGAAGTCGGCGAAGCGTTCTACGTCCATTGCGCGCGCATGCTCGCCGAGGCGGAAAGTGCCGAGCAGATCGTCGGCCAGCTGCGCGCCGCACCTCGCGGGCAGCTGCGCGTGTCGTGCCCGGCGGCGTTCGGCCACCTGCACATTGCCCCGGCGATCCCCGCATTTCTCGCGCGTCACCGCGATCTGAAGGTCGACCTCACATTTACCGACCGGCCGGTGGACCTCGTCGAGGAAGGGATGGACCTCGCGATCCTCATCACACGCGCCCCCGCGCCGGGCGTCATCGCCCGTGCGCTCGCACCGCTGCGCTGGGTGGTGTGCGCGACGCAGCAGTATCTGGAGCGCAGCGGCGAACCCGCCCATCCGTCGGATCTCACCAGCCACAATTGCCTCTCGTACGCCTTCGAAGGCCATGACGATGCGTGGCATCTGCAGGACGAACACGGCGAGGTGAAAATCGCCGTCAACGGCGACTTCCGCGTCAATAATGGGGAAGCGATCCGCGAGGCGGCGCTCGCACATCACGGCATCGCGCTGCTGCCGCGCTTCGTCGTGTGGCGCGACCTGCAGGCGGGCGCGCTGCGACAGGTGCTGCCGCAATACGAGCCGCGCGGCGGCTCCGCGAGCAACATCTACGCGGTCTATCTGCCGAGCCGGTACATCCCGCTGAAAGTGCGCGCGTTCGTCGACTTCTACCGCGAGCAGATCGGCACCCCGGCGTACTGGGACTGCTAAGCGGCTGGGTCGGTGCGCGCCGAGATGCCTATGGGCGACGTCTGCGCGATCGCAGCGGCCGACGGCCAGCGTGCGCGGAATATGCTAGCCTCGGCCGGTACGCGCCCTCGCGCGATGATCGACTGGCACTCTTCCCGATGAATGACCAACCGCTTCCCGAACTCCTCGTCGCCTGCCTGTGTGCCGACTGGTGCGGCACCTGCCGCGACTATCGCGCCGGCTTCGAAGCCCTCGCGCGCCAGTGGCCGCAGGCCGGGTTCCACTGGGTCGACATCGAGGACGACGCCGACTGGCTCGGCGACCTGGACGTCGAGAACTTCCCGACGCTGCTGATCCAGCGCGGCGAGCTGGTGCTGTTCTTCGGCACGATGCTGCCACAGCACGTGTTCCTGCAGCGCACCCTCGAAACCCTCGCCGCCTTCGACGACGACGAAGCGCGTGCGTATGCGTTCGCGAACGAAGAGCGCCGTGCCTGGCAGCGTGACTGCAACTTCCGCGCGGCGCTGCAGCGCCGCAGCGCCGGGCTCGACGCGTGACGCGCGGCGCCGCGAACCGATGACCAGCCAGCCGCTCGACCGCAAACGCTGCCTGTCCTGCAAGCGCTGGGGCGGCAAGCGCCGTCCCGGGAGCGAGCCCGGCAGCGTCGAATACGACGAGAACGACGACAAGGGGCCGTGCATCGAAGGGCCGTGGCACGGCTCGCTGCGCGGCCCGCGCAATGCGTGCGGCCAGTGGGTGATGTGGGCGGAGCTCGAAGCCGCGGCACCGGCGCCCTGATTCTGCCTCCCCGGCTCGTCAGTAGTGCGGCGGGATTTCGTCGCGCAGATCGCGCGGCCGGTCGCCCGGGGAGGATGCGGCGAGTTGGCGGTGCAGTTCGAGGATCTGCTGCTGCAGCCGGTCGATCTGCTGCTGCTGGCGATAGACGGCGAGATTGAGCTCTTCGAGCAGGTCTTCGGACAGCGCGATCTTGGTCTCGATCTTCGTCAGGCGTTCTTCCATGGGTGTTCCTTCAGTTGCGCTGCGTCGGCATGCCGCGGCAGGATGAATCGGTGCGCGCGACGCGGCGGGGCTGCCCTCACACCCGGACGGGTGCGCCGAGCAGCGCGGTCGCGAGCGCTTCGGCGACGCGGATGCCGTCGACCCCGGCCGACAGGATGCCGCCCGCGTAACCCGCCCCTTCGCCCGCCGGATAAAGACCTTTCACGTTCAGGCTCTGGCAGTCCGCGCCGCGCGTGATGCGCAGCGGCGACGAAGTGCGCGTCTCGACGCCGGTCAGCACCGCGTCGCGCATCGAGAAGCCCTTGATCTGGCGCTCGAACGCCGGCAGCGCTTCGCGCACGGCGTCGATCGCGTAGTCCGGCAGGCTCGTCGCGAGGTCGCCGAGCTTCACGCCCGGCTTGTACGACGGCTCGACCGAGCCGAGCACCGCCGACGGCTGGCCGGCGATGAAGTCGCCGACGAGCTGCGCCGGCGCAACGTAGTCGCCGCCGCCGAGTTCGAACGCGCGCGATTCCCAGCGCCGCTGGAACTCGACGCCGGCGAGCGGTCCGCCCGGATAGTCGGCGGGCGTGATGCCGACGACGATGCCGGCGTTCGCGTTGCGCTCGTTGCGCGAATACTGGCTCATGCCGTTGGTGACGACGCGCTCCGGCTCGGAGGTCGCGGCGACGACCGTGCCGCCGGGGCACATGCAGAAGCTGTAGACGCCGCGGCCGTTCTTCGCGTGATGGACGAGCTTGTAGTCGGCGGCGCCCAGCAGCGGATGGCCGGCGTTCGGACCGAAGCGAGCTTTGTCGATCAAGGACTGCGGATGCTCGATGCGAAAGCCGATCGAAAACGGCTTCGCTTCCATGAACACGCCGCGCGCATGCAGCATCTCGAAAGTGTCGCGCGCGCTGTGGCCGAGCGCGAGCACGACGTGGTCGCAGCGGATCTCCTCGCCGGACGCGAGCGTCAGCCCGCGCACGTGGCCGTCCTCGATCAGCACATCGGCGACGCGCTGCTGGAAGCGGATCTCGCCGCCGAGCGCCTCGATGTCATGACGCATTGCCTCGACCATGCCGACGAGGCGAAACGTGCCGATGTGCGGCTTCGCGACGTAGAGGATCTCTTCCGGCGCGCCGGCCTTGACGAACTCGGTCAGCACCTTGCGACCGTAATGCTTCGGGTCCTTGATCTGGCTGTAGAGCTTGCCGTCCGAGAACGTCCCCGCCCCGCCCTCGCCGAACTGGACGTTCGATTCGGGATTCAGCACGTTGTTGCGCCACAGCCCCCAGGTGTCCTTCGTGCGTTCGCGCACCGCCTTGCCGCGTTCGAGGATGATCGGCCGCAAACCCATCTGCGCAAGGATCAGCCCGGCGAAGATGCCGCACGGGCCGAAGCCGACGACGACGGGCCGGTTCGCGAAGCCTTCCGGCGCGCGGCCGACGAAGCGGTAGTTCGTGTCCGGCGTCGGCACGACATGGCGATCGCCGGCAAACCTGTGCAGCAGCGCGGCCTCGTCGCGCACGACGACATCCACGGTGTAGATCATCGTCATCATCGCCACCTTGCGCGCGTCGTAGCTGCGCCTGAAGACGGTGACGTCGCCAAGGTCGTCCGCAGCGATGCCGAGCCGCTCGACGATCGCCGCGCTCAGCGCCTCGGGCGGATGATCGAGCGGCAGCCTGAGTTCGGTGAGTCGCAGCATCGGGGATTCCAGGGTCCAGTTTGTAACGGGGCGGCGAAAGTGCCGGGGCGGCAACGCGGGGGCCGCCGGGAGGGGCGATTCTAAACGGGATCGCCACGCATCAGAACGTCGCGTGTTCCAGCCGAACCGAGCAGCACCGTCCCATGCGCATTCGCCGCTCTCGGGATTGGCGAACACCGCAGGTTTGGCATACAGTGCGCGGTCGGGGCACCTACCACTTTGGTCACATGGTTTTGGCCGGCTTGTCGCCCCCGGACTACAGTGATGACGACGTCTGCCCGCTCCGTCGCAGTCGTGTCGTGGAGGTTACGAGATGCGCCTTCAGGCTTCGCGCCGCCGCACGATCCGTTCGACAGTCGTACTCCTCGTCGTCGCCTGCATCCTGCCGGCCTGGCTGCTCGCCGCGATCGTCATCTACCTTTCCTACGAACGGGAACGGGCCGCCGTTCTCGACCAGACGCGCGAGGCGACCCACACCCTGCTGCGGCTCGTCGAACGGGACATCGCGGCAAACCAGACTGCCCTGGAAACCCTCGCGGCGTCCGAGGACATCGACCGCAGCGACCGCACCGAGTTCTATCGCCAGGCAAAGGAGTTTCTCGGCCATACCACCGGCTTCACGATCGTGCTGACGGACACTTCGGGACGGCAGCTTCTCAACCTCCTGCAGCCTCCGGGTTCGCCGCTGCCGCAGCATGCCAATCCGGCATTGCTGCGCAGCGTCATCGAAACCGGCCTGCCCGCGATGTCCGGTGTCCATACTGACGAGCTGACGCGAACTGCTGTCGTGAGCCTCGAAGTCCCGGTCATCCGCGATGAAAAAGTCCTGTATACCCTGGCGCTGCGCATCGATTTGAAGCACCTCGGGGAGCTTCTGCAGCAGCAGGGGCTGCCGCCGGGACGGGTGGCAGTGCTCCTCGACAGCGAAGGCCGGCGGCTCGCACGAAACCCCGCAGACGAGAAACTGATGGGGCAGAAGACCTTCCCCGCCTTGCTCGAGGCCACCGGGCGTGAAACGGAAGGCGCGATCGAGGCAGTGTCGCGGCTGGGCATACCTTTCGTGAGCTTCTTCTCGCGTTCCACCCCTTATGGGTGGACGGCCGCAGTCGGCGTTCCGCAGAGCGCCTTGACCGCCGGGCTCGGGGAATCGCTGCGCCAGTACGCCGTCGGCGCAATGGTGCTGCTGCTCGGCGGCCTCGCACTCGCGGGTCTCCTCGGCCGCAGGATTGCCCGGCCGGTGCAGGCCCTCGTCGCTCCGGCGCTGGCGATCGGCCGGGGGGAACCGGTGTCAGTCCCGCCGCTCGCGCTCGAAGAAGCCGACGAAGTGGGCCGCGCGCTGACCCACGCGCAGGAACTTCTGCACCAGCGCGAAGCAGACCGCGCGCAGGCGGAGGAGAAGCTCGCCCTCGCCGCGACCGCGCTCGATTCCGCCGTCGAAGGCGTGGTGATCACGCGCGGCGGACGAATTGCCACTGTAAATCGCGCGTTCACGTCGATCACCGGGTATTGGCCGGCCGAAGTAATCGACCAGCCGCTCGCGATGCTCCTCGCGGAAGCCGAAGAAGCGCACCGCAACGACCGGCGCCGCGCGGTGTGCGAAACCGGGCAGTGGCAGGGCGAAGTCCGGGGCCGGCGGAAAAACGGCGAGATGTATCCGGCGTGGAGCAGCGTCAGCAGGGCCAGTTACGGGTCGGGCGAGACGATTCTCGTATGCGTTTTTTCCGACATCTCTGCTGCGAAGCAGTATGAAGCCCGCTTGCAGCACCTCGCGCATTACGACGCGCTGACGGAACTGCCGAACCGCCTGCTGTTTCGCGAGCGCCTCGCCGACATGCTCGTCCGAGCCGAGCGGCACGGGAACATGCTCGCGCTGCTGTTCATCGACCTCGACGGCTTCAAGCCGATCAACGACACCCTCGGGCACGAGGCCGGAGACGAACTGTTGCGGCGTGTCGCGGAACGCCTCGGTGGCTGCGTGCGCGCGAGCGACACGACGGCCCGCCTCGGTGGCGACGAATTCGCCGTCCTGCTCGACGAGCTGCGCTCCCCCGAGGAGGCCGGCATCATCGCCCGCAACATCCTCGATGCCCTCGAGCGGCCCTATATCCTGGCCGGGGAACCTCAGTGCCAGTACATCTCGGCGAGCATCGGCATCGGCTGTTATCCGTCCGACAGCCTCGACGCGGAAACGCTGCTGCGTCAAGCCGACATGGCGATGTATCGCGCAAAACAGGAAGGCAAGAACCGTTACCGCTTCTTCGCGCCGGAAATCAACGCCCAGGCGAGCGAACGGCTGTTCATGGCGAACAGCCTGCGCACGGCGCTCGACCGCGACGAGCTTAATCTGGTGTTCCAGCCCTGCATGGACCTCGCGACCCTCGAAGTCGCCGGCGTCGAAGCGCTGGTGCGCTGGGAGCATCCGCAAAAAGGGACGATCCTGCCGTCGCGCTTCATCTCGCTCGCCGAAGAGTCCGGGCTCATCGAGCCGATCGGCGAATGGGTGCTGCGCGAAGCGGCCCGCCGCGTGCGCGAGTGGAAGAACGCGGGAATCTTCGCCGGCAGGGTCGCCGTGAACCTGTCGCCGCGGCAGTTCCGTCGCAGCGATCTTGCGAGCCGGCTGCTCGCGATGCTCGGCGAAGCCGGCCTCGCGCCCCGTGACCTCGAACTCGAGGTCACCGAAGGGATGATCATGGAACATCCCGAGCGCGCGGTCGTCGTCCTCACCGAACTCGTCGCAGCCGGGGTGAGCATCAGCATCGACGACTTCGGCACCGGCTACTCCTCGCTCGCCTATCTCAAGCGCTTCCCAGTCCACAGCCTCAAAATCGACCGCTCGTTCGTCAGCGGTCTGCCCGGCGACCGCAACGACCGCTCGCTCACGCGCGCCGTCGTCGCAGTCGCCAAAAGCCTCGGGCTGTCGGTGGTCGCCGAAGGCGTCGAACACGCCGGGCAAGCCGATTTCCTGCACCAAATCGGATGCGATTTCGCGCAGGGTCATTATTTCTCCCGTCCGCTCGATCCGGCCGCACTCGGCGCTTTCCTGCGCGAAGCGCGGACGCAGGAAGTGCATTCCTGACGCGCGGACTGCCGCACCCGCCGCTGCCCACAGCACCGCGGCTCGCCGGGCAACTCCGCGACATGCTCCTATACTGGAAAACCTGCCCATTCATTCCAGAAGGAGAAAAACATGCCCGATCAGAACCACGTCTACAAACTCGTTGAACTCGTCGGTACATCGGCCGTCGGCGTTGACGATGCGATCCGCAACGCGATCGACCAGGCGAGCCAGTCGTTGCGCCACCTCGACTGGTTCGAAACGACCGAGATCCGCGGGCACATCGCCGACGGCAAGATCGCGCACTTCCAGGTCAAGCTGAAAGTCGGGTTCCGCTTCGAATCCTGAACCGCGAACGGCTGCGGCATGTAGTGGCCGTAGCCCTCCCGGACAGTCCGGAAACTATCAGGGCCGCCTGCAGGGCGGCCTGATAGTTTCCGGAGAACGACAGACCTCCGCGAATTGCATCGACTTGAACCAGGGCCGTTAATAGCTAGTTACTATCAATTTCATCCACACATTCAATTTCTCCAATCGTCCCGCGCTGCGTAAGATGACTTCAACGCAACCAGCGAAGAAAGGAGAAAGAAGATGACAAGCCCCTTCCACAACCCGCAATCGATCACCATCCAGAACCTCGAAGCCGCATTCGCCGGGGAGTCGATGGCGCACATCAAGTACCGCTACTTCGCGAAGCTGTGCCGCGAAATGGGCGACGAGGAAACCGCGAAGGTTTTCGAGGCGACCGCCGACCAGGAAGTGATGCACGCGTTCGGCCACCTCGACCTGCTCTATCCGAAAGCGAAGATGACTCCGGCGCGCGCGCTGCAGTTCGCGATTGAAGGCGAGACCTACGAATACACCGAGATGTACCCGGGCTTCCGCCACGCCGCGGTCGAGGAAGGCCATGCCGACGCGGTGAAGGAGATCGACGAGCAGATCGTCGAGTCGAAGGAACACGCCGAACAGTTCAGGGCAGTGCTCGAACGGGCCGCGAAGCGCTTCGCCGCTCTCGCCAAGGTCGAAGAGCGCCACGCCAACCACTACCAGGAAGCGCTCGACCGGATCTCCGCCTGAAGCCGGCCGCGCCGAATCGACGAATCACGCTTGAAAGGAAGAACATCATGAAGACTTGGCAATGTGTTGTGTGCGGTTTCACCTATGACGAAGCGGCCGGAATGCCGGATGAAGGCATTGCTCCGGGCACGCGCTGGGAAGACATTCCGAACGACTGGTCGTGCCCCGACTGCGGCGTCGCGAAAGCCGACTTCGAGATGGTCATGGTCTGACGCGGCATCGCCTGCTCCCGGCCCCGGGAGCAGGCTACCCGCTGCCGGATCGTGCCTCACCCGCCACCCGGCACCTGGCCGACAAGACGAACAACATAGAGGCAAACACATGACTCCACCTATCGTCATCATCGGCAGCGGTCTCGCCGGCTACACGCTGGCACGTGAATTCCGCAAGCTCGACCGCGACACGCCACTCGTCATCCTGAGCCGCGACGCAGCCGGGTTCTATTCGAAGCCGATGCTGTCGAACGCGTTTTCGGCGAACCGTAGCGCCGCGAGCCTGGTAATGAAGCCGGCCGAAAAAATGGCCGTCGACCTGGCTGCCACGATCCGCTCCCACGTCGAAGTCGCCGCGCTCCACCCTGCCCGCCGCGTCGTCGAACTCGCCGATGGCGAGGAAATCCGCTATCGCGACCTCGTGCTCGCGCCCGGCGCCGATCCGATCCGACTGCCGCTCGGCGGCAACGCGGCCGACGACGTCCTGTCGGTCAATGACCTCGACGACTTCGCCCGCTTCGCCACGCGACTCCACGGTGCAAAGCGCGTCGCCGTGCTCGGCGGCGGGCTGATCGGCTGCGAATTCGCCAACGACCTGCTCGCCCGAGGCATCAGCCCGACGGTCATCGACATCGCCCGCTGGCCGCTCGGCAGGCTGCTGCCGGAAAACGCCGGACAGTGGTTCCGGCAGCGGCTCGAAGCGGCCGGCGTGAGCTTTCGCCTCGGGGTCTCCGCCGCGACCGTGTCGCGCCACGCCAGCGGCTACCGGCTCGCGCTCAGCGACGGCTCGACGCTCGACGCCGACGTCGTGCTGTCGGCAGTCGGCCTGCGACCGCGCACCGCGCTCGCCGCCGCGGCGGGGCTCGCTGTCAACCGCGGCGTGTTGACCGACCGCCGGCTCGCAAGCTCCGATCCGCATATCCACGCGCTCGGCGACTGCGCCGAAGTCGACGGGCTGACGCTGCCGTATGTGATGCCGATCATGCATCAGGCGCGCGCGCTCGCAGCGACGCTCGCCGGCACGCCAACCGCGGTCAGCTATCCGGCGATGCCGGTCGTCGTGAAGACGCCGTCCTGCCCGGCGGTCGTCTGCCCGCCGGCGATCGACGCGCAGGGCACCTGGCAGATCGTCGCCAGCGACGACGCCGGCGGCGGCATCGAAGCGCAGTGCCTCGACGCAAACGAAAACCTCCTCGGCTTCGTCCTGCTCGGCGGTGCGACCGCGCGCAAGCAGGCGCTCGCCGGGCGCGCGCCCGCGACGCTCGCCTGACCCGGCGCAAGGGTCGCGACGGCGCCGTTTCCGGCTCGCCGCGCCCCCGCCCCACCCTCGTCCGGAGGACGCCGGAAGCGCTCACCCGCCCGCCGCGCGCAGCGTTACAATGCGCCCTCCCTGCTGCACTGCGGAGAAGCGCGTAATGCCACTGGCTCAAACCGAAAACCTCAACATCGTCGCCGTCGACCCGATGCCCTCGCCCGAGGAGATCAAGGCCCGCGTGCCGCTGACCGAGCGCGCCGCGACATCCGTCGTCGCCGGCCGCCGCGCGCTCCACGACATCCTCGACCGCAAGGACAGGCGCCTCTTCATCGTCGTCGGACCCTGTTCGATCCACGACCCGGTGGCCGGCCTCGATTATGCGAAGCGCCTGAAGGCGCTGGCCGACGAAGTGGCCGGAACGATGGTGCTGGTGATGCGCGTGTATTTCGAGAAGCCGCGCACCTCGACCGGCTGGAAAGGCTTCATCAACGATCCGTACATGGACGACTCGTTCCACATCGAGGAAGGCATGGAGAAAGCCCGGCGCTTCCTGCTCGACGTGAACGAAATCGGCCTGCCGGCCGCGACCGAAGCGCTCGACCCGATCGCCCCGCAGTACTACGGCGACCTGATCGCGTGGACGGCGATCGGCGCGCGCACGTCCGAGTCGCAGACGCACCGCGAGATGTCGTCGGGCCTGTCGACGCCGGTCGGCTTCAAGAACGCCACCGACGGCGACCTCGACGTCGCGATCAACGCGATCGTTTCCGCGTCGCATCCGCACAGCTTCCTCGGCATCAACGGCAAGGGACAGTCCGCGATTCTGCGCACGCGCGGCAACCGCTACGGCCACGTCGTGCTGCGTGGCGGCGGCGGACGGCCGAACTACGACACGGTATCGATCTCGCTCGCCGAACAGGCGCTGACAAAGGCGAAGCTGCCGCTGAACATCGTCGTCGACTGCTCGCACGCGAACTCGTGGAAAAAGCCCGAGTTGCAGCCGCTGGTCATGAAGGACGTCGTGCACCAGATCCGCGAGGGCAACCGCTCGGTGGTCGGGCTGATGATCGAGAGCTTCCTCGAAGCCGGCAACCAGCCGATTCCGGCCGACCTGTCGCAACTGAAATACGGCTGTTCGGTCACCGACGCGTGCATCGACTGGGCCAGCACCGAAGACACGATCCGCAAGGCCGACAGCGTGCTGCGCGAAGCATTGCAGCGCCGGAGCGAGCCCGCATGAATCTTGTCGTGCAGGGCGAGGATGTCGATTCGGTCGCCCTGAAGAATCTCGCCAAAATCACCGGCGCGAGCGCCATCGAGCAGATCACTGCGCAGGCTTTCCGGCTCGTGGGCGGGCACGACAGCGAAGACGTCGACCGCCTGTGCGCCGAAGCCGAGCTCGACTGGGCCTGGGTGCCGTCCGGGCGCAAGCTCGCCGACTTCGGCCTGTTCGTTACCGACATGGACTCAACGCTGATCAACATCGAGTGCATCGACGAGATCGCCGACATGCAGGGCCTGAAGCCGCAAGTCGCAGCGATCACCGAAGCGGCGATGCGCGGCGAAATCGACTTCCGCGAATCCCTTACCCGCCGCGTGAGCCTCCTCGCCGGCCTGCCCGAAGCGGCGCTCGCCGAAGTCTACGAGCAGCGCCTGCAGTTGAACCCGGGCGCCGAACGCCTGATGCGCGGGCTCAAAGCCGCAGGCCTCCACACCGTGCTGGTGTCGGGCGGTTTCACGTATTTCACCGAGCGCCTCAAGGCGCGGCTCGGCTTCGACGAAGCCCACGCGAACGAACTGGAAACGCACGACGGCCGCCTGACCGGCCGGGTACGGGGCGCGATTGTCGACGGCGAGGCGAAAGCCGCGCACCTGCGTCACGCGCGGGAGCGCCTCGGCTTGAAACCCGACCAGGTCATCGCCGCCGGCGACGGCGCCAACGACATCCCGATGCTCACCGAAGCCGGCTTCGCCGTCGCCTACCGCGCGAAGCCCGTGCTGCGCACCGTCGCCGATTGCCGCCTCGAGCACGTTGGGCTGGACGGGCTGCTGAACCTTTTCGCGTAGGCGCGCAGGAGCGCATGCGAAAGCGTTCCTCGGGCGGCGGCTGAGCGCATCACGGCAAAACGGTGGCGGATAACCCCTTGTCATCCGCCTACGCCGGCTGTACATTGCTGCAACAACTTGATACAAATGTCCCCCTGCTATCCAGGAGGACCCGATGCAACGTACCTTGTGCTGCCTCGCCTTGGCATGCTCCATGACCCTGCCTGTCTGGGCGCAGACGGAGGTCTGGTCCGAGGCCACGAAGACCCAGCGCTGGTCGGAAGCTCCCCAGCGCCCCGCCGCGCCCCCGCCAGCCCAACCGTCACCGCGCACGAATCAGTGGAGCAACAGCCACGCCCTGCCCGACCCCGCCAGCACCGCGCGCTCACCCGCCGCGCCCGGCGGCACGGCGGGCCGCACCGGCCAATGGTCCACTCCGACCTACACCCAGCGCCGCTCGGACGAAGACATCCAGCGTCAGGTGGACGGCATCTCCCGGGACGCCGAACGCCGCGCGCTCGCGGGCCAAGGTGGCTGGAACGGCGGGCGCAGCGGCAGCCAGGTGCCCGACCAGGCCGGGCGCGACCACATGGACCGCTCACGCGCCCAGGATCAGTTCCAGCGCGACCAGGACGCCTACTACGAGCGCCAGCGGCAGTACAACCGTTAAGCAGCAGGCCGAATGCCGCGTGGGAAAGGGCCTCTGGAAAATACAGGGTCACCCATGAGAGCGACAAAGCCTTGATCGCGGTGGAGGCGACCCGCTCACTCAGCCCTCCAGATGCGCGAGGATCGCATTGAGCATCGCGCCGCCGAGTCGCTTGCTGCGCGCGCCGCTCCAGCCGGTGAGGCCGTCGGGGAGGTTGGCGTTGTCCTTGAACGGCATCTCGAGCGTCAGCGACACGCAGCCGAAGCGGTGCGCGACCCATTTGCTCGCGAGCGTCAGCAGTTCGTCGCCGAACCGGCCGGACTTGTAGCCGTGCTGCGTCTGGAAATCCGGGCTCGCCGCGGCCAGCGCGGCAACGAGGCGTGCTTGCTGCTGCGCCATCTCGGCGGTGAAGCCGGGCACTTCCTCCGCGGTCGAGAAGAACACGTACGGCAGCGACTCGTCGCCATGGATGTCGAGGAAGAGATCGCAGCCGCTCGCCTGCATCGCCTCGCGCACGCAGAACACTTCGGGACTCGCGACCGGGTCGGGGGCGCGCCATTCGCGGTTCAGGTTGCGGCCAGCCGCGTTGGTGCGCAGGTTGCCGTGGACGGCGCCGTCCGGATTCATGTTGGGGACGACGTGCAGCACGGCCTGTTCGCGGATCCTGCGAGCGACCGGGTCGGCGGCGTCGAGCAGGCGTTCGAGAAGGCCTTCGACGAACCATTCGCCCATCGTCTCGCCGGGATGCTGCCGGGCGATGATCCACACCGGCCGGTGTCCCGGGCTCGCGCGCCCGACGACGATGCGGTCGATGTCGCGCCCTTCGACGGTCGTGCCGAGCGTGTCGACCTGCGCGAACGCGGACATCTCGGCCCAGCCGAGCAGATCGAGGTGGCGTTCGAGCGAGTACGGCTCGAAATACGCGTAGTAAATGCTGTTGCGCTCGGGCGTGTGCTCGACGATCAGTTGGTCGTTTTCGTACGACGTGCCTGCGACGCGGAACCAGCTGCGCCGGTCGTACGACGCAACGCAGCGATAGCCCGGCCAGCCTTCGGCGAAGGCCGCGCCGGCCGCGTTCTCGAACGTCATGCGAAGCGGCAGGCCTGCGGCGCCGTGCAGGCGGAAATAGAACCACTGGCGCAGGTCCGCGGCATTGTCGGGGCGCAGGCGCAGGCGGATGTCCTGCGGGTCGGCGATGCTGACGACTTCAATCGCGCCGGCGTCGAAGTTGTGGCTGATTTTCATGCTGTCCCCCGGAGCGCAGTGTGTTGAGCGTCAGTCGGTGCGGCGGCGGAACACGAGCGTGTCCGCGTCCGAAACCTCGGGCGCGAAGCCGTAGCCTTCGGCGTCGAAGCCCTTGAGCCCTTCGACGTCCTCGATGCGGTTGCGGATCGCGTAACGGCTCATCAGGCCGCGCGCGCGCTTCGCGTAGAAAGTGATGATGCGGTAGCGCCCGCCTTTCCAGTCCTCGAAGACCGGCGTGACCACCTGCGTGGCGAGCTTCGCCCGCCCGGCTGCCTTGAAGTACTCTTGCGACGCGAGGTTCACCAGCACCGCGCTGCCGCCGGCGTCGCGCTCGGCAGCGAGCAGCCGGTTCAGCGCTTCGGCAAGCGTGTCGCCCCAGTACGCGTAGAGGTTCGCTCCGCGCGGATTCCCGAGCCGGGTGCCCATTTCCAGGCGGTACGGCTGCATCAGGTCGAGCGGGCGCAACATCCCGTACAGCCCGGACAGGATGCGCAGGTGCTGCTGCGCCCAGGCGAAGTCGTCTTCCGACAGGCTCGGCGCGTCGAGCCCGCCGTAGACGTCGCCGTTGAACGCGAGCAGCGCCTGCTTCGCGTTGTCGCGGGTGAACGGTCGATGCCAGCTCTCGTAGCGCGCGACGTTCAGCGCCGCGAGCGGGTCCGACAGGTGCATCAGCTCCGCGACCTCGGCAGGGGTCTTCTGCCGCAGGATGCCGATCAGTTCCTCGGCTCCGCGTAGATACTCCGGCTGGGTGGCCGCAGCGGTGACCGGCGGGGTTTCGAAATCCAGCGCCTTGGCCGGAGAGATCACGAAAATCATGGATTGTGCTTGTTGTCGTTGCCGGGCCGACGCATGGTAGCAAAACGCCATGCCTCACGGCGCGCGGGGACTGAGACGCAGCGTTTGACACGGGCAGCCCGATTGCGCGACATTCCCCGGTCCCACCCGGCCGGAACCCCCGATGCACGCCCCCTCACTGCTCCAACGATCCCTCAGGAGCGTCTGGCACCCCTGCACGCAGATGAAGCAGCACGAAGCGCTGCCGCTGGTGCCGATCGTGCGCGGCGAAGGCCCATGGCTCATCGATGCCGAAGGGCGGCGGCTGCTCGACGGCATCAGCTCGTGGTGGGTCAATCTGTTCGGTCACTGCAACCCGCGCATCAACGCCGCGCTGCGCGCGCAGCTCGACACGCTCGAACACGTCATGCTCGCCGGCTTCACGCACGAGCCGGTGGTCGAGCTTTCCGAACGGCTCGCGGCGCTGACCGGCCATCGCCTCGGGCATGCGTTCTACGCTTCCGACGGCGCATCCGCGACCGAGATCGCCTTGAAGATGAGCGCGCATTACTGGCGCAACCTCGGCCTCGCGGAAAAATCCCGCTTCATCAGCCTCGCCGGCAGCTATCACGGCGAAACCGTCGGCGCGCTGGCGGTCACCGACGTCGCGATCTTCCGCGACGCGTACGCGCCGCTGGTGCGCGCCGGCACAACGGTGCCGACGCCGGACGCCCGCCTCGCCCTGGGCGGTGAATCGGCAGCGGACGTCGCCCGCCGCGCCGCCGCCGCGCTCGAAGCGCATCTGGCCGAGCACCACGCCCAGACTGCCGCGCTGATCGTCGAGCCGCTCGTGCAGGGCGCCTCCGGCATGGTCATGTACGACCCGGAATACCTGCGCCTCGCCCGCGCGTTGTGCGACCGCTACCGGGTGCATCTCATCGCCGACGAGATCGCGGTCGGGTGCGGGCGCACTGGCACTTTTTTCGCGTGCGAACAGGCCGACATCTGGCCCGATTTCCTGTGCCTGTCGAAAGGGATTTCGGGCGGCTACCTGCCGCTGTCGCTGGTGCTCGCGACCGATACCGTCTACGCGGCGTTCTACGACGACTCCGCGACCCGCGCGTTCCTGCATTCGCACTCGTACACCGGCAACCCGCTCGCGTGCCGCGCCGCGCTGGCGACGCTCGACATCTTCGAACAGGACGGCGTGCTGGCCGCGAACCGCGTGCTCGCCCGGCAACTCGGCGACGCCGTCCGGGCGCGTTTCGGCGCGCATCCGGCGGTGCAGCAACTTCGCCAGCGCGGCATGATCGTCGCGTTCGATGTCGCAACCGAGCGACCCGACTTCGCGCGCAACTTCTTCCGCGCGGGGCTCGATCATGGCGTGCTGCTGCGCCCGATCGGCAACACCGTGTATTTCATGCCGCCGTACATCCTCGATGCCGCTCACGTCGCGCATCTCGTCGACGGCGCCGCCGCGGCGCTCGCCGAAGCGCTCGAGCCGGCATCGGGCTAACCGCGATGCTGCTCGACCGCCTCAAGGCCGACCTCGCCGAACTCGACACCCGCGCGCTCAGGCGCACGCGCCGCAGCGTCGCGACCCCGTGCGCCCCGCATGTCCGCGTCGACGGGCGCGACATGCTGGCGTTCTGCAGCAACGACTATCTCGGACTTGCCGCCGAACCGGCCCTCGCGCACGCGCTGCAGGCCGGCGCCACGCACTGGGGCACAGGATCCGGCGCATCGCACCTCGTCAGCGGCCACTACGCCGTCCATGACGAGCTCGAAGCGCGGCTCGCGGCGTTCGCCGGCTGCGAACGCGCGCTGTATTTCTCGACCGGCTACATGGCGAACACCGGGACGATTCCGGCGCTCGTCGGGCGCGGCGACGCGATCTTCGCCGACCGCCTGAACCACGCGTCGCTCGTCGATGGCGCGCTGCTGTCGCGTGCCGAACTGCACCGTTACGCGCACGGCGATCCGGCGGCGCTCGAGCGCGCGCTCGCGGCGAGTTCGGCGAAGCGCAAGCTCATCGTCACGGACGCAATCTTCAGCATGGACGGCGACGTCGCGCCGCTCGCGGCGTTGCTGGCGCTCGCCGAGCGCTTCGACGCGTGGCTGATGGTCGACGACGCGCACGGTTTCGGCGTGCTCGGTCCGGGCGGACGCGGTGCCGTTGCCGAAGCGGGCCTCGCGTCGTGGCGGGTGATCTACGTCGGCACGCTCGGCAAGGCCGCGGGCGTGTCCGGCGCGTTCGTCGCCGGCCATGCCGATGTCGTCGAGTGGCTGATGCAAAAAGCCCGCACCTACATCTTCACGACCGGCGCGCCGCCCGCGCTCGCCGAAGCCCTGCTCGCGAGCCTCGACCTGATCGAGCGCGGCGACGAGCGCCGGGAGCACCTCGCCGGACTGGTCGCGCTGCTACACGGCGAACTCGCCCTCGCCCGCTGGCAGCTGCTGCCGTCACGCACGCCGATCCAGCCGGTGCTGATCGGCGACAACGCCGAAGCGCTCGCCGTCGCCCGCGCGCTGTGGGACGAAGGCCTGTGGGTGCCGGCGATCCGCCCGCCGACCGTGCCGCAGGGCACCGCGCGCCTGCGCATCTCGCTGACTGCCGCGCATTGCGCTGACGACGTGCGCCGTCTCGCGCACGCGCTAAACCGGCTCGAGGCGCAGCGGTGAGCCGCTCCGATCTCGTCCTGCTGCACGGCTGGGGACTGGGGCCGCAGGTATGGACCGCGTTGACGCCGCACCTGCCGGCCGGGCTGCGCGTCCGCACGCCGGCGCTGTCCGGTCACGGGGGCGCGCTCGCGCGCAGCCCGACCCTCGAAGCCTGGGGCGACGCGCTGCTGCCCGAACTGCCCGACGGCGCAGTCGTATGCGGCTGGTCGCTCGGCGGGCTCGTCGCGCTCGACCTCGCGCGGCGTCACCCGCAAAAGGTCGCGCGGTTGGTGCTGATCGGCACGTCGCCGTGCTTCGTCACGCGTACCGACTCCGCCCGCGCACCGTGGCCGCACGGGCTCGCCGCCGCGACAGTGGCGGGGTTCATCGATGATTTCGCGCACGATCCGGCCGCGACGCTGCGACGCTTCGTCGCGCTGCAGGCACTCGGCGACGCACGGCGGCGCACGGTCTCGAACGCGTTGAACGCCGCGCTCGTGAATCTCGAAAAGTGCGATCGCAACATGCTCGCCAGCGGCCTCGAACTGCTCGCGGACACCGACCGGCGCGCCGCGCTCGACGATGTTCGCCAGCCCGTGCAACTGATTCACGGCGGCGGCGACGCGCTGATGCCGCTCGCCGCCGCCGAATGGCTCGCGACGCGACTGCCCGACGCCCGCCTCGCACGATTCGACGACTGCGGCCACGCGCCTTTCCTGTCGCGCCCTGAAGACTGCGCCGCACTCATCGAGGACGTCGTCCGTGGTTAGCCGCACGATCCCGAAACACGTGGTGCGACGCGCGTTCGATCGCGCCGCGGCGACTTATGACAGCGCAGCCGCGGTGCAGCGCGAGATCTGCCACCGGCTCGCGGAGTTCGTCGCACCCCGGCTGGCGTCGGCACCCCCGCCGCAGCGCATCGTCGATGCCGGATGCGGCACCGGCTACGGCCTCGATCTCCTCGCGCGGCTCTGTCCGCACGCGACGCTGATCGCGCTCGATTTCGCGCCGGCGATGCTCGCCCGGCTCGCTGCGGCCGGGCCGGGACCCGCCACCGCGGTGCCGCTTTGCGCCGACCTCGAAGCGCTGCCGCTCGCCGGCGGTTCGATCGACGCCGTCTGGTCGAGCCTCGCGCTGCAATGGTGCGACCCGGCGATCGCGCTCGGCGAGTTTGCGCGCGTGCTGCGCCCCGGCGGCGAAGCGTGGATCGCGACGCTCGGCCCGCGCACGCTGTGGGAACTGCGCGACGCTTTCACCGCCGTCGACGACGCCGAACACGCGATCCGCTTTCACCCGCGCGAACGCTGGGTCGCGGAAACCGTCGCGGCCGGCTTCGAGCTGGTCTCGGACGCCAATTTTCCCGTCTTCGCCGTCGCCCCCGACCTGCGCCAGCTGCTGCGCGACATCAAGTCGATCGGCGCGCACAGCGTCGGCGCGCAGCGGCGCCGCGAGCCGCTCGGCCGCGCCGCCTGGAAAGTGCTCGAAACCCGCTACGAGACGCATCGCCGCGACGACGGCCTGCTGCCGGCGACCTATGACCTGATCCTGCTCGCGCTGAGAAAACCCGCGCAAGCGGCGTGTTGCGGCGCAGACCTCGCAACCGCCCCCGAAGGAACGACAGATGACTGAACCCCGCGCCTGGTTCATCGCCGGAACCGATACCGAGATCGGCAAGACTTTCGTCGCCTGCGCGCTGCTGCATGCGGCGCGGCGGGACGGCCACCGCGCGCTCGGCATGAAGCCGGTTGCGGCCGGCGCCGAGCGGATCGCCGGCGAATGGCTCAACGAGGACGCCGCGCAGTTGCGCGCGGCTTCCAGCTTCGACCCCGGCCTCGACCGGCTGAACCCGTACTGCCTGAAGACGCCGGTCGCGCCGCACATCGCCGCAGCCGAGGAAGGCATCGAAATCGATCCGGCACGCATCCGCGCAGCGTTCGAGGATCTGCGCACGCAGGCGGACGTCGTCATCGTCGAAGGCGTCGGCGGGTTCCGCGTGCCGCTCGGCGACCGTTACGACACGGCGGACCTGGCACGCGAGCTCGGGCTGCCGGTGATCCTCGTCGTCGGCATGCGGCTGGGCTGCATCAACCACGCGCTGCTGACCGTCGAGGCGATCGCGGCGCGCGGCCTGACGCTCGCCGGCTGGATCGCGAACCGCATCGACCCGGCGATGCTGCGCGCGGACGAGAACATCGAAGCGCTGCGAAGCCGCATCGACGCCCCGCTGCTCGGCGTGGTCCCGCACGTCGCCGGCGCCGACCCGGCGCAGGTCGCCGCGGCGCTGCGACTGCCCGCCGCGGCGCTGCGACTGCCCGCCTGCTAAGGCGCCAATCAAATACAACCGTTCGCCCTGAGCTTGTCGAAGGGCATTGGCAGGGCTTCGACGGGCTCAGCCCGAACGGTATTTGGCTGCCGGGTTAATAACTTTGCCGCGCTCCGGCGTCGCGCTATCCCGCGCGGTGCTGACGCACCTGCTCGAACAGGCACACCGCGGCCGCCGCCGCGACGTTCAGCGACTCGACCGCCCCCGGCATCGGAATGACGACCGTGTCGGTCGCAAGCGCCGCAACGGCCGCGGACAGCCCTCCACCTTCCGCACCGAACAGCCACGCGACCGTGCCGCGCAAGTCCGTTTCGTACAGCCCGCGCGCGCCGGCGCCGAGCCCCGTCGCAAGGATCTGTCCCGGGTAGCCCTGCAGCAGCACCGCGACGTCGGCATGCTCGTGGAGCCGCAGGCAGAAGTGCCCGCCCATGCCGGCGCGCAGCACGCGCGGCGACCACGCCTGCGCGCAGCCCGGCGTCAGCAGCACGTCGCGCACGCCCGCGGCCGCCGCAGTGCGCAGGATCGTGCCGAGGTTGCCGGCGTCCTGCACGCCGTCGAGCACCAGCAGCGATTCGGTGAATGCCGGGGTCGACGGCGGTGCCGGCAGGTCGATGACGGCGAGCAGGCCCGACGGCGTGTCGACCGGGCTGACGTGCGCGAACAGCGCGTCGGGGAGGTGGAGCGCCGGCACGCCCGCGCAGCGTTCGAGCAAGTCCGCAATCTCGGTGCGGCCGAGCCCCTGGTCGCTCGCGACGAGCTCGCGCAGCGGCCAGCCGGCGTCGAGCGCCGCCCGCACGAGATGCGCGCCGTCGAGCAGCGTGCGGCCCTCGCTGCGCCGCTCGCGCGCCGAATGCGCGAGCGCGTGCAGGCGTTTGACAGCGGGATTGTCGCGGGAAGTGATCGTTTTCACGGCGAACGGCCCGCCTGACTCTTACAGGCCGAGCCCCAGCGTCGCGATCGCGATCGTGACGAAGCCGAGCGCGAGGTTGAACGCGACGCGCTGGCGAATGCGGTTCAGCGCGACCGCGCCGCCCGCCCAGTTCTCGCCGGCCACCGCCGACTGCAGCGCGCGCCACGGCCCTGCCCAGATCCACACGAACACCGCGATCATCACGAAGCCGGTGACGAGCATCACGTGCCACGCGACCGGCGCCCGCGCGAACCCGGTGGCGACCAGCATCGCGACGCCGCTCGCCGCGACCAGCGCGACGCTCACCCACACCAGCGGGAAAAAGCGCGCGAACACCGCGGCCCATAGCGGCAGCCGCTGCGCCGGAGGCAGCGCACTCGCCGCGGGGCGCAGGCACAGGTACGCGAACGCCATGCCGCCGACCCATACGATGACACCGACGACGTGCAGGAACAGCATCAAGTGAGGAAAAGTCATGTCAGCGTCCCCGCAGGCCAGAGTTCGGGATTGTCGAGCAGCTCGCGCACCGGCGCGAAGCTGCGGCGGTGGCACGCGACGACGCCGCGGCGGCGCAGCGCGACGAAATGTTCGGGCGTCGGGTAACCCTTGTGGCTCGCGAAACCGTACCCGGGATACTCACCGTCGAGCGCGACCATCTGCGCGTCGCGCACCGTCTTCGCGAGGATCGACGCCGCGGCGATCGCCGGCACCTTTGCATCGCCCTGGACGACCGCTTCGGCCGGCACTGCGAGCGGCGGGCAGCGGTTGCCGTCAATCCGCACGAGATCCGGCACGCAGCCGAGCGCGGCCACTGCCCGCTGCATCGCGAGCATCGTCGCGTGCAGGATGTTGAGGCGGTCGATCTCCTCGACGCTCGCTTCGGCGACCGCCCACGCGATCGCCCGCTCACGGATCAGCGGCGCGAGCCGTTCGCGCGTCCGCTCCGTGAGCTTCTTCGAGTCGTTCAGGCCGTCGATCGGGCGGGCCGGGTCGAGGATCACCGCGGCGGCGACGACCGAACCGGCAAGCGGTCCGCGCCCGGCTTCGTCTACGCCGCAAATCATGCCGGTTGCCGGGATGGCTTCCATTCGGAACTCCGATTCAGGTAGGGAAGGATCGCGGCTGCGGCGCGCCCGGCAGTGTCCTGGCGCAACTCGCGGTGCAGCGCGTCGAAGCGCAGCGCCAACTCGGCACACGCGTGCGGGTCGTTGAGCCAGCGGTCGAGCGCGTCGGCGAGCGCCTGCGGCGTCGCGTCGTCCTGCAACAGCTCGGGCACGACGCTGTCGTTGCACAGGATGTTCGGCAAGCCGACCCACGGCAGGTAGGCCATGCGTTTCATCAGCCGGTACTGCCACTTGCCGATGCGGTAGCTGATCACCATCGGCCGCTTCAGCAGCGCCGCTTCGAGACTCGCGGTGCCGCTCGCGACGAGCACGACGTCGGCCGCCGTCATCGCCTCGACCGCGTGGCCGAACAGCAGGCGGATCGGCAGCTCTCCGGCGTCGGCCGCGTGCAGCGCCTGCTCGAACAGCGTGCGCGTCTCGCGCGTCGCCAGCGGAACGACGAAGCCGATGTCCGGGTGGCGCTCGGCGAGGAGGCGCGCCGTCTCGATGTAAGTCGCCGCGAGATTGCGCACTTCGGACTGGCGGCTCCCCGGCAGCAGCGCGACGATCCTGCAGTCGGCGGGGAGGTTCAGGAGTTCGCGGGCCGCGGCGCGGTCCGGCGCGAGCGGGAACACGTCGGCGAGCGGATGTCCGACGTAGCTCACCGGGATGCCGGCTTTTTCGTACAGCGCCGGCTCGAACGGAAACAGGCACAGCATGTGCGACACCGAGCGCGCGATGCCCTTGATGCGCCCGCCGCGCCACGCCCAGATCGACGGGCTGACGAAATGGATCGCCGGAATGCCGGACGAGCGGATCCTGCCTTCGAGCCACAGGTTGAAGTCGGGCGCGTCGACGCCGATGAACGCGTCCGGCCGATCGGCGCGCACGCGCCGCAGCAGCGCCTTGCGGATGCCGGACAGCTCGCGATAGCGCTTCAGCGCATCGACATAGCCATGCACCGCGAGCCGCTCGCACGGCCACAGCGCGTCGAAGCCTTCGGCCTGCATCTTCGGCCCGCCGATACCGTAGAACCGGGCCTCGGGGATTTGCTGGCGGATCGCGCGGATCAGGTGGCTCGCGAGCAGATCCCCGGAGGCCTCGCCCGCGACCATCGCGATGCGCGTCGCCATCGGCTCAGCGCACGACGCCGCGCGGGGAAGCCGAAAGGAAGGCTCCGAACGGAGCGACTTCGGAGTGGTCCGCGGCGATCTCGCCGATGCGCGTGCGGGCGTCATCGAAGCTCAGCCCGGAGCGGTAAAGGGCGCGGTACGCGCGCTTGATCGCCGAGATGCCTTCGGCAGAAAAACCGCGCCGTCGCAGGCCTTCGCTGTTGATGCCGTGCGGTTTGGCCGGATTGCCGGCGACGGTCACGAACGGCGGCAGATCCTGCAGCAGCACGGTGCCGACGCCGCAGAAACTGTGCGCGCCGACGCGCACGAACTGATGCACGCCGGTGAAGCCACCGAGGATTGCCCAGTCGCCGACGTGCACATGTCCGGCGAGCGTCGCGTTGTTGGCGAAGATCGTGTGGTCACCGACCACGCAGTCGTGCGCAATGTGGACGTACGCCATGACCCAGTTGTCACTGCCGACGCGGGTCACGCCGGCGTCCTGGCTCGTGCCGACGTTGAACGAACAGAATTCGCGGATCGTGTTGCGGTCGCCGATTTCGAGCCGCGTCGGCTCGTCGTCGTATTTCTTGTCCTGCGGCGCCGCGCCGATCGAGCAGAATTGGAAGATCTCGTTGTCGCGCCCGATCCGGGTGCGACCTTCGATGACGACGTGTGGCCCGATGCGCGTGTTGTCGCCGATCTCGACGTGCTCGCCGATGATCGAATACGGGCCGACGGCGACGTTGGCTCCGAGCGCAGCGCCCGGGTGGACGATGGCGGTCGGATGGATCATGACAGCGTCTTGAGCGCGCAGGTCAGCTCGGCTTCGGTCGCGAGCTCGCCGCCGACGCGGGCGACGCCTTTGTACTTGTAGATGTTGCGCCTGCTCTGCGTGATGACGACGTCGAACAGCAGCTGGTCGCCGGGGACCACGGGGCGCTTGAAGCGCACGTTGTCGATGCCGGCGAAATAGACCACCGAGTTTTCGTCGGGCTTGACGCCCATGCTCTTGAACGACAGCAGCGCGGCGGCCTGCGCCATCGCCTCGACGATCAAGACCCCCGGCATCACCGGGTGATGCGGGAAGTGGCCGGGAAAGAACGGCTCGTTCATCGTCACGTTCTTCAACGCGAGGATGCGCTTGCCTTCTTCGATCTCCAGCACGCGGTCCACGAGCAGAAAAGGATAGCGGTGCGGAAGGTACTGGAGAATTTCGTTGATATCCATGGCGCTCACCGGGCTTTGCGTTCTTTGCGTTCTTCGAGGGCGCGTATTCTATCGACCAGCGCATCCAGATGGCGCAGGTGGGCGAAGTTTTTCACCCATTCGGCGTGGCCCTGCACTGGCAGGTTCGCCGTGTAGACGCCGCGCCGGCGGATGGATTTGGTCACCAGCGTGCCCGCGGACACCACGACGTCATCGACGATCTCGAGGTGCCCGATGATGCCGGCCTGGCCGCCGATCATGCAGCGCGCGCCGATCGTCGTGCTGCCGGCGATGCCGACGCAACCCGCGATCGCGGTGCGCTCGCCGATCTTCACGTTGTGACCGATCTGGATCTGGTTGTCGAGCTTGACGCCGTCGCCGATGACGGTGTCGTCGAGCGCGCCGCGGTCGATCGTCGTGTTGGCGCCGATCTCGACGTCGTCGCCGATGACGACGCGGCCGACCTGCGGAATCTTGATCCAGCTGCCGTCGCGCTCGCGCGCGAAGCCGAACCCGTCCGCGCCGATGACCGCGCCGGCATGCACGATGCAGTCGCGCCCGAGCACGCAATGATGATAGATCGTGACATTGGCATTGAGCCGCGAGCCCGCGCCGATACGGGCGCCGCGCCCGATGCGGCAGCCCGGGCCGATGACGACGTGTTCGCCGAGCTCGACGTCGGCGTCGATCGACGCGCCGGCCGCGATGGTCGCCGAAGCCGGAACGGGACTCGCGACGCTCGCCGCGGGATGCACTCCCGGCACGAACGCTTCAGGCGGGTTGAACAGCTGCGCGACGCGCGCGAAATAGATGTACGGATCGGCGGTGACGATGCGCGGCAGGACGGTCAGGTCGCGCGCAGCGGGCGCGAGGATGACTGCGGACGCGCCGCACGCGGCGAGGCGCGACTGGTATTTCGGATTCGCGAGGAACGCGAGATCGCCTTCGCCGGCCTGCTCGAGCGTCGCGACGCGGTGCACCGGCGTGGCCGGATCACCCAGCAGTTCACCGCCGAGGCGCTCGACGAGTTCATCCAGGCGGAACATGGAACGCTGCGCTTACTTGCTGTCCGCCAGCGCCTTGATCACCTTGTCGGTGATGTCGATGCGCGGGCTCGCGTACACGGCTTCCTGCAGGATCACGTCGTATTTCTCGGCTTCGGCGATCTGCTTGACGGCGCGGTTGGCGCGGTCGAGCACCGACGCGAGCTCCTCGTTGCGGCGCTGGTTCAGGTCTTCGCGGAACTCGCGCTGCTTGCGCTGGAAGTCCCGGTTCAGGTCGTTGAACGATCGTTCCTTGTTGCGCCGATCGGCTTCGGCCATCGTCACGCCGTTGCGTTCGAGATCTTCCTGCAGCGCCTGCAGTTCCTTGCCGAGACGTTGAAGCTCCTGGTCACGCTTCTCGAACTCCTTCTCGAGACGCTGCTGCGCCCGCACTGCCGGCGCGGCCTCGCGCATCACCCGGTCGGAATTGACGAAGCCGAGCCTGGACTCGGCCAGGGCGGCGGGCGCGGCAACGCTCAGCAGCGCCGCGGCAAGAACGGTCAGGGTCGTAACTTTCACATCTTTCTCCAACGCAATCCGGTAGATCGGTTTCTTTCGAGAAAACGCCGGGCCGCCCCCGGTTTTCCTGTCCCCTCGGGGGGCGGAAACGGCAAGCCGTTTCCCGGGGGCGCTCAGAAGACCGAGCCCAACTGGAACTGGAATTTCTGCAGTTCGTCCGTTTCCTTCTTCTTCAGCGGAAGACCGAAACTGAACTTGAGCGGGCCGATCGGCGAACTCCACGAGAACGCCAGCCCCGTACTGTAGCGCAGGTCGGCGGTCTTCACCTTGTCGCCCTCGCTCCACACGGAGCCGACATCGAAGAAGGCCGACATGCGGAACGAGCGATCCCTGCCGGTGCCAGGCAGCGGGAAATAGAATTCTGCGTTGCCGATCACGCGCCGGTTGCCGCCCAGGGCGTCTTCGCTGATCGGATCCTTCGGCCCGATCGAGCTCTGGTCGAAGCCGCGCACCGACCCGATGCCACCGGCGTAGAAGTTCTTGTAGAACGGCAGCGGCTTGCCGCCGTACCCCTTCGCCCAGCCCAGATCGGTGTTGAGCATCAGCGCGTAGTCGCGGCCGAACGGGAACCAATGCTGATACTGGTAATTGAGCTTGGCGTAACGGAGCGCGCCGGGGGGAATGCTGAGCTCGCCGAAAACGCGCTGGTAACTGCCCATGCGCGGATAGAACGTGCTGTCGCGCGTGTCGCGGGCCCAGCCGGCGGTAGCCACCAGGCTGGTCACCGAGTCGCAGTCGAAGTCGTCCTTGTTCGGGTCGCAGAAGTCGAGGTACTGCTGCGGGCTCTCCTCGAACGTCGTGATGACGGTGCGATCGACGGCGAGGCCGAAGTTGATCGAGTCGTCTTCCGCGATCGGATAGCCCATGCGCAGGCCCGCGCCCGACGACACGGTCTTGTACGGCGCCACCGACAGCGATTCCGACGGATCGTAGGTGCGGTGATAGACGTCCCAGCCGAGGCTCAGGCCGTCCTGCGTGAAATACGGGTTCGTGAAGGACAGCGCGTAGGTGCGGCTCGATTCGCTGGTATTGAGCGCGAGCGTCAGCGCGTTGCCGCTGCCGAACAGGTTCTGCTGCGACACCGACGCGGAGAGCACGACGTTTTCGGAACTCGAGAAGCCGACGCCAAGCGTCAGGTTGCCGGTCGGGCGCTCCTTGACGTTGAAATTCACATCGACCTGGTCGGTCGTCCCGGTCACCGCCGGCGTCTCCACGGTCACCTCCTCGAAATGCCCGAGGCGGTCGATGCGGGTGCGCGAACGGTTGATCTCTTCGGCGTCGTACCAGGACCCTTCCATCTGGCGCATCTCGCGCCGCACCACTTCGTCGCGCGTCTTGGTGTTGCCGCCGACGTTGATGCGTCGGACATAGACGCGGCGGCCCGGGTCGACAAAGATCGTGAACGCGACTTCGCGCTTTTCCTTGTCGACTTCCGGCGACGCATTGACGTTGGCAAAAGCGTAGCCTTCGTTGCCGAGACGGTCGGCAACCGCTTTCGTCGTCTCCGTCAGCTTTTCGCGCGAGAAGATCTCGCCCGGCTTGATCGCCGCCAGCTTGCGGTATTCCTCTTCGGGCAGGATCAGGTCGCCGGCGAAGCGCACCGCCGAGACAGTGTAGCGCTCGCCTTCGGTGACGCTCACCGAGATGTAGATGTCCTTTTTGTCGGGTGTGATCGAAACCTGCGTGGAATCGATGTTGAAGTCGAGATAGCCCCGATTGAGATAATACGAACGCAGGTTCTCGAGGTCGGCGGCGAGCTTCTGGCGCGAATACTGGTCGTTCTTCGTGTACCAGGTCAGCCATCCCGGAGTGGTCAGCTGGAAAAGGCCGAGCAGCTCGGAATCCTTGAACGCCTTGTTGCCGATGATCTCGATCTGGCGGATTTTCGCCACCTCGCCCTCATCGACCTTGAAGTTCAGCCCGACGCGGTTGCGTTCGAGCGGCGTGACCGTCGTCTCGATCACTGCGGCATATTTGCCGCGGCTCAGGTACTGCCGCTTGAGCTCCTGCTCCGCGCGTTCAAGCAGCGACCGGTCGAAGATGCGCGATTCGGCGAGACCGACTTCGCGCAGCCCCTTCTTCAGCGCTTCCTTGTCGAACTCCTTGACCCCGACGAAGTCGATCTGGGCGATCGCCGGACGCTCATCGACGAGCACCACCAGCACATCCCCTTCGACCTCGATCCGCACGTCCTTGAAAAACCCGGTGGCGAACAGACCGCGAATCGCCTCGGCGGCCTGCGCCTCGGTGAAGGTCTCTCCGACCCGCACCGGAAGGTAGTTGAACACCGTTCCGGCTTCGGTTCGCTGGATGCCTTCGACCCGGATGTCCTTGACGACGAAAGGTTCGAACGCATGCACCGGCGCGACGGCGAACAGGGCCGCCAGCAGCCCGGTGAGAAGCTTGTGTTTCATCAGGGATTCAGCCAGAAATGAGACGTGTTATGTCGTTGTAAAAGGCAAACGCCATCAACATTGCAAGCGCAACCAGGCCGATTTGCTGGCCGATCTCCATCACGCGCTCGGGAATTGGGCCGCCCTTGATAATTTCGATCACATAATACAGCAAATGCCCCCCATCCAGCACCGGGATGGGCAGCAGGTTCAGCACCCCCAGGCTGATGCTGATCAGCGCGACGAACTTGAGATAATGGTTCCATCCGAGCTTCGCCGACTGCCCGGCATAGTCCGCGATCGTCACCGGTCCCGACAGGTTTTTCCATGACACTTCGCCGGTCAGCATGCGGCCCATCATCTTGAGGCTCAGCACGCTGGTCTCCCACGTCTGGGCCATCGCCTTCGACAATCCGTCGACCAGGCCGTAGCGCACGACCGCGAACATCTCCTCGTGCCCGCCCGGCGGCTCGGCCACCGCGACGCCGATCTTTCCGACGCGCTCGCCCCTGTCCTCCGACACCTCGGGCACGAGCGTCGTGTCGACCGGCGTGTCGCCGCGCATCACCCGCACCGGCAGCGATTCACCGGGCGAGCTGCGCACCCGCTCGACGAAATCCACCCACGACGTGACCGGCTCGCCGGCGAGCGACACGAAACGGTCGCCTTCCCTGATGCCTGCCGCCGCCGCAGCGCCGTCCGGGATGATCCGTCCGACCACCGGCGGAATCAGCGGGCGCCACGGACGCAAGCCGATTTGCGCGATCAGGTCGCTCTCGCCGTCGTCGACCTCGACGCCGGACAGGTCGAGCGTGCGCTGCGCCTCGCCGCCGTCGGCAGTACGGACCTGCAACGTCACCTCGCGCGCGTCGAGCGCGTGGCGCAGCAGCACCCAGCGCAGCTCGGGCCAGCTGCGCACCGGTTCGTCATCGACCGCGGCGACGAGATCGCCCTCGCGCACGCCCGCCGACGCCGCGATGCTCGGCCCGTCGGTCAGCGCGAGCCGCGGCTTGAGCTCCTCGGTGCCGGTCGCGAACAGCCCCCAGTAGAGCACGATCGCAAGCAGGAAGTTGGCGAGCGGCCCGGCTGCGACGATCGCGAAGCGCCGCCACACCGACTGGCGGTTGAACGAGCGGTGCAGCTCAGCCGGCGGGACTTCGCCTTCGCGCTCGTCGAGCATCTTGACGTAGCCGCCGAGCGGGAACACCGCGATCACCCATTCGGTCCGGTCGGCGCCGGCGGTCCAGCGCAACAGCGGGCGCCCGAAGCCGATCGAGAAACGCAGCACTTTCACGCCGCACGCGCGCGCGACCAGGTAATGGCCCAGCTCGTGCGCGAGGATCAGCAGGCCGAGCGCGAGAACGAACGGGATCAGGTATTCGAGAATGTTCATGGAGTCGTCTGTCGGGCGAGGATTTCACTTCGCGCGACTTCACGTGCGCGCGCATCGGCATCGAGGATTGCCTCGATGCAATCGACCGACAGATCGCGCACGCGTTCGAGCGTCGCCGCAATGATGTCGGGGATGCGCGTGAATCCCACCCGACGTTCGAGGAACGCGGCGACGGCTTCCTCGTTCGCAGCGTTGAGCACGGCCGCCGCCGCCCCGCCTTCGCGCAGCGCGTCGTACGCGAGCGCCAGGCACGGAAACCGCACGAAGTCCGGGCGCTCGAAGTTCAGCCGGCCGATCTCGAACAGGTCGAGCGGGCGCACGCCGGCGTCGATGCGCTCCGGATAGGCGAGCGCGTGCGCGATCGGCGTGCGCATGTCCGGGTTGCCGAGCTGCGCGAGCACCGAGCCGTCGGCATATTCGACCATCGAATGGATGACGCTCTGCGGATGCACGACGACTTCGATCGCATCCGGCGGCACCGCGAACAGCCAGTGGGCCTCGATGACTTCGAGCCCCTTGTTCATCATCGTCGCCGAATCGACCGAGATTTTTCGCCCCATGACCCAGTTCGGATGCGCGCAGGCTTCGTCGGGCGTGACGTCCGCGAGGCTCTCGAGCGAGCGCTCGCGAAACGGGCCGCCCGAGGCGGTCAGCAGGATGCGCCGCACGCCGCAGCGTTTTGGGTCGCGCCCGTAGCCCTGCGGCAAGGCCTGGAAGACGGCGTTGTGTTCGCTGTCGATCGGCAGCAGCTGCGCCCCGCTCGCCGCCACCGCCTGCATGAAGAGCCGCCCGGACAGCACCAGCGCTTCCTTGTTCGCGAGGAGCACCCGCTTGCCGGCGCGCGCCGCGGCGAGCGCCGGCGCAAGGCCCGCCGCGCCGACGATCGCCGCCATCACCGCGTCCGCGTCGGGGTGCGCCGCGACCTCGACGAGCGCCGCTGCGCCGGCGAGCACTTCCGTCGCCGAACCGGCGGCTTTCAGGCGCTGCCGCAGATCGGACGCCGCGGCCGAATCGACGAGTACCGCGAAGCGCGGCGAAAAGCGCAGGCACAGTTCGAACAGGCGCTCGACCTGGACCTGCGCGGTCAGCGCGAACGCCTCGAAGCGGTCCGGATGCCGGGCGAGCACATCGAGCGTGCTCATGCCGATGGAACCGGTCGCGCCGAGCACCGTGACGCGTTGCAGACGGGGGGGAATCGGGTCAGGCATCGATCAAAGGGCCAGCCATAAAGCCGCCAGACCGGCCAGCGGAAGAGTTGAGGTCAGGCTGTCGATGCGGTCGAGGATGCCGCCGTGCCCGGGCAGCATGCTGCCGCTGTCCTTGACGCCGGCCTGACGTTTGAGAAGCGACTCGAAAAGGTCACCGAGGACGCCGACCGCCGTGAATGCCGCGAGCAGCGGAACCACCAGCAGCACGGTCGGCGCGTCGAGCAGCGACGGTGCGCTCGCAGCCAGAACGATTAGCGCGAACACCAGCACGCCGGCGACCGCGCCGCCGGCACCTTCCCAGGTCTTGCCCGGGCTGATCGCCGGCGCCAGCTTGTGGCGACCGAACGCGCGCCCGGTGAAATATGCCGCGATGTCCGACACGAACGTTGCCGCCATCACCGCGAGGAGCAGCCACGGACCTAGCATCCGCAGGTGCGCGAGCGCGAGCGCCGGCGGCAGCAGTACGACGAGGCCGACGAGGACGGTGCCGGCCGCGCCGGTGATGCGCCATTTTCTCGCCAGCCACAGCGGCACGACGGCGACCCAGAACAGGCCGCTCGCGAGGTACAGCGCGGCGAGCCCGGCCGGGGCAGAGGCGGCGTCTCCCGCGAGCCCGCTCATCGCGCCGGTCAGCAGGCAGGCGAGGCCCATCAGCGCCGCGAACACGCTGCGCGGGCCGACGGCAAAGCCACCGAGGCCGCCCCACTCCCACGCCGCCGCCGCGCAGATGATCGCGGCAAGCGCGAGCCAGCCCCACGGCGGCAGCAGGAAGATCCCCGCCAGCAGGCCCGCCAGCAACACCAGCGCCGTGATGACGCGCGTTCTAAGCATGGCCGCCGGACGGAGAGACCGCGCCTTCGGCCTGATTGAGCTGCTCGCTGGTCCGCCCGAAACGGCGCTCCCGCGCCTGGTACGAGCGGATCGCCTCGTCCAGCGCCGCGACGTCGAAATCGGGCCACAACGTATCGGTGAAATAAAGTTCGGAATAGGCGAGCTGCCACAGCAGGAAATTGCTGATCCGCTGCTCGCCGCCGGTGCGGATGAAGAGGTCGGGCTCCGGGCCGTAGTTCAGCGACAGCTCGCCGGACAGATCCTCTTCAGTGAAGCCTTCGCGCCGCTCGGGGTGCTTCGCCAGCATCCGCGTCATCGCCTGCAGGATGTCCCAGCGGCCGCCGTAGTTTGCGGCGATCGTCAGGGTCAGCTTTTCATTGGCGGCGGTGCGCGCCTCGGCACGACGGATCATGTCGACGAGTTTCGGGTCGAAGCGCGACAGGTCGCCGATGACGCGAAAACGGATGCCGTTGTCGTGGAGCCGGTCGACTTCCTTCTGCAGCGAACGCATGAACAGCTGCATCAGGAACGACACCTCGTCGGCCGGGCGGCGCCAGTTCTCGGAACTGAACGCGAACAGCGTGAGGTAGGACACGCCGCGTTCCATGCACGCGCGGATCACGCTGCGCACCGATTCGACGCCGCGGCTGTGGCCGGCGACGCGCGGCAGGAACCGCTTGCGCGCCCAGCGGCCATTGCCGTCCATGATGATCGCGATGTGCCGGGGAATGCCCGACACCGCGGGGACGTCGCGAGTCGAACTGATGAAGGATGATTCCGTCATGATGCGTCTCCCGCGGTTCGTCCGGACTGGAGATGATCCGGGAGGATCAGAGCTGCATCAGTTCCTGCTCTTTTTGCGCGAGCAGCTTGTCGATTTCGGCGATGTTTCGGTCGGTGAGCTTCTGGATGTCTTCCTGGGCGCGGCGATCGTCGTCTTCCGAGATCGTCTTGTCCTTGACCGCATCCTTGAGGTGCTGGTTGGCGTCGCGACGCAGGTTGCGGATCGCGACCTTCGCCGCCTCGCCCTCGTGGCGGACGACCTTCGTCAGGTCGCGGCGGCGCTCTTCGGTCAGCGCCGGCATCGGCACGCGGATGATGTCGCCCTGGTTCGCGGGATTGAGGCCGAGGTCGGAGTCGCGGATCGCCCGCTCGACCTTCTGCACCATCGGCTTTTCCCACACCTGCACGCCGATCGTCCGTGCGTCGATCAGCGTCACGTTGGACACCTGGTTGATCGGGACCATGCTGCCGTAGTACTCGACCATGACGTGGTCGAGCAGCCCGGTGTGGGCGCGGCCGGTGCGCACTTTCGCCAGGTCGGCCTTGAGCACCTCGATCGACTTCTGCATCTTCTGCTCGGTCGTGTTCTTGAGTTCGGAGATCATCATCGAGTCCTCACGAATGGACCAGCGTGCCTTCGTCCTCGCCGAGCACGACGCGCTTGAGCGCGCCCGGCTTGAAGATCGAGAACACGTTGATCGGCAGTTTCTGGTCGCGGCACAACGCAAACGCCGTCGCGTCGAGAACGGCCAGATTGCGGCCGATCGCCTCGTCGAAACTGATGCGGTGGTAGCGCTGCGCCTCGGGGTCCTTCTGCGGGTCGGCGGTATACACGCCGTCCACTTTCGTTGCCTTCAGCACGATCTGCGCGGCCATCTCCGACCCGCGCAGCGCCGCCGCGGTGTCGGTCGTGAAGAAGGGGTTGCCGGTGCCGGCGGCGAAGATCACGACGCGGCCTTCTTCCATGTGGCGGATCGCCCGGCCGCGGATGTACGGCTCGACGACCTGGTCGATGCGCAGCGCCGACTGCACGCGCGCCTCGACCCCGGCGCGACGAAATGCGTCGGCGAGCGCCATCGCGTTCATCACCGTCGCCAGCATGCCCATGTAGTCGGCGGTGGCGCGGTCCATGCCGGAAGCGGCACCTTTCATACCGCGAAAGATGTTGCCGCCGCCGATCACCACGCCGATCTGCACGCCGAGGCGACTGACCTCGGCGATCTCGGCGACGATGCGGCTGACCACATCCTCGTTGATGCCGTACGAGTCGTCCCCCATCAGGGCCTCGCCGGACAGCTTCAACATGATGCGCTTGTAGGCGGCGACACTCATCTTGCAGCCCTTACTTCTGTGCCGCAGCCGCGGCTTGCGCAGCCACTTCGGCGGCGAAGTCGGACACTTTCTTCTCGATGCCTTCGCCGACGACATACAGCACGAAGCTCGCCACCGACGCGTTGCGCGACTTCAGCAGGGCTTCGATCGTCAGCTTGTCGTCCTTGACGAACGGCTGGCCGAGCAGCGTCACTTCCTTGAGGAACTTCTGCACCGTGCCTTCGGCGATCTTGTCGAGCATCGCTTCCGGCTTGCCGGCTTCGCGGGCCTTCTCGATCGCGATGCGGCGCTCGGTGTCGATCAGCTCGGCCGGGATTTCGGACGCCATCAGCGCCTTCGGCTTGGCCGCGGCGATGTGCATCGCGAGGTCCTTGCCGAGTGCTTCGTCGCCGCCGACGAGGTCGACCAGCACGCCGATCTTCGCGCCAGCGTGGATGTAGCTCGCCACTGCGCCCTGCGCGTCGATCCGCGTGAAGCGGCGGATCGTGATGTTCTCGCCGATCTTGCCGACGAGCGCCGTGCGCACCTGCTCGACCGTCTGGCCGTCGAGGTCGAGCGCGCCGATCGCGGCGACATCGGCGGGATTGCGCGTCGCGACCAGCTCGGCCACCGCAGCGGCGAACGCGAGGAAGTCGTCGTTCTTCGCGACGAAGTCAGTCTCGCAGTTCACTTCGACCAGTGCGGCCAGCATGCCGTCGGTCGACTGCCACGTCGCGACGATGCCTTCGGCGGTCACGCGGGACGCGGCCTTGCTCGCCTTGCTGCCGAGCTTGACGCGCAGGATTTCCTCGGCCTTGGCAAGGTCGCCCGCGGCTTCGGTCAGCGCCTTCTTGCATTCCATCATCGGCGCGTCGGTCTTCTCGCGCAGTTCCTTGACCATGCTTGCGGTAATTTCCGCCATGCTAACTCCTGTATTCCGTATTCAATTCGACGCGATCAAAGGCCGGCAGGGCTCAGGCCTGCTCGTCCGAGCCGTCTTCCTCGACTTCGACGAACTCGTCCGAGCCCGCTGCGACGACGTCCTGCAGCGCCTGGCTGCGGCCTTCGAGCACTGCGTCGGCGACGCCGCGGGCGTACAGGCGGATCGCGCGCGACGAGTCGTCGTTGCCGGGGATCACGTAGTCGATTCCGTCGGGCGAATGGTTGGTATCGACGACGGCGACGACCGGGATGCCGAGCTTCTGCGCTTCGGTGATCGCGATCTTGTGGTAGCCGACGTCGATGACGAACAGCGCGTCGGGCAGGCCGCCCATGTCCTTGATGCCGCCGATGCTCTTCTTCAGCTTGTCCATTTCGCGCGTCGCCATCAGCGCTTCCTTCTTGGACAGGCGCTCGATCGAGCCGTCCTCGACCATCACTTCCATTTCCTTGAGGCGCTTGATCGACTGCTTGACCGTCTTGAAGTTGGTCAACATGCCACCGAGCCAGCGCTCATCGACGAACGGCATGCCGGCGCGGCGGGCTTCCTCGGAGACGATCTCGCGTGCCTGGCGCTTGGTGCCGACCAGCAGGATCGTGCCGCGATTGGCCGCGAGCTTGCGCACGTAGTTCATCGCTTCGTTGTACTTGCCCATCGTCTTCTCGAGGTTGACGATGTGGATCTTGTTGCGCTGGCCGAAGATGTACGGGGCCATGCGCGGATTCCAGAATCGGGTCTGGTGGCCAAAGTGGACGCCCGCTTCGAGCATCTGACGCATCGTGACAGTCATTTTTGAAACTCCGGATTTTCAGGGTTGAACCGCCGCCCGGCACAGTCGCCCGTTCGCAAATATCGACAACTACTCGCAAACGATCGCGGATTTCTCCGCGATCTTTCGGCAACCTCATTTCAGTGCCTAAAACCGCCACGGGGCGCGTGCCCCGATCCGGCGGACCCTTTCGGTACGATGCCGGGCGTGTGGATTTTGCCCGCCTCGGTCGGCAGACAAGCCCGAGATGATAGCAGCTATGCCATTCTCCACTCAAGGTGACTTCGCGCTTGCCTCGCGCCCGCGCTCCTCCGGCAGGGCAGCATGAATTTGCCGCGCGTTCGCGCATGCGCTAGCCTTTCTCATTTACACGCGACCCCACGGAAATGAGCATCACAATAAAGACGCCGGAAGAAATCGGGAAAATGCGCGTCGCCGGCCGACTCGGCGCGGAAGTCCTGGACTACATCACGCCCTACGTCCAACCGGGCGTGACGACCGGAGAACTCGACCGCCTGTGCCACGACTACATGGTCAACGTGCAGCACACGATCCCCGCGCCGCTCAACTACGCGCCGCCCGGCTACCCGCCCTACCCCAAGTCGATCTGCACGTCGGTCAATCACCAGATCTGCCACGGCGTGCCGGGCGACAAGGCGCTGAAGAAAGGCGACATCGTCAACCTCGACATCACCGTCATCAAGGACGGCTACCACGGCGACACCAGCCGGATGTTCATCGTCGGCGGCGACGGGCCGATCCTCGCCAAGCGCCTGTGCCAGGTGACGCTCGAATGCCTGTGGCTCGGCATCTCCGTCGTGCGCCCCGGCGCGCGGCTCGGCGACATCGGCCACATCATCCAGAAGCACGCCGAGAGCAACGGCTTCTCGGTGGTACGCGAATTCTGCGGTCACGGCATCGGCCTGAAGTTCCATGAAGAACCGCAGGTGCTGCACTACGGCAAGGCCGGCACCGGCATCGAGCTGCGCCCCGGCATGACTTTCACGATCGAGCCGATGATCAACGCCGGCAAGGCCGCGATTTCCGAGCTTCCCGACGGCTGGACGATCGTCACGAAAGACCGCAGCCTGTCCGCGCAGTGGGAGCACATGGTGCTCGTCACCGACACCGGCGTCGAAGTGCTGACGCTCTCGGCGGGCTGTCCTCCACCGCCGGCGCTCGTCGCGTCGCTGTTTCCGGCGCTTGCCTGAGGCGTGATGAGTACCGCGGCGATCCCCACGGATGCGGCGGTCCAGGCCGCGATTGCCGACGCCCGCGCACGCCTCGCCGACGGCAGCATGCGCATCCGCATGGCCTACGAGGCCCATCCGGCGACGTCCACCGTCCTGAAGGGCCGCGCGCACCTCGTGGACGAGACGATCCACCGCCTGTGGCGCGGCTGCGCGATGCCCGCCGAGGTGGCGCTGCTCGCGGTCGGCGGCTACGGTCGCGGGGAGCTCTTCCCGTGCTCCGACGTCGACCTGATGGTGCTGCTGCCCGACACCGCCGACGACGCGATGCAGGCGCGCCTGTCCGTGCTGCTCGGCGCGCTGTGGGACGTCGGGCTCGAGATCGGCCACAGCGCGCGCACCGTCGCTGAAGCGATCGACGCCGCCGAACAGGACATCACCGTCCAGACGAACCTGCTCGAATCGCGCCTGCTCGAAGGCAGCCGCCCGCTGTTCGAGGAATTCTGCCGGCGCTATCGCGCGCTGCTCGACGTGCGCGTGTTCTTCAAGGCCAAGCAGCTCGAACAGGAAAAGCGCTACGCGCGCTACAACGACACCCCTTACGCGCTCGAACCGAACTGCAAGGAGAGCCCCGGCGGGCTGCGCGACCTGCAGATGCTCGGCTGGATCGCGCGCGCCGCCGGGCTCGGGCGCAACTGGCGCGACCTCGCGCGCCGGCGACTCATCACCGGCGCCGAAGCGCGCGACCTGCGCAGCATCGAGCGTTTCCTCCAGCACGTGCGCATCCGCCTGCACTACCTGACCGGGCGCGGCGAAGACCGGCTGCTGTTCGACTATCAGGAAAGGCTCGCCAGCGCGCTCGGCATCGAGGCGACCGCCGCCAAGCGCGCCTCCGAAGTGTTCATGCAGCGTTACTATATCAACGCGAAGAAGGTCACGCAGACCAACACGATCCTGCTGCAGAACTACGGCGTCGAGATCTTTCCGCGGCGCGCCGGCGCGGCGATCGTCATCAACGACCGTTTCCAGGCAGTGCGCGAACTGCTCGACATGCGCGAAGACGACACTTTCGCCCGGCATCCGTCGGCGCTGCTCGAGTGTTTCCTGATCCTCCAGCAGCGCTCCGAACTCAAGGGCATGACGGCCCGCACGCTACGCGCGCTATGGCTCAACCGCAAGCGCATCAACGCCGCGTTTCGCGCCGACCCGCACAACCGCGAGCTTTTCGTCGCGATGCTGCAGCAAAGGCGCGGCATCGTGCATGAGTTCCGCCGCATGAACCAGTACGGCATCCTCAGCGGCTACCTGCCCGCGTGGCGGCGCATCGTCGGGCAGATGCAGCACGACCTGTTCCACGTCTACACCGTCGACCAGCACATCATGATGGTGCTGCGCAACGTACGCCGCTTCACGATGGGCGAGCACGCGCACGAATACCCGCTGATGACGCAGCTCATCATGGCTTTCGACCGGCACTGGCTGCTGTACGTCGCGGCGCTGTTCCACGACATCGCGAAAGGCCGCGGCGGCGATCATTCGAAGCTCGGCACGGCCGACGCGCGCGAGTTCTGCGAGCATCACCACCTCGCCCGCGAAGACGCCGATCTCGTCGTGTGGCTCGTCGGCCATCACCTGACGATGTCCCACTTCGCGCAGAAGGAAGACACCTCCGACCCCGCCGTCATCGGCCGCTTCGCTGAGACCGTCGGCACCGAGCGGCGGCTGAGCGCCCTGTATCTGCTCACGCATGCGGATATCCGCGGCACGAGCCCGAAAGTCTGGAACGGCTGGAAAGGCAAGCTCCTCGAAGACCTCTTCTTCGCCACCCGCCGCCTGCTGCGCGGTGCGACGCCGCAGGAGGCGCTCGGGCTCGACGACCGCCAGCAAGACGCGCGCGCCGTGCTGCGCTATCACGGGCTGCGGCCCGGCGTCGAAGACGCGCTGTGGGCCCAGCTCGACCCCGTGTATTTCATGCGCCATTCGGCCGAAGAGATCGCGTGGCACAGCCGCACGCTGTATTACCGCCCCGCCACGCTCGAGCCGGTCGTCAAGGCGCGCGTCTCCGACCCCGACCAGGGCGTGCAGGTGATGGTGTTCACGCGCGACCAGAAGGATCTGTTCGTGCGCCTGACCGGCTTCTTCGGCCGCCTCGGCTTCTCGATCGTCGACGCCAAGGTGCACACCACGCGCCACGGCTACGCGCTCGACAGCTTCATGCTGCAGGATCCGGGCAACGCCGAGCATTACCGCGACGTCATCACGCTGATCGAGCACGAGCTCACCGAACGCCTGAAAAAATCCGCCCCGCCCGACCGCCCGTCCGCGGGCCGGCTGTCACGCCAGGTGAAGCATTTCCCGATCACGCCGCGCGTCAGCATCCTGCCCGACGAGTCCGGCAAGCACTACATCCTCTCGCTGACCGCAGCCGACCGCCGCGGCCTGCTGTTCGCGGTCGCCGAAGTGCTCGCGCAGAACGGCATCGTCCTGCACACGGCGAAGATCGCGACGCTCGGCGAACGCGTCGAAGACACGTTCCTCCTCAGCGGAAACGGGCTATCGCAGGATGCACGGGTCGTCAAGATCGAACGCGAACTGCTGCAGCGGCTGCACATCTAGCAGGGCGGACGAGCCGCAAGGCGTTCGCGCCGCATCCGCCGGGCCTTGCAGTTGCGGCGGGATGCGACAGTCTTGCAAGACCCTACTTATCCACCGCGCTGCCGCCAGGCCCATTTTGAAAAGCGCCTTCGATGGCCTTGCGGATCGCTTCCCACACACCCTGTTCCTGGAGCGCCGGAATCTCCTTGGCCAGCGCATTGGAGAGCTTGCCCGGGTCGGCCTCCGCGGACCGGATCACCCTGTCGATTTGCATGTCGGGCATCTCGATGATGTCCTTGATCGCGGCTCGAGCCCGGGCGTGGCTGCGCAGGTATCGGGATTCCTTGCGCATATCCTCGCGGATCGTGCGCTCGAGCACGTTCGCCAAGTAACTCACATGGCGGGTCAGATCCATCATCCGCCACGCCGGGCGCGCCGCTTCGTCGCCCCTGAAAACGAAATTCGAGCTGATCCCGTCGGGATAGGCCGTCGGTGCACGGGCAAACTCATAGAGCCCGCTGAGCGACCGCATGAGCGGCCGCGAAATCTCATCGAGTATCCGCTCATAGGACCGCCGTTCTGCCTGGTCGCGGGTGATCAACGATGAAACGGGCAGGATCATCGGATCCTTGACCACCCCGTCGCGCCGCAGGATGTCATTGATCAGGAAGCGATGAACGCGCCCGTTGCCATCGGCCAGGGGATGGATGTAGACGAAGCCGAAGGCTGCCACTGCACTTCGCATCACCGGCGATTGGCCCTGGGTACGCTCGAGGAACACTCTCAAGCCGTCCAGCATCGCGTCCATATCCTCGGCCGGCGGTGCCACATAGTGAACGACCTCCTGGTAGCGCACCACCTCGCCAACGAACACCGGCGACCGCCGGATGCCGAACTGCTGCAGCGTCGTGCGCCTGCCCAGGATTTCCGACTGCAACTCGGCCAGCGACGCCTGATCCAGCGGCCATGATCCCTGCCCGGTTCGGCGGGCCAGAACATCGGCAAAGCGCTGGATACGATCGGATCGATCCGCCTCGCCTTCGATTGCGAAGCTCGACCTGCTCTCGCGAAGCGTCATCCATACGGCTGAACGCATCAGCACGTCTTCACCGAACTCGACAGCCAGATCGTGAATCAGCGCCGGCACATCCAGGGCCATCGACTGCAAGGCAGCGGGCGTCTTCCGCACGACAGGGCAAAAAGCACGCGTACCCGGCAGGTTGTCGCGCACCCGCCAACGCCGGTTGGGAAGCTCCCGTCCACGGGAGGCGGCGACGAGCTTGCTGTCATCGATCGCGTCGATGTACTTGCCACCGATTTCGACTTCGGTCGCCAGTTGCCGACCGGTGAGGAACTCGAAAAAGAACCCCGCTCGTCGCGCATACTGCCCCGTGGGTTCATCGGCCACCCAGGCAGCCAGCTCTTGTACATCGATCTTCCCGAACAGGCGCGACAGCAGCTCCAGGTGCGGAACCTCGTGCTTCAGGTGAAACGTCAGGTGTCCTCGCAGGGTGGCGGGTGGGCGCATGGCCTCGACGTGGGTTTCGGTCGTGACGTCATTGGCAAGCTGCGTTGCTCGACGCCCGCCGATACGGCTCACCACGGCAAGCGGCATCACCAGTTCGATGCCGTAAGTGGCAGCCAACCAGGCCCCGCCGATCCCGTCGTTCGCGTCGTCGTTGCTCATGGAGCCATTATGCGCAAAAACGTTTTGCGCTGCTCAAGAATGATCAGCAAACGAATATTCTGCGCAAAAACGATAACAAAAGGGGCGCCAAGCTGCTGTCGCATAGCGCGCCGTGAAAGCACTACTGGTCGGCGCGGTAGGCGCGGTCGCTCTCGGAGGCGCGGAGTCGAAGGGCTCTACAGTCCAAGAGAGGTCATGAATCCGCAGCGCCTATATTTTCAGCAGATTGCCCAGTTCGCCAGTTGCAATGCTTCCACCCGCTCGAACTCGCGCAAGTTGTTCGACACGAGCGTCAGACCCTCGCTGCGTGCGTGGGCGGCGATGTGCAGGACATTGGCACCGATTGTCTGACCGCGAGACTCGAGTCGTGCGCGGATGTTGCCGTAGTGCATTGCGGCCTTCGGACCGTAGGGCAGCACCTCGAGGCGGCTGCAAAAATCCTCCACCGCGGCAAGCGAACGCGCTGGCGCGTTGCTTTTCTCGGCGCCGTGCATCAGCTCCGCGAGGGTGATCGACGAGATCGCCATATGCCCCGCGTTCTCGTTGAACAGCGCCAATGCCGACAGTGGCCGGCGCTTGATCACGTAGATCACGATGTTCGTATCGAGCAGATAGCGCTGCATCAGAGTGCTTCGCGTTCCTGCTGTTCCTGGCTTGCGCGGCTTTCCATGAAATCGTCGGCAAGCTGCGGCCCATCGATGAAGAACGAATCCCACGCATGGCCCACCGGCGCGATGATTCGCTCCAACCCGCGAGCGCGGATGTCCACTTGCTTGACGTTCGCGGGCAAGCGCATGTCTGCCGGCAGTCGCACGGCCTGGCTGCGATTGTTCGTGAAGACGGTGGTCGTGGCCATGGATGTCTCCAGTTCATGGAATGGGATACGGCGGAAGCATATCCCACGCCGCGTAGCGCCTTCGGCTCCAGGCTCAATCCGCAAACGGATTGCGCCCCGCTCCCGCGCCGGCCTCCCCCGCCCGGGTTTCCGGCGGGGGCACGACAGGCTCCGCCCTCGCCTGCGGGGCCACGGGTTCCGCAACCGCTGCCGGTCGGCGACGCTCCCGGCGCCGGCGTTCTCGCTCCCGCTCGCCGGGGTGGAAGAACACGGCGGCGAGGAAGGCGAAGTACATCGCGTTCGCGGGAATGCGCAGGTTGTAGTCGGTCAGGCCGAACAGCAGGATCAGCAGCACGCCCAACCCCGCGCCGACCTGCATCATGTGCAGCGGCCGCCAGTTGCGCACCGCCCACACCGCGCGCCAGCGCAGCAGGTAGATCGCCGCCAGCAGCAGCATCAGCACGAGCGCCGGCACGCCACCTTCCATCCACCATTCGGCGAAATCGTTGTGCGCGTGGTTGATGTACACCTCGCCGCCGATTTCGGCCGGATGGAACGCCCGGATCACCGCCGGGAACGTGCCCATGCCGCTGCCGAACGGGAAGAACGTCGACGCCGCTTCCAGCGTCGCATCGAGGATCGGCCAGCGCCCGTCCTGCGTCGCGTCGAGGCCGAAGCGCGCGAACACCGGCGACAGCCCGACCGCCACCGCCAGCGCGACGCCGAACGCCGACACCGCGCCGACCATGCGCGTCGCGAAGCCGGCGCCGAAATTGCGCATCAGCACCACCGCCGACAGCACCACGCCGACCATACCGACCGCGATCCCGGTGCGCGAGCGCGCGAACACGATGCCGAGCAGGAGCGCAATACACACCGCCGCATATAACGCCGTACGGTTCACCTCGCCCTCGCCGCCGATGAGCGCCTTCAGCCGGTGCAGCGCCCCACCCCGTCGCTGGCGATCGCCTGCCGACTGATCCAGCGAAAAGATTCCCGACGCCAGCAGCGCGAGGCCGATCGGCAGCGCCATCACCAGCAGGCCCGCGAGGTGACTGCGGTTCGCATAGGTGCCGATCGCGCTGTCGCCATAGGGCGTGTAACCGAAGCGCAGCGCGGATTCCGGCCCAGCGCCGTACTGCATCAGACCGATCACCGCCTGGAACACCGCGACCGCGACAAACACCATCACCAGCCGCCGCACCTGCGCCTCGCCAAGCCCGACCACGACCAGGAACACCGCCAGCGGCGGCAGCAGCGCCCACAGCGCCTGCTCGGTGAGATAAGGCACCGTCGACAGTGCAAGCCACTGCGGTGCCGCGCCCGCCTCCAGTTGCGCGACGGCATACGCCGCGTGGCCCGGCAGCGTCGCACCGAATTCGAACGGCAGCGGCGCGAGCTGGAGCAACGGCACGGCGACCATCATCGCAAGCGTCAGCAGCAACGGCCGCGACAGCCGCTCCATGAACACCGGCCGCGCCACCGCGCCCGCCAGCAACACCAGCGCCAGCAGCTCCAGCGCCAGCAACGCGAGCGGACGATTCGCCCCGCGCACCAGCGGCGCGAACACCAGCATCAAGCCCGCGACCCACGCCACCCAGCCCGCCGACCGCTGCCCCGCCCCGTCCATCGTCAAACCATTCATCCGATCACAACCTTCCAGACGTCATTCGTTGCCGGACGCAGCCGCTCCCTGGCCAGTTCGGACACCACCCATGATTCGAACAATGCCCCGCACCGCATGCGTTTCGGTCTCGTCCGCGCTGCGGATGCCGAGCAACCAAGCCATAAGCCCCACATCCAGAAAGTAGAGCTTCGGTGTCGTCAGGCAACGATCCTGAACTCCGTTGCCTTAGCGATCGGACGCACATGTCGGTTTTCCCGCTTCATCTCCACAAACCCATAGTTCGACATCATCTTGAGCGTGCGCGACAGGTTGCCAGGCTTGCGACCGGTCATGTCGGCCAGCGAAGAGATGGACTGAGGCTTGGCCTCCTGGATGACCTTGAGCAAGGCGCGGTTCTCATCACTCAGGACTTCGGCCAGTGAACGCATCGAGGTGAACCAGATCTTGGGCTCGGTAGGCTTGGGCTTGTACTCACCGCGTGCGATCGCCAGCATGCGCTCGCGGATGCGGTCCTGCGGCAGGATTCCAACGACGATAGCTTTCATGATCCCCTGATCTCCTCTAACACGCGGTCGACCTCATTGAAGAAATCCGCCAGCAACTGGTGAGCATCGCGAAACTCGTAAGGCACGCCCTTATCGCTGACGTGCCGATGCTTGTGGTCATACGGCAGCCGGGTTCCCGCGTACTTGAACTTCTTTGGCGGCTTGATGGCATGGGCGTTGTCGTAGCCCAGGATCCGCTTGCCATAGGGCTCGTGCAAGGTAAGCGAGTAACGGATGCCGTGCGGGATGTCCTGCGTAACCTCCACCCGCCACGCTTCGATCTTGATCCAGTAGCCATTGCCCTGATCAATGGTCTGGTCGTGCAGTTCGACAAGGGTAGCGATGCCAGCGTCTTCGCGCATGGCAAAGTGTATCAACCGCTGATAAAGATTGCCACCTCAGTCTCCAAAACGTTGGGCGCAGCGTTGATGTCGCGATCGTGGATCGTGCCGCACTCGGGGCACGTCGATAGTCGTGCAGGGCCTGAATGACTTGGCAGTCAAGCTCGCGGTTCAATTTGTCTCGGCCGAATGTATTGCGCTCGAGCTTGTAACCCGCCGCCTCGTACATGTCGTATCTTCATGTCACCGCCGTCGTTCCCCACTGGCCGCGCGCGCAACGGCCCGCCGCCGCCAATGCAGCACGGCGAGCGCCAGTGCGATCCCAACCAGATCCGCCACCCAGTCCTCGACACCTGCGACGCGTCCCGGCAGCGAACTCTGATGCAGCTCGTCGGCGACGCCGAACAGGGCCGCAACCCCGCCCGCCCAAACCGGCGGCAGCGAAAAACCGCGCCCCAGCGACAGCGTCAGCACTCCGAACACCGCCACATGCGCGAGCTTGTCCCACGGAGCCGGGATCAGCCCCGCCGCCTGCGGCTGGCTGCCGCCGGCGAAGAGCGCGACCAGCACTGCCACCGCGGCGAGCATCGACAGCAGCTCCACGCCGCCACGCGGCATGGCGCCAAACCCCACTTTGGATTTCATTGCATTCGATCTGCGCCGCGGGGACGATTCATCAGACTTGCGCCCCTTCATCCGGAATCAGGAACGCCTCCTTCGCCTTGCCCGCATCCAGCTCGGCCTTCAGCCACTTCGGCATCACGCCGCGGCCGGACCAGCTCGCGCCGGTGGCCGGATCGCGATATTTCGCCTTGACCGTTCCGCGCTTGCCCGCCGCTGGTTTCTCGGCTCGCGCCGGCGCGCCGAAACCGAGGTCGGCCGCGCTCAGATTGTAGTCGGCGATCTTCTGCCGGATGTCGGCGATCACGCCGGCAACCTCCGCTTGCCGAATTTCTTCCGCCTGCTGCTTGAGCGCTTCGATCTGCGCGAGGATTTCCTGATAGGTGCTCATTCCGCGTACTCCGTTTGTGTTGTTCTCGAATTTTCGACCCGCGCGAGCATATCCCAACATGGCGGCAAAATCGGTGATCGGCCACGTTTTGCGACGGCTCGCACACGAAACTTCAGGTGGCACCCGCGGGTTAGCCAGACTAGTAGTCCGTTCCAGCAAACCAGTTACCGTTCGCGGTGAGCCTGTCGAACCGCAATTGCCTTGTCGCAACCGGCCTTCGACAAGCTCAGGCCGAACGGATTCATTGCGCAACTGGCCTTCGACAAGCTCCGCCCGAACGGATTCATTGGAATGATTTTTCTGGAACGGACTACTATTAACCCGGCGCTTAGAGCGTGTTATGAACTCGCTTCCATTGCCAGCCAAAACGCGGCCTTGGGCAGCATGAGGATGCAGAAGACGACGAAATGCAATCCGGCCAGCACTTGCGGCATCCGCTCGAAATCCCGGCTCAGTCGTCTGAATCGGGACAGCCAGCCGAAGCTGCGCTCGACGACCCAGCGCCGCGGCAGCAAGACAAAGCCCTTCTTCGCCTCGGGAAGCTTGACGATTTGAAGATCGATGCCCGCCGCCTGGGCCGCTTTGCGGGCTTCATCGCCCGTGTAGCCCTGGTCGGCCCACGCCACTTTCACCGTTTCGCCCGTGGCTTGCTGCACCGCCTCGCACAGGTCCTTGACCTGCGCGCGCTCCTGTTCATTGGCCGGCGTGACGGTCAGCGCAACGAGTTGCCCGAGCGTATCGACGGCCATGTGCA